>Ga0116219_10000033_pt1 | contig 125663 bp, 109 predicted proteins | sample Sb_taG_4_FD_91019 | JGI IMG/M metagenome (GOLD analysis project Ga0116219, IMG submission 91019) | Peat soil microbial communities from Weissenstadt, Germany - Sb_50d_6_BS metaG | ecosystem: Environmental > Terrestrial > Soil > Wetlands > Peat | place: Germany: Weissenstadt | collected... | reverse complement strand
CGTGAACGACGCCGATAGCATGGTGCGAGCGCGAACACCCTTCTCTGACGGAGGACCGATGTAGCGGACTGATGCCTGACCTCGGGAGCCGAAACTTAGTCACGAGGGAACGTACATAGCATGGCCCGACCGCGATTAGCGCCCAGGGCCGCGCAAATCCCGTATCAGTGGGCAAAAGCACGATTCGTCGTCCGATTACATGCCCCCCACCTAAAGCGCGGCTAGGAGAGGCCCCGGTCATCTGCCTCGGGGGAAAGGGAGGAACCGGACCCTGAGGACTCGGCCGACTTCCGGCCCGCAACGGGCGCGCGATGGCGGTCGAACCATGACCGGCTCCACAGGGCGACGTACACGAGCGAAAGGAGGACGGGGACCTCGACCAGCGGGCCGATGACCGAGGCAAACGCGACCTGGGAGGCGACCCCGAAGACTACCACCGCCACCGCGATCGCGAGTTCGAAGTCGTTGCTCGCCGCAGTGAACGCAACGGTCACCGACTTCTCGTACCTGAAGTTGAGCCAGCGGCTGCCCAGGAATCCCAGCGCCCACATGCCGAGGAAGTACGCGAGGAGCGGCGCGACGACTCGGAGGACCGTGAAGGGAAGGGTAGTGATGGAGAGACCTTGGATAGCGAACATCACGACGATCGTGAAGAGGAGCCCCCAAAGCGTCAGCCGACCTACCGTAGGAGCGAACCGCTCGTCGTACCACGTTCGTCCCTTCCATCGGGCGAGACCGAACCGACTGACTAGGGCAGCCGCCAGTGGAACTCCGAGGAAGACAAGCACGCTGAGTGCCACTGTGGTGGTGTCTACCGAGATTGCTTGCGAGGGCAGGTGAAGCCACGCCGGGAGGTAGACCAGGTAGAAGACCGCAAGCCCGGCGTAGGCTAGGATTTGGAACACGGCGTTCAGCGCGACCAGCACGGTCGCGTACTCCGCGTCCCCGCCCGCGAGCTGGTTCCAGACCAGCACCATGGCGATGCACCGGGCCAGTCCGACTAGGATGACTCCCGTCCTTAGGAGGGGGGCGTCGGGGAGGAGCGCCCACGCTAGCGCGAACATGAAGACTGGGCCCACGACCCAGTTCAGCACCAGCGGGAAGACCGTCGATCGCCACCCTCGGGTGACCTCGCGAATCCGGCCGTACCTCACTCGAGCCAGAATCGGATACATCATCAGAAGCAGACCGATGGCGATCGGTACAGAAACCGACTGGATTTGCCAGAGGCCGAGCGCGGTGCCGACTCCCGGCCACAGACGGCCCAGGGCAAGGCCGGCAACCATGGCCGAAATGACCCAGACGGGGAGGTATCGGTCCACGACGTCGAGCTGCAGGCTCGGGCGAGGGGCCGTCGAAAGAGCGCCTCCCGGTGATTCTGTGGCCACGCTCACCTCAAGCCACGACCGCGGGCGGGGAGGCATGGGTTGCGCGCGAGGCAATCATGCGGGTCTCGCGGAGGTGGCCTCCGCGACCGCTTTCCGGCGGCGGTCGTAGAGGACAATCTCCGTCCGTAGGCCCCGGACGAGCCCGACAAGACGGTCGCGGACCCCTCGGAAACCTGCGTCGTCGAGTTGAACGGGGTCGGGAAGCGCCCAGTCCCTGAGTTCCAATGCCTTGAGCCGGGCGGGGCATGCCTCGTCATCGAGGCATCCCATCGTGACACGGAAACGAGCGCTGTCCATCATCTCGGGGGTCAACAGCTGGGGCGGATGCGGCGGAAGGTCTAGCCCAATCTCGCGAAGCATCGGCCCTGTCCGCGGATTCGCCGAAGCTGCCGGGCTCGTGCCGGCCGAGATCGCGGTCCACCCTTCGGGAGGGTTCGCGTTGAACATCGCCTCGGCCATCAGCGAGCGGCCGGAATTCCCGACGCAAATGAACAGAACGATCTTGGATTCGGTCATCGACGCGGGCCTCCGGGTTTCGTCGCGCGAACTTCTCCCGGCACGACGCCAATCTCATCCTGGGCGCGGAGAGACTCCACCGATGAATCCCCGCCGAGGGCCGAGATTTCTATGGACTCGAATCCGGCCGAGAGCAAACGGTCCGTCACCTCTTCCACGGTCAACGCTCCTGAAGAGCAGGAGGCCCACCGCTCCGGGTCGTTCCGCATCTCCTCGGAGATGGGACGTGTCGCGAGAACGTCCGCGACCGCGAGCCGTCCCCCCGGCCGCAGGACCCGAAACGCCTCACGATAGACTTGTCCCTTGTCGGGGATAAGGTTGATTACACAATTCGACAGGACGACATCGACGGAAGCATCTTCCACCGGGAGATGCTCGATCTCACCGAGGCGGAACTCGACGTTGGTCCTACCGCTCGATTGGGCCAGCTCGCGCGCCCGGGAGATCATCTCGGGCGTCATGTCCACCCCGATCACGTGCCCGGTCGGGCCGACCCGACCGGCGACGAGGAAACTGTCGACCCCCGCGCCACTGCCGAGGTCGAGCACTACCTCGCCCGGCGCAAGTGACACGAGTCGCGAAGGGTTTCCGCACCCGAGACCTATATTCGATCCTTCGGGGAGGCCCGCCAGCTCCGACTCCGTGTAAGCCCCACCGCAGCCGCCTGCCCCGGTTTCCCCCTGGGATGAACCGGGTGAGGAACAACCGCAGGAAGTCTCGCCCTCGCCGCAACAACCACTGCCTCTTCCGCGGGCGAGGCCTCCGTACCGCTCACGGACTGACCGGCGGATGACCTCCTCCCCTCCCCCGGGTCCGCTCATACGGCCTCCGGGACCGCTCCGGGAATCAGTCGATAGTACATCCACTTCCCCCGCCGGAGGGCGTTCACGATGCCGGCCGAGGTGAGTACCGACATGTGGTGACTGACCGTCGCGTGCGTGAGCCCGAGGGCCGCCTGGATCTCGCACGCGCAGAGCTCTCCCTCACGATGGAGGATTGCCACCACGGTCAACCGCTGCTCATCGGCAAGCGCTCGGGCGCGCGCGAGGGTCGCCGCGAACTGTTTTGTCTTCACCACCTCGCTCCCCATCTTCTGGTAGCGCGGCAGGCAGGAATCCCCATCCGAGTCGGTCAGTCTTCCGAGCCTACCGATGAGGCCAGGCTCGGGCTTGGATGACGCCATCGTGTCGATGCATCTCGACACACTATATGTAGACATTGGTTGACATAGGCGCCTCGAATTCAGGGCACCGCGAGAGGAAATGCCTAGCTCTGTGCTCTCCTGCTCGGTTCTTCCGCGTTGCAATCGCGTCCGTTGGGCGTATCGCGCCTAGGTCGGGGAACGGGTTCGCGGCGTCGACTTCCCAGGCGCTCTGCGCTCATCGACACGGAGTGAGCGGGGAGGCCGTCCGAGGAGCGGTTCGAGCGACGGGGGTGGCCATGTCCCCATTATGCTCGCCGAGCGGAGCGAGGGAACGTTCACGCTCCGCGCGAACGCGAGCTTAATGTGGGACGCGCGCGGTCGATGGCAGACCGCGATGAGCGCGTGGACTGCTGTGAGCGCGCCGATTTGGACCGTCCCCTCAGGAAACCCACCCCTTTCCAAATGCGAACGGGGTTCGAGTCGGGACGCCCTCCTGCCTTGTGGCTATGAACCCTTAGTGTAGGTCCCTCCCTCGACTGCTTTTCAGACAGAGAGTGGCGTGGCAGAGGCAACAGAAGAGGGCGAGTTCGCCCTGAGTCCTGCCCCGGGTTCTTAGCTACACCTTCACCCGGACCATAGCCGTCTCCTCCGGGCCCAACTGCTGGAATCAGGGTCAGCGGAGTAACCGGACGGCGAGGAAACTGAGGACGGCGGCACATGCTGCGTACCTCCCAGGACGACGATCAAAGGGGAGTTGCCCGCGATCGCTTCCGTCATCGAGTCCCTGGTCGAGGTTCCGGTCCTGCTCTCCCTCGTCTGCCCGGCGTTGTGGCTGCGTCCCAGATTCGGGCGGGGTCGTGTTCTCGCGGTGTCCGTCCGCAACACGGCGGTCCCGGAGCCCGGTCATGCGACAAGGAACGACGCCTCGGGAAAGACGCGGGTGACGCGTTCCCCCGGGGGGGACCAGCGACGTGTTGAAAGCCGGCCGGTAGTGCCATGGAATCGATGACCAGTCGTAGACAGCTAGGGGGAGGAGCGAGGCCGGCCGATGAATTTGCGACCCTGGCGGTCCGCTCAGCCGACGTACGTCAGCCAGGCGTTGTATGCGGGCGTTCGTGCGTGGATGGCATCCTCGTACCGCTTCTGCAGCCGTCGCGTGATGGGGTAGTCTCCCGTGCCGATCGGTCGACCGTCGACCTCCCGGATCGGGGTGATCCCTGCGGCCGTCCCGGTGTAGAACAGCTCGTCCGCCGTAAACAACTCTTCGCGAGTGAAATCGGTGCGTTGGAACGCCAGACCTTCGTGCGCGAGGAACCGGATCACGGTGTCGCGGGTGATGCCGCGCAGGATACCGGAGCTCGCCGGAGGGGTGCTCACGATGTCGTTCTTGACCCGGAAGATGTTCTCCCCGGGCCCCTCGGCGACCATCCCCGCCGAGTTGAGTAGGATGGCTTCGTCGAATCCCCCCGTCACCGCTTCCATCTTGGCTAGAGCGGAGTTCGCGTAGTTCGCGGCGCACTTCGCCTGGGGCGGCAGGGAACGTGAGTCCATCCGGACCCAGCTCGATACGGTGGCGCGGACTCCTTTCTCGACCCCGTCCGCGCCGAGATAGGCTCCCCACACCCACTCTCCGACGGCGACGCGCACGGCGCTCTTGGTCGGGTCGAGGCCCATCTCGCCGTAGCCGGAGAACCCGATCGGACGGAGGTAGACCGTGGGCTCACCGTTGGCGCGCACCACGTCCACGCACGCCTTCTCCAGCTCGGCCTGCGTGTACGGGATCTTCATCCGGTAGACCTTCGCGCTGTTGAGGAACCGGTCGATGTGTTCTCGGAGTCGGAAGATCGCGGGTCCGCGCGGGGTGTCGTGGCTCCGGATCCCCTCGAAGATCGCATAGCCGTAGTGCAGTGCATGGGTAAGGACATGGACGTTCGCGTCCGCCCAGTCGACGAGCTGACCGTCAAACCAGATCTTCTTGAGGGCGCGAATGCCGACCATGGTACGACGAGGCGGTGGCCCTTGATTTAAGCGATGGTCAAGTGCGTCTGACCCCGCCTTCATCAACCCACGCAGGCTCCTTCGGGTTGGAGGAGTCCGTGATCGAGATTCGATTCCACGGCCGGGGCGGGCAGGGCGCAGTAGTCGCGTCCGAGTTGCTCGCCCAGGCCGCGTTTCTGGACGGGAAGTCCCCCCAGAGCTTCCCTTTCTTCGGAGTGGAACGTCGGGGGGCACCCGTCACCGCGTTCACCCGGATCGACGACCATCCGATCGGAGTGAGAACGTCGATCACCGCGCCGGACGTCGTGGTCGTCCTCGACCCCGGTCTACTTTCCACTACCCCCGTGGCCGACGGGTTGAAGGCCGGGGGTCTTCTCCTGGTCAACACCACCGCCCCGGTAGAAAAGCTCGTGACGATGTCCGGCGTCCACCGCGCGACCGTCGACGCGACCCGGATCGCGCTCGCGCACGGGCTCGGTACATCCATGATGCCCATCGTCAACACCGCGGTCCTCGGCGCACTGGCGCGAGCGACCGGGGTGGTCTCGCTCGAGGCGCTCACCCGCGCGATCGGGCAGTTCGTTCCGGCACGACCTCAGGAGAACAGCCTCGCAGCCCGCGACGGCTACACGAACGTGCGCATGGTGGAGGCCGGACCCAACACGGTTGCGGCGGCACCGTTGCCGTATGTCGCTCCGTTGCCCTTCCCCGAAGGCCCGATGGCGTCGATTTCCAGCGAAGTGAACCACACGGCCGCTTGGCGTACGTTCACTCCCCAGATCCATCTGGAGCGTTGCACGAAGTGCAACTTCTGCTGGAAATTCTGTCCGGACGACGCGATCGAGATCGACGAGCACGGGTTTCCGGTGATCCGGCTCGCGTACTGCAAGGGATGTGGCATCTGTGCCGCCGAATGCCCACCGAAGACGATCGAGATGGTGGCGGTGGCCTGAACGGAGGGACGTCGATGGTTCAGAAAGTTCTGTCGGGCAACTATGCGCAATCCTACGCGGCCATGCTCGCCCGGGTACAGGTCGTCTCGGCGTACCCGATCACCCCGCAGACTTCTATCGTCGAGAAGCTCGCGGAGTTCGTGGCGTCCGGGGATCTCCCAGCCCAATTCGTGAAGGTCGAATCCGAACACAGCGCCATGCAGGTCTGCATCAGTGCCGCTGCGCTGGGGGCGCGCACGTACACCGCGACCTCCAGCCAGGGGCTGCTGTTGATGCACGAGCTGCTGCACTGGGCGTCCGGCATGCGGGCCCCCATCGTTATGGGAGTGGTCAACCGCGCGGTCGCCCCGCCGTGGAACATCGGCGCCGACCACACCGACACCGTCAGCCAGCGGGACACCGGCTGGGTTCAGTTCCACGCGGAGAGCAACCAGGAGGTGCTCGACACGGTCCTACAGGCCTTCCGCCTCGCGGAGCACTCGGAGATCCGATTGCCCGTGATGGTCAACGAGGACGCGTTCTACCTCTCCCACACCGTCGAGCCAGTGGACGTCCCTGATCAGTCCGTGGTCGACGGCTTCCTGCCTCCCCGCGAGGCACATGCTGTGCTGGTGCCGGGTCAAACTTCCCGACTCGGTTCGTTCACGGGCCCCGACCACTACGTCGAGTTTCGAGAGAAGCTGGCGGAGGCGACGTTGCGGGTACCCCGCGTGTTCGCTCAGGTCGAGGAGGAGTACCTGGCCGCCACCGGACGCACCCACGGAGGCGTGCTGCCCACCTATCGCGCGGAGGACGCGGACGCCGTTCTCATCACCATCGGTACCGCCACGACGACGGCGCGGTCGGTCGTCGACGAACTCCGCGCCGAGGGCCGAAAGGTCGGACTCGCGAAGGTCCGCATGTTCCGGCCGTTTCCCGAGGAAGCGATCCGCGAACTGGCGGTCACGGCCGACCGGATCGGCGTGGCGGATCGGTCGTACACCTTCGGTCGTATGGGCCCGGTGGCGACCGAGGTCAGCGCCGCGCTCTACACGGCCCCGCGGCGCCCACCGGTGACCTCCTTTCTGGCGGGCATTGGCGGCCGCGACGTGACGCCCCACGAGGTCCGTCGCATGTTCGAGACGTTGCTCTCCGGCCAAACGCCCTCGACCCACTGGGAAGATCTCGAAGAGGAGGCGGAGAAAGTCCATGGCTAAACTCACGATCCCGGCGCAGGAGCTGATGTTCTCGGGGCACGCAGCCTGTCCGGGGTGCGGACCCGCGCTCGCGATGCGACTGCTGCTCAAGGGGCTCGGACCCCGGACCATCGTCTCGATTCCGGCGTGCTGCTGGACCGTGATCGGGACGCCCTACCCGACGACCGCGCTGCACATGGGCGTGCTGGACAACGCGATCGAGGCGACGGGCGCCTCGATCTCCGGGCTGCGGGCGGCTGCGGACGCGTTGGGCATGAAGGACCTCAACATCGTCGGATTCGCCGGCGATGGCGGAACCGCCGACATCGGACTGCAAGCGCTCAGCGGCATGCTCGAACGCCGGACCAACGGGATCTACGTGATGTACGACAACGAGGCGTACATGAACACGGGCGTTCAGCGGAGCGGCGCGACCCCGTGGGGCGCCTGGACGACCACCACTCCCACCGGCGGGGGTCTCCACGGCAAGCCCGAAGCGAAGAAGGACATCATGGCCATCGTCCTCGCCCACCACCCGATCTATGCGGCGACGCTCAATCCGGCCTTCCCGGAGGACTTCGACCGGAAGGTCGAACGGGCACGCGACCTGGTCGGCCCCCGGTTCCTCCACATCTTCGCGCCCTGCCCACCGGGTTGGAAGTTCGACTCGGCCCAGACGATCGCGCTGGGCCGTCTCGCGACCGACACGGGGGTCTTCCCACTGTACGAAGTCATCGACGAACAGCTGCATATCACCCGGAAGACCGGCGAACTGAAACCCGTCTCGGAGTACCTCACCGCCCAGGGTCGATTCCGTCATCTCAACCACAGCGAGATCGAGAGGGTCCAGCAGCAGGTGCGGGCGGACTGGCAGAGATTGCTGAAGCGGGAACGCGAGGACCTGAGCCTCCCTCACTGATTCCGGCGAGCCGCAAAGTCCGTCCGGGCGCGCGAGTCCGCATCGGCCCAGAGAGGGCCTAAATAGACCGCCCTCTTGCGTGGCGGCGCAGCGGGGTAGGGTAGTCAGGAAAACGGCCGGCGTCGCCGGCCGTCCTGAAATCCCGACGGGCTCATAACCCGTAGATCCATGGTTCAAATCCATGCCCCGCTATCTGTCCCGAGCGGTCTACTTTCGCCTCGAGTGCGGCGGCGGATGACCTACGGCCGGGAACGCCCGTTTCGGCGGGAGGTCTTCCGGGTCGAGTGGCCCGGACCGCTAGCATCCACACGGAATCCGAAGAGCGTCCAGGGTCGCTCCGAGCTGGGGCGGTACGCCCTGTTTGGTGGTCGGGGCGATGTCACGTCGACCCAAGGTTAGGCCCGCGAGGACCGGCCCGTGAACCGGACGAAGTTGCGATCCCGTCGGGAGAGGGCCGACGCCAAGCTAGGTTACGACTGTGGTCGCGGAAGTATCGGGTGGAGAGACCTGACCGGACAGGCGCGTGGCGGGAACGCCGGCAGACGAACGCGAACTTCGGGGTGCCCGGCTCGCTTCCACATAGGCCCGGTTGCGCCCTCGGCGCAAGAGGCCCGCGTCCCGGAGCTGGTTCGAGATCATCTCGACAGCCAGACTGACATCCGACGGCCGACGGGCGCCGGTGCAGACCAATTTACCGCTGCCGAACAGGAGTACGACCACGCGCGGTTGCTCGAGACGGCAGACCAGCCCGGGAAACTGCTCAGGTTCGTATTCAACCCGGTCTAGACCCAGGGTGATCGCGATCGAATTCAAGTTGATCTCGCTTTCAAGGTCCGAGGTGGCAACGATGTTTTGGACCTGAATCTTCGGGTGCATGATGATCTTCTGGCCGCCCTTTCGGATCATCTCCGAGACCGTTCGGACCGATTCGACCACCTGCTTCATGCTCTTCCCGCCGGTGCAGACGACCTTCCCCGAACGGAACAGGAGAATCGCGGTCTTGGGCTTGGCCAGCCGGTAGATGACTCCCGGGAACTGTTCGGGGGCGTACTCCGCCCCGTCTAGAGTGTAGGCGACCGATTGCAGATCCAGTTCGTCGCCCAGGCTCGTAGAGGCCACTACGTTCTCGATTCGAATTCGCGTCACAGGTTTATATAGTATTTAAATAACTATATAAAGACAGCCCTGCCCCAGGATATGGATATCGAGCGCTCGGTCCATCCTGGCGCACCATGCGCTCCGCCGTGGCTATCCCGAAACCGGCTGTCAGTTTCACGGCGACGCGATCCGACGAACGGAAGTTCGATGCAAGAGCGACGACCTCAGCCGAGCCGCACGCCGGTCGTGAGCGAATCGACCTCCGAGAAGTCTCTTTAGCTGAACTCACTTTCCCAATCCCGCAAGGCATGGGCCGAGCGTGACGAGCTATACCACTCCCGAACTGACCGCGATCTTCATCCAGGTCGTGATCGTTCTCCTGATCGTTCGGCGTTCCTACGCGATGACGCAGGGAGTGCCGTTCTCCGGAGTTCGCCTAGTTGCCTTGCCGGCATTGATTCTGATTCTTTGGATCCTGAGCGAGCTTGAGTCCGTCCTCCTCACTCCCTGGGCGTTCCCGTACTTGATCGCGCTCGACCTTGTGATCCTCATCGGCACAGCGCTGGCGTTCACCGGAGTTGCCGAACGCATGACGCAGATCTACCGCGAACCGTCCGGGGGGTGGTCGTACCGGATCGGGTTCTCTCTCGCTGCCCTGTTCCTGGGTGTCTTTGTGGTTCGCCTAGCCATCGCGGTTTTGCTGTTCCCGAGTTCGCTCGCCTTCGGAAGCCCGCCTGGCGGGTATCCGCCGGTCCAGCAGCAGATCGTGCTCGGGACAGTTGATGCCCTTTTTTCCTTCAGTGCGGGCCTACTGGTAGCGCGCTCGATAGGAATTCGTCGCAAATGGCAGGGCGCGCGAGCGAGTACTGCGAGCGCAGGACCGTCCTGATCCTAGGTCCGATATCGGAACGGCGGAGCGACCCGGACACCGCGTCGAGCCGGAGGTCGTCCGGTCGAATCCAGATCGAACCTGGCCGAAAGCGGGAGCGGTTCGAGAGAAACGTTCTCGCAGCGAGGTCCCGAGGAAAGGACTCGTCGAAAGTTTATCACCCACGGCGTGGTCGCATGCCCGTGACGGACTCGCCGTCGGCCTCCTGGATTCTTCGACTCCAGCATTGGGCCGAAAGCGAGCCCAACATCCGCCTCGCGCTCCTCGTCGGCTCCCAAGCTCGGACGAAGACGCCGGCGGACCCGCTGTCCGACATCGACCTTGCGTTGTTCGCCCGCGACCCCGATCCCATCCTGCATGACGAGGGATGGATATCGGGGCTGGGACCATACTGGACCTCCCACCTCGAGACGAACGCGCTGGAATCGGGTGACGAACGTCGGGTCCTATTCACGGATGGGCAGGACGTTGACTTCGCGGTGTTTCCTGTCGGATTCCTCAGGGTACTGTTGACCGACCCCCGAGCGGTCGGCGTCCTCCGGCGTGGATTTCGACCGTTGGTCAACAAAGACGCCCTCGAGCTCGCCGTGCCACATGCAGGCCCCGCACCCGCTCCGCCGAGCTTCTCCGAATACTCGAATCTGGTGAACGACTTCTGGTTCCATCTCGTGTGGACCGCTAAGAAGCTTCGACGCGGAGAGCGGCTCACAGCACTGGAAGCGACCAATGGCTACCTCGGGTCGTTGCTGGTGCGCGCCGTGCGATGGCACGCGCTCGCTCATGGTCCGCCCGGGCGCGACCTCTGGCACAGCGGGAGATTCTTCGAAACCTGGGCCGACCCCCGGGTTCTCCGTGGTTTTCCGGAGACCGTGGCTGAGTACACCGATCCCTCGATCGTGCGAGCATTGCGCGCGCACCGGGCTCTCTTCTCCTGGCTCAGTGACGAGCTGACGCAGAGCCTCTCTTTTCCTCCATCGATTCGAGATCGATCGGGGTTGTCGAACTACGTGGATCGCTTGCTCGAAGAAGTGGGACGCTGACTACGTCGTAAGTTCCGAAGTAAGCTCGCCTGGGAACCGGAGTGTTTCGGGGTCGCGCATCGAGTAGAACTCTCTAGGAACTTCCCCCTCCATCACGTTCCCTGGGCCCCCTCGTCGATTCCCCCACGAGACTCGGTCGGGCCAGCGAACGGCCCCGTGACTCTCGGAGAACAAATCCCATGGCGACTGAAGTCCCCGAGCGCGCCAAACCATTGGAGGAATCTCGGTGTACCCTCGTTTCACGCATTCCGCGCCGTCCATCGACAGATTTGCATCCTTCCGAATCATGAAGTATAACCTGTGAAGTCGAAGCCCCGGTTGAGCCGGGTCCGGGGAATCATCCGATGGGTCGCAGATCGTGGCCGGTCGCTGTGGCCGTCGTCTTGGGATTCATGTTTTCGGCTCTATCCGTCGGCGGCCACTCGACCGTGTCTGGGCCGAATAATTCGATCGTGCTGAGCGGCCCGGTATCATCTCCTCCCGCTCCGGCGACGTCCCTGGGACCAGACTACTGGCCGATGTACCTGCATGACTTTGGCCACAGCTCCACGAACCCCAACGACACCATCATCTCGGCGGCCAACGCGACCAACCTCACGCTTTCTTGGACCTCGCAGATCACCAATGTCCCTCCCATCGGCTCGGTCATCGCAGACTCGGTGGAGGTCGTGGGGAACACCGCCTACGTGGGCGCCTGGGATGGAAATTTCAGTGCGCTAAACGCGACCAACGGGCACCCCATCTGGAGAACCTATCTGGGCCAGACCAACGCGACGAACGCCCCCAAGTGCAAGAACGTTCCTCGCGGGATCACCTCGAGCTCGGAGATCTTCGACGGGGTTGTCTACGTCAGTGGCGGGGGCAACTACACCTACGCACTGAACGCGACTACCGGCCAGATTCTCTGGAAGGTCTTCGTGGGGGACAACAGCAACGGGAACTACAACTGGGCCAGCCCTGTGATCTATCACGGCTACGAGTATCTGGGCGTCGCCAGCGATTGTGATGAGCCGCTCGTGCGCGGGGAGCTCATGCAGATCGACCTGGCCACTCACACCGTGGTCCACACGTTCTACACGGTTCCGACCGGCAAGTTGGGGGGAACGATCTGGACCACGCCGACCTTCGACCCCGCTCAGAACGAGATCATCATCGCCACGGGCAACTGCGACATGGACGTCTATTCCGAATCCCCCTACTGCGAGGGGATTATCGCCCTCCATCTGGACAACATCAGCGAAGGGTCGTGCGCGGCGACCTGCGATGAGTCCGAGGTAGCTGGGCACTGGCAGGACACGAGCTGCTCAGGTCCGATCAGCGATTGTGACCTCCCCACTAGCCCGGCACTCTTCCAGAAGACCGACGCGACCGAGATGGTGGAAGCCGGGGACAAGAACGGTACGATGTGGGCGTTCGACGCCGACGACATCGACGCCGGCCCTGTCTGGCACCGACAGATCGCCCACGGAGGCGACATCGAGAAGGCCCGGGGACTCGCCGCGACCGCAGTGTTCACCGGGAAGTATCTGGTCGACGCCGGACAGGAAGAGAAGCTCGGTTCAACGACCTACAACGGGACGATCGCTGCCCTCAACCCCGACACCGGTGCGATCGCATGGCAAACCGGACTCCCCGATCACCAATCGACCTGGGGCGCGGTGACCTACGAGAACGGGGTCATCATCGAAGGGGCTGGGGCCCTTGCCCCCACGTACAACGGAACTGTGTTCGTCCTGAACGCCTCGACCGGCGCAATCATGTGGGACTATCCGACGCCCGGACTGTTTTACGGTCCCGCCACGGTAGCCCTGGGTCACATCTTCATCGGCGACTACCTTGGGACGGTCTACAGTTTCGGAGTTTCCGGATCGCTCGATATCTCCTCCTTCACTGCCTCGCCTGCGACCATCACCCTGGGCGGGAGTTCGACGTTCACCACGGACGCCGTGCGTGGGAGCGGCGTGTATTCGTACCTGTACACGGGACTCCCCTCCGGATGCACGACGGCGAACACCTCGTCGTTGGTGTGCACTCCCACTCAAGCCGGTTCGTTCAACGTCGCCGTCAAGGTGACGGACACCTTGGGCGCATCCAAGACGGCGCACACGACCCTAACGGTGAACCCGGTCTACGCGGTGACGTTCAGCGAGACGGGGCTGCCGAGCGGAACGTCCTGGTCCGTTACCCTGAACGGTTCGTTGAAGAATTCGACCACGACTACCATCGTGTTCGCTGAGCCCAATGGTTCCTACCCGTTCTCCCTAAGCTCGATCGCGGGCTACCACCCTTCCCCTCCCTCTGGAACAGCGACCGTCGCCGGCGCGCCGGTGCCCGAACCGATCTCGTGGACCCGGGCAGAGTACGCGGTCACGTTCTCGGAGACAGGCCTACCGTCTGGAACTTCCTGGACGGTCGTTCTCAACGGCAGCTCGAACTCCTCGACGACCTCGGCGATAGTCTTCAACGAGCCGAACGGCACGTTCCCCTACACGATCTCTCCCGTTCCAGGTTACTCCACGTCCACGTACTCCGGGTCGGTCCCAGTTGCCGGGCACGCCGCCGGAGTCACGGTTCCGTGGACGCGCTCCGGTTACGCAGTCACGTTTGAGGAGTCCGGGCTCGTTGCCGGAACCGAGTGGTCGGTCACCTTGAACGGGTCACGACAGAATTCGTCGGGGACGTCTATCGGGTTCTCCGAGCCGAATGGCTCGTATCTGTTTACCGTCGGCCAAGTCGCCGGATACTCGCTCAGTTCCTCGAGTGGCTCGGTGAACGTGACCGGGGCCGCTGTCACCGAGCCGATCACATTTACGCCGATTCTGTACAACGTCACATTCTCCGAATCCAACTTGCCGACCGGCACCGCGTGGTCCGTGAAGTTGAACGGCGTCGTCCATACCTCGACCAATACCCAGGTCAGGTTCCAGGAAGAGAACGGGACGTATCCGTTCACAATAGCCGCCGTGTCGGGCTACCAGCCATCCCCCAGTGGCGGAACTGCGGTCGTCCAAGGTGCCGACCTTCTCGAGACGGTTCACTTCTCTGTCGCTACCCTCTACACGATCTTCGTTCAGGAGACCGGCCTCCCCGGTGGGACGGCATGGTCGATTACGGTGAACGGGACCCTCGTCTCCGCGACCGGCTCCGTCGCTTCCACCATGGTTCCGAACGGCACGTACTCGGTGGAAGTGAACGGCGTCCTCGGGTACCGGTCGAGCGTCTCCAGCTTCGAGCCCACAGTCGCCGGGCACGACGTCACCCTGAACACTTCATTCAGCGTCATCAGTTACTCGGTCTTCTTTGTGGAATTGGGCCTCCCACAAGGTCAGTTGTGGTCCATCACCCTGGGAATCGCATCGCACAACTCGTCGACAACGACCGTGGTGTTCAGCGTGAGCAACGGCTCGTTCACGTACACCGTGGGAGTCGTGGTCGGTTACACGAGTTCGCCGTCCGGTGGGAACCTGTCGGTGAGCGGGAAGAACGTGACGGAGCAAATCCAGTTCAATTCCACGTCGGCCGGCGCCGGTGCGAACGGCGGCCTGAGTGCGCTCGACTACGGACTGATCGGTGTTCTGGTGGCCCTGGCGGTCGCGGGTCTGCTCCTCGCCCTCTACGTTCGGAGGAAACCACAAAAGCCGGTGGCGGAGAACCCATGAACCGGTCCGGACCGACCGCGTCCCGATTCCCACGGTCGCCCATCCTCGGCCTTGCGTTCGTGGTGGTCGTTGTTGCTGTACTGGGGCTCTCCAACGTCGCGGGCGCCGGGGCCTGGACCGGGGCCGGAATCGAAGGAAAGACGTCGGCCACTTCGGCCAACCCGCTCGCATCGAACGGGGGAGAGTGGCCCACCTACCTCCAGAACCCGACGAGGACCTCCGCGAATCTAGCGGCGACCACCCTCTCGGTGGCGAATATATCGGAGCTCACCACCACATGGTCGTACCACACTACCGGTGCGATCACCGGGTCCACGACCGTCGTCGGGGGCGTGGCCTACGTCGGAGCGTGGAACGGGTACGAATATGCGCTGAACTCCTCCACCGGGGTTCTGCTGTGGAAGAGCTTCCTCGGCATCACCAAGTCGAGCAACTGTGGAACTCAGGGAATCGCGTCATCCGCGACCGTCCAGAATGGCAGCCTCTACATCGGCGGAGGGGACGGTTACTGGTACGCGGTCAACACGTCGACCGGGGCCGTCGAGTGGAAGGTCCTCGTCGGGAGTCCTAGCGCGGGGTACTACAACTGGGCCAGCCCACTCCTGTACAATGGGTATGCCTACGTCGGCGTATCGAGCTTCTGCGATGAGCCGCTCGTTCCCGGTGGATTACTCCAGATCAACCTGACCACCCACGCTATCCAGGGCATGTTCCACACGACGCCCCACGGGGAACTCGGGGCGAGCGTCTGGGGTTCGCCGTCCGTCAACGCGAGCGCCAATACGGTCTACTTCGCCACGGGCAACAACAAGTCCCATAGTCCGGGAGAGTTTGACAATTCGATCGTCGCGATCAACGCCAGCACCCGGGCGCTGATTTCGACTTGGCACATCCCCGAGGGACAGGAGATCGAAGACGGGGACTTTGGCAGTTCGGCGACCCTCTTTTCCACCTCCACCGGGGTCGCCATGGTGGGGGCGCTGGACAAGAACGGATACTTCTACGCCTGGAACGCCGCGGACCTGTCCGCGGGCCCGGTGTGGCTGGATAAGTTGACCACGGGCCAATCGGTCGGTTCGGCCGCGTTCGCCAACGGACTCGTGTTCGTCGGGACCGGGACCGCCACGTACAAGGGGGTTCACTCCTCGGGAGCCGCCTGGGCACTGAACCCGAGCACCGGAGCGGTCGTCTGGGAGCAACCGCTCTGGGGCAAGAGCGTCTCGGCGCCGGCGTACGTCAACGGGCTGCTACTCGTCGACGGAGGCACCCATCTCTTCGTGCTCAACGCGGCAACCGGAACGAAGCTCAAGGAGCTCGAATGTCCCGGAGCAGGCTATTCGCCCCCGGCTGTGGCCGAGGGCCGGATCTACTTTGCATGCCTGAATGGGTACGAGTACGCCTACGGACCACCCGAGTCGGAGGACCCCGTTACTTCCCCGGCGGCCACGCATATGGGGGCGGCCGTCGGCTTTCCGCTGATCGCCCGGCCCCGGATGGACGTGCCTCCAACCCCCTGAAGGGTGCCCGTCAACTGTCGGTCCCCAGAACTCTCGAGCCCGTGCAAGAATCTGGACACAGATTCCTGAATCTCGTGGCGGGCGAGTTGCCCGAGCCGTCCGCAAAAGCGGCCCATTCGTCCGCGGTGCTACCCTGAGCTCACATCCCGGGGTAGGCTAACCGGAATGACCGCCCGTGGTCTGGTGGGGCCGGTCCCGCGACCTAGGGCGTGGCGGGGGGTGCGCTGTCGTCCGCCTTCGTCTTTGGGTTTCGCCTGCGCGAGGGTCGTTTGGAAGCGGGGGCACCGCCTTCCTGAACGGTCCCCGAAGCCGCCTCGGCAGATGGTCCCGTCGGGGAAGGGGGAGGCGGGGGAGCCGGTGGCGGCGGGGCGACGGTGACAGGGGGAGGTGGGGGTGTCGGGGCCGGAGGAGGCGGCATCGTATGCGTGGAAGGCGGGGACGGTGGTGCCGGCGGACGCGCCGCCGACGGGGAGGTCGACGAGTGAGGCGGGGCGGGCGTCGAAGGGCGAGATGGGATGGGGACGAATTCGCCCGGCTTCCAGGTGTGGGGCATTTGGAGGATCGCCGGGTCCTTCAGGAAGAGGTCCGCGTGGCCGCACGAGCGGCAGATCCTTGTTCCCAGGGCCAGCTCGCCGCGAGCGCGGAGGGAGAGCGTCCCTCCCCCGATGGAGCCGGTCTTAATGTCGTTCACCCAGACGAAATCGGTCGCGCCGCAATTCATACAGACAGGGGCCACGGTGGACACCTAACCACCGTGAGAAGGTTGGCCTCCCATAAAAAACAGTTGCGCTGTTCGGCCGGTATCGTGGCCCCCGGGGCCGGGCCGTGCGCAACGACCATGTAGACCCGAATCGCTGTCCGGATTCGATGGCCGGGGGCCGCTTCCAACGGATCACGGTCGCGATCGACGGATCGACCAACGGAGCGGCCGCGCTGGACTGCGCGATCGAACTGGCCAAACAGTACGGTTCCGACCTGGTCGTCCTCTCGATCGCCCCGATCGCTCCGGTCTATGTCTCCTCGACCGAGCCGTACGTGCCGGCCCCGCTCCCCAACAGTGAGCTCCTCCGCTACCGGGTCTTTGTCGAGGCCGCGGTGAAGAAGGCGGAGGGGGCCGGCGTGACCAGCGTGACCGGATTGTGCGACGAAGGGGTCGTGGTCGACGAGATCCTGTCGCACCTGGAACGACACCCAACGGACCTATTGGTCGTGGGTTCGCGCGGGAGGTCGGCCGCCCGTCGGTTGCTCCTGGGAAGCGTATCGACCGCGATGGTCACCCACGCGCCGTGTCCGGTGCTGGTCGTGCGCCCGGTGCCTACGACGGGCTCTGGATGATGTTCACTCGCGTCGGGACGGGGAGCTTGTGGGAAGCCTTGCGCAGCGCTTCCCGCGCGTCCGCCAAGTGGGCCTGGGTCGTATAGACCGTCAGCAAGGCCATGCCGATGCCCGCACGAACGGCGTGACCTACCGGCTTGCCGAACGCGCCCCGCATTCCAGCCGAGATACGGTCGGCTCCCGCGCCCATCGCCATCTTGTGCTCGCGCAGGATCTGATGCGGGTAGCGGCGAACCTTCAGATGATACTCGTTGGGCGCCGCCTTCTCCATCACTCGGACCGCGCTGATGCGGGCCGCTTCCAGAGCGATGTCTCGGACCTGGGCCGCCTCTTCCGTGTCCAGAGTAAGGCTGAGCGGGAACGCCTGACGCAGATTGCCCGTGTCGAACTGCGTGACCCGACAATTCGGGACGCCGCCCATGTACTCCCTTCGGGTGTACACCTGACCCTCGACCTTGCGGTACATGCGGGCCGGCTTCCGAGTCATGGGCGGCGCCGAGACGGCCCTCTCGCTAAAAGGATTGCGGCGGCCGTGGCAGCGCGCCGAGCCGCCGGGCCGCGTCCCAGCTCACGATGGACCCAACGATCGTGCGTTGGCTCCTCGGTTCGCGGCCCGAAGTTCGACGGCCCGAATTCGATGCTCGGTCAGCCAGCGAAGGACTTCGCGACGCGCCGGGGGCGAGCGCGGTCGCGCAAAGAAACTCCGACCGAACATCGCCTGGGCCGCCCAAGCTCCCCTGCGTCGTAGCGCCCGGATCACGTCTCGGAGGGGGAGCGGGGCTAGCCCTACCCGGTCCGTGAACCGTTCGCTGAGGGCGAAGAACTCCGCGGTGGTCGGGCGGGGTCCGAGCCGATCGAGTCCTCGGGCCGCGTGGTGAATCCTTGTCAGGACTCGCGGGCTCGAGAGGATGGCCGGTGAGGGTAGCGGACCGCCGACCACTCCGACGAGGAGCGCTTCCGGGAACGGGCGGTGGATGACCTGGCCGAAGGGAGGGATTCCCGGTCGGACCCGGACCTCGAGTCCCCCTCCCAGGACCGCGGCAACACCTCCGAGTCCTCCGCCCCCGAAGAGGTCCGCGAGGTGGGCGACCTGGACCGCTTCTAGCCGGGGTCGTCCGAAGAGCCGCGCCGCGGCGAGCGCGGTCGCCGTGGCCCCGGCCGCACTGGAGCCGAACCCTTGGCCGACCGGGAGGTCGTGGGTCAGGTGGATGTCGAGACGTCCCGGCCCGGCGCCCAGCAGTCGCTTGGCGACTTCCTCCGAGATCTCGAGTCGCCGGCCCAGGTCACTGGTCAGACAAACTCGCGCCCGCCCCCCCACGCGATAACGTGCGGTGGCCCGTACCCCGAGTTCGAGCACGATCCCCGCACCGACGGACCCTCGACCTCGCGGATCGCGTGCGGTGAGCGACGGGGCGAAAATCCCGGTGACGTGAGACGGCGCAAATGCGACCGCTTGCCGGCCCTCTCCACCCCCCATGGAAGACCCGGCCGCGAGTTCACCGGACGACTACTTATAAGCGGCCATGCTCTAAGATTCTCGTTAAACCGGCCGGAGACGGTTGGTACCGACCACCATGAGTGAACCCGAAGCTCCTGCGACCCAACACGACGCCTTCGACCGGGTGAACTTTCTCGAGCTGCGTAACACCCAACTCGCGGAGGCCATCAAGCGGGTCGAGAGCGAGCGTCACTACATGGAAGCCGAGATCCTTCGGCTCCAGCGGGAGGTCAAGCGACTCAAGACGGAGCTGGACCGGTTGCGTTATCCTCCGCTCATCGTCGGCAGCGTCCGCGATGTTCTCACCGACGGACGGGTGATCGTCAAGTCATCGACCGGTCCGGATTTCGTGGTCAACTCCGCCGAAACCGTGGAGCACGGCAAGATCACGGTCGGCAGCCGGGTCGCCCTCAACAAGCAGACCTTGGCCGTCATGGGGGTGCTGCCCGCCTCGCTCGACCCGCTCGTGACGGCCAGCGAGATCGTGGACAAGCCCAACGTCACCTACACCGACATCGGCGGACTCGGAGAACAGATCCGGGAGATCCGCGAGGCGGTCGAGTACCCGTTGCTCCGCTCCGAACTCTACAAGAAAGTGGGGGTCGACCCGCCGAAAGGCGTGTTGCTCATCGGCTCCCCCGGGACGGGCAAGACGATGATCGCGAAGGCCGTCGCCCACCACACGAACGCGACGTTCGTGCGGCTCGTCGGCAGCGAGCTCGTGCAGAAGTACATCGGAGAAGGGGCTCGGCTCGTCCGCGAGCTGTTCCAGCTCGCCCGGGAGAAGGCTCCGACGATCATCTTCATCGACGAGGTAGATTCGATCGGGGCCAAGCGTCTCGAGGTCGCGACCAGCGGCGACCGCGAGGTCCAGCGGACCCTGATGCAGCTGCTCGCCGAGATGGATGGCTTCGAGCCGCTCTCCAACGTGAAGATCATCGCCGCGACCAACCGGCCGGACATCCTGGACGACGCGCTCCTCCGACCCGGCCGCTTCGACCGGATCATCGAGATCCCGGTGCCTACCTACCTGGGCCGGGGCGAGATCTTCAAGATCCACACTCGCGGCATGGCGCTGCGGGAGCCGATCGACTTCGAACAGCTGGCCGGGCGATGCGAGGGGGCGACCGGCGCGGACATCCGAGCTATCTGCACCGAGGCCGGCATGTGGGCGATCCGCGAGGAGCGCGATAGTGTGACCCCCGCCGACTTCGACCGGGCGATCGAGAAGGTCGTCGGCGAGGAAGAGCTCCGGAAAGAGTCGGTCACGATGTTCGCCTGAGCTGGTCCGAGACCGCTGCCTGTTTCCGACCGTTCTCGACCCCGGGGCGTGTCGTCGCCGTGTCCTACCGCCGCCTTCGAGCTTACACCGTCGGTCAGGTAGTCGTTCCCCGGGGGGTTGCCGCACGCCCGAAGATGCGGGGGCCGGCCGGGACCGAGAGGTCGAGGAGGTAGCCCAGGTCCTCCGGGGCGAAGACCACCGGTCGGTCGGTGGTGACGCGGGCACCCGTTGGTTCGAGCGCGTCGAGTACCGCCGGGACTACCTGCAGACCGAGCGAAAGTTGCAAGCGGGCGCCGGGGCCTGCATCCCCCCGGTAGTATCGACAGCGGTCGAGAGGACCGAACGAGATCGCCGTTCCTTCGGAGAGCGAGCCTTCCGGCGCCAGGGTCTGGCCGCGGGAGAGTTCGTCCGCCTCCACTCCCTTCAGGGCCAGGCCAACCCGCTCGCCGGTGACCGCCTCCTTGCGGTCCACGTCGTGGACCTGGAGCGACCGGATATCCACCATCTTCGGCGTGGGGTACAGCCGTAGGCGGTCGTGCGCCCGCAGCACACCGCGGCGTACCACTCCCAGGGCCACGGCGCCCACGCCCTTCACCGGGAACGCATGGTCGATGGGAACCCGCACAGGACCCTCGGAGGGGAGCGCGTGCAGATTGTCGACGAGCTCGCGTAGCTTGGGAAGGTCGAGCGGAACGCGAGGCGCGTCGGACAGCCGTCCTCCCTTGAAGATCCGGGTCAATTCCGTTTCGCCGACCGCGGCCCCCTGCACCACGGTGGTCGGTACGGGGCTGAGCTCGAGGGTGGCGACCGTTTCCGCGACCGGGCGCGAGAGCTCCGACACGATGAGCAGACAGTGGTCGGCCATCGCAAGTGACGTCAGCAGAGGCGGGAGCTTCTCGGGGAACTGGGTGGGCTCGACCAAGGTGATCGCCGTGTCGTCATGCACCGTGTTGAAGAGCGTCACATCCGAGGCCGTGCCCTTCTTGCCGAGCTCCTTCGCGATGTCGTGGGCCCCGACCACGGCCACGGTGACCCCCGGCGTCACGCGGGCTTCCCCCCGGACCTCGGTCCCGTCGGCACGAGCACGATCGAGCCCTCCTTCACATCGATCCGGACCTCGCTGCCGTTCCGTATCTCTCCGGCCAGGATCTTCGAGGTCAGCGGGTCGACGACGAGACGTTGGACCGTGCGTTTCAGAGGTCGAGCCCCGAACTGAGGGTCGAAGCCGGTCTCGGCCAGGAGCGCCTTGGCCGCCTCGGTGGCCTTGAGGTGGACCCGCCGTTCCTTGAGTCGCGCTTCCACCCCGGCGAGCTGCAGGTCGACGATCGCCGCGATCTCGCGTTCCGTCAGGGCATGGAAGATCACGATCTCGTCGAGCCGGTTGAGGAACTCGGGTCGGAAGCTCGCCCGCAGGATCGGTTCGATGACCTTGCGCCGTTCTTCGTCGGTCTTGGTCTCCTGCAGCAGGTCGGACCCCAGATTGCTGGTCAGGATCACGAGCGTGTTGCGGAAGTCGACCGTGCGGCCCTGACCATCGGTCAGACGCCCATCGTCCATGAGCTGCAGCAGCACGTTGACCACGTCCGGGTGCGCCTTCTCGACCTCATCGAACAGGATGACCGTGTACGGATGCGAACGGACGGCTTCCGTCAGCTGGCCCCCTTCCTCGAAGCCCACATAACCCGGGGGCGCCCCGATCAGACGGGCGACGGTGTGCTTCTCCATGTACTCGCTCATGTCGATCCGCACGAGCGACTTGTCCGAATGGAACAGAAACGCGGCGAGCGCCTTGGCGAGCTCGGTCTTGCCGACTCCGGTCGGTCCGATGAACAGGAACGTTCCCATCGGGCGATTGGGGTCGCCGAGCCCGGAGCGGGACCGACGCACCGCCTTGGCCACGGCCGCCACGGCTTCGTCCTGACCGACGACCCGCTCGCGCAGGGTTTCCTCCATGTGTAGTAGCCGCTGGGTCTCGCCCTCGAGCATCCGGGTCACCGGCACGCCGCTCCACTTCGAGACCACCTGCGCGACGTCCTCCTCGCCCACCTCCTCGCGCAGCAGGGAGTCCTCGGGTCGTCGTTCCGCGACCTTGGACTGGGTCTCGATCTGTTTCTGCAGGTCGGGCACGGTCCCGTAGCGGAGTCGCGCCGCGGCCTCGAGGTCGCCGGAACGCTCCGCGACCTCCTCGGCCACCTTCGCCTTGTCGAGCTCGGCCCGCAACGAGCGCAGCCGTCCGATCTCCTCCTTCTCTTTCTTCCATCGAGCGAGCAGGGCCGTCTCGCGCTCCTTGAGGTCCGCGAGCTCCTTCTCGAGCGCGCGCAGCCGATCCTTGCTCGCCGAGTCCTTTTCCCGCTGGAGGGCGGCTCGTTCGATCTCGAGTTGGCGGATCCGCCGAGAGAGTTGGTCGAGCTCGCTCGGTCGGGACTCTAGGTTGAGTCGCACCATGGAGGCGGCTTCGTCGACCGCGTCGATCGCCTTGTCCGGCAGGTGCCGGTCGGGGATATAACGTGCCGAGAGCGTGGCGGCCGCCACGAGCGCCGCGTCCTGGATCCGGACGCCGTGGTGGAGCTCGTAGCGTTCCTTGAGCCCGCGCAGGATGGAGATCGTATCCTCGACGGAGGGCTCCGCGATGGCCACGGGCTGGAATCGCCGCTCCAGCGCCGCATCTTTCTCGATGTATTTCCGGTACTCCTGGGTCGTCGTCGCCCCGATGCAGTGGAGCGTGCCGCGCGCCAGGGCCGGCTTCAGGAGGTTCGACGCGTCCAGCGCCCCGCCTTCGGTCGCGCCCGCGTGAACCAGGGTGTGAAGTTCATCGATGAACAGGATGATCGACCCCTCGGAACGCTCGACCTCTTTCAGGACGGATTTCAGCCGCTCTTCGAACTCGCCCCGGAACTTCGCTCCGGCGAGCAATCCTCCCAGGTCCAGCGCGACGATCCGTTTGTCGCGAAGCGAATCCGGCACGTCGTGCGTCGCGATGCGAAGCGCGAGGCCTTCCACGACGGCGGTCTTCCCCACGCCGGGGTCGCCGATCAACACCGGGTTGTTCTTCGTCCGACGCGATAGGATCTGCAGGACGCGTCGGATTTCGTCGTCCCGACCGATCACGGGATCCAGCTTGCGCTCTCGGGCGAGGGCGGTCAGGTCCTTTCCGTACTTCTCGAGCGCCTGATATTGAGCTTCGGCTCCGCGGCTTTCGACGGGACGGTCGGTGCCGCGCAGCTCGGCCAGCGCGCTTTCGACCGCCGGACGTCGCACATCGAACTTCTCGAGCAGCTCGCGCGCGGGGGAGCTCACCGAGAGCAGGCCGAGCAATAGCTGGTCCGCGCTCGTGTAACGGTCCCGGCGTTTCGCGGCTTCCGCTTCCGCCGCTTCGATCACCTGAGACAGGCCCCGAGAAAGGTACTGGTCCGACGGAGCCACGTGGTCCGCCGTGGGAAGGCTCTTGAGGCGTTCATCGACCTCGGAGGAAAGGCGGTCGACCGGCACGCGCAAGGTGTTCAGCAGGGCCGCGGTAGGTCCTTCCGGAGCTTCGAGCAACCCGGCGAGCAGATGTTCGGGTTCGACCGAAGGGTGGCGGAGCTCCGCAGCGCGTTGGAAGGCCTTCTCCAGCGCGCCTCGCGCCGCATCGGTGAGTCGGTCGAGATGCATAGGACGTCGACCATCCGGGCGAGCCGATTTAAGGACACCACCCGTGCGTCGATTCCGTGGCCGACCTCTCGGTCCGATGCGCGGGAGTTCCCCTGAGGAACCCGTTCCTTCTGGCCTCGGGAATCTGGGGAGAAAGCGGAGACTCTCTCGCGGGCGCCTGGCGCGCCGGAGCCGGCGGGGTCATCACCAAGTCCATCGGCTCGGCGCCCCGACCGGGCTATCCCAATCCCACCGTCGAGACCTACGAGCGATGGGGGCTCCTGAACGCGATGGGCCTTCCGAACCCCGGGATCGACGAGTATCCCACGGAGATCGAGGCGGCGCGACGTGCCGGCGCGACCATCATCGGGTCGGTATTCGGAGGAAGTGCCGAGGAGTTTGCCACGCTCGCCCATCGGATGGCCACGACCGGTGTGGTCGCGATCGAATTGAACTTGAGCTGTCCCCACGCCGAAGGGTTCGGGACCGAGGTCGGCAGCGATCCGGGCGAGGTCGAGGAGATCGTCCGGTCGGTCGTGGCCCGCGTGAAGCTGCCGGTGATCGCGAAGATCACTCCGAACACCTCCGATCCGGCCGCCTTGGCTGCGGCCGCCGAACATGGCGGGGCCGCCGCGATCAGTGCGATCAACACGCTCCGCGCCCTGGCGATCGACGTACGGCTGCGCCGACCCGTGCTATCCCACGGGATCGGCGGGCTCAGCGGTTCCGCGATCAAGCCGGTGGGCCTGGCGTGCGTGTGGCAGATCTACGAGCAGGTCTCCATCCCGGTCATCGGGGTCGGCGGGATCATGAACGCCGAGGACGCGCTCGAATACGTGATGGCCGGGGCGCGCGCGCTGGAGATCGGGACCGCGATCACCTTCGGAGGGATCGGCGTCTTCGCTCGGCTCGCCCACGACCTGTCGGCCTTGCTCGACGACCTCGGGATCTCCCGCCTGGAAGAAGCGGTTGGAGTGGCCCACTCGAAGCCATAGGGCGACCCGGACATCGACGTTCGCCCGAGGGGCTATATCGATTGTTCGCTAGCACGCGTCGTGCGCACGATCGTTCGGGTCACCGACCGAATCCTGGAGACCCCTTCGACGGTGACCCTGAGGTTCCCGTACGAACCCCGCGCTGAGCCCGGTCAGTTCGTAATGGTCTGGATCCCCGGGGACGATGAACTTCCCATGTCCCTGTCGTACCCTTCCACGGCATCGAAGGGCATCACCGTGAAGGTGATGGGCGATACGAGCCGCCGCATCCAGACCATCCAACCGGGTGCGTTTCTCGGGATTCGCGGACCCTATGGGAATCGTTTCGACCTCCGCCCACGCCGTATTCTCGTGGTGGGAGGAGGTTCGGGCGCAGCGGTGCTCGCGCCCGCCGCGGAAGCGGCGCGTGTCCTGGGCGCGAGCGTGGTGGTGGCCCTCGGGGCCACGCGCTCGTCCGAGCTGCTCTTCCGCGACCGGTTTATCGCGATGGGGGCTCGGGTGGAGGTCGCCACGGACGATGGCTCCGAGGGCGAACACGGATTCGTGACCGCGGTAGCGGACCGAGTGCTCGCCGGCGAGGCGTTCGATGCGGTGTGGACCTGTGGTCCCGAGGTGATGATGCGTAAGGTCGTGGACAGCGCGACGATGCGAGGCGTGCCGGTTTACTGCTCGATGGAACGGCACATGAAGTGCGCCTTGGGATTGTGCGACGCCTGCGCGATCGGCCCGTACCACGTGTGCATCGATGGTCCGGTGTTTCCCGCCGACCGCGTGCGTTCGCTGCCGGACTTCGGGGCCTTCCATCGGGATCCCTCGGGCCGACGGGTAAAGTTCTAAGGCGGCCCGATCCGCCGTGGGGAAGGTCGCCTCACCTCCCAGGACGTCGGGGGGAGCCCGCAGGTTTTATGCCCGGGGCTTTCTACGAGCCCCGAGGATTGGGTATGAAAGTAATTGTGGTGAGCGGAGGGGTGATCTCCGGGCTAGGGAAGGGGATTACGACCTCATCGCTCGGCCGCATCCTCAAGGCACGAGGGATCCCCGTCACGATCCTGAAGATCGACCCGTACCTGAACGTCGATGCCGGGACGATGAACCCGTACCAGCACGGCGAGGTCTTCGTCCTCGACGATGGGACGGAGGCCGACCTCGACCTCGGCAACTACGAGCGGTTCCTCGGGCAGAGCCTGGTGGGAACGCACAATCTGACGACCGGGAAGATCTACCGCGCGGTCATCGAGAAGGAGCGCCGCGGCGACTACCTGGGCAACACCGTCCAGATCATCCCCCACGTCACCGGCGAGATCAAGCGTACGATCCGGGAGGTCGCGCAGGCCGCGGGAGTCGAGGTCATCCTGGTGGAGGTAGGGGGAACGGTGGGCGACATCGAGTCGATGCCGTTCCTCGAAGCCCTCCGAGAACTATCCTACGAGCTGGGGGAGGGACACATGGCGTTCGTGCACACCACGCTCGTCCCGGTGGTCGGGCCGGTGGGCGAAGCCAAGACGAAACCCACACAGCATTCCGTTCGGGAACTTCGGGCGATCGGCATCCGTCCCAATCTCATCATTGCGCGGGGCCCGATGCCCCTCACCTCGGACATCAAGGCGAAGATCTCGCTGTTCTGTGACGTCCCGCCCGAGGCCGTCATCTCGGTGCCCGACCAATCGGTGATCTATGAGGTGCCCCTGGTCCTCGAGGCCCAAGGAGTCGGGTCCCTGCTCAGCCGGATCCTCGGCCTACCGGACCGGCCCCCGGACTTCACCGCGTGGAAGGAGTTCCTCGCAAGGTATCGACGAGGCGAGGGGTCCGTCGAAGTGGCGGTCGTCGGCAAGTACACCGAGCTACGGGACGCCTACCTGTCCCACACCGAGGCGTTCCACCACTGCCAGGGACATCTCGGGGTGGAAGTACGTCTCCAGTGGTACGACGCCGAGGACATCTCGCGCAACGCCTCGCTGGTCGCACGACTGGAGCGGTCCGATGCCGTCCTCGTACCGGGAGGATTCGGTGCTCGCGGTGTTGAGGGCAAGGTCCGCGCCATCGAGATCGCCCGGACCAAGCAGATCCCGTACCTGGGAGTCTGCTACGGATTCCAGATGGCCGCCGTCGAGTTCGCACGCAATGTCCTGGGCCTATCGAAGGCGAACACCACCGAGGTCGACCCGGAGACCCCCGACCCGGTCGTCTGCCTGCTCGAAGAGCAGAAGGCACTGAGCGACCTGGGTGGAACGATGCGCCTCGGGGCGCAGCGCGTCATCCTCACTCCCGGCTCCCGGATCGCCGAGATCTACGGCAAGACCGAGATCTGGGAGCGCCATCGCCACCGGTTCGAGATCAACCCGAAGTATCTCGCGCGGTTCGCCGAGGCCGGCCTCCGGGTCACGGGACTCTCGGTCGACGGCCGCGTCGAGGTCCTGGAGGTGCAGGACCATCCGTTCTTCCTCGGGGTCCAGTACCACCCCGAGTTCCTCTCTCGCCCCGAGGCCCCCCATCCGCTCTACCTCGCGCTCGTACGGGCCGCGCTCGCAAGGAAGGAGGTCGCGACCCCTGTCGCCGCCCCGCCGGCTCTCGCGTGAGCTCCGAGAGCTGGACGGCCACGTCGTCCGGATCGCGGGCCATCTCGAAGACTACCGTGCCCTCGGCGGGGTGGCGTTCGCCCTCGTGCGTGATGGCAGCGGCACGACGCAGGTGACGCTGAAAAAGGGTTCGGCCGACCCGGCGCTCTTCGCGCTCTTCGGCGACCTGGCCCGAGAATCCGTCGTCGAGGTCGAAGGAACGGTTCGGCGCTCGGAGAAATCCCACCGGGGCGTGGAGCTGTTCCCCACCGAGGTTCGCGTGCTCTCCCGGGCGGAGAGCCCGCTCCCTCTCGGGGTGGTCGACAAGGTCGGCGCCGAGCTGGGTACCCGCCTCGACCACCGGGTGCTCGACCTGAGGAAGCCCGCCGTGCGGGCCGTCTTCGAGCTGCGCAGCAGTCTCCTTCAGGCGCTCCGGACGGCCTTCCTGCGCCGGGGGTTCCTCGAGGTGGAGACCCCCAAGCTCCTGCGACAGGGGGCCGAAGGAGGAGCGACCCTGTTCCCGGTCGACTACTTCGACCAGCAGGCCTACCTCGCCCAGAGCCCCCAGCTCTACAAGCAGATGCTCATCAGCGCCGGCTTCGAACGCATCCTCGAGATCGCTCCGGCGTTCCGGGCCGAACCGTCGGACACGGTGCGTCACATCACCGAGTTCACCAGCCTCGACGCCGAGATCGGCTACATCGACGACGCCGATGACCTGCGCCGCATTCTCGAAGAAGTGCTCGCCGAGTCGCTGCACCACGTTCGCAAGGAACTCGGGGACCGAGGCAACCCGCTGGCCGAGCAGATGCCCGAACTGGCCGTCCCGTTCCCCCGCATTCCGTTCGCGACGTGCGAGGAGTGGCTCGGACGCCCGGGCGCCGAACAGGACCTGGGAACCGAGGACGAGAAAGCGATCGGGGAACGCGCCCAGGTGGAGTTCGGCTCTCCGTTCTACTTCATCATCGATTTTCCCACCGCGGTCAAGGCCCATACGTTCTACGCGTGGAGGAGGGACGACAACCCCCGCCTCACCGGCTACTTCGACCTCGATTACCGGGGCCTCGAGATCGCGAGCGGCGGACCGCGCGAACACCGGTACGACCACCTGGTCGAGAACATCCGCGGGGCCGGGCTCGACCCCGCGATGTTCCCCGGATACCTGGAGGCGTTCCGCTTCGGCATGCCCCCCCACGGCGGTTGGGGGCTCGGCATCGACCGCCTGGTCCAGATGCTCGCAGGGCTCGCCAATATACGGGAAGCGCGCCTATTCCCTCGCGACCGCTACCGCCTGGACCCGTAGCGAGGGAACTACCATGGTTGCTGTGAAGCGGACCCTCCCCGCGCCGCCCGAACTTCAGAGCCGGTGGGCGGCCGTTCTCGAGGAAGCCGGCCTCCGGCCGAAGATACTTCAGCTGCATGACCGATTTCCCGAGGAACGGTCGCTCGAGGTAGGATTTTCCCAACTCGACACCGCCGACACCGCCCTCGCCGACCTGCTGCTCGAGCGGCCCGAGGAAGTGGTCGCTGCGGGTCAGCGGGCGATGCGCGAGCTCCTACCCGTGATGGGTCCGGATTCCGAAGGTCTGCGGATGCGCGTGGTCGGGCTCCCCGCCACCGCCCACCGCCTCATCCGCTCCATTCGTGAAACCGACCTGAACCGGTTCATCGCGCTCGACGGAATCGTCCGCCGAGTGTCGGAGGTTCGTCCCCAGATCCGGGACGCGGTGTTCGAGTGCGTATCGTGCCGAACCAAGTTCCATGAGCCCCAGGACGAAGCCTCCTTGGTGTTCCGGGAGCCGATCGAATGTCCGGAGTCCCAAGGGGGATGTGGCAAGGCCCAGGGCCGAACCCGGTTCCGGCTCGTGGCGGAGGAATCAACCTACGTTGATGCCCAGCGGATCGAGATCCAGGAACATCCTGAGACGCTACGGCACGGCGCCCACCCCCAGGGCCTCGCGGTCCTGCTGACGGAGGATCTGACCGGCAAGGTGCTACCGGGAAACCGTATCGTCATCAACGGGGTGCTGAAGAGTTTCCAACGGGCGAGCGCCTCCCGGGGCGGAGTCGTCCGGAACACCACCTTCGACCTCATGGTCCTCGGTAACTCGTTCGAGTCGAAAGCGCGAGAGTACGACGAGATCGAGATCTCCCCGGAGGAGATCGCGCTCATCGAGCAGTTCCGCGGCGACCCGACGGTCGTGGACAAGATCGTGCTCTCCCTAGCGCCGACGATCAAGGGGATGGAGGAGGAGAAGGAGGCGATCGCCCTCCAGCTCTTTGGCGGGGTCGAGAAGCGCCACTCCGACGGAGTCCGAATCCGCGGCGACATCCACATGTTGCTCGTCGGTGACCCCGGGTGCCTCATCGGCGACGAGCGAGTGACGATGGGGGACGGAACCATCGCCCGACTCGGCAAACTTGGACGAATCCACCTGGAGCCGATTGCTCGCCAGGTCCGCCTTGGCACCGGCCTCGGTAGGACCGCATGGGCCACGCGATTCCACCGCTACCGCCGACAACCGATCCTCGAGGTGGTCACCGAATCCGGAAAGTGCATCAAAGGAACCTACAACCACCCGCTGCTCCGGTGGACTTCCGCGACCCGGACCGAGGACTGGTGCCGGCTCGACCGGCTCCGAGTGGGAGATCGGCTACGTGTGGCCCCGAGCATTCGATGTTGGAAATCGGCCCCCGTCCCCACCGGGTGGAGGGCTCCCCATTACTCCCACCTGCGCTGGCACGTGCGTATGCCGAAGGTGGTGGACGAGGACCTGGCTGCCATTCTGGGTTATGTCCTGGGGGACGGGGCGGTCGGCTCCCGCCGAGTCACCCTCTTTCCGGCCGTGAGCGAACGAGAGGTCGCCGAGCAGATTTCAACGTTGTTTCATAAGGTGTTTGGAGTCACGCCCCGTCCACAACCGGTCCGCGGGATCACTCGACCGCTCCAGGTAGGTCGTGCACCTATCGCCCGTTGGCTCCGTGAGCTGAGGCGGCACCGCGTCCCGGACGCCGTATTCGCTTCTCCGAGCCCGGTCGCAGCTAGTTTCCTTCGCTGGCTTTTCGAAGCCGGTGGCTCTTGTGTTGCCAAGGGACGAGGCCGTACCTCGATTCAACTTCGCTCGTCGAAACTCGAACTCCTTCGGGACGTACAATCGCTCCTCCTGCGTTGGGGGATCCACGGGTCAATTCTGTGGGGACGAGCGCCGGGGCCCCACTTCAAGGACGGCCGAATAGTCGCCGGCGGTGCAAGCGGAACGCTGGCCATCCGGCGCGCGGATTCCATGATGGCGTTCGCGGACAAGATCGGCTTCGTGAGCGCTCGCAAGAAGGGGCGACTTCAGGAGGTCCGCCGCGAGGCGATGCGGCAATCACGACGATGGCATGCCAAGATGAGCGAACGGATCGTTTCCATCCGGCGGGCAGGAACCGCCACGGTCTACGATATCGAGGTACCCGGACCGCAGCGGTTCATCGCGAACGGGATCATTAGTCACAATACGGCCAAGAGCCAACTGCTCCGCTACATTGCGGATGTGGCCCCACGCGGAATCTACACGAGCGGGAAGGGGGCCACCGCCGCCGGGCTCACGGCGGCCGCCGTGAAGGACGACTTTGCTGGCGGACGATGGGTGCTCGAAGCGGGAATGCTTGTCCTCGCGGACGGGGGAATGGCGATCATCGACGAGCTCGACAAGATGAGCCCCGAAGACCGATCGGCAATGCATGAAGCTCTCGAACAGCAGACGGTGTCGATCGCGAAGGCCGGTATCACCGCGACCCTCAACGCTCGATGTCCGGTACTGGCGGCGGCCAATCCGAAATGGGGGCGGTTCACGAGCGACCGGACCATCTCCGAACAGATCGACCTCCCTCCGACCCTGCTCTCTCGGTTCGACGTGATCTTCTCGATCAAAGACCTACCGGACCAGGTGCGGGACCGACGACTGGCCAACCGAATCCTGGCGTCCCACATGGAGGTGGAGACCGGGGCGGAAACCGACGGACGGTCCTCGACCGCCGCGGCCCCCTTCTCTCCGGACCTTCTCAAGAAGTACATTGCCTACGCTCGTCGGACCATCCGTCCCGTGCTCACTCAGGCAGCCCTGGACGTGCTCGAGGACTACTATGTCCGGGTCCGCAAACAGGGGGAGGAACCCAATTCCCCCGTGCCGATCACCGCGCGACAGCTGGAGGCGCTGGTTCGCCTCAGTGAGGCGGCGGCTCGGGCACGGCTTTCGATGACCGTTTCCATCGACGACGCCCATCGGGCGACCCAGATCATGGAGAACTTCCTCCGTCGCGTCTCGATGACCGAGGAAGGCAAGCTGGACATCGACCTCACCCAGACCGGGGTGAGCCACAGCCAGCGCGAACGGTTCGAGATCGCCCAGCGGATCATGCGCGAGCTCCAGGAAGAGCACGGCGGATTCTTCACCGTCGAACAGTTGCGGGAGGCCACGGGACGGGCCAACATCCCCGCCGCGAGGGCCGAGGCGATCCTCCAGACGTTGCGCAACCAAGGAGAGGTCATCGAGGCGCGCCCGAACCAGCTCCAGCTCATCCGATTCTGAGGGCTCCGAGGCCGGGGGATTCGCTTTATCCACTGGTTTCGTCTCGTGAGGGGGTCAAGGGAGGGGCCGTGCCGGGGGACGACGGGTTCGTCATGCGGATCCATCGGGTCCGTGCGGAGTTCGTGGTCGCGGCCTGCGACGCCGAGCTCCTCGGCAAGGACCTGCCGGTCGGCGACGCCGGCCGGACCGTTCGGATATCGGCGCAGTTCTACGGGGAGCGCCGGGTCTCGCGCGAGGAGCTGATCTGGGCCTTGCAACGGGCGACCGTCGCCAACCTCCTCGGCGCCCGAGTGCTGCGTCTGGCGGAAGAGAGCGGGTTCGTCGAGCCGGGGGGCACCGGTCTGCTCGGCGGGGTACCGCATGCCGAGATCTTCTCGCTCGTCGGCTGACCGAGCGGGCGCGGAACGGCGGTCATGGAAGAACCGGAATTCTGTGTCGTCTGCGGGGCGACCGGACGTCCTCTCGTCGATGGGTTGTGCTCTGAGTGCGCCGCCGACCGAACGACGCTCCTCTCGGCCCCGAAGCGGGGCACGGTGACCGTGTGTCCCACGTGCGGCGCCCGGCAGGTGGGATCCCACTGGGAGCGAGCCGGCACGAGCCACCTGTTGACCGGTGAGGACCTCAACCCGTTCCTCGACATCCATTCGGAGGCCGGGGTGCGTACGATACGATGGGAGGAGACGGGCGCGACCGCCACGGTGCGCCAGTATGTCGGCCGGGCCAAGGTGGTGTTCCGGGGGGCCACCCGGGACGTGGAGGTCCCGCTCTCGGTCCGCCTTATCTCTCGCAGCTGCCCGGAGTGCAGCCGAAAGAGCGGTCGATACTTCACCGCGATCCTCCAGCTTCGCGCCTCGCTGGAGGGTCCGAGCGAAAGATCGGTCGAGCTGCGGGCTCGCCTCGACCGACAGTGGACCGCGCTGTTGCGGGAGGCCCGCCCCGATTGGCGTCAAGCGTTGTCGTGGAAGGAGGAGTTGCCCGAAGGCTGGGACTGCTACTTCACGGAGACGATCCCCGCCCGTTCGATCGCTCGGCTCGCCAAGCAGCGGTTCGGGGCGAGCCTGAAGGAATCGGCGAGCCTCTTCGGCCGGAAGGACGGTAGAGATGTCTACCGCGTGACGTTCTGCCTCCGATTCCCATGGACCCGGGCCCCCTCCATCGAAGGGCCCGGCGAGGGTTCCGGAGGCCGGGAACTGGAACGACACCCTTAAGAATCGCGCACCGCGTCGGCGCTCCCGGAAGCGGGGGCACGTCTTCATGGCAAAAGCAAGCGGAATTCTCCGGCGGCATCACGGGTCGGACACATTGGAAGAAGGGTCGTTCCTCGACCTCGGTAGCATGCAATTCGAGGACGAAGCCGGCGCGCTCGTGGGCACGAAGGGGACGGTTCGCCTCGCCGAGATCCTCCGGTTCGAGGACCTGCACCAGATCACGAAGCTCGCCTACCAGGGCGATATCGTCCTATTGGACTACACGTCGATCGCCAACGACCAGATGGCCGTGAAACGCATGAGCATCGACCTCAAGAACGTCGCCAAGGACACTGGCGGCGACGTAGCTGGGATCGCCAAGAACCTCCTGGCCATCACTCCGGCCGGTATTCGTATCGACCGGACGAAGATCCGTCCGTCGTTCTAGGCCGGCCCCCGAATGAAGGTACTGGTCGACCGCCGAGACGGCCTGACGGCCGCTCCCGACGCCGTGGTCAGCGGTGTCTTCGAACGGGGCGAGAAGGCCGACTCCTTCCCCCACACGCTCGCCAAGGAGGACGAGACGACGCACGGACTGGTCCGCGCTGCCTGGGAGAAGAAGGAGATCCGCGGCAAACATCGCGAGGTCACCGTCGTGCACCGTCCGGACGGCCGGGGCCGCATCGTCCTGGTCGGATTGGGGCCGCGCGAGTCGTTCCACGCCGAGGCCGTGCGACGGGCCGCGGCCGACGTCGTCCGGTCGGTCAAAGGCCGGGGCGTCCGCACCCTCGGCTTCCGTCTGTCCGCCTTCGTCGCCGACGCCGTGACCACCGAAGCCGCCGCGCGCGCGCTGGTCGACGGCTCGGTGCTCGGAGGCTACGAGTTCACGAAGTACAAATCGAAGTCCGAGGGCGGCGTGGAGGAGACGACGGTCTACCTCGGCGAAGAGCACAGCCGGGACGAGTCCGCCCTCAAGAAGGCGGTCGCCGAGGAGGCGGAGCTGGTGGACACGGTCGTCTGGACGCGCGATATCGCGAACCTTCCGGCCGACACCGCCACTCCGGAGCGCCTCGCCGAGGAAGCCCGCACGCTGGGCAAGGAGCTCGGTCTCAAGGTCACGGTCTTCGACGAGAAGAAGCTCGCCGAGATGCATTGCGGAGGCCTGCTCGCGGTCGGAGGAGGGTCCGCCCATCCGCCGCGGCTGATCGTGCTGGAGTACCCCGGCGGCTCCAAGCGGGGCCGGACCGTGGCCGTGGTGGGCAAGGGGATCACGTTCGATTCCGGCGGCATCTCGATCAAACCCTCGCTCAACATGTCCTATATGAAATTCGACAAATCCGGCGCGGTGGCGGTGCTGGGGATCCTGCGTGCCGCCGCGGCGTTCAAGGTCCCTCCCCGAGTCATCGGGGTCCTGTGTTGCGCGGAAAACCTTCCCAGTGGCGACGCGTACCGCCCCGGTGACGTGGTGCGGACGTTCAACGGGAAGACGATCGAAGTCCTCAACACCGACGCCGAAGGCCGGGTGGTCCTCTCCGATGGTCTCGGGTACGTCGTCCAACAGTACCACCCGGACGAGGTCATCGACCTCGCGACCCTGACCGGCGCCCAGGTCATCTCGCTCGGCGACGACACCGGCGGCCTGGTCGCGAACAACGACAAGCTCGCCCAAGGTCTCCTGGCCGCGTCCGCGGCCACGGGCGAACCGCTCTGGCGCATGCCGCTCACCGATTTTCACCGAGACCTGGTGAAGAGCGAGGTCGCGGACGTCCGCAACTCCACCGAGATCCCGGTCGCCGGCATGCTGACGGCCGCGGCCTTCCTCGAGACGTTCGTCGGAAAGACCGCCTGGGCCCACCTCGACATTGCCGGACCCGCCTACACCACCCCGGCGACGCGCAAGTACCAGCCGACGTACCAGAACATCGGGGCGACGGCCTTCGGAGTGCGCCTGGTGACCCGTTACCTCATGGATTCCGGACGGAACTGACCGGTCTCACCGGCGGGCGCCCTGCGGCGCGGCGGGGACGAAACGCGGACGAGGGGGCGATGGCGTTCGCGCTCCAGTGGCGGTGACCGCTCGTCACGCGGCGACGATCTGGACGCTCTCGCCACCGTGCCGGGTGGCCCGGGGCCGGACCTCGCAGAAGAGCGGCGTGTGGTACCCTCCGCCCGTGATGAGCGCGGTGCCGACCGGGAGCGACTGGATCATCTCCGTCATTCCGGCCGTCAGGCCCTCGATCGATTGGGCAATCGCCTTCAGGTCGAGCGGGTTCGTCACCTGCAGGATCAGCTGGGTGTTGCACTGGGAGAGAACGCTCTTGTCGATCCGCGCCGCGCGCTGGGTCACCACGCACAGACCGAGCCCGAACTTCCGTCCTTCGCTGGCGATGTTCTTGAGGACCCGCGAGCAGGTCGCGGTCCCCTGCTGCGGTGCAAAGTTATGCGCCTCCTCGATGACGAGGAACAGCGGGGGGATCTTGCCCTTCTTCCGGTTGTCGAACAGGGTCGCCGAGATGCGCGCGACCACCAGCTCCTGAACGTCCGGCGCGATGCCGCGCAGGTTGATCAGCGTCGCCTCGCCCTTCTTCACCAGGTCGTTGAGACTGGTGCCGACGGGGCCCAGCAGCTTGGTCTGCTCCACGTACTCGAGCCGCTCGTGCAGGGTCTCGGCGATCGCTCCCTCCCCGCCTTCCGCGGCCCGGGCTAGGTCGTGGACGGAGAAGTCCGGATTGGAGCTGGCCACCCGGTCGATCAGCTGTTTCAGCGGCGCGAGGAACGCCTTGACGTTCGTCAGTCCCATGAAGACGAGCAGGTCACGAGGGTCGATGTGCCGCAGCGAGAACGTCAGCGGCTTCGCGCTCGGGTTGAGGGACACATCGGGAGAGTACTCCTGGACCTGGCGCGCGAACCCCTGGGACTCGACGCCGAACCGGGCATGGATCCCGTTCTTCTCGGCGGCGATCCGCAAGGAACCGTACTCCCCGTGCGGGTCGATGATCACGCACGTCACCTTGTGGCGCAGGAGCTCCTCGATGAGCACGCCGAGCAGGTAGCTCTTCCCGCCCCCGGTCTTCGCCAGGACGCTCACGTGTCGCTGCACCAGCTGGTTGATGTCGAGCTCGACGCGCAGGCCGTGGTTGCGCAATAGACCGACGTAGGCCCCGCTGTTCGGCCGGTGCTTGAGCCCCAGGACCTCGGCGATCAGCGGTTCCTCGGCGCGGTAGACGTGCGCGCCCGGACGGAACGGGATCGTCGGGAGCTTGACGAGCCCCTGGTCGTCCCGGTAGCCGATGATGCGGGCGGTCCCCAATAGGTTCTCGTGGATCGCGGCCTCCTCCCGGGGGCCGAGCGAACCGGCGCGTTCCAGGTCGAAATCACTCTTGCGTTTCAGGTCGTCCAGCTGGCAGAGGACCCGGCCGTGGACCTCGTCCTCGACGGCGAGGTAGTCACCCCGCTCGACGGGGTGGGACAGGCTCATCTGGAACTGTCCCAGACCGACATCTCCGAAGATGCGGCCGACCTCTTCCACGCCGCGATTCATCGGGGGCTCGGCATATTAGTGTGACGTGGCAAGCGAAACGTCGGCGCGTCGTCGCTCGGAAGTCTTTATATCGGACGCCCTTGTCGAATCGCTCCCCGCCGGGGAGTTCCCCGGTGCGGCGGTGGCCTCGTGACGGAAGCGACCGAAGAACTCGAGAAGAAGCGTGCAGAGTCCAACGCCAAGGCGGACGAAGCGCGCGCACGCCGGGACCGGCTGAACGCCGAGGCCCGGACCACGGCCGAAGAACGCTCCCGGATCCTGGACGAGCTCCACGACAAGAGCGGCGAGGCCCAGGAGCACCGGCGTCAACGCGACTCGCTCAACAACCAGGTCCGCGAAGAGAAGCGGCTGCGCGAGGAATGGAACCGCAAGCTCCAGGACCTCGGGGACCGGGTGCAGGAGCTGAAACGCTCCCGCACCCCGCGCCCCGGAGCCGTCCCGGTCTGGCGCCTGCGCAAGGAGCTCAAGGAACTGGAGTTCCGTCACATGACGACCGCCCTCACCGGTGAGCAAGAGAAGCGGCTGATCGAGGAGATGAAACGGCTCGAGGCCGGGATCCGGGAGCAGGACGAGCAATTGCGCCAGGACCCGGAAGTCGAACAGACGCTGACGGCGTTCGCCGAGGCGCGAACGGAGGCCGAGAAGCACCATGCGCTCGTCGGACAGTTCGCCGAAGATGCCCAGCGGGAGCACGAAGCCATGGTCCGTCTCTATGAGTCCGTGGACGAATTGCGGCGCCAGGCGGACGAAGTGCAGACCAAGCTCCTCGAAGTGAAGGGCCAGGCGGACGAAGCCCATCGTGCACACATCGCGGCGATCGAGGAGGTCCGCGACATCGAGAAGATGCTGTACGCCGCACGGGGCGGTCATGCCCCCGCGTCGTGGGGCGAAGTCGAACCGCCCCGCGAGGAAGATTTCCTCGCCCGGCTGAAGAAGGGCGAAAAGGTGTCCACCGAGGACCTGCTCGAGCTCCAGAAGAGCGGTCGAGGATAGCGCCGGAACTATCGTGACGCTTGCCTACGGTGCCACCGAGGTCGACGCGGTCCTCTTCGACCTCGACGACGTACTGGTCCCGCTCCAGAGTCCGGCCTGCTGGCAGTGGGCCTGGCGACCGCAGGGTCCGCTGCTCGGAGATCGTCGGGTGCGTGCAGCGGTCCGAAGATCCCTGAAGTTGTGGGACCGTCGGCGCTGGTTGGGGCTGACCGGCAAGGAGCCGGTCGCCGACCTCGCGGCGTTGCGCCAGCACCTGGCCGACGCCTTGGCCGCGATCGCCGGTCACCCTCTCTCGCCGACCGAGTCCGAAGCGGTCGTGCGTCGGATCCTCCACCCCGCCGGGGAGGTCGACCGATTTCCCGACGTGGCTCCGGCGCTCGAGCGCCTCCGGGCGAAGGGAATCCGGATCGGGGTCGTCACGGAGCTACCCCGGGACTCGGCACGATGGATGCTCCACCGCAGCGGATTCCCCGAGGCCCTGCTGCTGATGTCAGGAGATTCCGAGGTCCCGGTCCTGCCCGACCGCGCCGCGTTCCGCGCCGCCGCGGAGCGCCTTGGCTCGGGCGTGGATCGGACCGCGTTTGTCGGGGACCTGTACTGGAGCGACGTGCGGGCGGCGGCGCGTGCCGGACTTTCGGCGGTGCTCGTCGACCGGTACGACCTCTGGCCGAAGGTCCAGCACGGTCGAATGACGACGCTCGATGGCCTCGAAACGACGTTGGCGGCCGGGGCCGGACCTCCGGGGGACGTCGAGGCCGACGACGACCGGGAACCGGTGACGGAAAAGCGGGATACGCCTCCTCGTGAATAAGCTATATACCATACCCCGCGGTGCCCGCCCCATAATGCGTTCGGTCAAGTTCGACCAGGCCGAGCTGCGGCAGATCAAAGAACTGTACGAGGGCGTGATGTCCCATGCGTGTCACGGCTTGTTTTTCAAGGAAGGTTCGGTGATCGGCTCGGCGATGGCCGAGGAAGCGCTGAAGGACAAGGCCCACTACTTCGACCGCGTCGCCCACCTGCTCAAGGAGCGGGGCTGGGTGGAGGAGATATCGTTCACGGACCGCGAAGTGGTGGCCAAGGGATCGATCGAAGTCGCCCCGAGCGACATTCCGACGTGCCACCGTCTTCGGGGCATGCTCCGCGAGTTCTACGAACGTTTTAAGGGGGGGCGTGTTAAGTGTACGGAAGAGATGTGCGCTAGCACCGGCCATCCCGATTGTCGATTCCGAATTGAAGAAATGTAGGTAGGTGAACCGGGGATGATGGCCACGGGAAACGTCGGGGCGGTAATCAAGGACCTCAAGACCCGCATCAGCGGCATCGCCACTGCGCTCGTGTCGCGCGACGGTCTGGTCCTCTATGCCGACGTGCCGGCGGGAGTGTACACCGAGACCTTCGCCATCATGTGCGCCACGATCCTCGGGGCCGCCGCGACCGCCAACACCGAGCTCAATCGCGCTCCGCCGGAGCGGATCGTGATCGAGGGAAACGATTCGAAGACGATCATCGTGGGGAGCGGCAAGAAGGCGCTCCTGGTTGCGGTCGTGGACCAGACGGCGGACCTGACCAAGGTCCTGACCGAGGTCGTCAAGGTCGCCGACGTGCTCAAGGCGAACTGACGAGCTCCGCGCCTCCGATTTCGTGCTGAGCTACGTGGCGCTGCGCCGCCCGGGATCGCCGGCATCCGGCCCAAGTCGTCGGGCTCCGCTCATCAGAACCCGGGCCACGTAGCCGCCGAGCGCCGCCGTCAGGCGCGCGTAGGCGAATGCCCCGCGCTGGCCCCAGATCAATCGGCGGACCCGGTAGCGCCCCCAGAGACTTCCGTGCTTCTCGGTGAGCTGCTTTCGGCCGTACCCGTTCCAGAAGGCCTGATACAGGAACCGGAAGAAATTGGCCCGCATGTGGTGGTAGACCACCGCCGACGAGACGAATCGTATCGCGGCCCCCGAGCGCACGGCCCGAAGATTGAGGTCGATGTCCTCGGCCGTGATAAATCGGGGGTCGAACCCGCCCAGCCGTTCGAACAGCTCGCGGCGGTACGCGAGGTTGCACGAGGGGTACGTGACGTCGTATCCGCTCTGGAACAGCTCGACGCGTTCGAGCGTTCCGTAGCGCGACTTGCCGACCGTGACGGTGCGCCCGGCCGCCACGGCGGACGCGGCGAGCGCGAGCCGGAGCTCCCTCAACCAGCCCGAGTCGGCGAAACAATCTCCGTCGATGAATGCGATCAGCTCCCCCTGGGCCGCCCGGACCGCCGCGTTGCGACCCATGCCCCGCGAACCGGGAAGCCGGAGGACGTGCACGGTATCGGGAAAGCGACGAGCGTAGTCCGAAAGGGTCTCGAAGGTGCCGTCCCGGCTCTCGGCGTCGACGACGACCACCTCGAACGGAGGCTCCTGGACCAGGAGGCTGTCGAGGAGCTGGGCGATGTGGCGATGTTCGTTTCGAACCGTGCTGACGATCGAGATCAGCGGACGGTGGTCCGTCTCATTTCCCAATGTCCATCACGACAACGTCCTTCACCGCGCGCATGCTCTTGAAGGGGAGCACGAGCCGGCCCGACGCGTCGCTCTGGAACAGGCGCTGCTCGACGTCCTCGCTCGGCGTGACGAGGACGTGAGCGATCCCGCCCGTGAGGGTGTCGACCACAAAGTTGTCGATGAGCCCGAGGATCTGTCCGTCGTTGGTCATCACGGTCTTGCCTCGGAGTTCAGTAAGGAACTTGCGCATGTGGGAGGCCTCGAGCGCGGATGGCGGAGGGGCGTATTTAATCGTTCGCGGGTATGAGAAGAGTCCGGAGGGCGTTCTTCTCCGCCGGAGACCGCCCGGACCGCGGAGCGCAATTCGCGGGCGGCAACGCTTATATCGGGCACCCGGGTCGGAGGCGTCCCGCTCATGGCCCGACCCATTTCCAAGGAGAATTCCGAGCTCGTACGCCTCGTCGTGGAGCTGCGACGGGCGGCCCGGGCGCATCACGCCCCGATCTGGGGAAGCGTCGCGGACCGCCTCGAACGCCCCCGCCACCAGCTCACGCCCCTGAACGTCGGTCACCTCGAGCGTCTCACCCGGCCGGACGAAACCGTCGTTGTTCCGGGCAAGGTCCTCGCGAACGGTCCGCTGTCCAAGCGGCTCGTGGTCGGGGCCTTTGCGTACTCCACCGAGGCCCGGGCCAAGATCCATGCGGCGGGCGGCACCGCGCTCACGCTTCACGACCTCCTGCGGTCCAAGCCCGATGGGGCGGGAGTGCGTCTCCTTGCCTGAGCCGGCCGAGCCGACCGCCACGGTCGTCGATGCCAGCGGGCTCGTTCTCGGACGCGCGGCCAGCCTGATCGCGAAGCGGCTTCTCCAGGGGGAGACGATCGTGGTCGTCAACGCCGAGAAGAGCGTGGTGATCGGAGGACGCACCCAGATCCTAGCGAACTACACGGCGGCGCGGGCGCGCGGTTCGGTGCGCTCGGGCCCCCACTTTCCACGGTATCCGGACCGGATCTTCCGGCGCACCGTTCGCGGAATGCTGCCGCACCTCAAGACCCGAGGCAAGGTCGCCTTCCATCGCCTGGAAGTTCACATCGGGGTCCCGGAGCAGTGGAAGGCCGCGACCCCGCAAACGCTCGAAGGCGCCAAGGCGCGCCCGGCGCTTCGCCCGCCGTTGACGCTGGAAGACATCTCGCGGCTGCTGGGGGCCCGACTGTGAAGGCCCCGGTGATCATCCTCACGACCGGCAAGCGCAAGGCGGCGGTCGCGCGAGCGACGGTGCGCAAAGGGTCGGGATTGGTGTGGTTCAACGACCGCCCCTTGGAACTCGTCGAGCCCGAGCTCGTTCGCTTGAAGGTCCAGGAACCGCTACGCATGGTGGGGGACAAGGCCAAGAATCTCGACATCACGGTGCACGCCACCGGGGGCGGGGTCGTGGGCCAGGCCTCCGCCGCGCGCACGGCGATCGCGCGCGGATTGCTCGAGTGGCTCAAGGACCCGGAGCTTCGCGAGACGTTCAAGCGCTACGACCGGTCGCTGATCGTAAATGACCCGCGCCGCAAGCTCCCGAAGCGGCCCGGGGGCCGCGGCGCGCGCAAGCGGCGGCAGAAATCGTACCGCTGAGAAGGAGGAGACGATCGATCCATGACGATGATGGTCCCGGTGCGGTGCTTCACCTGCGGCGCCGTGATCGGTCAGTACTGGGACGAGTACCGTGAACGCACCTCGCGGGGCGAGTCGGCGGGCAAGGTCCTCGACGGACTGGGGCTCCACCGGTACTGCTGTCGCCGGATGCTGTTGACGCACGTCGACCTCCTGGACGAGGTCGGCCCGTACGGCTAGAGCCCGTGGAAGCTGTACCCGACGCGCGCTCTTCGAGCGATCGCCCAAGGTAACGAACGGATCGGAACGGGTTCGGTAGCTGGCAATCGCTCTACGAGGACTCGTCCTCGTCGTCGTCCTCTTTGACGGCGGGGGTGCGCTTCGTGCCCCGCTCGAGGCCCGAGCGGCCCGAGGTCCGCGTGGTTCCGCCGCGTCCCGAGCGTCGCCGATAGTAGAAGATGATCAATAGGATCACCACGACCACCGCGACTCCGATCGCGACGTACTCCAGCAGCTGGGTGGTCGGGTTGGGGCTGATCGTGATCGACGTCGAGGCGACGTTCGTGTTGGACGAGTAGTCGCCGGGGAACTCGTTCGAGGCCGTGGCGTTGGCGTACAGCTGGTAGTTCCCGGTGAGCACCGGGGTCCAGGTGACGACCGCACGGACCGTCGTATTGTAGGCGAGGGAGGTGACCGTGCCGGTGGCCATCGGCGTACTGCTCGGAATCCCGGGCGACGTGTAATTGTAGAACTTCACGGCCCCCGGCGACCCGGCGATGACCGTCTTGCTCGTACCGCCCGGCGAGGTCAGGTACCAGGTGACCTGCACGGATTGGGCGACCGATTTCGTGCCGCCCCCGACCGTGACGTTCACCCAGTAGGTGGACGCACTTCCCTGCGTCAGCTTGGACGGGCCGGTGAGGTTGTACGCGCCCATGATCGGGCTCGTCGTCGAGTTGACCGAGACGGTGAGCGACTGGGTCGTCCACACCTTGTTGCCGTTCAGGTCCCAGACCGTGAGGTTCACCGTGTACGCCTTCGTCTGGGCCCCCAGCCAGAGCTTCGGGTACGGCTTGACCGCCGTGGCGTTGATGCCCTGGTGGACCGACGTGGCGCCGGAGTTCGTGACCAGCCAGTAGTAGCGCACCAGCGAGCCGTTGTGCGGGTCGCTCGCGTTCGCCCCGTTGAACTGGACCTGGGCCGAGGCATTCGAGCCGGCGATGACGCCGCTGCCCGAGATCGGCTTGCCGGCCGAGCTCAGGACCTGGAAGGCCGGGACCGGCTTTTCGGTGTCGTTGACGAGGATGACCAGCGTCGCGCTCGCGGACTGTCCGGTGCCCGACCAGACGGTCAGGGTCAGGTTGTACTGCCAGCCCTTGAACGCCACGGCCTTACCGGCGATGGTACCGTTCGTCAGATAGCTGCCCGCGCCGAGGAACTGGACGGTGTAGTTCGACCCGAAGTAGGCGCCCTGGCCCGTCGAGTAGTTCGCCGACTGCTTGAACCCCTTCGCCACGAGCGAGAACGAGGCGACCGAGAGAACACCCCGGACGGGGGAGGTGGGGGAGATCGCCGCCGTGCTCGGCGTGGCGTTGAACTGCAGGGCGGTACCCCAATTGACCCAGAGGTACGTCGTGCCCGAGACGTTCTTGGTCTCCCCCACCGTCGCGTTGGAGGCGATGCCGGCCGTGACCGGCCCGGACGCGACCCAGACGTGGAAGGTGGTCGCGTCGGTGAGCCCTCCCGAGCTCGTAACGGTCAGGGTTCCGGTCCCGGGCGTGGCTCCGCTGGCCGTAGTGAAGGTGTGGTTGGTCGTGGCGACGGTCACGGTCGACGTGCCGCCGTCCCCGAACACCCAGGCGAACTTCGTGCCGTTGGTCCCGGCCGGGTAGAGCGAGTTCTGGGCGCTGAACGTGACGTTCTGGCCCACGCCCACGGCAACCGTGTAGTTGCCGTTGGAGCTGTTGAGAACGTTCTGGGTGGAGAACGCAAAGTTCGAGACGCTCGCGTTGACGATCGCCGTCAGGGCCGAGTACTTCACGATCGAGAACGACGCACTCCCCGACGGGGACGGGTCCGGCAGCGACACGAGCGTGAACTTCGTCCACGTGCCGCCGGTTCCGGCCGCCACCAGGCGGGTGTCGGTCGGGGCCGGAGTGTCGGACTTCAGCACGTAGCCGGCGGGGAGGACAACGGTGTAGTTGTAGACGTCCGCGCTCACGGGGTGCTGGAAGTTGAAACCGAAGGTGTACGTCGAGCTGTTCTTGAACACGGAGCCGTTGAGCGCGTACTGGTTCGACCAATCCAGCGTCAGGTTCGAGCTACTGCTCGCGTCGCACGAGCCGCTGCAGGTGGACGCCCAGCCCGACAGGGTCTGGGGGCTCGTGGGTCCCACGAATCCGGTGCTGTTGATGGACGTGCCGGCCTGCGCGGCGGGGAAGAACGGTCCGGAGGCATTGGCCCAGGAGTAGACCAGGCCCAGCGATGACTGCGGGAACGCCGCAGCGTGGGCGAAATCGAGGCCAAGCTGAGTCCACAGCTGGCCGACGCTCGCGTTGGGAAGACTCGGGAGGAGGGAGTCGTTCCCGAGATTGGCGGTGGTCACGACGTTCAGGTTGCCGGTTCCCGTAGCGACGTTGAAGCCCGAGAAGTTGAGCGTCGTCTGGTAGACCCCGAGCTGGCTGCCCGTGATGCTCGGAACCTTCACGTCGTGCAGGACGGGAGCGGCGCTGCTGACCGTCAGGGGGTACCAGGTCGTGGCGTATCCGACGGTGGAGAGGAAGACATCGACGGTGTGCGACCCGCTCACGAAGTTCGCCGGATAGGTGCCGAGCTGGTAGTAGCCGCCGGGCGGAGTGCTCGCGGAGAAGATGTCCCCGTTGGCCGGGTCGAACAGGGTGGCGTTGCCCGAGCTCGGGACCGGTCCACCGGTCGACAGGAGCACGCTGCCCGAAACGAGGTACTGCTGGATGTTCGGGTTCACCGCCGGAGGCGTTCGAGTCGCGATCACCACTTGGGTCGAGTTGACGTAGTTCGGAGCCGGACCGGGCTCGGTGGACTGGAGCACCCACGTGCCGAACGGAGCCTTGACGCTGAACGCGCCGCTCGAGGCCGTCGTGTTGGCCACCAAGACCGCGCCGTTGTACGTCGGGGCCAGGAGATGGACGGCGGCCCCGGGCAGGGGGCTCCCTCCGGAGGAGACCGTCCCCGTCAGCGTGGCCGTGTAGGATAGAACCTGCACGTTGCCCAGGATCGAGGGATACAGCGGAGTGGTCAGGGCGGTGGCGTTCTCGAAGGAGAACTGTGGGTTCTGATTCACGGAGAGCGCGGCGCACGGTTTGCACCCGGTAAAGCTGGCGTTGGTCTGCGGCGGTACCCAGAGGCCCCAGTAGCCCGGTTGCAGCGCCCCCGAGGTGCCCGTGGACGTGAACGCGAACTGGCCGCCGCTGGTCGTGAGCGTCGAGAACACCGCGCCGTTGGCCTGAGAGACTAGGTCGACCTGGATGCCCGCGGGGACCGAGGCCCCCCCAGGCTGTCGCGCGTAGCCGGTCAGGGTATAGCTCGGGGAAGCCCCAAGAGCTCCGGGGATCGTCGCCAGCGTACTCGCCAGCACGACCACGACCAGGGCCCAGAGGGCGACGCGGTGCAGGTGCCTAACCAACGATTTCACGTCTCCCGTACATCTCCCCCCTATCGGGGGCGCGGCGCCGAACCTTGCCTCACTACATATAGCTTGCTCGGGAACCGAGAACGCGACGGCTCCGGTCGGCGGCCGGCTAACGGTAGATGGCTTCAGCCGGCTCGTCCCGCCGACGCGAGACGCGCTCGCGAACCAGGTGCTTTTCGAACTCCTCGTAGAACTTGAGGGACTCCGCGTCGCACGATGGCCGGACCTGTTTGAGCGCAGTCTCGAAGTGGGTGCGCGTGACCTTGTTGGCCTTGAGATTCTCGCGAATGGCCGTGAGACCCGCTTCGCGACAGAGGGCGGCGAGGTCGCTCCCCACGTAGCCCTCGGTCCGCGTCGCGAGCGCGTCCAGGTCGACGTCGTCGGCGAGCGGCATCTTGCGGGTATGCACTTTGAGGATCTCGAGCCGGCCGGCCACGGTCGGAGGCTCGACGTACAGCAGCCGGTCGAACCGGCCGGTGCGCAGCAGGGCTTCGTCGACGATGTCCGGACGGTTGGTCGCGGCGATCACCAAGACCCGCTCCAGACTCTCCAGGCCATCGATCGAGGTGAGGAGCTGGTTGACGATGCGTTCCGTCACCCCGCTCGAGGTTTGGAGACCCCGACGCGGGGCGATCGAATCGATCTCGTCGATGAACACGATCGACGGCGAGGCCTGGCGGGCCTTCTTGAAGATGACGCGGATCGCCTTTTCGCTCTCGCCGACCCACTTGCTCATCACTTCGGGACCCTTTACCGAGATGAAGTTCGCCTGGCTCTCGGTGGCCGCGGCCTTCGCCAGGAGGGTTTTCCCCACGCCCGGAGGGCCGTACAGGAGGATGCCTCGGGGTGGCTCGATCCCGATGTGTCGGTACACGCCGGGATTCTTGAACGGCAGCTCGACCGATTCCTCCAGGATCCGACGCACCCGCTCGACCCCTCCGACCTCCTCCCAGCGGGTGGTCGGCACCTCGACGGCGACGTCCCGAAGGCTCGAGGGCTCGATCTGCTTCAGGGCCTCACGGAAGTCGGCCTCCGTGACCTTCATGCGTTCCAGCAGCGACAGCGGGATCGGCTGGTCGAAATCGATCTCGGGGAGGTACCGGCGCAGGGCGCGCATCGCCGCCTCCCGCGCGACCGAGGAGAGGTCCGCTCCGACGAATCCGTGGGTCTGGGCGGCGAGTTCCTTGAGGACCCGTTCTCGGTCCTTCTCGTTGCCGTCGATCGGCATGCCGCGGGTGTGGATCTGCAGGATCTCCAACCGCCCTTCTTGGGTCGGCACGCCGATCTCAATCTCGCGGTCGAAGCGGCCGGGACGTCGGAGCGCCGGATCGATCGCCTCCTCGCGGTTCGTCGCCGCGATGACGATGACGTTGCCCCGACCGGAGAGTCCGTCCATCAGGGTGAGGAGTTGAGCGACGACGCGACGCTCGACCTCGCCGACGACCTCGTCCCGGCGCGGCGCGATCGAATCGAGCTCGTCGATGAAGACCACGCTGGGAGCGTTCTTCTCGGCCTCCTCGAACTTCTCGCGCAGTTCCTTCTCGCTCTCGCCGTAGTACTTGGAGATGATCTCGGGGCCCTGGATTCCGATGAAATGAGCGCCCGCCTCGTTCGCCACCGCCTTCGCGATCAACGTCTTTCCCGTACCGGGAGGTCCGTAGAGCAGGACTCCTTTCGGCGGCGTGATCGCCAGGCGGTCGAACAGCTCGGGGTGCTTGAGCGGGAGTTCGATCATCTCGCGTACCCGGCCGAGCTTCTCCTTCAGCCCGCCGATATCCTCGTAGGAGATCCGCGGCGCCGCGACCTCGGTCTCGCTGACCGTCTCCTCCTTGATCGTGATCAACGAGGACGGCGCGACCTGCACGATCCCTTTCGGCTGGGTCGAGACCACCATGAACGGCAACGACCCGCCCATGAGGAACACCCCCGGGATCACGAACACGTCTCCGCGGACGAACGGACGACGCGCGAGCGCCTTGGCGACGAAGCTCTCCAGCCCGGGGCCCAGGTCCATGCGGGCCGATCCGGCGTAGATGGGGGCGATGGTGATCGCGTCGGCGGTCGGGCAATCGACCCGCTGCGTCGCCACGCGGTCGCCGATGCTGACTCCCGCGTTCCGTCGCACGACGGCCTCGATGCGGACGACCCCCTTCCCCTCGTCATCCGGCTGCGCCCGGCTCACGATCGCCGGGGTGGGCTTCCGACCGCGGATCTCGACGATATCGCCAAGCCCCACTTTCAGTCGTTGCCGGGTCTGGACATCGAGTCGCGCGATCCCGAGGCCGATATCCTGCTGGAATGCCTCGGCGACCCGTAGGGTAATGGCGTCGCCCATTGACGTTGGTTTGGACCTCGGTGCGGACTAAAAGGATTCCCTTCCTTCGGTGGATAGTCGCGGGTCAGTCGGGGGGCTCCGATAGGTCGGGCATCGCGTCGAGTCGTGCCTGACCCGGGGCGCGGCCGGCGGCACTGAGGTCGGGACGCGGCTCGCCCAGGACCTCGGCTAGAATCACGGTGGTACCCGGGCCAAAGCCCATGAAGTGATTGTTCGAGTACGCGAAGACGGCGATGGAACTCCGACCCTCATCGTCAAATCGCTCGCGCAACGAGACCATGTCCGCGCGGTGGTCCCGCTGGATCCGGTCGAACTTGGTCAGCGCCCGATCGCCGATGAGACGTGCATAGAGGAAGTCGCCCGTTACCCAGGGCGGCGGGCGAGTCCCGGGGACCACCGACCACACGAGCGCGGCCCCCCGGTTCTCGAGCAGCGCTCGGGTCGCCGGGGTCCACCAGGAGTTGTGACGGAGCTCGACGGCGAGCGAGAATTCCCTCGGGACCGCGTCGAGTATCGCGGAGAGTCGCGCCGAGCTCGCCGCGCGGAACGACGCGGGGAACTGCAGGACCAAGGGCCCCAGCTTACCTGAAGCACGCAACGGGGCTAGGCTCGCCAGGAAAGGGCCGAGCATAGGGGAAGTGGCGCCGCCCTCCTCGTGCGTGATGTCCCGCGGTATCTTGAGGGCGAACCGGAACCCGAACGGGGTGCGGTCCGTCCATCGCCGGACGAGATAGGGGCCGGGGGGCCGATAGAAGCTCGAGTCGACCTCGACCGTTCGAAACACCTGAGCGTACCGCTCGAGGAAATCGCCCGGAGGGGTCCCCGAAGGGTAGAAGGGGCCCACCCAGTCGTCGTAGGCCCAGCCCGAGCATCCCAGCCAGTAGCGTCCCACGGTCCCGGACTGGGATTCGGACGCCATAGTTCTTCCTCGACGCTTCCTGCCCGGGAGCTCACCGAAGGAACGGAACCGAGATATGCCGGTCGCCCCGTGGCGGCCACGATGCGTCGACCGGCTCCCCCCTCTTCGGTGCTCGGTCGACTTCTCGAGGCCGCCGGCTACCGGATCGAGGCGCGAGGAGACGCGACGACCGCCGTCCGCGCCCGAGACGGCCGGGCGGTGGTGATCGTCGCGAGCGCGCGCTCGCCCACGGAGGTCGAGGGGCTGTTCCCCCCCGACGCGATCCAACGCACGATCGTGTACGACGACGAACCCGGCCCGGTCGCCCGCTCGCTCGCCGCCGACCGGGGCATCGAGGTGATCGACCCCTCCACCCTGGGCTCGGCCCTCGGGGAGATGCTGCTACCGTCACCCGTGGGTCCCGAGGAGGCCATCGAGAACGCGGAAGGCGCCTCGCCCCTGGAGCCTCCGTTCGCGATCACTTTCGAGGGTCAGCGCACGGTCCGGCCGCGGATCGGCCGGGTCGAAGCCCAGGCGCTGGCAGGCGTCGACGACCCCCAGTACACCTTGCGCCTCGTCCCGTTCTACGTGGCGGCCTACCGAGTGCGCCCGGTATCTCCCCACGGGGGGACCGGTCCCGTCCTGCGGCAGCTGGTCGCGGTCAACGCCGTGTCGCGTCGGGCCGAGGTGTGGGACGATGGCGAACGCGAGCTGGTCGGAGACCTGGACGAGCCCCATCAGCGTCTGTCGCCCCAGCTGACCGAAGGTCAGGCGATACCGATCGCTCTGGACGCGATCCGCCGACACCACACGGTACATGTCGACCACACCGAGCAGCACGGGGGTGCCCTCGTGATCGAGACACGTCGGATCCCGCCGGCGGCCGACGATGTTCGCCTGGGTCCCTTCGTCCTCCTGTTCGTACCTCACTGGTACGCGGAAGGTCGAGATGGCCGAGTCGTGCTCGACGCGGTTACCGGCCGCCGGGCCACCGCCCCCGAGGCGGGGGCCTAACGTCGACCGCCCCCACCGTAAAATATCCGGCCCCGTTCGAGCGCGTCGTGCTGCTCGACCAGTTCCGCATCGGTCCCTACCTGAACTTCACCTATCTCGTCGCCGACGATGAAGGCGGGGACGGGGTCGTGATCGACCCGTCCTTCGGAATCGACCCCGTGCTCGAACGGATCGACGAGCGTCGGGTCAAGGTACGCTACATCCTGAACACCCACAGTCACCCGGACCACGTCGCGGGCAACCAGGATGTTCGGGACCGGACCGGCGCCAAGGTCGTCGCGCACCGGGTGGCACCGCTCCACCAGGACATTTCGGTCGACGACGGCCAGATGTTCGAGGCCGGTCGCCTCGCCTTCCGTGTGGTCCACACCCCGGGCCACACCAAGGACAGCGTGCTCTACATCTTCGAGGGAAATGTGGCGACGGGAGACACCCTGTTCGTGGGAGAGTGCGGACGCACCGACCTTCCCGGCGGCGACCCCTCCGAGATGTACGACAGCCTGCTACGTCGGGTCGTGGCGCTGGAGGACGCGCTCGTGGTACTTCCCGGCCACGATTATGGCTCCACGCCTACCTCCACGATCGGGCGCGAGAAGCAGGAGAACTACACCCTTCAGCCCCGGACCCGCGACGAGTTCGTCAAGTTCCTGAAGGAGTGATTGGTCGGCATGCCGCTGCCTCCACCCGAGGAACGTGCCCTCCTCGCGGTCGGCGCGCGGCGCCGGGACGCTGGACTTCCCGCGACCGCGACCATCGTTCGAACTTTGCGCGAACTGGCCAAGGAGTCCGAGTCGCTGGTCGCGTTGTTCGACGCCCGATCGGTGGCGGGGGAGCGACATCTCTTCTCGGCGTGGGCGCATCTCGGCCGGGCCCGGGGTCGCGGCGAAGCCCGCCTACGGGATCGGGGCGCTGAATTCGCCCTGTACGTCGCGGGAGATGACCAGCTACCTCGCGCGCTCGCGAAGGTCGGCGTCTCCGAAAGCACGGAGCAGTTCGTGCTCGTTGCCGAACGGCCTCGGGACCCTTCGGCGCTCCTCGAGCGATTCGGGCTCAGGGTGGATCCTACGGCGTACCCCCGGCTCCCCGACGCCGGAGTGCTCGAGCGTCTGGGGATCGGTCCGGACGAACGGGCGGCCGTACCGTCCTCGGCATGGGAAGGCCTCGTGCTGGAGCGAGTGGCACTCCTCGACCTCACCGCATCCGTGGGCCACAGCCCCACAGCAAAGCATTAACCTCGGTCGCCGGGTGTCGCGTCCGCTCGCGGCCGTCCGTGCAGGTGTAATCTAGCGGTAGGATGTCAGCCCTCCAAGCTGACCACCCGGGTTCGAATCAGGGGACCTTCGCGGGTCCTCTGCGAAGTTCCCGGCACCTGCATGGCCCCGGCCGCGGGCTCCGGGGGCGAGGGTTTATTCGGGCTCGGCCCGCTGCGGGAGCGTGCGCTGAGGTAGCCTAGCCCGGTAAGGCGCCAGCCTTGAAAGCTGGTGGCGTTCTCGCCACGGGAGTTCAAATCTCCCCCTCAGCGTTCCGCGCCCTCGGTGGGATTCTTATATGTCGCCTCCCGCTCGACCGCGCGTTGCATGTCGGAAGCCGGCGCGACCACTCCATTGCTCGAGCAGTACGAAGGAGTGAAGGCCCGGTATCCCGGCCATCTCGTGCTGTTCCGGGTCGGCGATTTCTACGAGACGTTCGGGGAGGACGCGCGCCTCCTGTCCCGGGAATTGGACGTGGTGCTGACGGCGCGCTCTCCCGACACCCGCGGCGAGCGGACCCCGATGGCCGGGGTACCCCAGCACGCGGTGGAGACGTACCTCGGTCGCCTCGTGGCCAAGGGCCACAAGGTCGCCCTCTGCGACCAGGTCGAGGACGCCCGGTTCGCGAAGGGGCTCGTCCGTCGCGAGGTGACGCGGGTCGTCACCCCGGGGACCGTCGTGGAGGACCGGATCCTGGGCGGACCCGACCACAGCTTTCTCGCGAGTGTGCACGTCGGAGCTGATGGACCCGGGACGTTCGCCGCCGTCGATATCACTACGGGCGACTGGTTCCATGGGTTCGCGGACGGACCGGGTACGGAGGGTCTCGTCTCGGCGCTCGCTCCCTTCGCACCGCGCGAGATCCTTTGGGCGGCCGCCCCCGAGGTCGCGGAGGGGTTGCGCGGCGCCCTGCGTCGCGAGTTCCCGAGCGCCCGGCTCGAAGCCTCCCCGACCCCCGTGAGCGAGGCGGAACTGCCGGAGGCGCTGCGCTCGGAATCCCAGGTCGGCGGAGCGATGCACGAGGTGGATCGCCGATTGACCGCCTACCTCCGGGCCACGCAACCTCGCATCCTGCCGCATCTGAGTCTCCAGGAGCGTGCGGTCGGGGGGCGACGGCTCGTCCTGGACGCGAAGACGTTGCGGCATCTCGAGATCAGCCGGCCGATGAACCCCGACGACCCGAAGGGCCCTACCTTGCTCGGGTCCTGGGACGAGACGGTCACCGCGTCCGGCCGCCGGACGCTCTCGTTCTGGCTCGTGAACCCGCTGGCGGACCGCGCGGCGATCTCGGAGCGGCAGGATGCCGTCGCCGCCCTGGTCGACCGCGGCGCAGGAGTCGCCGAGATGCGGGCCGTGCTTCACGAGGTCGGAGACCTGGCCCGCATCGCTTCGCGGGTCGCAAGTCGTCGAGTTCGCCCGCACGAGCTCGGCGCCTTGCGCAGCAGCCTGAACGACGTCACGCGAGCCGGTCGGCTCCTCCTTGACCATCCGCCGACGGGCCGCCTCGAATGGCTCGCCGGGCAGCTGGCCGTCCCGACCGACCTGGCCGAACTGCTGCGCTCGGCGTTGACCGATGTCCTGCCTCCCTCCGAGGATTGGGGCGAGATGTTCCGCCCGGGACACGCGCCCGAGGTCGACCGTTGGCGGACGGCGGAGCGGACGGCCCTCACGGAGCTGACGGAGCTCGAACGTGCGGAGCAGGATGCCTCGGGGATCCGGACGTTGAAGGTCGGTTATAACCAGGTCTTCGGCTACTACTTCGAGGTCACCAAACCCCATCTCGCGCGCGTCCCCTCGCACTTCCGTCGGCGACAGACGGTCGCCCAGGCGGAACGTTACACGTCCGACCGCCTCGAGGAGCTCGAGCGGCGAGTGCTCGAGGCGCGAGAAGGCTCGCGCGTCGCTGCGCTGGCGCGATGGGAGGAACTCCTGGTCGCGATCGACCGCCACATCGCGGCCATCTACCGGATCGGCCGGGCGGTCGGGGAGCTCGATGTCTTGCTCACGTTCGCCCACCTGGCCCAGGTCCGCAGCTATGTCCGACCCACGGTGGACGACTCGACGGTCCTCCTCGTGCGCGACGGTCGCCACCCGGTGCTCGACCGTCTCCTGGGCGAACAGTTCGTCCCGAACGACACCGACCTGGACGCCGCCGACCGACGCCTGTTGGTCCTCACGGGGCCGAACATGGCCGGCAAGTCGACCTACATGCGACAGGTCGGCCTGCTCGTGGTGCTCGCCCAGGCCGGTTCGTTCGTTCCCGCCCATTTCGCCCGGATCGGGCTGGTCGAGCGCCTGTTCACCCGGATGGGTTTCACCGACGAGATCGGTCGCGGCAAATCCAGCTTCATGGTCGAGATGAGCGAGGTCGCGGAGATCCTGCGGGGCGCGAACGAACGCTCGCTCGTGCTGCTCGACGAGGTCGGTCGCGGTACGAGCACCTTCGACGGACTCGCGATCGCCTGGGCGACCCTGCGCCATCTCCACGACACTTCCCGCGCCCGATGTATCTTGGCCACCCACTACCACCAACTCACCGACCTGGTCCAGAGCCTCCCCGCCGCTCACAATGCCCACCTCGCGGTCGCCGACCGTCCCGAGGGGGTGGTGTTCCTGCACCGTCTCGTCCCGGGAGCTACGGACCGCAGCTACGGTATCCACGTGGCGCGGCTCGCCGGACTGCCCGAGGACGTCCTCGCCGAAGCGGACCGACTCCTTCGACGCTTGGAGTCCGAGGGAGTCGCGCTCTCGGCGAAGGGGCGGATCCGCACCCGCGGACCCCGCTACACGCAGGGCGTGCTCCTTCCCTCTCAGGAGGGTGAACCGGAAGTGCTACGCGAGGAGCTCCGGGGGCTCGACCTAGCGCACCTCACCCCCGAGGAAGCCCTCGCCACGCTCCGGGCGCTACGCGAACGGGCCCTCGGGCCATCGCGGCCGGGGGCCGACGGTCGATGACGGGAGCCGTCCCGTTGGGCCGTAGACCGATCCGACGACTTACGGCCGAGACGGTGGAGCACATCGCGGCCGGCGAGGTCGTCGAGCGGCCGGCCTCGGTCGTCAAGGAGCTGGTCGAGAACGCCCTGGACGCCGGAGCTACCCATGTCACGATCCGGGTCGAAGGAGGAGGACTCGAGCGCATCGAGGTCGCCGACGACGGGACCGGCATTCCATCGGAGGAGCTCGAGCTGGCCGTCGAGCGTCACGCCACCAGCAAGATCGACCCCCAGGGGCCGGTCGAGCTGATCGGGACCCTCGGGTTCCGGGGCGAGGCGCTCGCCGCGATCGCCTCGGTGTCGCGCCTGCGTCTGCTCTCCCGTCCGCCCGACCGGGAGATGGGGGACGGGATCTCGGTCGTAGGTGGGACGCCGGCGGGACGGTTCGTCGCCCCGCGGGCACCGGGGACGACGGTCGAGGTCGAGGACCTTTTCTTCAACACCCCTGCCCGTCGCAAGTTCCTGAAGAGCCCGCCGTCCGAGCAGGTCGAGGTCGCGCAGACGCTCGAGCGGACCTACCTCGCGCGGCCGCACGTCACCTTGCGATTCGAGGCCGAGGGCCGGGAGGTGGCGACCTACCCGGCCACTTCCGAGCTCACGGACGCCGCCGCGCGCGTTCTCGGTTCGGAGTTTCTCCACGGCTCGTTCCTGGCCGGCGGAGAAGTTCCGGGAGGTCGCCTGCATGCCGCGCTGGGTCGGCCCCCCCTCGCGGCTACCTCCGCGCGGGGCCTCCACATCGCGGTCAACGGACGCGCGGTGGTTTCCCGCCCGATCCAGCAAGCCGTCCGCGTCGCGTTCGGCGACTACCTGCCGCGCACGCGGTTTCCCGTGGGCGTCGTGCACCTGGACATCACTCCCGACCGCTTGGACGTGAACGTGCATCCCACCAAGCGGGAGGTGCGGTTCACGCGCGAGCGAGAACTTGCGGATGCCGTCCGGGTCCGGGTCCGCGAAGCGCTGATCGGTACCCCCCAGGTGGCGGAGCTCGCCGAGAACGCCGGGCGCTCTCCCGCCGGTCTCGCGAGCTGGGCCGCAGGGCGGTCGACCCCCGGCGCGTCGGTCCCCGAGAGCGGAGCGGCCGGGATATCCGCATCCCGGCAGCGTACGTTGGAGGGTGTGATCCCCTCCGGGAGCGTCGCCGAGGTACCGGCATCGCCCGGTCATCCGCGCGTGGTGCTGCTCGGCTGCCTCCAGGCGCTCTACTGGGTCGCCGAGGGCGACGAAGGTCTCGTGCTGATCGACCAGCATGCCGCGAGCGAGCGGGTGCTGTACGAGACGCTGCGCCGGGAACGTCCCATCGCACGCCAGACCCTGGTCGAACCGGTCACGCTGCGCCTCACCGGAACGCAGCGTTCTGCCCTGCTCGCCCACGCGCCCGCGGTGGCTCAAGCCGGTTTCGAAGTGGAAGAGTTCGGTCCGGGCACCTACTGCGTGCGCTCGGTACCGTCGTTCTCCGGTCGCCGAGCGCGGGCGGAGGCGGTCACCGAGATGCTCGACGAACTGGCCGCCGGCGGACGACCGACGATGCCGGACGGCCTGTCAGAACGGACCGCAGCGACCCTCGCCTGCCACGCCGCGATACGCGCCGGGGACGTCGTCAGTGCCGGTGATTTCTCCCGGGTGCTCGCCTCGCTCTATGCGCTCTCCGAATCGGCGTACTCATGTCCACACGGCCGGCCGATCGTGCTGCAGATCCCGCGGTCCCGTCTGGACCGGTGGTTCCTTCGGAGCGGTCCGTGACCGGGGACCCCCGGACCCCATCGTCCCGGCGACCCGAGCGGGAGCTGGTTCGAACCGTGGCGGGCTATCTTGCCGAGCAGGGGTACCGGGTGGCGGTCGATCCGGACGGCACCGACTACTTCGACCTGGTCGCCCGGCGGGGCGAGGAGGTCGGGCTGGTCGAGGTGAAGGTCGGCGACTCCAAGGCCGTCCTCGCCCAGGCGCTGAAACGACGCGGCTGGGGAGATTGGAGCGCCGTGGCCCTCGGCTCCGTGCGCGCCGCCGAGCGGCTCTCGAACCGGACGGCGAGCACTCGCGCGGCCCCCATCGGAGTGTGGAGCGTGGGGCCCGAAGCGGTCCGGGTCCACCGGCCCGCTCGTCGCTGGGTCCGTCCCGGGGAGGAGGACCCGTTCGCGCCGTTGCGCGCGCGCTTTCGTCGCTGGCTCGAGCTCCTCGAGACCGGCGAGCTCCCGTCGTCCGTGAGATGGGACGGGGTCCCGGGGGCGGTCCGGCGGGCCTCGGGAGGCCGCGGCTTCGCCGAGTGGCGACTCGATGAGCCGTCCCCGACCGACCGCTAACCGGGCCGGTTCGGCAGCGCGGCATCGATGGCGTCGACGACCCGAGCCGGGGCGTATCGGACCGCTTGGGTCGTCCCGCGCGAGGAGACCTCGCGACAGAGCGCCGGGTCGGACAGGAGCTCGGCGAGGGTCGAAGCGAGGTCCCCGACGTCGTCGCTCACGGAGTATCGGACCGCCCCAGCCGGGTCGACCGGGAGACGTACCGAGGGGACGGCCGCCACGGTACACCCCGCCCGCATCGCGCCGACGACCATCGGGTCAAACCCCGGGCGCCCGAGCGCGAAGAGCGCCACGTTCGCGGCGGCGAGAGCGAGGCCGAAGGTCGCGGAATCACGAGCCGGCACGCTGACCACGCCCGGATCCGCCGGCGCGGGCGCACCGACCACCACGAGTCGAACCCCGGGAAAGAACGGTCGTACCCGCCGGAACGCTTCGCTGGCCCGGTCGATGCCCGAGCCGTCGGCGCGCTCCTGAGCGGCGGGAGCCACGACCACGAGGACATCCGGGGGGATGCCGAGCGCGCTCCGGGCGGCCGCTCGGGTATCCGGCCTCGGCAGGTCCGCGACCGGCGGGAGCGCCGCCCGCAGGCGACGGGTCGGAACCTCGTACATCTCCGTGACCGTTCGTCCGAGTTCCGGCGTGTCCGAGAACAGAATGTCGGCCTCGAGCAGCGCGGCCCGCTCCAGCCGTCGGACGGTCCGCCGGTCCCTCCAGGTGTCGATCCGGTCCACGAAACCCCGCGCCGGGTGGCTGCCCCGTTCCCGGTCGAACGCGTGCAGTTCTACCGAGCGAACGAAAGCGACGATCGGTGCCCGGGGATCCGCGCGCCCCGCGGCGCCGAGGGCGCCCAGGCCGGACGGGTCCCGCACGATGAGGTCCGCGTCCGGGCGCAGTTGGCGACCCGCCGCGCTCGCGAACCCGGCGCCCTCGACGGCCGCGCCGGGCCGGCGCAACGGGAGCGAGACCGCGACGGCGGACGTTCCGGCCGGCAGAGCCGCCCCGGGGGGACCGTCGGGGTGGAGGACGCGGACCCGATCCCCTCTCGCGGCGAACGCCCCAGCGAGCGCCCACGCCGTCGCAGAAGGTTCGTACGGGTCCAGCGGTGGGGGGCCGATGGCGACCAGCTCGACGGTCCGGGACGCCATCCGTTCGGTGGGAGTCGGGCACACCCGAAAAGCGTTCCGTCCGTCAGGGCGCGGCGGCGGAGAGCCCGAGATCCGTGACGAACGAGCGTCCCGAGAGCTCCGTCGGCGGGCAAAGACCCATGCCTTCCAGGATCGTCGGCGCCACGTCGAGCAGGCTCAACGGGGCCGTGCGGACGGACGGGACCACCCCATCCCCCGCGCCGATCAGGATCCCGTTCATCCGATGCGTTCCCGAGCCGTAGAAGTACTCCGGGCGTTCGCGGATCAGGGGTCGGGGGTAGCTGAAGTCCATCCGGGGTTCGGTGTACATCCCGTCGACCCGGATGAACAGCGCCGGCTGGCCGTCCGGACTTCCTCCGCGGTAGAGGTCCTTGGGTCCGAACACCTCGATGTGCGCGCCGGGGAATCCCTCGAGCCGCGCTCGGATCTCTTGCAGGATCTGCGCGCGCCGCTCGGGCGTGACGCCGGGATTGTGCGGATTCAGGTAGATGCCTTCGGGCACCGGATAGGAGAAGGCGACCGTCCGGTCCCAGTCGATCCGGTCGGCGACCTGCTCGAACGACCCGCGTCCTCCCAGGAACGCGGCGAGCTCGGCGCTCCGGCCTTCCCGGACCAGGTCGGCGAGTCGGCGGGTGATGCGCCGAGTGAAACCGAATCGCTGGGCGAAGAGCAGGAGGTTGGAGAGGACGCGTCGACGTCTCAGGTCGGCGCCCTGGTGGAGCACCAGATACTTCTGGTCGATGAGCCAGCGATTCGTGAGGAACTCCGAGCGGATCGCGCCGTGCCCGTGGTCGGAGATCACGAGCGTCACGGCCGGACCGTCGCCGGAGCGGAACGCCCGGTCCACCTGCTGACAGGCCCGGTCGACGGCGCGCCAGAATTCCAGCAGCTCCGGTCGGATGCTCGCCACCGGGCGGCTGAGCTCGGACCAGTGCTGGTGCTCGACCCGGTCGGTCTCGCGGAACAGCGCGAAGAGAAAGTCCGGCCGGTGATTCTCGGCCAGGGCGGCGGCGGCGCGCGCTCGCTGGAGGACGGACTGGGTCGCGCGCTCGAGCCATTCGACCCGCTCCCCTTCCCGGTAGACGGGAAGCTCCCCGGGATAGTCTCCGCCGATCGAGCTTTCCACCTCCTCGAGCAAGCCTTTCGGATACGTGATGGGATGGTCGGAGAACATCCCGGGCAACACGAACCCGTGGAGCGGGTAGGCGCTGCGCAGCGGGAAATTCACGACCCCGACCTTGGCTCCCCAGCGGGAGAGCCGGTCCCAGATCGCCTCGGCCGGCCGGAACGTCTGCACGAGCTTGGAGCGGCCGGGGCCGCCGTCGGGCTCGGTGAACCCGTAGATGCCGAGCTCGCCCGGGTCCTTGCCGGTCGCGAACGAATACCAGGCGGGGATCGTCTTCGCCGGGTACACGGACCGCAGGGGGGCCCGGACCCCCCGATGGACGAGGGAGCTCAGGAACGGGAGCTGCCCGGCCTCCATGAGGGGGTCGAGGAGGTCGAAGGTCCCCCCGTCCAAGCCGAGTACAAGAAATCTACGACGAGGTTTTTCCATTCCATCACCTGGCCGGGACGGTGGACAGGCAAACGACGGAAGAGGCGCTATAAAGCGTTTCGTCCAGCACGCGCCCGCTGGGCGCCGTTCCGCATAACCTAAAGGGTCACAGGACCCGGATCGCCTCGAGATTGTACGGCGCCCGCGACTCGACGTTGAACCGCTTGTGCAGGCTGGAGGAGAGGTCGATGATCTTGGACTCTTCACCGTGGTTCAGGATGATCCGCTGGGGACGCGGGTCGAGCGACGCGACGTAGTTCATCAACTGGACCCGGTCGGAGTGGCCGGAGAACCCTTCGATGGTCGCAATGTCGATCTTGACCGGCACGTTGGCCTGCCGGGACCCGTCGAGGAACGACGCTTCCGCCATGCCTCGTTGCAAGCGCCGGCCGAAAGTCCCTTCCGCCTGGTACCCGACGAACAGGAGGCCGTTCTTCTCCTCGGGAGCCCACGCCCGGAAGTACTCCATCACCGGTCCGCCGCTCATCATTCCGGAGGTGGCCAGGATGATGCACGGTTCCTTGGAGTCCAGGATCCCCATCCGCATCTGGGAGGAGTCGACGCGGCGGAAGATGTCGGAGAGGAACGGATTGTCGCCCTGCTGGAAGATCTGGGTGCGCAGCTGGCTGTTGAGGAACTCGGGGTACGCCGTGTGGATGGCGGTGGCCTCGAAGATCATCCCGTCCAGGTACACGGGGACCTTGGGGATCTTGCCCTCGCGCATCCGCTCTTCGAGCACCAGCATCACCTCTTGGGAGCGGCCGACCGCGAACACCGGTACGATCAGCTTTCCGCCGCGCGACAGCACCTTCGTCGCGAGCGCGCTGAACTCGTCGGTCGCCTGCTGGCGGCTCGGCCGGATGTCGCGGTAGCCGCCGTAGGTCGATTCGAGCACGAGGGTCTCGAGCCGCGGGAATCGGTTGGTCGCCGGGTTGAACAGCCAGCTGCGTTCGAACTTGATGTCGCCGGAATAGGCGAGGTTGTGGTCGCCTTCCCCCAGGTGGAAGTGGCAGATGGACGAGCCCAGGATGTGCCCGGCGTTGTGGAGCGTGAGCCGGATGTCCGGCGCGATATCGGTTGTCTCGCCCCAGCGCAGCGGGATGGTCCGGGTGACCAGTTCGCGCACATGCGAAGAATCGTACAAGCCTCGACGGGCTTCCTGGTTGACGACCTTGATCGCGTCGAGGAGCATCAGCGTCATCAGGTCCCGCGAGGGGGCCGTACAGTAGATCGGCCCCTTGTACCCGTACTTGAGCAACACCGGTACCAGACCACAGTGGTCGAGGTGGGCGTGCGTTACCACGACGGCGTCCAGCGAATCGAGCGGCAGGAGCTCGGGTGCGTTGAAGTACGGGGTGCGGTCCGAGCCCGGGTCGATCCCGCAGTCGATCAGCACCTTGGAGTTCTGGGTCGTGAGAAGGTGCGCGCTGCGACCGACCTCCCGGTAGCCACCGAGGGCGGTGTTCCGCGCCCACAGCTTCTCCGGCAGCGGGTCCCGCGCGATCCGGATGCCGACCTTCTTGAGGAACGACCGACGCTCGTCGAACGAATTCCGGAGGTGGATGCGGACCTCCTCGACGGTCTTGGACGGGATGGGAGGCGTCCGAACTACGGTGGGCACCCATCCGATCCGACGTTTGAGGTCGTTCAGTACCGAGCCCCCGCGTCCGATGGCGGCCCCGGGATTGGCCGCTTCGATCGTCACTTCGCCGGTCTCTGGCTCGAAGAACAACTGGTTGATCTCTGCCTCGGGCGGGATCAGCTCGCGCACGAGCTTCTCCGCCTCCTTCGGGTCGATCAGGGTCGCCGGGTCGGACCGGACGACCACCCGGCGGTGCAGCCGCTGGGCGACCTGACGCAGGAGATCACCCCCCGACAGGAAGGAGTCGAGTTGCTTCGTGTACAGCACGATGTGCGGTCCCTCTAGCTCGATGTCCGTGACCTCCACGGAGTCGGGAAGGACTTCACTAAGCGCTGTTCGCGTTTGCTCTATGAGCGAGTCGAAACTCATGCACACTGTGGGGGAACGGGTTGGTTCGGAAAGGGTTCGGCAAGGGCCGTCCGGCCCTTAGGTCGTTACGGTAGTGCGGGAGGCAACGGAATCTTAAGGGCCTTCAGGCGCTTATTAATTTCGTCATCGGTCAGTTCGCGGTATTCCTTCGGGGAAATGATGTGGGCCAAGTAGCCATCGCCACTGGCGCTGTCCCGCTTCATCGCCGCCGTCAGACCTCGGAGCGCGAGGTCGACCCCGTCGGAAGTCGAGATATCCCGGGAGTACCCCTCCTCAATGATACCGTAGGCAAAGTTCGAGCCCGACCCGACCGAGACGAACCGGTCCTCGATGCATCCGCCGGCGGGGTCGACCGAGAAGACGTGACCGCCCCGTCCGTCGACCCCGCCGAGGATCAGCCAGGCGTAGTACGGGTAGAATCGATTGCCGTTCAAGATGTTCGCGAGCAGCGTCGCGGCGCCCTCGGCGGTCAGTGCGGCATTGCGGCGCAGACGGTACAGGGAGACCTCGGCCTTGAGGTAGCGGGCGAGAACCTGGGCGTCCCCGACCAGCCCCGCGATCGTGATTCCGATGTTCTGGTCGATCCGGAACAACTTCTGCGTCTGCTTGTTCGAGATGACGTTGCCCGCGGTCGCACGCCGCTCCGTGGCGAGCACGACTCCGTCCTTGCAGACGATGCCGATGGTGGTCGTGCCCTTCAGGAGCCGCTCTTCGTCGATCGCACTGACGGTGCTCTGCATTGTGGAATCTCCGGTGGGCCCGAAAGCGGAGCACCGACCCGGGCTCGCTATATAAGACCTCACGGACCGATTACTGCGGCGTCACCGAGGAACCCGAACGCATCACGTGATGCGACTTCCTCCGGTGCCGCTGGGTCATTTCCCCCTGGGGGACGACATCGATTAAAGCAACGCATCCTAGGGGCAACGACCTCTGATGTTGCGTCACGAAGTGGTCATCGTCGGAGCCGGGCTCGCCGGACAACGCGCGGCGTTGGCCGCCGTCCAGGCGGGCCGCGACGTGGCCGTGGTCACCAAGCTGCACCCGCTTCGCTCGCATTCAGGAGCGGCCCAGGGCGGCATCAATGCCGCGGTCGGCGCGGAAGACTCGGTCGACACGCACATTTACGACACCGTCAAGGGGTCGGACTACCTCGGCGATCAGGACGCGATCGAGTTCTTCTGCCGGGAGGCGGGCCCGACCGTCGTCGAGATGGAGCATTTTGGCACCATCTTCAGTCGCTCCCCCGACGGCGCCCTCGCGCGCCGGGCGTTCGGCGGCGCCGGGTTTCCCCGGACGATCTATGCCGCGGACCGCACCGGACTCGCACTCCTTCAGGCCCTGTGGGAGCGTCTCAGCACGGAGCGCTTTACCCTCTACCAGGAGTGGGACCTCACGCAGGTGGTCGTCCGCGACCGCCGCGTCCAGGGCATCATCGCGTACGACCGCCACCGGGGCGAGTTCGAGGAGATCGCGGCGAAGTCGGTCGTGATCGCTACCGGACCGGCCGGCCGGATCTACGGTCGCACCACCAACGCCCACAGCTGTACTGGCGACGGGCTCGCCTGCGCGTACGACGCGGGAGCCTACCTGAAGGACATGGAGTTCGTCCAGTTCCACCCGACGGCCCTGCTCGAGTCGGGCATCCTCATCACCGAGGGCGCCCGGGGCGAGGGAGGGATCCTGAAGAACGCGAGCGGCGAGCGGTTCATGACGCGGTACGCCCCGCACGTGCTCGAGCTCGCCTCGCGCGATGTCGTCTCCCGCGCCATCGTGACCGAGGTCGCCGAGGGCCGCGGGCTTTCCGGGCCCTACGGGGGGTACGTTCACTTGGAACTGATGCATCTCGGTAAGGAGAAGGTCGAGAGTCGCCTCCAGGAGATCTGTGACTACTGCCGTCGGTTCGCGGGCATCGACCCGGTGAGCGAGCCGATCCCCGTCTATCCGGGCCAGCACTACATGATGGGAGGAGTAGGCACCAACATCCACGGGGAGACGAACGTGGCCGGACTCTACGCCGTGGGCGAGGCCGCCTGCGTCTCGATTCACGGCGCGAACCGCCTCGGGGGGAACTCCCTGCTGGAGACCCTCGTGTTCGGGAAGGAGGCGGGAGGCGCCGCGGCGAAGTATGCCCTGTCGGCCCCGGCGACGACGCTGCACGCCACCGACCTCGAACCGGCTACGGCGCCCATGCGCGCGTGGTCCAGCCGTACCGAAGGAGAGGACCCGTCGACCCTGCGTGATGAGATGCAGCAGACGATGGACCGATACGCCGGCATCTATCGGACGGAAGCCGACCTGCTGGAAGGATTGAGGCGGATCCAGGTCGTTAAGGCGCGCTTCGAACGGGTGCGGGTCGTCGACCACTCGAAGGTGTTCAACCTGAACCTCACGGACGCGATCGAGGTCGGCCACATGCTCGAGCTGGCCGAGGTCATCCTGGTCGGCGCGTACGCCCGGACCGAGAGCCGGGGGGCCCACTCCCGGGTGGACTTTCCCAAGCGAGACGACGTCCGGTGGATGAAGCACACCCTGGCCCAAAAGACGCGCGAGGGACCCAACCTCTCCTACGCTCCGGTGGCCTACACTCGATGGGACCCGAAGGAGCGGGTGTACTAATGTCGCCGGAAACGATCTCCGCCCAGTTCGATGTCTATCGATACGACCCCAGCGACGGCACCCCGCCGCACTACCAGCGGTACACGCTCGAGCTCACCCCGCACACACCGGTGCTCACCGCGCTGCTGAGGATCCGCGCCGAGCTCGACCCCACCCTGTCCTTGCGATATTCGTGCCGCAGCGCGATCTGCGGCTCCTGCGCGATGCAGGTCAACTCGAAGAGCCGGCTCGCGTGCGAAACGCACGTCGGACCCGAGATGGAGCGCCACGGCCGCGTCGTGGTGGAACCGATGCGCAATCAACCGGTCCTCCGAGACCTTGTGGTCGACCAGGCGCCGTTCTGGACTCAATACGACCGTATCGAACCGCACCTCAAGCTCGACCCGGCGCACCCGATGCCCGAGGGCAAGACGACGATGATGACCCCGGAGCAGGTCGACCGGTTCAAGGAGACGCCGCGATGCATCGCGTGCGCGGCGTGCTTCTCCGCCTGTCCGGCCGTGGAGGCGGACCCGGCGTTCCCCGGTCCGATGGCGCTCGCCAAGCTCTACCGCTTCGTGGTCGACCCCCGCGATGGGGCGCACCAGGACCGGCTGGTCCGGATCCAGCCGAACGGCCTGTGGCTCTGCCTGCGCTGCCATCTATGTACCGAAGCCTGCCCGAAGGACGTTCGGCCTTCGGAGCGGATCCGCGACCTCAAGGAGATGGCGATCGCGGCCCAGGGGGCGACCGAGAACGGCTCGCGTCACGTGGTCGGCTTCAAGGACAACATCGTCGACGGTGGGCTCCTGAACGAGATGAAGCTCGTGCGCCAGACCTACGGCACTTTCGGCATGCTCGGCCAGGTCGTCCAGGGATTGCGGATCTGGCGAAAGAAGCCGGAGGTCATCCACAAGCCCCACAAGATCCAGGGGGCCGAGGAGCTCGCCCGGATCTACGACGCGCTGGACACCGACGCGGAGGCACCGAAATGAGGATGGCGTACTACCCGGGGTGCGTCGCCCAGGGGTCGGGCAAGGAGCTCGACATGGCGACCCGCTGGGTGTGCCGCGCGCTCGGCATCGAACTCGTAGAGTTCCCCAACTTCTCCTGCTGCGGCTCCGGGTTCGTCGACGAGGCGAACGAGGTGCTGAACGTCGCGATCAACGCGCGCAACCTCGCGATCGCCGAACGGGCCGGGCTCGATGTGCTCACGATCTGCTCGACCTGCCAGGGAATGTTGACGCTGGCGAACGTGCGCTTGAAGGACCCCGCGGTGAAGACCCGGGTGGCCGGGGCGCTGAAGCCGCTGGGGATCGAGTATCGAGAGACGGTGCAGGTTAAGCACCTATTGCGCGTGCTCACCGAGGACATCGGGATCCCGGCGGTCCAGGCCAAGGTCCGTCGGCCCCTGGCGGGGCTGAAGGTCGGTGCGTTCTATGGTTGTCATCTGTTGCGCCCCGCGGACGAGATGGCCTGGGAGAGCGCGGAAGAGCCCCATGCGTTCGAGGACCTCCTGGCCGCGCTCGGCGCGACCCCCGTGTACTACCGCGGTCGCGTGATGTGCTGCGGGTTCCCGATCCAGTTCGTCAAGGCGGAAACGGCCGTGACGATCGCCGGTCGCCAGATCCTGGACGCGAAGGCCCACGGCGCGCACGCCATGGCCACCCCGTGCCCGCTCTGTCACATTTCGCTCGATGCCTACCAGAACCACGCTGCGAAGGCGGTCCGCCAGCCGCTCGACATGCCGGTCTTCCACCTCCCACAGGTCGTCGGCCTCGCGTTCGGCGCGTCGCCGGAGGAGCTCGGACTATCCCGTCACCTCGTCCCCACCGATGCCGCGCTCGCGAAACTCGGAGCCGCAGCGCCGTAGGAGAGCCCCCGCCCCCGGCCCCGGGCGCGCCCTCTACGCCAGCGGCACGCCGTGGGAGCCGAAGGTCGGCTACAGCCGCGCGGTGCGCGTGGGCGCGCGGGTGTACGTTTCGGGAACGACCGCGACGGCCCCGGATGGGTCGATCGTCGGACGGAACGACCCGTACGCTCAAACCGTCCGGGCCCTCGACAACATCGAGACAGCGCTGCGGGCGCTGGGCAGCCGTCGTGAATCGATCGTTCGCATCCGCGTGTTCGTGACCGACCTCGGCGACTTTGACGAGGTCGCGCGGGCGCTCGCGCAGCGGTTCGCGACGATCCGTCCGGCGGCCACAATGGTGCAAGTCGCGGGCCTCGTCGACCCGGCGATGCGCGTCGAGATCGAGGCGGACGCCGAGGAGCCCGCAGGGAAACGGGCGGCGAACTCCCGCGCTAGTCCTCCGCCTCGGGCGGGCGCCCGGCGGTGAGGGCGCGTGCGCCCTCGCCCTTCACGACGTAGAGGTGGAGCCGGTCGCACATCTGGCGGAAGTATCCGGGGCCCGACCCGTCCCGGTAATCCTCCCGGAGGTGGCGTGCGACCTCCTCCTCGGTCAGGGCCGGGTCGACGGCCGGCGTGAACATGCACGGGAACACCAGGAACCGCTGTCCTTCGAGGTCGAAGCGGTCCGTTTCCGCCGCTCCACAGAACGGGCAGGTCAGCACGCGCGAGGACGGTCGCCGACGGGTTAAGCGTTGGCGGCGTCGCTCAATCGATGTACCCGAGCGAGCGCAGCCGTTCCTTGAGGTGGCGCTCGTCCTCCTCGCTGAACGTGGGGTCGTTCGGCTCCTCGAGCAGACGGGCGAGGACGAACGCGACGAACGCGTCCACGGATTCGAACGACGAGCCATGGATCCGGGCGGCGATCTGCCGCACGAGCTCCTCGGGAAGTTCCACGGACCGCATCGGTCCGCGCGGATTCGTCCCACCGCTCATCCGTCGGGGGGACGAACTCCGGCGACAGATATTGTCTTCGTGGGATCCCGGTGGTGCGCTACTCCCACTCGATCGTCGCGGGCGGCTTGTCCGTGATGTCGTACAGGACCCGGACGACCTCGCCGGAGAGCTCGCGCGTCACCCGCTCGGCGATGCGGGAAAGGACCGCGCGGGGGATCTCCATCGCCGTGGCGGTCATGGCGTCGACGGATTCCACGACCCGTACGCTCACCGCCTCGCCGTGGACGCGGTTGTCACCCAGCACGCCCACCGTCGGGACGGGCAGGAGGACCGCGAAGTACTGCCAGGGCCGTCGGAGTGTTCCGGACGCCACAGCCCGTTCCACCTCCTCCTCCACGATCGCGTTGGCGACCCGGGCCCGGCGGACCCGGTCGGGAGTGACCGGCCCGTTGACGCGCACCGCAAGCCCCGGGCCCGGGAACGGTTGTCGGTCGGCCTCGGGAACTTGCAGGTACCGGGCGAGGGCGCGCACCTCGTCCTTGTAGAGGTCGCGCAACGGCTCGACGACCTTGAGCCGCATGTCGGCCGGCAACCCGCCGACGTTGTGATGGGTCTTGATCGTGTCGCGGAGCGCGCCACCGCTTTCGATCCAATCCGGGGCGATCGTCCCCTGCACGAGACGGTCGGCGTCGAACTTGTCCGCCTCGGTCTCGAAGACCCGGATGAATGCCGCGCCGATGCGCCGCCGTTTTTCCTCGGGGTCGGCCACTCCTTCTAGGGTCCCGAAGAAGCGGTCCGCGGCCCGGATGACCTCGAACCGGAGCCCGCTGGCCCGGAAGAACTCGCTCACCCGCTCGACCTCGCCGGCGCGCAATAGTCCGGTGTCCACGAAGATCGCCCGCGCGCGGTCGCCCAGGGCGCGCTCCGTGAGTAGGGCGGCGGCCGTGGAATCGATGCCACCGGAGGCCGCGACGATCGTGCGGCCCGGCACCTCCTGGCGGAGTCGCTCGACCGCTTCGTCGACGAACTTTCCCGGGTCGATCACGCCGGGCTCCCGGGGGACGTCGGGGACTCCTCGCGCCACCGGGCACGGTAAGATTCGAGCGTCGTGGCGAGCTCCGGATACTTCAGGGCGAGGATCGCGACGGCCAGGAGCGCGGCATTCTCGGCCGAGTCCAGGCCCACGGCGGCCACGGGAATACCGGGCGGCATCTGCACGACCGACAATAGACTGTCAAGGCCCAGCCCTCGGTTCAGCGGCACGCCGATCACCGGCTTGAGGGTTCGAGCCGCGACGACCCCCGGAAGCGCGGCCGAAAGGCCGGCCATGGCGATGAACACATCCGTCGCGGGATCACGCACGAGTCGGTCGACCTTGTCCGGGTTCCGGTGAGCGGACGCCACATGGACCTCGCACGGTACCCGGAACTCGGTCAGCCGGACGCGGACCTTCTCGGCGACCTCGAGGTCGGATTTGCTGCCTACGAGGACGGTGACCTTCACGACCGGTCCCGAGCTTCAGGCTCACAAAAGACTATGCGGGCCGGACGGGGGAAGTCTCTGCCTCAGTACCACTTCCCTGGTCCCGATGTGAGGCAGCGAGGGGGACCGCCTGCGGGTCCGCGCCGCATCGCCCTGCCCGCACCTTCATACCCGCCGCCACGTGTCGCCGGCCGATGGAACTTCGGCTCCACCGCCACGGTCGATTCCGCCGATGGCTCGGGACCCGGTTCGGCGAGGACGAGGTCTGGGGGGACCGGCTCTGGCGACGTATCGTGCACTGCCTCGGCGCGGGGGTGCTTGTGTACTACCTCGTCCCCGACGACTTCTTCGTCGTGGCCCCCAAGGTGGACATTCTGCTCCTGGTCCTCCTGGCCACCCTGGTGCTGGAGGGCCTGCGTCATGCCGCGGGTCTGGAGCTGCCCACCATCCGCCCGTACGAGGAACGGCAGGTCGCGAGCTTTGTGTTCTACGCGATCGCGCTGGCGGGCGCGATCATTCTCTTTCCCCTCCCGATCGCCGCCACGGTCATCTTCGGCACGGCGTTCGTAGACCCGCTGGCCGGAGGACTCCGGGACAGTGGCCGGTACCGACCGGCCTACCCCGCGCTTCCGTTCGGGCTGTACGTCGTGCTCGCGCTCGTTGGCCTCGGGGTCATCGGAACCTGGCCGCTCGTCTGGAGCCTGCCCCTGGCCATCGTGGCCGCGGCGGTCGCGCTCGGGGTCGAGTATCCGACGATCCCGTGGGTCGACGATGACCTCGCCATGACGTTCGTGCCGGCCCTGGTCCTCTACGGCGTCGGCGTGGTCGCGCTCGGGTTGCCGACCTGAACCGGTCGCCGATACGATCCGGCGCGCCGCGTTAGACGATCGGGGTCAGCACCGCGTGGGGCGCTCCCTTCTCCGGGTCCGGGCTGATCGCGTAGATCGTCGTCCGCGGCCGGATGCCGTAGATGCACGGGGCGTTGTCGATGTTGATGATGCGGAAGTACGTGTCCATCATGTTCAGGATCTCGCTCGACACGAGCAGTCCGGGTTTGAGCAGACCGATCCCCAGGTTGCCGACGTGCTTGGTGCGCGAGATCGCCTGGAAGTACATCCGGATCGCGACCTGGTCTCCCATCAGGCTCTCGAACGTGTCGAAGGCGGTGTACTCCATGAACGGCTTCCGGTCCGGGCCGGCGACCGCTTTCTCGGCGGTGACCATGGCCCGCATCGCCTCGTCGCGGCCGAATCGCGCCATCGGCAGGATGTACGGGTCCTCCGTCTCGTTCGCGGTGTAGTCCGGGATCCGCACCCGCGTGTCGAACATGTTCGGCGGGATGTGGCGGACCAACGTGTCGCGCAGCTTCTCGGGCGACTCGCCCGCCGCGAGCACGGCGATGATCCCGCGGCCCTGCGACAAGAAGTTCAGGAAGGTCGGAGTGAACAGCATGTAGTAGTCGTCGATCCCGACGTTCACATCGACTTCGAACGCGTTGAAGCTCCCGCGTCGCAGTCCTCCGCCGAGCAGCTTATCGAAATCCGGGATGCCCGTCGAGTAGTACCTCTCCGGGTCCGTGATCGGTCGCCACGCCCCCGTCGGGGGGGAGGTCGCCGTGCCGTTGGTGATCCCGAGCGCCTCAAACCGTCCCCCGTCCAGGGTGACCGCGTAGCGGGCCCGACCGATGTTGGTGGCGCGGAGCTTTTCCAGACGCAGGTGGCGCACTCGACGTTCGTCCAGCTCCTCGCGCTGGATCGAGATGAGGCCGTCGACCAGGTACTCGATCCCGCCGGCCTCGGGCTTTTCCAGGATCATCACCACGTCGGTGCTGGACCCCTCGACCAGGTCCTTCTGGAGGGCCATCACGAACTCTTCCATCTCCAGTCCGTACTTGTGGGTCACCCCCTCGAGGGAGTCGATGATCAGGAGCGATTTCTCCGGCAGCGCGCGCTCGACCCGATTGTAGACGTTCTCGACCTCGGGCATCGGGCTTCGCTTCAGGAGCGCCTGCAGGTGCGTCCGGTCGACTCGCGTCGGGGCGCCGCGCTCCTGGCCAAAACTCGAGAGGACTTCGCGCCCGGCTCGGACCTTCTTCTGCTCGCTCTCGGGGAGTTCGGGTTCCCGCTGCTTGCCGCCCGGGCTGATCGCGTCGAGGAACAGCTTCGCCGCATCGAGGACCCGCGTCCGCATTTCCGTCGACTTCAGCCACGGGAACTGTCGGTACAGGGCTTCGTCGCCGATCCGGGTGGAGAGGTAGTACGACCGATTGGGCTGCCCGACGCGTTCGAGCAGTTCGAGGCCGAACGTGGTCTTTCCCGTGCCGGCCCCGCCCTTGACGATGACCGACCGACCGCCTTTCCCGCTGAGGAACGTGACGACCTCCGGCGGAACACCCCCGACCGTGCTCCCGTCGCTCGCTGTCATGGTAGCTCTGTGTTGCACGGTTGGACCGAGGGTCCCGGCGCCCAGCGAATCATTCCGTGTCCTGTGCCTTCATGGGCACCTACGTAAAGTAAAGCTTTCGTAGCATTGCCCAAGCTCCCCCGGAGCCGGAACCGGTCGCCGGAATCTTCCAGAGTGGCTCCAACAGCGGTCACGGGTTCCCGTTTCCGGTGTTCCCCCGTTCGGGCGTTTCGGTCCCGGAGTCCTTCCAGCTCGTACGGGGCCCCACGCGAAGCCGAGTGACCACGGGCTTCCCTTCGACGAACGCCAACGAACGAGGTCTCGCGACCATGCGAAGTAGCCGCGCGGTGCGCCGCTCAACCTTCCGCGGACCGCCGGGCGGCCGACCGAGCGGCGTCCACGGCGGCGACGAGCGGGGCCCCAGGTTCTCCGACCGCCGTGGCGGCGGCCGCATTCCCTCCGCCCTTTCCGGCGAAGGACGCCTTGGCCGCGTCGACGAGCGCGACCGCCGAGATACCCGGCGCAGTGGAACCGACGAACAGGGTCCCCTTTCCTTCCCGTTCTCCGGCCAGGATCACGACGCGCCCCGGCTCCCGGGACAATAGACGCGACAGCTCGGTCAGGTCGGCCCGGTCGAGGTCGAGTCGGGCCCCGATGAGCGTGACCGCGCCAACCTCTTCCGTCGCGTCGCCGTCGGCGAGCAGCCGTTCGGCTGTGGTGCCCAGGTCGTCCTTGCGTCGATTCCGGGCGGTCTTGCGGTTCTCCTCGATTTCGGCGAGGAGCCGGTCGATGCCCTCGGGAAGACCGGCGACCGGAACGCCGAGCCGGCGGGACGCCTCGCGCAGGATCTCCTCGTGCTCTTCGCGGATGTCGAGGGCGCGCTCTCCACTGGCGTAACTGAGGCGCACCACGCCGTCCTGGATCCGTTCGACGCCGAGGAGGGCAATGGCGCCCACTTCGCTGGTGTGCGTGCAGTGCGTGCCACCGCACGCTTCGACGTCGAATCCCTCGACCTCCACGATCCGAAGTTCCTTGCCGGGCACCGCTCCCCCCTGGTACAAGGTGAACCCGAACCGCCGCTCCGCCTCGCCCCGGGATTCGAAGTAGCTCTTCACCGGTCGGTCTTCTCGGACCACCTGGTTGACCCGTCGATCGATGGCGTGCAGTTCCTCCTTCGTCAGGGCCCGGTAGTGCGTAACGTCGATCCGCGCCGACTCCGGCGCCTTGAACGCGCCGGCCTGCCAGACGTGGGGGCCCAGGATCTCTCGGAGCGCCCCGTTCATCAGATGGGTGGCCGTATGATGTTGCATGAGCTGCGTGCGTCGGACCGGGTCGACCCGGCCGCGTACCCGATCCCCGACGTGGAACGGTGCGGGCCGCTCCAGCCGATGGAGCACCCACGGGCCCCTCCAGGCGACCTCGACCACCTCCAGGTCACCCAGGTGCCCCCGGTCGCTCACCTGCCCGCCTCCCGTGGGATAGAAGTACGTCCGGTCGAGCACGACGAACGGACCCTCGGTCCACTGGACGTGGGCATCGAACGCCACCGTGTACGGGTCCAGGAAGTAGAGCACCTCCGTGGGCGGAGTGGGGGCAGGTACGTCCGGCAGGCCCTCGACCTTCTCGACGTAGTCGCTGGTGGGACGTTCGTTCTCGTGACGCGCGGCCACGAGGGCATAGAAGTCGGTCGGGATCGGCGGCGGGTGCTGGAGCTCTTCGACCGCGAGGTCCGGCGGGACACCGAGCGAGTCGTACCACTCGAGGAGGTTCTCTTGCGTGACAGCTCCCCCCGAGGAACGCAGCCGTTCCTCGGACCGGCGGATCGTCTGGCGCGCACGCTCGATCGCTTCGCCGTACCGCTCGACCTCGGCCTCCACGACCCGGCGCAGGTCATCCCGATGCGCCCCGACTTCCGGGAAGTCCCGCGCGATCTCCCGGCCGCTGCGCTCGAGGATCGCGTAGACCTCGGGAGATTCGGGTACCTTGGCGAGCAGGCGGAGCGAACGGCGCAACAGGAGCCGAGCAAAGTACCCCTCCTTGCTGTTGGATGGGACGACCCCGTCCGTCAGGAGAAAGTTGAGCGCCCGGGCGTGGTCGATGAGCACGGCCGCGTCGTGGGGAGAGAACGTCCGGCGCAACTCCTCGTACTGGGCTCCGAACACCGGTTCGTACGCCGTCTTGGTACCTTGACTCGCCCAGACGAGACGTTCGAGTCCGTAGCCGGTGTCGACCACCGTGAGCGGCATCGGCTTCAACCGCTCCCCGTCCCGCAGGTACTCCATGAACACCAGGGTCGCAACTTCCAGTCCGAGGATGCTGACGCTCAGCGAGGGACCGAGATTCCCCCCGCCTTCCCAGACCTCCTCCTTGTACGTGATCGCCTTGGGGTTCGCACCCAGCTGATCGACCAGCAGCTCGTGGCAGAGCTCGGTGCAGCGGTCCTTGAAGTAAACCTCGTGGTCCGGCCGGTTGAAGGCGTGATGCGCGAGCATCTCGAACAAGGTGAAATGTCGACCGCTGCGCCCGACCTCTTCTAGGTCGATGAATCGGAGGACCGGCTGACTGATCGTCAGCGGATTCGCCGGCGGCGGGGCGGCCCCGCTGGTCACCCACGGCTGAAAATCATAGATGGACGCCTGGGTAAAGAACACGTCGTTGCGCCAGCGGGCCACCGTCGGATACCGGCGGACCCGGGTGTGCCCGCGCGCTTCGAAGAACGACAGGTAGGTTTCGCGCATCTCGCGCAAGCCATACGGTCGCGCGAAGATCGGGGCGCCGATGAAGCCGTAGTCTCGACAGGGCGCTTCTTGGCAACGGTCATGGTCGCCCAGGGTCCAGAACGCGTGCCCGCAGACGACGCAGGTGCGTCGCAGGAATCCCAACCGATGAAAGAACGGAAGGTCGTACTCGCTGGGGTCCATGACGCCGCGCGGACGGCCGCCGATGCTTAAACGGTTTGGTCGGTTGGGCGCCACCGCCGGGCTCGATGAGCCCGGGGTCGGGGGCGGAAGCTCGAACGCGTGGCGACAATCAGCACCCCGGAGTTGCCGGCCGGCTCGGTCGCCCGGGCGACCGCCGTCCTCATCGCCCTGCGGGTGGGGTACGCCTACAACTGGTTCGACATCGGTCCCGGCCTCATTCCCCTCGGCGCGGAATTCAAGGTGGGGCCCGCCGACTGGGGACTTCTGACGGCCGCGTTCCTGGCTGGGGCCGGCCTCCTTCAGGTGCCGGGGGGTCTGCTATCCCGGAGATACGGCGCCCGGGCGGTCTCGCTGTGGGGCGTGGCGTTACTGGCCATCGCCGGCGTGGCCAGCGCCCTCGCCCCGTCGTTCCCGGTGCTCCTCGCGACGCGTCTCGCCGCCGGCATCGGAGCCGCCCTGTTCTTCTCGCCGGCGATCGGGCTCGTGGCGAGCCTGTATCCTTCGGGGCGACGGGGGCTACCGGTCGGCACCTTCATCTCGGCGTTCAGTGCCGGGGCGGGTCTCGGCATCCTCGGGACCTCGCTCCTCGTGCCCGAGGTCGGCTGGAGGGGGTCGATGGCGATCGGGGGCATCTTGCTCGGGGTGCTCGTGCTCCTCGCCGTCGTGATGATCCCCCCAGCGGCGGGCGCTCCGGCCGCGATCCGGCCGACTCGACCGCGACGGCTGCCCGCCGGGCTCCGCTACCGAGGAGCGTGGGCGGTCGGATTCGCGTTCATCGGGATGGAGGGCGCGACCTTCGCCACCGGCCAGTTCATCGTGCCGTATGGGGAGGCGGTCGAGGGCTGGTCGATCGGTCTTGCGGGCGTGGTCGGGATGATGTTCGTCTTCCCGAGCCTGTTCGGGGGACCCGTCGGGGGCCCGATCGCTGAACGATTCCGAAATCACCGGACGCAGCTCATCTTGGCCACCCTTCTCGGAGCCGGCGTGCTCGCCGCGATCCCGCTCGTGGGGCTCGCGGGCGCGGTCGCGATCGGCGTGGTCTTCTCCCTGGCCTATGGGTTCGTGTACGCGGTGATGTACGTGATCCCGCACTTCTGGAAGGAGGTCCCTCCCGAGGAGATCCCCCTCACGATCGGGTTGTTCAACTCCCTGCAGCTGGCCGGGGGCGCCGTCGTGTCGTTCCTGTTCGGCTACGTTGTGTCGGTGACGTCGTACTCCTTGGCCTGGGAAGTGCTCGCCCTATTGGTCGCGCTGACGCTCGTCGCGCTGGTCGCGCTGCCGCCGACCCCGGACGCGCCGGCCGGTCCTGCGGACGGGGCGGATCCGTCCCGGAGCGGAGGGCGCGTCCCGTCGCGCACAACTCGGTGATCGGGCACTCGGCGCACCGGGGTCCCCGGGGCCGGCACAGATTCTGCCCGTGTTGCACGAGGAGGGGGTTCAACGGGATCCAGTACCGGATGTCCACGACCTCCCGCAGGCGGGCTTCCGTTTCCTCGGGCGTGCGCGTGCGGACCACGCCGAGCCGGTTCGCGATGCGGTGGACGTGCGTGTCCACGGGGATGGCCGGGATCCTGTAGCCGAACACCAGCACGCAGTTCGCGGTCTTCGGTCCGACCCCCGGCAGGGAGGTGAGCTGCTCGAACGAACGGGGTACCGCGCCACCGAATCGGTCCAAGATCATCCGGGCACACTGCCGGATCACTCGGGCCTTGACCCGATAGAACCCGGTGGATCGGATCAGCGGTTCGATGTCGCGCGAACGGGCCGCGGCCAACGTCACGGCATCCGGAAAGCGAGCGAACAAGCGCGCGCTCGCCGCATCCGTGTTCGCGTCCCGGGTCCGTTGGGAGAGGATCGTTCCCACGAGCACCTGGAAGGGATTCTCAGCGTGGTCCCTCAGGTACGGCGTCCTCCAATCGCCGCGTTCGTACAGGGTGGACAAGCGGTCCAGTACTGTTTCCCAGTCCAACCGGGGAGCTTCGGGTCCGCGCGGCATCAGGGCCTGCGTACGCGCCGGCTGCGAGGGCTCGACGTCGGACCGGCGGCCGAAGCGGGCGACGCCAACGGGCCAAGTCCGGGGTCGGAGAGGTCCGGCTCATCGTGGTCTTCGGGGCGCAGCAGTTCTCCGATGAGGTAGTCGCTTCCGACGACCAGCGTGAGGCCGTCCGCTCCCGTGGCGGCCCGACCGAGCTGCAAGCCCTCCTGGACCGACCGGGCGAGAACGATCCGGGGGAACCGGCCGACCGCGGCCACGCGAACTTCGGCCGGGTCGAGACCCCGCTCCGAACGCACCGGCACCGCGACCAGTGTTCGAGCGAGCGGCGCGAACGCGTCCAGGATGCGAGGCACGTCCTTGCCGCGAAGACAACCGAACACGACGGCACTCTGCACCGGGTCGGCCAGCGGAGAGATCTCGGCCAGGCTTTGGGCCACCGCTCGGGCGCTATCGGGGGTGTGCGCGACGTCGTAGAACAGCTCCGGGCGCCGGGCGATCCGCTCGAGCCGGGCCGGCCAGTGCACCGTCGCCAGCCCCGAACGGACCTGGTCCGCATCGAGTTTCCCGGAGACGCTGGAGACGAACCGACTCGCGGCCCCGAGCGCGAGGGCGGCATTCCCCGGTTGGAAGCGGCCGAGGAGCGGGAGGTGGATGCCGGTCCAGTCCTGGGCGGGAAGGTGCACGGAGAACATCTGGCCTTCTTCGGAGAGCGTGCGGTCGGTGACCCGCACTTCGGTACCGGCGTGCCAGAGCGGCACGCCCACACGCGCCGCCTCCGATTCTACGACCCGAGCCGCCTCCTTGGGTAGCTCCCCCACGACTCCGGTCATTCCGGGGTGGAAGATCCCTGCCTTCTCCTGCGCGATCTCGCTCAGGGTCGGTCCCAGGACGTCCGTGTGTTCCAGTTCGAGGGTGGTGATCACTCCGACACGGGAGTCGAGGACGTTCGTCGCGTCGAGCCGACCCCCAATCCCTACTTCCACGACGGCTACATCGACGCGTTCGCGGGCGAACCAGTCCAGCGCGAGCGCGGTCGTCACCTCGAAGAACGTCGGCGTCCGGTCTAGGGTCCCGGCCCGCTCGAGCTCGGCGGCGGCGGAGTCGACGCGCTCGACCCCGACGACCACCTCCTCTGGGTCGATCAGCCGCCCATCGATCTGAATGCGCTCGCGGTAGCTGACCAGGTGCGGCGAGGTGAAGAGTCCGGTCCGACGGCCGTGCGCCGTCAGCACCGCTTGGGTCATCGCGGCGACCGAACCCTTGCCTTTACTGCCGGTGATATGGATCGCCGGGTACGCCCGCTCCGGATGTTCGAGGGCCCCCAGCAGCGCCCGAATCACGTCGAGGCCCGGTCGGAGTCCGAACCTCCGCCGCTGATAGAGCCGGTCGAGTGTGGCGCGGTATGGATTGCTCCCCACGGTCCCGTCGAATCGGAGCGTCCTTTCGGCTTAAGCGTCGCCGGGGGGGGAGGCGCGGGCTCAGTAGGTCGAGCGTTCGCGATAGGCACCGTAGACGTCCTGGAACGCCCGGACGATCTCCCCCAGGGTCGCCTTCGCGCGCAGCGCGTCCAGTACGGCCGGCATCGTGTTCTGGTCCGTCGTTTCGGCGACCTTGCGCAGTCGGTCGAGCGCCGCCGAATGCCGGCGAGGGTCGCGTCGGGAGCGTAGCGCGGCCAACCTCCGGGACTGGAGGCGACGGGCTTGTTCGGAGATCCGCAGGCGGGGCACCTTTACCGGAGTGTCGACCGTGTAGGCGTTGACGCCGACGACCTTCTCTGCGCCCGACTCGACGGCGCGCTGGTACCGGAACGATGCCTCCTGGATCTCGCGCTGGAAGAATCCGCGCTCGATCCCCGCCACCACTCCGCCGAGTTGGTCGATGCGCTCAAAGTAGCGGTGCGCCTGCTCTTCCATCGTGTCGGTCAGCCACTCCACGTAGTAACTTCCGGCGAACGGGTCGATCGTCTCCGAGAGCCCGGACTCGTGGGCGAGGATCTGCTGAGTGCGCAACGCGATCCGAACGGCGTCTTCGCTCGGAAGCTGGATCGCCTCGTCGTAGGAGTTCGTGTGGAGCGACTGGGTCCCCCCGACCACGGCGGCGAGCGCCTGGATCGTGGTCCGGACGACATTGAGCTCGGGTTGCTGGGCCGTGCACGAGCACCCGGCGGTCTGCGTGTGGAATCGCAGCCAGAGCGAGCGCTCCTTCTTCGCGCCGAACTCCTCGCGCATCACCTCCGCCCAGATCCGTCGGGCGGCCCGGAACTTGGCGACCTCCTCGAAAAAGTCGTTGTGCGAGTTGAAGAAGAAGGAGAGGCGCGGGGCGAACTCGTCCACGTCCAGTCCCCGGGCTTGGGCGTCGGCGACATAGGTTCGGCCGTCGGCCAGCGTGAACGCCAGCTCCTGGACGGCGGTCGAGCCGGCTTCCCGGATGTGATAGCCCGAGATCGACACCGGGTTCCAGCGCGGCGTTTCTCTGGTGGCGTACTCGATGGTGTCGGTCACCAGCCGCAACGCCGGGCGCGGCGGATACAGGAACTCCTTCTGGGCGATGTACTCCTTGAGGATGTCGTTCTGGGTCGTGCCGCCGAGCGCCGAGAACGGAACCCCGACGGCGCGGCCGGCCAGCAGATACATTCCCCACAGAATGTTCGCCGGCGCGTTGATCGTCATGCTCGTGGTGACCCGGGCCAGCGGGATCCCGTCGAGCAGGCGGTGCATGTCGTCGAGCGAGCTCACGTTCACTCCGCACTTTCCGACCTCGCCGAGCGACTCGGGGTCGTCGGCGTCGAGTCCGTAGAGGGTTGGGTCGTCGAAGGCGATCGAGAGTCCGGACTCGCCGTGCTGGAGAAGGTAGCGGAACCGGCGGTTGGTGTCCTCGGGCGACCCGAATCCCGAGAACATCCGCATCGACCAGACCCGACCGCGGTACATGGTCGGATGGACCCCCCGCGTGAACGGGGGTTGGCCGGGGTACCCGATGCGTTGGAACGAAGACCGAGGGGACCGTGGAGTGTAGAGGCGTTCGACCTCGATACCCCCGAGCGTGGCGAACCTCTCCTTGCGCTCGGGGTTCTTCTCGAGTGCGGGCGCCAAGACCTCCGCCGCCCAACGCCGGCGGCGCGCCTCGACCGGGTCGTGAACTCCCCGGGGGGTAGGAGCGTGCGTGGCGGGGACTTCCGCTCGGCTGCTCGCCATCGTCCTACCCCATGGCCCCGATGGTACTATAACGTGCGACGGCCCGCGTCGCCCCGCGCCTACGGGACGCGGAGACCGACCAGGTCGGTGCGACCGCGCCGAGCCACCGGCGCCGGGACGGCGGAGGCGAACCGGGGGAAGGCCGACCCGGTCCAGATGGTATTGTCCGCGAGAACGACCGCACCCGAAACGAGCTTGGGTCGGACGGTCGTGAGCTCGAAGGTGAGGTGGGACGGAGTGTGGAGGCTGTCGTGAAGGAAGAGTCCGACCGACCCCACTTCTTCGATGAGGCGAGGAAGGATCGCTTCACTCGCCCCGATGCGCAGATCCCAACCGACCCTCAGCGTGCTCGGCACTGCCCACCCGCTCCCGCGGCCCGGCGGCAGTGCGACGGGCGAATCGCGGGCACTGAACCGGTGGCCGCGCTGGGGCGTCGGGAGGTCGATGGAATGCAGCTGGCCCCGCCCGTTGCGGCGCAGCGCCAGGAGGAAGTGGGCGGAAGAGACCCCGCTGCTCACTCCCGTCTCGATGATGTGGTCGGGTCGGAGGAGTCGGGCGAGCGCGTAGAGTTCGAACGGAGCTCGGAACTGGGCGTAGTTGGGGCGACCGCCCTCGGTATGGAGCCGTCGTATCTCCGATTCCACCGGAACGAGACCTCCGGTCTCTGCCAGGACGTTCGAGAGCCGGTCCACCGACGCGCCCGTCAGCGCGAGCAGCCATCGTAGATTCGGCCGGGCGCGCCGGTCGTGCAGCGCCACACGTGCGCGGTCCACGGCTCGCCGCGCCTCGGGGCGAAGCGTGATCCGGTTCGAGCGTCGTTTCATGGGACCCTCTCCCACGCTCGGGTGGGTTTCGGTTCCAGGTGGGCCCGAATCACGGTCAGCCGAGACGTGGAGCGGTTCACTACCGTTTCGGTCTGGTCGAGCTCGATCCGTGACCGGAAGAACGGCGCATCGACCACGAGGGTCTCGAACTCGCCCCCTTCGCCCGCGATGTTGAGCTGGCGAATCGTCCGGCTCCGGCGTTCCAGTTCTTCGAGCCGCGACATGTCGAGCCGCTGCCCGAGGAGCTCCGGGGTCAGCGGCTCGGCCGCGAGGTGAACGAGACGGATGTCGAGACCGGCCGAGATCTCCTCCCGAACGACTCGGGCCGGGTCCTTTCTCCACAACGGAGTGTACACTCGCCGGCCCACCAGGTCGCCAACCCGCAGCAGGCGGGCCCACTGGAACGACGACTCAATGGCTCCGGCGACGATCGGCCCCGGATCGCCTTCGAGCGCGGACCGAAGGGCCGAGAGCTCGCCCGCCTCATCCTTCCCGGCCACCGTCACCGAACGATGCCGTTTCCCCCACGCGGCCGCCTGGAGGGCCACCAGGTCGAGGTTCGGGGTATGAAACATCGCGGAGTCGGGGTCCGCCGGGCGCAGGGTCAGCAACTCGTCGACCGGCCAGCCTTGGGTGTCGGCGAGGTAGGCCGAATAGACCGAATCCTTTCCACCGGATACCAGAGCTGTGACGGTCATCGTGTCGTCACGGCAGTCCCAGAGCGGTGGTCCACCGGCTGTACAGCGAGTCGAGGGGGACCGTGGTAAGGGAGCGTCCCTCCCATCGAATCGTTCCCCCGCGCTCTTTGACCTCTCCGAGGACCGCATGGGGTACCCGACCGAGGCTGTGTTCGAACCGACGTTCGTTGCCCGCCGTTACCTCTACGACCAACCGGGAGCCCCCTTCCGCCGCAAGCGCGAGCCCGGGTCCGGACAGGCCGGTGGAGGCTAGGTCGACCGAAAAGCCGAGACCGCCGCCGAACGCCATTTCGCACAACGTGACGGCCAGCCCGCCGTCCGAGACGTCGTGGGCGGATCGTAGCCAACCATGCGCGGAGGCCGCGAGCAGTCGCTCCCCGGCGGCACGTAGGGCCCTCGGGTTCGTGGGGGGGACATGAAGACCCGGGTGCCCGGAACGGCGTGCCCAGAGAGAACCACCCAGCTCCGGTCGCGAGGGACCGACGAGATAGAGGGTGTCCCCCACGGACTTGAGATCACTGGTCACGGCGTGGTCGACCCGTTCGACGATCCCGGTGGCCAGTAGGACCGGAGTGGGGGGGATCTCCGCACCGAGTCCCCCGTTGTAGAAGCTAACGTTGCCGGACGGTACGGCAAAGCCCAACGCGCGTGCGGCCGCGGAGAGGCCCTCGGTGACGGCGACGAAGTCCGCGAGGACCCGGGGGTCTTCCGGATTCCCGAAGTTGAGACAGTTGGTGAACGCATCGGGCCGTGCTCCGACGGCGTACAGGTTGCGGGCGGCTTCCTCGACGACCCAGCCCGCGCCTTCCTTCGGGTCCTCGCGGCAGGCCCATGGTTGCGCGGCGGTCGTGACCGCGAGCCCCGCTAGGCTCTCGGGACGTGGCTGCAGGACGGCGGCGTCGCCATGCGAGGGAGAGAGCACTCGACCCTGGAGCGGCTTGATCACGGTCCTTCCCTGAACTTCGTGGTCGTAGACCCGAACGACCGCCTCGCGCGAAACCGAGTCGGGCGCCAGGACCAGGTCCTCGATCAGGCCTCCCGTATCCTGGTCCGGAACGGTCGGGGGGGCGACGAAGGTCCTTCGCCGCGCGACTCGAGGCCGGTCCAGGGAGGGCGGGTCAACGCGGAACCCGACGCGCAGGTGCGCTGCCGGTCGGCCGTCCCACTCGACCGTCTCGAACGGGCCCGACACCACTTCACCGATATCGGTCGCCGGGACGTCGAAGCGGCGAAAGATCCCCAGGAGCGGCTCGAGGTCCCGCGGCCGAACATCGAGGATCATCCGCTCCTGAGACTCGGATATCCACACTTCCCACGGACGCAGTCCTTCCTCGCGGAGGGGCACGCGGGCCAGATCGATCCGGGAGCCGAATCCGCCGGCATGAACCAGCTCGCCGGACGCGGAGGCGACCCCTCCTCCTCCCAAGTCTTTCAACCCGCGTACCAAGCCGCGGTCGAACGCTTCGAGGCAGGCGTGGATCAGGGGCTCTTTCATGATGGGGTTGCCCAGCTGCACGGCGCCGCGGGACTCCGTCTCGCTGCGGTCGGTCAGTTCCTTCGAAGCGAAGGCCACGCCTCCGATCCCGTCCCGACCGGTCAGTCCGCCGGCGAGCACGAGCCGGTCGCCCGCGGCCCGGGCGCGATTCGGCAGGAGTCGAGCGCGCGGCAGGAACCCCACGCATCCGACGTTCACCAACGGATTAACGATGTACGACGGGTCGAAGTAGATCCCGCCGGACACCGTCGGTACCCCGACCCGGTTGCCGTAGTCGCGAATGCCCGCGATGACCCCCTCCGCGAGGTACCTCGGGCTCTTCACCCCCGCAGGAAGTCGGTCCCGAGGAAGGTCGAGCGGTCCGAAGAAGAGCGGGTCGGTCAACGCGACCGGCTTCGCCCCGACGGCCAGCACGTCCCGCAGGATCCCTCCGATCCCCGTCGCAGCGCCCCCGTACGGTTCGACTGCCGAAGGGTGGTTGTGCGACTCGATCCGGAGCGCGTAGGCGTATCCCGCCTCGAATCGCATCACGCCGGCGTCGCCGGTACCGAGCACCCGGGACCGGGGCCGCAGGTCGACGAATGCGCGCTTCAGGAATCGTCGCGAGCTCTTGTAGCTGCAGTGCTCGCTCCAGCTTTGGGCGATCCCGGCGAGCTCGAGGTCGGTCGGGTCGCGCCCTTCGTTGCGGAAGTACTCCCGCAGGCGGCCGAGCTCGGTCCGGTCGAACCCCAATCCGCGTTGTCGGGACGTCGCCGCCAGGGTGGCGAACGAGGTTCGTCGGAACGGGACCGAACTGACCCCGGGAGCCCAGTCCGACATGGAGCTAGGGGGAGACGGGCTCGACCGTCACCCGGTGGATCACGGGGTTGGCCAACAGCCGGTCCACTGCCTCGTCCGCGAGCCGTCGCGCTTCCTCGACCGTCACGTTCGAGAACTCCAGGTCGTAGATCCGCGCCGTGGTCACCCGACGCACCGACGCGATGCCGAGCAGGCCCAAGGACTTCTCGATGCTTAGCGCCTCGGCGTCCATCACCCCCGGCTTTAACTCGACGCGGACTTCCATCCGGATCGATTGCGGGTCGGTGCCCACGCGCATCCCCGGGCGCAACTACGGGAAGAAGGAGATAACCCTGCGCCCGTCCCGCGTCGCACACCCGCTGCGACGCCGTTCCCGCGGCTCGGTGTGCGTCATCGAACGGCGGGGGTCGGACGCCGGTTTCCGGTGGGAATCGTGAGGAGGGGCCGCGGAAGTTCGCGATGCCACAACGGTCACACGAAAGCCTATATACATGCCCTTAGTCGGCCGGGCGGCGCGGTGGGGGCCGGCCATCATGGAGGAGTTCATCTGCAGCGTCGAGTTTCTCCGGGGCTCGGCTGACCTAGTGGCCCGCGTCTCGAGCGAGGCCGGAGGGGTGCGGGAGTACCGCGCGCCGTCGGCTGGGGCTGTGATCGACCAGGTCATCAACGACCTCCAAGAGGAGTTCGAGTCTGCCCCAACGGCGTAACGTCGTGGGGAGGGCAGGCATTCGCAGTTCAGGGATGGGGCACCGCGTACGGAGAATGTATCATGGATAAACCTACTATGGGCAAAGCGCCGGTCAGCCGAGCCGTCGAAAGCGCGTTCACGAAGGTGTGGGGAGACGAGCACGTCGTCGCCCTGATCGCCCTGAAGGTCGAGACCACCGAAGCGGACAACGTCGCGAGCGAAGTCGCCAAGTTCACGGAGGTCGAGGACGTCTTCCTCGTCACGGGAGACACCGACATCTTCCTCAAGGTCCGGTTCCCGCATTACGAGGAGCTGAAGGATTTCGTCCTGCATCGATTGCCCGCGGTCCGGGGGATCCGCGAAACGAAGACGCTCCTGGTCGTTACCGCCTACAAGGAAGGCGGGGAGACGCACCCGCCATGACCGTGCCGACCGCCTCCCCCGCCTCTCCGACCGTCGTCGTCTCCTCGGCCATTCCGAGGGACACGGACCGCCCCGGCCTGGCCCGCATCGTTGAATCGTTGGCCCAGTTGGCCGACGATCTCTCCGTGCCTCGGAACGTCCGTCGCGGCGCCCAATCGGCGAAGGACGAGCTGGCGAAGCCCCGGGTCGCGCTGGACGTCCGCATCGCGAGCGCCGTGTACGTCCTCGATGACCTCGCGAACGACCCGAATCTTCCTACGCATGGCCGCACCGCCATCTGGTCGATCATCTCGAGCCTGGAGAGCCTGTCGTGAATTTCGTCAGGCATAAGGTGAAATACGCCGCCCGGGTCCCACCGGAACGGAACGCGATCGGGCCCGTAGCTCAGTTAGGTTGGCCGTTCGGCACGCCCGACGGCCCTACAAAGAGCATCTGGCTTTTAACCAGGTGGTCGGGGGTTCGAACGAGCGATCCCGCGCCGGACGCGGGGTCGTTCCGGACGTCCCCCCGGGCCCGTGACGTTCCTGTGAGGTCACCGTGACCCCGAGCACCCCCCGCCGTTCCCGCAGTCGCGCCGCGCCGGCGAAGCCGAGCGTACCCGCTCGACCGTTCGTGGCCCACCACTTGGCCCCGCCGCACGAGATCCTCTCCGAGGAGGAGAGCCGAAAGATCATGGAGCGGCTCGGGACGCCGCCGGAGCGCCTGCCGAAGATCCTCATCGCCGACCCGGGATTGAAGACCGACCCGAAGTACGAGGCGATGCGGTCCACCGGCGAGAATCTCGCCGGTCGTCTCGTGCGGATCCGTCGCCCGAGCGCGACCGCCGGCGAGGCCCTCGCCTATCGACTGATCGTTCCGTCGGTCGGAGGAGACTAGATAGTCCATGCGCGAAATCGTCGACGGATTCTTCCGGGAGCGGTCCATCGTCAATCATCACTTGGCCAGCTTCAACGATTTCCTTCCGACCAAGGACAACCCGAACTCCCGGATGCAACGGATCGTCGACGACGCGCGGGTCAGCGAAGACTCCACCGAGCGCGGCGTCATCCGGCTCGACGTCCAGAAGACCAAGAGCTCGATCTACGTCCGGGTCGGCCGCCGCCGGGACGCGCGCGGCAATGTCAACCCCTCGGCCGAGCCGACGATCTTCATCGGCGCGCCCTTCGTCAAGGAGCCGGTCGGTTCCAAGCCCACGCTCACCCCGATGGAGGCCCGGCTGCGGAACCTCACCTACCAGGCCCCGATCTACCTGAAGGTCACCGTCGTCGAGAACGGCGTGGAGCGGGCCCCGGAGGATGTGCACATCGGCGACCTTCCGATCATGGTCAAGAGCCGCCCATGCAACCTGAACCGCTACAAGATCTCCGAGGATGACCAGATCTGGCTGTCCGACGACGAGTATCGAGCGAAGCTGGTCGAGTACGGGGAGGACCCCCTCGACCCGGGCGGGTACTTCATCATCGGCGGCACCGAACGCGTCATCATCAGTCTCGAGGACCTCGCGCCCAACCGGATCTTCGCCGAATTCAACGAGCGCTACGGGACGCCGATCGAGAGCGCGAAGGTGTTCAGCCAGCGGGGCGGGTACCGCTCGCTCACCGTGGTCGAGAAGAAGAAGGACGGCGTGCTCCAGGTGTCCGTCCCGACCGCCAGCGGGCAGATCCCGCTCGTGATTCTGATGAAAGCCCTCGGGATGAAGAACGACGAGGAGATCTTCCAGGCGGTGCTCGGCGAGCTGATGCCGCTGGACGAGCCGTTCGTCCAGACGATGAAGCACCTGTTGAACGTCAACCTCGAGGAATCCGTCTCCAAGAAGCTCTACCCGCCCGAAGGGATCCTCTCGACCGAGGACGCGCTGATCTTCCTGGAGAAGAAGTTCGCGACCGGCCAGGCGAAGGAGTACCGGCAACGCAAGGTCGACGGGATCCTCGACCGCTCGCTCCTTCCCCACCTCGGGGACACCAAGGCCGACCGTCTGAAGAAGGCCCTCTACCTCGCGCGCATGGCCCGCACGGTCCTCGAACTTCACTTGAAAGTGCGCGGCGAGGACGACAAGGACCACTACGCGAACAAGCGGCTCAAGCTCGCCGGCGACCTCATGGAGGACCTGTTCCGCGTGGCCTTCTCGCTCCTCCTCAAGGACCTCAAGTACCAACTCGAACGCTCGTTCGCGCGCAAGAAGGACCTTCGGATCGCGAGCGCGATCCGACCGGACCTGCTGACCCAGCGGCTGGTCCACGCCCTGGCGACGGGCAACTGGGTCGGGGGCCGCGCCGGGGTCAGCCAGGTGCTGGACCGGACGAGCCACATGTCGACGATCAGCCACCTGCGTCGGGTAACCAGCCCGCTGACCCGCAGCCAGCCCCACTTCGAGGCGCGGGACCTGCATCCGACCCAGTGGGGACGGTTGTGCCCCAACGAGACTCCCGAGGGCCAGAACTGTGGCCTGGTGAAGAACTACGCCCTCTGCGTCGACGTCTCCGAAGGCGCGGACGAAGAGGAAGTCACGCTCATCTTGCGCGACCTCAACACGCGGGAGATCGGACCGGAGGTCTTCCAGGAGGTCACCGCGCCCAAGGGCCGACGTGCGGCCCGGGTCTACGTCAACGGGAACCTGGTCGGTCTCCACTCCCAACCGGTCGACCTGGTCAAGGAGATCCGCGAGCGCCGCCGTACCGGCACCCTCTCGCCCACCCTCGGCGACAAGACCTACGAGATCAACGTCCGCTACGATGACGAGATGAACGAGGTGATCGTTCACAGTGATTCCGGTCGGCTGCGACGCCCGCTGATCGTCGTCAAGAACGGGGTGCCGCGCGTTTCGCGCAGCGACCTAGACGAGCTCGCGCGCGGCACGTTGTCGTTCAGCGACCTCATCCGCCAGGGGAAGATCGAGTGGGTCGACGCGGAAGAAGAGGAGGACTCCCTCATCGCCGTCGACCCGTTCGTCCAGCCCGACCGCTGCCCGAAATGCAGCCGCGCGCTGAGTCGCAGCGACCTGCGTTGGACGTCGATGGGCGACAAGCGCGAGCACGCGACGCTCGAGTGCGGTCTGTGCCACGAGGAGTTCCCGACGACGAGCTACCTGACGGAGCGCCACACGCACCTCGAGATCGACCCGAACCTGATGCTCGGCGTCTGCACCGGGCTGATCCCCTATCCGGAGCACAACTCGGCCCCGCGCAACACGATGGGCTCGGGCATGGCGAAGCAGGCCCTCGGAGTCGAATCCGTCAACTACCGGCGACGGCCCGACACTCGCGGCCACCTGCTCCACTACCCGCAGGCCCCGCTGCTCCAGACTCAGACGATGCGCTACGTGCACTTCACCGAGCGGCCGGCGGGCCAGAACTTCGTGGTCGCCGTCCTCTCCTACGAGGGGTACAACATGCAGGACGCGCTCGTCTTTTCCAAGGCGGCGATCGACCGTGGACTCGGCCGCTCGTCGTTCTTCCGAACGTATCGGGGAGAGGAACGCAAGTACCCCGGAGGCCAGGAGGACCGCTTCGAGATCCCCCGGCCCGACGTCGCCGGCGCCCGCGTCGATACCGCCTACCGCAATCTCGGCGAGGACGGACTGATCTTCCCGGAGCTCGAGGTCAGCGAGGGCGATGTGCTCGTCGGCAAGACGAGCCCGCCCCGATTCCTGGAGGAGAAGACCGACCTCCTCACGCCTCAAAAGCGGCGGGAGACGAGCGTCACGGTGCGGTTCGGCGAATCCGGCTGGGTCGACAACGTGATCCTGACCGAAGGGGAGAACATCTCCAAGCTCGTCAAGGTCAAGGTCCGCAACCAGCGCGTCCCGGAGCTCGGCGACAAGTTCGCGAGCCGGCACGGGCAGAAGGGCGTCATCGGCCTCATCGTTCCCCAGGAGAACCTGCCGTACACCCGGGACGGCATCACGCCGGACCTACTGATCAACCCGCACGCGATTCCTTCCCGGATGACGGTCGCCCACGTCCTCGAGATGCTCGGGGGCAAGGTCGGAGCGCTCGAAGGGCGCACGATCGACGGCACGGCGTTCTCGGGCACGCGCGAGGAGGCGCTGCGCGAGGGCCTGAAATCGGTCGGCTTCCATCCGTCGGGCCGGGAGACGCTCTATGACGGGATCACGGGGCGTCGGTTCGAGGCCGAGATCTTCGTGGGCGTGATCTACTACCAGAAACTGCATCACATGGTCGCGGGCAAGATGCACATGCGCTCGCGCGGGCCCGTCCAGATCCTGACCCGGCAACCGACGGAGGGGCGCTCGCGTCAGGGCGGCCTGCGATTCGGTGAGATGGAGCGCGACTGTCTGATCGGCCACGGCGTCGCGATGGTCATCAAGGACCGGCTGCTCGACGAGTCCGACGGCACGATCCAGTACGTCTGCGGCAACCCGGAGTGCGGGCACATCGCGATCCCCGACACCCGCGCCAGTTCGCTGCGATGCCCGAGCTGCGGGAACACTTCGTCGATCTACCCGGTCGAGATGAGCTACTCGTTCAAGCTTCTCCTGGAGGAACTCATCAGTCTCGGCGTGATCATGCGGCTGCAGCTCGAGGAGATGCGCTAGGAGGTACCTCGATGGCTCAGGGACTTTCCAAACGCATCAAGAGCCTGCAGTTCGCGTTCCTCTCCCCGGACGAGATCCGCCGGATGAGCGCGGTGAAGATCATCACCGCCGACACCTACGACGACGACGGGTACCCCATCGAGATGGGCTTGATGGACCTGCATCTCGGGGTCATCGAACCGAACCTGCGCTGCCGCACGTGCGGTGGGCGCGTCAACGAGTGCCCGGGACACTTCGGCATCATCGAGCTCGCGATGCCGGTGATCCACGTCGGGTACGCCAAGGAGATCAAGCGCCTCTTGCAGTCGACCTGCCGGGCGTGCGGCCGGATGCTCCCGGACGCGCCGAGCGCGCGCGCCGAGGCGGCCTCCGATTCCGAGGACGCCGCGCCGACGCCGCGGGTCCGCGAGCCGAAGGAAGAGCGCAGCTGTCCACACTGCCACGAGATCCAGCAGCGGATCGTGCTCGACAAGCCGACCACGTTCCGGGAGAACGGCCACAAGATCACGCCGAAGGAGGTGCGGGCCCGCCTCGAACGGATCCCGGACGACGATGTTCGGGCGCTCGCCCTGAACCCGAAATTCGGCCGCCCGGAATGGATGGTCCTGACCGTGCTGCCCGTTCCGCCGGTCCAAGTGCGCCCGTCGATCACCCTAGAAAGTGGGGAGCGCAGCGAGGACGACCTCACGCACAAGCTCGTCGACGTACTGCGGATCAACCAGCGCCTGCGCGAGAACCGCGACATGGGGGCCCCGCAGCTCGTGGTCGAGGACCTCTGGGAGCTGCTGCAGTACCACGTCACCACCTACTTCGACAACCAGACGAGCGGCATCCCCCCCGCGCGCCACCGCTCTGGCCGTCCGCTCAAGACGCTGGCCCAGCGCCTGAAGGGCAAGGACGGACGCTTCCGCTCCAACCTGTCAGGAAAGCGCGTCAACTTCTCCGCGCGGACCGTCATCAGTCCGGACCCGCTGCTCTCGATCAACGAAGTGGGCGTACCGGTGGAGGTCGCCCGCGGTCTCACCGTCCCGCTCGAGGTCACGGTCCACAACCAGGAGGTCGCCAAGGAGCTCGCGCGTCGCGGTCCCACGCCCGCTCCGGACGAGGCCGGTCGGTACCGCTGCGGGGTGAACTACCTCATCCGCGAGGACGGCCAGCGGATCAAGGTCATGGAAAAGAACGCCGAGGCGTGCGCCGAACTCGTGACGCCCGGTTCGATCGTCGAGCGCCAGTTGCTCGATGGGGACATCGTGCTGTTCAACCGGCAGCCGAGCCTGCACCGGATGAGCATGATGGCCCACTTCGTCCGGATCCTCCCGCACAAGACGTTCCGGTTCAATCTGTGCGACTGTCCGCCCTACAATGCGGATTTCGATGGCGACGAGATGAACCTGCACGTGCTCCAGAGCCAGGAGGCGCGGGCCGAAGCGAAGGTCCTGATGAAGGTGGAGGAGCACATCCTCTCGCCCCGGTACGGCGGCCCGATCATCGGCATGCTCCACGACCACATCACCGCCGCGTTCCTGCTCACCTACCAGAACCCGACGTTCAGCCGCGCCGAGGTCACCTACCTGCTCTCCAAGCTGAACTACCCGATGCCCCCGCCGGCGGGCAAGGACAAGGACGGCGAACCGAACTGGACCGGCAAGCAGCTGTTCTCGCTCACGCTCCCGAAGGACCTCACCCTGGAGTTCCGCTCGAACATCTGGGCGCGCTGCGACTGTTCCCCCCTGAACTGCAAGCACGACGCCTACGTCGTGATCGAGAACGGGGTGCTCAAGGCCGGCACGATCGACAAGAAGGCGATCGCCTACGAGAAGGGCGCGGTCCTGGATGCGATCGCGCGCAACGACGGCATGCCGCGCGCCCGCCAGTTCCTGGACGAGATGAGCCGGCTCGCGATCACGGCGATCTCGCTCAAGGGCCTCTCGACGGGGATCGACGACGAGGACGTCCCGCCGGACGCGTTGAAGGAGATCCTTACCGCGCTCTCCGATGCACGCAAGCGGGTCAACGAGCTCGTCGCCCAGTACCGCAAGGGCGAGCTCGAGCAGATGCCCGGCCGCTCGCTCGAAGAGACGCTCGAGGTGATGGTCCGACGTGAGCTCGGCCAGGCGCGGGACATCGCCGGCGACATCGCGGGCCGCTACCTGGGCCTGGAGAACCCCGCCGTGATCCTGGCGAAGTCCGGGGCGCGCGGGTCGATGCTCAACCTGACCCAGATGGCCGGCGCGGTCGGCCAGCAGTCCGTCCGGGGCGAGCGACTCCTCCGGGGGTACGTGCACCGGACGCTCCCGCACTACGAGCGCGGCGACCTCGGCGCCGATGCCCGGGGATTCGTGAGCTCCAGCTACAAACGCGGACTCTCCCCCCAGGAGTACTTCTTCCACTCGATGGGAGGCCGGGAGTCGTTGGTCGATACCGCCGTGCGCACGAGCCGCTCGGGGTACATGCAACGGCGCCTGATCAACGCCCTCGAGGACCTGAAGGTGGCCGAGGACGGCACGGTCCGCAATACCGCGGGCACCATCATCGAGTACAAGTACGGCGAGGACGGGATCGACCCGTGCCGGTCGTACCAGGGGGCTCCCGTTTCGTTGGACGAGGTCGTCTCCCAGGTGCTGGGCCGTCGGGTCCGTACGAGCGACGAGCGTAAGCCCGAGGGGCCGGCCGGCGCCCCGCCGGTCACCGAAGAGGAGATGGACCTGCAGGCCGAGGCGCAGCTCGAGGAAGAGGGCGAGGAGGAGGAGACCGAGGAGTTCGGTGCCCCCGAAGAGGGACCCGAGTTCGGAGGCGAGTAACATGGCCGAGGAGAAGAAATCCCCCCCGCGCGACCTCCTCACTCGGATCCGCGAGGTCGCCCGGAAGGAGACGGGCATCGACCTTCCTCCGTCGCTGGCCGAGAACCTGCGCGCGAAGCTGCAAAGCCTTCGCCTCTCCCCGCAGGATTCGACGAAGATCGTCCGCGAGGTCGCGCAACGGTTCCGACGTGCCGTGGTGGACGCCCACGAGTCGGTGGGCATCGTCGCGGCCCAGTCGATCGGCGAGCCGGGGACGCAGATGACCTTGCGAACGTTCCACTACGCCGGCGTCGCCGAGATGAACGTCACGCTCGGCCTGCCGCGATTGATCGAGCTCGTGGACGCGCGTCGCGTCCCTTCGACGCCGATGATGACGGTCCACGTAGAACGGAAGTTCCGGAACGACCGCCACGCGGTCCAGAAGATCGCGCTGCAGATCGAGGTGACGACGGTCCCGGACGTCGCATCGATCGGCACGGTGATCGAGGACCTGAAGGTGGTCATCTCCCCCCAAGCGGCCCTGCTCGAGGCCCGCGGCGTCAAGCGCGCCGAGCTCGACAGCGCGCTCTCCGAGAACCTCGACCCGCGCCTCTTCGAGATGAAGCCCGGGTCCGGGAGCGGCGAGACCCGGTCGTTCGAGATCCTCCTCAAGGAGTCGGCCGCCGGAGCGACCAAGTCGCGCAAGGAGGAATCGGTCGAGGAGATGCCGTTCAAGAAGCTCCTCATCGCGAGCGAGGAGGCCAAAGCGGTCCAGATCAAGGGCGTCGACGGCATCCGACGCGCCCTCATCCGCAAGGAGAAGGACGAGTACGTGATCTACACGGAGGGCTCCAACCTGGAAGGCGTCATCGAGATCGAGGGGGTCGACCAGGTCCGGACCACGACCAACTCCGTATTCGAGATCTACCGCGTCTACGGCGTGGAGGCCGCCCGGGCCGCGCTCATCCACGAGGCGAACCGGACCCTCGCCGAACAGGGTCTCGGCGTCGATATCCGCCACCTGATGCTCGTCTCCGACGTGATGACGAACGAGGGCGACATCCGGGCGATCGGCCGCCACGGGATCTCGGGAAAGAAGACGAGCGTCCTGGCGCGCGCCGCCTTCGAGATCACCGCGGCCCACCTACTGCGCGCGGCGATCACCGGCGAGGTCGACGAGCTCAAGGGGGTCGCCGAGAACATCATCGTGGGCCAACCGATCACGCTCGGCACCGGGGCCGTGAACCTCGTCTACCGACCCCTATCTGCCAGCCCCCCGCCGGCCACGCTCCCCGAGCCGGCGAAGGAGGCCGCGTAGGATGGACCTCGCCCACGCCCTGAAGGTGGCGCTCGACACCGGCACGGTGCGGATCGGCCTGTCCGAGACGCTCACCGCGGCGAAGGAGAAGAAGGCGAAGCTCTTGATCGTCGCGCGGACGTGCCCGGATACCACGCTGTCGAAGGAACGCGTCCTCGGCAAGGTCCCGATCTACCACTACGAGGGAACCGCGGTCGATCTGGGCCAGGCCTGCGGACGACCGTTCCCGATCAGCGCGATGGCGATCCTGGACCCCGGTTCGAGCGCGATCCTCACCCTCGAGACCTGAGGGGGCCTCGTCGGAGAACCCTTTCCGATGCCCGAGATCGCCCTCGACACCGAAACGATCGGCTACATCCGCTTGTTCGAGGAGCGGACCGGCGCCCGCGTGAAGGACTGCCTCGAGGCGGAAGACAAGCTCGTCTTTCTCGTGTATCCCGGCGAGGTGCACAAGGCGGTCGGGCCGGGCGGGGTGCTGGTCGACCGGCTCAAGGGGATGCTGCGCAAGGAGATCCAGGTCGCCGAATGGGCCGAGGACCCCGAGACGCTGGTCAAGAACATCTTCTACTGGTACAATCCGAAACGGGTCGACTTCGCCCCCAAGGGCAAGGGCCGCCACGTGACCGTGACGGTCGACCCGGCGTGGAAGGCCCGCGCGATCGGCAAGCAGGGAAAGAACCTCAAGGTCGCCCGGTCGATCCTATTGCGTCACACCGACATCGTCAGTGTCAGCGTGGCGTGAACGTCGGGCCGCGACCGCTCTTCCTTGACGTCCCCGCGCGCGGGGAGGTACGGAGCGGTTGCGGGAAGTCCTCCCGTAGGAATAAGAAGGGACATCGGGTCCGGCCGGCGTGCCCGAAGTCCGGCCCCGCGTGCGATCGGTCCTCTTCGACCTAGGCGGTACGCTCGTCGACGAGCGGGACTTCGCCGGGTGGACCGACCAGGCGCGCCGGCTCTACCTCGACTTCGACCCGGACGACCTCGCCCACGCGTACCAGGAGGTCCTGACGGAGGTCGACGCCGAACCCCCCTCCCAGGACCGGGAGACCCACCTGCTCGAGTTCTGGCGCCGCACCCTGTCCCGGGCCGCCCAGAAGCCGGTCACCGAGAGCACGACGGACAAGTTCGTAGCGGCCCAAAAACAGAGCTCCGCCCCGATCCAGCTGTACTCGGACACGCGTCGCTGCCTCGACCAGCTGCGTCAGGAGCACCGAACGCTCGGCGTCATCTCGAACTCGACCAGCGAGGCGCGGGTCCGGCAGATCCTGGACCAGGTCGGGATCCTCGATTACTTCGTGCGGGTCGTTTCCTCCGGGACCGAAGGGGTCGAGAAACCCGACCCGGAGATCTTCCGGCGTGCCGTCCGCCGGATGGACGTCCCACCTGCCGAGGCGCTCTACGTCGGCAACCTCGCCCACACCGACGCGAAGGCCGCCCTCGCGGCCGGCCTGCACGCGGTCTGGCTCAACCGGGAAGGATTCGGGTTCGGCGAGGACCCCCCGGAGATCACGTCGCTCCTGGAGGTCCCGCTGTGCGTACGACGGATCGAGCGGGGCCTTCCGGTCGTCTGAATCGACGGGCCCCACGGACGTCCTTAAATATCGCACCTCTCTCCCAGCCCTTGGTCGGCGGGCCTCTTCGGAAGCCCGTCGCGCTGACGCCGCCACGGCGAGCCGGGGACTCGTGAACCGAGCTCTTCCGCGCGACGCCACAGATGGCCCGGCAGGGCGTGGAGCCCCGAGAACCCCTCCCCGGAGACGGGGAGTGACCTCTCGGGACTGACAGAGGAGGTAAGCGAAATGTACGCGAAAATAGCTCAATCTCGCGAAGAGCAATTCCGCCAGTCAGTTCCGATCGGTCACGACTCGAAACGTATTCCCGCACACGCGAAGTGTGCTTACAAATCCGGTTGATCCTGCCGGCGGGCACCGCTATTGGAGTTCGCTTAAGCCATGCGAGTCGAGAGGGGTAAGCCCTCGGCGCACTGCTCAGTAACACGCGGACAATCTGCCCTCGAGACGGGGATAATCCCGGGAAACTGGGGATAATACCCGATAGACCTGAGATGATGGAAGGCTCCCAGGTCGAAATCCTACGGGGCTCGAGGATGGGTCTGCGGCCTATCAGGTAGTAGGGGGTTTCACGGACCCCCTAGCCGAAGACGGGTACGGGCTTTGGGAGAAGTCGCCCGGAGATGGATTCTGAGACACGAATCCAGGTCCTACGGGACGCAGCAGGCGCGAAACCTCCACAATGTGGGCAACCACGATGGGGGAACTCCAAGTGCCTACACTTTTGTGTAGGCTGTTCTCGAGCCTAAAAAGCTCGAGAAGTAAGGGCCGGGTAAGACGGGTGCCAGCCGCCGCGGTAATACCCGCGGCCCGAGTGGTGCTCATTATTATTGAGCCTAAAGCGTCCGTAGCTGGCCGGGTAAATCTCTGGGTAAATCGGGCCGCCCAACGGTCCGAATTCCGGAGACACTGCTCGGCTTGGGATCGGGAGAGGGTGAAGGTACTCCCGGGGTAGGGGTAAAATCCTGTAATCCGGGGGGGACCACCAGTGGCGAAGGCGTTCACCTAGAACGAATCCGACAGTGAGGGACGAAGCCCTAGGGCGCAAACGGGATTAGATACCCCGGTAGTCTAGGGTGTAAACTCTGCAGACTTGGTGTTGGGGGTCCTGCGTGGGCTTCCAGTGCCGGAGTGAAGATGTTAAGTCTGCCGCTTGGGGAGTACGGTCGCAAGACTGAAACTTAAAGGAATTGGCGGGAGAGCACCGCAACGGGAGGAGCGTGCGGTTCAATTGGATTCAACGCCGGAAAACTCACCGGAGGCGACGGAGGGATGAAAGCCAGGCTGAAGACCTTGCCCGATTCTCCGAGAGGTGGTGCATGGCCGTCGTCAGTTCGTACCGTAAGGCGTTCTGTTAAGTCAGATAACGAACGAGACCCTCGCCTTTAGTCGCGATTTCACGGGCGACCGTGAGAGCACACTAAGGGGATCGCTGCCGCTAAGGCTGAGGAAGGAGAGGTCTACGGTAGGTCCGTATGCCCCGAATCTCCCGGGCAACACGCGCGCTACAAAGGTGGGGACAATGGGATCCGACCCCGAAAGGGGAAGGCAATCCTGAAACCCCATCGTAGTCTGGATTGAGGGCTGTAACTCGCCCTCATGAAAATGGATTCCGTAGTAATCGCGGGTCAACATCCCGCGGTGAATGTGCCCCTGCTCTTTGCACACACCGCCCGTCAAGTCATCCGAGTTGGGTCGGAGTGAGGGTGGCTCATTTGGGTCGCTCGAACTTCGGTTCAGCAAGGGGGACTAAGTCGTAACAAGGTATCTGTAGGGGAACCTGCAGATGGATCACCTCCTAGGAACGCCGACCGATAGGTCGGGTCTCCGGAGTCGTGACTGTGCACTGACATCGTTCGATTACCTCCTCTCCTGTCGGGCTATCAACCCTTTTTTGAGTAGTTACAACTGCCTTATTAGCGTACGACCGGTCCGTACCCCCATGCTGCGGGTCGAACACCCTCGGCCACTGCCCGACACCCTGGTCGCGGTCGCCCAGTCGCTCGGCCAGGGCGAACCGATCCTCCTCTACGACGCCCGCGAACGCGAAGGCGAAACGGACCTGGTCTTCCTTTCCGAGCACGCCACGCCCGAGCTGATCCGGCTGGCTCGCCACGACGCGGGGGGACTGATCTGCACCGCGATACCGGACGAGTTGCGCCGTCGCCTCGACCTACCGTTCTATGCCGAGCTCCTGGGGCTCGCGAGCCGGGAATTCCCCGGGCTCGCCGGCTTGGGGGAGCGCCCTCGCTACGACCGGCGCAGCGCGTTCGGGATCACGATCAATCATCGCGAGAACTTCACCGGGGTCCCGGACAACGACCGGGCCCTCACGGTCCGCACGGTCGGCGCGCTGGCCCGCGCGGCCCCCACCCTGCGCGACGACGAGCTCGTCGCCCGGTTCCGGGCGTCGTTCATCTCCCCCGGCCACGTCCCGTTGTTGTACTCGGCCCCGGGCCTCCTCGCCGAGCGAAAGGGCCATACGGAGCTCGCCATCTCGCTCGCCCGCATGGCGGGACTCTCGGAGTCGGCGACCGTGTGCGAGATGCTCGGTGATTCCGGGGGCGCCCGGGCGCCGGAGGCCGCAGAGCGATACGCCGAGGACCACGGCTGGCAGTACCTCGAAGGCCGGACGATCGTCCAGGCATGGCGGGCATGGTCGTCCGCGTGATGGCGACGGGGGTCTTCGACCTCCTGCACCCCGGTCATCTCTACTTCCTCACGGAGGCCAGGAAACACGGCGACGAGCTCATCGTCGTGGTCGCCCGGGACCAGACCGCGCGACGGTTGAAGCGCGAGCCGTACGTCCCGGAGCACATGCGCCGCACGATGGTCGAGGCGTTGAAACCGGTTGACCGCGCGGTCCTCGGGTCCACCACCGACATCTACGAGACGGTCGTGAACGAACGCCCGTCGATCATCGCGCTCGGCTACAACCAGGTCTGGAACGAGCAGGAGGTCGAGCGCGAGTGCGCCCGACGGGGCGTGCCGGTCCGGGTGGTCCGCATCGGCGCGCTGCCCCACGACGACCTCGCGACCCGCCGGATCGTGGAAAAGATCCTCGCGCGCGGCGTCAAGGAGCTGTCGTCGTGAAGAAGCTCGGGGTCGTCGACACGACCTTCGCGCGGGTCGACATGGCCCGCTACGCGGTCCGGGCCTTGAACGACCACGGGACCGGGTTCAAGATCGTTCGCCGCACCGTGCCCGGCATCAAGGACCTTCCCGTCGCGTGCCGCCAATTGTTCGCGCAGGACGGGGTCGACCTCTGCCTGGCGCTCGGCATGCCCGGCCGAGCTGAGTACGACAAGACCTGTGCCCACGAGGCGTCGCTCGGATTACTGTTCACGGGCGTCCTGGAGGCCAAGCCGATCGTGGAGTGCTTCGTCTTCGAGGGCGAGGCGTCCGGCCCGAAGGAGCTGGAAGCGCTCGCGCGGCGCCGGGCGGAGGAGCACGCGCTCAACGCCTATTCCCTGTTGTTCCGGCCGAACGACCTCGCCCGCCACGCGGGCGAGGGCCTGCGTCAGGGGTTTCCCGACGTGGGGCCGGTGCGTCGGGCCCATTGAATGTACCGAGGAGCATCCGGAGAAATCAGTATGCCGAAAGGAGCGAGCGAAGGGAAAGGGATCCGCGTGGCGATCGTCGCGAGCGAGTACAACTACGACGTGACCCTGCTCATGGTCGAGCGGGCCAAGGAGGAGCTCGAGTTCCTCGGCGCCACGCTCGGCCCCGTGTTCAAGACCCCCGGGGTCTACGACATGCCGCTGGCGGTCAAGACGCTGTTCGAGAAGTCCGACGTGGACGCGGTCGTGGCGCTCGGCGCGGTCATCGAGGGCGAAACGAACCACGACGAGGTCGTCATGAACCAGGCGGCCCGCAAGCTGGCCGACCTCGCGGTGGAGTACGGTAAGCCGGTCGGTCTCGGGATCTCGGGCCCCGGGGAGACCCGGCTACAGGCCCAGGACCGCATCGAGAACGCGGGCAACGCCGTCCGCGCGGTCGTCAAGATGGTCCGTCGTCTCCGCGACCTGCACTAGACGCTCGGGGTCAGAGGCCGAGCCGGTCGCGCAAGTACCCGAACGCGGCTTTCCCCTTCGCGGTGTGCGGGGTGACGGTCATTGGTCCGGGGGGAACCGCCTGCCGCTGCCGGGTCGTGAGCGCGACCCGGAGCCGCTCGTGACCCACTTCCACGGTCACGTCCGCCGGGCTCGCGCCACCCGGGGTGACGGAGACCGAGCCCTGGGCATCCACATGGAACGACGCCGTTCCGTCCTCGGTACGAAAGACCCAGGTCTGCGGAAGGTACGCCCGGATCATGCTCCCGAAGAAGCCCCGCAGCCGATTGCGGATCTCGGGCTCGACGTCCCGCCCGACGGCCTTCAACAGGTCCTCGACGCAGCTCATCTCTCGGCCCAGCCCTGCGGGACATATACGGGGCACCCACGGGCGGACCGGGTCGACCGTCCCGGCCTCGCCCGGTCCATGACCTACCGGTTCGATTTCGAGTTTCCTCCCCCGGACTTCGTCGATCCCCTCAGCGATGCCGGCCCACCCACCGGCGAGGTCGTCGCCTCGGCCCGGGATCCTGGGTTCTGGCTAAACCCTATGACGGTGCGCTCGCTCGCCGTGGACGGGGAGCGGTTGGACGGTACTCGAGAGTGGTACGCCGAGCTTCCCTCCACCCAGGACCGGGCCATCGCCCGCGCCCGGGAGGGCGCCGAGGAGGGTGCCCGGGTCGTGGCACGACGTCAGGGGCGGGGCCGCGGAAGGCTCGACCGCCGGTGGGAATCCCCGGTCGGCGGCCTCTACCTTTCGGTCATCGTCCGCTCTCCGGAGGAGCACGCAGGCCTCCTCCCGCTCGCGCTCGGTGCCTCGCTTGCCGAAGTGCTCGGTCAGCGCTACTCGCTCGCGCTTCGGGTGAAGTGGCCGAACGACCTACTCGTGGCCGAGGGGCCTTGCTCGGGCCGCAAGCTCGCCGGCATCCTGGTCGACCGGGTGGCCTCCCCCCGCTTGGGCACGGCCGCCGTGGTAGGGATCGGGGTCAACGTGTCGACCGACCGCGGTAGGCTGCCGCCGTCCCTTCGCGCTGACGTCGCCGTGCTGACGGAACTGTGTGCGGTTCCCCCCGACGTGCAAGCGGTCGAGACCGTCGTGGTCGACGTGGTACTTCGCACGGCCGAAACGATCCGATCCTCCACCGGCCGAGACGAACTGAGGACCCTGTGCCGGCGGAAGCTCTGGGGGGTCGGCCGACGGGCGAGCATCGACGGCCATCCGGCCGGCACGATCGTGGCCCTCGGGGACGACGGGGAGCTCCTGGTCGAAGACCGTGGCCGGCGGATGGCGATAAGAGCCGGCGACCTTCGCGTAGAGGAGGCCGCATGAGCGAGCTATTCGACCGCTGGAAGGTCCTCCAGAAGAAATCGCGGGAGGGCGGGGGCGCCGAACGCGTCGCACGGCACCGGGCGGGCGGAAAGATGACCGCGCGCGACCGACTCGAAGCGTTCTTCGACCCCGGCACGTTCACGGAGGTCGATGCGTACGTGACCCATCGCGTCGAGAAGTTCGGTCTCGAGGAACGGCGCGTTCCCGGCGACGGGGTCGTGACCGGATGGGGCGAGGTCGAGGGCCGACCCGTCTGCGCCTTCGCGCAGGACGCGACCGTGTTCGGGGGCGCCCTCGGGGAGGCCCATGCGATGAAGATCGTCAAGGTCATGGAGACCGCCCGGAAGGCGGGCGTGCCGATCGTCGGCTTCAACGATTCCGGCGGCGCGCGCATCCAAGAGGGGGTGATGAGCCTCGGCGGGTACGGCGAGGTGTTCTACCGCAATGTCCTGCTCTCCGGGGTCGTACCGCAGGTCTCGCTGGTCCTGGGGCCCTGCGCCGGAGGGGCGGTCTACTCGCCGGCCATCACCGACTTCGTCATCATGGCCCGGGGCACCGGCCAGATGTTCATCACCGGACCGGACGTCGTGCGGGCGGTCACGGGCGAAGAGGTGACGATGGACGCCCTCGGGGGCGCGGAGGCGCATGCGACTTTCAGCGGCGTCTCCCACTTCACCGCCGGCTCCGACGCCGATGCGATCGGTCTCGCGCGTCGGCTGCTGTCGTACCTGCCCCTCAATAACCTGGAGGAACCCCCGGCCGGCCCGGCGGCCGGCCCGCCGGACTCCGCCGCCGCCGAACTCGCGAGCGTGGTCCCCGAGGACTCCAATGCACCCTACGACGTCCACCGCGTGATCGACCGGGTCCTGGACGTGGACTCGTTCCTCGAGGTCCAGGCCGAGTGGGCGACCAACATCGTCGTCGGTCTCGCGCGGCTCGCCGGCCACCCCGTGGGGGTCGTCGCGAACAACCCCGCGTCGCTCGCCGGCACGCTCGACATCAACGCCTCCTCCAAGGCCGCGAGGTTCGTGCGGTTCTGCGACGCGTTCAACCTGCCGCTGGTCACCTTGGTCGATGTGCCCGGCTTCCTGCCGGGAACGGCCCAGGAACACGGCGGGATCATCCGCCACGGTGCGAAACTGCTCTACGCCTACGCGGAAGCGACCGTCCCGATGATGACGGTGATCCTGCGCAAGGCGTACGGGGGTGCGTACGACGTCATGTGCTCTAAACACCTCGGCGGGGACCTGAACCTCGCGTGGCCGACGGCGGAGATCGCGGTCATGGGCGCCGAGGGCGCGGTGAACGTCCTGTACCGGCGGGACCTGGAGAAAGCATCGGCGCCGGAGCAGGCGACGCTGCGGGCCCGGCTGACGGACGAGTACCGCCGGGAGTTCCTCAATCCGTACCTCGCCGCGGAGCGCGGATACATCGACGACGTCATCGACCCGGCCGAGACCCGCGCCCGACTGGTCTCGGGTCTAGCGATCCTCTCCTCGAAGCGCGACGACCGACCGGCCCGAAAGCACGGGAACGTCCCGCTCTAACGCCGGGGGCCCCACCATGGTCGGCATCACCGAAACCGTTCTGCGTGACGGTCACCAATCGCTGATCGCGACCCGGATGCGCACGCGCGATATGCTGCCGGCCGCCGAGCGGCTCGATGCGATCGGCTACCGTTCGGTGGAGATGTGGGGCGGGGCCACGTTCGATGTCTGTCTGCGGTTCCTGCACGAGGACCCCTGGGAACGCCTGCGCTCGCTCAAGCGTGCGATGCCGCGCACCCCGCTCCAGATGCTTCTGCGCGGACAGAACCTGGTAGGGTACCGCCACTATCCGGACGATGTCGTCCGCAAGTTCGTCTCGGAGGCGACGCGCCAGGGGATCGACATCTTCCGGGTCTTCGACGCGCTCAATGACCCTCGCAACATGGAGACCGCGCTCGACGCCGTCAAGCGCTCCGGGGCCCGCGCTCAAGCGACGATCTGCTACACGCAGTCCCCGGTCCATACCCTGCCGGCGTTCGTTCGGCTGGGTCAACGGCTGGCCGAGATGGGCGCGGACGAGCTCTGCGTGAAGGACATGGGCGGGTTCATGCCGCCGAGCGAAGGAGCCGAACTCGTTCGGGCGCTGGTGAAGGAAGTCCGTCTTCCGGTCGTGGTTCACACCCATTCCTCGAGCGGGATGTCGTCCATGACGTGCCTCGCCGTCGCGGACGCCGGGGCGGTCGCGGTCGATAGTGCGCTGAGCCCGTTTGCCGGAGGGACCAGCCAACCCCCCACCGAGACCCTCGTGGGCGCCCTGCGGGGAACGGCGCTCGATACGCGTCTCGACCTGAACGCGCTCGCCGAGCTCGCGGAGTACTTTCACACCGTGCTCGACCATTACCTGCCGCTGCTGAACCTGCGCTCCCTACAGACCGACCCCGGCATCCTCACCCATCAGATCCCGGGAGGCATGCTGTCGAACCTGCTCTCCCAGCTCCAGGAACAGGATGCGCTCGGTCGCCTCGCCGAGGTGCTCGCCGAGGTGCCGCGGGTCCGGGCCGACCTCGGATATCCTCCCCTGGTGACGCCGACCAGCCAGATCGTCGGGATCCAGGCGGTGATCAACGTCCTGACGGGCGCCCGGTACCGTCAGGTCACCCAGGAGGTCCAGGACTACGTCCGGGGCCTCTACGGCACCCCGCCCGCGCCGCTCGAGCCGGAACTCCTCGCGCGCGTCACCGCGCACGCCCCGGCGATCGTCGGCCGACCGGCCGACCTCCTCGCGCCCGAATTCGACAAGATGCTCCGGGAGGTCCGAGCGCTCGTTCCCGCGGCGGACGACGCCGAGGTCCTCTCGTACGCCCTGTTCCCCGCGGTCTACAAGTCGTACCGCCAGGCGCTCGACCGAGGTCTGACGTCGGACGTGCTGACCACCGCGGCGCTGGGGGTCGTCGGGGCGTTTCGCGCTCCGAAGCCCGCGCCCCCCCCGTCCACGAGCGCGCCCGCGGCTGGCGGCATGAGCCCGTGGGCCCACGAAGGACGCGCACGCATGCAATCCCAACGGAGGTGGGTCGATGCAGGTCACGATCGAACGCGACGGTAGGAAGGAGACCGTCCAGGTCGCCCCGGACTTCTCGTCCGTCGAGCTCGGAGGTCGGTCGTTCCCGGTTTCGGTGCTCGCATCCTCCGCCATGAGGGTCGAGCTGGAGATCGCCGGCGAGCGCGTGGTGGTCGACCAGTGGCCCGAGCACGCACCGCAGCCGCCGGGGCCGGTCGACGTGAGCGGCGAGCGCTGGAAGGTCGACGTCGTGGCGGGTCCTTCGGCGTCGACGCGCGAGACCGCGGCCCCCTCCAAATCACTCTCCCCTCAGCCTCCCGCCGCTCGGGAGCCCCCGCCCGGACCGGGAACCGGACTGGCCATCCTCCCGCCGATGCCCGGCCGGGTCATCGAGGTCCGCGTCAAGGAAGGGCAGGCGGTGCACAAGGACGACGTCCTTCTCGTGCTCGAGGCGATGAAGATGCGGAACGAGATCACGAGCCCAGCGGACGGGTTCGTGCGCGGCCTCCGGGTCGTGGTGGGAACCAATGCCCGGGCAAAAGAAGCCATGCTCTTCGTGGCCGCCACGTCCGGACCATGAGCCCGGCGTGCGGAAGACCGGCCCGGCCCGACCCTCCCCGGCGTGCCGGAGGGCGTCGCGTTCGCGAGCTCCTCGTCGGGGGCAGGGTTGATGACGGGTCCGGGTCTCTAGCAGGTCGGCGGTGATCCTCGGTGGCCCAAACCTCGGTCGACCCCCGTGAGGATGCCCCCTCGAGTTCCGGGCGCCGTCGGCCGAACCCCCGCGTGGAGGACTACAAGCGGACCTGGTATTTTCTGAAGGGGAACACGCTCGCCCTGTTCGGCCTCACCGTGCTCGTGCTGCTCGCGGTGGTCGCGCTGTATGCGCTCGCCACCCCCATCCCCTGGGACACGATGCCGGAGTGCTCCGGTTCGAACAACCAGGTCGTGACCTTTTCGGAGACCGGATTGCCGACCGGGACCGCGTGGTCCGTCACCCTGGACGGCGTCACGCACGCAGCGAGCTCGACCAACATCACGTTCAGCCAGCCCAGCGGTCCGGAGTATAGCTTCCATGTCGGCAACGTGACCGGGTTCACGGCGTCGCCGAGCTCCGGGTTCATCGGGGTGGGCTCGGTTCCGTTCTTCCAGGGGATCCGGTTCAGCGCGGGGGGGGCCGCCGCGGAAACGCCCACCTCGGGGAATTCGACCGGCACCACCACGATACTGGCCCTCCCGTGCCACGTCTGCACGTATCCGCAGGGCACGCCGGTCCCCGGACCCGGATGCTACGCCACGCCCCCCAATTTTCCGGCGTTCGTCGGACCGACGATCACCTTGGTCCCGCTGAGCGCCGGTCCGATGCCGATGGGAACGATCGCGGCCTCGCCCAGCATCCCGTACTTTTACAACCTGTACGACGGCATGTTGCGCGGGACGGACTACTCGCTGCTGATCTCGGTGGTGATCGTCGGGATCGGGGCCGTGGCCGGCCTATTGATCGGCGCCATCTCCGGATACTTCGGGGGATGGGTCGACGAGGTCCTGATGCGGATCACCGACATCATGCTCACGATCCCCTCGCTGCTGCTCACGATCGTCCTACTGTCGGTCGTGAAGAGCCAGTATTCCACCCTGTGGGGCCTCAGCCAGGTCGATACGAGCCTCTTCCTCGTGATCACCTCGTTCGCCGTGACGTGGTGGCCGTTCTACGCGCGACTCGTCCGGGGCCAGGTGCTCATCGTCCGAGAGCAGAAGTACGTCGAGGCGGCCCGCGCCAGCGGCGCCTCCTCCGGGCGCATCGTGACGCGGCACATCATCCCGAACAGCATGTATCCGGTACTGGTCTCGGTATCGCTCGATGTGGGGACGATCCCGCTCCTCACGGGGGCGATCATCTTCATCGGGATCCAGATCTACCCGAGCATCTACTTCCCGGAGTGGGGTTCGATCACCGCGGTCGCGGCGCTCAACGTGATCGGCCTGTTCCTCGGTCAGTGCGAGACCGGGCCCTGCATCCTGCCGTGGTGGCAGTTGTTCTTCCCGGGCCTGGCGGTGTTCCTGTTCGCGATCAGCGTGAACTTCCTCTCCGACGGCCTGCGGGACGCCCTCGACCCGCGACTGCGCCGGTAGGGCGCGCGACCGACCTAGACCGGCCGGGCGGCGTGGCCGCAGGCGGGACAGGCCGCGCTTCCCATGGGGAGGCTGGCCCCGCAGTAGATGCAGAAATCGAGCGACGCGGCCGGGCCGCCGGCGGACCCGGAGGGCAGCGCCGAGGCACCGGCGCCTCCCGAAGACCCCGGCGCGCGCGACCGCGTTCCCGTCGTGGGGTTCGAACGGCCCACGCGCAGAGCGTAGAGGAGCACGAAACCGACCAGGATCCAGCTGAGCAATCCGTAGAACGCGTAATCGGAGTACTGCGGCAACTCGAACAGGACGACGAACGCGATGACGATCGCGACGAGATTGAACAGCGAGATCCAGGTGCGGACGTTCACGGCTCTACCCACCAACAACCCGATCGCCGTACTTGGGTCTTTGTCTCGCCGGTGGCACCGTGCCTCCAATCGCTCGTGGCCCCGGCGGGGCCTAAATAGCCAGCACGGCTGGCGCGCCGCCGTGCCGAAGGTCCCGCCGCTCGTCCAACGGGACGAATTCACCTACGAGATCCCGCGGGACGAGGCCGCGGGCATGCACGTTCCCGGCATCCTGTTCTCCGACGCGGCGCTCCTTTCGGGGGTCGAAGGGGACCCGTCGCTCCAGCAGCTCGCGAACGTGGCGTCCCTGCCCGGCATCCAGCGCCACGCGCTCGCGATGCCCGACATCCACTTCGGTTACGGATTTCCCGTCGGCGGGGTGGCCGCGTTCGACCTCTCGGACGGCGTGGTCTCGCCCGGCGGGATCGGCTACGACATCAACTGTGGCGTTCGGCTCATCCGCACGAATCTCACCGCCGACGAAGTGCGCCCCCGGCTCGTGGCCCTGATCGACCGTCTGTACCGCGAGGTCCCTTCGGGCGTAGGGTCCCAGGGCGGGTATCCCCTGAAATCGTCGGAGATCGATGAGGTGCTCGCCGGGGGCGCCGCGTGGGCGGTGGAGCATGGGCTCGGTCGGGCGGAGGACCTCGTGGTCCAGGAGGAGGAGGGCCGGCTCCCTAGCGCCGACCCCCATCAGGTCTCCGACAGTGCGCACAAGCGGGGGTTGAAGCAGCTCGGGACCCTCGGCTCCGGCAATCATTTCCTGGAGGTCCAGCGGGTCGACGAACTGTTCTACCCGGAGTTCGCCGAGGTCCTCGGTCTGGTTCCGGGCCGCGTCGTCGTGATGCTCCACACCGGCTCCCGCGGACTCGGCCACCAGGTCGCCACCGATTACATCCAGCGGATGGACCGGCGGCTGATGGAACAGCAGGTCGTGCTGGTCGACCGGCAGCTCTCGTGCGCGCCGGTGGCGTCGGACGACGGTCAGAAGTATCTGGCGGCGATGGCCGCCGGCGCCAACTTCGCCTGGGCGAACCGGCAGACGATCACCCACGGCGTGCGCCGCGCGTTCCAGGCGGTGTTCGAGCGCCCCGCCGAGGAGCTCGACCTCTCCGTGGTGTACGACATCGCCCACAACATGGCGAAGGTCGAGGAGCACGCGGTCGACGGCACGCGAGCGAAGTTGCTGGTGCACCGCAAAGGGGCGACGCGCGCGTTCCCCGCCGGGCGCGAGGAGGTCCCGGCTCCGTACCGGCCCTACGGGCAGCCGGTGCTCATCCCCGGGGACATGGGAACGGCCAGCTACGTGCTGGCCGGCTTGCCCACGGCGATCGAGCGGTCGTTCGGTTCGTCCTGCCACGGCGCCGGCCGCCGCCTGAGCCGACATGCCGCGGTCCGCGCGTTCCGATACGACGAGGTCACGCGCGCCCTTTCCGCGAAGGGTATCGTCGTGCGTTCTGCTTCCCGGGAAGGCGTCACGGAGGAAGCGCCCGGAGCCTACAAGGACGTCGAAGAGGTCGTTCGCGTGGCCGAAGGTGCCGGCCTGACCCGGCGAGTGGCGCGACTGACCCCCCTCGGCGTCGTCAAGGGCTGAGCGCGACGGCAGGCGGCGGGCGACGCCGTCGAACCGTGGCCAGGAGCGCGACGGCCACTCCCACCCCGAGGGCGGGAAGGACGATCAGCCAGACCGGGATCTCGCTCTTCGCTGTCGTGACCGTGATCGTCCAGAGCGCCGAGAAATGATGGCCGGCCCGGTCGCTCACGTTGAGCACCACCAGGTATGTCCCCACGGTGGAGTAGGTGTGGGTCAGCGTGGCGGAGGCTCCGCCCGTCCCGTCGCCGAAGGTCCACGCGTACGTGTACGGCGCGCCCGCGCCTCCGGCCGCCCGTCCGGAGAAGGTCACGGCGAGGGGCGGGGAACCGGTCACCGAGGAAGTACCTCCGGAGATCGTCAGGAGCGGGTAGACCGTCACGCCCCGAACGAGGACCGCCCGGTCGCCGAAGGAATTGGCCGCGGTCACGGTCGCTGTGAAGTTGCCGGCGGACGCATAGGTATGGCTGGCCAGGGCGGCGGACGAGCTCGTGCCGTCCCCGAACGTCCAGGAGACGGTCGTCGTGCCGGGCCCGCTCAGGTTCGCCGAGCCGTACCAGATCAAGGGGACCGTGTCGTTGTCCGGCCCCGTGGTGAGAATGACCCGCAACGCGTCCGCGCTGGGAAGGAACGCGCCTGGTTCGAGCGCGAAGAACGGCGACAGCGAGAACGGAACGCTCAGGTTCGCGCCGGTCGTGTTGTTGAACACTTGGAGGAACCCGGTGAGGGTGTTGGCGCTGGCGGAAGGGAGCGGACCGAAGTAGCTAGCCGTGATGTTCGAGCCGAAGGCGGAACTCCCGTTCCCCAGGCTCCAGAACGTCGTCGTCGCCCGCGGAAGGCCGTCCGGTGCGGTCGCATGGGCGGAGAATTGGATTCGCGCGCCGTTGGCGAGATGGACGGCCGGAGTGATGTTACCGGTCACGACCATCGGTGGAGGAGGTCCCGCGGCCAGGACATCGATCAGGAACGCCTCGCTCGCGTTCCCGCGCCCTCGGTCCTCCAGGCTCGCGACGGCCACGTACCATCCTGGCGTGGAGTAGGTCTCCGTCACGTGGCTGCCAACGCCGCGTATCCCGTCCCCGAACGTCCAGGTCGTGTAGGATGCGTTCGCCTGATACCCACCGATGGAACTGGCCGCGAAATCGACCACGAGGGGAGCGGGGCCGGAAGAAATGGACGCGGTGAATGAAGCCAGCAGGGGGGGGGCCACCGTCACGTTCGTTCCGTTCACGGCATGTTGGCCGGCCGAGTCGTTGGCGTAGACTTGGACCGAGTAGTTCCCGGGAGCGCGGAAGATCGTGCATTCGCATGCGGCGACGTAGGGATCGCTCGACGTGTACTGGGTCGACACGCCACCGACGACTCCGCCCGAGACGGTGAAGAGGGAGGGGAAGTCCGCGGGGGCATCGCGAGCTCCGACGCTCGTGATGGCACTCACGAGGAGTGGGCCGGACGCGTTCTCGCAATTCGGAGCGGCCGCTCCGGCGACGGCGATCCCGATCCGGGTGCTGATGCCGCCGTCCGCCGCGGGGGCGCCGTCGACGACGACGACCGAGGCGCAGAAACCTCCCGCCGCTCCGTAGCTGTGGACGGTCGAAGTGGCGGTCGTGTTGTTGAGGACCGTCCCGTCCCCGAAATAGTAGGCATACCGATAGGGTCCCACACCGCCGACCACGGAACTCGTGAGCGTCACCGCGGCCCCGAGCACCGGCGTGTGGGTCGAGGCCGAAAGGCTGACGTTGAGGACCGTGCCGCCCCCGGCTACGACGAGAACCGGGGGAGACGCGGAAAGATTCCCGGAGGAGTCGACCACGTAGGACTGGGGCGCGTAGACGCCGGCCTTCGCGTAGACGTGCGCGCTCGTTCCTCCGCTCGCGAACGCTGCAGTCCCATCGTCAAAATAGACCCCTTCGAGTGGGTACTGGCCGGAACCACCGCTCGCGAACACCGTGAACGTCTCGGCGAGCGGCGTCGCGCCGGTCGGGTGGGAGGCGGATAGGAATGTAGCCGGACCGTAGGGCGGGGCCAGCCCCCGGGGTACCAGGTCGTGGGCCAACGCGGCCACCATCGGGGTCCCGACACCGGTGACCGGGTCCCATCCGGGTCCGGCCGAGTAGCCATTCCAACCGGTCTGGATGTCATGGAAATCGACCGAGTAGTTCGGCCCCTGGAGCACCCGATACAGCACGGGGTTGAGGAACCCGACCGGTTGACCGCCGAACTGGTCCAGGTCCGCCGTGATACCGGCCCAGATCGGCGTGGCCAGGCTCGTGCCCGCGACGGCGGAGAGGCTCGAATGGTACACGATGGCCGCGGCGGTCCCGGCCACCAACGACAGGTCCGGGACGCCGCGGGTCGACGGAGCGCTCGGCAATCCGGTTTGCCACCAGGGACGCGGGAACGGAGCGTAGCCGCCGCCCGCCCCGCCCTGGTTGACGCATCCAGGACTGAGCGTCCCGTTGGTGTCGCCGGACCATCCTCCTTCGTCAACGTACGTGCCGTTCGAGGTGACGTTGAGGGTCGTCCCACCCACCCCCGTGACGGTCGGGTCCGAGGCGGGGTAGTGGGTGGATACCCCACCCGTTCCGTCGCCGGCGCCGCAGTCGCCCGTGGCGGCGAACACGCTGATCCCCTCCGCGGCCGCGAACTGGAAAACGGGGCCGAGGATCGCGTACGAACCGTCGGTCGAGGCGTTGCATCCGGTCGAGCACGGCATGTCGAAGGAATTGTAGATCCCGACGTCCGGCTCACCCCAGCTCAACGAGATCACGTTGACCGCCTGATGGGCCACCAGCCAGTCGATCGCTTCGTAGAGCCCGATGCCGGGGTCCGGCGAGAAGGTGAATTCGATCGTCGAGCCCGGCGACGAGGCCCGGGCCCATTGCAGGTCCAGGGCATCTTCCACGGCCCAGCCCGAGTTCACGCCGGAAGCGTTCAGGTTGCCGGTCGAAGGCACCGGGTAAGCGAAGTCCACGGTGCCGCTCGAGAATCCGAAGCGGCTGCTGAAGGAGGCCAGGTCGCTCGTCAGTTGGGGCTGCCCCTCATCGGAGGAGTAGGGGTCGACGACGCCGATACGGAACCCGGTCCCGTTGACCCCGCTCCCGAGGAGGGGCGCCATGTCGTACGCGTTCCAGACCTGACACGGGGCCAGCGCGCTGCTCGGGCTCGAGCACGACGCGGCCGGGCCGATCATCGGAGTGAGCGGTACGCCCGCCGTGGCTGCCGGACGGACCGAAGAGACGTTCCCCAGACCGAAAGCGCCGGTCCACGGAACTTCCGCCGGCAGGACCGCGGGAGTCGGGTGACTGAAGAACTCCCGGCCCGAAGCGTCCCGGTAATTCACGAACTGCGTCCCGAACGCGCGAGCCACCTCGGACGACGGGCCGTTCACGAACAGCAGAAGACGGTCCGGACTTGTCGTCACGGTGAGACCCTGCGAGGCGAAGTAGGCCCGGGCCGTAGCGAGGCTCGAGGAGCTTGCCCCGTACCTCGCCGCCAGGTCCGAGTCGGCCACATACCGGTGGTCCGCAGGAGTGCCGTCACCGTACTCGGCTGCAAGGTAGGCCGCGAGCCCGGAGGAGTCTCGGGGGGCCAGGCCGACCGCGACGGTGATCGGGTCCCCCGGCGACACCGGACCCACGACCTTTACGGAAGGGCCGGGAGAGTACGCGGCTGCCACCGCGACGCCCGCGGGGAGGGACAGTGACGTCGCAAGACCGGTGACGGGCAGGGACGGCGCGGAATCCATCGGACTGTGCGCCCCGGTGGGTAACAGGGCGGCGCTCCCCACCAACACGGCCGTCGCCACCGCCAGGGCCAGGACCGTGGCGAACCGTGGTGTCCTCCTCATCCTATTCCGATAGAACGACCGGCACTGGATATCCTTCTTACCTCCGGCCCCGGCCCGCAAGACCTCATAACCCGGTCCCGGAGTGGGTAGCCCGAGACCCCTGTGGACCCGTACCTCGGTTACGAGATCGCGCTCGGCCTGATCGCCGCGTACTTCGTCGTTCTGTACGCCCTGCACCGCGCCGGTCTTCTCGGTCCGGACCGCGCGCTGTCGTTGTTCGGTCCCGCGCTCATGACCAAGACCCGACGTGGCCGCTCGGCGTTGGACCGATGGGGCCGTTTCCGCCGGTTCTGGTCGGTCGTGGGGGATGTGGGGATTGTGTTGGCCGCGATCGCGATGGCGACCATCTTCGCCCTGCTGGTCCTCGGCGCCATCGTCTCGCTGCGCGTTTCCCCCTCCCAGGCACCGCCCGTGACCGAGGCGCTCGGGTTGCCCGGGATCAATCCGATCATTCCCCTCGGCTACGGGATCGTCGCGCTGGTCGTCGGGATCGTGCTCCACGAGCTGATGCATGGGATCATCGCTCGCTCCCAGAATATCGGGGTCAAGAGCCTCGGGATCCTGTGGTTCGTGGTCCCGGTCGGCGCGTTCGTGGAGCAGGACGACACAGAGATGTTGGCCGCGCCCCGACGACAGCGGGACCGAGTAGCGGCCGCGGGAGTGCTGGCCAACTTCGCTCTGGCCGTCGTGTTCTTCGTCGCGCTTTCGGCGGTCGTCTCGACGTCCGTGGCCCCGAACGCGACCGGAGTCGGGGTCGCCTTCGTCCAGCCGAACACGCCGGCGGCCAATCTCACCATGGCACCGGGCGACATCATCACCGCCGTCAACGGCACGAACACGACGACCGTTTCGTTGTTCGAGACGGCGCTCTCCCACTCGACCCCTGGCGAGTCCGTTGCCCTGTCGTACTACTCGGCCCACCTGGGTCGGGTCGTGTCGACCACGGTGGTCCTCGCGCCCAGCCCGTCGGTGGCGGGACGCGGGTTCCTGGGGGTGGCCGTGGATTCGATCACGCCGTCGCAACTGAAGCAGGTCCTCGTCTGGCCGCTCGGGAGCGATTCCGGCCCGCTGACCGGCACGGTCGATTGGATCGTCCTCCCGCTCGCCGGACTCGAACCGATCGCCGGCTCGACGTCGAGCTACTTCCACGTTACCGGCCCGCTCGCGGGGGCCGGGCAGGACACGTTCTGGGTCGCGGCCAACATCCTCTACTGGCTCGCCTGGATGAACCTATTGCTCGGCCTCTCCAATTCCCTCCCGCTGTTCCCGCTGGACGGCGGTCTTCTGTTCCGGGACTTCGCCGCTTCGCTCGCGTCCCGCATCAAGCGCGGTTGGTCGGAGGCCCGTCTGGACCAGTTCGCCGGCCGCGCGGTCGCGTTCTCCTCGTCGCTCGTCCTCGTTCTCCTCATATGGCAGTTCGTCGTGCCTCGGATCCTATAGAGGACCGGTCGCTGTTTGCGGAGTACCCGTTCCTTCCCGGAGCGGAATCACTCCTGGCCGGCGAGTCGGTGTCCGTTCGCGGGTTGCTCGAGGACAGCGCGTACGAGGCCGCGCGCGTTCTCGGACGGGCTCGCATCCTCGCCGCGGCCGAGGACCCTCGCGGGGCTCGCGACCTCGAGGAGTTGGCCCGCGCCGACGCGGACGTGCGGTTCCTGTCGTTCCTGTTCGCGCGGATGGTGCTGTCCGCTGCCCCGGTGGTCGCGACGTTGCGGCGATGGGCCGTGGCCGAGGCGAAGCGCAGCTACGCCCGCCTGAAGCAGGTGCCGGTCGACGAGCTTTCGGAGGTGGCTCGCCGACTGGGCTACACGCTGGAGCCCCAGGACGGCGCCGTCGCGTTCCCGTTGGTCGACTACGTGAAGCTCGCCGTGCCGATCCGGGAGAGCGAGTTCCGCCTCGCGGGCCAGGCCGTCCGGCACGGATTGGTGGTCGTTCGCCCGGTGCGCGCCGCCCGGCTGCTCCAGGAGGCCGTGCGTCTGCGTCTCGCCGTCCCGGTGCCGCTGGCCCCGGACGTCGTCGAGCTGGTTCGAGCCCGGGAGCGCGAGCTGCTGGACGAGGTGGCGCGGCGGACTCCCCTGCCGATCGCGCGCGCCGGGGTACCGTCCGGCGGACTCCAGCCCGCCCTGTTCCCTCCCTGCATTCGCAAGATGATGCGTTCGCTGCAGCAGGGCGAGAACCTCTCCCACGCCGGCCGGTTCGGGTTGGCGGCGTTCCTGCACCGTGCCGGCGCCGATTTCGAGACGATCGTCGACGCGTACCGCGGGGCACCGGATTTCGACGAGTCGATCACCCGCTACCAGGTCGAGCACATCACCTTGCGGGACGGCGGTGCGGGCTACGAACCTCCCGAATGCGACACGCTGCGCAGCCACGGCCTCTGCGCCCGCGACGGCGACCCGAACGCGAGCGCGCCGGTCGACCGGGCCCGTGATCCCCGGTGCTTCGAGGAGTCGCTGCGCCACCCGCTACAGTACTACCGTCGGCGGGGCGGCGCCGTCCTGGAGCGAACCGATCGCCCCGAACGCCGGGTTACGGGTTCTTCGGAAGCGCCCGATACACGTGGCGGGCCCGGGAGAACGCCGTCCACTGCCCGGCGATGACGAAGTAGACGAAGGCGACGTCGATCACGGTGAACGCGATCCCGGAGAGGTGGAACCGCATCCACGGCTCGGAGACGGCCCAGGGCCAGGGAAGGGACCAGTCGAACTCCAGGAACACGGCGGCCGCGAGCACGACCAAGCGGTCCGCGCGCGAGAGTAGACCCGCATACAGTCGGCCCTGACCGAGGGCCTGGGCCTGGGTGCCCATGTAACTCGTCAGGAGCAGGCTGACCAGGGCGAGGAGCGCGAGCAGCGGGTTGACGAATCCCGATACGGCGATCCCGAGGACGAGCACCATGTCGCCATACCGGTCGAGCACGTGGTCGAGGAGATCGCCTCGGGCGGAGGCGCGTCCCGTCCGACGGGCCACCTCGCCGTCGATGACGTCGAAGGTGCCCCCGAGCAGCGTGAGGATCGACACCGGGAGGAACAACCACGGAGTAGTCCACCGGACCAGGGCGGCGAGTATGGCCGCGACGCCGATCAGCGAGAACGCCAACCAGCTCAGGTGGGCCGGACTCCACCCAAGCCAAGGTCGGGCGAGCCGTTCCACGTACGGTGCCACCCGGGCGCGATAGCCTTCAAGCACCATGGCCACCGGTTACGAAACGGGACCCAAAAGGTGCGCGGTGACATGCGGGTCCGCGAGCCAGTCGACCTGGCCGTAACGCGATGCACCCCGGGTCCGGCATCGGCGCGCTACGAGCTCGGAGGCGAGCTCGATGGACCGACCCGTGGTGTCGACCTCCCAGACTCGGCGGCCCGGGCCGCGCGCCTCCAGCAGGATGACGTCCGTGGCTTCCGCGACGTAGTTCTCCGCGCGGTCGAGCGCCGAACCCCGCCGCGCGAGCCTTAGGCGTCGGAGCAGTTCGTCCGGGTGGCACCGCAGGACGATCGCGTCCCGGATCGGCAACAGGTGGGCCAAGTGGCCGACCACGAGGTCTACGTCCTTGAGACGGTTCCCGGCCCGAAACGCTCGCCGCAGTTTCGGCAAATCGACCACCCAGCCCTCCGTAGAGCGTCGTGCGCACCCGAGCTCGTCCGCGAGGTCCCCTACCTCTCGGAAGCGCAGTGTTCCGGCCAGCTGGCGAGCGATGGCAGTCTTGCCGGTGCCCGGCGTCCCTGTCAACGCGATCGGGACCGACATGGTCTCAGTGAACCTCGGGGCTACGCGAATCGCAGGGAGTGGAACTCATGCCGCCAGGCCAGCACTTCACGGCCCACCCGCTCGCGGCGGAGCCCACCACGGATGAGGAGGTCGGCGAGTCGCGGCATGTCGCCGGGGGTGAGCCCGAGGCGGGTCACTTCCGCCGTCCCCACCCGTCCCACGAGGTCGATCAACAGGCGTTGCTTCTCCAGTCGGCGTGCGAGCGCGCCTGCCCCGATCCCGGCCTCCTGCCGGAGCGCGGGGCGGTCGAGGTGAAGCTGGTGAGACCGGGTGAACCCCTCGGATTCTGCGACGAGCGGAAGTTTCCGGTCGGCCAGGGCGCGACCCAAGGCCTGGGAATTGTTCACCACCGTCGTGGCGTACTCGCGACCGCATCGCTCGAGCTCGAGAAGTGTCTGGGCGAGGCCAGCGATCCGGTTCCAGTGGGCGTTGTCGAATATTCGCCAGACGAGCGCGGGGTCGAGCTGGCGAAACAGGTCCTCCCGGTCCGTGACGATCAATCCGCCCTGCGGCCCCGGGAACGATTTGTGCGTGCTTCCGAAGACGACGTCCGCTCCCTCGCGCAGGGGGTCCTGGAACTCCCCGCCGGCGACGAGGCCGAGGACATGGGAAGCGTCGTAGAGTACCAGCGAGTCGATGGCGTGCGCGGCTTCCGCGATCTCCCGGAGCGGGTAGGGAAAGAGGAAGAAGCTCTGGCCGAGCACGACCGCGGTGGGACGCTCCCGCCGGATCGTGTCGACGGCGCTCGCCGCCTCGACGCGGTGGCCGGGGCCGCCGGCCGGCAGCGGCCGAACCGTGTAGCCGAACATGGCTGGGATGAATCCCGGGGCGTACCCATCGTACCCGCCTTCCTCGGGCGCGATCGCGAGCAGCTTGGAGCCGCGGGGGAGGAGCGGCACGATCACGGACAGCGCAGCGATGTGGCCGGAGAGCGGGCGGGTCGTGGCGAACCGAGCGCGGAACACGCGGGCCGCCGCGGCGTTCGCGAGCGTCTCGACCTGGTCGGTGTAGCGCGTGCCGGTGTAGCTGTTGTCGAGCACTTCCCCGTCCACGGTGGACTCGATCGGCAGGGTGTACCGACCCGCGAGGTCGCTGGCCAGGTACTTGCGGGCCCGGGGGGAGACGGAGTTCTCACTCGCCAGAAGGTTGAACACGTCACGACCGCGCCAGCGGTCGTGGGCTCGAACGAGGGACGCGAGGCGCAGCTCTTCGTCAGCTGGGTTCGGGCTCATGCGTCCCGGGACCTCCGACGCGGGGACCCTGCGCGAGCTTGCGGCGTTCGTGGTTCCCGCAGCGCGGGCAGACGAGGTCCTTCGTTCCGGGGGTGAGCAGCGCGTGGCAGAGCTGGCAGCGGGCCGCGACCACTCCCAAGGTCGCCGCGGCCGTCGAGAGCTTAATGGACGGGCGCGCCTGGATCACCCGCGCGAGGAGGACGTCCCCGACCGCGAACTCGCCGGAAAGCGACTCGGTGTAGCCTTCCTTCGCCTTCGAAATGTGGACGGTGCCCTCGGGGGCCCCGGGCACGTTACGCCGGCTGGTCGCCGTGCCCACCACCGTGCAGATCGCCATGGCCGCCTTGAGCTCGTCCACCTTGGCGTAGACCAGGTCGCCGTCGACGATCTCGGGCACCGCGTTCCTCGCTTCGACGCGCACGGTGCGGTCCCGAGGGTCCACTACTGGTTTACCTAGGACCGACGCGTAGATGCGCCCGCGGTTCTCGTAAGTGCCGCGGCCCGGCAGGTACTCTTCGGCCGCGCCGATGTAATCGCCAGGGAGGACCAAATGCGGTAGCTCGGGGGTGCTCATGGTTTGTGTTCCGTCTCGATCGCCCAGCGGTCCACCGAGAGCCGGACCCGTCGCCGGGTGTGGTGCGCGAAGGTCCGCGGCAACCCCCAGTCGACCGGCTCGGTCTCGAGGATGTGAGCGTTCCGCTCGACCGCGCAGCGTGCTATAAAGGTTCGGGAATCCGCCAGGGCGAACGCGTGGACCGACCGACGGGCGAGGGTAAGGGCGGCGTCCCAGAACGGGCGGTCGGCATGGCGGCGCTGGGCGCCGAAGGGAGGGTTCATCACGACGATGTCGGACGGTCGAGCCCAGGCGCCGACCTCCGATTCAGCGAATTCCACCTCGACACCGGCGGTCCGGGCCGCCGTGCGTGCGCTACCGAGGAGCGCGGGGTCGACCTCGACGCCGACGACCGGGCTCGCACCCAGAAGTGCGGCTCCGATCGCGAGCCGGCCGGTGCCGGCGCCGAGGTCGAGCACCGAGCGGCCCGAAAGGCCATCGAGACGAACGGCCGCGAGCAATAGGTCCGCCGCAGCCTCCGAGGGCGTGGCGACCTGCTCCAGGTCGGCCCGCGGATTTGCCGGCAGAGGGACGCGCTCCAGGGCCCGCACCAGTTCGAAGCGCCGCACGGGCGCCGCAGGATGCCGGACCCGAAAACGCTGGGGGGGCCGGACCGAGCTCGACACGAGGGCGATGCGGGGAGCCGGATTTGAACCGGCGAACGCCTGTGCGACAGGATCTCTTCGTCGGCGGTCGGCCGGCGTTTAAGTCCTGCGCCGTTTCCGGGCTTGGCTATCCCCGCGACGCCTAGCGGGCGGGGGCGGCGTTCTCCTCTTCCTTCGCCGGGCGCGGGCCTTTCTTGACCGACACGCGCCGCGGGAAGTACTTCAGGAGGACGACGTCGTTGACCGCCGATACCCAGCGGTACGGGACATTGGTGGGACGGGAATCCTCGACTAACATGGGGCTCGTCTCGTCGACATACAGGCCATCGACCTTCGACGTATCCACGTCGACCACGATGTTGTCAACCTCGCCCAAAAGGCGACCGTCGGGAGTGTAGATCTGGCGTCCAAGGAGTTCGGTCATCTCGACCAGCATAGCCTGTTCCCGCCGTCGGCCGACGGGGCCAGCCCTTCTTATGCCTTTGGGCGCAGATGCACCGGCCTCGAAGGGCGAGGCACCGCTCGCCGGCTCAGGAAGGCTCGCGGGCGTCGTCGCCAGTAGAACTCGAGGTCTGGCGCACTTGCGAGCGATACATGCTGAGGAGCTCGGCCGACGTGGTCGCTTCGGTCGGTCCCTTGTCGTCGCGCACCCGGCCGGTGAACCGGGGGAACCGTAATGCGAGGCCGGCTCCGGCGCGGACTCCGCCCAGCGCGGCCCGGTGGATCGGGCTGAGGGTGAGCTCGGCTCCGCGGACCTCGAGCACGAGCCCCGGTCGCATCCACCGGTCGGGGACGAGCCCGGTATCGACCTCCGGAGGGGCCGAGTCCGTCTCGAACCGGCGCAGCCGCTTCGGCAGCTCGGCCAAGGAAAGGTCATCGAAGCCCGTGCCGACCTTGCAGAACGACTCGAAGCGGTCGCGCTTCGGGTCGTAGACCGCGAGCAGGAAGGCGCCGTAGTGGCCCGCGCGCCGGCCCCGACCCTGGAATGCCCCGACGACGACCCCGTCGATCGAGTCGGAGAGGCCGGCGGTGTACTCCCGTTTGTACTTGATCCACCAGTAGCCTCGGGCGCCGGCGCGGTAGGCGCTCCCGGGCTTGACCGACTTCGCCATCACTCCTTCGCCGCCGGCCGCGATCGCCTCCTCGAAGAAACGGGTCGCCGCGGTTTCATCGGAAACGACCTGCTGGACCGCGAGGCGGATCCGCTCCGTCGGTCGCAAGGTCGTTTCGAGCAGCGCGCGCCGGGCCGGGAAATCCTGGGTGTACACCGGTGTGCCCCCCGAGAGCAGGACGTCGAAGGCAAACAGGCAGACCGGGATCTCCTCCCGAACGCGCTCGAGGTCGTGCTTGCGGCCGCGGCGCCGCGAGACCTCCTGGAACGGCTGGATCTCGCCGGTGTCGAGGTCGATGGGAACGCACTCGCCTTCGATGATCGCCGGCGGGTCGCCCACCGCCTGCGCCAATTCATCCACGAGCTCGGGAAATTGCGCGCTGATCTCCTCGAGCCGTCGAGAGAACAGCCGAACCGGGCCGTGCTTCGGTACGTGGGCCTGGACCCGAAGCCCGTCGTACTTGTACTCGAGCGCCGCCGTCCCACCCATCCGAGCCAGTACGGCGGCCAGGTCCGGTTCCCGCTCCGCGAGCATCGGGCGCACCGGTCGTCCGACGTCGAGCGTGACCTCGGCGAGGCCGGCCACGCCCCGATCGACCAGGACCCCCGCGACCAGACCGAGGTCGCTCGATAGGTTGAATGCGGCCTCCACTCGGCTACGGGTCTCCTTCGTGCCGTCCCCGAACGCCTCGGCCAGCGCATCTAGGATCGTCATTTCTCGCACGCCGACCCGCAGGGTACCGAGGACCAGGCGGACCAGGAACTTGCCCTCGACCGGGGTCGCGCGGCCCAGGAGGTCCGAGAGGATCTGGACCTTGACTTCCTGCGAACCTTCTCCGGACGACTGGGCGACCTTCAGGAGGCCGGCGTAAACTCCGTGCACCGTGAGGGGGTCGGTCTCCTCGAGTCGCCGCCGGCCCGTCAAGAGCTCGGCGACGGTGGTCCCGAGGTCGCCCGACGCTTTCGTCCGCTTTAGGACGGTCGCCTCTTCGCATCCTGTGGAGAGGGCAACGGCACGCCGAGCGAGGGAATCGGCGACCCCGAGCTCCACCCCTTCGTATTCGGGTCGAAGGAGGCCCTGGGAAAGGTACAGCACTTCGGCGAGGTCGGGCGGACGTAGCGGTCGAATGAGTTCGACCAGGATCGCGCGCATCGCCAGGCGCTTCGGGGTCGCCTCCAGGCGCTCGTAGGCGTCGCAGAGGTCAGCGAACCGCACGGCGAGCCCCCTCCTCGACGCAGGAGCAGAGACGCCGCAGGTTCTCGGCGACGCCGCCCTCGCGGAATACCGAGTTCCCGCAGACGAAGAACGTGGCGCCCGCCGCCGCCGCCTCGACCGCCGTGGTGGGAACGACGCCGCCATCGATCGAGACGTCGGCGCTCGACCCCAATGCGTCGACCCGCTCCCGGGCCGCGCGGACCTTGGGGAGCACCTCCGGAATGAACTGCTGGCCGGAAAAGCCCGGGTTCACGCTCATGACCAGGACCTGGTCGAGGTGGTCGACCAACGGTTCCACGCGAGAGAACGGGGTGTCCGGGCGGATCGCGGCGCCCACTCCGATCCCCAGGCGGTGGACCTCGCGGATCACGGCCTCGGGGTCCGAACGGGATTCCACATGGAACACGAGCGTGTCGCCTCCGGCCCGGTGGAAGTCCGCCACGTAGCGCAGCGGGTCCTCGATCATCAGGTGGACGTCGAGGGGCAGACGCGTGCGCGCCCGCACCGCGGCGACCAGGGCCGGCCCGAACGAGATGTTCGGAACGAAGTGGCCGTCCATCACGTCGAGGTGGAAGGCGTCGGCGCCCCCCGCCTCGGCCGCGGCTACCGCCTCTCCCAGCGCGGCGAAGTCGGCGCTCAGAAGGGAGGGTGCGAGGCGGTGACGCCGTGAAGCGGGGGGCACGGCCGGTCCCAAGACCGTCCGGTATTTAGGGCACCGCCGGTCGGCGGCCGCTCTACAGGAACTCTTCGGGCCGCGGCCCCGACTCTCCGGGGTCGAGCATGCCGCCGCTACGGACCAGCTCCGCCTCGGGGGTCCAACGCCCGTACTCGAACGGGTGGATCAGCGTCCGTCGGAACTTGCCCCGGCGGCGCGGAGCCTCCGGGTCGGGCCGGAAGTACAGGAAGCAATAGAGAGCGTAGTTCACGTAGAAGAGGGCGAACAGGCTGAGGACCCCGGCGGCCCAAAGCCCGACCTCGAAGAAGATGCCCACGACCCAGGCGTCCACGACGAGCAGGCCGATCAGGATGTACCACTTCGAGGCGTGGAAGAACCACCAATCGCGCCACGACGGACCCGGGTCGGCGAGCGCCTGTCGTTTTTCTTCGATGACGTCGCCCAGCTGTTCACGCAGCGCGGCGTCGTCCTCGGGCGACTCGACCCCGCTCGGGAGTGGTTCGGGTCGAACGATCGGCGCCATCGCCCGTCCTCCCCTAGGAGGACGCCGCCACCGGCTCGGGTGCGGGCGTCCCGGTCATCGCGGTCGGATAGAGATGGCATGCGACGAAGTGGTCGGGTCGGACCTGGATCAAGGGGGGTTCGACCTTCGAGCAGACCGGCATCACCGCCGGACAGCGGGTGTGGAAACGGCACCCCGGAGGGGGGGCGGCGGGGCTGGGCACATCGCCCTGAAGCACGATGCGCTCGCGTTTCAGCTCGGGGTCGGGGATGGGGATGGCCGACAAGAGCGCCTGGGTGTAGGGATGGAGCGGTCGAGAGAACAGCGCCTCGGTCGGGGCCCGTTCGACGATCTTCCCGAGGTACATCACCACGACCCGCTGGCTCATCGCCCGGACGACCGACAGGTGGTGCGAGATGAACAGGTAGGCCAACCGCTGCTCTTTCTGGAGGTTCTTGAGGATGTTCAGGATCTGCGCCTGCACCGAGACGTCGAGCGCGCTGGTCGGCTCGTCCAGCACGATGAACTCCGGACGCAGGGCGAGCGCCCGAGCGATGCCGATCCGCTGGCGCTGCCCGCCGGAGAACTCGTGCGGGAACCGCCACTCGTGCTCCGGGTTCAGTCCGACCTCGCGCATCAGCTCGGTCACGCGCTGGTAGCGTTCGTTCCGCGTGCCCGCGTGGTGGATCGCCATCGGCTCGGCGATGATGTCGCGCACGAGCATGCGTGGGCTCAGGGAGGAGAACGGGTCCTGGAACACGATCTGCAACTTGCCGCGGATGGGGCGCATGTCGTGGGTGCTCTTGCGGTAGAGGGAGTACTGGTCGGCGAGCTCGTCCAGTTCCTTGAGCGCGGACCGAGCATCCGGCGAGAGCCCACGGGTCGTCTCGGGCTCGAGCAGGGGAAGCCGGGCGTACAAGCTATCGAGCTGGTGCTCCACGTCGTCGGAAGGACGATAGAACGTATGCCCCGAGCTCGGCTCGATCAGGCGCAGAAGCAGGCGTCCGACGGTCGTCTTTCCGCACCCGGACTCGCCCACGAGCCCGACCGTCTCCCCTTCCCGCACATCAAAACTGACGCCGTCGACCGCGCGTACGTCCCCGACTTTCGTGGAAAACAGCCCGCCGCGTATCGGAAAGTACTTCCGGACGTTTCTCGCCGAAACTACTACGGGTGCCGAGCCGTCGTCCATCGCGGAGGGCCCCAAGGCAAACCCTACTCGGAGGCCACTGGTCCCTTGTATAAATAACAGGCGACGGTGTGCTCGGGTCCCTCGACGGTCATCGGGGGCCGCGTCTCCTTGCAAATCGGCATCGCGTACGGACACCGAGGGTGGAACCGACACCCGGACGGGGGGTCGATCAGGTCGGGGACCGACCCAGGGATCGAGCTGAGCTCCTTGTTCGGCTGGTCGACGCGCGGGATCGAAGCGAGCAGCCCCTGGGCGTACGGGTGGAGGGGTCGGGCGAAGATGTCCCGGACGGGGCCCTGCTCGACGATGACCCCGGCGTACATCACACACACCCGGTCCGCGACCTCGGCAATGACCGCGAGGTCGTGCGTGATGAGCAGGATCGAGGTTCCGACCCGGTGCTTCAGTTCTCGCATCAGCTCCAAGATCTGCGCCTGGATCGTGACATCGAGCGCGGTCGTCGGCTCGTCCGCGAGGAGGATCGCCGGCTCGGCCGAGAGCGCCATCGCGATCATCACGCGCTGGAGCATCCCGCCGGAGAGCTCGTGCGGGTAGCCGCGGGCTACTTGGACCGGGTTCGCGATCGATACCCCTTCCAGGGTCCCGACCGTACGCCAGAACAGCTCCTCCTTGAGCGGGCGATTGACGCGCGCGTGGACGCCGCGCACCCCGTAGTAGAACCGAGCCGTCCGCTCCCGGCGTCGCTGCCGGCGGATGTGGCGCAGGGCCGCGCCCATCGACTTGCCCTCCCGCATCTCGTCCATGTGGACCTTGTTCGTCTCGTCCTGGAGACCTATGAGACGGCGTTGTGAGCGCAGGAAGCCCTTCTGGAAACCGGACACGCGCAGCCGGCGCATCGCATGTTCGATGTCCGGACGGATGCTCTCGGTGTCGGTGCCGGCGGCGCGGGCGATGTAGAACGCTTGGATCCCGAACGAGGGAAGGTGCACCGCGTCTCCGACTCGCAGGGCGGCCGCCCGCAGGCGCTCCCGGTTCCCATCCCGGGCCGTCGTCACCAGCTCCTCGATCGCCGCCGGCACCTCCGGGTCGTCCGGGGTCACGGCGAGCAGCGCGTCGAAGATCTCGATACCGCGGTGGAGGAGCAGCGCCTCACCCAGCTGGTCCGCGATCGAGAAGATCGGGTTCATCGCCTGGGTCGGTTCCTGGAAGATGGTCGCGATCGACTTGCCCCGGACGGCGGCGAGCCGCTCGGTGGCCGCCATGACGCGTCGGAACGAACGTTTGACCTTGACCCGCTTCGTGCCCTTGACCGGGACGAACCGGGCCTCGTGCTCGAGGTCCCAGAGGAGGTTCGCGCCGGCAAAAGTGATGCGCCCGCCCATGACCCGTCCGGGAGGGTCGGAGATCAGTCGGGTGATGGAGAACGCCGTGACGCTCTTGCCGCATCCGGTCTCGCCGACGAGCCCGGTGGTTTCCCCCCGTCGGATCTTGAACGTGACCCCGTCGAGGGCCTTGACCACCCCGTCGTACGTGAAGAAGTACGTCCGCAGGTCTTGTACTTCGAGGACGACATCGTCCGGGGGGGCGGTCGAATCCGCGGGCGCCGCGAGATCCTCGATTCCCGCACGGTCCCGAGGCTCGGAGGGCAGGGGGGATTCGGTCGACGGGGGTTCGGAGATCGCCACCCGATTCCTCACCTCAGCGGCGCAGGCGCGGGTCCAGGGCGTCCCGCAACCCATCGGACAGGAAGTTCACGCTGATCGCGAACAAGAACAGCGCCAGCCCCGGGAAGAACAGCTGCCACCAGGGGATCGCACACGCACCCGATTCGCAGGCACCCAGGAACGCCTGGACCACGTTCAGTGTGCCGATCGCTGAGATCGTGCCCCACTCGGGGAAGTACGGGGTGGGCCAGATGTTGAACCCGAGGAAGACGAGGAACCCGGTGAGCAGGGGGATCGTGCCGACGTCCAGGGACATCTGGATGAAGATCGGGTACATGCTGTTCGGAATGATGTGCCGGAGGACGATCCGGCTGCGCGAGGCGCCGCTCGCGCGAGCCGCCTCCACGTACTTCTGCTCCCGAACGACCAGGACCTGGCTACGCACGATACGCGCGTAGAACGGCCACCAGACGACCATGAACCCGCCGATGAGCAGGAAGACGCGGGTGTCCAGCAAGCTGAGCCCCAACACCGTCTGGTACGTGGTGGTCACCACCGCGATCACGATGATCACGAACAGAATGGTCGGGATCGAGAGGAAGATGTCCACGAGACGCATGATCGCCTCGTCCACCACCCCTCCCCAGTACCCGGAGATGGCACCGATGATGAGCCCGAGCATCGCCCCGACGCTGACGATGCTCACGGAAAGTAGCAAGGAGTAGTCGGTGCCCCGCAGCAGTCCGTTGAACAGGTTGTAGAAGTAGGCGGTGCCCGGACCGAGGGTGAGGGCTCCCATGGGGAGCGGTCCGAGCCCCGGGGGAGATAAGCTGACCGTCGGGGCGATGACCGAGGGGTTGTTCTTGGGGGTCTGGTAGCAGTTGGGGCCGGGCGAGGGAGTTCCCGCGGCGTACGTGCAAACGGTGCAGGGCAGCACCAGCGCCGCCGCGGGGGACAGCCGACCGCTGATGGCGGTTCCGGGCGCGACGGTGAAGCGGATCGAAACCTGGAGCGGAACTCCGCCGACGCCGATGCTTCCCCTCGACGGAGCGGCCGAGTACCCTGAAACATTGCCGATAGTGTAGAGGTAGGTAGGACCGCTCGGCTCGGAGAAGCTGATGTTGACCCCGGTGGAGGTCTGGGTCACCCCGTCCATGGTGACCGACCAGGACGTGCCGCTGGGCAGGCCCAACTCCTGGAACGTGACGACCTGGTTGTTCGTGGAGTTGCACAGGGGCATGCCATCCCAAGGGATCGAGGTAGTGCTGGCGTAGATGGCGACCAGCACGAGCGCGAAGATGACCCCTAGACCGAAGATGGCCAGCGTGTTTCGACGCAGGAAGTACCAGGTCCGCTTGTACTGGTCGAGTCGAGGGTTGGGGCGGCGACCCCGCACCGGTTCTGGGGCGCTGATGGTGGATGAGTCAGTTGCCATGTCCTTCACCCGAGCCGGACCCGGGGGTCCAGGTACGCATAGAGCACATCGACGATGATGTTGGCTATCACTACGATGAACGTGAATAACAATGTGGAGCCGAAGATCAGCCCGAAATCCGCGGGGGCGTTCGTTTGCTGAACTGAGATAGCCAGGATGTACCCTACGCCTTTCAATTTGAAGACGTCCTCGATGATCGGAAATCCGCCAATGAAGAACGCGAACGTCAAACCGAGCACCGTGATGGTGACGTTTAGTGAGTTACGACCAGCGTGGCGCTTCACGACAGTCTTCTCGGGAACGCCCTTAGACCGGGCGGTTCGAACGAAGTCGAGGTTCATGACCTCCAGCATGCTGTTTCGGACAAATCGAAGCAGTCCGGCGATGGTGCCGAACGCGATCACGAGCGCCGGGAGCAGGATCCGGAAGATCGTGTCCAAGGCGAGCCAATACTGGCCGTGAATCGCCGCATCCAGGGTAGGGAAGCCAGTAGGCGTGCTGATCGTGCCTGAGTTGAGCCAGCTTGGGTAGGCGTTGTTCGCGAAGCACCCTTGCTGCGGCCACGAACCGGTAAACTCGTTGTAGGTTGGTTCGCCCGAAGGGCACCAGGGGGAGTGAACGAAGTAGCCGGTCGCGGGACCCAACGCGAGCACGAAGCCGATGAGGAGCAGCGACGCTAACAAGAACGCGGGCAGGGCGTACCCAGAGAACGACATGATCCGCGCTGCCTGGTCGACCGGGCGGTTCCGGTAGACCGCCGAGAGGTTGCCCAAAGGGATCGCCACGATCAGGATGATCGCGAGCGAGAGCACCGCGAGTTCGAGAGTGTAGGGCAGGAGCCAGGCCAACACGGTCGTTACCGGCTGGCCCTGGGCGATGGGGACGGTCTGGCCCGCAGTACTATCGTTGGATACCTCGCCCCACTGGAACGTGAGGCTCCGGTACATGTACTGGGCCCATTGTTCTGGTAATGGTAAGTTAAGGCCTAACTTGGCAGCGAGCGCCGTATAGTACGGGTTGTCGCAGGTTCCTTTCTGACTGGCGTTGAGATAGCTACAGGGTATCTGAGGGTTGTAGAGCCAGGGTTTCTGTTTGGGAGGTTCGCCAAAGTGGGCGACCAGCTGTTGCCGAGGAGGTAACGCGCTCAGGAGCACGAAGGTGATCGTCATCACTCCAATGATGATCGGGATGAGGAGAATCAGACGGCGAACGATGTAGATCCACATCCTCATGGTGGGATTCCTTCGCGACGGGCCTCAGTACTTTCTGAAGAAGACCCGGTATTTATGGATTCGACGCGGAACGTGCTACCGGAGCCGAACCCTCCGGACCGAGACGGTCCACGAGAGAGCGAACCGCGGTGGAAGATGCCGATGATACCGGATTGCACGAGCTTGCGCCGTGGTGAAGTCCGGAGCAATGGATCCAGCCCACCGCGCCCCATCTCGGTACAGTCCGTCGCGCGGAAGATTGAGTCGCGTGGTATCGCCGAACGAGTTCGTCGTTTTCGTTGAAAGATATATATGGGAGCTCCCACTCGGTGGGCGGAAGCTGGTAACTCCAGCTCTGGACGGAATCGTAAAATGAAAGCGTCACGCCACGTGATGAGTGCCGGGATTTTCGCCATCGCCGTGATTGCCGTATTGCTCTTGAGCATGGTGGTGCCGT
>Ga0116219_10000021_pt1 | contig 143516 bp, 133 predicted proteins | sample Sb_taG_4_FD_91019 | JGI IMG/M metagenome (GOLD analysis project Ga0116219, IMG submission 91019) | Peat soil microbial communities from Weissenstadt, Germany - Sb_50d_6_BS metaG | ecosystem: Environmental > Terrestrial > Soil > Wetlands > Peat | place: Germany: Weissenstadt | collected... | reverse complement strand
GTGCCCTGGTCGATCGCTGCTGCGTATTTCGCCATTCTTATTTCCTTTTCCCGTGTCTCATCCAGATGTCGCTCAGCGTTCAGCGACAGTTCTTAGATGGGAAGTTGATGTGCAACGACAGCGCCGAGGATGCCACCGACGATTGGGCCCACCACCGGTACCAGGGCGTACTGCCAATCGGATGTGCCCTTGCCGGCGATCGGAAGGATGAAGTGCGCGATGCGGGGTCCGAGGTCACGGGCCGGATTGATCGCGTAGCCGGTCGGGCCGCCCAATGAGAGGCCGATCGCGAAGACCAGCAAACCGATGATCAGCGGGGCGAATCCGCCGACTAGGCCATTCCCATGTGAGGTGACGGCGACAACTCCGAAGACGAGCACGAAGGTCCCAATGACCTCGCTGATGAAGTTGAGGCCATAGTTGCGTATGGCTGGTCCTGTCGAGAAGACGGCAAGCTTGAGACCCGGGTCCTCGGTCTCCTTGAAGTGGTGGCTGTAGTGGGCCCACACGAGGACCGCGCCGATGAAGGCTCCGACCATCTCGCCGGCGAGGTACTGCGGAACGTTGGACCACTGCGTCACGCCGATGACCGCCAGACCGAGCGTCACTGCGGGGTTGAGGTGCGCGCCGTCGAACTGACCCACCGCGTAGACGGCCATCGCCACCGCCATGCCCCACCCGAAGGTGATCACGATCCAGCCGCTGTTCTGGGCCTTCGACTTGGACAGCAGCACGCCTGCGACGACGCCGTCCCCCAGAAGGATCAGTAGGCCCGTCCCTATGACCTCCGAGAAAAAGATGTGGTTCGGCATGAGTGCCACCTCCTTGGCGAGCTTCTACCCCTGATGGGGTGTGCGGACACTACCCTCGGTCGTAGGGCATTGTCAATCACCTCTGGCAATGGCCCTTTTGCCCTGTTAAGGAATTGCTAGGCTTATGGCACGTGCCCAAACCGATCCAATCCATCGAACGAGCCTCGGCAATCCTCAGGCTGCTCTCCGGGCGCACGCGCCGGTTGAGCCTTGCCGAGGTCGCCGGCGAGCTGGGTCTTCCCAAGGGGACCGTCTACGGCATCATGCGCACCCTCCTGTCGGTCGGGTTCGTCGAGCAGGACCCGGAGTCCGGCAAGTACCGCATCGGCGCCGCCCTGCTTCACCTGGGGAGCAGCTACCTCGACGGCAACGAGCTGCGCACGCGGGCGCTGAACTGGGCGGACTGGCTTGCGGCGCGGACCAACGAGAGCGTGCGCCTCGGCACCCTGCACGACGGCCAGGTGCTCCTCGTGCACCACGTGTTCCGTCCCGACAACAGCCCGCAGGTGCTCGAGGTCGGTGCGCTGCTGCCGATGCATGCCACCGCCATGGGCAAGGTCCTGCTTGCGTTTCACCCATACCTGACCGCGGAGCTCGGCAACGGTGCGCTGCAGCGCTACACGAGCTGCACGATCACCGATCCGAAGCTGCTGGCCATCGAGCTCGAGCAGGTGCGCGAGCAGGGATGGGCGCTGTCGCTGGAGGAATTGATCGAAGGGGAGACGTCATGCGCGGCACCGATACGCGACCGGCAGGGCGTGGCCGTCGGTGCGATCGCCATCTCCGGACCGACCGAGCGACTCTGCGACGGCACGCAGCCGCGCGGCGAGCTGGTGTCCTACGTCCGTGAAGGAGCGCGCACGATTTCGCGAGACCTTGGCGCGGTTCCATGGTGATGGTCACGCAGTGTCAGCCGATACGAGGGAAACGCTCTTGACACGCACTCTGCCGCGACTCACAGTCGCACCCCGCAGCCACGGCGTTCGCGGGCCTCATCGCGTCATGCACACACACGCCGGCTGCCTCGCTGCAGCACCGCAAGCTGCACGGAGCAGCGAATCATGAGCGACAGATTCGTTGCCGCCATCGACCAGGGAACGTCTTCCTCGCGGTGCCTCGTGTTCGACCAGCAGGGCCGGATCGTTTCGCTCAGCCAGAAGGAGCACGAGCAGATCTTCCCGCGCCCCGGCTGGGTGGAGCACGATCCTCGCGAGATCCTGCGTAACGTCATCGACGTGGTGCACGGCGCTCTCGACAGCGGGGGCCTCACGGTGCGCGACCTTGTCGCCGTCGGTATCGCCAACCAGCGTGAGACGACTGTGGTCTGGGATCCCAACACCGGCGAGCCGCTGCACAACGCGATCGTGTGGCAGGACACGCGTACCGATGCCCTCTGCAGGAAGCTCGGCGCCGAGCACGGCCAGGATCGATTCCGCGACCGGTGCGGGTTGCCACTCGCGACGTACTTCTCCGGACCGAAGGTGAGCTGGCTGCTCGACAGCGCCCCGGGTCTGCGCCGCCGTGCCGAGGAGGGGGAGATTCTCTTCGGGACGATGGACAGCTGGCTCGTCTGGAATCTCACCGGCCGGCACGTCACCGACGTGACCAACGCCAGCCGGACGATGCTCATGAACCTCGAGACGCTGGACTGGGATGACACCTTGCTCGACGCGATCGGCGTCCCGCGGGCGATGCTGCCGGCGATCCAGCCCTCATCGCAGATCTACGGCGAGGCCGGCGGCTCTCTTGGTGGCGTGCCCATCGCGGCAGCGCTCGGCGATCAGCAGGCGGCGCTGTTCGGTCAGACGTGCTTTTCGGCGGGGGAGGCCAAGTGCACATATGGCACGGGCAGCTTCCTGCTGCTCAACACCGGGAACCGTCCGGTGCGGTCGCGACACGGGCTGCTCACGACCGTGGGTTCCAAGATCGGAGGCGCACCGGCGACCTACGCGCTCGAAGGCTCGATCGCGGTGACCGGGGCGCTCGTCCAGTGGTTCCGCGACAAGGTCGGACTGATCGGGAGCGCTCCGGAGATCGAGACCCTCGCGCGGACCGTTGACGACAACGGCGGCATCTACTTCGTCCCGGCGTTCTCCGGGCTGTTCGCGCCTCACTGGCGCGGCGACGCCCGCGGCGTGATCGCCGGGCTCACCGGCTACGTGACCAAGGGCCATCTCGCCCGGGCGGTGCTCGAGGCAACCGCGTGGCAGACGCGCGAGGTCGTCGACGCCATGAACGCGGATTCTGGGATCGAGATGCGCTCGCTCAAGGCAGATGGCGGGATGACGGCGAACAACCTGCTGATGCAGTTCCTGGCGGATGTGCTCGGCGTCCCGGTGGTGCGTCCCAACGTCGCCGAGACCGTGTCGCTCGGCGCGGCGTACGCCGCCGGTCTGGCGGTCGGATTCTGGCCGGACATCGAGAGCCTGCGCGCGAACTGGCACAAGGCCGCAGAGTGGCTCCCGAACATGGCCGAGGCCGAGCGCGAGCGGGGCTACCGGAAGTGGAAGAAGGCTGTCCAGCGCACCCTCGACTGGGTCGACGACGACGATTGACGTCGCCCCGGGTCAGATGATGAAGCGCCGGTAGCGCCAGAGGTAATCGAGGCCGCTGATGATCGTGGCGATGACGGCGATCCAGATGAACACCACCGCCGGAAGCTCGAGGAGCGGGTAGGGCTGGGCCAGGATGATCAGCAGGATCATGCAGTTCTGCGTGAAAGCCTTCGACTTGCCCAGCTGGGTGGAGCTCACCACGACGCCCTGGCCGGCTGCCACCGAGCGCAGCCCGGTGATGAGGAACTCGCGGGCCGCGACGACCACCACGACCCACGACGGCAGCAACGACTGGGTGGCGAGGATCACCAGGACGGTGATCACGAGCAGCTTGTCGGCCAGCGGGTCGAGAAACTTGCCCAGCTCGGTGACGAGGTTGCGGCTCCGAGCGATCCGCCCGTCAAGCGTGTCCGTCGCCGCGGCGGTGACGTAGGCCACCGCGCCGATCTGGTAGTGGTCGTTGAAGTCGATCGCGAGCACGGCTCCGATCACCGGCACGAGCAGGATGCGAAGGATCGTGAGTTGGTTGGGGATGGTCAGGTGGCGGGTCACTGCGTCAGTGTGCATCCCATCAGGCAGTTGGGGTCAGCCACCTGTCTCCGCGGTCGCATCTAGGCTGAGGGGTGGCCCGGCGCCTCGGTGAACCCGGGCAGCGGTCGCAGGATGAGGCCCTGCTCGATGTACCAGTTGATCGTGCGGCGCATGGTCGTCTCGATCGGGGTGTAGACGAGGCCGAGGTCGCGTGTCGCCGGCGACCCGTCGTAGGGAGATCCCTCGATCAGCGTGCGGACCATCTCGCGACAGAAGCGGGTCGGTTTGCGGCGGACGCGAGCGACGGCTTCGAGACACGCAGCTGCGGCGAGCGCGAGGCTCGGAGGGAGGAACCGTGGCGGGTCCTCGAGCCCCGTGAGCGTTGCGAGCAGCGCGAGTCCGCTGCGCAGGGTCATCGACGCCCCGCAGAGCAGGTACCGCTCGCCTGGCACACCGCGTTCCTCAGCCAGCAGATGGCCACGGGTGCAGTCAGCGACGTCGATGACGTTCAGCGGTCCGTCGACGGCGGCGGGCAGCTTGCCGTTCAGGAAGCCGATCAGCAGCCGCGCCGTTCCGCTGGTCCTGCCGGGGCCCTGCACCGACGCGGGGTTGACGCACACCACGGCAGTGCCGGTGCTCGACGCCGCGTCCATGACCGCGCGTTCGGCCTCGTACTTCGACCGTGCATATTCGGAGAGAAAGCGATGCGCACCGCCGCGCCCGGGCGTGGCGTCGAAGGTTGCCGCCGACGAGGTGTAGACGACCCTGGCGACGCCGGCTGCCGCGGCTGCGAGCACGACCGCCCGCGACCCGGCGATGTTGACCTCGAACATCGGCCGCGGATCCGGCAGGCAGAAGGCGTTCACCCCCGCCGCGTGGTAGACCGCATCGCAGCCGGCGAACGCGGCCCTGAGGCTGGGCTGATTGCGGAGGTCACCACGCACCGGTTCCGCGCCGACCGCGGCCGCCCCACGAGCCGCCGCGTCGGACCGGACCAGGGCTCGGACGGGGCGACCGGAGGCGACCAGCGATTCCACGATCGCACGCCCCAGGAAGCCGGTCGCGCCGGTGACGCAAGCCCTGCCAGCCATGAACACCGGAGCCTACCCTCTCGCCCTGCTCAGGCTCCGGGTCGGCGCTGAAACGACCCTCGAGGCGCCGCTGCCCGCCGTCTCGACAAACCCATTGACAGCACCATCGGCAAAAGAGTAGTTTCCGACCAACGTTCGATAATGTCGAATAACAGGAGTGTCGAGCCATGGCCACTGCCACCAGGCGCATGCGGAAGATCATCAACGAGCCGGACCAGGTGGTCAGAGAGTCGCTCGCCGGGCTGGCCGCGTCCGTCCCCGATGTGCTCCGGTACGACGTGGCCAATCAGATCCTGGTTCGGAAGGACGCGCCGAAGAAGGGCAAGGTCGCGCTGATCTCCGGAGGTGGATCCGGACACGAGCCGCTCCACGGCGGCTTCGTCGGCGTCGGTATGCTCGATGCCGCCTGCCCCGGAGAGGTCTTCACGTCCCCGGTTCCGGATCAGATGCTCGCCGCAACCAAGGCTGTGGACGGTGGTGCCGGCGTCATACACATCGTCAAGAACTACACGGGTGACGTCCTCAACTTCAAGATGGCGGCCGACGAGGCGGCGGACGACGGCATCAAGGTCGAGGCGGTCGTCATCGACGACGACGTCGCGGTCCAGGACTCGCTGTACACGGCCGGGCGTCGCGGCGTCGGCGCGACCGTGCTCGCCGAGAAGATCGCGGGTGCGGCGGCCGAGCGCGGCGATTCACTCGACGCCGTCCTGAGCGTCCTGCGTCAGGTCAACGCCCGGGCGCGTTCCTTCGGCATCGCGCTGTCCTCGTGCATCCCGCCCGCATCCGGCAATCCGATCTTCGATCTCCCCGAGGGCGAGATGGAGGTCGGCATCGGCATTCACGGCGAGCCAGGCCGCCGCCGCGCTCCGCTCGGCAGTGCAGCCGAGATCGCCGAGATCATGGTCGAGGCGGTCACGTCGGACCTTGCTGCCAAATCTGGCTCAAACGTGCTGGCCTTCGTCAACGGGATGGGCGGCACGCCGCTGCTCGAGCTCTACCTTCTCTATGGTGAGGTCGAGAAGCGGCTCCGCGCCGCGGGTCTGACACCGGCGCGCAATCTCGTCGGCAGCTACATCACCTCGCTCGAGATGGCAGGCGCGTCATTGACGGTCCTCGAGCTCGATGATCAGCTCACCGCGCTGTGGGATGCGCCCGTCCACACCGCCGCCCTCCGCTGGGGAGGCTGATGCTATCGTGGCGGTCGCCATAGCAATGGACGCCCAGACCGTCACCGCGTGGATGAACGAGATCGCCGCTTCGGTCCGCGCCGAGCGGGACTACCTGGTCCAGCTCGACGCGGCGATCGGCGACGGCGACCACGGCATCAACATGACTCGCGGGTTCGACGCGGTCACGCTCGCGTTGAGCACCGAGCCGGATGAGACCCCGGGCAAGCTGCTGATCCTCTCGGGGAAGACGCTCGTCTCGACGGTCGGAGGCGCGAGCGGTCCCCTCTGGGGATCGGCGCTCCGCAAAGCCGGTCGCGCCCTGGGCGATGGACCGACCTTCGACCTGGCACAACTCGTCGATGCGATGGCCGCAGCGCTCGCGTCCGTGCAGGATCTCGGCGCAGCCGTGCCCGGTGACAAGACGATGGTCGACGCACTGGTGCCCGCGGTGGCGGCGATGCGAGAGGGGCTCGCGCGGGGCGCCTCGAGCGGGGAGATGCTTCGGTCCGCGGCCGAGGCGGCCGAGGCCGGCATGCGCGCCACGATCCCGATGCAGGCGCGCAAGGGACGAGCGTCATACCTCGGCGAGCGCTCCATCGGCCATCAGGACCCGGGAGCGACGTCGACCGCCATGATCATCCGCGCCCTGGAACGGACGGTAGCGAGCACTTCCTAGATGACCGAGCGAGTGCTCGCCGGCGTTGCGGCCTCACGGGGGACAGCGCTCGGGGTGGTGCGGCGTCTCGACCCGGGGGGCGTGATCGACGCGAGCGTCCTCGAGGCGGGCGCGCGTCCCGCCGCGGCAGCCCTCGCGCTCGACGCGCTCGCGCGAGCGGCGCGCCAACTCGAGCAGCTCGCCGCGACGCTCCGCACGGAGGGTCGCTCCGAGGAGGCCGACATCGTCGACGCCGGGATGATGATGGCCGAGGACCCGGTGCTTCACGAGGCGGTCGAACGCGCGGTGCTCACTCGGGGACTCACGCCGGCGAGCGCGATCCGGGTCGAGGTGGAGGGGGTCGCAGCCCAGTTGGATCTGCTTGGCGACCCCGATCTCGCGGCGAGGGCGGCGGATGTCCGGAGCCTCGCCCGGCGGGCGGCCCGGCTGGCAGCCGGAGACGGCGATTCGATCGAACGGGACACGGGGCGAGACGCCATCCTCGTCGCGTCGGACCTCGGCCCGGCGGACGTCATCGAGCTTGACGGCGATGTGCGAGGGATCGCTCTGGCGGTCGGTGGCGTGGCCAGCCACGCGGCGATCGTCGCTCAGGGAAGGGGAATCCCCATGGTCGTCGGCGTCGGCGCCGACGTTCTGACGCTCCCCGAAGGCGAGCGGTGCATCGTCGATTGCGACCACGGCACGGTCATCGCCTCGCCCGAACCAGCTCGGGTAGAGGCGGCCCTCCGCGCGATCACGTCCGCCCGGAGGGTGCACGCCCGAGCCGTTGCGGGTCGGAGCCTCCCCACGGTCACGCGTGATGGGCGGACGGTTCGAGTCCTCGCCAATGCCGCCTACCCCGGCGATGTGCGCGCCGGGCTGGAGGCTGGGGCCGAGGGCGTGGGGTTGTATCGCACCGAGCTGGCCTTCCTGGACGCGCGGCACTGGCCGACCGTCGCCGAGCATCGCAGACGGCTCGGACCCGAGTTGGCGCGGCTGCACGGTCTCACCGCGACCGTTCGCCTCCTCGACTTCGGGGGCGACAAGACACCCCCATTCCTTAGAGGGGCGTCGGGGCGCGGCGTTGAGCTTCTGCTTGAGGCGCCCGAGGCCCTTGGGTGGCAGCTGGAGGCGATCCTCGAGACCGGGGATGCGACCGAGCTCCGGGTGTTGATTCCGATGGTGACCGAGCCCGGCCAGGTGCGCGCCGTTCGCGCCGCCGTCGAATCGATCGCCGCACGCAGGGGACGTCGCATGCCCCTCATCGCGGCGATGGTGGAGGTTCCGGCAGCGGTGGTCATGGCGGGACGCATCGCTCCCGAGGTCGGCATGTTCAGCATCGGCACGAACGACCTCACCACCTTCCAGCTCGGCATCGACCGAGCTCGACCCGGCGGGGCCCCGGCGCACCATCCCGCTGTGCTCAAGCTGATCGCCGACACCGTGGCGGCAGCTCGCCTGGTGGAGATTCCCGTCGAGGTCTGCGGCGCAGCGGCGGCACATGAGCTCGTGATGCCACTCCTCGTCGGGTTGGGTGTCGATGAGCTCAGCGTTGCGGCGGACGCTGTGCCCGAGGTACGAGCCTGGGTCCGCGCCCTGGACTACTCCGAAGCGGCAGCCATCGCTCGGCGCGCACTCGACGCCGAGTCAGCTGCAGAGGTGGAGTCGCTCGAGCGTCCCCTGCGTTCGCTACTCGACGACGCCGGCTAGGGAGGCGGCGAGAGCATCGAGCGCGGCAGCGGCATCCTCGCCGTCGGCGCGCACCAGCAGCTGGGTGCCGGCCGTCGCGCCAAGACCCAGCACGCTGAGGATGCTCTTGGCATCGGCCTCGCGACCGTTCGCCGCGACGACGATCTTCGAGCGGAAGCGCATCGCGGTACGCACGAAGAGTGCCGCGGGACGCGCGTGGAGCGCGACGCCGTCGGGCAGCTTCATGGTCGCCTCAGAGCTTGCGAGCATCACGCGCGTCCTCCGCAGCGCGCGCGACTTCATCGAGGGAAGCTCCCGACGACGCGATCACCGACGCCGCAACCGCACCTTCGACAAACGGCGCGTCAACCAGACGCACGTGACCGTTGCCGTTGCCCCCGAGCACCTCGCGCACGGTGAGAATCGCGCTCCCCAGGTCGCACAGCAGCAGGACTCCGTCGCCCTGCTCAGCTCGCTCGATCGCCGAGCGCACCAGCATGTCGGACGTGCCGAGTCGCCCGTCCTGGTCACCGCCGGCAGGTTCGATATGCACGTCCGGGCCCGCCATCTGACCGGCGAGAAGGGTCAGCCCCGCAGCCAACTGGGGGCTATGTGAGACCAGTACAATCCCGACGGCCACGGATTCCCTCGCTGCCACGCGGTCGGTTCAGAATTCCGACTAGTCTACATCCTCGACCATAATTCAGCAATGCTGAATAGCCGGCGCCCGACGTCGATTCAGTCCGTCGATCGTGCTGCCGCAATCCTCAAGGCGCTCGCGGGCGGTCCCGGGAGGTTGGGTGTCAGCGAGCTCGCCGAGAGGCTCGGGCTCGCGCGCCCCACGGTGCACGGTCTCCTGCAGACCCTGCTCGCTCAGGGCTTTGTCGAACAGGATCGCGTCTCGGAGAAGTACCAGCTCGGCGCCGGCCTGCTCCAGCTCGGCTACTCGTACCTCGACGTCAATGAGCTGCGCTCGCGATCGATCACCTACGCGGCGCAGCTCGCTGTGCGCACGAAGGCGGCGGTCCGCGTCGGGGTTATGCACGGACCAAACGCGGTGGTCGTGCATCACGTGTTCCGTCCCGACGCCACCCTGCAAATCCTCGAGGTCGGTTCGCAACTGCCGCTGCACGCGAGCGCCCTCGGCAAGGCGCTGCTCGCATTCGCTCCCCCGGACATGATCGACACGCTGCTTTCGGCCCCGCTCGAACGCCTGACCAAGCGAACACCGAACGCCGCGGCCCTGCGCATCCAGCTGAACGCGGTCCGGCTCCAGGGGATCGCCACGGAGCGCGACGAGGCGGTGCTGGGAGAGTCGAGCATCGCCGCACCGATCTTCGATCGCGCGGGCAAGGCGGTCGGCGCCATAGCGGTGGTGGGGGACACGGAACGTGTCTTTCCGCGCGGGCCCGCGCGCGGGCTCCCGACGGCGGTGGTGGAGGCGGCGCGGGGCATCTCCCGGGAGCTGGGCGCACCGCGGTGGCCGTTCGCGGGATAGGTGCGCATCGCTAGGACATGGCATCCGCCGACGGCATCGCCGCGGTGTGGACGGCGGCTGGCCGAACAGACGGTGCAGGGAGCTGAGCTCGGCGCCGTCTCGACCCGTTGGTGTGGACAATGGGTCACCACGACGGCGATCAGACCAGCACGGAGACGACGAGGAGATGAGGTGTCGGTCAGGCGTTTCAAGGTCAACACCGCGCAATCGACCGTCAAGGTCGCCCTCAGGGTGAACCTGCACCCGTCGCACATCGACGCAAACGCGCTCAGTGGGGTCATCGAGTGCCAGGTCGACAGGCAGGGCCGGCCGCGCCTCGACCGGCCGTACAGCGCGAAGTTGACGCTGCCGGTGGACGCCATCAAATCGGGAAACGGCATCCAGGATCGGGAGATGCGACGGCGCATTGACGCGTCGCACTTTCCGACCATCACCGCCGCGGTGACGCACGGCGAGGCACTCGACGTCGACGGTCGGTATCGCGCCACGGCGCGACTCACCATGCACGGACAGACCCGCGACATCACCGGTGACGTCCAGCTCGGCGTGAAGGGCAGAACCATGACCGTCGATGGACGGCAGGTCATCAACGTCAAGGACTTCGGGATCGACCCGCCACGTCTGATCATCCTGAAGGTGGAACCGGATGTGGACCTCCAGGTCCACATCGTCGCCGAACAGCAGGCATAGCGACGACCGCACCTCGAGTGGAATGCAGAACCGGAGAAGCCCGACCGGGGAGCTTGTGCGCAAGCGTGAGCCCGTGAGCGTCGCGACCCCACCCCCGGCGCGCTGCGCGGCAGGCGCGATGGCGCCGGCGCCGGAGCCGGTCGTGCGGCGGCGTTTCACGGTGCGCGGTGTGGTTCAGGGCGTCGGATTCCGTCCGTTCATCTGGAATCTCGCAACCCGGCTCGGGCTCCGCGGCTGGATTCGCAATACGTCGGGGGCCGTGATCATCGAGGTGGAGGGCGGGCGCACCGCCCTCGAGGCGTTCGCCACCGCGCTGCGCGCCGACGCGCCACGCCTCGCTCGCATCGACTCCATCGATGCGGCGCAGGTGGATCCGGTCGGCGAACGGGACTTCAGCATCGTGGCGAGCCGCACTGTCGACGGCGAGTACCAGCCCATCGCCCCTGACGCCGCAACCTGTCCCGAGTGCGTCGCCGACATCCTCGACCCTGCAAACCGGCGGCACCGGTATCCCTTCACCAACTGCGCCAACTGCGGTCCGCGGTTCACGATCATCGAGGACATCCCGTACGACCGGAAGCTGACCACGATGCGTCACTTCGCCATGTGCGAGGCCTGCCGGCGAGAGTACGAGGACCCGGCCGACCGTCGCTTCCACGCTCAGCCGATTGCCTGCCCCGCATGCGGTCCGCGTCTGTGGAGCGCGGATGCGCACGGCGCCTCGCGTCACGGTGATCCGATCGAGGTTGCCACCAGGTCGATCGCGGGCGGGGAGGTCATCGCTCTCAAGGGGTTGGGCGGTTTCCAACTCTGCTGCGACGCGGGCAACGACGCCGCGGTCCGCCGGCTGCGCGAGCGCAAGCATCGTCCTGCCAAGCCCTTCGCGATGATGTGCGCGGACATCGAGGCGGTCCGCGAACTCTGCATCGTGGGCGATGCCGAGGCAGCTCTGCTCGAAGGGTCGGTGCGGCCGATCGTCCTGCTGCAGCGGCGGCGCGATCGTGCAGCAACTGCCGTGGGGGACTCGGTGGCTCCGGGCCTCGAGGAGCTCGGGGTGATGCTGCCGTACACGCCGCTGCACCATCTGCTCCTGCGTGCGGCGGCGGCGCCGCTGGTCATGACCAGCGGCAACCTCAGCGAGGAGCCGATCGCCAAGGACAACGGCGAGGCCGTGGAGCGACTCGGCAGCATCGCCGACAGCTTCCTGCTGCACGACCGCGAGATCTACGCCCGCTACGACGACTCGGTGGTGCGGGTGGTCGGCGGCACGGCGCGCATGGTCCGCCGCGCGCGCGGCTACTGCCCGCTCCCAGTGCGAGTCGGCACGGGCGAGGGACACGTGCTGGCGCTCGGCGCGCATCTCAAGAACACGTTCTGCGTCCTCCACGACGGCAACGCGTTCACCGGCCCGCACCTCGGCGATCTCGACAATCCGCTGACGCTTGCCTACGAGGACGAGGCCCTGCGGACCTACCTCCGGCTGTTCCGGACGGAGCCCACGACCGTGGCGGCCGACCTGCATCCCGACTACACATCCACCCGCCTTGCGGAGCGCTGGTGGGACTCCGGAGGGCGGGCGGTCCGCGTGCAGCATCACCACGCGCACATCGCCAGTGTCCTCGCCGAGCACGGCCTCCGCGGCACCGTCATCGGCGTCGCCTTCGACGGCGTCGGTCTCGGCCCCGATCAGTCCATCTGGGGCGGCGAGTTTCTCCTGTGCGATGAGCGGTCGTACCGGCGCGCCGGCCACATCACCCCCGTTCGCCAGCCGGGCGGCGACGCCTGCGCGCGCGAGGGGTGGCGGATGGCGATCGCCTATCTCGACGCCGCCGGTGCTCCCACCGGGGCGGCGCCCCCGTGGTTCGGCGAGACGCCCGGGGCGCCGAACCCCCGCCAGTGGCGGCTCGTCTCCCGGCTGGCCGCGTCTGAGAGGGCTCCGATCTCGACCAGCGCCGGTCGCCTGTTCGACGCCGCCGCCAGCATCATCGGCGTCGCTCACGTGTCGACGTTCGAAGCCGAGGCCGCGATGCGATTGGAGGCACTCGCTGCCGCAGCGGGCGATCTGGCGCCGGCCGACACCCTGGAAGTCGAAAGCGGCGGTGACCCGATCGTTCTCGACACGGCCGGCCTCGTCGGAAGGCTCTTCCGTGAGCGGCAGCGGGGTCGCCCTGCCCCGATGCTGGCCGCGATGTTTCACGAGGGCCTGGCGCGCGGGATCGCCGGCGTGTGTGTGCGGCTGAGCGGCGAGTTCGCAGTCGACCGCGTCGCGCTGAGCGGCGGCGTCTTCCAGAATGCTCTGCTCCTCGCCCGTGTCGAGAACCTCTTGCGCGATCGCGCCCTTATCGTCTACACCAACCAGCAGGTCCCCGCCAACGACGGTGGCATCAGCCTGGGACAGGCGTTGGTTGCGGCATCCCGGGTGCGAGAGGCGATATGAGGTGAGCGTGCAGGTGCGACCCGACAGCGACACGGCGCCGGCCTCGGGTCGTGCGTACCTCGAAGCTCGCGTTGCGGCCTCCAACCGGGCCGGCGAAGCGTACTTCGGCCGTTACGCGCACGCCATCGCGGCATGCTCCGCGGCGATGGCGGACCGTTTCTTTGCGGGCGGGACGCTGCTCGTCTTCGGAACCGGGCCGCACGCCACCGATGCGCAGCACAACTCCGTGGAGTTCGTCCACCCCGTCCTCCCCGGATGCCGTGCCCTGCCCGCGCTCTCGCTGACCAATGACATGGCGACGGTCACGGGGATCCTGCAGGGGGATGCCGCCGCAGACGTCTACGCCCACCAGGTGCGCATTCTCGGCCGGGACGGGGACATCGCCCTCGCGTTCGCGCATGCGCCGGTGCACACGTCGATCGTCCGCGGGCTGTTGGCCGGCGCGGCGGCTGGGATCCTCACCGTCGCCCTCACCTCGGGTGACGATGCCGGCGGAGCGGGGGAGACCGACTTCGAGTTTCATGTCCCCGGCACCGACCGGGAGAGCGCGCACGAGCTCCATCTGGCCACCTATCACATGCTCTGGGAGCTGGTGCACATCGTCCTCAACCACCGCGGGATCGGAGTCGCCTCATGAGCGCCGACTGCCACGACGAGGTCTGCATCACATGCTCCGACCAGCTGCTCGCCATGGTGGTGACCGGAGTCGACAGTGAGAAGGGGATTGCGCGTGGGACCATCGACGGATTGGCAACCGAGGTCGGCATCGACCTGCTGGACGGGGTCACGGTCGGCGAGGTGCTGCTCTGCCATGGCGGCGTCGCACTCCAGCGCGCCACCCCTGCCGAGGTGAGCGCGTGAGCGAATCCGGGAGGGACCCGTTCTCCCAACTGCTCTATCCGATGCTCAGCCCGCAGCCGGCCGCCGGAGAGGCGCTGATTCTCGAGCTCGCGCAGGCGCCGATCGAGAAATCGGCGGAGAGCAACCGCCTCCGCCTCGAGCTGCTCGATGAGTTCGGTGACGAGATCGTGGACGCTGCCGATGAGATGGCCGCGGCCTTCCGGCGAGGCGGCCGTCTGCTGGCTCTCGGCAACGGTGGCAGTGCCACGTCGGCGGCCGACTTGGTGACCGAGATGCTCGTACCGTCCGGCGGCCGCGGGCCCGTCCCCGCACTCTGTCTCACCAACGACATCGCCGTGATCACCGGAATCGGCAACGACGTCGGTTTCGCCGACGTGTTCGTTCGCCAGATCATCGCGCTCGGGCGCGAGAACGACGTCGTGCTCGCCGTCTCGACCAGTGGCAACTCCGAGAACCTCATCCGTGCCCTCGGCGAGGCACGGCGTCGCGGGATGCGCACCATCGCCATCTCCGGGTACGACGGCGGACGGCTCGCGCGCGAACGGGTCAGCGATCATTGCTTCGTCGTTCGGTCCAGCAGCGTCCACCGGATTCAGGAGGTGCAGATGACGCTCTATCACCTCCTCACCGATCTCGTGCACCGTGCACTGGAAGGAGAGCCGGCATGTGCCTAGCGATTCCCGCCCGTCTCGTCGAGTACGTCGACGAGGACCGCATGTACGGGAAGGTCGAGCTCGGCGGCGTCCAGCGCCGGATCAACACCTCGCTCCTGGTTGGAGAGGATGCCACCGAGCACGGCGAGTACGTGCTCGTGCACGTCGGCTTCGCGCTCAGCCGCGTCAGTGAGATCGAGGCGGCCGAGACCCTGCGCATTCTCGAGGCGATGGGCGCTGCATATACCGACGAGGTCGAGCAGATCCGCGAATGGCAGTCGGCGGAGGAGGAGCTGGTCGGAGCCGACTCCCGTGAGCGCGATGGGATGCCGGCATGAAATTCGCAGATGAGTTCCGCGATGCCGACATCGCCCGTGCCCTCGGTGCGCGGATCGCAGCCGAGTCCGGCGGCCGGCACTGGAAGATCATGGAGGTGTGCGGCGGCCACACGCACACGATCTTCAAGTACGGCATCGAGGATCTGTTGCCGAGCAACGTCGAGCTGGTGCATGGGCCGGGCTGCCCCGTCTGTGTGATCCCGATGGGTCGCCTCGACGACGGCATTGCCGTCGCGCATCAGCCGGGGGTCATCTTCACGTGTTTCGGTGACCTGATGCGCGTCCCCGGCAGTGAGGGAAGCCTGCTCGACGCCAGGGCAGCAGGAGCCGACGTGCGCATGGTGTACTCGCCGCTCGATGCGTTGAAGATCGCGCAGCAGAACCCGGACAAGCGGGTGGTCTTCTACGCGATCGGCTTCGAGACGACGGCGCCCTCGACGGCGCTGACCCTGATGCGCGCCAAAGCGGAGGGCATTCGCAATCTCTTCGTCTTCTGCAACCACGTGACCATCATCCCGCCGATGAAGGCGATCCTCGATTCGCCGGATCTGCAGCTCGACGGGTTTCTCGGTCCGGGACACGTGTCGACGGTGGTCGGGATCCGTCCCTTCGAGTTCGTCACCAACACCTACAGGAAGCCTGTGGTCGTCGTCGGATTCGAGCCGCTCGACATCCTTCAGGGCGTGCACATGATCATCGAGCAGATCCGCGAAGGACGGTGCGAGGTCGAGAACCAGTACAGGCGGGTCGTCCACGACGATGGCAACCCGAGGGCGCTCGAGGTGCTCGCCCGCGTGTTCCAGTTGCGCTCTCACTTCGAGTGGCGCGGACTCGGCTTCATCAGCCAGAGCGCCCTCGAGCTGCGGGACGAGTTCGCGGCATACGACGCCGAGAAGGTGTTCTCCGTGCCCGGCGTGCGCGTGGCCGATCCCAAGGCGTGCCAGTGCGGCGAGGTGCTCAAGGGCGTGCTCAAGCCATGGGAATGCAAGGTCTTCGGCACGGCGTGCACTCCCGAGACGCCGATCGGCACCTGCATGGTGTCGTCCGAGGGAGCGTGCGCCGCGTACTACAACTTCGGCCGCTACTCGCGTGCGCGTGAGCGCGAACGCGTCCTGGCGTCCGGCGAGCGCGCCGTTGGCAACGGTCATGCCGATGGCAACGGCAACGGCACGATCGCCGAGCATGAGGTCCGGCCCATTCCGGTGCGGGCACGATGACCGAGATCGTCGTCGAGCCCGGGAGCGGGGCCGCGATCAAGGCGGCGTCGGGAAGCATCGCCGACCCCGAACAGCGGGTGCTCGAGCGCATCGCCGAGATTCGGAAGCGCAAGCCGTTGCTCCGTGAGGACGCGATCACGATGAGCCACGGTGCCGGAGGCAGAGCCAGTCACACGCTGGTCACCGCGCTCTTCGGCGACATCCTCAGCAACCCGGTGCTCGACCAGCTCGGCGACCAGGCGGTGCTGTCCCTCCCCGGCGTCGATCACATGGGCCTCGCGGTCACCACGGACTCATTCGTGGTCAGCCCGCTGTTCTTTCCCGGGGGCGACATCGGCGAGCTCGCTGTCAACGGAACGATCAACGATCTCGCGGTCGGTGGCGCGACTCCGCTGGGCATCTCCGCGGCCTTCATCCTCGAGGAGGGGCTCGACGTCGCGACGCTTCGCCGCGTTGTCGAATCGATGCGGCGGGCCGCGGATCGGGCGGGCGTCAGCGTGGTGACCGGTGACACCAAGGTGGTTCCGCGAGGCAAGGCCGATCAGCTGTTCATCACCACCACCGGCGTGGGTGTCGTTGCGCTGCCGCAGCGCGTCGCCATCGAGCGAATCGTGCCGGGTGACGTCGTCGTCCTCAGTGGCGCGATGGGCGACCACGGCAGCACGGTGATGCTCGCTCGCGGCGACGTGGATCTCGAGGCGGACACCCTGCGCAGCGACACCATGCCCCTGCATGGGCTTACCACCGCGCTCCTCGATGACGGCATCGATGTGCACTTCATGCGTGACGCGACCCGGGGTGGGGTCGCTACCGTCCTGAACGAGATCGCGCAGTCAGCCGGGGTCGCGGTCGCGATCGATGAGACGTCACTGCCGGTTCACGATGCCGTTCGTGGCGTCGCCGAGATCCTCGGGATCGATCCCCTCTACATCGCCAACGAGGGCAAGCTCGTGGCCATCATCGCCAGGGAGGATGCGGGGAGGGCGGTCGAACTCATGCGATCCCGCCCCGAGGGTGCCGAGGCGGCCGTCATCGGCGAGGTGATGGCGGATCCGGAAGGGATGGTCTTCCTCCGCACCGGGTTCGGGGGCACCCGGGTGGTGGACATGCTGGTCGGCGACCCGCTGCCCCGAATCTGCTGAGCGACCGCCCGCACGCGCACGGACGCGATCCTCGATGCATCGCTCCGGCGCAACGCCACCTCCTAGTCCGCGGGGACGATTCGCTCCTCGCCCGTTCGACTCTCCGGCGCTTCGGTGAACCAACGGCTCTTGTAGATGTCCTCAGCCTCGATGCGCATCAGGTCGTCTCGGGTCAGCAATCTCGCGTCGGAGACGAGGCGGTTGGCCTGCCGGAGGCGCGCGCGCTCGAGCGCGTTGCGGACGCTCCGCGCATTGGCGAATCGCGGCTGCGTCATGCGCCGAAGCATCAGCTCACGGAAGGCCGGCTCCGCATCCCTGGAGAATGCGTAACGCTGGCCGTCGAGCATGATTCGCGCGATCGCGACCAGCTCGTCGAGCGAGTAATCGGGGAAGTCGATGTGATGGGCGATCCGTGAACCCATCCCCGGGTTGCTGCTGAAGAACTGATCCATGCGATCGCGGTAGCCGGCCAGGATGACCACGATGTCGTTGCGCTGATTCTCCATGACCTGCAGGAGGATTTCGATCGCCTCCTGACCGTAGTCGCGCTCGTTCTCCTGTCGATGCAGGTAGTAGGCCTCGTCGATGAAGAGGACACCACCCATCGCACGTTTCAGCACCTCGCGTGTCTTCGGCGCGGTGTGGCCGATGTACTGTCCGACCAGCTCGTCGCGCGTCACCGCCACCAGGTGTCCCTTGGCGAGATACCCGAGCCGGTGGAGGATCGTCGCCATGCGCATCGCGACGGTCGTCTTGCCGGTGCCCGGGCTCCCGGTGAAGCACATGTGCAGGTTGGGCCGTTCCGCCTCGAGGCCGAAACGACGCCGGGCCATGTCGACGACCAGCAACGCCGCGATCTCACGGATACGGGTTTTCACGGGATCGAGCCCGACGAGCTCGCGATCCAGGTCGTCGATGACCTCGAACACGCCGGACTTGCGTGCCTCGGCCTCGACGTTGATGCCTTCCGGGATTGCGAGCTCCGGCTCGGTCGCACCGCCGGCGAGCGCGCCGTTCCCGCTGCCGGTCTGGGGCGCCGCCGTGTTCAGAGGCAGCGCTGCGGGACGAGGCATCCCGAAGGGCACGTGGGATTCCCGAGTCATGCCTCAGCGCTCGTAGCGCTCTCCGGGGGCGCGATCCGCCGCGTACGGGTGCAGCGTGTAGCGGACCTGCCGGTCGGGACCCTCCTGGCGCTCCAGACGGAAGCCCATCTCATTGCTGGGACGCTGGACGATGAAGCTCAGGGCCGTCGTCTGGCGGCCGAGTGTCCGGTCGTAGGCGTTGACTCGAATGTAGCGAGCGGGATACGCGTCCCGGCAGCGCTGCACCTCCAGCAGGATCGCGGCGGGATCGCGCAGGTCGAACATCGGCAGCCCCCACATGTCCCAGAGGAAGTTGCGGGGATGGGGATCGTCGGTGAACTCCACCGACAGGGCCCAGCCGTTGTCGAGCGCGTACTGCAGCTGCGCTTTCAGCTGCGCGTCGGTGAGCGGCGGAAGGTACGAGAAGGTTCCCTGAGTGAGATGCATCGGGGTGCTCCCTAGGCGGGCGTTGCCGTGGTGGTGACGTCCGGCGTGTCCGTCGATTCGTAGTTGAAGCTGATGTCGCCCCAGACGTCGAGCGCAGCGCGAAGCGGCGCGCACCAGCGACCGGCCGAGCGCAGGATCTCGGGACCCTCGGTGAGGTAGTCGCGGCCCTCGTTGCGTGCCTGCACGAGGATCTCCACGGCGGTCCGGTTTGCGGTCGCCCCGGCGGCGACGCCCATGGGATGTCCGATCGTGCCACCGCCGAACTGGAAGATGACGTCCTCTCCCAGGTGGTGGAGGAGCTGATGCGTCTGGCCGGCATGGATGCCGCCTGAGGCGACCGGCATCACGCCCGGCATCGACCCCCAGTCCTGGTCGAAGTAGATGCCGTGGAGGAGGTCGCGCTGCACGAATCCCTTGCGGAGCGTGTCGTAGTAGCCCCGCACCATGTTCGGATCGCCCTCGAGCTTACCGACGACGGTCCCCGCATGGATGTGGTCGACGCCGAGCAACCGGCACCACTTCGCGATGACCCGGAAGCTCACCCCGTGTGACTTCTGGCGCGTGTAGGTGCCGTGCCCGGCGCGATGGAGGTGGAGGAGCACACCGTTGCGCCGCGCCCACTTCGACATCGACGTCATCGCCGTGTAACCGACGGTGAGATCCAGCATGATCACCACGCTGCCGAGCTCCTTGGCGAACTCTGCACGCTCGTACATGCTCTCCATGTCGCCGGCGGTGACGTTGAGGTAATGGCCCTTGATCTCGCCGGTCTCGGCCATCGCCTTGTTGACCGCTTCCATCGACGCGAGGAATCGATCGCGCCAGCGCATGAACGGCTGGCTGTTGATGTTCTCGTCATCCTTGGTGAAGTCGAGACCGCCACGGAGCGCCTCGTAGACCACCCGGCCGTAGTTGCGCGCCGAGAGACCGAGCTTTGGTTTCGTGGTTGCGCCGAGAAGCGGGCGACCGTATTTGTTCAGGTACTCGCGCTCCATGACGATCCCGTGCGGCGGTCCCTGAAACGTGTTCACGTAGTGAAGGGGAATGCGCATGTCCTCGAGCCGGAGCGCCTTCAACGCCTTGAAGCCGAAGACGTTTCCGATGATCGAGGAGGTGAGGTTGGCGATCGATCCTTCCTCGAAGAGGTCGAGCTCGTAGGCGATCAGCGCGATGTACTGACCCGGGGTCCCGGCAACAGGTTCCACGCTGTACGCCTTGGCCTGGTAGTGCTCGTACGCGGTGAGCCGGTCGGTCCAGACGACCGTCCAGGTGGCTGTCGACGACTCGCCCGCAACCGCGGCGGCGGCTTCCTCCGGAGGGACGCCCTCCTGGGGCGTGATCCGGAATGCGCAGAGCACGTCGGTGTCCTTGGGAATGTAGTCCGGCTGCCAGTAGCCCATCTGTGCGTAAGGCATCACGCCCGAGGACCAGCGGTCCGTGGCCGCGTCTCTTGGGGGGCTTTCGAGTGCGGTCATTCGCGTGTCTCCGTGGGGCCGACGCGGGGCGCCGTCAGCTGATGGTGTATCGCCGCGTAGTCGTCAGCTTTGACACGAACGAGCAGCGACTTCTGGGCGCTGAGAATCCGGTGGGCGAGGATGAGCTGTGTCAAACCCAGTGGGTCGCTGTGACGGCGCCCGTGCGGCTCGTCGTATCCCCCGAGCTCCTTCTGGCGGAGGTGGTGGAGGTGATGGTGTCGCTCGCTCGCGTGCTCCCAGACCGAGCGTTCGATCCGCGCGGCGTCCTCCACGGAGATGCGTCCGTCGATCTCGATGACGTCCGATCGACGTCCGTCCTCGTCGGCGATGTCATTGCGCAGCCGCACGGTGGTTCCGTTGTCGAGCGCGTGCTCGAAGGCGAGTTGCGGCATGGAGTGGCGCTGGGTCAGGCGGACGTTGAGGTGGTCGGTCGCTCCCGGCGACAGCACGTCGCTCGGCGTGGAGAAACGCACGACCAGGTCCGCCTGCGCACGCTGAGGCTGGATGTGCGCCTCCGCATCGGAGCGGCGCGCCTCGATCTCGGCTCGCACCTGCGACTCGTCGTAGCCGCGCTTGGCGATGTCGCGTTGCAGCTTCCACTTGATGCGCAACCTGGTCTCGGGATCGAGCCAGACCTTGAGGTCGAACGCCTCACGGACGCCCGGGAGCAGGAAGGGGTGCAGCCCCTGCACGATCACGACCTCGTTCGGCTCGATGCGCTCAGGTGCCTTGAAGGTGCCGTCGGCGTGGTCGTAGACGGGCTTGGTGATGGACTCTCCACGCTTGAGCGCCCAGAGCTGCTCTTCCATGAGGGCGAAGTTGTTGGCGCGCGGGTTGAGCGGAGTCACGCCGATGAGCGCTCGCTCGCGCCGGTCGAGCGAGTGGTAGTCGTCGAGGCAGATGGTGGTGATGCGCTCGGTTCCCAGGAGGTCGTAGAACGCGGCTGCCAGGGTCGACTTGCCGCTGCCGCTGTCGCCCCCGATACCCACGAAGATCGGCGCCATCTCCGCTCGCACGTCGCTCATCGGCATGGCGTCGGCCGGTTGATTTCGGGGTGGAGAGCAACCATGCAGGGACCATAGAGCGCCCCGGGATTGCTGTCCAATGCATGATTTTTATCTGTCCCATAAGATTCACTAATGGCGACCAGCCTCGAGCGGAGCATCACGCTGCGACAGCTGCGGATCTTCACGAGCGTGATCGAGCACCGGAGCTTCACACGCGCCGCCGAGGTGCTCTCCCTGACCCAGCCGGCCGTGACCCACCAGATGCAGGCGCTGGCACGCGCCGTGGGCAGGCCCATCCTCGACCCGGGGAGCCGGACGCCCGTGCTCACCGCGGTCGGGCAGGCGCTTCACGAGCGGGCCGGGCGAATCCTCGCCATGGTCGGAGACGCGCAGGAGGCGATCGAGGACGTTGCGGGGCTCCGCACCGGGCGCGTCCGGGTCGCCGGGGATACCACGGTCGGGATCTACGTGCTCCCGGATGCCGTGGCCGCCTTCCACCGCGAGCATCTCGGCGTTGCCCTGAGCCTCGACGTCGTCAATCGTGCACGGGTGCGCGAATTGATCCTCGAAGGCATCGCCGACATCGGCGTGGTCGGGACGCTCTGGGAGGATGACGCGCTCGCTGCCGAGCCATTCCTCGAGAACGCGCTGATGTGCTTCTGCGCGCCTGGCCATCCGCTCGCCGATCGCGAGCCGCTGCAGCCGATCGATCTGCTCGAGGGCCCGCTCCTTCTCCGCGAGCGCGGGTCGGGCACCCGCGAGTCCGCTGAGCGGATCCTGCGCGCGGCCGGAGCGGAGCCGATCGCCGCAATGGAGATGGCCAGCAACGGCGCGCTGAAACGCGCAGTCGCGGGCGGGCTCGGTGTGACCGTCCTCTCGACCTACGCCGTGCGTCTCGAGCTCCAGCTCGGCCTGCTCAGGCCCCTGCAGGTGGCGGGGTTCCCCGTGGAGCGGATGTGGCACGTGACCTGGGCGCGTGACCGCCTGCTCAGCCCCGCCGCCGCGGCGTTCAAAGCCTTCATCCACAGCCCGGGCTGGCGGGCATCACTGCTGACCCCGCTCGGCAGCGAGTAGGTCGCACGCGGGCTGAACGGGAAGCACCCGTATCGCCCGGCTCGCTCGCAGTCGCAATCGGTGCGGCGGGCGATGTCCCGCGTGCCCATGAGATGGTGGTCATCCCTCGAGACCAACCTCAGTCTCAGCCGCGCGGCTTGTCGATCACGTCGAAGACATTGCCCTCGGGATCCTGCAGCGTCACGAAGTCCTCGCCGGGCGCCGGTGTCCGCGGGAAGCGCACCGCCCCGAGGGCGAGCAGGCGCGCGACCTCGCCGGACTGGTCGTCCGTGTAGAGGTCGAGGTGGAGGCGATTCTTCCCCACTCGCGGCTCGGGAACCTGTTGCAGGGACACGTTGACGCCGGTTCCCTCTGGATCGCGGAGCACCGCCCAGCCTGCCTCGGGCGTGTCTCGTGGAACGTACCCGAGCGCCGCGGTCCAGAACGCGTACATGGCTGGCAAGTCGTTGCAGTCGATCACCACTGATCCGACGTACATGCGGAATCCCTCCGATACAGGTTGCTCACCAAGTCGACAGGATGCGAGACCCATCATGCGTCCGTGGTCCAACCGGCATAGGGGATGAGCAATGCTCGCGATCGACGTCAGGGACAGCGACATCATGGAGACCTCGGCGCATCGCCAGGGGGGCGCCGCGCGCATGCTGGCAGCGCTGCAGGATGCGGGGCTGCGGGTGATCCGCATCGAGCCGCGGACCAACGAGAGCGGCATGTACCGCGTGACGCTGACCGACAGCCCCGAGCTGGCCGTCCGGATTCTCAGAGCGATCGGCCGCCGAGTGACGCCCTCCATGTCGACCGCCGCCGGGTAGCCGCACGGTCTTCGAGGCAACTCGCGCTACGCTGACGGGGTCCGTTTGTCTGGCTGAGGATCCACGAACGATCGACACACGCGGTTGAGCGAAGCCCCCGTCAAGCCGGGTTGGATCCGGCGGCTCTGGGGCTATATGCTCCGGCACCGACGAGACGTCGTGTTCTCGGTGGGTGCCGCGGTGCTCGGCAGCGTGTGCCAGACGGCGGTCCCGCTGGTCGCTCGCCAGATCGTCGACGGCGTCATCCTCACGAACCGCTCGCCGCTCTGGCCATGGCTCACGCTGCTGGTTGCGCTTGCGGCGGCGAGCTTCGGCTTCGCGTATATCCGGCGCTACCGAGGCGGCCGCGTCGCGCTCGAGGTCCAGTACGACCTCCGCAACGACATGCACGAGCACCTGCAGGCCCTTGACTTCGACAACCTCGGCCGCATGCCGACCGGCCAGCTGGTGGCGCGCGCCAACTCCGATTCGACGCTGGTGCAGGGGCTGCTGAGCTTCTTCCCGATCATGAGCAGCAACGTCCTCCTGCTGCTGCTTTCGCTCGGCGTGATGATCTCCCTGTCACCCCTGCTGGCGCTGGTCAGTCTCGTGGTGGCGCCAAGCCTGCTCATCGTCTCGTACCGGATGCGCTGGCGAATCTTCCCGGCAACCTGGGACGGACAGCAGCGCGAGGGCGACCTGGTGCAGATCGTCGACGAGGACCTCAACGGGGTGCGCGTCGTCAAGGCATTCGGCCAGGAGCAGCGCGAGGTCGAGCGCGTCGCGGCCGCGGCGAAGACCGTCTACGGATCGCAGATGCGGGCGGTCCGCCTGCAGTCGCGGTACCAACCCCTTCTCGAGGCGATCCCACTCTTCGCGCAGGTGGCCATCCTCGCGCTCGGCGGTTGGCTGGCGCTGCAGCATCAGATCACGCTGGGGACGTTCCTCGCCTTCTCGACATACGTCACCCAGCTCATGGCGCCCGCCCGCCAGCTCGCCGGCGTCCTGACCATCGGTCAGCAGGCTCGGGCAGGTCTCGAACGCATCTTCCAACTCCTGGACCTGGCTCCGGCGATCGCCGATGCCCCGGATGCGGTCGAACTTCCGGAAGTCCGCGGCGACATCACGTTCTCCGGGGTCCGCTTCCGCTACGGCGACGGCGATCCCGTCCTCGACGGTGTCGACCTCCACATCGCTCCCGGCGAACGCGTCGCCGTTGTCGGTCCGAGCGGGAGCGGGAAGTCGACGCTGGCGATGCTCATTCCCCGCTTCTACGACCCCGTCGAGGGGGCGGTGCTCATCGACGGGCACGATGTGCGCGCCGTCACGCTGCACTCGCTGCGCCGCCAGGTCGGCGTTGTCTTCGAGGACAGCTTCCTGTTCTCGGACTCGGTCCGCGCGAACATCGCATATGGAAGGCCCGACGCCACCGTCGCGCAGGTCGAAGCGGCCGCGCGCGCCGCCCAGGCGCACGAGTTCATCGATGAGCTGCCGCGCGGGTATGACACCGCGATCGGCGAACGCGGTCTGACTCTTTCGGGTGGTCAACGTCAGCGGATCGCGCTCGCCCGGGCGATCCTGTACGACCCGCGCATCCTCATCCTCGACGACGCGACGAGCGCCATCGACGCGCGAATCGAAGCGGCGGTGCACGACGCGGTCCGCGGGGTCATGGCGGGTCGCACCACGCTGCTCATCGCGCACCGTCAGTCCACCCTGCACCTTGCCGACCGGATCGTGGTGCTCGACGCCGGCGCGGTCGTCGAACAGGGCACCCACGACGAGCTCATGGTGCGCAGCGCGCTGTACCGGACGCTCGTGTCGGGGCTCGAGGAACTGGATGGTGCCGCGATCGGTGACTCCATCGAAGCACTCGCGACCCTCACGTCAACCGCCGGCGCGAACGGCACCACCGCGTCGGCATGGGCAGGCGACGGACGGCTCTCCGGCGCCCGCGCCGCCGGCAGGGCCTTCGGTGCGCCCGGCCTCGGCCCGGGGCTTGGCGGTGGCGGGTCCGGCTGGCGCCTCAACCTCGCGCCGACGCCGGACCTGCTCGCCCGGGTCGCGCGCCTCCGGCCCGTCCGTGACGTCGCCCGCGTGGACCTGGAGCGGGAGTCGCGGCCCGATCGGAACTTCAGTCTCGTCCGGCTGCTGCGCGAGTTCCACCGGCCGCTGCTGCTCGGCCTCGTCTTCGTGGTCATCGACGGCTTGATGACTCTCGCAGGGCCGATCCTCGTGAAGACAGGGCTCGACAACGGCGTGGCCAAGGGATCGTCGACCGTGCTCTTCGCGGCGGCGGGTGTCTTTCTTGTCGTCACGCTCATCGACCTCATCGACGAGATCGGCGAAACGTTCGTCACCGGTCGCACCGCGCAGCGCATCATGCTGTCGTTGCGCATCCGCATCTGGGCGCAGCTGCAACGCCTGTCGCTCGACTACTACGAGCGCGAGATGGCCGGCCGGATCATGACCCGCATGACGACCGATGTCGACCAGTTCGAGTCACTGATCGAGAACGGTCTGCTCTCCGCGCTCGTCTCGATCGTGACCTTTGTCGGTGTCGGGGTGGCGCTGGTCGTGATCAACACGGAGTTGGGGCTCTGCACGCTCTCGGTTGCGGTGCCGCTTGCGGTTGCGACCGTGGTCTTCCGCCAGAAGGCCGCTCGCCTGTACAGCATGTCTCGCGAGCGGATCGCGATAGTCAACGCGGATTTCCAGGAGAGTCTCTCCGGCGTCCGCGAGTCCCAGGCGTTCGTGCACGAGAGAGCTGCGAAGACGCAGTTCCACCGGCTCGGTCGCTCATACCTCGATACGCGAGTCGCCGCGCAACGGCTGGTGGCGAGGTACTTCCCCTTCGTGCAGTTCATGTCCGCGGTTGCTGACGCGATCGTGCTCGGAATCGGGGCACGCCTCATCGCGACCGGCCACCTGACGCCGGGCGCGCTCATCGCATTCCTTCTGTACATCGATCTGTTCTTCTCGCCGATCCAGCAGCTGTCGCAGGTGTTCGACGCGTGGCAGCAGACCCGCGTGTCGGTGGGTCGCATCGCGGAGTTGATGCAGCTCGAGTCGCGCACGCCGGACGCGGCCGAACCGCAGGGGATGGGCCGCCTTCATGGCGATCTCGCGCTCGACGCGGTTCGCTTCTCGTACCCGGTGCCGGTCACCCGTCCGGGCTTTGAGGGCGCCCGCCCGGTCGCCCGGCGGGGCCCCCAGGATCCGCGGCTGTTGCGGTCGAGCGACGCGACCTGGCGCAAACCGCCGGAAGCGCTGCGCGGCGTCAGCGTGAGCATCGCGGCAGGGGAGACCGTCGCGCTGGTCGGAGAGACCGGCGCGGGGAAGTCCACGATCATGAAGCTGGTGGCGCGCTTCTACGATCCGGACACCGGCAGCGTCGAGGTGGATGGGCACGACCTTCGCGCCATCGAACTGCATGATTTCCGCCTGCAGCTCGGCTACGTGCCCCAGGAGGCCTTTCTCTTCTCGGGCACCGTTCGCGACAACATCGCGTACGGCCGGCCGGAGGCGAGCGACTCGGACGTGGAATCGGCCGCACGCGCAGTCGGCGCTCACGAATTCATCGCCCGCCTCACGGGTGGGTACCACCACGAGCTCACCGAGCGCGGACGGTCACTCTCCTCGGGTCAGCGCCAGCTGATCGCGCTGGCCCGCGCTGAACTGGTCGATCCGGTGCTCCTGCTGCTCGATGAGGCGACCTCGAACCTCGACCTGGTCACGGAGGCTCACGTCGCCGCCGCCATGCAGGAGGTGTCCCACGGACGCACGACAGTGGTGATCGCGCACCGCCTGCAGACCGCGAGAGCCGCCGATCGGATCATCGTGCTGCACGGAGGTCGGATCGTCGAGGCGGGGTCCCACGACGAGCTGATCGCACAGCGCGGAAGGTACGCCGCGATGTGGGATGCATTCGACAGCGTCACCGTCCCCGCGACCCGCAAGGAGTAGGCGGCGCCGAACCGCGGCCCGCGGTATCAGGCCGCGATCTCGAGAGCCTCGTCGATGAATGCGAGCAGCCTGCCCTTGGACACGAATCCGATCACCTGGCGAACCGGTTCGCCGCCGGCGAACAGGAGCAGGGTCGGCAGCGACATCACCCCGTATCTGCCCTGCGTCAGCGGATTCGCGTCAACGTCAACCGTGACGACCTGGAGGTGGCTCGAACGCTCGACCGCGACCTCGTCGAGGATGGGGGCGAGCATGCGGCACGGCGGGCACCATGCAGCGCCGAACTCGACGAGCACCGGCGTTGCGGCTGCGAGCACATCGGTGTAGAACGTTGCGTCGTCGACGGTCTTGACCATGGGGATGCTCCTGATCACTGGCGGGTCGTGACCGCCTTGTAGGCGGCGCAGCTCGAGAACGTGTGGACGGCACTCCGGGGACGAGAACGCGCGCCTCGGGCGGGCGGCGGAGGGTTACGGTCCTCCGCGGCATAGCGGTCCCAGACCGACTGGCGCGACATCCCGAGCCGGTCGGCAATGTCCTGCCAGCTCATGCCCTCGGAACGGGCGGCGAGCACTGTCGACGCACGCCGCGACCCGAGGAGCACGGCGATCGAGCGCAGTGCCACGAGCCGATCCCCGGTGGGAAGCGCGTTGAGCACGCCCAGCACCGTCGCAACCGCGGCGTCGGCGCTCGGAGGCGAGGACGCATAGGCCATATGTCAACTATACATGACATATGGTCACGCGCTCAACTGCCTCCCGGGGCTCCGCCCGAGGCGGATGCGCGTGCCCCGCGTCACCGCCACGCCCGCAAGGCAGAGCACGCCGCCGGCGATCGCGAGCACGGGCGGAACGTCGCCAAGGACCAGCCACCCCATGACGATCGTCAGCGGCGGGACGAGGTATCCCATGACGCCCATCCGTCCGCCGCTGGTGCGCGCCAGCGCATAGGCCCAGAAGCTGAAGCCCACCGCAGTCGGAAACAGTCCGAGGTACACGGCCCACGCCAGGCTGGCAGGGTCGGCCCGGCCCACGTCATGGATGAGCTGCGGCGCGAACGGCAGGCAGACGACGGCACCGATCGCGCACGCCAGCCAGGTGATCGTGAGGGCTGAGTTGTGCCGCAGGAGCGGTTTCTCGGCGGTGACTCCGCCCGCGTACACCGCGGCGGCGGCGATGCAGAGGACCGCTCCGACTCCGGCCTGGAATCCGCGCGTCGACGTGGCGTATCCGATCACGACGGCGCCGGCGAATCCGACGACGCATCCGAGCACGACGCGCCGGGGGAAGCCCTCGCCGAGAAACAGCCCGCTGAGGATGGCGACGAGCACTGGACCGGTGTTCAGCAGCATGGCGGCCGTCCCGGCATCGACCGTCCGTTCCGCCTGGTTGAGGAGGAGGTTGTAGGCGCCGAACCAGAGCAACCCGCAGGCGATGAGCCCCGGAAGGTCGGCGCGGCGGGGAAGGGGTTGCCTGCGTGCCGCGACGAGGATGCCGAGCGCCACGGTGCCGACCGTCAGGCGCGCGAGCGCAAGTGACCCCGGCGAGAGCGAGCGCCCGGCGCTCCGGATGCCGACGAAGGCCGACGCCCAGAGCACCACGGTCGCAAGCGCAGCCGCGAGGGCGAGGCCGCGCTCGCTCTGATGCACAGCGGGACGGGGCTCACCGGTCATCGGGCAAGCCTATCCGTTGAACACTTCGGTGATGACCGAACTGTCGGGGCTGTACCGTTGCCGGTGATGGGCACAGAGTTCGCCGCGGTCGGCCGGCTGCTCAGCAGCCCGGCACGCTGCGCAATGCTCGACGTGCTGCTCGACGGCGGGTCGGCGACGGCAAGCGAGCTGGCCGCAGCCGCCTCGGTACGAGCATCGACCGCGAGCGAGCATCTTGCGGCGCTGGTGGAGGGGCGCATGGTGGCCGTCGCGGCTCGCGGCCGCACTCGCGAGTACCGGATCGCGGATCGCGAGATCGCACTCGCGTTGGAGGCGCTCTCGAGAATCTGTCCGGAGCGGCCGGTTCGGTCGCTGCGGGCTGCGCGGACCATGGAAGCGATGCGCGGCGCGCGCACCTGCTACGACCATCTGGCCGGACAGCTCGGTGTCGAGATCCTGAACGCCCTCGTGCAGCGGCGTTGGCTGATCGCGCACGACGACGACTACACGCTCGTGGATTCCGGCGAACAGGCACTGGTCGGTCTCGGCGTCGACGTGGCCGCGGCCCGACGCCAGCGGCGCAACTTCGCGCGCGCCTGCCTCGACTGGACGGAGCGACGCCCACACCTTGCCGGCGCTCTCGGTGCAGCACTGTGTCAGAGCGTCGTCGGTGCGGGCTGGGTGAGACGGCGCCGTTCGGGGCGAGGCTTGACCGTCACCACGCTCGGGGTTGATCAGCTGGCCCACGCGTTCGGCATCTCGCTCCCGCCGGCACCGTGAGCCGGTCCTCGCGTCCGGCGACCCGTCCCGCTGCCCGCGCGCTGATCATCGACGCGCAGCGCCTCCTGCTCTTCCGAGGCGAGCTGCCCGACCGTGAGCCTTGGTGGTTTGCACCCGGCGGCGCGCTCGAGCCGGGCGAGACGTACGAAGAGGCGCTGGTGCGCGAGGTGCTGGAGGAGACCGGCCTCGTCCTCGACGTCACGACGCCACCGCCACACGTCTGGACTCGCGAAGTCGAGTTCACCTGGCAGGGGCAGGTCGAGCGGCACCTCGAACGGTTCTTCCTGATCCGGATCCAAGCGCACGAGGTCGATACGCGCGGCTTCGAGCCGGCCGAGACCGCAATCGTCCGACGCCATCGCTGGTGGGGTATCGATGACATCAGGAGCAGCGGGGACTGCTTCGCGCCGGCCCACCTCGGTGATCACCTCGCGCCGCTCCTCGAAGGTCGCGTGCCGCGCCTGCCCGTCCCGATCGGCGACTAGCGCTCAGCGTCCGGCTGCGCCGTCCGCCTGCTCGCCGGCCGCATGCACCGGATGAGCGAGGACGAGCAGCGAGCGCGGTCGGAGCGGCACCTCGTCGCCCTCGTGGTGCACGGATGAGCTCCGGTGACCCTCGGGGTCGTCGGTGTCCATGACCAGCGTCCATCCGCCGTGCCAGCCTGCCGGCATCGTCCACGTGATGGGAACGTCGCCGCTGTGGAGCAGCACCATCAGCGAGTCACCGACGATGCGGTGGCCGCGCGGGTCGCGGTCGGGTATCTCCTCACCGTTGAGGATCATGCCGATCGAGCGTTCGCCGTCGTTGTCCCAGGCGGCGTCGGTGAATTCGGTCCCGTTGGGCAGCAGCCACACGATGTCCTTTCGTCCCGAGCGCCGCGTCGCCTCGCCGGAGAAGAAACGCTTGCGCCGCAGCACCGGCTGCTCGCGCCGGAACGCGATCACCCGCTGCACGAACTGCAGCATCACACGGTCGACGTTCGTCCAGTCCAACCACGACAGCTCGCTGTCCTGACAGTAGGCGTTGTTGTTGCCCTGCTGGGTGCGACCGATCTCGTCGCCACCGCAGATCATCGGGCAGCCTTGCGAGAGGAGCACGGTGGCGATGAGGTTGCGCCGCTGCCTGTCGCGCAGGGTCGTGATCTCGGCGTCGTCGGTCTCGCCTTCGACGCCGCAGTTCCACGACCGGTTGTCGCTGGCGCCGTCGTCGTTGGCCTCGCCGTTGGCTTGGTTGTGCTTGTCGTTGTAGGTGACCAGGTCGCGGAGCGTGAACCCGTCGTGCGCGGTGACGAAGTTGATGCTCGCCCAGGGTTGGCGCCCGTCCCACTGGTACAGGCTGCTCGATCCGGTGAGGCAGTTCGCGATGTCGCGCACGCCTCCGGCTTCACCGCGCCAGAAGTCGCGGACGGTGTCGCGGAACGCGCCATTCCACTCGGCCCAGCGCACCGGGAAGTTGCCCACGTGATAGCCGCCCTCACCGACGTCCCAGGGTTCGGCCACGAGCTTGACGCGGGAGAGCACCGGGTCCTGGTGGATGATGTCGAAGAATGCCGAGAGCCGGTCGACGTCGTAGAACTGGCGCGCGAGCGCCGCGGCGAGGTCGAACCGGAACCCGTCGACGTGCATCTCGGTGACCCAGTACCGGAGGCTGTCGGTGATGAGCTGCAGCGTGATCGGGCTGCTGACGTTGAGACTGTTCCCGGTCCCGGTGACGTCGAAGTAGAACCGCGGTTCGTCCTCGACCAGCCGGTAGTACGACGGGTTGTCGATACCCCGGAAGCTCAGCGTCGGCCCGAGATGATTGCCCTCGCCGGTGTGGTTGTACACGACGTCGAGGATCACCTCGAGACCCGCCGCGTGCAGCGCGCGGACCATGGCCTTGAACTCGCGCACCTGGTCGCCGTTGCCGCCGCCCGCCGAGTAGCGGCTCTCCGGGGAGAAGTACCCGACGGAGTCGTATCCCCAGTAGTTGACCAGTCCTCGATCGATCAGGTGGCCGGCGTCGATGAAGTGGTGCACGGGCATCAGCTCCACCGCGGTGACCCCGAGCCGCCGCAGGTATTCGAGCGAGCTGGGATGCGCGAGCCCCGCGTATGTGCCGCGCAGCTCCTCGGGGATGTCGGGATTGCGCATCGTGAAGCCCTTCACATGCAGCTCATAGATCACCGTGTCGGCCCATGCGGTATCCGGACGGCGGTCGTCGCCCCACGGGAAGCTTCGGTCCACGACGACGCTTCTCGGCATCGCGTTGGCGGAGTCGAGGTGGCTGGCGTCGAGGTCGTCGCCGTCGAAGGAGTAGCCGAACAGCTCGGCGCCGTGCTGGAATCGTCCGGCGATCGCCAGCGCGTACGGGTCGAGGAGAAGCTTGCGCGGATTGTGGCGAAGCCCGTGAAGCGGATCGTACTTACCGTAGACGCGAAGGCCGTATCGCTGTCCCGGCCCGACCTGGTCGACGTACCCGTGCCAGACGAGATCGGTGCGCTCCTGGAGCTCGTAGATGGCAGTCTCGGCTCCGTCCTCCGCGAAGAGCACGACGTCCACGGCGTCTGCCGATGCGGAGTAGACAGCGAAATTCGTGCCCTCGCCATCCCAGGTCGCGCCGAGCGGCGCCTCGCTCCCGGGCCACGCCTGCTGACGGGGTGTCGACCGTCCTCCGATTCGCCGTCGCGGAGCGGTCATCGCGGGTCAATCATGGCGCATCACGGTGGCGTGCTCTGTCGAAATTGATAGAATCACCTTCATACATGCTGATAGCGAAGCTGATAATAGCGAAACCTCGAGCGCTCCGGCGGCGCGGGTGAGGACGGCTGCTCGCGCCACGTACCGGGTGCAGCTACGCGAGGAGTTCGACTTCGCCGCCGCCGAAGCCATCGTCCCGTACCTTGCGGCGCTGGGGGTTTCTCACCTTTACTGCTCACCGTACATGCAGGCGGCGCCGCACAGCCCTCACGGCTACGACGTCGTCGACCCGACAAGGGTCAGCGACGACCTGGGCGGCGAAGCAGGGTTGCGGCGGCTCGACTCGGCGCTCCGCGGTGCCGGGATGGGGCAGCTCCTCGACGTCGTGCCGAATCACATGTGCATCAGCGGCCGCGCCAATTCGTGGTGGTGGGATGTCCTGCGTTCCGGGCGCGACAGCCCGCATGCACGGTTCTTCGACATCGACTGGGACGCACCCGTGGCGCAGGGCAGAGTGCTCCTGCCCGTCCTCAGTGAGCCTCGATCCGAGCTGATCGCGTCGGGCAGGCTGCGGGTCGTCGAAGGACCGAGCGGCGATCTCGAAGTGGACTGCGACGGCAACGCCTTTCCGCTCGCACCGGGCACAGCGCGCACTCCCGGGCCGGCGTCTCCGGAGACGATCGATGGCCAGCACTACCTGCTCGACGACGCGAGGACCGGATCCACCCACCTCAACTACCGCAGGTTCTTCGACGTCACATCTCTCGCCGGCCTTCGCGTCGAGGACGCCGCCGTCTTCGACGCCGTTCTGACGCGTGCGCTCGAGCTCGTCGAGAACGGCATCGTCGACGGCTTGCGGGTCGATCACATCGACGGCCTTCGCGATCCCGCCGCCTTTGGGTCGCGGCTCCGATCCAGGGCGCCGACAGCGTGGTTGATCGCGGAGAAGATCCTCGCGCCCGGCGAGCGCCTTCCCGTGGAATGGCCGTTGGATGGCACCACCGGATACGAGTTCGGCGCCCTCCTCACCTCGCTGCTGGTCCATCCAGACGGGCTTTCGGAACTCTCCGGCTGCTACGAGCGGTTCACGGGCGACTCCGATGGGTTCCAGGCACAGTCGCAACAGGCGCGGCGCGAGGTGCTCGAGCACGTGCTCGAGGCCGAACTCAACCGGCTCGTCCGGGTCGCGACCGCCGCCGGAATCTCCGACCCGCGCGGCGAGCTCGTGGAGCTCGTGGCCGGCATGCCTCGATATCGCGTCTATCCGAGCGGGGATGTCCCGCTGTCGGACGACGACAGCCGCGCCATCGACGCCGCCGAAGACCGCGCGCGCCACTCCGGTCGATGTGACAGGTCCCGGCTCTCCGCGCTCGTCGCGGTGCTTCGTGCAACCGACGGCGCAAGCCCCGAGCAGCGTGAGCTTCGCGAGCGCTACCAGCAGGTTGCGGGTGCGGTGATGGCCAAGGGCGTCGAGGACACCGCCTTCTATCGCTATGTCCGGCTCGTGGCGCTCAACGAGGTGGGCTCCGATCCGGACCGGGTCGCTGATCTGGACTCGTTCCATGCAGCCTGCAGCGAGACGCAGGCAGCCCATCCGTCGACCCTGCTGGCGACGACCACGCACGACACCAAACGCGCCGAGGACGCGCGGGTGCGCATCGGATTGCTCTCCGAGATGCCGGAACGGTGGCGTGATGCGCTCGCGTGCCTCGAGGTGCTGGCCGAACGGCACCGCGGATTGCTCGCGCCGTCGCGCCGGGCGGAGTACCTCCTGTACCAGACGCTCGTCGGGGCGCACCCCATCGGTGCGGACCGCGTGTGGGCGTACATGCTCAAGGCATCTCGAGAAGCGAAGATGGAGACCAACTGGATCGAGCCGGACCACCCATACGAAACCGGTCTCGAACACTTCGTGCGCGGGATGGTCGCCGATCCGGACGTCATCGCTCAGATCACTGCGCTGGTCGATGGCATGACGCCGGAGTGGCAGACCCTCTCGCTGTCACAGACCTTGATCAAGCTGACTGCTCCAGGCATTCCGGACATCTACCAGGGTTCCGAGCTCTGGGACCTCCGGCTCGTGGACCCGGACAACCGCTCGGCGGTTGATTACGAGGAGCGCATCGCTTTGCTCCGCCATGTGACCGGCGGCGAGAGCGGCGACTTCATGTCCCGGCTCGCCGAAGGCGCGCCGAAGCTGCGGCTGATCGCCACGTCCCTTGCGGTGCGTCGACGCCACCCCGAGTCGTTCGGCGCCGATGCCGGATATGAGCCCGTGACCGTGACGGGATCGCGGGCACACCACGCCATCTGCTTCGCACGCACGCGCGCGGACAGGCAGTCGGCGACCATAACGATCGCCTTCCGCTGGCCGCTGCGTCTTCGTCTCGGATGGGAGGACACAGCTGTCCACCTGCCGGATGGGCGATGGCGGGATGCACTGACCGGAGGTGAGACCGATGGCGGCGAGGTGCGCCTCGGGACTCTGCTCACAGCGGCGCCGGTCGCTCTTCTGGAGCGCGCATGACCCTCCGCCTGATCAGCGTCTGGGCGCCTGACGCGAAGCATGTCGACCTGATTGCCCAGGAGGCCGCACGCGCGATGGCAGGAGCCGGAGGCGGCCGGTTCGCGTGCAACGAGGAACTTCCCGCCGGTTACGACCGGCAACGGCGCCGCGCTGACGCGGTTCAGGCGGTCGTGGCGGGATCCTCGCTCCAGACCGGCAGCGTCAGCACGAAGGACGCACCGCCTCCTGGCGTGGATCGAGCGCTGATGTCACCGCCGTGGAGTCGAGCCAGCTCGCGTGAGAGGTAGAGACCCAGTCCGGTGCCGGAGATGTGACTGTTCTCCGGTGTCACCAGGCGGCTGAATCGCGTGAACAGGCGGTGCATCTGCTCCGCGGGGATGCCCAGCCCGTGGTCGATGACCGCGACGCGCGCGACGCCGTGACTCACCGTCGTGTGACAGCTGATCTCGCCTCCGTCAGGCGAGAACTTGACGGCGTTGTCGAGCAGGTTCCGAAGAATTGTTTCGATTCTCCCAGCGTCGACATCGACCAGCACTGTGTCTCGCGGAAGGCGGACATCGAGACGGTGCCCCGGCGTGAGCTGCGTCTGAATCGCCGACGTCGCGTCGGCCACGAGGCGGCGCAGACTCTGCGGCTGCCGCTCGAGACGGGTGATGCCCTCCTCGAGGCGCGCGGTCTCGAGCATCTCGTTGACGAGCGCGTTCATCTCGTTGAGCTTGCGCTCGATCACGGGCATCGCGCGCTCGAGGGCAGCCGCGTCGAGTGACTTGTCGGCCATCATCGAGAAGTACCCGCGCACGACGGCGATCGGGCCGCGCAGCTCGTGCGACGCAAGCTTGAGGAAGTCCGAGCGCATCTTCTCCATCGACCGCGTGCGCTCGATGTGCTCGTGAAGGCGCTGTGCCTCGGCATCGCCCAGTGACCGAATGCGCTCCTCGGAGGCCTTGATCTGCCAGACAAGCCCGGCGGCGAATGCGGCCAGCTGGAGCGTCCAGGCATCCTCGTCACTGAAGCCGTCCGGCTTGATGGCCTCATGGGCTGCCAGCATCCCGAGCCGCACCGAACCCGCACGCCAGGCGACCGCCAGTGTGTCCGGGGTGGCGTACGCGTGGAGGTCGCCGAGCACGCCAAGCCCCAGGTCGGGCGCGCGTCCGCGAAACACGGCATCACCGAACACCACGCGGTCGCGTATCGCCGTGCCGTCCGGAGTGGACGGCACGGCATGAAGCTGCTGGAATTCCTCGGCGGAGAACCCGTGGGCCCCGGCCGCAGGGGTGAGCCGCGTTCGATCGGGGCTCAGCCGCCACAAGGTGACCCGTCGCGCTCCGACAAGCTCAGCGACCGTCCCGGCGAAGCGCGCGTACAGGTCGACATCCGATGAGGTTGCGTCGAGGTGATCGGACACGCTCAGGAGCGCATGAAGGGCGTTCTGCTGCGCATCTTTCGTCTCTGCAAACAGGCTCGCGTTCTGGAGAGCGCGCGCCGCCGACAGCGCGATCTGTTCGAGGTTGTCGATGTCGAGCTCGCCGAACGCCTCGTCGCTGCGGCGGCTGACAGCGAGGATGCCGAGCACACGGCCGCCAGCCCTGAGCGGCACGATGACGCGCCTGCGCACGTCCGACAGCTGTTCCTGCATGTCCCGGGGCATGCCGGAGACGTCGGAGAAGCCCTCGACCGCCATCTCGCCGCTCTCGATCGCCGCGCGCAGCTCCGGGGTCAGCACCCACCGGGCCCCGATGCGCGCGGGCAGCCGGGAACGGTCGTATCCGGCGATTGCCTCGATCGAATCCGGCCAGAACTTGGTCACGGTGATGCGATCCACCTTGACGAGCTCCGCGATGCGTTCGATGATCGCCTGCACCACTCGCGCGGGATCGAGCGAGGAGGAGAACTCCCGTGTCGCCTCGCCGGTGAGACGGAGACGGTCGACGAGGTGCCTTGTCGACTCTCGTGCGTCGTCGCCGAGCACCATGATGCTGATCAGCCGGGTGAAGCGATCCATGATCGCTCGCTCCGTGTCGGTGAACGCCCGGCTCCCGCGTCGCCAGAAGCCCACCACGCCCATGCCGAAGCTTCCATCGGGAAGTGGGACACCGGTGGACATCGGCACGAGGCGTCCGACGCGGATATGTGCGCCGAAGACCTCCGGAGCCGCACTCTCGTCGGGCGCGTTGGTGGTCTCGACCGGGACGCGTTGGAGCATCGCCCGTCCGTGCAGCATGCCTTCGTGGAGTGGCCACGCCTCGCCGATCAGGCTCTCCGCCCACGGTCCGGAGGCGGCGACGACGGTGAACACGTCGGGGCGCGAAGCCGGCACGACCGAGATGACGCACTCTGTCTGGCGGACGACGCGCGTGCCCTCGACGGCCATCGTCTGGAGCAGGTCCTGGAGGGGGACGGGATCCCGAGGGTCCGAGGGGACTTCGTCGAGCAGCCGCCCGACAAGCCGACCGATCGCCTCGTTGACGCGGCGGGTGTCCTCGGTTGTCGAGGCATCCTCGACCACAGGGCTCTTCACCTCGCGCGTCGGCCGCGTCCACTCCGCTCTGGGCACAGCTATACCACTCGGAAGATGGCCATTTTAGTGATAGTGACTATATCACCGAAGATCCGATCGACTCCGGAGGCGAGTTGATCCGATCAGACATCGTACGGCGAGGTGAGCGTCGAGACTGTCCCTCGACTGGGCGAAGAGGTCAGCTCGGTGGAGAAGGGGGCCAGCAAGGAGCCCGTCCCCCACGGCGTTTAGGTGTGCGGCGACGCGCCTCGGTGCGAAGCGTCAGGTAATGGCTACAGGCAAGGTATCAGTTTGCTTGACAGTGTCGATACCATACTGATAACCTCGTCGGTGGGCGTTGAGCCCTCCGTTGCTGGAATTCTCCTCCCCAAAAGCCCACCCCGCCGGGGTTCATCCCCCGGCTGGGGTGGCCACCCGTCGGTGACACGACGGTTGTTCGCGGGTGCTGCTGAACGGTATACACTCGCTATCATGATTTCGTGCGCTCCGGTCTGACGGGCACCCGCCATGCCGACCGAGCGCAGTTGGCCGGCACCTCCGTGATGGCGCCGAGGCGGCACGAGCAATGACTCGAACCGTCGCCGCGGCCAACCCGTCGATCCTGCTCAACCTCGACAAGCCGCTGTACACGATCGGCATCACGGCGGAGATCCTGGCCACCCACACGCGAACGCTGATGATGTATGAGCATCTCGGGCTGGTCGTTCCGAGCCGCACCGCCTCGAATCGCCGCCTCTACTCGCAGCGCGACATCATCACGCTGAGCGCGATCCAGCGACTCACGCGCGGCCATGGGCTCAACCTGGCCGGAGCGCGCTACCTGATCATGTGTCTGCAGTTGCTCGACGCGCACGGCGTGCCGCGACCTGAGCGGCTCGCCGACATCGACATCGAGCACGTGAGGGTCTAGACGGCCCAGACGGGCCTCCCCGCGGCCGTGAGTGGCTCGGGCCTACTTGTCGATGCGGTCGGAGCGGTCCCTGAAGCGGGCGACCGCATCGGAGATCGTCTCCTCGAGGTAGCGGTAGAACAGCCGTCGCTGCGAGATGTCGATCGCCGCCTCGACGTCCTGTCCCTCTCGCCGTCGCGCGATCCACGGCGGCACCCCGTCGGCGACAGTCTCGGTTCCCACGCGAACGTGCACAAGGGAGTCGTCGTCCTCCGCAACGTGCAGAGTCACGTTGAGGATCGGCCCGGTGTGCTCGACGAGACGCCAGCTCCGTTCCCAACGAGCGTTGCGACGGAAGTCATGCGCGAGTCGGGCCGCGTCGTCGGCGATGACGCTCTCACCCGGGCGCGCCGCGCGCGCCAGCAGCCTCCGAATATCGCGGTCGAGGTCGCGCGCAACCCAGTCGACGAGCGACGGTGCTCGATCATCCACGTCGGGATGCCCGCTCTGATCCCGCGCCAGCTCACCGATCGCCTGCACGGTGCCGGCGTGGCGGCGGCAGTACGTGATTCCCGAGAGCATGATGCCGTGAGCGGGGCAGATCGTTGCCGAACATGAGCGTTCGCGACGGTCGCGGTAGGCGCAGAGCTGCGCCGTGTGATTGGGGCAACCGCGCATCGTGCATGCGATACCGGATGCGACCGGAGCCGGTGGCTCCTCCCTGTCCCTGCGCCGGAACAGCGCGGTCGCGGGCAGTGCCCCCAGCCGCCGAAGCGCGCTCACATCTTTTCGCGGAGTCTCCACAGTCAGCACGGCATCGCTACCTCCAAGTCCCACTCTCGGCACGGCCACACTCGCTCGCGCCCCTGGAGTAATCAGACGCTACACGGGCTGTGCGCGAGCTCGTATGCGACGGTTCGCGATGCAGGATTTACACGCGGTGACGTGACGCAACCGTCACTGCCGGGGTTGTTCGGATTCGGTGCCGGGCTGCCCGCCGAGCACTCGGGTACGCTCCTGCCAGAAGCCGAGGCGCCGCTGGAAGCGAGCCGCCTCAGCCCTGAGCACCTTGAGGTCGGTCTCACGAACCTCCGATGCCGCGTCCTCGTCCATCGCTGCGACCTCTTGCTCGGCAAGCGTCAGGAGGCTGCGCTTGAAGTCGAGGAGCTCGGTGTAGACCTTGGTCCAATGAACGGCATCATCGACGTACGTGCTGTGCTCGTCCTCGCCGGCGAGCAGACGCTCAGGCTCGACTGCGTCCAGCGCCGCATCCTGCGCCGCTTCTCGATCAGGCACGGGTGTCATGACGTTTTCGGGGTCCGGGTCATTCTGTGGACCGACCCGACTCAAGGAACCCCGCAACGCGGACCCGGCCCTCCATGATCTGATGCGGGTCGCCGCGGGAGACAAGATCGGCTCCGATCGAGTCGGAAAGCCGGCCTGCCTGCGGCGCGTTCAGCTCGGCGTCAGATGCGAACGTGCTCGATGTCAATTTCTGCGAGCTCCGGCGGTCGCGGGATCGCGTTGGCGTCGAGGAGTTGCAGGCACTTGATCACACAGCGTGCGCCGGCGATGTTCAGCCCGGACTGGCGAGTGCACCGCTGAATCGCGCTCAGGGTGAGGATGTCGCGTTGGGAGTACCGTCGCCTGTTGGTCGCGGTTCGCTCGGGTACCCCGAGGCCCATCGTCTCGTACATCATCAGAGTGCGCGGATGGCTCGCGAGAATCTCGGCGGCGACGCTGATGGTGTAGAGCGGCTTGTCGAGGTCCAGCATCCGCTGGGATGTCGGCATCCGCGCTTCAGTGGACATCGGGCCGGCCTCTGGCGAGCACCACGACGGTGGCTCCATCTGCCGATCTGCGACGTGCTCCGGCCCGGTGCGTTGCGACGATGCGTGTGTCCGTCAGACCAGGCTCGCGCTCGTCGCGGTCCGCTGGCGAAAGAACTGAACGCGGCAGCGATCGCAGCGGAAGACCAGGCGGAGGCCCATCCGACCGAGCACCTCGGTGATCCGGGAACTGCACTGAGGGCAGGTCGCCGCCTCGTTGAGGAACGGGCCTCCCACGGGCTTCACGTCGAGCTGTATCGGCTTGTACTTACGAGCCATTGAGCACCTCCAACTGTTGTCGCGACTTCCCTCGCCCTCCCCGTCAGGAACATCCTATCACAAAACATGATAGCGGTGATATTGCTATCATGCGGTGCGTCCGGCGACGAGCGCCTTCAGGGTCTCTTTGCTACCGTACTCACGGGAGTCAATATTCGCGGTGGGAGCGCTGACTCCACCGGTCACGGAGGAGTGGTTGTGGAGGATGACGTCAAAGTCCTGCTGATCGAGGACGACGTCGCCGCGGCTGAGATGTACCGGCTTCGACTCGTCGCCGACGGTTACTCGGTGGTCATGGCGAGCGATGGCAACCAGGGTCTGCGCATGGCCGCGGATGAGGCTCCCGACTTCATCTACCTCGACCTCCGGCTGCCCGGGCTCGACGGGTTCGAGGTGCTGGAGCGTCTCCGAGCCGGCGAGACGACGATGCACATCCCGGTCATCATCCTCACCAACTACGGCGAGCCCGAGCTCCGTGAACGTGGCCTGAAGCTTGGGGCGCTCGAGTTCCTGGTGAAGGCCGACACCACTCCCGCCGAGCTCTCCGAAAGCGTCGAGCGGGCGACCGGCCCGCGCGCACTGCCCTCCACCTGAGGGCGAGGGCCGGCGATGGGCGCCGCTCACCGGGGGGCGAGCTTCACGCTCGCGATCGCCTGACCCGAAAACGAAGAGTCCACCCGCGCCGTGGACGGGGTCCCGGCGGGAAGGTGTCGGATTTCATGATAGCGACAATATCAGATATAAGCCGCAAACAGGGGCGGGCAATCCACGTTCGGGCTCGGGCGAGCCGGCGGCTCCGTCAGCCGGTGGACGTCAGAGCGATTGCCCCAAACGCGGTCTGATGCCGGTGGCGCCCCCGGCATTTCGCGCCGGCACCGCATCGATGTGCGCCGATTGCCATTTGCCGGGAGCGAAGATCCCGATCGCGGTCCCTCCCTGGACATCCCTGATGATCAGGTGACCGTCGCTCACTTCGATGTACCGGCCGCCCTGATACGCATGCTTGTCGCCGCCGGGATCGACCACGATCACCATTGCTGGTTCACCTCGGAAATGGAGTCAGAAGCATGCACAGGGTCCGGCGGACCATACATCGGTTGATCGGTCCCGGGCACGTCGCGCACGCGATCGTCGCCTACGTGTAGAGGTTCCTTCGCAAGAAGGCGAGCATCCGGGGCGCGGCATCGAGGCGGTTGGCACGTTTCGCGAGCCCGTGTCCCTCGTCGTCATAGATGAGCAGCTCGCTTGGGACGCCGCGGGCGACCAGTGACGCGTGCAGCTGACGCGCCTCTCCGACCGGAACCCGCGGATCGTTGGCTCCATGCACGAGCATGAGGGGAGCCCGAATCGCGTCGGCGTGGGTCATCGGCGACGCTTCGATGAGGAAGTCGCGATCCGTGTCGAGGAAGCCGTACTCGACCTCGCGAATACGGCGCCGGTAGGGCGATGTGTTCTCGAGAAACGTGACCAGGCTGCTGATCCCAACGGTCGCGATGCCGGCCGCCCACAGGTCCGGATAGAACGCCAGCGCTGCCAGGGTCATGTAGCCACCGTACGATCCCCCGATCACCGCAACGCGGCCCGCATCGACGCCGCGCTCGGCAAGCGATCCGTGAACGGCGGTCAGGTCACGCACGGAGTTGAGACGCAGGCGGCGATCGTCGAGTGACACGAACCGCCTTCCCCATCCCGCCGAGCCGCGAACGTTGGGCGCGACCACGGCGATGCCGTCGGCAACCAGCCTGACGATGAACGGGTCGTAGCGTGGCGCGAACCGTGCTTCCGGACCCCCGTGCACCGCGATCACGACCGGCGGGTTGTCGACAGGGGGTTTGTAGAGGAAGTACGTGATCGGCTCACCGTCGAACGACTCGATCTCGTGCAGCTCGGGCGTGACCAGGTCGGAGGTGACGACCTGGTCGATCGGCAGAAGCGGCACGGGCGGCCGCGAGTCAGCGGTGTCGATGCGCAGGGGAGTCATCGGGGTCGCCGTCGCCGTGAAGGAGAGCAGCGCGGTCGAGCCGTCGGCGGAGAGCCACGGCCGCGGGACCAGTGGCAACCCGAAGCCGGTGCCCGATTCGGTTAACGCCAGGTCTCGGATGTGGGCGAGGCTCTCGCCGTCATGGAGGTGCAGACGGGTGATCGCGTTCTCCGCATGGAATACGAGCACGCTCCGCCCGTCGCCACTGAGCGTGGCCTCGCTGTCCCACCTGGTGTCGAGCACATAGCGCCAGGACGACGTCCCGATGTCGTAGCGGGCGATCGCGGAGACGTCTCGACCCGCATCGGTGCTGAAGAGAAAACCCCCGGAGTCCGGATACCATGTTGGTGCGCCGGCTGTTCCCGCACCGGTGCGCTCCACGACCGTCCGCACCTGATCGGTCTCGAGGTCGATGATCATGAGGTCGCCGCTGAGCGCGAAGGTCGTGTCCAGGCGCACGACGGTGAGCCACCGGCCGTCCGGCGAGAAGCTTTCGACGCGGTTCCAGCCATCCTCGAGAACCGTGCGGATCGCTCCACTGCCGGGGTCGATGACGTAGACGTCGATGTCGATCCCGTTGCGCTTGGTCGAGGTGAATGCGATGAGCCGGCCGTCTCGACTCACGTCGCCGAGATCGTGCTTGACGTTCTCCTCAACGACGAGCGCTCGGGGCTCGCCGCCGCGCCGATCCACGAGCCAGAGCTGATAGTTCTCGTTACCGCCACGATCGACAGCAACGACGATGTCGTCGGTGCCGGGAATGTAGCGCGCGGCCGACACCGGCTCGGCGAGGAAGGTGAGCCGTGTCAAGTCGCCACCCAGAGCGGGGAGCCGGTACACCTGCATGCTACCGGTCCCGTCGCTGCGGATCAGCAACTCGTCACCCGACGGGGACACGTCGGCGATGATCGAGCTCCGCGCTCCCAACAGACGCGTCAGCAGATCGTCGACCACGATGTCATCTTCGCATCCGTTCACCCGGCTGCGTCATGGCGCCTCCCGGGATCTCGTTCGACGGCTACCGACTTCTCAGCCGCTCCACGGCGCGGCGCCAGCGGCATCGCGCTCGATCATCGTCCGAAGCTGGTCGATCAGGGTGGTGTCGTCGAGGACGATGCCGAGTTCGCGGTTGTATCGGAGCGACTCGGTGGAGAAGTTCTGCGAGCCTATGAACGCCTCCTCGTCGCGCGCGCCCGGATCTCGCACGATCACTTTGGCATGTATGTAGAGCGCGGCATCGGGGGCGTAGAGCCTGACGTGCACGCCGGCTGCTGCCAGATCGCCGAACGCTGTGGCCCAGCTGCTCGAGTCGGTCATGCAAAGCTCGACGTTCACGCCGCGGCGGGCGGCTGCGGCGATGGCTGCCGTGATCTCGGCGTTGGCCATCTCCTCGTTCTCGATGTCGAGCTCCTGACTCGCGCCGTTGACGAGCGCCAGCAGGTCCGGGAGCGACGTGGTCGGTGACCAGACGAGGTCGGCGCCGGGCGGCGGCTCGACGTGAGTCCCGCCGTAGTCGGCATCGAACGTCGTGGTGATCGCCGCCAGATCCGCGGGCGCGCGGTCGATAACAGCGATGTCACGCGTGTCCGCGTAGTAGCGGCTCGTCCAGTTCAAGGTCATGATCACGCCCACCGACCCGTCGACGACGAGGGTCTTCTGGTGGGTGAGGGCGTACCGCGAGCCGGCCCACGTGACGTGCACGCCGTGTCCCTGCAGGTACGCGAATGCCGGGTCGTTCGCCGCAGCCGTGTACCCGGCGTTGAGGATCACCCTCACATCGACCCCGCGTGCGGCGTCGGAGACGAGCAGCTGCTCGGCGCGGATGTCCGCCAGCTCGTACATCGTGAGGTCCACCCACCGCCGGGCGGACGAGACCAGGCTGTAGATCGGCTCCATCCCGGCCGCCGGCTCGATGATGACGGAGAGTGGCGCCGCCTGGGATGGATGCTGCGAACCGATGGGCGCAGCGGTGGCCGGACTCGCCGGGGCTGCCGGGGAACTGGAGGTCACGCCGGAGGACGGCGTCGAGCCACAGCCGGCGAGGGTGAGGAGCCCGGACAGCGCCAGCCCACGAAGCCGGAGATACCGCATCCGACCAGTATGGGAAGCCCCCTGTACGGCTCTCCGGACGGTTCCGGCAAGCTCCCGATCGGAGCGAGGACCGGGTACTGACCGTATGGAGCGTTCGAATCGAACGAACCCCTTGCACCTTGCGCGTCCAGCGCGCCACAATCGTCCCCTCGGAGTTTCAGTCGATGTCGAGAGGGGACCTATGCAACGTCGATTCGTGAAAAGAGCGTTTGGCGCAAATTCGCGCCGTCCAGGAGGAGTTTCATGACATCAGCCCGATCTTGGGCCGCGCTGGCATCGGTGGGTCTCGCGGTGTCAGCCGCGACCGTGGCCACCGGGACGCCGGCTTCGGCATCCCACATCTCCGGCCGCTCGGCGCTGGCCGGATCGCTGACCTCGGGCGCCGAGCGCGCCAAGCCCGAAGGCGGGGTCGCCGCAGGGACCAGTGTCGCGTTCGATCTCAACCTCTCGCTGCGCAACGCCGCTGCAGCCCAGGCACTCGTCACGGCGATCTCGACTCCCGGGTCGGCTCAGTATCGCCACTTCCTGACCCAGGCTCAGTGGGTAGCGCGGTTCGCGCCGACCCGGGCCTCGGTCGCGTCCGCGGAAACCTGGCTGCGTCAGCAGGGCTTCGCGATCGGCGCAGTCCCGGCGGACCGCCTGTTCATCCCAGCCAGCGGCAGCGCCGCCCAGGTTCAGCGCGCGTTCAACACCACCCTCGGCACCTACAAGGTGAACGGGAAGGACCTGCGCCTCGCGAACAGCGCGCTGTCGATCCCCACCGCGATCGCCGGCGTGGTTTCCGGCGTGGTCGGTGTCAACCAGTCGCTGGCGACCAACGATCTCAGCTCGGGATTGGCGACTCCTGCAGCATCGAACGCTGCGAAGCCCAACCAGGAGCCGCCACCACCCGCCGCGTTCAGGAACCCGCAGCCGTGCTCGGCGTACTTCGGCCAGAAGATCGACACGACCGACAACGCATCCCTGTATGCGCCGTTCACGAGCCCGCAGCCGTATGACATCTGCGGGTACACGCCCGCGCAACTCGAGGGTGCGTACGGCCTTTCGAGCAGCATCGCGAGCGGCAACAACGGCCACGGCGTCAAGATCGCGATCGTCGACGCGTACGACGCGCCGACCCTCCTTGCCGACGCGCAGCGGTACTTCAGCCTCAACGATCCGTCGATCCCGCTGCCCAAGAGCCAGTTCACGAACATCAAGCCGTCGTCAGTGGGCAACGAGGCGGAGTGCGGTGCAAGCGGATGGTTCGCCGAGCAGTCGCTTGACGTCGAGTCCTCGCACTCGATGGCTCCAGGCGCGCACATCATCTTCGTGGGCGCGGTGGACTGCCTCGACAACAGCCTCCTGGACGCGGTGAACACCGCGATCACCAGTGGCGCGTCGGTTGTCAGCGACTCGTGGGGCGACACGCTCGGTGACCTGCTCACCGACGCCGCAACCAAGGCCGCCTTCGACAACACGTTCATGCTTGCCGACACGACCGGGGTCAGCGTCCTCTTCTCGAGCGGCGACTCCGGCGACAACTTCGCGGACTTCGGGATGACGGTTCCGGACTACCCGCCGACCAGCCCCTTCGTCACCGCGGTGGGTGGGACGTCGCTGGAAGTCGGCAAGTCGGACAACCGCCTCGCTGAGTACGGCTGGTCGACTGCCAAGCAGGTCCTCTGCGAAGGCACCGTCACCAACTGCGGCTCCGCGACCACGCCGCTCGGCACGCTCAATTTCCAGGCCGGTGGTGGCGCTGGAACGAGCTACACCTACCTCCAGCCCTCGTACCAGGCGAATGTCGTCCCGGCTGCGCTCGCGCTTCGGAACCAGAACCTGTTCGGACCGACGCCGCTTCGCGTCGTCCCGGACATCTCGATGGACGCCGATGCGTCGACCGGAATGCTGATCGGATTGACCCAGACCTTCCCGAACGGGAGCGTTCGCTACTCGCAGTTCAAGGAAGGCGGGACGAGCCTGGCCTCGCCGCTGCTCGCCGGTGTCATCGCTGACGCCGACCAGGCCGCCGGCGGCTCGATCGGGTTCCTGAACCCGACCCTGTACCAGGTGGACACGCACCATGCGCCCGCGTTCAACGACATCGTGCCCGCGGCCAATCCGGACGCCACCGCCGTGATCCGGGTCGACTACCTCAACACGGTGAACAAGTCCAGCGGGTTCGTCGTGAGCCTTCGCGCCATCGACTACCAGGGCGTGGAGACCTACTGTGACGGCACGGGGAACTGTGCATCACGTCTGGTCACGGTGAACACCGCATCAGGATTCGACGGCATGACGGGCATCGGCACCGTCGGAACAGCCTTCATCCGGTGGATGGCGGCTGCCTGACACCGCGCTGACCGTCTAACGAAGGGGCGCCGGGAAACCGGCGCCCCTTTTGCGTGCGACGGCTCGCCGGTCGAGCATCACTTCGCGAGCTTCCGTGGGCCATCATCTGCCTCGTGAATGGGACGCGCCGACCGGTGACGATCGTGACCGGGGCGGGGAGAGGCATCGGTGCGGCAACCGCGCTGCTGCTTGCTGAGCGCGGGCATGACGTGGTCGTGAACTACCGGCAGGAAGAGGCTTCCGCGATGCACGTCGTCGAGGCTGCGGTTGCATCCGGGGCGCGAGCCATCGCGGTCCGGGCGGACGTGACCGTCGATGATGACGTGACGCGGCTCTTCGCCACAGCGATAGACGCACTCGGACCGGTGAGCGGTCTCGTCAACAACGCGGGGGCCACACTGCATATCGGGGATCTCGCCGACACGCCGGTGGCCACAATCAGAGCGGTCATCGACGTCAACCTCGTGAGCGCGATCCTCTGTTCGCGACGGGCCGCGCAAGTGATGTCAACGAGCCGCGGCGGCTCCGGGGGCGCGATCGTCAACGTGTCCTCTGCGGCGGCGACACTGGGGAGCGCCCACGAGTATGTCCACTACGCGGCGGCGAAGGCGGGCGTCGACACCCTGACCCTCGGGCTCGCGAAGGAGCTCGCCCGCGAAGGGATCCGGGTCAACGCCGTGGCCCCCGGGGTCGCTCGAACCGATATACATCGGGATGCCGGCGCTCCGGATCGTGCCGACAGATCCGCTGAGAGAATCCCGCTCGGACGACCCGCGGATCCGACCGAGATCGCCCGGGTCATCCTGTGGCTGCTGGGCCCGGACGCCACCTACGTGACGGGCGCGATCCTGCGCGCCGCGGGAGGTATGTAGCGGCACCGGAGGTCTCGTGAATGACGCGACGGGACGGGAGATCCGTCGCCACGACGCGCTAGTGTTCCCGCCGTGAATATCGCACCGCGCCAGCGCGACGATGCGGCCGAGGTGGCTCGCCGCTGGATCCGTTACCAGGCAATGCTCTGGGACGTTCCCGGAATCTCCTACGGTGTCAGCCACGACGGGCGTGTGGTCATGGCGGACGCGCGGGGCACCGCGGACATCGCGTCGGGCCGTCCCGCGACGCCGGTTGCGACCAGCTACCGCTGCGCGTCGATCACCAAGACCATGACCGCGACTCTCGCCATGCAGCAGGTCGAGGCCGGGAGACTCCGGCTCGACGAGCCCATCGCCACGTACCTGAGCTGGTTGCGGCGCGTGCCACACGCGAAGGACATCAGCATCCGGCACCTGCTCATCCACGCCGGCGGTGTGATCCGGGACGGGTCGAATCGCTGGGGCGACGATGACTTCCCGGATCGCGACACCGTGCGAAAGGAGGTCCGGCAGCGCCTCACCTTCGCGGAGCCGTCGACGACGTTTCGGTATTCGAATATCGCCTACGTGCTCCTCGGCGAGGCACTCGAGGCGGTCACCGGGAGGCCGTATGAGGCGCTGCTGCAACGGAATGTGCTCGGTCGACTCGGCCTCCACGGGAGCGCGCCGTCCCTGACGCCGAGCGTGCGCAGGACCATCGCCACGGGCTACTACCACCGGCGTCCCGGCGAGCAGGCGCGCGCGGCGCGACACGCCGAGGCTCGCGCCTTCTCGCCCGCGGGCGGCCTCGTCTCGACCGTGCCGGATCTGCTCGAGTACCAGCACGCTCACTTCCCAGGCGTGGGGGACCTCATCTCCGACCTGTCGCGGCGGGAGATGCAGCGGACGCAGTGGCAGCGGCCGGAGGAACCGAATCACGGACTGGGGTGGATGATCTGGCACGTCGATGGGATCGCGATCCGCGGGCACAGCGGGGGCTTCCCTGGATTCAGCACGAAGATCGGGTTCTCACCGGAGTGCGGTCTCGCGGCGGTGGTGCTGAGCAACACCAACGGGCCCGTGCCCGGCATGGCGCTCGATGCCATATTCCACAGCGCCGCCTGGGTGGTTCGCCGGTGGGACGCCGCCGCCGAGACCGCGCATGGACATTCACGGGCGAGCATCGGGCGCTTCGCGGGCCACTACCGAGGTGAGATCGGCGAGATCACGATCGTGCGCATCAACCGATCGCTGTATCTCATCGACCCGGAGATGACGATGCCTCTGGCGGCCGCGGCGAGACTGCGACCGGACGGCGCTCGGCGGTTCACCATCGTCGAGGGTGACGACTACGGGCATTTCGGCGAGGAGGTGAGCTTCGCGGTGGACGCCGCGGGCCACTCCACGGCGATGCGATACGGCCCCCACACGCTTCGCCGAGCAGACGTCTAGGAGTACTTCTCCACGAGGGTCAGCTGCGACTCGGCACCGACCGCCAGACAGAAATTGCCGCCGCCGGTGGCCGTCGTGCAGCTCACCGAGCTGATGCCGTCACTGGTGCTGCTGGGGTTCACGGTCGGCGTCACGGTCCACGTCGCGCCGTTCCACGCCTCCGCCAGCGTGAACTGGGTCGTTCCAGAGCCGAGCGAGTAGCCGCCGGCCATGCAGAAGGTCGTGCCCGTGCAACTGACCGACAGCAGAAAGTTGGCGGGACTGCCGCCGACGTTGGGGGAGGGCACCACGCTCCACGCGGTGCCGTTCCATCGCTCGACCAGGGTGTCCACCGGGGTCGAGCCCTGCGCACCGACGGCGACGCAGAAGGTTGTGCTCCGGCAGCGCACGCCGTTGAGGGCACGGTTGGTCGTCGAGCTCACGATGGTCCAGCTGGACCCGCTCCACCGGTCGATGAGCTGACCGTTCCCGGCCGTGCCGACGGCCACGCAGAAGCTCGTGGTGGCGCAGCTCACGGAGTTCAGTTGGTTGTCGTCGGTCGAGTTGGTGTTGGGCACGGTCTCGGTCGTCCACGAGTTGCCATTCCACAACATCGAGAACGCCTCTTCGGGCTGCGTCGTCCACCAGCCCACGGCCATGCACCAGGTCGGGCTCTTGCAGCTCACTCCGTAGAGGTCGTCAAAGGCACCGGGTCCGATGAGGATGGATTTGAGCATGGTCCACTTCGAACCGTTCCACTTCTCGGACAGGAGATAGTCGGAACCGGACCTGAACTGTCGCCCCACCGCCATGCAGAAGGAGGCCGACGAGCAGCTGACCGCGTTGAACTCGATCTCCGTGCTGCCCTTCGAGGGCGGTGAAGCGACGATCGCCATGGTCGTGCCGTTCCACTTCTCACTGAGCGTCCGACCGGAACCCGATGACCCATACGTGCCGACCGTCATGCAGAGTGCCTGCGTGGAGCAACTGACCCCGGACAGCTCGGATGACGAGCCCTTGTTCGGTGAGGTGACGAGTGTCCATTGGGGACCCGAAGCTTCGACGTTCACCGCGGTCAACAGGAGCAGCGCGCCCGCCATTCCCAGCACCGCACCCTTGGTGCCGCGTCGCGTACAAGCAATCATGGGCCCTTCTCTCGCTGGGAGTTGCCGCCCAGCTGCGGAGCGCCGAATGTAGCAAGGACCGCCGAGACCCGTCAAGAAGCACGGTTTTGCACAACGGGAGACGTCCCGGCGCACGCTCCGACTTGGGAATCGCAGCGCTAAGGCGCTGTTCGGTCGCTCGCGGCCAGCATGGCACGGAGGCGCTGCAGCCTGCTCTCGCGGTCCCGGACAAAACGTCCGATGCCCTCGAGGATGTACGCCTTCGTCAGGTGCGCCTCATCCATGACCTCCTCGACCGAGCCGCCGGTGCGCCAGCGATCATCCCAGTCGGCGCCCATGGAATACTCCACACCGAGCGGTCCATCGATCCAGTCGCGCATGAGCTTGACCGTCCGGTTGGTGATGGCCATGGCGTCGAGACGGTCGGCCGGGGCGATGACACTGTCGCGATATGCTGCCGTCTGCATCCGAAACAACTGCGGGCTGATCGCCGCGACGATCTTCACGTTGAGGCCAAGATTGTCAAGATCAGGCAGAGCCTTGACCACGTTCGCCGTCGTGGTCGTGCCCTGAACGAACACGGTTCCCATCGCCGGGACGCCCGGACGGAAGGGACGGAGCACGTAGGCGCCACGCGCTGCTTCGAAATGACTCGGGATGCCGAGGGCCTGGCGGTCGGGCAGCTCGATCGCCGGCCTGGTCAGATGCAGCGCGACGATCGGCACGTCTGTGGCGAGTGCCGCACCGAGCACCACCGGCACCTCGTTGTATTCCCAGGGATGCAGGTCGATGACCTTGCCCTCCGGGAACAATTGGGTCACGCCCGGCTCGTAGATCCCGAAGTGCGTTCGCGAGTCCTCGGCGGTCTCGGGACCCGAGTGGCCGGCCACCCACAGCACCTTGCCGATCTTGAGCTCGCAATCCTGGGCGAGCTGGCTGAACAGCCGCATCTCACCGTATTTGAGGTAGCTGAAGGAGCCGTAGGTCGAGCACGCACCCCAGAACCCGTTGAATGACGTGAACGGATCCGTGGACAGGTTCACGGTGGCGAGCCCGGCGATCATGCCGGCGTTCGTGAACTCGGTGATCTCGGTGGGGAGGAGGGCGCCGCGGGGATTGGTGTCGCGCTGATACCACCCCGAGCCGGGCATGTCACCGAAGTCCTTGGCGAAGCCGGAGAGATTCGTCGAGTCCGCGAGATCCGCCGACGCCGCGATGAAGAGCGGCCGGCCATAGTCCTGCCGCGCCATGGCGTTCACCCACGAGCTCCACGCGCCGAGCGCGGTTCGGTTGGCCTGCTTGTCACCGGGCTTCCGGTACATCGCGGCCGGATAGCCACGGTAATCCGTCACACGTGGGTCGGTGAAGATGCCGGCGCCACTGCCACCGACCGTGAGCCCGTCGACCTGCGCCGGCACCAGCGCTGCAAGCTCGACGAGGCGATCGGCGATTGCATCGACGACCGCGGGATGGTCGGCGAGCACGCCCGCCGCGCGGCGCAGGTTCTCCAGAGCCTGCTCGTGGAGCGCTCCGGGATCGGCAGGCGCGGGCTCGTCGACACCGGCATAGCTGATGCCGTACTTCTCCATGAATCCGTGGCGCACTTCCCAGAAGGGCGCGCTGTTCATCGCATGCGGCGATCCGTGGCTCTTGTTGTCGTACTTGCCGTATCCACGTCCCTTGCGGGTGCGGAACCAGGCCACCGACGGCACCCGCTCGGGGTTCTCGCCGCAGGCCGCCTCGAGCACGGCCCTGGTCACGGGAGCCCACTCCGATCCCTCCATGGTTCCCGACACCCGCCAGCTGTATGAGCCGAACCACGTCGCGGGCGTACCCGGGACCACCGAGGACGCGGCGAAATCGTCGATGCCGAAATCGTTCCAGTCGAGGAGGAACACGAGGTTCGACAATCCCAGGCCCCACGCCGCGTTGCGCGTCTCGTGGCTCGCGCCCGCGGTGAGGCCGCCCTCGCCCTCAACCACGAAAACACGCACATCCCCTGCTCCGGCGGCCTTCAACGCGAGCGCCTCGCCCGCTGCGGGGGGCATCCCGTGGCCCGACGGACCGGTGTTGTACTTGAGGAACAGCGTCTTGCCGGCCATCTCGGCGTGGCCGGGCAATCCCCCGCGATGCCTGAGGGTGGTCAGGTGCTCGGGAAACAGGGCCCAGCGCCCCCCGTCGGGAAGATCGAACGCCGGGCTCGGATCGCGGGCGGCCCTGATCCGGAGCGTCTCATTGAGCGCGGCGAGCGTGGCGTAGACCACCGGAACCGTGTGTCCCGCGGAGAGCACGAAGCGGTCGGCGAAGGGCAGCCAGGGCCGTCGTATGTCCCAGCGCATCGCGCCCGAAAGCATGGTGGCGAGCAGCAGATGGACCTTGGACCGCGAGCCGCCGGGATGCCCGCTCTGGCGGTAGTTCAAAGCGAGATCGATGAACTCGTCCACGACATCCTTGATGACTTCCCACGCCGGGAATGACGCCTCCGCGTCCGCGTAGAGGCGTTCGGGGGTCTCCATGCCTGTGCACAATAGCGGCCCAGGAGAACCGAATGACGACCACCGTGCCCATCGAAATCAACCAGGCGATCCACGATGCGATCAGCGCCTCCGCGGATGAGTTGATCAGCACCTCGCGGGCGATCCATGCGCTCGCGGAGATCGGATTCGAGGAGGTCGAGTCGTCGCGCATCCTCAGCGGCGTCGTCGAGCAGCACGGCTTCCAGGTGGAACGTGGCGTTTCGGGCATGCCGACCGCGTTCGTCGCGAGACATGGGCACTCGGGTCCGCACGTGGCATTCGTCTGCGAGTACGACGCGCTGCGCGGTCTCGGGCACGCCTGCGGACACAATCTCATCGCCACGTCATCGGCCGGCGCGGGGATCGCGCTCGCGCGCTCCCTCCGCGGCCGCGGCGTGGAGGCTCGCGTCACCGTCGTCGGCGCGCCGGCGGAGGAGGGGGGTGGGGGCAAGATTCCCCTGTGCCGGGACGGGCTGTTCGACGATTGCGACGCCGTGCTCATCTTCCATCCGTCGGACCGCACGGCGTCCGTCCAGTACGCGCTCGCGTGCACGCACTGGGAGTGGACCTTCCGTGGCAGGGCGGCGCACGCGGCGGGGCATCCGGACCAGGGCATCAATGCGCTGGATGCGTTCGTTCACGCATACAACGGGGTATCGCTGTGGCGTCAGCAGCTACGTGATGACGCTCGGGTCCACGGCTTCATCATCGAGGGAGGCACCGCGCCGAACATCATTCCCGAGCTCACGCGTGGTGAGTATCTGACCCGCGCTCGTGACGGCCAGTACCTGCGCACCATGAACGAACGCTTCCGCGCGATCTTTGAAGCGGCCGCACTGGCGACCGGCTGCGAGCTCCAGCTCGACGAACGGGAGACCTACCTCGACCTTCGTTCCAACGCCGTTCTCGGGGAGCGCGCGAGCCTGCATCTCGAGACGGTCGGTCTCCGCGAGGATCGCGTCATCCCATGGGAGCGCACCGGCTCGACCGATGTCGGCGACGTGTCCTATGCGGCTCCGACGCTGCATCCCGAATTCGCGATTGCCGATGAGGGGATCGGCCCGCACACACACGCCTTTCGCGAGGCGGCGCTGTCGGCCCGGGGTCAGCAGGCGATGCTGCAGGCAGCCGAGGTGCTGGCGCGCATCGGTGCCGATGTCATCTTCGACGTGGAGGTGCGCACCCGGGTTCGCGACGCGTTCCTCGCCCAGCCGCACCATCGCACGGAGTGGACCGGGTCGGGAGCGTAGCCGCCGGCCAGGGCTCCCCGGGATCCGATTGACGGGCCCGGGGAGTCCGGCGCGGCGACCGCCACGGTTCAGTGAACCGCGTGCACCAGTTCTGGGATGAACAGAGCCGCGTTGACGGTGCCGACCCCTGAGGAGAGGTCGTACCCGTCGACTGCAGCGAATCCACGGACGGTGTGGGTCGACCCACCCTGCGGGAAGGTCACGGTGTTGGTCCCGGCGGTCACGTCGACGATGCCCGGGTCACCTGCCGCTTCCATCGCGTACAGGGCGGGGTTGATGAGGCCGAGCCCGTGGCCGGCCACCTGGTCAGCGATGGCGATGATTCCCGAGAACTCGGGGGAAGCCTCGCTGGTGCCACCGATCAGGTAGAAGCCCGCGGGCCCCTGAGCGGCATTGGCATTGAGGTACACGAGCGCCGCGCCGTTGACGGCCGCACTCATGGCGATGTCCGGGAAGCCGCGCGACGAACCGACGACCGAAGCGACCCCGTTCTGGTACGACGGCCGCGCGAAGATCGACGAGGTGCCGCCACCGCCGGCAGCCGGCGAACCGAAGAGCGCGGTGTCATTCCAGACGGCGGCCGGCTGGGTCGGCTTGCCGTTGGCGTTCAGGAAGAGTTGCAGGCCACCGACGCCGGTCACGAGCGGGTCGTCCGAAGGCCATTCCGCAACGCGGCGCAGGAAGTAGGTTGCCGCGAAGCCCTGCGGTGTCAGCGTCTTGGGGCCCGAGGGTCCCTGGTCGCCCGAAGCCGCGAGCACGGTGACCCCGTTGGCCGCCGCGTTCTCGTAAGCACTGCGGAGCCGGAGCAGCGACGCCGCATCGGGGAAGGTCTGCTCGGGGGCTGCGAAGCTCTGCGTGATGACGTCACCGAGATGGTGGTCGATCACGTAGTTCTCGGCTGCGACGATCTGCGGGAATCCGGTGACCCCGATCGTCTCGGCCACAGGCGTCTCGACGAGCAGGATGTTGGCGCCCGGCGCGATCGCGTGTGCGTACTCGACGTCGAGCGACGTCTCCTCCGCCCATCCGACCATCTGCGGACGCTTGGTCGGGTTGAACGGTGGAATCGGACCTTCCGGCTGCAGGATCGTGAAGTTCGGTGGCGGAGGGAGGTTGAAGGACTTGTCGAAGGTCTTCAGCTCCTGTCCGATCCCGCTGAAGCCGTACGAGTCGACGATGACGATCGTCTCGCCGGCGCCGTTCATGCCCCGCTTGTAGAGCGGTCCGAGGTTGTACGCCTTCTGGAACTGGAACGGCGCGTAGCACGCGATGCCGATCTGGGCCTCGCAGTCGGCCGTGGTTGGCGGGGTCAGGAACGCGTGGTTGCTGACCAGCTGCGCGAGCGGGATCGGACCCGCTCCTGCCGCGGTTGCGACCGCCGCACCGGAGCCGCCGACCGTGAGCAACGTGGCGGCGAGCAGACCCGAGCCTGAGAGCAGGCCGGTCATACGTCGTGGCATGGAAATCATCGGTTCGTTGTTCCCCCTAAATGTCCTCTCGACGCGATGCGCCGAGGCCGGGTCTCCTGGACAGATGCGCGTCGCTGCCGGACGCACCCACGGCCGCCGGTCGGGCGCAATCCCGTCAGCGCGCCCGCTCCACACGGCGTCACATCATGAATCTCAAGGGCACTCGCCTCCATGAACAAGCCGCAGGTGGTCGACGTTCGGATAGGCCCGGAAGCCCACCCCGTGATTACCTCCTCTCGGGGACGACTCTGCGTGTACGCACGGAGGTTACATCGCGACACGAATGGCTCGCTCGGCGCATTCCTCAGGAGGGCGGTTCGGGCTTGCGCGCCCGGCTCGGCGCGACGCGGGGGGCCTCCCCGGGCATCTTCGGATACTGCGGAGGCCACGGCGCGTCGACCAGGCCCGCGGCCCTGTCGCGGTCGCTGAGGGCGAGCACCGGATCGAGCGACTGCGGTGCCGTCGACATGGGCATCCACGGGTCGCCGTCCCTGGCAACGCGTGGCGGCACGGTCACGATCGTCAGCGCGTCCGGGACGATTGCGGGCAGCTCGTCCCAGGCGAAGGGCGTCGAGACCTGTGCCCCGGGACGCGCGCGGACCGACCACGCCCCGAAGATCGTCTTGTGGGGAGCGTTCTGGTTGAAATCGACAAAGACCCGGCGCCCGCGCTCCTCCTTCCACCAGGCGCCGGTGATGAGCTCGGGACGTCGCCGCTCCAGCTCACGCGCGACCGCGACCGCGGCCGAGCGTACCTCGTACGACGTCCAGCGCGGTTGCAGCCGGACGTACACGTGGATGCCGCGGTTCCCGGTCGTCTTGGGCAGGCAGGTCACGCCGAGCTCGTCGAACAGTGCTCGGACCTCGCGCGCTGCCTCCTGCACCATCGAGAAGACGACTCCCGGGCTTGGATCGAGGTCGATGCGGAGCTCGTCGGCACGCTCGGGATCCAACGCCTGCGAGGGCCACACGTGGAATCCGAGGCATCCAAGGTTCACAGCCCAGAGGACATGGGCGAGGTCGGCCGCGACCAGGGCACGGGACGTCGTGCCGTTGGGGGTGCTCACAATCGTCGTCTCGAGCCAGTCCGGTCGCGAATCGGGGACCCGCTTCTGGAAGAACGACGGCCCGCTTGCCCCGTTGGGAAACCGCTGGAGCAGCACCGGCCGGCCGCCCATGGCGCGGAGCAGGGGCTCCTCGACCGACTGGTAGTAGCGGACGAGGTCGAGCTTGGTCTCGCCCCGATCGTTGAAGTAGATCTTGCCGGGGTTGGTGATCGGAATCTCGCGGCCCGAAGCCTCGACCACGACGATGTCATCGGCCATCGCCGGCGAGCATAGACGCGCCGGCGGCTCAGCGCCGGTCACCGTGGTTCGACGACAATCCGGCCTCGATGGAGGAACACCCCGTGGACCACGACACCGACGGATCCGAGGAATCCCAGGACTTCGGATCGCTGATCGACTTCCACCCGTACCGGAACCGCTTTGAAACCCATCACCGGATTCCGGCGGAACCGCGTTCCCGCGAGAGCATCCTCGCCGAGCTCGGCGCCATGGCCGATGAGGAGGATCGGATGGCCAACGCGGGGCGCGTGTCCGGCTCGATCTATCACGGCGACCACGACCACTACCGGTTCCTCACCGAGGCGTTTGGCCACTTCGCGCACGCCAACGTCCTGCAGCGCGACATGTACCCGAGCGCGACCAAGCTCGAGGGCGAGATCGTTGCGATGACGGCGTCGTTGATGCACGCGGACGCGGTGCCGGAGCACCACCCCGGCGAGGAGGTCTGCGGGGTCATCACGTTCGGCGGGACCGAGAGCCTGATCGACCCGATGCTCGTCTACCGCGAGCGTGGCCGGGTGGAGCAGGGCATCACGGAGCCCGAGGTGATCATTCCGCTCACCGCACACGTCGCGCTCCAGAAGGCCGCACACATGCTGGGCATCAAGCTCATCCAGGCTCCGGTGCGCGACGACTGGCGAGCGGACGTGGACTGGATGCGCGATCACATCACGCCGAACACCGTCGCGATCGTCGGATCGGCGGGCAACTATCCCCATGGCCTCATCGATCCGATCGAAGAGATGTCGGCGCTGGCGCTCGAGCACGACCTCGGATTCCACGTCGACGGATGCATGGGCGGGTTCATCCTTCCCTGGGGGGAACGCCTCGGGTATCCGATCCCGGTCTTCGACTTCCGGCTCCCCGGAGTCACCTCGATCTCGGCCGATACGCACAAGTTCGGCTACTCGCTCAAAGGGACATCCGTGCTGCTCTATCGAAACAGCACGCTTCGCCGCTACCAGTACTTCAGCTACCCCGACTGGCCTGGTGGGATCTACATGTCGCCAGGGCTCTCGGGCAGCCGTTCCGGGGGCGTCGTGGCCGCTGCATGGGCGGCGATGCTGAGCCTCGGCGAGCGCGGGTACATGGACATCGCGGAGCGAATCTTCGAGACTGCGGCGGTGATTCTCACCGGCGTCGCCGGCATTCCAGAGCTCGAGATCTTCGGCGATCCCACCTTCATCATCGCGTTTCGCGGGCGCGGCATCGACATCTATCACGTCAACGATTTCCTGATCAGCAAGGGCTGGCGTCTCAACGCCCTGCAGCTCCCGCCGGGCCTGCACTTCTGTGTCACCCGGCCGAACACCGCCGAAGGCGTCGCCGAGGCCTTCCTCGCCGACCTGCGCGAGGCCGTCGACTACGCTAAGACGCCGGGCCTCGGTCCGGCGCGGAGCGGCGCGCTGTACGGCCTCGGGGGCTCGCCAGAGGGGAACGAGGCGCTCGACATGCTCTTCAGCGCGGCCCTCGACGCCATGTACGACGTGGTCCCCTGAGTTCGATGGCGGAGCCCTGGATCCTCGCGGTGGATCTCGGCACCGGCGGACCGAAGACAGGTGCCGTGAGCCTCTCCGGTGAGCTGCTCGCAGTCGCCCACAGGACTGTCCCGACAACCTTCAGCGACGACGGCGGCGCGGTCCAGGATCCCGAGGCGTGGTGGCGCGGGATCCGCGAGGGGGTCGCCGAAGTGCTCGGTCGTGGCGTCACCGCTGCTGACGCGGTGGGCGTCGGCATCACCGGGCAGTGGGGGTCGACGGTGCCGGTCGGAGCCGGCGGTGCGGCGGTCGCACCCTGCATGCTCTGGTCGGATACGCGCGGGCGACCGCTTGCGGCGAAGCGAATGGGCGGTCCGGTCAGCGTGGTCGGCTACTCCCCGGCGAACCTGGTGAGCTGGCTTCGCCTGACCGGCGGTGCGCCCTCTCCGGGAGGCGCCGATCCACTCGGACACCACCTTCATCTCGCGACTCGCGAGCCCGATCTCTACGCACGCATCGAGACGCTCATGGAGCCGCTCGACTACCTGGGCATGCGCTTCACCGGACGCCGCGCCGCAACCCAGGCGTCGATGATCCTGTCCTGGCTCACCGACAACCGGCCGCGCGGGCGCGACGGCTACCAGCGGGTGCTGCTGCGCCGCTCAGGTCGCGAGCTCGCGAAGCTCCCGGAACTGCTGCCCACCGGCAGCGTGCTCGGCGGCGTGCAGCCTGCGGTCGCATCGGAGTTGGGTCTCCCGGAGGGGATCCCGGTCGTCGCCGGGATCCCGGATCTGCATACGGGATATATCGGATCCGGCGCGGTCGCGCCGTTCGCGGGACACGTCACGATCAGCACCAGCGCGTGGATCGGTTGTGAGGTTCCGTTCAAACGCACCGACGTCTTCCACCAGGTGGCCTCCGTGCCGGGGCTGCACACGGGCTCATACCTCGTCGCCAACAACCACGAGACCGCGGGGGTGTGCCTGCAGTGGCTCCGCGACTCGATCGGGTCCGGCGGCGAAGGTGACGGAGCGATCGAAGGCGGGTACGAGGCGCTCACCGCGCTCGCGTCGACCGCACCGGCCGGCTCTGGCGGGGTGCTGTTCACGCCGTGGCTCAACGGCGAACGCAGCCCGGTCGACGACCGGTCGCTGCGCGCTGCGTTTCTCAACATCTCCATGACCACCGGGCGCGCTCACCTGGTCCGCGCCGTGCTCGAAGGCGTGGCGTTCAACGCGCGATGGCTGCTCGACTCGGTCGAGGGTTTCATCAAGCGACCGATGCCGGTGCTGCGCATCCTCGGCGGCGGCGCCATCTCCGATCTCTGGTGTCAGGTGCATGCGGACATCCTCGACCGGCGCATCGAACGAGTGGCGCAGCCCATGTATGCGAACCTGCGCGGCGCGGCACTCTTCGCCTCCATGTCGCTGGGCAACATCGACCTGGCCGGCGCGGGCGCGAGAGTGCAGGTCGACGCCACGTTCGAGCCGGATCCGCATGCCCGCCGGGTGTACGCGCCGATGTACGCCCAATACCGCCGCCTGTACCATCACCTCCACGGGGTGTACGCGAGGTTGAACGCATGACCACCGCTTCGGTTCGTGCTCCGGCAATCCGGTGGGTGATCCTGACCGTCTATGCGGTCCTCGCCGCCTGTACACAACTGCTCTGGCTCACCTTCGCGGCCATCGACACGGACTCGGCCAAGGTGCTGCACGTCGACGTCGGCACGATCGGCGACCTGGCGGCGATCTTCCCGTTCATCTACGTGGTCCTCGCCCTTCCCGCGGGTCGCTGGCTCGACACGAGTTTCGAGCGGGCGCTCGCCGTCGGCGCATTGCTCACGGGAGCGGGAGCGATCATCCGCGTGGTCGCACCGTCGTCGTTCGGTGTGCAGCTCACCGGCATGGTGGTGATCGCCGCCGGCCAGCCGTTCGTCCTCAACAGCATCACCAAGGTCGCCGCGCGCTACTTCCCGCAGCCTGAACGCGCCACCGCGATCTCGATCGGCACTGTGGCGCTCTTCCTCGGGATCCTCGCCTCGGTCCTCATCGCAGCGCCGCTGCTCTCGGCCGGCGGACTCGGGCTGGTGCTCACCGTCGAAGCGATCCCGTCCGTGATCGGCGCTGCGCTGATGGTGCTGCTGCTTCGCGTCCCGGCGATCTATCCCGACGACGTCTCAACCTCGGTGAGCATGCGCTGGCTCATCCGCGACCGATTCATGTGGCTGCTCGCCGGGCTCGTGTTCATCGGCATGGGCGTGTACAACGCCGTCGCGACCTGGTTGCAGCCGGTGCTGGCGAATTTCGGAGAGGGTGGTGCCGCGGGCAATCTCATCGCCGTCCTCACGGCAGGTGGCATTGTCGGCGCGGCCGTGCTCCCACCGATCGTCGCGTCGCGCAATCAGCGACGCACCATGCTCGTCATCGCGCTCGCGTTCAGCGCGGTGGCGTTCGTCGCCACCGACGTGCGCCATGAGGTCGTGTGGCTCGGGGTATGGCTGTTTGCCACCGGCTTTGCGATCATGGCCTGCCTTCCCGTGGTGCTCGACTGGTCAGCGGTTCACGCGGGGATGGCTCGCGAGGGCGCTGCCGCCGGGTTCCTGCTGATGGCCGGCAATCTCGGCGGCGTCGTGCTCGTGCTCGTGATTCAGGGCGTGATGGGCAACGCGTACGCGCCGCTCGCTGCGCTCGCGGTCATCGGTCTGCTCGGCGTGCCCGTTGCGCTCGGGCTGCCGGGTCGGTCAATCGCCCGCGTCCAGGCGGTCGCGACGCTTGACGGCAAGGGCTGAGATCGCCTCGAGCAGGCATCGATGCGCGTTCTGCGAGGTCAGTTCCGCCCAGTCGTATGGTGGTGACACCTCCACCAGATCCATCGCGACGACGTCCGTGCTCAGCACCACCTGACGGATGGCGCTGAGCAGGTCGACCGGCTGCATCCCGCCAGGCTCGGGCGTTCCGGTCCCCGGGGCGAAACCGGGATCGAGCACGTCGATGTCGACCGAGAGATAGATGTGCTCAGGCCCGTCCTGGGCCTCCGCGATCGCGTCCGCGATCACAGGCGCCACACCACGGTCGCGCAACTCTCCCATGAGATGCCAGCGCATCCCCTGCGCGCGCATCCAGTCGAAGACGTCCTTCGCCGGCCAGTAGCCGCGCAGCCCGATCTGCACGAAGTTCCGGCCCAGAACGGCGCCGGACTCGATGAGGCGGCGCATCGGGGAACCATGTGAGTAGAGATTTCCCCACGGGTTGTCACCGGTATCCGCATGCGCGTCGAAATGCACGATGCCGACGCTGCCGGGCGGATACGCCGCCGCGACGGCGGTGGCCGAGGGCCAGGTGATCGAGTGATCGCCGCCGATGACCATCGGGACGATGCCCCTGGACGCGACCTCGCTCACGCGCTCGCGTATGGCGGCGTGCGACACCTCGGCCATGCCCGGCATGCATCGTGCGTCACCGTAGTCGATGACGCGAAGCACGTCGAGCGGGGCGACCTCGAGCTCCAGGTGCCACTCGCCGTTCTGATACGAGGCCGTGCGCACCGCACGCGGGCCGAATCGCGCTCCGGGCCGGTAGGTGACTCCCTCGTCCCAGGGGGCGCCGACGATCGCGACGTCGGGGCGCAGCTCGTCAAGTTGGTCGGCGCGCGTGAGCAGCGGCACCCGGCAGAACGTGGTGGGACCGAGGTATGCGGGTCCGTCGTCGTATCGCTCCACGGGGGCGAACACTATCGCTTCGCCGGCACCGTCAGAGGGCCGCGACCAGCGGTCGCGTGGGCCAAGCGTCGCTTTCGCGGCGAGGCGAGACCGACGCTGACCGTGCTCTGATCTGCTGGTGCTCCGTATCGCCCGCGGGCTCCTCTGGATCGAGACCGCAATCTGGGTCGTGCTCGGTGTCCTGCTCATCGTCGCGGCGTTCATCGTCCTCGGAGGGGGCCGCGGGATTGCGGGAATCATGCACGTGGATGAACCAGGCTTCGCTCCGGGACTTTCCGCCTGGGCTCTCGGGATCGGCATCGCCATCGTCACGGTCGCCGCCTGGGGGTTGTGGACTGCCGTCGCGTTGCGGCGGCGGACCCGTCGGGCTCTGATCGGCGCTCGGATCTACTGTTGCGTCTGGATCGCCGTCGGCCTGATCTGGATCGGCGTCGCCACGACTCCGGTGCCTGGAACCGTCACCCTTGTGGTCAACGCGGTGATGCTCATCGGCTTCGCGGTGCCAGGGTCGACCTCGCCGCCGCCGTTCACGCGCGCGGGGTGACGCCTGTGTGCACCGTTTGTCATGACACCGCGCCCGCGCACCTCACACGGCTCGCTGGTAGGCACGAAACGAGCGCACGGCGAGGAATCCGAAGACCACCGCGAGTGCCGCCAGACCGCCGAGCCTCGTCAGGACGATCGACCAGTCGACATGGGCAACGATGCTCTGCCTGCCTGCCTCGACAGCCCAGTTGACGGGGTTGAAACCGGCCACCGTCCGGATCCACCCGGGCATCAGCGCCTGGGGGAGGAAGACCGAGGACACGAAGCAGAGGGGGAGCACCAGCATCACATTCGCGGCGATCACGGTGTTCTGGTCGCGCAACCGCAGCGCGAGCGCGTTGGAGAAGCATGCCATCACCGTGCCGAGCAGCACGGCGGCGGCGACGAGCGCGAGCACGCTCAGTGGCCCGCCGTCGAAACGTGCTCCCCCGAGCATCGCAAGCGCGACCAGTATCACCGACTGGATGACCGTGAGCATCGCCCAGTAGATGAGCTGCCCGATCAGGAACGAGCTGCGTCGCGCCGGTGTCGCGAGGAACCGGTCGAGCACGCCGCGATCCATGTCGGTGAGATACAGCGTGCCGCTCCATCCGTTGGAGAGGAGCGCGTTCATCACCAGCACCCCGGGCGCAAGGTAGTCGATGTAGGAAACCCCGCCGAAGCCGGGCAGCGTAGCCACGTTCTTGAAGAGCTGACCGAAGAGGAACAGCCATATGACCGGCTGCACCAGCTGCATCACCACGTACAGGGGCTGGCGCCACAGCGCCCGCAGGTAACGGACGGCCATGTGTGTCGGCTGCATCACCAGCGTGCTCATCGCGAATCTCCTGCACCGGCCGCGTTGAAGCTGTGCCCGGTGTGGCTGAGGTACACGTCGTCGAGCGACGGGCGCGATACCGTGACCGAGGCCACCACCACGCCGGCCGCCTCGAGTGAGGCGAGCACACCCGGGACGGCGCTGGCGCCGTCATCGACGCGCGCGCGGACTGCGCGACCCTCGTTGGTCAACTCGCGGAGCCGTCCGTTCTGATTGCCGAGCGCACGCAGCGCCTCGTCGACGACCGCATCCGCGTCGAGCTGGATGTTGATCGCGTCGCCGCGCAGCCGGCTCTTGAGCTGGTCGGGCGACCCTTCGGTCACCACCCGGCCCTCGTCGATGATGGCCACGCGCTGGGCGAGATGGTCGGCCTCGTCGAGATAGTGCGTGGTCAGGAGCACGGACACCCCGTCGTTCGTCGCGAGGCGGTGGATCTCCGCCCACAGGCTGCTGCGCGCCTCGGGGTCCAACCCGGTGGTGGGCTCGTCAAGAAAGAGCACTTCGGGCCGGTGCACCAGGCCCATGGCGACCCCGAGCTTGCGGCGCATGCCTCCGGAGTACGTGCGTGACACCCGGTCGGCGGCCTCGGTGAGCTGGAAATGGTCGAGGAGCGCGATGACCCGGCCGTGCAGGTCAGCGCTCGGCATGCCGTACAACTGCCCCTGCAGCATGATGTTCTCGCGGCCCGTCGCCTCGAGGTCGACCGCGTCCTTCTGGGCGACACAACCGATCACGCGCCGCACGCGCTGCGGGTTCGCGATGGCATCGATTCCCGCCACCCGTGCCCGTCCCGCATCAGGGCGGGTCATGGTTGTCAGGATCTTGACGGCGGTGGACTTGCCTGCGCCGTTGGGCCCGAGCAGCGCGAAGATCGTTCCTCGCTCGACCTGGAAGCTCAGGTCGCGGAGGGCGCGGATGTCCTTCCCGTATCGCTTCTCGAGGTGTTCGGCTTCGATGGCGAGTGGTCCCGACGGCGGTGCGCCGGCGCTCATGTCAGGAACACCAGCAGTGAGGCGATCACTGCCAGGAACACCCCGCCGGTGGCGACTCCGGCGACGAGCCGCTGGCCGCCGCCGGCCGCCGCGACCGTGCCGACCACGCCGGCGAAGGCGAGCCAGATGACGGCCAGGTAGAGGAGATGATGAGCCACTGCCTGCTCCTTCTGAGCTAACGTTGTTAGTGCGATCCTTTGCAAAGATAACCCTAACGATGTTAGTGTGTCAAGCACGGTGACAATGACACCCACGAAGCCGGCATTTCGCCGGCATTTCGAATGAACGAGCCCATGGAGCGGACGTGAATCGCACGACCCTTGCCGCCACCGCGCTGGATCTGATCCAGGAGGACGGTCTGGACGCGCTCACGATGCGGACGCTCGCCGATCGGAGCGGGGTCAAGGCCGCCTCCCTGTACTGGCACGTGCGTGATCGCGAGGAGCTTCTGGGGCTCGTCGCGGACGCGCTCCTCGCCCGCGTTCCGAGCCCCGGACGCGGACTCGACTGGCGCCGTTCGGCCCTCGCCCTGACCACCGCACTGGCTGCCCGGGTCGCCGCTCAGCGCGACGGGCATCGCGTCCTTCGCGAGGTCCCGGAGGCCGTCCGGCGCAGCGCGGTTTACGCCAGCCTGGTCAGGGCCCTCGCGTCAGGGGGCATCGACGCGGCGACTGCGGCCGAGGTCGCGGCGATGATCGTCGGCTACGTGGCGACCCGGCCATCGATCGGGTTCGCAGATCGGCCGGCGGCCGCCGGCAAGACCATCACGCTGGCCATCGACTCGGGTTCGCGTGGTGTCGTCGTCCAGGCGAGCGCGCCGATGGTCGGGCTCTTCCGCATCCCTCACGACACCGCGACGGCAGCGCCCACGGTGATTCGCGACGAGCGGGTGGTGGTGCGGCGGCTTCGCGGTGGCAGGCGCGGCGAGATCGAGATCAACCCCGCCCATCCGTGGCGCATCCAGGTCCAGGGGCCGACATGGAACACGCTGCTCGACCTGCGCGGCATCGACCTTCGGGAGGTCCATGTGGACAGCAGCGCGACCAAGGTCGAGTGTCTCCTGCCGCGTCCGCGTGGCGTGGTCCCGATTCACATCTCGAGTGGTGTCTTCCGGGTCGAGCTCAAGACCATCCCCGGTACCGCGGTTGTGGCGGTGATCAAGAGCGGCGCCGTGCAGGTGAGCCTCGAGGGCACTCACACCCGCGTGGCCGTCGCGGACGCTCGCTGGGAGACGCCGGGGGCGAGCGGGTCCCAGGACCGCTACGAGCTCGAGGTGAGCGGCGGGTCGGTTCGCGTGAGCCTCGATGAGACCGCGGTCGAAGGTGACCTCCCGCCGGCGCCCCCGCAGGCACCGGTGAGCGAGGACTTGCTCAGCAGCGCCCTCGGGGTCGTCCTCGACGGCATCGCGGCGCGACGGTCCTGATGCCGGAACTTGGTGCATTCGAGGCGCTGAGCTTCGACTGCTATGGCACGCTGATCGACTGGGAGGCCGGCATCTCCGCGGTCCTGGTGCCGTGGGCGCGCGAGCACCGCCTCGATGTGAGCGCCGCGAAACTCCTCGAGCGCTATGCGGAAGCCGAAGCGATGCATGAGACGCAGAGCCCCGGTGCCCGTTACCCGGAGATACTCGGTGCCGCACTTTCGAGCGTCGGCAGCGCGCTCGGCGTCGATGTCGGCGCTGCGGAGCGAGAGCGCCTGGCAACGTCAGTCGGCGATTGGCCCGCGTTTCCCGATTCGCCGCATGCGCTTGCGCGACTGTCCGCGCGCTACCGGCTGGTCATTCTCTCGAATGTCGATCGGCGTTCGTTCGCGAGCAGCAACGCGCGTCTGGGCGTCCACTTCGATGCGATCATCACCGCCGAGGACGTGGGCTCGTACAAGCCGTCCCCGCGCAACTTCGAAGCGCTGCTCGAGACGGTTCGCGGATTGGGTGTGCATGACGGGAGGCTGCTCCACGTCGCCCAGAGCCTCTTCCACGACCACGTGCCGGCCCGGAGCATCGGGTTGCCGACGGCATGGATCGACCGGCGCGGCGCCCGGCCCGGCTGGGGTGCCACGCCACCGCCGCGCGTGGCGGTGACACCTGACTGGACGTTCCCGTCGATGGCCGCGTTCGCGGACGCGTGTCTCGACGACTGCGACCGCCGGTAGGCCTGCCGCGTATCGTTGCGATCGGCGGCGCGCTGACACCGTTTCCAACGTACGACGAGGAGGTCGACGGGCATGCTGTCGTATGCGTCGGGGCCCAGCTCATTGCCCCTGCTCGGCGAGACGATCGGCGAGAACCTGAGACGGACCGTTGAGCTGCACGGTGACGCCGAGGCGCTGGTCGTGCCCCACCAGCAATACCGGGCGACCTACCGGGAACTCTGGGAGCAGGTCTCGCTGGTTGCGCGCGGTCTCATCGCCCGCGGCGTCAACCGGGGCGACCGGGTTGGGATCTGGTCGCCGAACCGCTTCGAATGGGTGGTCGTGCAGTACGCGACCGCTCGAGTCGGCGCGATCCTGGTGAACATCAACCCGGCGTATCGCACCACGGAGTTGGCGTACGCACTCCGCCAGTCCGGCGTGTCGCTCCTCATCCTCGCCCGGGCGTTCCGTCAGGCCGACTACGTGCGCATGCTCGGTGAGGTGCGGAGAGCGTGTCCGGAGCTTCGCGAGACGCTGGTGCTCGAAGATGGCTGGGAGGCGCTGGTTCAGGATGGCCGCCGGGTGTCCGCCGAGACGCTCGCGGCGACCGAGTCGAGCCTGCAATTCGACGACCCGATCAACATTCAATACACATCCGGCACGACCGGATTTCCGAAGGGCGCGACGCTCTCTCACCACAACATCCTGAACAACGGGTTCTTCGTCGGCGAGGCCGTCGGGTACACGTCCGAGGACCGTGTGTGCATCCCGGTGCCGTTCTATCACTGCTTCGGCATGGTCCTCGGGAATCTCGCGTGCACCACGCACGGCGTGTGCATCGTCGTTCCCGGGGAGGCCTTCGACCCCGAAACGGTGCTGCGCGTCGTCGAGGACGAGCGCTGCACGTCGCTCTACGGCGTGCCCACCATGTTCATCGCGGAGCTGGAGCATCCGGGTTTCGATCGGTGTGATCTCAGCCGCCTGCGCACCGGCATCATGGCCGGATCACCGTGTCCGGTCGAGGTGATGAAGAAGGTCCAGTCGCGCATGAACATGCGCGAGGTGACCATCTGCTACGGCATGACCGAGACGTCCCCGGTGTCCACGCAGAGCGCGCTGGACGACCCGCTCGAGAAACGTGTCGGGACGGTCGGCAGGGTGCATCCGCATGTCGAGGTGAAGATCGTCCACCCGGAGACGGACCGGACCGTGCAGCGCGGCGAGTCCGGCGAACTCTGCACACGCGGTTACAGCGTGATGCTCGGATACTGGCAGAACGACGCGGCCACCGCGGCGGCGATCGATGCCGCGCACTGGATGCACACGGGCGATCTCGCGACCATGGATGACGGCGGCTACGTCAACATCGTCGGGCGCATCAAGGACATGATCATCCGCGGGGGAGAGAACATCTACCCGCGCGAGATCGAGGAGTTCCTCTACGCGCACCCGGACGTCAGCGACGTGCAGGTCATCGGTGTGCCGTCCGAGCGCTACGGCGAGGAGGTGATGGCCTGGGTGAAGCCGAGAGACGGTGTCACGCCGACTGCGGAGTCGCTGGAGGCCTTCTGTCGCGGGCGCATCGCGACCAACAAGATCCCTCGGTACTGGAAGTTCGTCGACGCGTTTCCCATGACGGTCACCGGCAAGGTGCAGAAGTACCTGATGCGCGAGGCGTCGGTCGAGGAATTGGGGTTGCGGGCGGCGGCGTCGGTGACAACCGCCTGAGCATCGCGCTCGCGCTCGGCGCGGCGGCGCTCTGGGGAGGCGGCGACTTCCTCGGCGGCCTCGCGAATCGTGCCGCGCCGCTGCTCTCGGTGCTGGTGATCTCCCAAGGGATCGGCCTGGTCGGGATGCTGCTTGTTGCCTTCGTGCTCGGAGGCAGTCCGAGCGGCGGCGACCTCGGCTATGGGGCGCTCGCCGGGCTTGCCGGGGCGGCAGGGGTCGCCATGCTCTACCGCGGTCTCGCGTCGGGCGCCATGTCGCTGGTCGCTCCCATCACCGGCGTGGTCGCCGTGGTCGTGCCCATCGCCGTCGGTGTCGGCGGTGGTGAACGTCCCGCGGCGCTCCAGTACGCCGGGATCGTCGCGGCCGTGGCCGCGGTCGCGCTGCTCAGCGGCGGAGGGGGCAGCTCGACCCGGCTCGGCCGAGCGACATTGCTGCTCGCGCTTGGCGCCGGGGTCGGTTTCGGACTCTTCTACGTCGCCATCGCGAAGACGTCGACGGGAGCAAACCTCTGGCCGCTGGTGGCCGCCCGCGGGGCATCGGTCACGGCGCTGCTCGCCGTGTGCGGAGCGTCCCGCCGGGTGCCGGGGTTCGGTGCTGCCCATCCGCTCGTGATCATCGGCGCCGGCGCGCTCGACGTGACCGCCAATGCGTTGTATCTCCTTGCGGTGCACGGCGCACTGCTCAGCATTGTCGCGGTGCTCGTCTCCCTGTACCCGGTCTCGACGGTCCTGTGCTCGATGGTCGTGCTCGGTGAGCGGCTGCGCACACCCCAGATCGCAGGGGTCGGCGCGGCGATGGTGGCCGTCGTCCTGATCACGGCAGGATGAATTCGCCGGGGGTGAGTCAGTTGCCCACTCGAGCGAGGTCTGGTTCGATCATCCGAAGGCCGAAGGCCGGTTCGTCCATCGCTTCCGCAAAGAGCTTGTAGTTTCCCTTGCCTGCGGCCTTCGCCGCGTACATCGCCACGTCGGCGTCGCGGAGCAGGCGATCGGCGGTGGAGATCGCTTCGCGACTCACGGCGACGCCGATGCTCGCTCCCGGATCGATGATCGTTCCCTGGATTTCCACCGGCGCCACCAGGGAGGCCATGATGCGATCGCACGTGGCCATGACTCGCGCGTCGCTGCCGATGTCCTCGAGAAGAATCGCGAACTCGTCGCCGCCGAAGCGCGCCGCGCTGTCCGACGGGCGGAGCGACTCGCGGATGCGTCCGGCGATCACGATGAGGAGCTCGTCGCCCGCTGCGTGACCGAGGCTGTCGTTGATTGCCTTGAAGTTGTCGAGGTCGGCGAACAGCACGGCGGTGGTCTGAGGTTTGCGCTGGGTGCGTGCCAGTGCCTGCGCGAGTCGATCCACGAACAGCGCGCGGTTGGGGAGGCCGGTCAAGGCATCGTGAAACGCGAGGTGCGCCATGGAATCGGCGATCCGAGCATTGGTGAGGGCGACGCTCGCATGCACCGCAAAGGTCACGAGCATCTGCTGCTCGGTGAGGCTGTAGGTGCGGCCGTGACGATGGGTGGCAACCGTGAGCGCGCCGATGACGTGGCCGTTCTCCTCGACGGGCGCTGACATCGCCGCCTCGAGGCCTTCTCCATCGAGCACGTGGAGCCGGTCCCGGCTGTTCTGGTAATCCTCGACGACCACGAGACGGGCCTCGGTGAAAGCGCGCCCGACAGCACCCTCGTCGGAGCGGATGCGCATCATGAACGGTTCGACATCCTCGGAATACCCGCAGCCGGCGACGCGAAGGAGGTGCTCGGGATCGGCGGGATCCTGAAGGCGCAGATTCACGGTCTCGTCCCCGATGAGCTCCACGGCCGCGGTGACGATGGTGTCGAGGATGTCCTGGAGTGGTGCGCGCTGCGAGAGCGCGCGCTGGATGCCGGAGAGCTGATCCAGCAACGCGTCGCGGTCGCGAAGCTTCTTGCGCAGCCAGCTGCTCTCCATGTCGTCGGACTCGGCGCGCGCCCAACCGCCCTCGCGCGTGAGGAGTTCCAGTCCCGCCTCGGTATAGACGATCGCGGAGGCGATCACCGCAGCGACCGCCCGGTCCTTCTCGGTGAACGGAGATCCCGCGGTTCGCTCGAGGCGCAGCGTGCTGTGGCGGCGCGACCGCATGCCGCCCGCGGGGATCACGATGCACGGGCCGAGCAGTGGCGTCGACGCGGCGTCGGCGGTCTGCAGGTGCTTCCGGCGCCGGCTGGCGGAGTCGGCTGGCGCACGTGCGTGCAGCGACATCACCGCGTCGCCGTGGCGCAACAACGTTGCAACCTCGAGGTCGAGAACATCGATTGCGAGCTGCAGGGCGCCGGTGATGGCGGATGCGTTCTGATACGTTCCGAGGGAGCGGCGAAGGTCCCGGAGGCTATCGGGCATTCGCGACGAACCAGCCGTCGAGACCCGGTAGGCCAATTCCTTCCATATGGCGAGCGTAGCTCCTCTCAACTCGGGCGACCGTCGCGTCACGGGCCTGCGACCCGCCGCCACCGGTGTCGATGCCTGGGGACGCTCATCGGGCGCCCGAGCGAGCACCACATCCGGGCCGTTCGATATGACGGTTGTGACAGTGCGGAACAACGACCCGCTATGTACGCTGTCGAACAGACCCACGACCACGCTTCGGCGCAGGTTTGGCGCGACGGAAGTGGAATGAACGACTCACGGCAGTGTTCGCGGTGAGGGCGGCTCGGCGGGCCCCATCGCGTCCACTGACATATGCCAATCGACGTGGGCGCGCCACAACCGCTGCTCCGGCATTGCTCGGGCCATGGGTGCGTTCGGTTAAGGGTGGGACGTCCTCAAGGCCACTGCCTGACCGAGGAGCTTCTCGCTAGTTGCGGGATCGGGCAGCGGCTGGGCGGGGCCGCAGGACGCTGAGCGCCGCCCGCTCGGCCAGCGCCGTGGCGACATCCTCGATATCGCCCGCGGCGGTGGGCCTGCCCAGGCCGAATCCCTGGCCGAGCCTGATCCCGTTCGCCTTCATGAGGTCGGCGACGAATTCGTTCTCGACACCCTCGGCAATAACCGTGGCACCGCTGACGCGGGCGAACGCCATGGTGGCATCCATCGCGGCGCGCGATCCCACCCTGGTGGAGGTCATGGTCAGGCTGCGTCCGAGCTTGAGGAACTCGCTCGCGGATGCCGCGAGGAGCTCGAGCGTCGAATGACCCTCGCCGACATCGTCGAGCGCGAAACGGATGCCTTCGGCCCGATAGGCCGCGAGCACCCGTGCCAGAGCTTCGTAGTCGCGAATGCGCTCGTGCTCGGTGATCTCGAGCACGACCGTCGACGGGGCGCGCCCGGCATTGCCGAGCAGGAGCAGGAGCTGGTCAACGCCGTGGACCGGATCGAGCAGCGCCGCCGCACTGATGTTGAGGAATAGTGGAAAGCCCCCCGGGAGCCTGCGCGCGTCCTCCACCGCCCTGCGGCGGCAGACCCAGTCGAGATCGCGAATCCGACCGCCTGTTCGCGCCGCCTCGAAGACAGGCTCCACGGAGTCCATGGCAGCGAAGCCCTCGGGCCGGGCGAGCGCCTCGTATCCCATGACGGTGCCGTCCTCCAGACTGACGATGGGCTGGAACATCGTCGAGACCCGTCCACCATCGAGGATGCGCGTGACCACGTGGGAATATGAACGCTCCGCAATGTCGGCCGACTCACCGCCCTCGTACGATGCACCGGAGACCCGATCACGACCGGCGCGTTTCGCGTGGTAGAGCGCCTCGTCGGCGCGCTGCCAGACCGAGAGCGGATCCGCACCGGCGGGCGCCGCACTCCATCCGACCGTGATACGAACGGGACCGGACGGGAGCACGAGGGCATGCATGGCCACACGCATGCGCTCGGCGACGAGATGAGCGCCAAAGACTCCGACCTCGGGGAGCAGTGCCGCGAACTCGTCGCCGCCGACGCGTGCCATCACATCCCAGCCACGCACGAGCAGACCCAGCGTGTGTCCGACGACGCGCAGCAGGATATCTCCGGCTGCGTGACCCTCGCGGTCGTTGATCTCCTTCAGACCATCGACGTCGAGCGAGAGCACCGCGAACGGGAGTCGCGGAATGGTCCGGAGTGCACGATCGAACTCGCGCCGGTTCTTGAGGCCGGTGAGCGCGTCCGTTGACGCGATGGCGGCCAAGTCCATAGCGGCTGCGCGGATGGCAGCCTCGGCGCGAACCCGTTCGATGAAACGCCCAAGGTGAGTGCAGATTGCCGGCATCGAGGCGAGCGGCGCGCTCTGGGAGCGTGCGCTCGATTCGCGGAAGACCGCGAGGACCCCGAGCAGGCCTCGCCTGCCCCTGATGGGAAAGGTGAGCGCGCTGTGGATGTCGGCCGCCGCAGCTTCAGTGACGCGGCCGCCGAAGCCACCGCCGAACATCGAGGCAGCCGCGGATCCACGACCGGTCTTGACGACCCGGCTGACCAGAGAAGGCCCTGCTCCGAGTCCCAGCGCGCGCCCTCCCGCCTCGAAGGCGGCGACGTCCGGCGTTCCGTCAGATGAGGAGTAGCGCAGCTCGACGTCGGATGTCTCACCACCACGCAACCAGATCTCGCCGACGCGCCCGTCGAGCGCGGTGGTCAGCATCGTGAGTGTCTGCGCAAGCGTGGCATCGAGGTCGTCCGACTCATTGAACAGAGCGAGGACACTGATCAGGAGCGCAGACCCGTCGCTCGCGTCCCCTCTGGCTGCCCGCGGGGCGACGAGACCGATCACCTCACGGTGGCGCCGACGACCAGTGTGCTCGGCATCGCCGGACGAAGCGTATGTCTCAGACGCAAGAGGCAGCGATACCGACACTGTGAGTCACCTTGAGACGGATGGAAAGAGAGCGCTCCGACATCACGGTGGTAGAGGTCGAGTCGGTGGTCGGTACGCAAGCGCACGTAGAGGACGGTCTGCGACACGGACGCGTTGTTCGGTAGCACAGCAGTCATCTGCTCGGCAAAACACATGACGGCTCCGCGATATCCGCCGCCATTCGGCGTCGAGCGTCCGCGTGGGCTCCGGGTACCATGAAGGCCGAAATGGAACCGGAGTGGCGCTCGGCGATACAGTGCGACCGGGCGCTGACGTCGGTGTTCGCAGTGCTGGGAAAGCGCTGGACCGGTGTCGTGATCGGTGTGCTGCTCGAGCGCCCGGCTCGATTCGCTGAGATCGCCCGCGCGATCCCGGGGATCACCGAGAGCATGCTCTCGGCCCGACTCACCGAGCTCAAGGAGGCCGGGCTCGTGACCCGGGAGGTGATCGAGGGTCCTCCGATCGCATCGCTGTACCGGCTGACGCCGAGCGGGGAGGCGCTGCGGCCCGCGCTCCTGGCGCTCGGGGAGTGGGCGCACGCGCACCTTGGGACGGAGGCGTGAGCCCGGACGCGCACGGGATCGAAGGCCGAATCGTCGCGACCGGCCTGACCAAGGTGTTCGGAGAGGTCAGGGCGGTGGACGGCCTGTCGTTCAGCGTCGAGCCGGGATCGGTCACCGGCTTCCTCGGCCCCAACGGCGCCGGCAAGACCACGACACTTCGATTGATCCTCGGGCTCGCCACGCCGACGGCGGGCACGGGAACGATCAGCGGTCTCGCCTACGCCCATCTGCCCCATCCCGGGCGGACGGTCGGCGCGGTTCTGGAGGCCACCAGCTTTCACCCGGGGCGATCCGCCCGCAATCACCTTCGCGTCTTCTGCGCAGCGACCGGGCTTCCCGACAAACGAGCCGACGAGGTGCTCGAACTGGTGGGGCTGACCCAGGCCGCCCGATATGCGGTCGGCGGCTTCTCGCTTGGGATGCGCCAGAGGCTTGGCCTGGCCACTGCGCTGCTCGGCAATCCCAGGGTCCTGCTCCTCGACGAGCCGGCGAACGGCCTCGACCCGGAGGGCATCGCGTGGCTGCGAGGCCTGCTCCGCTACTTCGCCGATGTCGACAAGCGAACGGTGCTGATCTCGAGCCACGTGCTCTCGGAGGTCGAGCAGACCGTCGACCGGGTGGTGATCATCGCCCGCGGCCGGCTCATCTATGAAGGGAGGCTCGCTGATCTCGAGGGCGCGAGCGCCGGCGTCCTGGTCCGGACTCCGACCCCTGATCAGCTGGTGGCGGCGCTCGCGCGCCTCGGCGTCAAGGTCACACCACGAGAGGACGGGACGGTCGCGGTCGTGGGCGCGACGTCCGAGGCGGTCGGCCACGCGGCCTGGGAGTCCCATGTTGAGATCCACGAGCTGCGGACGGGAAGCTCGAGCCTCGAGGAGACGTTCCTCCGCCTGACCGCGGATGCGCCTCCGCAACCGGAGCCGAGCGCGTGATCAACCTGCTCCGGTCTGAGGTGCGAAAGGTGACCTCCGTCAAGCTGGGCTGGGGGATGCTCCTCGGCGCGATGGCGCTCGCCGCGCTGGAGACGGTCGCCCAGATCGCCAGCAACGGCATCAGGGGAAGCGTCGCCCTGCCGCTGAGCAGCGGGGCCACGCAGAAGTCGGTCGCGGCCTCGGCGAGCACGGCATACCTGTTCTCGATCGTGGTGGGCATCATCCTGATCACCACCGAGTACCGCCACTTCACGTCGCGTCCGACGTTCCTGATCGAGCCGAGACGTGGCCTGGTCATCGTGGCCAAGATGGTCGTCGCCGCGCTCGTCGGCATCATCTACGGAGTCATCTGCGCAGCGCTCACCGCCGCGATCATGATCCCCTGGTTCGGCGCCAAGGGCATCACGATCGGCTGGATCGACCACGGCGTCCTGCAATCCCTCATCAGTGCCGTCATCGTGATCGCGATCTTCGCGGTCGTCGGGATCGGGATTGGCGCGCTGGTCCGCAACCAGATCGCGGCGGTGATCGGAGCACTCGTCTATCTCTTCGTACTCGAACCGCTGGTCACCATCATTCCGGTGATCCAGAACATCTATCCATTCCTTCCCGGAGCAGCCGCGGGGGCCATCACCGGGGTGACGCGCGGTTCGGGGTCCGTGCATCTCGACGCCCTCCAGGGCGGCCTCATCCTGCTGGGATGGGGACTGCTCTTCGCCGTGTGCGGCTGGGTCCTCACCATTCGCCGGGACATCCCGTAGCGGCCGGTCAGTTCCCTGAGACGATATCCGGAGCGCTCGGGCGCTCGGGACGTCGACGGGGGAGCGTGATGATCTTGGCGCCACCAGTGGCCCCGGTCGCGCGCACCGAACGGTCCCGCCCCGCGTGCTTCGCCTCATACATCGCCCGATCCGCGGCGCCGAGCAACCGGTCGAGCGTGGCTCCGTGGGCGGGGTACGTCGAGACTCCGATCGACGCTGTCAGCCCTTCGAGGCTGCATCCGTCGGGCATCACCACGTCGCGCACAGCCGCGCGGACGGCTTCGGCGGCGATCCATGCGCCGTCCGAGGAGCACTCATTCAGGAGCACGACGAACTCCTCGCCGCCGAGTCGCACGACCGCATCAGCGCCGCGCACGGTGCTGCGCAGCTGGGTGGCGACGCGCTGGAGCACGACGTCGCCGATGGCGTGCCCGCTGCTGTCGTTCACGGTCTTGAAACGATCGAGATCGACGAGCAGCAGGGAGAGCGGATGACCGTCGCGAGCCGCCCGCGCGATATCGCGTTCGCCGGCGTCGCGCAGCCATCGGCTGTTGTACAGCCCGGTCAGCGGGTCGGTCATCGCCGCGTTGACGAGCTCGACGTAGAGCTGCGCGTTGCGCCACGCCGACGCCGCCACGTGTGCGAACAGCGATGCGGCCTCGAGCTCGCCTGCGCTGAACTGGTCGATACCGAGACGCCAGCAGTTGATGATGCCGAGCTTGTGCTCGGTGGCGACCAGCGGAACCAGGAGCAGCGACTCCTGCACGTACGAGGTCCCGGGGATCTGGCGCGCGAGAGGATGCATCGACGTGTCGGGGATGTTCTGTGGCGTGCCTTTCGCGAACGCCCAGCCGGTGATCCCGGCGTCGAGCGCCATGCTGTCCGCCATGATCTCGTCGCGATCGGGGCCGGTCGCGAGCACCGGGACCAGGCGGAACGTCTCGTAGTCGGCGACGAAGATCGCCATCTCGGTGACCGGTACGACGCGACTCATCTGCTCCGCCATGACTCCGAGGATGCGCATGGGATCGTGCTCACTCTGGAGGGCGAGCGCCGCGTCGCTGAGCGCGCGAGCAAGTCCCCTGCGGGCTCTGGGCGGCGAGCCCAGACCAGTGGGCACGAGCTCTCCGGGGGCAGCCGGCTCGGTGGTGGGTGAGGGGACTCGGGTGGGCGACACCATCCGCTCCGCGAACCAGGTCGCGTCGACGATCTCCATCGACGTGTCCCCCTTGAGCGGATGGGGCAGCACCGGACGGCCGAGCAGCCATCCCTGTCCGAACTGCACGCCGAGCGACTGCAGCGTCTCCTGCTCACGTTTCGTCTCGATGCCCTCAGCGATGACGCGGGCACCGATGTGACCGCTGAACGAGAGGAGGGCCACGACCAGGGCGCGACGTGCGCGGTCGGCGTCGATGGCGGTGATCAACGAACGGTCCACCTTGATGAACTCGGGGCGCAGCTCGGCGATCACTCGCATGCTGGCGTGACCGGCGCCCGCATCGTCGACAGCGATCCGGAAGCTCCGCGCGCGGAGCTCCGCGGCGATGCGCTGCAGCAGCGCGAGGTCGGGGACGGGCTCGCGCTCGCTGAACTCGAGCACGACGGCGGCAGGATCGACGCGCGCGTCGCTGACCGCCTTGTCGAGTGCGGCCACACCGCTCTGATCGACCAGCGTGCCGATCAGCACGTTGACGAAGAGGTCGGCCTCGCCGATATTGGATGCGGTCTGCAGGGCGGCGCGCACGCAGGCAAGATCGACCGCCGATTGCATGTTCAGCGCTGCCGCTGCAACGAAGAGCTGGTCGGGGGTGCGGATGCGTGACCGCGATGGAAACCGGGCGAGCGCCTCATAGCCGATGACGGTGTCGTTGACGAGCCGGACGATCGGCTGGAGCGCTGCCACGATGCTCCCACTGCTCAGGAGTGACGCGATCGTGCTCCGAAGCCGGCGGTCCGGAGTCACCAACCCGGATGCATCGAAACGCTCGGGACCAGGCTGCGCCTCAGCGGACCATGCCCCCGCGAGCATCGCCGCGGCCGCCTCGAGCGTCGGGCTCAGTGCCGGAGTGCATCCCGACCCCCAGACCGTCAGCACGGCGACGACCCGATCCCGACAGGTCACGGGCAGGGCGATCACGTCCCGCTCGTCGGAAGCGTTGGGAAGGGCCTTGGCGAGCGCGGAGTCAGTGGTGAGGCGGCGCACGGTTTCCGAGGCGTTGGCCGAGCCGAAATACGGACGGCGCAGCCGGACAGGTTTGCGGAGTGACTCGACGCCGTCGAGGGGGATGCGCATCCCCAGGAGGTTCGAGGCCAGCCGCGTGGACAGCCTCGCGTCCGGCGAGGGCGGTACGTTGACCGCGAGAACGACCGCCATGTCCGACTCGACGGCGCTGACGATGCCGGCAACGTTCAACACCGCAAGCGCATCGACGACCTGGGCAGCCGCCTCCTTGGGCGTTCGAGCGCTCGGGAGGGAGTGCCCGAGACGGGTCAGAAGTTCGAGGCGCGCATCAGGAGACCGTGGAGCCACGTGGTGAGTGTGGTGCTACGGGGCGTCGCATCCGACAACGGAACGGTCGCTTTCCATCTGCAAATCGCCATATTTCGGGGCGGGGCTCCGTCTTCCAGGCACGGCGTAGGCTTGGCGGGATGAGCCGCTGTCCCTATATCCGCGAGGGAGAGGCACTCCTCGCGGCGTCCGCATGACCGGACACGACGAGGGCGTGCGGCGGTCGGACGCGCATCCGGCAGCGCGAGCAGCGCTGGCCGCCAAACGGGCCGAGATCGTCGCCAAGGTGGACCAGCTGGGGGCTCACGATCCCGCTGAGGTCGCCAACCTGGGCTTCGGCAAGCGCATCGGTGACGGGACGATGTACGCGGTCGAGCGAATGACCGACGCATACCAGGCCCGCACCATCTACGCGACGGTCGCCGAGATCGATCGGGCGGTGGAGCGGCTCGATGCCGGCACCTACGGACGGTGCGTTGCGTGCGGCACCGTGATTCCAGACGAGCGTCTCCAGGCGGTGCCCTGGGCCGCGCTCTGTATTCCCTGCAGCGGGAAACCGCGCAAGTCGGCCGCTGTTCGCTGAGAGTATGGTTTTCCACCACGCGGTGTCGCCGGCACCTGGAGGGACATGACGTGGATGTGATGAGCGTGCAGGACGCCGCGTTCCTCCACATCGAGGACGCCAACAATCCGATGCACATCGGGTCGGTGGCGGTGCTCGAGGGTCCGGCTCCGGCATATGGAGACCTCGTCCGCCTCATCGCCGCCAAGCTGCCGCTCGTGCCGCGCTACCGGCAGAAGGTGCGTTTCGCCCCCGCCGGCATCGGACGCCCGGTGTGGGTCGACGACCCGCATTTCCAGATCCTGTATCACATTCGCCACACGGCGGTCCCGCCGCCGGGCGGCCGGGATGAGCTGCGCAACCTGGCCGGGCGCGTCTTCGCACAGACCCTCGACCGCGAGAAGCCGCTCTGGGAGCTGTGGATGGTGGAGGGCCTCAAGGACGGTCGGTGGGCGGTCATCTCCAAGGTGCATCACTGCATGGTCGACGGCGTCTCCGCCACCGACCTGCTCACGGTGATGTTCGACGCCTTCGACACACCGGCGGCGGAGACGGCGCCCGACGACTGGACGCCCGAGCCGGAGCCCGGGACGTTCACCCTCGCGGCGCGTGGCGTCGTCCGGACCATCGCCGACCCGCTCGGGCGCCTCCGCGACTTCTCGGGCGCGCTTCGCCTCACCGCCGGACCGCGAACCCGCCTTGCGGAAGGGGCGGTGCTGCTGCGCTCACTTGCTGAGTGGGGCAAGCGGTCAGCAACGTCGCTCAACGGCCCGATCGGACCGCACCGCCGGTGGAGCTGGGCGGAAGCGAGTCTCGTCGACGTGAAGACCATCCGCCACGGTCTCGGCGGCACGGTGAACGACGTCGTGCTCGCGGCCATCACCGCCGGTTTCCGCACCCTGCTGCTGCACCGGGGCGAGGATGTGTCCAATCGGGTGGTGCGGACCCTGGTCCCGGTTTCGGTCCGGGCGGACTCGGAGCGGGGAGTCTTCAACAACCGCGTCTCGGGAATCTTCCCGGGGCTGCCGGTGTCGATCGGCGATCCGAGCGACCGGCTCCGCGCGATCTCAGAGCAGCTGTCCATGCTCAAGGAGTCGAAGCAGGCCGTCGCGGGCGACGCGCTGGTCAAGCTGGCGGGCTTCGCGCCACCCATGCTGCTCTCGCTGGGTGCGCGGCTGGCGGCCCGCACACCGCAGCGCGCGCTGCAGACGGTAACCACCAATGTTCCCGGCCCGCAGTACCCGCTGTCCGTGGTGGGCCGCCGGATGGTCTACTCGTACCCGTACGTGCCGATCATGGGAAGTGTGCGGATCAGCATCGCCATCTTCTCGTACTGCGGACGTCTCTTCTTCGGCATAACCGGCGATTACGACACCGTCAGCGACATCGACGTGCTTCGCGATGGCATCGAGGAGGGGATGCGCGAGCTGGTGGTCGCTGCCGGCGGTGCACCGGAGCACCACCGGCAACAGCGCGAAAGGCGGACGCCGTCGAGATCGCGCCCTCGGGCCGTTTCGCCCGACGGTCAGGCCGCGGCGGTGCGCCCGGGAAAGAGGTGACGGGCGAGGGACGGCGGCCGGAACGGCTGCCACGTCCCCTCGGGTTGGGCGAGGCGATCCGCGATGACCCAGAAGACGGCCGCGTTGTGGCCCATCCCGAGATGGCTGCTGTAGACGGCGACGTTCTCGTGGTGGTGACCCGCGCCGTTGATGCACGCCTGCCACGGGACGACGCCATCCAGCCGTGAGTACACGGCGGTGGTGGGGACCGGGATAGGTCGCCTCAACCGGTCGCGTTGCGGCAGTGAGCCCGGGCTGACGTGCAGCACGCCGAGACGCCGGTAGGTCGAGTGTGCGTGGGTGTCACCGGGGTCGTCGATGCCGAAGGGGCTGCCGAGCGTGATCACCTGGCGCACGAGTCCGGGGCGTGAGCGGGAAAGCTCCCGGGCGAAGATGCCGCCGAGGCTCCACCCGACGAGGGTGACGGGTCGCCCGGAGGCGCGGTGGAGGGCTTCGAGGCGCTCGGTCATCCCACTCAGAATCGCCGGGGTCGGGCCGAGGTTGCGCCCGAGCTTCCAGCCATGCTCCGCGTAGCCGAGCGAGCGCAGGTACCGTCGCATCGTTGCCGTCGACGCGTCTTCGGCGAGCAGACCCGGCAGAACCAGGACGGCGTGGCCGTCGCCGCGCGGCGCGCGGAGCAGCAGGGGCGCCGATGCCAGCATGGCGCCGTAATCCGCGATCGCGCGTCCCGGCTCGCTGAAGAAGAGCGCGAGCGAAGGGCGTGCCCTTCTGGTCATGAGTCGTTCATACCACCTGGAACGCTCCTTCGGGTGGAGTTGGCCGCACGTCGAGGGCAGATGGCCGGCCTCAGAACGCGGCGATCCCCCAGGTGGTGACATGTGTCTCGCCCGGCTGCAGCACGATCAGCCCCGCTCCCGAGTTGTACGCGTCCGGGGCGCACGTCATCGGTTCGACGGCAAGTCCGCGGCGGCGCCGCGTGACATCCGGGAGCGTGTCCCCGCTGTAGATCATGACGTGGCTGTGCGACCGGTCCATCCACACCTCGACACCATGCCGGCCGTCCGGCGCGGTGAGCGCGATCCTGGTGGTGCCATCGTCATCGGAACGCAGCCGGGTGAACGCGGTGTCGAGCACCAGCGAGCCGATCGGATGCGGCTGCCGGAAATCGAAATCCGTGCCGGCGAGGGCACGTTCGGCGCCGGTCGGGATCCCGCGGGCATCCGCCTCGAGGGTCGCGTCCGCGGGGATGTGCAGCAGCGCGGTGTCGATCGACGCGCTGCCGGCCACGCGAACGTAGGGATGGGCGCCGGCGCCGAAGGGGCAGGCCTGGTCACCACGGTTGGTCGCGCTCACGCGGACACTCAGGCCGCTCGCCGCGAGCGAATACGTCGCGCTGAGCCCGAGATTGAAGGGGTAGCCCGCCTGCGCCGGCAGGTCGAGGTCGAGCGTGACCGATGCCGGAGCGGAGTCGACCAGCTGCCAGCGTATCGAATGGGCGAGTCCGTGGATGGCGCACCCGGTCCGGGGCTCCGTCACCGGCAGATGCAATTCCATGCCGGCGAAGTGGTAGGTCGCGTCCGCGATTCGATTCGGCCAGGGGAGGAGGAGCTGCCCGCGGCTGCCGTCGCACTGCTGATCGCGAGCGTATCCGTCGACGATCGGGACCAAGTCGGTGCCGTACTCGCGCAGACCCGCGCCCAGCTCCACCACGACCGCCCGCTGGTTGCCGTGCGTCAGCTCGTACTGACGCCCGGACGGGGGAGACGTCACGAAGGCGAGCGGGTTTCCGAAGAGGCTCGCGGCGGATGCCACCCGGGCGTGACAACTCGCTCCAGTTCGCTCCGGATGACCGAGTAGCACTCGCAGGAAACAGCTTCGAGACCGGCGCGATCGACGATCGTGACGTGACCGCGGACGTAGCGGATCAGCCCGGCTCGCTGCAGGATGCCCGCGGACACCGAGACGGTTGATCGCCGAGCACCGAGCATCTGGCCGAGGAACTCCTGGGTGATCATGAACTGGTCGGAGCCGACCCGATCGTGGCTCATCAGCAGCCAGCGGCTGAGACGCTCCTCACTGGAGTGCAGCCGGTTGCACGCCGCCGCCTGCGCGATCTGACCGAAGAGTGCCTGCGTGTACTTGTCGACCAGCGCATGGAAGGTGCTGCTGCGCTCGACGAGCGTGAGAAACGCGCCGGCTTCCATACGAAGGCTGTGACCTGCGACCTGCGAGATGGCTCGCACCGCGAGGCCGCTGAGCGGCACAAGCGGTACTCCCACGATCCCCTCGTTGCCGATGGTCGCCACCTCGACGATGGCGCCGTCGTGGAGTGGGGTGACCAGTGAGATGACGCCGCCGATCGGGAAGAAGAGAGCCTCGATCGGCGTTCCTGGTTCAAAAAGAACCGTTTTGACGGGCAGGCTGACGTTTCTAACAAGACCGAACAGCTCCTGCCGTTCGGACGAGGGAAGGGCCGTGAGAATCCGATTCTCACCCCCCGAAGCGACCTGACGGGTCGCGTCGTCGCTCAATCCTCCACCCGTGTCGTTGACCTATGTGCGGTGCGGGACAGACGTTACCGTCCGGGTCCCCCAGATTATGCAGCACTAGAAGGGACGACAACGGGCGCGCAGTTCGCTGCGATCAAAGGAGAGGCTGGCGCGTGGCCGCAGAACGCAGTTTCCCGGAGCCGGGAGCGCTGGATCCCGGTGATCAGTACTGGCTCGAGGCGATGGCCGATGCCGTGCTCATCCTCTCGCCGGTCCGCGGACGCCGCCGGGAGCTCACGGGTTTCCGTGTCGACTATGCGAATGCCGCAACGGCGGAGCTCGCCGGAGACTCGTCCGCCGGACATTTCAGCCCCGGACTCCTCATCACGAACCGTTTCCTCGACTTCGAACACGACGAGGCAGGCGAGATCCTGGCTGCCTTCCGAGCAGTCCTCTCGACCGACGTTCCGCGAGCCATCGACGGTGTCCGACATCGGGTGGTGCGCGCCGGGGTCTCGATCGAGCAGATCCTCGACGTGCGCATCAGCAGACACGGCGATCGGCTCCTGGTCACGCTCCGCGACGTCACCGAGCGAGAACAGTCCGAGCAGGGCGTGCGCAGGAGCGAGAAGAGCCTTCGCGCTCTCGTCGACGGCGTGTTCGACGAGGCGCTCATGACGGTCGATCCAGCCGGCATCGTGCTCAGCTGGAACACCGGAGCGGAGCGCATTTTCGGATACCGGGCCGAGGAGATGATCGGGCGGCACCACTCGATGCTTTCTCCGCGCGGCTGGCCGGTCGGCGACCCCCTCGAGGAGGCGGCAACCACCGCGGCCGAGCAGCTGCACGAGACGTGGCAGGTGCGCAAGGATGGGCGGCGCTTCTGGGCAGGCGTCTCGATTACTGCCATGCATGGCGATAACGGTGAGCTGCGCGGCTTCTTCTCGGTGACCCGTGACCTGACCGAGCAGTCGGAGCAGCGCCGGCGTGACCTGCAGCTGTCACTCGTCAGGGCGTTGACCGACTGCGCCGACGTCGACGGTGCGGCGGACCTGATCCTCGAGCAGACCACCTTCGCGCTCGGGGCGACCTACGGCGAGTTGTTCCTTGCGCGCCAGGAGCATGGGCGTCTCGACTCCAGGTCACGGCACGCCTTCCCGCGCGCGACTCTTGACGCAGTCGACCTCGCCGCAGAAGGCGCCTCGGGCCCTGTCGATGCGCTCATCGCCCGGGTGCGCACCACCGGGGCACTGGTCACCGTGCCGGACCTCAACGAGCTCGGCACATCGACCCAGGTCGCTGCCGCCGCATCGTTCGGTGTGCGCTGCGCGATGGCGTCGCCGGTTACCGACGCATCAGGAATCGTCGGAGTCCTGGCGTATTTCTTCGACACGCTGCCGAGGGTTGAGACACTCACCGCTGAGACGATCAGCGAGATCAGCGCCGAGGCCGCGCATGTGATCGCGCGCATCCGCGCGCAGGGCGCCCTGCGCGACGAAGCGCTCCGCATGGCGGAACTTGCGAGCACCGACCGCCTGACCGGGTTGAAGAACCGGCGAGAGTTCGATCGCATTCTCGGGACCATCCCGCGGCAGCCCTTTGCAATCCTCGCCATGGACGTCGACCACCTCAAGCGTGTCAATGACGAGTTCGGACACGAGGCCGGCGACACGGTGCTGCGCACGGTCGCCACGACGCTCGCGCTCATGCTGCGTGGGTGGGACGTCATCGCCAGGGTCGGCGGTGACGAGTTCGCCGCGATCCTTCTCGACGTCGACCCGGCAGAAGCCGCTTCGGCCGCACAGCGGCTCAGGGCCGCGATGCACCTCGTGCCGACGCCTGGAGGTCGATCCAACATCAGCCTGGGCTGGGCGTCCGCGCCGGCCGGGACCGACCCGATGTCCGCATGGCGCCGGGCGGACGAGTGCCTCTACGAGGCCAAGCGAAGCGGGCGTGACCGCGTCGTGGGGCGCCACGTCGACGGCGCGGAGCAGTTCACGCCGTCGGGGTCGTCGGTCACCGAACTGATCGGAGAACTGGTGGCGGGTCTTCCCATCCACGCGGTCTACCAGCCGATCGTCGATCTCAACGACGGGCACGTCGTCGGTTACGAGGCGCTCGCACGACCGGAGGGCTTCGGCGCTTCGGACAGTGTCGAAACGCTCTTCGAGGTGGCCCACCGCTCCGGACATATCCGCGATCTCGACTGGTTGTGCCGTCGCGCCGCGCTGAGCCAGGCGGAGCCGCTGCCATCGGGGGCGTTGCTCTTCCTCAACGTCTGCGTCGCGGCCCTCCTCGACCCGCTGCACGATGTGGATCAACTGCTGCTGCTGCTGGAGTGGACGGGGCGCTCTCCGCATCGCATCGTCCTCGAGATCGGTGAGCACGAGAGCGTCCGCGACCTCGATCGCCTTCGCGTGGTGCTCACGTCATATCGCAAGGCGGGCATCCGCTTTGCCATCGACGACCTCGGTGAGGGCTTCGCCACCCATGAACTGCTCGAGGTTGCGGAGCCCGAGTTCGTCAAGCTCGCGCGCAGCCTGACGATCAATGTCGCTCGCAAGAGTTCGCGCTCCGCGATCAAGACCGCGCTTGCCTTTGCCCGGGCGCACGATTCGATCGTCATCGCGGAAGGTGTCGAAAACGAGCTGGTGAGCGATCAGATCCGTTCGCTCGACATACCGCTCGGGCAGGGGTTCGGCCTCGGCAGGCCGACGGTCGCCGCCGACCTGCTGGACCCCGCGGCCGACTGGAGAGCGCGCGACACCCTACGCCCGCTCCGTCCGCGCAACACCCAAACGCGTATCCGCATAGCACCGCCTGCCGAGTGGCGACGCAGAGGTGACCGGTCTTCGCGCACCGCAGGAGCGCGCGAGTCGAGTCAGCGAGGCGAAGACGCCTCGCCTGATGCGGCGATCGGACAGTGCCACCAGCGGGAGGGCCTCGTAGATGAGCGGCCGTCCGTCCAAGACACGGCAGCAGCCGCTCGGCCCTGACGAGACGTTCGGCGCGCTCGTGACCCGGCTGATCATCACCAACCGCGCTGAGCGCGCATCCAGGGATCGGAGTGCTCCGATGCCGCCTTCAGTCGTCCACGAGATGGGCGGCGATCGCGATCGCGAGGCCCGCGGCGGCTCCCGAGCCGAGCCCTAGAAACAGCGACGGTTCGGCAAGCTCGAGCTCGAGCAGCAGCGGCACGCCGTCGCTTCCTCGAACCACGTCGACCCGGGCGTAGAGCAGGGTTTCACGTGGCCAGGAAAGCGCGTCCAGCGTCGCTTCGGCGAGCGCGCGCTCGTCCACGTCAGGCATGCGCGGCGTGATGTCCTCGACGGCCCAGAGCTGGTCGGTGGCGACGCCGGGCGCCCTCAGGAGCGCGCCCTTCCGGATGGCGTGAGAGAACGAGCCGGCGATGTAGATGAGCCCGGTCTCGCCCTCGGTGTCCACCGACTCGATGTACGGCTGCACCATCACGGCACGGCCGGCGGTCAAGAGCTCCTGGACGTGGACGCGCGCTGCCGCGTGGTCGTCCGGCCGGTAGCGGGAAGTGTGCTGCGCACCGGACGAGATCACCGGCTTGACGACAAGGTGCCCCTCGGGCAGGAGGAATCCCCGGTCGCGCAGGCCGGCGTCGATCCAGGTGGTCGGTACGGTCGGAATCCCGGCTTCGGCGAGCGCGCGGAGATACATCTTGTCGGTGTTCCAGGCAAGCACCGGCAGGGCGTTCAGCACGCGCGGGACCTGCGCACACCACTCGAGGAACGACTCACGCCGCCCGGCGTAGTCCCAGGTCGACCGGATGACGACAAGGCTGACGTCGTCCCACCGGGTCGAGGGGTCGTCCCAGACGCGAGCCTCGGCAACCACGCCGAGCGTCTCCAGCTCCGGGATCAGGGAGCGCTCATCAGCGTCGAGTTCGGGGAGCAGCGAGCAGGTTGCCAGGGCGACGTCAGGCAGGGTGGGCACCTCGTGGACGGGCGGGCCGACCACGAGGCGATGGCCGCCCGGTGGCGGACGACATGATGAACGCCGCGCATCACCGAGCTCCTCTGTACGCCAGCGAACCGCCGAAGCGGCCCGATCTGTGGCTTTAATGGAGCCATTGATGCAGGCGACCAGTCGTCACGCACTTGGCCGCCCGGGTCTCGTGACAACGCAGCGGTGATCCGAAGATGATGGAAGAGCGGTTCACGACCGTCCGCGGCCAGCCACTTCGCTACCTCGTCGGCGGCCAGGGCAAGCCCCTGCTGCTGTGCCACGGCTTCCTCAGCTCGGCCGAGGAGTTCGGCGGCCGCTTCAGCGCGCTTGGCGCCCACCGGACGCTGATCATTCCCGATCTCCCGGGCAATGGAGCTTCGCCCCCGCTTCGAGGCCGCAACTCGGCCGGTGCCATGGCTGACGTGCTCTTCGATCTCCTCACCGACCTCGACATCGACAGGTTCGACGTCGGCGGTCTCTGCCTCGGCGCGACGGTGGCATGCGCCGTCGCCAAGCGGGCCGGCGATCGCGCCGAGCGGCTGGTGCTGCACACGCCGCTGCTCTCCCCTGACCTGATGCGACGGCGATATCGAGACCAGGTTCGCGTCCTCGGGCGGCGACCGCTCTGGGACGGCGTCGTCTGGCTGAGCCATCAGCGGTGGATCAGCGACATGTACAAGCGCTTCGTCATCGTCGAGGGAGACGTCGACGAGAGAACCGCTGCCATCAACTACGAGAACCAGCGCCGGGCCGACCCCCGCGCCGCCAGGGAGTGGCTCAACGACTGCCTGCGCCGCGACGACATCGACGTGGTGGCGGCTCGCGCCGAGCGGACGCTCATCATCGTTGCCCGGCACGATCGGCTCGTGAACGTGGAGCGGCTCAAGGAGCTGATCGCCACCCTCCCTGATCTCCAGGTGTTCACCGACACCGACCAGGGGCATGGCTGGAACGAGGCTGCGGTGCACCGCCAACTCGAGGTGCTCAAGGCGTTCTTCGGCAACTGCCACGGGAACGGCGGCAACGGCATGCTTGCGCCCGCCCAGAGCCTCGTCACGGCGGGCAACCCTGTGCAGGGGCGCCCGTCGCTGCGCGACACGGCTACGCGCCCGCTGTCTCCCGCCTGACCGACCCGCGCTCCCCGCGGTCGCCGTCGCCGATCTCCGCGTTTGCGGCCTCGAGGTCCAGCAGGCTCCGCTTGCGATCCAGACCCCATCCGTAACCGGTCAGCCCGCCCCCGGCACCGATGAGGCGATGGCAGGGGACGACGATCGAGATCGGGTTCTGACCGTTCGCGGCTCCCACCGCGCGAACAGCTCGCGGCCGGCCGATCGCCGCCGCCACCAGCGAGTACGTGGACGTCCTTCCGTATGGGATGTCGAGGAGCGCCAGCCACACGGCTCGCTGAAATGGTGTCCCCTCGAGCCGGATGGGCAGCTCGAACCTCTGCCGGGCGCCCCGAAAGTACTCGTCGAGCTGCGTCCGGACCGAGCGAAGCGACGCGTCAGATGCGGCTGCGAGCCCGCTGACATCGGGTGTGCGCGCGTGACCGTCGAAATGGAGTCCGACGAGATCGCCCTCCTCGAGCACGACGAGCACCCGGCCCAGCGGTGTCGGCGCATACCCGTGGGATCTCGGTGGGTGTGCATTGGTCATGTCACCAGCCTGAGCTGCGTGAGTGGACAGCGTCCGGCCATTTCCGGACAGATCGACCGCGATGTCCGAATACGGCCGGTGGAGCAGCGGCGCGGCGCGCTACAAGTACGGTCATGAGTGGATTCTCAGCGGTGGTCACGACCGGCATCTACTGCCGGCCCGGGTGCTCGGCACGTCCCAAGGCGGCGAACGTGCGCCACTTCGACCTGGCAGCCGCGGCGGAGGTTGCGGGATTCCGCGCCTGTATGCGGTGCCGGCCCTACCGCGCGGCCGCGCCGGTCGACGGCTTTGCTTGCGAGGTGGTCTGCCGCGGCATCCGGCTCATCGTCGGCGACGGGCTTCGCACCGCAAGCGAGGAGGCGCTCGCGGGACTTCTGGGGCTGTCCGCCCGGCATCTTCGCCGCCTGTTCCAGGAGCAGGTGGGCGTGACCCCGTCGCAGCTCGCGCGCTCGAGCCGCGCCCACTTCGCCCGCCGTCTCCTCGACGACACCGACCTCTCGATCACCGACATCGCCTTCGCATCCGGATTCGGCAGCCTGCGCCAGTTCAACCGGACGGTCGGCGAGATCTTTCGCGCGACACCGCGCGAGTTGCGAGCACGTCGACGGATCGCGGACCGTCTCGTGGCCGATGGCGGACTGCCGCTGCGCCTGGGTTTCGAGGGACCGCTCGACTGGGACACGATGCTCGGGTACCTCGCGGCTCGCGCCATCGCGGGCGTCGAGCAGGTGGACGGCGGCGTCTACCGCAGGACGGTCCTCGTCGACGGGGATCCTGGGGTGATCGAGGTCGCGAGAGGCGGAGCCGATCACCTGGTGCTTACGGCCCACCTTCCCCACTGGGGCGGTCTCATCCATGTGGTCCAACAGGTGCGACGCCTGTTCAACCTCGACTTCGACCTCTCCCGCGCCAATGAGGTGCTCGGACGTGACCCGCTGATCACCGGACGGATCGCCACGCTCCCAGGGCTGCGCGTGCCGGGCGCGTGGGACCCGTTCGAGGTGGGGGTTCGGGCCATCGTCGGTCAGCAGGTCACCGTGGCAGGCGCCGGGACGATCATCGCTCGGGTGGTGGCGCGCCACGGCATCGGTGTTCCCGGGCTGAGCCAGTTCGGGCTGACCCACCTCTTTCCGTCCGCCGAGGTGCTCGCGGACGCCAACCTCGACGGCGTGGGATTGACCGGCGCGCGGATCGAGGCGATCCACAGCTTCGCCACCGCCGTGACAGGGGGATCGGTACGGTTGGACCGAAGCCGGCCGCTCGACGAGCAGGTGAGCTCGATCACCTCGGTGGCCGGCCTCGGTCCCTGGACGGCCCACTACCTCGCCCTGCGGATGGGCGAGGCCGATGCGTTTCCGTCGAGCGACCTCGGGCTGCGCCGCTCGCTCGAGTCGCTCACCCGGGGAGCCGTGACCCCGTCACAGGTCGGCGAGATGGCGGCACGCTGGCGCCCCTGGCGGGCGCATGCTGCGATCCACCTGTGGCTGGCGCCTCGGCTGACCCGGGCAGCCAGCGTTTGACCCCTATGATGGGAATTCCGTAGGATTCCGCCGAGCTTTTCGGGCAATCCGTCCGCAATCGAGGAGATTGCCTGATCATGTGGGCCGTGAATGTCAAGCGTCGTCTCGCGCCGAACGCGCCGGTCGAAGCGAGCACATGACCGCGGTCGACCTGCGCCACGGGAGCGCCGAGGAGGTGCTTGCGTGGACGTACAAGCGATTCCGCAGGGTCGCCCTGGTTGCCAGCTTCCAGGCTGAGTCGATGGTGCTTATCGACATGGCCTGCGGGATCGTGCCGGAGCCGGAAGTGCTGACCCTCGACACCGGCCGCCTGCACGAAGAGACTCACGAGTTCATGGACGAGGTCAGGCGTCGCTTCCCGATACGGCTTCGGATCCTCGCTCCTGACGCCGGCGAGCTCGACATGATGACCGCCGAGAACGGGACGATGCAGTTCCGCCGCTCCGTCGCGCTCCGCAACGAGTGCTGTGCCGTTCGCAAGGTGAACCCGCTGACACGCGCGCTGCGGGACTACGACGCCTGGATCACCGGGTTGCGCCGGGAGCAGACGCCGACCCGCGCCGGAACGCCGGTGGTGGCCGGCGATCCTGGCCACGGAGGCATCACCAAGGTGGTTCCGCTCGCCGGCTGGTCGCGCGCCCAGGTGTGGGACTACCTCGACTCACACGCTCTGGAGCACCACCCCCTTTACGACCGGGGCTACACCTCGATCGGTTGCGCCCCCTGCACCCGGGCCACCAAGGCAGGCGAGAACGAGCGAGCCGGCCGCTGGTGGTGGGAGGGCGCCTCCGACAAGGAGTGCCTCCTGCATCCGCCCCTCGAGGGCGGCCCCGAGGTCAGCGTGCGCGGCAGCCCGATCAGTGTCCCGCTGGGAGCAGCGCGCTCAACTTCGCGGCCATGAGGACCGAGATCGCGTCCTGAGCATCGTTGACGAGGCGCGTCTCCTGAGCCTGGGTGATCACGCCCTTCGCCACACCGAGCGAGAGCCCGGCGCGGACCTGGGCGAGCGCGTCGGCCTCGACCTTCGCCGCATGGGAGCCGGCGATCTGATCGAGGGTCTCACCGCTCAGCAGGTCGGCCCCGATCTGCTGCCAGGTCAACTTGGTGTCGGTCGTGAAGAAGTCGAAGACGTGCGACGCCTCACTCTTGAACTGACCCGCCGCAGCGAACCCGCCCGAGGAGAGGAGCGACGACACGGTGCTCGAGGAGGCCGAAAGCGAGGCGGTCTGAGCAGGAGGCGCGGTCGTCGCGGTGCGGTCGACTGCCACCACGGTGCCGAGGCCGATGACAGCGGCGCCGAGCACCGCAATGGCGACGTTCGCGGGGCGGAGCAACGGGTGCATGATGGAGGTCCCCCGGGATGTGCGGTTGGTTCCTCACAGCGTAGTCCGAATCGCACCACGGGGAGTTGGCGACCACGTGACGATCGCCTGACGGCGATCTCGAGCCGATCGCCCCGGCCGGCCCCCCGATCTGTGGTAGACTGCACGCCGACCTAGCGCCGCTAGGTCTCTTTTGTGTTTGAGGCTATTGACACGTGGCCACGGCCAAGGGCGGTTCCGCGATCATCACGTTGCAATGCAACGAGTGCAAGGAACGCAACTACACGACGGTCAAGAACAAGCGCAACGACCCGGATCGCCTGGAGTTGCGCAAGTTCTGCAGGCGTTGCCGCGTGCACAGGCAGCACCGCGAGACCAAGTGACCGAAGGGGCGTAGCTCAGCTGGTAGAGCATCGGTCTCCAAAACCGAGGGTCGCGCGTTCGAGTCGTGCCGCCCCTGCCACCGCCAACCCAGCACTGCCCGCCCCGGCACCACCACCAGGAGAGATCACCGTCCATGGCCAAGGCTCGAATCGCCCCGGGCAGCCCGCGCCCACCGCGGCCCGCCTTGTCCGGTGCGGGTCCGGGTGGATCCGGACGGGGAGGACCCGTCGCCTACCTCCGTGGCGTCTGGGAAGAGCTCAAGAAGGTGGTCTGGCCGGCGCGCGACGAGTTGATGCGCATGACCGGCATCGTCATCGCAACCGTGATCATCTTCGCGGTCCTGGTCGGTGGGGCGGACTACCTGTTGGGCCTCGGCGTGCACCAGGCCGTCACGCAGCAGGTGAAGGCCGCGACCCCGGCACCGGTCGCGACCACCGCCCCGGTGGTCACCGTCCCGCCGACCGTGGCTCCGACAGTCGCCCCAACCGTGTCGCCGTAGCCGTCGTGGGAGAATGAACATCGTGGTGAGCAACGCCGTTTCCGCCAAGGACGCCCGCTGGTACGTGGTGCACGCGTATTCCGGCCACGAGGAGAAGGTTCGAGCGAACCTCCTCAAGCGCGTCGAGTCGATGGACATGCACGATCAGATCTTCGACGTCCTGGTTCCGACCGAGGAGGTCATGGAGATCAAGGACGGTCAGCGCCGGAAGGTGAGCAAGCGGATCTTCCCGGGCTACATCCTCGTCAACATGGTCATGTCGGACGAGTCGTGGTACGTCGTTCGCAACACGCCCGGCGTCACCTCGTTCGTCGGCTCGGGCAACAAGCCGGTTCCCTTGCAGGAGCACGAGATTCGTGGCATCCAGAAGCAGGTGAAGGCAGAGGCGCCGACCAAGGTCAACGTCGAATACGAGGTCGGTGAGAACGTCCGGGTCATCGATGGACCGTTCACCGACTTCCACGGCAAGGTCACCGAGATCAACGTGGAGAAGGGCAAGCTCAAGGTGCTCGTCAACATGTTCGGGCGTGAGACGCCCGTCGAGCTCGACCTCCTCCAGGTCGAGCGGCTCCGCTAGACGAGTTCAAGGAAACCGATGAGCAAGAAGAAGATCAAGACCGTCATCAAGCTGCAACTCCAGGCCGGCAAAGCGACGCCCGCACCGCCGGTGGGCACGGCCCTGGGCCCGCACGGGCTCAACATCATGGAGTTCTGCAAGGCGTACAACGAGCGCACCGCCAACCTGTCCGGCGTCATCCCCGCGCAGATCACCGTGTTCGAGGACCGGACCTTCAGCTTCATCACCAAGACGCCCCCGGCGTCGGAGCTGCTCAAGAAGGCCGCCGGCGTTGAGAAGGGCTCGGGGAACCCGAACCGCGACAAGGTGGGTTCTCTGTCCAAGCAACAGGTCCGTGAGATCGCCGAGATCAAGCAGGCCGACCTCAACGCCCACGACCTCGAGCACGCGACCCGGATCATCGAGGGTACGGCGCGATCCATGGGTCTGAACGTCAACTGAGCAACTGAGTGGGAGGACGCTCGCTGCGTCCGCCAACACCACGGAGAGAGCGCAATGCCCAGACAACACGGCAAGAAGTACCGCGAAGCCGCGAGCGCCATCGAGGCGGGGAAGTTCTACGCCCCGGCCGAGGCGGTGACCCTCGTACGCCAGACCGCGGTCACCGCCTTCGACTCATCGATCGAGGCGCATATCCGCCTCGGCATCGATCCGCGTCACGCCGACCAGGTGGTGCGCAGCACCGTGACGCTGCCGCACGGCACCGGCAAGACGAGGCGCATCGCGGTCTTCGCCACCGGCGAGAAGCTTCGCGAAGCCGTCGAGGCGGGGGCTGACGTCGTCGGTGGCGAGGATCTCGTGAAGAAGGTGCAGGCCGGAGAGATCGACTTCGACGTCGCGCTCGCGACTCCCGAGGTCATGGGCATGGTCGGGCGCCTCGGCAAGATCCTCGGTCCGCGCGGGCTGATGCCGAACCCCAAGGCGGGCACGGTCACGTTCGATATCGCCAAGGCGATCCAGGACGTCCAGGGCGGGCGCGTCGAGTTTCGGAACGACAGAACCGGCATCATCCACACCGCAATCGGCAAAGCGTCGTTCGACGACGACAAATTGCGAGACAATTTCGCCGCATTGATGGACGCGATCGTTCGAGCCAAGCCGTCGGGCGCCAAGGGGACCTACGTCAAGACGGTCACCATCGCCGCGACCATGGGACCCGGTATTCCGGTCGACCCGGCGCAGGCAGCACGACTGACGGTGGGCTGAGGGTCCGATCGAGTTGATCCGGCTCCTCATCGTCGACGACATCGCGAGCACTCGGGACAACCTGCGCAAATTGCTCGGGTTCGAAGAGGACATCGAGGTAATCGGCACCGCCGGGGATGGCAAGCAGGGCCTCGAGGAGGCGCATCGCCTGCTGCCCGACATCGTGCTCACCGACGTGAACATGCCGATCATGGACGGGATCCAGCTGACCGAGCGGCTCGCTCAGGAGCTGCCCGCATCGCCGGTGATCATCATGTCGGTGCAGGGCGAGCGCGACTACCTGCGCCGTGCGATGCAGGCGGGAGCGCGCGAGTACCTGATCAAGCCGTTCAGCCACGACGAGCTCGTCGCGGCGATCCGCCGGGTGCACCAGCTCGAGGAGAAGAAGGGGACATTCGCCCGAGCGGCGGCGCCGGACGGCACGATCGCTCCGCGTGCCGCGGCGCTTGGCGAGGTCATCGTGCTGTTCTCCGGCAAGGGCGGCGTCGGCAAGACACTCCTCGCGACCAACCTCTCCGTCGCGCTTGCGGTGGAGACGGAGTCGCGTGTCGCACTCGTCGATCTCGACCTGCAGTTCGGTGACATCGGCGTGATGCTCAACCTCGATCACAGCCGGAGCATCACCGACGTGGTGGACTCCGAGACGCTCGAGCCCGAGATGCTCAACGAGGTCATGGCGCAGGGGCCGAACGGCGTGCGTGTGCTGCTCGCTCCGATCAGCCCCGAGCTCGCCGACCTGATCACCAACGACCACGTCCGCATGGTCATGGGCGAGCTGCGCAAGACATTCGACTACGTGATCGTCGACACGTCCTGCCATCTTGCCGACTTCAACCTCGAGGTCATCGAATCGGCGCAGCACATCCTGGTCGTCACGGCGCTGACGATCCCGGCGATCAAGGACGCGAAGCTGGCGCTCAAAGTGCTCGAGTCCCTCACCGTCGATCCGAGTTCGATCCTCCTCGTGGTGGATCGCAGTGACTCGCACTCCGACTTCAACAAGGACTCGATCGAGCAGAACCTGCGTCACAGCGTCGGGGCTCAGATCCCGTACGACCCGAGGGTTGTCGGTGACTCGATCAACCGCGGCACCCCGTTCGTGACGTCGAGCCCGGAATCCGACATCAGCCGCTCCATCCGCGAGCTGGCCGGTGCGCTCGTGCCGGGCGGTGGCCAGCCGGTCGGCGCCGGGGTGGCCGCCGGCAAGGCCGACGACAAGCGCAAGCGACGCATCTTCGGCCGCTGACCGGGCGACCGCGTCAGTCGCGGGCGAACCCGAGCCGGCGCCGGCTGCGTTTCTTTCCGGACGGCTCGGCGGCGGACTCCGGCGCTGCATCGCCGGTGAGGGCGGCCGCAAGACGCTCGAAGGCCGCGGTCGCGGGGGAGGAGTGGCCGGCGATCACCACCGGCACTCCGGAGCTCACCGAGCCGCCGATCGCGGTGGCGTCGTAGGGGATCTCCGCCGCGACCGGGTGGCGGAGGAAGTCCTCGATCCGCGCCCGGTCCATGCCGCCGGCGAGCGGTGCGTCGCGGTGATTCGCGACCACCACGATGCGTTCGGGATCGACCTGGAGGACACCGATCACGGACATGATGAGCCGCGTGTTCTTAACCGACGTCACGCTGAAATCGGTGACCAGGACGATGTGATCGGAATTCTCGAGCGCCTCCAGGGTGATCTCCGACAGCTGCGAGGTCGTGTCGGCGACCACGAGCTCGAACGTGGAGCGCAGCTCGGCCACCAGTGAGCGGAGATGCGCGGTGGTGACGTAGTCGGCGAGTTCGGGGCTTGGCGGCGCGGCGAGCACGGTGAGCCCCTGCGGACCAAGCGTCAGCGCCTGCTGGATCACGTGGCGATCGCTCATCCCGGCATCGCTGGCGGCGAACTCGGCGATCGATCCCTCGGGCGTCATCGCGAGCAGTGCCGCCACGTCGCCGAACTGCAGCGACAGGTCCACGAGCACGACGCTGCCCGGGTGCGGCCGGTTGAGCACGAGGGCCAGGTTGGTGGCGATGATCGACTTGCCGACCCCGCCCTTCCCGGAAACGATGGTGATCATCCGTCCGTCTCGACGCCTCGCCCCGTCGGGGGTTGCCCCAGCGCCGTCCGCAGGCTGGCGGATCGTCTGCGCAGCCCGCTTCCGCGCCTGGAACGCATGCACCCGGTGGATGGCGGCAACCAGGTCGTCGCCGGCGAACGGCTTCTGGAGCACCTCACGGGCCCCGGCGAGCATCGCTCTGCGGAAGAGCTCGCTGCCGCTCTCCATCGACATGAGGATCACGCCCGCCTGAGGTGCGTACTCGGCGAGCATCTCGGTCGCCTGCACACCGTCGAGACCGGTCAGGCCGGCATCGAGGACAGCAATGTCCGGGACCAGGTGCAGCGCTTCCTGAAGCGCCTGCTCGCCGTCCTCAGCCGTGCCGCACACGGTGATGTCCTCCTCGGCGGCGAGGCGGCGAACGAGGTTGGCGCGAATGCGCTCGCTGCCGTCGGCAACCAGAACGCGGATCACGGCGCCACCTTACCTCCGCCCCAGGCTGAATCGCCGCCGGTAGGTGGGCGGCGCGGGGGCCGGGAGGTCGAGCTCGGCATGCTCGGCTTCGCGGGCGGGGGCCGCGAGGAGCTCCGCCAGCGCGGCCAGGCGGCGAGCCAGCTCGGCGCGCGGCTGCGCGAGGACGATCGGCGTCCCGGAATCGAGTGACGGGTCGACCCGGGGGTCGTACGGGAGGTCGGCGAGCACGGGCCTGCCGAGGATCTCCTCGAAGTCCTCGCGGCGGTAGCTCGTGCGTGGGCGTGTGTGGTTGAGGACCACGTCGACGCGATCCGGATCGACGCCGAGCGCTTCGAGCAGCAGCAGCGTCGCCTTGGTCCCACGGACCGCGCTGAGGTTGTAGCTGGCGACGAGCAGGAGCCTGTCGGCAAGCTCGAACGTCTCGAGCACCCGCTCGTCAATGTGGGACGGGGTGTCGACGACGACGAAGTCGTGCGTTCGCGCGGTGGCTCGGATGACGGAGCGGATGCCGGCGGCCGTGATGGTATCGGCGAGCTCCGGGCTGGACGGGGCCCGCAGCACCCGGACCTCCCCTGGGCCGGTGGCGAGGACGTCGTCGAGGAGATCGTTCTCGATGTCGTCGCCGTGTGCAGCCAGGTCCGCGATCGACAGGAGGTGGTTCTCGACGTGGAGCATGCCCGCCGCATCGCCGAATTGCAGATCGAGGTCGATGAGCGCCGCGCGCCCGCCTGCAGCGCGCGCGAGCGCGATCGCGAGGTTGGTGGCGACCATCGACGTGCCGGTCCCGCCCTTGCCGGAGAAGGCGACGATCACGGTCGCGCGCCCCTGCGGCGCTCGAAGGTCGCGCCGGGTCTCGCGACCGACCGTTTCGAGCGCGCCTCCGTGGGGGGCCTCGACGAAACTTGTCCCAGCCGGCGGAACGAGCCCGGCGGTGATGCGGATGGCTTCGAGGAGCTCCGGACCGTCCGCCGACTCGCCGACGGTCCCACCGGTCCAGCCCGCCGCCGGCGCGCCGTCTGAGGTCATGAGCAGCACGCGAGTCGCCGGCGACACCGAGCCGAGGTGCGCGGCGAAGTCGGCTCCGGTCAGGTCGACGAAACGATGGTGCAGCATCAACACATCGGGCTGACGCAGCCACGCCTCCTCGATGACCGCGGACGCCTGGTGCGCGACGCCGCACACGTCGACGGTGTCGGTGTACGGCTCGAGCTTCTCGAGGTCGCCGACGATTCGTGCGATCTCGTCCGCGATGAGTACGCGGATCACCTCCGGCCCCCGCATGCCCAGTGCATCGAGCGCATGGTACGGCGAATGGCGCACGGGTGGACGCGGTGCGCCGCGACGCGACACAGTGTTACAGCGCAACGAAAAAGAGGAGCCGGCCCGATGGCCGGCTCCTCTTGACTGTCCTGGTTACTTGTGAAAGCTACGAGGCCAGGCCGTTGCTGATGTTCGAGAACACGTTGTTGACCTGCTTGCCGACGACTTGCAGGATAACGATAACGACGATGGCGATAAGGACGAGGATGAGCGCATACTCAACCATGCCCTGGCCTTCCTCAGCCTCCTCACGCTTGCGAGCGATGAACTCTGTTGCGCGAAGGTACAGGGTGCTCAGCATATCCATTCCGTTTTCACCTCCTTTCGGGTTGAATTTTCGAGGCCGAGACGATTGCTCGGATTCGACTGATGCGAGTGTGGACCCCTGCTGCAGCAACGGAATGGCCTGCGTGCTAAATATTGGTAACGAAGGATCGGACAAGCGCCGGACGGTGCGCGGCAACGAGAAACCGTGGTGATTCGATGACAACCGCGCTACGGGAGCGTCGCCCTGAATTGGCCTGACCTAGACTCGGGCCATGGCCGAAGCGGTCGCGATTCCTGCACGCCGTGGCGACCTGGAACGTCGCGTCGAAGAGATCCGTTTCCTTGTCTTCGGACGCTCCCTTCCGGCCGTGCTGTTCGCGCTGCTCGGATGGCGCGTCTCGCTCAACCTGCTCTCTCAGGTTCGCGCGCTCCCCGTCCACGCGGGCTTTGGCGACTATCTCGCCGGTCCGCTCACGACGGCCGTGTACCTGCTCTTCTGCCTCATCCCGGTGGGCATCTATCTGGTACGTCCGCGTCCTCGTGCCCGTGACGGGCGCGCGATCGCGCGGGCTGCCGGCCTGGTGGGGACGACCATGCTCCTGGTCGTCGGAGCCTTCCCGAACCCGGTGCTCCTCACGCCACCAACCTTCATCCGCGACATCTCAGCGCCGCTGGCACTCGGAGCCTTTGCTCTGGGCGTCTACGGTCTCCTGTATCTGCGGCGCAGCCTCAGCATCATTCCCGAGGCTCGCCGCCTGGTCACGGGCGGACCGTACCGATTCGTGCGCCATCCCCTCTACGCCGCCGAGATCCTCGCCGCCGTCGCTCTGATCCTCGCCCGCCCGGGACTCTGGGCCACTCTGACTCTGGTGCCGTTCATCGCGGTGCAGATGCTCAGGGCTCGGTTCGAGGAGGGGCTGCTCTCGCGAATATTCCCCGGATACAGGCCTTACGCGGCGCGGACGCGTAGGCTCATTCCGATGGTGTGGTAGTTGGCGACGGTTCGCGCCCGGCCGGCCGATGCTAATGTGGATGCGGTGACGCCCATCGAGCCCACGCATCCCTGCACGCAGGCCGGATGCACGTCGCAGGACGGCGCCCCGTGCGCGTACGTCGATCGCCGCGGCCGCGAATGTCGCACCGCGTGGTGCATCGAGCACCGCGTCACCATCGAGGACCGGGTGTACTGCCGGCGTCATGCGGGGGTGGTGAGCGCTCTGCCGAGCCTCGACAGCTCGCTCGCCGTGTCGCTGCCCGACCTCGACAACCGCGCGCCCTCCCTGGTGGGATGGGTCTCCCGGCAGATCGACGGCGACGTCTGGCGCCTCCTGCTCAAGGAGCTGTCGTCAGGCAGCGGCGGTCAGCTGGTCGCCGATCCCGTGACGCTCATCTTCGTGGGCATCGGCCGGCAGCGCGCGTGGGAGCGGGCCTGGCGGCTCGACAGCCACGTCGGCATCGCGTACCGCGTGAGCATCGTGGTCGAGGAGGCCGACGACACCATGATTACCGTCAAGGTCGGCGGGAACACCGTGGAACAGCTGGTACCACCCTGGATCCAGCATCGCGTGCGCGGCGAGAGCGTTGCGCCGGACGAGGACCGCAAGGAACGGGAGGAGTTCTACCAGCGCGTGCTCGACTCGATCGAGCGCGGCCTCGGGCACGAACGCGATCTCTCGCGCTACATGGCAGAGGGCCGCCTCAGCGCGCCACAGGGCGGAGCGGAGGCGTAGGCATGACCCGGGGTAGCATCCTCATCGTCGACGACGATCCCAGGCTCCTCCACATCGTGGCCATGTACCTGGGCATCGAGGGGTATGACGTTTCCACCGCGGAGAACGGCGAGGACGGCCTCGCGCAGGTCGAAGCCCGTGCCCCAGACCTCGTGATCCTGGACATCATGATGCCGGGGATGGACGGCATCGAGACGTGCAAGCGCATTCGCGGCAACGCGCCCACAGCGGACACCCCCATCGTCATGTTCAGCGCGCTGTCGAGCGACGACGACATCGAACGCGCCCGCCTTGCGGGAGCAAATCACCTGATCACCAAGCCGTTCAACCTCGTCGGTCTCGGCTCGGTCGTCAAGACCTTCTTTCCAGCGGACGTCGGCTCGGCCCGCTGAGCCGGGACGGTCGCGTCAGACGGGCGGGGTGACCACCACCGCGTTCTGAGCAAAGTGATCGCCGAGGTTGGAGGGGAGCACGGGCGCGAAGAGCGTCTTCATCTGCGGCTCGAGTCGCACCGCCTGCCCGCTCAATGTGGCCGCATGGATGTCCTGCGACATGGTGGTGCGCGTGACGGATGTGGCGCCGCTGACCGAGATCGCGACGAGGAAGAGGATGAGCACCTCGGCGACACCGACGATCACGCCGAGGAGTGCGCCCCCGATCCGGTCAAACGCAGCGACCACAATCTTCTCGAGGCGCTCGTTCAGCAGGCCCCCCAGCACCTCGATGACGATGATCACGAAGAGGAATACGGCCACGAAGGCCCATGCGTTGGCCTGCTCGTTGTGCGAGTGGACCAACGCGGCGATCGCGTTGCCCAGGTTGGAGGCGGCAAAACACGCGAGAAAGACCCCCACCGCCGTGAAGAGGCGGCGGATCAGTCCGTGACTCCAGCCCAGGTACGCGTTCACCGCCACGGCGACGACCAGCAGTGCGTCTGCGAAAACCTGGCCCGGAGTGCTGTCGATAGATGCGGCTATCGCGCCCACCTCACGACCGTAACACGCATCTGCCGCGCTGGAACGAGGGATTTCGTTACAGAATTGCTCTGTGCAACCGCTTCTTCGAACGTCCCGCAGTGACGTCTCGGCGCGCAAGACCTACGATCTGCTCGACGAGCCCACCGGGCCGGACTATGCCGGGCTGCTCGAGTGCGCGCTGGTCCAGTGCACCACCGCCGTGCTCACCGTGCCGCCCGGCGAGATGGACCCCGAGGGGCAGGCGACCGTCGAGAGCCTGGCGCGATTCCAGCAGGCGAAGAGCATCACCGCCGCCGGCAGCCTGGTTCGATACGCGCTCAGCCGCGAGAGCGTCACGGTGCTCCAGGAGGCGACGGGCGGCCTCTACGGCTGGCAGCACCCCGGACTTCCGGACAACCTCTGCCTCTACCGGGGTGACGGCAGCCCCTGGCTCGTCTCGAGCGCCGGCGCTCATATCGGATACCTCGAGGTTTCGCCGTTCGAGAAGCTGCTCATCGGACGCACCGCGCCGGGCCTCATCGCGGTGCTCGCGCATCAGAGCGCGCGCGATGCGATCCTCGCGTACATGGAGCGGCGCTTCGAGTCCAACGTCGCCTCGCTCACCGAGCAGCTGACGGACTACGCGCGCATCGTCGTCGGCGATGGACGCGAGGGCCTCGTCGACGCGCTCGAGGACTGGATGCGCTCCGGTGAGGAGGCACGCATCTCGGCGGCGCTCGAGGTCGCGCGCGCGCTCAGGCTCGTGGAGCTGCGAGACACGGTTGGGACGATGCTCCGCGAGGCCATGCACGAGGATGCGGTCGCGCCGGAGGTGTACCGGTCGGTGCCGGCGCTGCGATCGCGCTGGCGCATCGCCCGCCGGCGTCAGCTCGAGCGCGTCCTCCGCCAGCTGTCCTGAGGGACCGGGCTCAGGCGCCGGAGCCGAACTGGTGGGCCACCTCGATGACCGCCGGTCCGAGCAGGACGATGAACAGCGTCGGGAAGATGCAACCGACCATCGGGAAGAGCATCTTCAGTGGCGCCTTCTGACCCTGTTCCTCGGCACGCTGACGGCGCTTGCGGCGGATCTCCTCCGACTGGATGCGGAGGACGTTGGCCACGCCCACACCGAGCTGCTCCGACTGGATGATCGCCTGGATGAAGTTGCTCAGCTCCTCGACCTTGCAGCGCCGGCCGACATCGTCGAGAGCCTCGAGACGCGGGCGGCCGAGGCGGACCTCGTTGAGCATGATCGTGAGCTCACGGGAGAACTCGTTGTTGTACTTGTCGACGACACGCGTGAGCGCCGCATCGAAGCTGAGTCCGGCTTCCACGGAGATGGTCAGCAGGTCCAGCGCGCTCGGGAGCGAGAGCAGGATCTCCTTCTGCCGCTTCTTGATGCGCCGCGCAACCACCATCTGGGGCATGAGATAGCCGAGGATGAGCCCGCCCATGGGGACCACCGCGAAGAGCGGCATGGTCAGCGCGCCGAAGAGCGCAAGGGCGAGCCCGATCGATGTGCAGAGCAGCATCGAGAGCAGACGCAGTGCGAGGAAGCCCGAGGCGGTGAGCCCCATCGGCCGTCCCGCGAGGTTCAGCTTCTCCTGTAGCGCGTCGGAGCTTCCCTGTCCCGCGTTGCGGTTGAGCCGGTTCCCGATCTTGTCCAGGAACGGGCGCACCACGCGGTCGAAGAGGGGCAGCGACATCTCGACTTCGGCGAGCGTCGCCGGCGCGCGGCCGGCCTCGGCGAACTGGGCCAGCCGGGCCTCGAGCAGGTCGCCCTGCCGCGGCGAAACGGACATTGCGAGGCCGAAGGCGATGAGCAGGATGCCCGCGCCGAGAGCCGCGGCCAGACCGATGGCGAGAAGACTCATGTCAGACCTCGATCTTCACGATCTTCTGGATCGCGACCGCGCCCACGGCGATCGAGAAGATCGCTATGCCGAGCATGATGTGCCCGAGCGGGTCGGTGATCATCGGATCGAAATAGGACGGGGAGATCAGGGCGAGGAACCCGGCGAGCGCAATCGGGAGGATGGTGATGATCCAGCCCGATGCGCGAGCCTGCGCGGTCAGCGTCCGGATCTCACCCTGGATGCGCACGCGCTCGCGGATCGTGAACGCGATGGTGTCGAGGATCTCGGCGAGGTTACCGCCCACCACGCGCTGGATCTGCACGGCGGTGACCATGAGATCGAAGTCCTCGGACTTGTTCCGAGTCACCATGTGGTTGAGGGCTTCGTCGACGTTGATCCCGAGCGCGATCTCACGGGTTGCACGCGCGAACTCCTCCGAGATGGGGGGGTTGGCGTTCTTCGCCACCGACGCGAGCGCCTGGGCGAAGGAGTGGCCGGCCTTGAGCGCGTTGCTCAGGAGCATCAGCGTGTCGCCGAGCTGATTGTTGAACGCACGGGTGCGCCGCTTCTGGCGGAACTTCAGGAAGAATCCGCTCAGGAAGTAGACGATGATCGGGCAGGGGATGAATGCAATCGGGGAGCCGTAGCGGAACGCGACCAGCAATCCGACGAGGACGCCGAGCCCCACCACGGCGAGCAGCCATTCCGATGACTTGAGCTTGAGGTCGGCCTTCTGGAGGTCGTCGGCGAGCTTGCCCGTGTGCGATGTGCGTGAGAGCAGCGGGTTGAGCCCGCTGGTGAGCCCGTCGAGCAGGTCGCGGAGGGCGTTGCCCGTCTTGACGCGGGGCGGTGCGGTGGCGACCACGGTGTCGCCTCCGTATTGATTGAGGCGCCGCGCCATCTCCCCAGCCTGGTTCTGTCCACGGCTGAGGAGGAAGGCGAAGATCGCAAGGACCGCACCCGCGGCCAGGGCCGCGGCGAGGACTGCGGCTGGCGTCATTGCTGTCAGCCGCCGAAGAGACTGTCCAGCGTGCTTGGCGTCACGATGGTCTGCTTGACCGATGGGATCTCAGGCGAGCCCGCGTTCTCGTAATTCGGCGAGTAGCCGGTCGCGCTCAGCTTGCCCCACTCGGACTCGGGCCGGAGGACGTACTTGATCACGAACTCGTGCCCGTCACCGACCATGAGTCCCGCAAGCAGTGGTGCCTCGGCGCGAGGGACCTCGACGAGCAGCACGTCCGGAGCCGCGGTGGCCGCGCCGCCGGAGTCACCGACGCGAAGCACGATGAGATCCTGGAAGGTGTAGCGCACACCCTGCGTGCCCGTGGTGGACTGCACCAGGACGTCGATGTGGTCACCCGGAAGGATGTAGTAGGCGGCAGAGACGAGCGGGCCGTTGAAGTTGTTCTGCTGCAGCGAGGTGAGCGCCGTGGGGACAGACGCGCTGGTCGGGATCGCCACGGCGACGTAGCCCTTGGTGATCTGCGACTCCACGTCGGTCACGGTCGTACCGGTGCCGCTCGAGGTGATCGACAGCGCCGGCGTCGAGAAGAAACCCGGCACCAGCGGTGTGTTGTTCGCGAGCGCAACCTGCGTGACCTTACCGACGACCGCGACAGGATCCGTATACGCGTCGCCGGGCTTCGCGGTGAGGGGAACCTGGGCGACGACGACCATCGCGGGTGTCAGCGTGGTGCCGGCGGGAATGCTCGTGTCAGACACGACGACGCTGACCTCGTTCGCCGGTGCATTCGAGCGCACCAGGAGCAGCACGGCAACTGCCGCCGCCGCAGCCAGCACGACTCCCAGAAGCAAGAAGATTCGGCTGTTCGGTTTGTTCGCCTGGATGGCCACCTGTTCTCCTCGGTTGTCTCAATTGGTGTCGGTCACGCGGTTGCGGCGACGCTGCATCCAGCGCAGCGACGCTGACGTGGATGACGGCCGCATCGAGTGTGGATCGAATGTGCCCTGCCGTTCATCGCCTTTCGGTAACAAACGCATCGCACAGCGGACGAGCTTGGCCACGCGGGATGTGACCGGATGCCCTGGACGAAGCGCTATTCGTCGAAGCGACCGTTGGCCTGCGCGCGCATGAGCATGGCGAGAATGTCGTCTCGATACGGCGCGATGGTCACGATCTTTCGATACAACTTCAGTGCACCCTTGTCGTCGTTGCGCAACCTGCGAAGGCGGGTCACGCGTTCGAGGTACGAGACTGCAAGGTCGATGTCGTGATCGTCGATGCAGATGTCCGCGAGCCGCAGCAGTGGCGTCTCGTGGACCGGGTCCGCACGCGATGCAGCGAGGTAGCAGCTCAGCGCGGCGTTCCCCTTGCCGAGGGCGCGGCATCGGTCGCCGGCATCGAGTGCCAGCTCGGCAAGCGCGCGACCTCCGACGTCGTTCGCGAGCCGCTGGAGCAGCGCGGCCGCCTCGTCACACCGGCGGCGACGCAGCCGATCGTTGATCTCGAGACGAGCCTCGACGACCTCCGGGTCGGTTTCGAAACGGTTGTCCTCGTCGGTGTCGGAGCCGAGCTCGTGAGCCTGGTCGGCGTCGTCGTCGCGGAGGCGCCATCCTCTCGCCGCGGCGCCGCTCGCGGTCGGCGCCTCGTGGGCCGCCACCACCGTCGCCTCGGCCTCGGGCTTGGCTGTGTCGAAAGCCTGAGGCGACCCAGCCTCGACGGCTTCCACCGCATCGGCGCCTTGGTCGAGCGCCGGTGAGGACTCCGCGGGGGCGGCGGCCGCGGATGCCGCCCGCTGCACCACGGCGAAATCCGCGAGGTCGCTGAGGTGGAAGCCGCTCTTGGGCTTCACGAATGACTCGGTGTCCTCCGCACCCGGCTCCGGGTGCGAGGCGGCAGCCGATCCATTCGACGCCTGTTCGACCGGCTCGACCGCCGTCGAGGCGCCGGCTTCGGGCGCCGGCTTCTCCGTCTTGGCGGCCGCCGATCCGTTGCGCCGGAAGAGGGTGAACGCGGGGCGGGTTGCCGGCTCGGGGGAGTGCACCGGCTCCGGTTCCGCGTCGGAGGGCTCTTCGGGGGACAGCTGGGCGTCGAGCTCGGCAAGGCCGGCCTCAACCCGATCGGCGGCCGACACCTCGGCCGCATCCGGCTGATGCTCGAAGGTCGTCTCGGAAGCCGGTTGCGGCTCGGGCTCAGCCTGGGGAGTGGGCTTCACGACCTCCGGCTGCGCGGCCGTCGTGACATGGCCGTTACGGCCGAGCGCCGCCACCTCCTCGGCTCCGATGAGCGTGGTGTCGGCCGGTGCGTGGCCGTTCGAGCCGTCGCGCCGGGGCGGGGGCTCGGGGAGCGCGTCGAGAGAGAGGAGGTACTCGTAGACGGCTCGCTGCAGGCGCCGGGTCAGGAAATACAGCTCCTCGGCCGGCAGCGAGTCGGCGGCGGCTGCGGTGACCTCGGAGACGACCCTCAAGAGCGATTGCTCGTCAAGGCGTTCATCGATCACCGCGGCTTCGAGACCGTGCTCCAGGAATTCAGGCAGTGTGTCGAGGCCGGGCGCCAGGGCGGAGGCGGCGTCGAGCCAGCCCTGGCGCAGGATCTCCACGTTGGTTGTAGTCATGGTCATGCGCTGGGCCAATTGTGGTCGGCGCCGACCCCTGTCTCTGGCACCATGGCGCAACGACTCTGTGACCGCTCGTCATACAGGGGAGACACTTTCGGTGACAGCCATCGTTGTCGACGGCTTGCGCAAGTCCTACGGAACCGTCGAAGCCGTTCGCGGAGTGAGCTTCACGGTGAACGAGGGCGAGGTCTTCGGGCTCCTCGGTCCGAACGGCGCCGGGAAGACCACCACCATCGAGATCCTCGAGGGATATCGCAAGCGTGACGCCGGCGACGTCACCGTGCTCGGTATCGACCCGCACAACGGCGGCCGCAAGCTCCGCGAGCGGGTTGGCCTCGTCCTCCAGGAGGCGGCCGTGCCGCCCATGCTCTCGGTCACCGAGCTCGTGGAGCTCTATCGTGGCTACTACCCGTCGCCGCGGCCTGCCGCGGAGATCATCGAGCTGGTCGGCCTCACCGAGAAGGCGGGTGAACGTGTCCGAAAGCTCTCCGGGGGCCAGCAGCGCCGTCTCGACGTCGCTCTGGGGCTGGTGGGCGACCCGGAGCTCATCTTTCTCGATGAGCCCACCACCGGCTTCGACCCCTCGGCACGCCGCGCCGCCTGGGAGGTGGTCCGCAACATGCGAACCCTCGGGAAGACGATCGTGCTGACCACTCACTACATGGACGAGGCGCAGTACCTGGCGGATCGCATCTGTGTGATCGCGTCTGGCAAGGTCGTTGCTCAGGGAACGCCCGAAACCCTGCGCGCCGGCACCGAGCGACTGACCCACATCCGGTTCGAGCTGCCGGACGGCGTCGCGGCAACGGCGCTGCCGCTCGCGGTTCGAATGGACGAAGCTGTGGCCGTCATCGAAACCCCGACCCCGACGCGGACTCTCAACGACCTCACCACATGGGCGGTCGCGCACGGTGTCGAGCTCCCCAACCTCGAGGTCGCGCGGCCGTCACTGGAAGACGTCTACCTGGAGCTGACCAGGAATGAGTAGCCCCGGCATCGCGTTGCGTCAGGTCTCGTTCGAGCAGAGATCGTTCTGGCGCAACCCCGCAAGCGCATTCTTCGCGTTCCTCTTTCCGATCATCTTCCTGGTCGTGTTCGCCACCCTGTTCAAGGGACAGAGGGTGCAGGTCGGTTCCGCGAGCACAACCTACGACGACTACTACATCCCGGCGCTGGTCGCATTCGGTGTCATGGGCGCGTGTTTCACCAACATCTCGATCACACTCTCGCTGCGCCGCGACAACGGCATCCTCAAGCGGCTACGGGGAACGCCACTGCCGCCATGGGCATTCATCGCCGGTGTGGTGGGCTCGTCGATCATCGTGAGCATCGTGCTCGCGCTGCTCACGACTGGTTTCGGCATCCTGGTGTACGGCGTCCACGTGCCCCAGCACATCGGTGCCGCCGCCGCCACGATCGGTGTCGGAGCGCTGGCCTTCTGCGCGCTCGGCATGGCGATGACGATTGCGATTCCCAACGCCGAGGCGGCTCCCGCCATCGTCAACGGTGTGTTCCTACCGATCGTGTTCATCTCCGGGACGTTCTTTCCGGTCCCGTCCTCATCGATCCTCGCGCAGATCGCGGAGTGGTTCCCGGTGCGTCACTTCATCGACGCGATGTTCACCGCCTTCGATCCGGCGCACCAGTCCACAGGTGGCTTCAACGGCACCGATCTCCTGATCATGGCCGCGTGGGGCCTGGGGGCGGTGGTGATCTCCGCGTTCCGCTTTCGCTGGGAGCCCCGCAAGAGCTGAGCAGCGCTCCGGGTGCTACGCGGAGGCCCCACCCGACTCGTTCTGCGTCTGCAGTCCGGCTAGGATCAGCGCGTCGTCGAGCCTCGTCCCTCCGTAGCGGCCCCGCGCGGTGATGATGTTGACAAGGTTGTCGACGCGCCATACGACGGTGATCTCGACCGCCTGGAGCCCGCCGGATGTGGTCCGCACCACGCTGATGGAATGCGCCTCGTCGCCGAGTGGCCCCGTGGACGCGGGAACGGCGCCCGGGGTTGCGTCGAGCTGCCGCACGTTGGCGGCGTACGCGCTCGCCGCGCCGCCGGCCGCGGCGAACCGCTCGACCGTCGCAACGATGTCGATCGGACCATTGCTCGTGCTGAAATCAACCGATCGCTGGTACTCGACGCGTGCGGCTGACCGGAGCCCGCACGTGGTCAGCGCGGCCGCGAGCGTGACGTCGCCGTCAGCCAGCGCCGTGGCGTCATAGTGCGCGGCCGCGCTGGTCACCGTGAAGTCCGGCACGGCGAGTTGATCGAGCGTGACCAGGTAGTGGAGTGGGTCACCGGTGGCGGGTGACGGTGCGTCACTGCCGCACGCGGCCAGTCCGGCCACCGATATGAGCAGGGCGATGCGCGCTCCCCACCCACCCACGGGGTGCATCGCCGCTACTCGTGTCGCAGCGCGCTGAGCACCGAGGTTCGCACGGCTCTGCGCGCTGGACCGATCGTGGCGACCACCGACGAAAGGACGACGACGAGGATCAGGACGACCACGGTCTCGGCAGGGAAGATGAAGCCCGGAGCGAACGTTGACGTGCTGCTTGCCTGGAGCATGGGCACGGCGATGAGGCAACCGGCCGCGACGCCGATCAGCGTCGCCGCGCCCGCGAGGAGCCCTGCCTCGGTGAGCACCCGGCGCATCGCCTGGCGGCTCCCGAGCCCGACCGCACGGAGCAGCGCCAGCTCTCGGGTGCCCTGGCGGACGTTGACGAGCAGGGTGTTCAACACCGCGAGCATCGCGATGATCACCGAGATGATCGCGACCGCGAGCACCAGTCCGATCGAGTGCTGCAGGGCGTCGCGGGCGTCAGCCTCGATGGCGCTCACCTGGACGGCCTGCATCCCGTAGCTCGCGGCCGTGGCGTCGATGGGAGCGTCGGATCCCTGGGTGGTGATCACCATGTCGTCGAACCCGTCGGCCGCCGGCCCGAAGTACGCGCGTGCGAGGTCGTCGGCCATGACGAGGCTCTCACCTCCGTCGCCGGCCGGAAACGAGTGGCTGACCACGCCGACGATCGTGAAGTACACGACGCCCTTCTGGGTCTGTACCGGGAGCTGCGAGCCGAGAGCCCAGCCCGCCGCGGCGGCGAGCCCGGCGGGCTCGAGAAAGCTCGGGCCGTTCTCGAGGGCGGACAGCGCGGCCGCCCGGTCACCGGAGATGACGTCAAGGCCGCCAAGCGAGCTGTACGCGCCTGGGTCGATCGCGGCGACGCCTTCGGAGGCGCCGGCGACGGTCTCCGACAGGAACCGAAGTGGCGTCGCTCGTGAGACACCCGGGCTGGTCTCGACTGCCGCCTCGACCTGGTCGTCCTGCGTGACCGGGCTGGTCATGAGCACATTGCCGGCGAAGAGGTGCGAGACCCATGCGTCGCTGGCGGTGAGTGCCCCGGCGCTGAGCGCGCTGACGCCCACGGCAGTGGCCACGGCGATGGCGAGACCCGCGGTCGTCATGGCAGTCCGGTTCCGCGCCCGGATGAGATGAGCGGCTCCGGGCCGCGCCCCGCTGACCACCGGAGCGATGGCCATGGCGATGAGGCTGATGATCAGCGGTGCGATCAGCGGCAGGGCGAGCACGAGCCCGAGGAGGAGGGCGACGACGCCGAGGGCGACCAGCCCGCTGGCGCTGCTCAGAAAGCACAACGCCGCGATGAGCAGCAGGACCGGGCTCGCGGTCCGAATCATCACCCCGGCGTGCTGATGCTCGCCGATCGGATGGGGACGCAGGGCGTCGAGGATCGGGAGGCGCGCCGCCGCGAAGAGCGGGAGCAGACCGCCGATCAGCGCGGCCCCGAGCCCGGCCGCAGTCGCCGCGAGCACCTGACCCACCTGGGGCGCCAACGAGGGCGCGGCGAGATCGGCGGGGGAGAGGCTGCTGTTGAAGATCGCACCGAGCGCCAGGCCTGCGGCGATGCCGACCGGTACACCCGCAGCGGCCACGGTGGCGACTTCCATGGCGAACAGCCGGAACACCTGACGCGAGGACGCGCCGGCGGCGCGGAGCAATCCGATCTCGCGACGGCGCTCGTACGCTGCCAGAGCGGCGCTGTTGGCGGTCACCCCGGCGCCCACGATCAGGCTCAACACCGTGGCGAGGATGAGGAGGGGTTGGAGATCCTGCAGTGGTGCGGATGCGCCCGCGCGGGGATCGTAGGTGGTCACCGCCGATCCGAACTTGGCGTGCACCTCGGCCGACACCGCCGTGACGGTGGCGCCGGGCGCGAAGCGCAGGGCCACCAGTGGCGTGTGCAGACCGAGCCCGAACGGGCCGAGCATGGCGGCGTCGTCGACAAAGACCGCGTCGCGGGTGAAGGAGGGCCCACCACTCGTCCCCGAGGTGAATCCGACGACCTGGAACAGATCGGGACCCGTGCCGGTGATCATCTGGATCTTCTGGCCGATCTTGATCGGGCTGCCGAATCCGCCGGTCAGCGTCGTGCTCAACCCTTCATCGATGGCCACCTCCGAGGTGCTCCCCGGGAGCGGCAGCCGTCCGGCCACCACCGAGACGCTGCGGAGCGCCGCGCTCGAGTCCTGGAGCCCAACCAGGGTCACGGTGGCGCCCTGGAGGCTGCCGCCCGCCGGGCCGGCATTCACCCGTTTCTCGTAGAGGGGCACCGCCTGGGCCACCCCCGGCAGATCCGTGAGCGTCGTGATCTGCTCCGGGGCGAGCCCCGTACCGCTGTCGACGCGGACGTCGAGCGAGGAGGCGCCCGCCTGCTGCAATTGGGCTTCGCCCGCCTGCACGGTGAGACCCTGGATCGCGATCTGGACCGCGAGGACCACGGCGATGCCGAGTGCCACGGCGCTCGCCGTGAGTACGCTCCGCAGCGGGCGCGCCCTGATGGCGCGGACCGCCAGCAACCAGAGATCGCTCACAGTTCCAGCTTGGCGAGCCTGCTCACGAGAGTCGACGGGTCCGGCATCGCGTCCGGCGCCTGTCCGGCGTGGCTCAGGGCGATGTCGTCGATGACCTCGCCGTCACGCATGATCAGCACCCGGTCGGCGTAGGCGGCGACCCGGGCGTCGTGGGTCACCAGCACGGCTGTCTGACGCTCCTGCCGGCAGAGCCGGGTCAGGAGCGCCATGACCTCGTGGCCGCTCGTCCAGTCGAGGTTGCCGGTCGGCTCGTCCGCGAGGAGCAGGGACGGCGATGCGGCCAGGGCGCGCGCGAGTGCGACCCGCTGCTGCTCGCCACCGGAGATCTCCTCGGGACCGTGGCCCTGGAGGCCGTGGAGGTTGAGCTGCTCCATGAGCGCGTCCACCCGGTCGCCGATGACCTGCCGCGGGAGCTTCCGGCGGAGCCGTCCCGGTGCCTCGTTGCGCAGGCGCAGGGGCAGCGCGATGTTCTCGGCGGCGGTCAGCGTGGGGAGGAGGTTGAAGAACTGGAAGACCACGCCGATGTGGTCGCGCCGGAATGCCGACCGCTGCTCGTCCTCGAGGGCGTAGACGTTGATGCCCTGGATCGTCACCGACCCGCTGTCGGGGGGCTCGAGGCCGCCGAGCATGTGGAGCAGCGTGCTCTTCCCGCACCCGCTCGGACCCATGATCGCCACGAAGTCGCCAGCGCCGACGGTCAGGGACAGACCGCGGATCGCCTCGCGCGGCGGACGGCTCACCCGGTACACCTTGTGGAGACCTGAGGCGACGACGATGCTGCCATCGAGGTCGCCGGCGGACGCTTCGACGGTGCTGAGCTGAGTCAGAGTGCTGGCCCTCTAGAAGTTCAGGAACGCTTCGAGGATGGATTCGATCGTGTTGGGGAACAGGCCTTCGTACTGATCCACGGGCGGTGCGGGAAGGTTCTGGGGCAGGCTGCCGGCCGGGACGACCACCGGGGTGGCCGTCGGGACCGGCGTGACCGCCGGCGTCATGTTGGCCCCGGCGGCGGCGGGCGGCTGGGGTGCCGGAGAGTTGCGCGAGACCGGGTGGGGCGATGGCGTCCTGTGCGGCGGGGGCGGCGGCGCCGAGCCCACCTGGGCGAACTCCTCGCTGAACATCCAGACGTTCTGCTCGCTGCCGACCCCGGTCCAGAACACGCCGGGGGCGCTCTCGTCTGAACCGACACCCATCTCGGTGTAGTGGGAGTCGAGGATGTTGGATCGGTGGTCGCTGCTGTTCATGAACGCGCTGTTGATGTAGGAGGCGGGGTCGCCCGCGCCCGACTCCCAGCCGATGTTCTCACCGGCCGACGCGTAGTGGACGCCGAACGCCTGCATCATCGAGAACACGTACTCACCGCAGCCGAGAATCGGGTGGGCGAAGTAGTTGCGCCTGATCATGTCGTCCGAACGGCCGTAGACCTGGACGCCCCTGCAGTTGTAGGGAGCCCCCTCACCGATGTTCTGGAGGGTCCCGCTGAAAGCGAGGGAGTGCACGCCGTTGCTCGTGCGGTCCTGGTTGGTGAGCGAGAAGAGCTGCGAGTCCTCGCCGCCGTTGGCGCTTGCCACGGCGGCGCTCCCCGCCAGGTGGGCCACTGCGAGGCCGCCCGCGGCCAGCAGCGCGGCCGTGACGGCGACCGGGCGAACGGCTCGCTGGAGGCGGCTCGGACCGCAGGGCATCTCCTCGACGATGCCCGTTGTCGCGCGCACCGCCGCCGCGGTTCGCAGCAAGTCGTCCCACGCCGAGGGCAGCGGCCGACGTTCCATGCGGCGTTCCTTCTCGTGATTGACGCCCGGATATGACCGACATGTTCCGGCCGGTCCTTATCAAACCTCCTCAGAACCCCTGGGACGCTGCTTCGACAGGATCGTTGCACCGTTCGTCGTGCATCCCGGGGATGCTTGATCCAGCCTCCGGGCAGGTATCCCAACGATTCACACGAGGTGGTTTGAGCTCTCATGTCGTTGCTCGACCGAGTGCAGCGGAAGGCAGAGGGGACGTCTCCTCCGACCTCCGCCCCAAGCGCCCCATCGCCGCCGGCTCCATCGGGAGCCCCCGATCGCCCCGCCGACGACGGAGCGGATCGATTCCCGCCCGCAGGCTGGCAGAACCGGCCTGCTGTGGCGCCGGCCCCGGCGACGGCCGCCCCGGCGCCCGCCCCTCGACCCTACGAGCCGGAGCGACCCGCGCCCGCCGCTGAGCCGCAGCGTGCCCCGACGCTGCTGACCCGTGCCGGCGGCGTGTCGCGCCCCGGCCTGAGCAAGATGGGGGGCCACGTCAACACCCATGTCGCGCTGCGCGGCAAGGTGCACCAGCGCCTCGTCGAGGAGCTGGCTCAGGGTACCGACTCGGTGCCGCCGGAGATCGTGCGCCAGCGCATCGCCGAGCTGCTCAACGATGTGATCACCGAGCAGAACATCACCATGAGCCGGCCGGACCGGTTGCGACTCGTCGAGATCCTGATCAACGACGTGCTCGGTCTCGGACCGCTCGAGGAGCTCCTCGCCAGCGAGGACATCACCGAAATCATGATCAACAGCCACAAGCAGATCTACGTCGAGCAGCACGGCAAGCTCACGCTGAGCCCGGTCACGTTCGAGAGCGATCAACAGCTGATGCAGGTTATCGACAGGATCGTCAGCAGCATCGGGCGGCGCGTCGACGAGTCCTCGCCGATGGTCGATGCGCGGCTCAAGGACGGATCCCGCGTGAACGTGATCATTCCGCCGCTGTCGCTGCGCGGTCCCACCATGACCATTCGTAAGTTCGCCAAGGAAGCCCTCACCATCAGCGACCTCATCAAGTACGGGTCGATCACCGACGACATGGTGCGTTTCCTTCGCGCGTGCGTTCGCGGGAAGATGAACGTGGTGGTGAGCGGCGGCACCGGATCGGGAAAGACGACCACGCTCAACATCCTGAGCAGCTTCATCCCCGAGGACGAGCGCATCGTCACCATCGAGGACGCGGCCGAACTCCAGCTCCGTCAGGAGCATGTCGTGACCCTCGAGACCCGGCCTGCCAACGTGGAAGGGCGTGGGCGTGTCTCGATCCGCGACCTGGTCATCAACTCGTTGCGCATGCGGCCGGATCGCATCGTCGTCGGTGAGTGCCGTGGAGGTGAGGCGCTGGACATGCTCCAGGCGATGAACACCGGCCACGACGGATCGCTGACGACCCTGCACGCGAACAACGCGCACGACTGCATCAGCCGCCTCGAAACCCTGGTGCTCATGGCCGGCGCGGAGCTGCCCTCTCGCGCCATCCGCGAGCAGATCGGCTCGGCGGTCCAGGTCATCGTGCAGCAGTCTCGACTGCGAGACGGAACGCGCAAGATCGTGAGCATCACCGAGGTGCTCGGCTGCGTGAACAACGAGGTGAAGCTGCAGGACATCTTCACCTACAAGCAGGTCGGCGTCGACGAGGAGGGCAAGGTGGTCGGCTCGTACATGCCGACCGGGGTGCTCCCCACCTTCCTCGATCACCTGACCACCTCGGGCGAGGAGCTGTCCGAGGAAGTCTTCCAGCCGATCCACGTCATGGACGGGATCGGCTCCGCCTGACGCGACGGGGCGCGCTCCCTAAGGGTTGGACGACACGCGCTGATAGGTGAACACGTCACCGACGCCGTCGTTCTCGATCAAGGTGTTGCCGGCGCAGGTGTATCCGAGGCTCTCGTAGCTCGCCTGCGGGAATGGCTGGTAGCGGCCTCCGTTGACCGAGAACGTCGAGTGGTCGCCGGAGGCGTCGATCGGTTCCACGGTCTCACGTCCGTTCAGGAACACGACCGGTGAGGTGAGGGTGCCGCCGGTGCGCAGGACGACGCGGTAGCCGTGCGCGGTGCCCGCCAGCGCGGTCCCGGCAAGATCCTCCACCACCGTGCCGTTGCTGAAGTAATGATCCAGTTCGCCGGCGCCGCCGGTGATGCTGACGGACACGACGCCTCGTGGCGTGTTGAACGGGATCACGAGCGTGGCCCTGAGGACTCGCCACGTGCCCACAGTGCACGTGTCGCCGATTGCCGGGGCGTCGGTCGGCATGGGCGTCGGCGCCGGTGTGCTCGCGGTTGTCGGCACGGATGCGACGCTCGCCACCGGGGCAGTGCCCGCACCGCAGGCCGCGACCAGTGGCAGTGCCACCACCGCGGCGCCGGCGGCAAGGGCTCGCAGCGCTGTTATGCGACCCCGCTGAGGTGACCGTTCTTCTCGGATGCGACGCCGACCTGGCGACGGTCCGGGAAGAGCTGCTGGAGACGCGGTGGGAGCGGGACGCCCATGTCGAAGAGCCGGTCGATGATCCGCGGCCGGATGCCCGTCGGCTCGAAGTCGCCGATGATCTTTCCGGTCGAGGGATCCGCGCCGCGCGACTCGAACTTGAAGATCTCCTGCACGGTGATCATCTCGCCCTCCATCCCGATGACCTCGGTGACGGAGACGACCTTGCGCGAACCGTCCTTGAGGCGGTTCAGCTGGATGATCAGGTTGATCGCCCCGGCGATCTGCTGGCGGATCGCCTTGAGGGGCAGATCCAGTCCGGCCATGAGTACCAACGTCTCGAGCCTCGACAGAGTCTCGCGCGGGCTGTTTGCGTGGATGGTGGTCAGCGAGCCGTCGTGACCGGTGTTCATCGCCTGGAGCATGTCCAGCGCTTCACCGCCACGGCACTCTCCGACGACGATGCGGTCCGGCCGCATGCGCAGGGAGTTGATCACCAGCTCGCGAATCGCGATACGACCCTCGCCGTTGACGTCCGCGGGACGTGCCTCGAGACGGCACACGTGCTCCTGGTGCAACTGCAACTCGGCGGCATCCTCGATGGTGACGATGCGTTCGTCGATGGGGATGAAACCCGAGCAGACGTTGAGGAGTGTCGTCTTACCGGTACCGGTCCCGCCGGAGACCAGGATGTTGGCTCTGGCGAGCACGCACGCCTGGATGAAGGCGGCGGCCTCCTGCGTGAGTGTGCCGAACCCGATGAGGTCGGAGACCTGGTACGGGTCCTTGCTGAACTTACGAATGGTGAGGATCGGTCCGTCGAGCGCGACCGGCGGAATGGCCGCGTTGACGCGGGATCCGTCGAGCAGGCGCGCATCCATGAGCGGTGTGCGCGTGTCGATCCGGCGGCCGACGGCGGCGCCGATCGTGTCGATCACCCGCATCAGGTGAGCCTCGTCGTCGAACCGGATGTCGGTGAGGAGGATCTTGCCCTTGCGTTCCACGTAGACCATCTCTGGTCCGTTGACCATGATCTCGGTCAGGCTGTCGTCATCGACAAGTGGACGCAGTGGGCCGAGAGCTTCGAGATACCGGCTGTCGAGCTTCTGCGGGACGGCTGCCATGCTCACGTGAAGATGCTCCTTGGATTTCGGACGGAGTGCGGTTCCGCGCCGATTGTGTGCGCGACGGCGTGGCGTTCCATCGGGAGCAACCGGTTCGATACACGTTCGATTCCGGCAGCGTTCCAGACATCCACGACTCGTTAAGTCGTACGGGTACGATCAGGTCGCTGTGATAAGTGCAGGGATGGTGGCGACAGCGGGGGGAGCCTCGACCCAGGACGACGAATGGTTCGGAGAGGGGAGTGCCTTCGACTCCGGTGAAGACCTCGCCGCCGCGCTCTTCGCCCTCGCGGGCACGACGCGCGGCGCGACCACGGCGGTTGCGCAGCCCGAGATCATCTGGCCGGAGCCGGTCCCCGCGGCCGACCCCGTTTTCGAGGAGGTTCAGCGGCCCGCCGGGCTCGAAGGAGCCAGGCGTCCCGGGTCCCAGTACGGGTCGAGAGCGACGAGCGCCTCCCCCGGAAGCTGGTCGGTTCGCTCCCCCGGCGAGCAGCTGCTCCCTCCGAAGGTGTCCGGTCGAAGCGGCTGGACGATCCGCAACAGCGTCGCCGTGCTGCACCGGACCGAGGATGCGATCGCCCGGCTCCGCGAGGATGCGGTGGCCATGGCGTTCCTCGCTGCGGCCGAAGCATGCGGCCGTGGACGTCCCGCATCGCTGGAACGTCGCCGCCACCCACGATAGCCGGCTTCAGCGCTCGTACTGGCGGAGCCGTTCCTCGACCTGCGAGCTGGTGAGCGAGGTTGGGCCTGCGGCGGCGCCTCTGGCGGTGCCGGGCGCAGCTGTCGCGGGAGCGGATGCCCTCGTCGCCGCCGGCGAATCGCCCTCCGACCGGACGGCTCCCTCGAGCTCGCGGCGCCGCATCATCGCGTAGACGTTGTCCAGGGTCGGGGCATGACCCTGGCGGAGCAGGGCGAGGACCGCCTCCGGGTCGATCGCGCCCGGAGCGGCGAGCGCGGCGGCACGCGCCGACTCGAGCGCGGCAGCCTGGGCCGCCTTCATCTCATGACGCGCGTGGCGAGCCATGCGGAGCAGTGCCAGGCAGATGATTCCCTCAACCACGGCGAGGCCGGCCAGGATCAGCACCGAGTGATCCTGGATCCAGCTCACCAACGGGCTGGTCACGCGGTCATGCCCCGCACAACCGCTCCGCGGCCTGCTGGTGCATCTCTCGTGCCATCGCCTGAATGGAGGCGGGGTCCTGGCCCTCGATGTGGAGCCCCCGGATGGTGTCGATGGTCGCGACGAAGTCGTCGATCGTCGATCGGGTTCTGCTGAGCAACGCGGTCACCGGAACCGCATTCGCCTCGCCGAGCCACACAATGCCGATCTGCACGAGCTCGCCGCGCACCTCGTCGAAGTCGACGTACTGGGAGCCCACGGGCTCGTCGCGATGGAAGAACCCCGATTCCCCGTCTTCGGCGGGCGCAGGTTCCAGCTCATCGCGCGCTGAGGCCGTGACCCCGGGCTGTTGCAGGTCCGGCGCACCGGGTCCCGCGCCCGCTGGGGACGTGGTCAGCCCCGCGGCGGCGTGGCTGTCCTCGTCGGGTTCGGCAAGCGGCCAGCTCCAGGGTCCGGGAGTCCGCAGCACCGGGACAAGCCGCGGTGTCTCGGAGGGGTGGGCATGTTCGCCTTCCGACGCCACAGGCTCCGCGACCTGGGAGCCTGTGGCGGTGTGGTCCTCGTCGCCTGCAGGCGCGGGGGCCTCGGTGTCCGGAGGCGGTGAGGCCGCGGTGTCCTGATCGGACTCGGCGTTCATGGGCTCTGTCTCGGAGGTCGCCTCGGGATGGTCGAGGTCGTCGCCGGTGGCCTCGTGCTCGAGCGTGTCTCCCGCCACTGCCTCCGTGTCCGCCTCGGGTTGGTCGCCCGTGTCACCCGCGACGTCGTGCGCTGCAGCCGCTTCGGGTGCGCCGGCGGGGTGCGCCTCGCCTCCGTCCACGACGTCGTCGAGCCACGACGAGGAGAGCCACGAATCAGGGGCAGCCTGAGGTGCGGGCTCGCCCGCTGCAGGGTCCGGCGACAGGAAGACGTAGGCGTGTCCCGCCTCGCCCGGCGCGAGGCCCGCCGGCTCGGCTGCCTTCGACACGGCGTCCTCCGTCGAAGGTGCAACGGCCTCGGCCTCGATGGGCTGCGCGGCGATGTCCTCGCCGGCAGAGGCAGAAGGCGCGTCGCCGGCAAGGGTCACGCCGGCAACCGTGCCGTCTGGAGCCGCTGGGGCCGGGTCCGGCGTCTCGACGGCCGCACGACCGTCATCGTCGTGGCGCGCCGGCGACCAGGTCGGTGCCTGAGTGTCATCTGTTCCGGCTTCGGGGGCCTCCGGTGGCGCCGTGTCGACGACCGCATGAGATCGAAGCCAGGGGGGCTGCGGCTCGGCATTGGGCTGGCGGACGCTCCAGCCCGCGAACGTGGCCGCATCGGCGTCACCGGACACGTTCGACGCGTCGGCAATCGCGGCAGCCACCTCCTCGGCGGCGCGACGATCGGCCCGCGATTTGCGCGATCTGCCGAACCAGCGCGATCGCTTCGATTTCAGTGTCGGCTGCGCCGCCTCCGGCGCGGGCGGGGGTGGCGGAGGCGTGTCATCCGCTCCGGCCGCGGCCCTGTCATCGGGTGGCGGCGGAGGTGGCGTGGACGCAACAGCCGCTGCTTCCTCCGGCTGCGCGTCGTAGGCGGTCACGGAGAGGTCGGCGGCGGCATCGGTGCCCGCGGATGGAGCGGTAGTGACGAACCCCCATGGGGCGGCGGGTGCCGCCGGGGCACCGGCGTCGTACTCGGCGGCGGCTTCCACCGGCGCGCCAGGCTCGTCGACGACAGCGACCGGAAGGGTCACCTCGGGCTGGTCGACCGCCGCCGGTTCCACGGCCGCCGCGGGCGCTTCCGCCGGAGCCGCGACCTCGAAGAACGCATGCGCGCTCGGAGGTTTCGCGGTCGTTTCCGCGGCGAGCGGGCGGGGCTTGCGCTCCATGACGGTGAGCCGCCCCCTCGCCTGTGACAGGAGCGAGCGCAGACGCTCCGGTGACGCGACCGCGGATCGCTGCGTCTCGGAGTAGACGGCAACGAGACCGCCGCGGCTGAAGAGTGCGATACCGCGCACGGGGGCATCGATGACGAGGACCCGATCGAGACCGTCTGCGCGGAACGCCGCGAGCATCGAGGCCGGATCGAGCCATGAGAGCTCGACGCCGCTCACCGCCAGCGGCAACCGCCAGAGCATGGTGAGTGCTTCAGCCACCCTGGGGTCGTCGAGCGCGAACCCGGCGAGCGAGCCCTTGGTTGCCCCGAGGAGCGCCATCCCGGCGGTCTCGCCCCTGGCGTGGTCGTCACTGTCGATCCAGACCGCATCGATGAGGTCACCGCCGCTCACGACCGCAGCGGCACGCAGCTTCGCGCCGGTCAGGATCAGGATGGACGGAGGGAGATCGGCGAGGCGCTCGCTGAGACGCACCTCGTCGGGCGAGGCCTCGACCCAGAGCGGGCGCCCTCCGGGCAGGAGCGGGAAGTCCAGGAGGCCGAAGGGGAGGTCGGGCGAGTCGTCGACAGCGCTCCACCACTCGGGATCCTCGTCGGTGACGGGGTCGTCGGCGTACGAGCCGGCAAGGCGCACGAATGGTGCCGCAAGCTCGTCGATGGTGATCGAGAGGGACTCGTGAGGTGACATCGCGCGCCGCCAGTCCGAGACGGTGAACACCCGGGGGAGCGCGGCCAGCAGCGCGTCGATCGCCGCTTCCCCTTCGATCTGTTCTTGATCGGTCTCGAACACAGCGTGGCTCGGCCGCCCGAACACGAGGTAGAGCGTCGCCTTGGCGCCGTCCCAGGAAATGTCGAACGCGCCACTCAGATAATCATCTTTGGCGCTGGCAAGCTGTCGCAGTAGCTTGACATGGGGCGCCGCGGTGGCCATGTGCGGATATTCTACGGTCGTGCCTGCAGAAGTCATCACGATTGCGTCGCTAAAAGGTGGTGTCGGAAAGACAACCAGCAGCTATGCGCTGTGCGCAGCCGCGGCCGCCGGTGGTCTCAAAGTCATCGCAATCGATCTCGATCCGACCGGCGGATTGAGCAATGCACTGGAGCGGGCCAAACGCGGCGTTACCGTCATCGATGTCCTCCATGGGCGCGTCTCCCTTCGAGATGCGCTGATCGATCATCCGCTTGGAATCCGTACTGTGGTGTCGCATCGCAGCCTCAATGATGAGTCACCTTCGAAAGAGCAGCTCGACGAGATGCTCGCGGAGGTTCGTGACGACTGCGACATCATCCTGCTGGACACGCACCCCCACGAACCGTCCCTGGTGGGGCCGATGGGGGCCGCGGACCGGATCGTGGTCCCGACCGCGCTCGACATCCTCTCCCTGCGGGCCGCTGCGCTCACCGTCGGGCTGGCTCAGCAGCTCGACGTGCTCGACCGGATTCGCGGAATCGTTGTCACGAACGCGAAACGACCGCTCTCGAGGATCACCGACTCGCTGCTCAACGGACTGACGCTGAGCGGCCTCGCCTTCGAGACGGTGCTGTGGTACTCGCCGGGCTGGGTTGTCGCCACCTCGGGGCGCGGTGAGCTTCCCGATCCGGAACTCCTGGCGGAGAGCAAGATGCTCCTGCGCGAGGTCGCGACGCGTCCCGCGCCGACGGAGGCGCTGCGTCAGTTCGTGGGGATGGCCCAGGGGAGACGGCCGAAACCGGCCGGTGCGGTCACTCCCTGATCCGCTGCCACCAGCTCTTGCGGTGCGGTCTGGGGGTCGGCAACGCCGGCGGTGCCGGCGGACTCGTCGGGGTCTGAGCTGCGCCGTCGACGTCGCCTTCGCCGTCGACCGGTGGCGGCGTGACGCGGGTCCGCTCCTCGACGAGTGCCCGCTCGGCTGCCAGGCGCGCGGCCTCGGCAGCGGCGCGCGCCGTCTCGGCGGCCACACGCGCCTCCTCCGCGAGGTCGATGCGGCGAAGCAGCGTCAGCCGCTCATCCTCGAGCGTGGTGACGCGCTGGGTCAGTGTCGAGATCTCCGCGAGGTATTCCGAATCACCGGCGACCATCGGGACGGTGAGATCGTCCTCCTCGGGATCCTGGATCCCTGACTTCAAGCTGGCTGCCTGCCTGTCGACCAGAGCGTCGAGAAAGGCCCACTGCTGGCGGAGCTCTTCCTCGGAGTGACGCGGGACAGAGCTCACCGCACCAGGGCGACCAGGCTCACCCCGTCGAGGGCGGCGAGCGCGGCCGTCAGCGCCTCCGGCGCCATCTGCGGGAGCACCTCGGCGTGAGGCAGCTCGAACGCGATATCGGCGGCAAAGCGGCGCGGCCGCGAGAGGGGATCGGGGCGGAGCAGGAACGCCGGTGAGTTGGCCTGCGCCGCCGGAAGCGCCGCGGTCAGCGTCTGCCGATCCGCGAGGACGCGCGTCTCATCCTGCGTGAACCCGGCAGCCAGCAGGCGCTCGCTCAGCGCCGTGCGATCACCGGTGTGCTGGCGGCGCTCGACCGTGGTCCAGGCGGCGACGAGCAGCGCCTCACGCTCCGAGAGCTCGCGGACGATCGCAGGGATGTGCGACTGACCGAGGTCCCGGGCGGCACGCAGACGTCGCGACCCGCAGACGACCTCGAACCTGTCGGAGCCGCGCCGGCGGAGGAGCAGGGGCTCGATGATGCCGCGAGAGGCGATGCTCGCCCGGAGCGCTGCGAGCGTCGCGGCGTCGACGTCGCTGCCTGGCCACCACGGACGGTCGTGGATGGCGTCGATGGCGATGCGCTCGACTCGAGATTCCGACGTGGGTGCGAGCCAGCGCGCCATCGGTCCCGACAGCGACGGTCCGTTGACCGGTGGTGCTGAACGCTCGCCGATCTCAGACATCGGCCGCAACCTGCTCTTCGCCCGCGATCTCACCGGCGAGCTCGCGGTAGGCGGCCGCCGCCTTGGAGGATGAGGCGTAGGCGGTGATCGGGATGCCGGCGAGCGAGGTCTCCTGCAGCTTCACCGTCGGGGTGATCACGGTCGCGAACACGCGGATGTTGGCAAGCTCGCAGAGACCGTCGAGGAGCTGGCGGCTGAAGCGGGTGCGCAGGTTGACGAAGGTGGGGACGATGCCGAGGATCGCCAGGTCCGGGTTGAGACGCCCGCGTACCAGGTGAACGGTGCGCAGCACCTCCTTGAGGCCGCGGATCGCGAATCCCGACATCTGGACGGGGATGAGGACGTCACCGGCCGCGGCGAGGGCGCTGATGGTCTGGAAGCCGAAGCTCGGCGGTGTGTCGAAGAGGACGTAGTCGAAGGTGGCACGGGTCCCATCACGGCGGAGCGCGTCGCGGAGCGCGAGCTCCCGGTCGATCGACGAGGCCAGCTCGCCCTCGACGGCCGACAGGTCCGGGGAAGCAGGGAGCACCCAGAGATTCGGCCAGCTCGTCTCGATGATCGCCGCCGCCGCCTCGACGTGACCGCCGATGACCGCGGCGATCCCGTGGCGCTCATCGTAGGGGTCGAGGCCGACGCCGCTGGTCAGGTTGGACTGCGGATCGCAATCCACGAGGAGCACGCGCTTACCTCGCTCGGCGAGCGCGGCGCCGAGGTTGATGACGGTCGTGGTCTTGCCCACGCCGCCCTTTCCGGAAACGCATGCAATGGATACGGTCACCTGAAACCTGCACGATAGTTTGCACTGCCACTGGATAGCCAACGCGGCTCGTGGCCGGATCCGCGTCCGGAGAGACGATGGCGGTCTGTGACCTGCGCGTCACGCGCGGTCCGAGTCCATCGCTCAGAACGCGTCAATACTTGCAAACGATGATGAATGCACAGAGTGCAGGGCATCACGGAGAGGTGGAACGTTTCCAGTTGCGGCGGGGGGAGATGTATCGAATCTCGTACACCGTGAGAACCCCGCAGCAGCGGCGAGTCACCCGGAGCCTCGCGGTCTTCGCCGGGTCCTCGAAGCGGCGGCTGTGGGACGGCCGTGAAGCGGTCTGCTACGAGTTCCAACGACCTCATGGGCGACCCCTCTCGCTGCTCCGCGGGCAGATTGTGGAGGCGCGGCCGGCAACGTTGAACGAACGTGGACAGCTGGTGCTCGTCGACGACTCCGGCCAGCGACGTCCGCTGCCTCGCAGCCTCTCCACCCGGAGCGCATGGTCGCCACCGCCCTGGTCAGCTGGCTAGGCCGGTCTCGTCGCTCCCGGTGGCGCTGCGCGACAGCCGCTCGTTGAGGCCTCGACGCTCGAACCGGTAACCGATGCCGGGGACGGCGTGGATGTACGTGGGCCGCGGTCCCGTGGGCTCGATCTTGCGGCGAAGGCGGTACACGTGCGCGTCGACACTGCGCAGATCGAGGTCCGCGCCCTGTCCCCAGACCTTCTGGATCATCTCGGAGCGCGAGATGACGCGTCCCGGTGAAGCCGAGAGGAGGGCCAGCAGATCGAACTCGGTCGGGGTGAGGTTGACCGACTCGCCGTCGCGGAGGACCTCGTGCCTGCCGATGTCGACGATGAGTCCGGGGAACTTGAGCCGTCCGGGCCGGACCTGTGACTGCGTGGTCCGCTGGCGGCGCAGCTTGGCGTTGACGCGGGCGGCGAGTTCACGGATCTCGAAGGGTTTGGCGATGTAGTCATCGGCGCCGATCTCCAGCGCCACCACGACGTCGACCGTGTCGGTGCTTGCCGACAGGATGATGATCGGCACCTCGACGCCGGCTCCACGGAGGCGGCGGCAGACGTCCAGGCCGGGCATGCCCGGCAGGCTCAGGTCGAGGAGGATGAGGTCGACGTCGCTCTGCTCGGCGAGACGAAGGCCCTCGGCGCCGTCCTCGGCGAACTGCAGGCCGAAGCCGTGCTGCTGCGCCACGGTGGCGAGGATGTCTCGCATCGCCGGGTCATCGTCGATCACGAGCACGGTCGCCTCTGCCGGAGCCCGGACGACACCGTGACCCAGCGGCGCGAGGATCGATTCTGTGAATGTTGTCATCCGTTCCTCAACTTGGGTCGACCGTGTCAAACGTGCCCATTGGCGCAACGTAGCACCGTGCCTGCAGCGCGGCTTCCGTGGTTACGGACGCGTTGCCCGTCTTTACGCAACTGCAACCGCAGTGGGTCACTGTGCGCATCACACGTGCACCGGGAGCGCCACCACGAACGTGTTGCCGCGTGCGCGTGAGTTGTCGATCCAGATGCGTCCGCCCATGCGCTCGACGAGCTGCCGGGCGAGATAGAGACCGACACCGAATCCGCCCCGCTGACGGAGCAGCGGTGATTCGACCTGATAGAAGGATGCGAAGACGCGGTCGACGTCGCTGTCCGGGATGCGGCGGCCGTTGTCCCTGACCTCGACGTGCACCTTGTTGACGGCGCGGTACGTGGTGACCCGCACCGGCTCGGAGTCCGGGGAGAACTTCAGAGCATTGTCGATCAGGCATGCGATCACGAGTGCGAGACGTTCGTGATCGGCGAGCACGCGCTGGGCGTCGGGCGCGACGGTGATCGCGAATCGGTCGTGGTCGGCAGATTCGACGAATCGCGCGATGACCTCGCGGAACACGTTCTCGAGGTCGACGGCCGCGGTCTTGAGACGGATCTCGCCGGACTCGAGCTGCGCGATGCAGAGCAGGTTGTCGGTCAGTCGCGCCAGGTGCTCGGCTTCGAGGCGCAGTTCGTGCAAACCCTCGTCGCGCGCGTCCTGGGGCAGGCGGTCGCCGGCGTCGTGCATGAGCGTCAACCACGCCTTGATCTTGGTCAATGGTGTCCGCAACTCGTGGGACGCGAGCATCATGAACTCGCTCTTGATGCGATCGACCTCGCGCAACTCCGCGAAGGCGGCGTGCTCGAGCTCGATGGATCGGCGCACCTGGGCGTCGCGCTCGCCCACGAGCTCGCGGGCGAGCAGGTTGCTGCTCAAGGCGACCACGAAGAGGAGGAAGAGCCGCGACACCAGCGCATCGACCAGGGTGGTGTCGAGGGTGTGGTTGGCGACCTGGAATCCGACCACGAAATACGCGACCCCGGCGACGAACGCGCACGCCATGCTGCCCACGAGGCCGAAACGCAGGCTGCTCGCGATGACGACGATGAAGAAGGTGACGGCGAGGTCGGAGTTGTACCCGCCGGTCAGATAGACGAGACCGCTCGCGACGGCGAGGTCGAGGACGATGGTCGCCACCTGGAGGCGGCGTCCGGGGATGCGATTGGCGAGGAGCATGACCGTCGCCGCGAGGTTGAACACGCCCCAGGCGCCGAGCACGAGGTTGACCGCCGCGGTGGACTGGCCGGTGGCGAGGCCTGGGAAGTTGTTGGCCACGGCGGCGAAGATCAGCACCATCCAGCGGCTCAGCTCGATGGTCCGCTCGATTCCGGCCCTCCGGTCGCGCGCGGGCATGGCGGTGGACTCGCTGCGTGGCCGGCGGGTGGGCAGGCGGCCCGCCGGGCGGTCCGCCGGGCGGTCCGCCGCGTTGTTCATCGGGCGGGACGGCGCCGACTGCGTGAGCTCGCGGCTCACGGCCTCAGCCATGCTGGTCATGCTCGGGCATACGGTCGTTCATCGCCTCGCTCACTCAGTTGAGCCTACCGGCGCTTCACGTTCGCCTGACGAAGGTCTCGTAACGATGCCGCACCACCCACTGTTACAGGCGAACGCATGCATGCCTCGGTCCTGGAAACTTCAGGTCAGCCGTGTCGCTCCCACCGAACGTCGCTCTGCACCCGGATCGCCCGGATGAACTCGCCGCGGGCGCAACCGCCCTTCGGGACGGTCGCGTCGCCGACGCGATCGCCGCCTACGACCGCGCCCTGGAGCGACTCTCCCCCGACGGGTACCCCGAGCAGCGAGGCGCGGCACTGCTGGCCCGCGGTCTCGCGCACCAGCTGCTCGGCGACCAGCCCAAAGCCACGGCGGACGTGCTCGCCGCTCTGAACGCCTGGTCGCTCGCCCGGGCGGATTGGGCTTCGAGCGCGATGTCGGACCTTGCCGCCGCGCTGTCGGGCGCCGGCAACGGCGCCGCGGACGCGTACTGGCAGGCTGCCCTCCGCCTGGCGGAGCGCAGCGGCGATGTGGTGCTCCAGGCCGCCGTGGCCGGTGAATGGGGGCGTCACGCCGCTCGCGCCGGAGAGGCGGTGACCGCCGTCGCACTCCTCGAGAAATCGGCGGAGCTCGGCAGGCGGGCCGGCGATGACGGCATCGTCGCCAAGGCGCTGGTCAATCTCGCGCGCGTGGAGCTCGACGCGGGGCGGGGCGGCCACGCCATGCGCAACATCGGCGAGGCGCTCGCGCGGGATCAGCGCGGTGACCTCAGCGCCGCCACCGCGGGTTTGCTCATCGACGTCGCCGCCGGCGCCTTCCACTCCGGGGACACGGCTCACGCCGAGCTCTGCCTCGAGCAGGCGCTCTCGCTGAGCGGTTCCGACCGGCAGATACGTGAGCGAACGCTTGCAGCGCTCAGCGGGCTGGCCAGGGCGCGCAACGACTACGCGGTCGCGGCCCGGTACGGTGAGGAGCTGCTCGACAGCGCGCGCCGGAGTGGGGATCTGACCGTTGCCGCCGAGGCGCTGCACGACCTCGGGCGCATCGGGCTGGCGGCCGGTGCTTTCGAGGACGCGTCGCACCGGCTGACCGAGAGCGTCGTGATCGCGCGGAGCCTCGGGCTCGACCCCTTGGCGGCGTCCGGCTCGCGAGCGCTTGCCGAGGTCGCCATCCAGCGAGGCGCGCTGCTGCGCGCGCTCGGGTACGCGGAGCAGGCGGTGACCCTCTCGATGGGGCAGGACGAACTCGAAGCCTGCGCAGTGACGCTGCTCCTGGTCGGTGCGGAGGCGGGGAGAGCGGGCCTCGACGACGTTGCCAGACCCGCCAATGAAGGCGCGGCCGAGATCTACCGCCTGCTCGATCGTGATGACCTCGCCCAGGTGCTCACCGGTGGATCGCCGCTCCCGCAGGACGCCGGCCAAGCGCGGACAGACCGCCTCGAAGCGGGCCTGGAGGCCGCGCGATCACTCATCGACCCCACTAGGCCGGGTGAGCCGCGCTGACGGCTGTCAGCAGTCCGGGACGCCGGGGGGCGGGATGACCAGCGCACTGCTCGGCGGCACGGTACCGCTCGGCGGTGATGACATGACGAGGCTCATGCTCCTGGGGTCGTAGCAGTTGACCGTCCAGCCGAGGACGTGCAGCGCCGCCGCCTCGCGAGCATCCGACGGCAGGATCGCGTGATGAATGTTCTCGCTGCTGAGGACGTGAACCCAGTTGGGGTCGAGCTGATCGATGGCATCGTAGAGCTTGAGGGCGTCGTTGCCGAAGACCGCCGTCTCGTCGTAGAGGAATACGACCCGGCCCGAGGGGAAGCGGTAGGCGAGGTACCCGCCCCAGGTATCGGTGGTGTAGAGCCTCTCCCCCGGGAATGCGGCGCCGGCGTACGTCGCGGCCGCCTCCGGGTACGTGCTCGCCTGGTAGGCGGCGGCTGCTGACACGCTCAGCCGCGGCACCAATGCCACCGCCATCGCCGCCGTCATCACGATGAGGATCGCGCTGGTCGCGGCGGGGTGCAGGTGACGCGTCCCCTGTGGGGGGATGCGTGGCGCCACGTGCACCGTCCACGCCCGCGCTCCGTGGATTGCGAGTTGCGGCGTCATGAAGACCGCGAGGAGCCCGAGGTTCTCCTGGGCGAAGAGCGTCGCGATGAGCAAACCGAACCCGGTGACCGCGCTGAATCGATCGGGACCGCCCGAGATGCTCCAGAGCACGATGACGAGCACCACCTCGGCCTCGAAGAGCCGGGCCCACCACTCGTGGAAGTTCGGAGAGCCGAACCCCGCCATGCCCTGGGCGACGCCGGGATCGAAGACACCGGAGACGATCGAGGCGTAGATCCCAGGGCCGTCCGGGTTGGCGAGCGCGGCAACTCCGCTGATCACGAGCGCGAGGGCCAGCTGGCGCCGGCGCATCGTGCTCGTCGCTTCCGGCATGCGGATGAGCAGCAGGGCGGCAAGCGCGATCAGGAGGCCGGCCGCGAACCCGGTGTCCATGTTGGCCCAGAGCAGGAAGAGCGGCGGGAGCCCCCAGACCGCGGCGGTGTGGCCCTCGCGCCACCGGCTGATGATGAAGAGCACGACCGCGACGCCGAGCACCGAGATCGTCGCGCTGGTCACGCCGGCCATGCTGTTGAGGACCAGCCCGGTGATCACCATCGCAAGGGCGAGCCACGGCCCGGTAAGACGCATGGACCGTGGCACGGAGAGTGCCGCCAGCACCACGGCTGCGACGGCCACCAGCCCCATCACCAGCGACGCGAGCCCGGCGCCGCCGGCGCCGACGAGCCCCGCCAGGGTCACCTCGTAGAGCCACTGCCGGCCGACCCACGCATGTACCGCGGGCAGGAAGCTGAAGGGCTCGTGGGCCGGGATGCCGCTTGTGGTGATGAGACGTCCGAGTGCGAGGTGCCACCACACGTCCGTGTTGCTGAAGGGCTGGACGGTGAGGATCAGCACCACGATCGCCGCGGCGGCGATCCATGCGAGGCGGCGTGCCGTCGCGCGGCGATCCTCCGCCGCACCCGCGATGACCAGGAGGTCGGGGCGCTTCACTGGTTCTGCACTCCGGGGTTCGGCGTCGCCTTCGCCTGCCGGGCGCAGACGCTGCCGGGCGCCCAGTCGGGCACCGGCGGGAGGTGCAGCGACGCCAGCTTGTCGGTGGGCACGAACGCGACGCTGAGGCCGTCCTGATACACCTTGGTCCAACCGGCAGCGTGCTCCATCACGTCGGCGAGCGGCGTGTTGTTGTCGTAGAGGACGATGTCGGTGCCGGCGTTTCGGATGACCGCATCCCAACCCGCCGTGACCGTCTCGACCCTTGCGTAGGTGAGGAGCATCTGGTCGCCCATCAGCGCGGCATCACCGAAGATGAACACCGTGTCGCCATGGGAGGACAGCGCGTACGCGAGATAGCCTCCCTCGCCGTACTGGTTGAAGATCTTCAGCGGCTGCGGTGCCTCGGACAGCCACTGCGCCGCACACACGGGGAACTCCTGCGCGTAGGTGAGCGAGTACGGCTGCAACTGCATCTTCGGCACCAGCCAGGCCACGTAGACGCCACCCAGGCCCGCCAGGAGCAGCGTGCACGCGGTGAGCCGGAAGAGCAGCGGTGGTTGCACCCGCGTCCGGGTTCGCGCCGCGGCCGGCGCGCGGCGCAGACGCCGCAGCGCGGCGCGGAGTCGTGGTGTCGCGAGTGCGAGCTGATCGATGTAGACGGGAGTGGCCGCGGCGACGATCAGCTCGATATGCCGTGCCGACTGCAGCGAGAGTGTCGTCGTCACGAGCACCAGCGCGACATCCCGAGCGCGAATGCGCCGGTTGAACACGATGAGCATGGCGAGGCTGAGCAGCATCACGCCGTAGACCAGCACCTCCCAGTCGTGGAAGCTCGGCGAGAACCACTCCTCGATGAGCGACTGCTGCGCGCTCGACGCCTGAGTGCCCGCCGCGTAGAACAGGATGCCCGGCCCGTTGAGGTTGATCATGCTCACCGCAGTGCATGCGAGCAGCACGTACAGGACTGGGAGCAGGCGCGAGCGGAGCGCGGGATCCGGCATGTGCAGCCGCTCACCGATGAGCTCCGCGATGAGGATCACCGCCATGAAGCCGAGGCCGATGACGAACTCTCCGTGCAGGTTGCTCCAGAGGACGAAGAGCGGCACCAGCAGCCACATGGCCTTCCCGCCTTTGACGAGATGGCGCTCGACGAGGAACAGCGTCAACGCCGAGAACGCGAAGGTGATCATCTGGACACGTGGTCCCCAGATGGGGAATCCGGCCACCACGGCGATGAGCATGCCGAGACCGAGGACGCCGCGACCCGGATGCCGGAGGCGTGCCTTCTGCATGACGGCGAGCAGACCGAGCCAGGTCACCGCCGAGAGGATCAGCACGATGAGTCCGAGACCGCCGATTGCATACTCGACGGCGAAGAAGACCTCGTTCAACCACTCGTGCATCGTCCAGTGATGGTTCGCGACCGTGTAGGTGAACGGGTCGTTGCCGAGCAGTCCGCCGTGCTGGATGATCAACTGACCGGCGCGCAGATGCCACCAGAAATCCGGATCCTGGATGCTTCGCGTCACCGGCAGCGCCATGATGACGAGCACGGCGGCGATGAAGAGTCCGCTCGGCGCCGTCATCGAATCGAGGCGCGCACGGAATCCGCTCCGCTGTTCGTGCACCGCCTCAGCCGCCACGCTGCCCATCACGCCGCCCGCCACCGTCCGTCAGACCTGCGATGCTCCCGAGATCACGCGGGCCGCTACTGCGGGGCCCGGTTGTTCGAGCCCGACCGACGACCAGAGCATCTTGAGCAGATGCGCAAACTCGAAGGGCTTGCCCATGTATGTGATCCCGCCGAGATCCATGACAGCTTGAATGTCTTCGTCGAAGCACCGCGCGGTGAGCAGGATGATCGGGCACGTGGCGGTCTTCGCCTGGGCCCGGAGCTCACGGCACACCGAGAGGCCGCTCAAGCGCGGCATCATCACGTCGCAGACCACGGCATCAGGAAGCCAGCCCTTGATGACGATCTCGAGGGCCTCCATGCCGTCCTCGGCGCAGCGGACGTCGAACCCGTCACTCGCGAGCCGCAACTCGAGGAGACGGCGCAATGAGTCGTCATCTTCCGCGATGAGAATGCGAGGTGGGTCGCCGTGCGTCATGAGGCTGTTCATTTCCTGAGGCGGTGGGTTCGACTGCGATTGGTTATACGCTGGGCGCAACTGACGGCTCGTTGTGCAACAGGCCTGTCACAGCCATTTGTGAAGTACGGGCAGGGTGCGACTCTGCGGTGACATGATGCAGGTGGTGAGCGAAGTCGAAGCGGCCCCCACCATGAACCCATCGGCGCTGTCCGGTGTCCGATTCCTGGTGACCAAGCGCATCGAAGACCTCGATGCGACCGCCGCGGCGCTCGACGACGAGCTGTCCGCGGTGGCTGTGCGCCTGCAGGAGTTGCGCACCGCGCAGCACGAGGCCGAGGGGCGCTGGGGCGCCCTGCTGAGCGTGCTGCCGGCCGGCGACGTCGAGGAGATCGACGGCGCGTTCCGCACCCTCGCCAAGATTCGCGCCGATCTGGCCGCCACCGAGGAGCGCCAGGTCGAGCTCGGCACCCGGCTCACCGGCATCCGCGCCGAGCAGGAGGTGCTCCGAGCCGTCTATCGGAGCCTCGATGACCTTCTCGCCGCCAATGCCGGACCGACCAACGGGACCACCCGGCTCCGCGATGCCTCCCGTCAGGTCTTCCAGATCATTGAGGAGGAGCGGATGCGGATCGCCCGGGACATGCACGACGGGCCCGCGCAGTCCATGGCGAACCTCGTGCTTCAGGCCGAGATCATCGAGCGGCTCATCGCCCGCGACCCCAAGATGGTGGTCAGCGAGCTGGCCGACTTCAAGAACGGTGTCCGCAGCGTTCTCGACGACACCCGGCGCCTGATCTTCGATCTCCGGCCGATGACGCTCGACGACCTCGGCCTGGTGCCGACGCTGCGCAAGTTCGTCGCCGAGTTCGGGGAGCGCAACTCCGTGAACGCGCACCTGCGTGTCGTCGGCGAGGAGATTCGCATGGGCGGGGGGCTGGAGCAGACGCTGTTCCGCATCGTCCAGGAGGCGCTCAACAACGCGCGCAAGCACGCCAAGGCTTCGAATGTCGAGGTGGTCATCACCTTTCTGCCGAAGCAGGTCAGCGCCGTCGTCCGTGACGACGGCGTGGGCATGGACGTCGAGGCGACCGACGCGACGGTCGACCGGACTCGCCATTTCGGGCTCGAGACCATGCGCGAGCGCGCCGAAGGCGGCCACGGGAAGCTGGAGATCAGGTCTCAGATCGGCAAGGGCACGGAGGTCCGGGCGACATTCGATCTCTGAAGACGCCCTCGCCCAGGCGCGAAGCCTGGATCGGTACGTCCCACGGACAATGGACCTGATGCGGCACCGCGTACTGGCGTGCGACTACGACGGGACACTTGCGACCCAGGGTGTGTGCTCCGCCGAGACGGTCGAGGCGCTTCGGCGCGTCGCAGCAGCCGGACTGCGGCTGGTCCTGGTCACGGGGCGCACCGAGGAGGAGCTTGCAGAGGTGTTCGATCCCGGCACCCTGTTCGAGGCGCTCGTGCTCGAGAACGGCGCCGTGGTGCTCGACGTCAAGAACGGCGAGGAGCGGCTCCTCGCCCCACGGGTACCCGCCGGGCTGGTCGCCGAGCTGCAGCGCACGGCGGTGACGCCGCTCTTCGTGGGCAAGGTGCTCTGTTCGACCGCCTGGAGCCAGGAGCCCAAGCTCTCGGCCGCCATCGCCAGGCTGGGGGTCGACCGTCAGGTCGTTCGGAACCGGGACTCCGCGATGGTGATGCCACCCGGCATCAGCAAGCGCACGGGGATCGAGACGGCGCTGCGCGCGATGGGCGAGCTGCCGAGCGCGACTGTCGCGGTCGGCGACGGCGAGAACGACGTCCCCCTCTTCGCGGTTGCCGGTGTGTCAGTGGCCGTCGCCAACGCGGTCGACATCCTCAAGGCGCGCGCCGACGTCGTGCTCAGCGAGCCCAACGGCAAGGGGATCCAGCTCCTCGCGGCGGCGCTGGTCGCCGGGAACCTCGGTGCCCTCACGGCACTCAGCCCGCTCGCCGGGTAGCCGGCTCAGACCGGAAGGACCGGAGTCCCGAGCAGGGACGCGTCCCCGCGCAACCATGCCGCGATGGCGGCGTCGTTCTGCCGGCGGCCGACCGCAGCCTGGCGTCCGGGCTGGAAGTTCAGCGGCGGTACCTCGATGGTCATGCCGGCCGACGGCATCACCGCGATCAGCGCCCTGACGAGCTCGGGGTCGAACTGGCTGCCGCTCTCACGCCGCAGCTCCTCGAGAATCCAGTCGTCCGAGCGCGCCGGCTGATACGGCCGCCCGGTGCGCATGACGTCGAAGGCGTCGACGACCGAGACGATGCGCGCGCCGATCGGGATCTGCTCGCCTCTGAGCCCGTCGGGGTAGCCACCGCCGTCGAAGTGCTCGTGGTGATGTTTGACGATGAGGCGGACGTCCTCCCAGGTGTCGATGTCGGCGAGGATCGCCGCGCCCACCTCGGGATGCGTGCGCATCACCGCGCGCTCCTCGGCGGTCAGCGCCTCGGGCTTGCGGAGCAGTGCCTCCGGAATCGCAACCTTCCCGATGTCGTGCAGGCATGCGCCGAACCGGATGACGCTGCGCAGGCCGTCGGCGATCCCAAGATGCCGGGCGATCGCGTCCGACATCCCCACGAGCCTGGTCGAATGCTCCTGGGTCTCGTAGTCCTTGGACTCGAGCGCGTTGGCGAGCACCATCGTGAACCGCTCGAGCATGGGCGCGAGAAAGCGAAGGCGGAGCGCCTCGTCTGCGAGCTCGCGGCGCTCGAGTGCGCGGTCGAGCACGGTGAGGAGGTGCATCGATTTGAACGGCTTGGGGATGAATGCGACCGCGCCCGCCTGCATCGCCTGCATGGCGAGGTCGAGGTCGCGAAATGCCGTCACCACGATGCAGGAGATCATCGGGTCGACACGCTGCGCGTGAGCGATGAGGTCCACGCCGTTGGCGAGCGGCATCGCGTAGTCGGTGATCACCGCGTCGAAACAGCCCGGGGTGTCGACCGCGGCGATCGCCTCAGTGCCGTTGCAGACGGTGGTCACCTCGTGCCCGGCAAACGCGAGGGTCTCAGCGATGAAGCGGCGTGTGAGCCCGTCGTCTTCAGCGACGAGTACCCGAGCCAACTGGTGATTACCTCCGCGTCATGCCCTTCCGAGCCGTGAACGATCGCAGTGAGGCAAGCATCGTCGCCGATCAGGTCAATCCGGATGTCCTCGTCACACGTCTGTGCGAGACCGCTACAACTGAGGCCGCGCCTCTGGTGCGGACCCGAACGGAAGCCGGAGTGTGTGACGCCAGTGGGCGCGAACCGCGCGCTGCACCTGCAGATCAGTCCACCAGATGGGCACTTCGGCGCTCTGATCGTGATCGACGCGAAGGCGCTTGCAGAGCAGGCGACGCTTCACCGGCATGCCGAAGTCCTTGCGCCCGGTCATGACCACCTTGTAGACAAGGTAGACGACAACCCAGCAGACGAGCGCTCCGGTCGCGGCGAGATAGACGTCGCCGGGGATCGAGCCCGGTTTGGAGGCGTGCGCGGCGGCTGCGAGGAGAAGGAGCATTGGACAAAGCCTAGCCCCCGGCTGCAACGCAACAGTTCACGATCCGGTAACAGCCGTGAGGCCGTCACCGGATCGTGTGTGCTGTCTGCGTTCTCAGCGGGCTCCGTCAGGCGACGGGGTCGGGCTGTGGCTCCGGTTCGAGGGTCATCGCCACACCGGCATCGACATCTCCGTCGAGTCCGGCGTAATCGGGGTCACCACCACCGGCCGCTGCTGCCTCTTCCTCGTAGAGGCGGAGCGCCTCGTCGCGAAGCTTCTGGTAGTAGTCGAGGCCCGTCCCGGCGGGGATGAGCTTGCCGATGATGACGTTCTCCTTGAGGCCGCGCAGCCTGTCGATCTTTCCCGAGATGGCCGCTTCGGTGAGGACGCGGGTGGTCTCCTGGAACGATGCCGCGGAGAGCCACGACGCCGTGTTCAGCGCGGCCTTGATCAGGCCGAGCAGCACCGTCTGCGCGATGGCGGGCTCGCCGCCCTCGCTCAGCGCCTTGGCGTTGGACTCTTCCCACTCCATCTGCGAGACGATCTCGCCGGGGAGCAGGTCGGTGTCACCGGCGTTGTCGATGCGGACCTTGCGCATCATCTGCCGCACGATGACCTCGATGTGCTTGTCGTTGATGTCGACGCCCTGCGTCCGGTAGACGCGCTGCACCTCGCGCACCAGGTAGTTCTGCACATCGTCGCGTCCGCGAACGAGGAGCAGCTCCTGGGGGCTGATCGAGCCCTCACTGATCTTGTCGCCGGCACTCACGTGGTCGCCGTCGCGGACCTTGATCTGTGCCGACACCGGGATCGGATATTCGCGCGAGTCATCGTCGGTGCTGCGCACCAGGATGTGCTTGGCATCGACCTTCACCGAGCCCGCGTACCGGGCGCGGATCGAGACTTCGTTGCCGTGCTCGTCGACGCCACGGATGAGCTCGGTGCCCTCCGCGACGTGGCTGCCGTCCTCGACCGCAACCGCGTGCTTGGACGGCACGGGGTAAGTGGTGTCGAAGATGTCGCGCGAGGTCACCTTGACCTTCTGCGACCGGTTCTCGCCCTTGATGACCTCGACGACGCCGTCGATCTCGCTGATCAACGCCTTGCCCTTGGGCACGCGGGCCTCGAAGAGCTCCTCGACGCGGGGGAGACCCTGCGTGATGTCGGAGCCACCGGTTGCGACACCTCCGGTGTGGAAGGTCCGCATGGTGAGCTGCGTTCCCGGTTCGCCGATCGACTGCGCGGCGATGACGCCGACGGCCTCGCCGATCTCGACGAGCCGGCCGGTTGCCAGGTTGCGCCCGTAGCACATCCTGCAGACACCCTCGCGGGCCTTGCAGGTCATGATGCTGCGCACCTTGACCCTGCCGACCGAGTCCTTCTCGGCCAGGATGCGGCGGGCGGTCTCGTCATCGATGTCCTCGCCCGCGCGCTTCACGGTCTCGTCGCCGATGACGATGTCCTGGGCCGCGATCCGGCCCTGGTAGCGGTCGATGACTCGATCCTTGAGCTCGTCGTCGGTGAGCTCGATCCAGATGCCCGCGGTGGTCTCGCAATCCTCGATGCGGACGATCACGTCCTGCGCGACGTCAACCAGGCGGCGGGTGAGGTACCCGGAGTCGGCGGTTCGCAGCGCGGTGTCAGCGAGGCCCTTGCGTGCTCCGTGCGTGGAGATGAAGTACTCGAGGACGGTGAGGCCCTCGGAGAAGTTGGCCTTGATCGGGAGGTCGATGATCCGGCCCGTCGGGTCGGCCATCAGACCGCGCATACCGGCGAGCTGCCGGATCTGCTGCTTGCTGCCTCGGGCTCCTGACTGCGACATCATCAGCACCGAGTGGAAGCGGTCGAACGAACTCATGGTGACCTCGGTCACCTTGTCGGTCGCGTTCGTCCAGATGTCGACGGTCTTCAGGTAGCGCTCGTCGTCGGTGATGAGCCCACGACGGAACTGCAGGTCGACCTGCTCGACCTCGTCCTCGGCCTTGCTGATGATCCCCGCCTTCGCCGGCGGAGTCTTGATGTCCATCGCCGCAACCGTCACGCCGGCGACGGTCGCGTAATGGAAGCCGAGTCGCTTGATGCTGTTGACCAGGAGCGCGGTGGTCTCCGCGCCGTGCAGATCGTAGCACTCCTTGACGAGGTGCGACAGCTTGCCGAGATCGAGGAACTCGTTGCGGTAGGCCATCGACGGAAGGTCGTTGTCGGTCCCGGCGTCGCCGAGCGGCAGGACCTCGTTGAAGATGACCCGGCCGATGGTGGTGGTGATGATCTCGGTGCCGCTCGGATCCTCCTCGGAGGCGCGATGCGAGTGCACGTTGCGCTTGGGCATCCGCACCCGGACGCGCTCGTGAAGGTTCACCACGTGGTGCTCGAACGCCAGCAGTGCCTCACCGGGGGAGGAGAAGGTGTGCAGATCGGTCTCGGGACGGTCGTCGTCGGCGCCCCGCTGGGTGAGGTAGTACGCGCCGAGGACGATGTCCTGGTGCGGTGCCACCACCGGGCTCCCGTTGGATGCGCTGAGGATGTTGTTCGACGACATCATCAGGTTCTTGGCCTCCGCGACGGCGCCGCTGAAGAGCGGGACGTGCACGGCCATCTGGTCACCGTCGAAGTCGGCGTTGAACGCCTTGCAGACGAGAGGATGGATCTGGATCGCCTGGCCCTCGACGAGCACCGGCATGAACGCCTGGATGCCGAGCCGGTGGAGGGTTGGAGCGCGGTTGAGGAGCACCGGGTGCTCCTTGATCACGCCGTCGAGAACGTCCCAGACCTCGGGCCGCACGCGCTCGACCATGCGCTTCGCGCTCTTGATGTTCTGCGTGCTGTTCTGGGAGACGAGCTCGCGCATGACGAACGGCTTGAACAGCTCGAGCGCCATCTTCTTGGGCAGGCCGCACTCGTGCAGCTTCAGCTCCGGGCCGACCACGATGACCGACCGTCCGCTGTAGTCCACGCGCTTGCCGAGCAGGTTCTGCCGGAAACGGCCCTGCTTGCCCTTGAGCATGTCCGAGAGCGACTTGAGCTTGCGGTTGCCGGTGCCGGTGATGGCACGGCCACGGCGCCCGTTGTCGATGAGCGCATCCACCGCTTCCTGAAGCATCCGCTTCTCGTTGCGCACGATGATCTCCGGCGCACCGAGCTCGAGGAGCCGCTTCAGGCGGTTGTTGCGGTTGATGACGCGCCGGTAGAGGTCGTTCAGGTCGCTGGTGGCGAACCGGCCGCCGTCGAGCTGCACCATGGGACGCAGTTCGGGCGGGATCACCGGCAGGACGTCGAGGATCATCCAGGCGGGTGATGTCGACGACTTGCGGAACGCCTCGACGACGCGGAGGCGCTTGATGGCCTTCTGGCGGCGCTGGCCGCTGGTCGACTTGGATTCCTCGCGAAGACGAGTCGCCTCGTCGGCGAGATTGATCTGCTGGAGCAGCTCGCGGATCGACGCGGCGCCGATGCCCGCCTTGAAGACCTTGCCGAACTTCTCGACGTACTCGCGGTACTGGGTGTCGGTGAGCAGGTCGCGGACGGTGAGCGACTCGAGCTCGTCGCGCTGCTTCTGCACGTCGGCGCGGAGCGTGTCGAGCTCCTCCTGCGCGCTGATCTCGCGCTCGGCGCGGTTGCCCTGCAGATCCGCCCGGAGTCCGGCGATCTCGGCGCCGGCGGCGTCCTCGGCCTCCTGGATGCGCTGGCCCATGCTGGCGCGCAGCTCCTCCTCGCGCTCGGCAGCACGGCGCTGCACGTCGATGGCGAGGTCTTCCTCGAGCATGACGCCCTTCTTGGCGACAACCTCGGCGATGACCGAGTCACTGAGCGTGAAGTTGGCGACCGCCTTGTGTCCCTTTGCCTCCTGGATGCGGGAATCCAGATCAGCCGCGGACTCGCGGAGCTTGGCGACCCGGTTCTCGAGCTCTTCCTCGAGGCGGGTGCGCTGGGCGGCGAGCTCCGCCTCGCGCTCGGCGATGCGTGCCTCGATCTCGGGGCGCTCGTCGGCGCTGCCGGCGCTCATCCGCTCCTTGAGCGCCACGACGCGCTCGTCGCTGTTGGGATCGAGCTTCGCGAGCAGCTCGGTGCGCGCCTTCTCATCGATCGACGTGACGATGTAGTTGGCGAAGTAGAGGACCTTCTCGAGGTTGCGCGGGCTCATGTCGAGGAGCAGTCCCATGCGCGAGGGAATGCCCTTGAAATACCAGACATGGGAAACCGGCGACGCCAGCTTGATGTGGCCCATGCGCTCGCGACGCACCTTGGCGCGGGTCACCTCGACGCCGCACTTGTCGCAGATGATGCCCTTGTACCGGTAGCGCTTGTACTTGCCGCAATGGCATTCCCAGTCCTTGGTCGGACCGAAGATCTTCTCGCAGAACAGACCGTCGCGTTCCGGCTTCAGGGTCCTGTAGTTGATGGTCTCCGGCTTGGTGACCTCACCATGGGACCAGGACAGGATCATCTCCGGACTGGCGATCGACAGTTTCAGCGCATCGAAGTTCTCGAGTTTCAGCATGTGTGTCCTAACTTCCGATTGCTATCGAACGTCGTCCACGTCGTCGCGCTCGTCGCGCTCGAGGTGGATACCAAGATCGAGTGGGATGTCGGGGATGTCCTCCTCCCCGAGGAGGATCTGGTGCTCGTCGTCGGACTGGATCTCCACGCCGAGCGCGAGCCCTTCGAGCTCCTTGACGAGCACGCGGAACGACTCCGGGATGCCGGCCTCGAGCGTGTTCTCGCCCTTGACGATCGCCTCGTACGCCTTGACGCGCCCGACGATGTCGTCGCTCTTGACGGTGAGGATCTCCTGGAGGATGTGGCTCGCGCCGTAGGCCTCGAGCGCCCAGACCTCCATCTCGCCGAAGCGCTGACCGCCGAACTGCGCCTTGCCGCCCAACGGTTGCTGCGTGACCAGCGAGTAGGGACCCGTGCTGCGCGCATGGATCTTGTCCTCGACGAGGTGATGCAGCTTGAGCATGTAGATGTAGCCGACCGTGACCTCGCGGTCGAAGAACTCGCCGGTGCGTCCGTCGCGGAGCTTCTCCTTGCCGCTGCTGGGGAGTCCCGCGCGGGCCAGCTCGCTCTCGATGAGCTCCTCCGACGCACCGTCGAACACCGGCGATGCGACCTTGAGTCCGAGCGCATGGGCCGCGTAGCCGAGATGCGTTTCCAGCACCTGACCGAGGTTCATGCGGCTCGGCACACCCAGCGGGTTGAGCACGATCTCCACAGGCGTCCCGTCCGGCAGGTACGGCATGTCCTCGATGGGCATGATCCGGGCGACGACGCCCTTGTTGCCGTGGCGCCCTGCCATCTTGTCGCCCTGGGCGATCTTGCGCTTCTGCGCGACGTAGACGCGCACCAGCTCGTTGACGCCGGGTGGCAGCTCGTGGTTGCTCTCGCGACTGAAGACCTTGACGTCGACGACGATGCCGCGCTCCCCGTGGGGAACGCGCAGCGATGAGTCGCGAACTTCACGTGCCTTCTCACCGAAGATGGCGCGAAGCAGGCGCTCCTCGGCGGAAAGCTCGGATTCGCCCTTCGGAGTGATCTTGCCGACGAGGATGTCACCGGGGTGCACCTCCGCGCCGACATAGATGATGCCGCGCTCGTTGAGGTTCTTCAGCGACTCCTCATTGATGTTGGGGAGGTCACGGGTGATCTCCTCGGCACCGAGCTTGGTGTCGCGTGCCTCGATCTCGAACTCCTCGATGTGGATCGAGGTGAAGGTGTCCTCGCGAACGACGCTCTCGCTGATGAGGATGGCGTCCTCGAAGTTGTAGCCCTCCCAGGGCATGAACGCGACCAGGAGGTTCCTGCCCAGGGCAAGCTCGCCGCCTTCGGTCGACGGACCGTCGGCGAGCACGTCCCCGGCGGCCACGTGAGCGCCGCTGAAGACCGTGATGCGCTGCGACAAGCACGTTCCCTGGTTGCTGCGCACGAACTTGTGCACGCCGTACCACTGGTCGGGACCACCGTCGTCGGGACGCAACAGGATGCCCATGCCGCTGTCCTGCCCGCTGCGGATCTTCTCGACCGAGCGGTCGTTGTCGGCCGGCTCCGGCCAGGCGACACCGACAACGGTTCCGGGCTTGCGCGCCAGCACCATCTCGCCCGAGTTGCGCGCGGCGTGGATCTCCATGCCGGTGCCGACGATCGGCGACTCGCTGACCAGCAGCGGCACAGCCTGCTTCTGCATGTTGGATCCCATGAGCGCGCGGTTTGCGTCGTCGTGCTCGAGGAACGGAATCAATGCCGTGGCCACGCTGACGATCTGCTTCGGCGAGACGTCCATGTAGTCGACGTCGCCGATCGGCAGGTCCTTGAAGGTGTGGCGGGTGCGGCACGCGACGTGCGCCACTGCGAAGTGACCCTGCTCGTCGACCGGCGCGTTGGCCTGCGCAACCGTGTACTTGTCCTCCTCGTCGGCGGAGAGGAACACGATCTCATCGCTGACCCAGGGCGTTCCCTTCTCGTCCTTGTACACGCGACGGAACGGCGTCTCGATGAAGCCGAACTCGTTGACGCGCGCGAAGGTCGCGAGCGAGCCGATCAGGCCGATGTTGGGGCCTTCGGGCGTCTCGATCGGGCAGATGCGGCCGTAGTGGCTCTGGTGCACGTCGCGCACGTCGAACCCGGCGCGTTCGCGGGAGAGTCCACCGGGCCCGAGTGCCGACAGGCGGCGCTTGTGAGTCAGCTCCGCGAGCGGGTTGGTCTGGTCCATGAACTGCGAGAGCTGGCTGGACCCGAAGAACTCCTTGATGGCGGCGACCACGGGTCGCGCGTTGATCAGGCTCGCGGACGTGATCGTCCCCGAGTCGCTGATGGTCATGCGCTCCTTGATGATCCGCTCCATGCGGATGAGCCCCATCCGGAACTGGTTCTGCAACAGCTCGCCGACGGCGCGCACGCGACGGTTGCCGAGGTGGTCGATGTCGTCCGCCTCGCCGTGGCCGTTGTTCAGCTGGATGACCTTGCGGATGATCGACACGAAATCCTGGTTGTCGAGAACGCGGCGGTCCTTGTCCCACGCGCGCTCGCGCGCCTCTTCCTCAGAGATGCCGAGGTTCTTGTCGAGCTTGAACCGGCCCACCTTGGAGAGGTCGAAACGGCGTGCGTTGAAGAACAGCGAGTTGAGCAGGTTGCGCGCGTTCTCGACCGTGGGCGGATCGCCCGGGCGGATCTTGCGATACAGCTCGACGAGCGCCTCCTCGACGGTCGTGCTGCCGTCCTTCTCGAGGGTGGCATTGATGTACTGGTGCTCCGGGTCCTCGTCGACGTCCGCGAAGAAGGCGCGAATGTCGTCGTTGCTCGCGTAGCCGATGGCGCGCACGAGGGTGGTCACCGGGACCTTGCGCTTGCGGTCGATCTTGACGGTCAGCACGTCCTTGCTCGAGGTCTCGACCTCGAGCCACGCGCCGCGGTTGGGGATCAGCTTGGCCGCGAAGAGCTGCCGCCCGGTGGCGCGATCCTCGGTGTTGGTGAAGTACACACCCGGGGAGCGGACCAGCTGGGACACGACGACGCGCTCGGTGCCGTTCACGATGAACGTCCCCTCGCCGGTCATCATCGCGAAGTCGCCCATGAAGACCTCTGCCTCCTTGATCTCCCCGGCGTTCTCGCCCGTCTTGATGTGCAGCCGGGTTTGGATCCGAAGTGGGGCCGAGAAGGTCATGTCCCGCTGACGGCAATCCTCTTCGTCGTACTTGGGCTCGCCAAATTCGTAGTCGAGAAAGCGCAGCTCGTAGTTCTTTCCGGTGTAGTCCGTGATCGGGTTGATCTCGTTGAACAGCTCCCGGAGACCTTCTCTCTTGAACCACTCGAATGAATCAAGCTGGGTCTGGATGAGGTTTCCGACCTCGAGCTTGTCTGCAATCTGGCCGTACGACTTGCGGGCGGCAGTAGTGGAAAGAGAAAGCACCATATGCTAGAGTTCCCCCGAGAAGGAATGCGCGCGGGCACGCGCGGCGACGGGCACAATCCCGTATCGTAGCAAAAACCCGCGCCGAACGGCCTTCCACGCCCCTCTGAGCCGCTTGACGCGCTTTCGCACGGGCTCCACCGGGGTTTCTGATTGTATCGGACACGCCTGTCCGAGGCGTCCGGCCCAGAGCCGGACCGCCTCGCCAGGTGCAGGGTCGAACGAACCTACTTGATCTCGACGGTGGCGCCTGCCTCCTCGAGCTTTGCCTTGTGGCTGTCCGCCTCGGCCCGCGGGATGGCTTCGCGGATGGCCTTCGGAGCGGCGTCCACGAGGTCCTTGGCCTCCTTGAGGCCGAGCCCGGTGATCTCGCGGACCGCCTTGATCACGTTGATCTTGGCGTCGCCGGGATGGGTGAGGATGACCGTGAACTCGGTCTGCTCCTCGACCGGGGCATCGGCTGCCGCCGCGGGCGCGGCGGCAGCGGCGACCGGCGCTGCGGCTTTGATGCCGAGCTTGTCTTCCATGAGCTTCACGGCGTTGACGACGTCGAGGACGGTCCAGGTCTGCAACGCGTCGACGAACTCCTCGGGGGTGAGTGTCTTGGTGGCCATTGGTTCTCCTTAATAACTCTTCAGTGACGCTTGAACACGGAGGGTGAGGCGGCTAGGCGGCGAGCTGGTCGCGGTAGGCTTCGAGGGTCGCCGCGAGGGTGGAAAGCGGCGAATCGATGGCCGCCGCGAGTGTGGACAGCGGCCCCAGCAGCGCTCCGGCGAGACGGCTGAGCAGCACGTCGCGGGAGGGAAGCTCGGCCAGAGTGCGGACGTCGTTCCCGTCGAGGACCTGGCCTTCGGCAAGGCCGGCCACGAGCGGCAGGGTCCGCGTGCTTCGGAAGTGCTCGAAGAGGATCCGAGCCGGAGCGGAGAGATCTCCATAGCCGATCGCCAGGCCAACGGGGCCGGTGAGCACGTCCGCGAATCCCGGCGTGCCGGAATCGACGGCCGCCCGGCGGGCGAGCGTGTTCTTGACGACGATGTAGTCGATCCCCTCTGCACGGAGCCGCCCGCGCAGATCCTCGAGCTGGCGGACCGTGAGCCCGCGGTAGTCGGTGACCACGGCCGAGGTGGCTCGCGAGAGCATGTCCGTCAAGTGGTTCACGGACGCGACCTTGCGCGCCCCCGCCCTCGTCACCTGGGGCTTGTCGGTGCTGGTGGGTGCCATTGCTGCCTCCGTCGGGGCCGTGCCTCCGCCGATGGCGGGATCACGACCTCCGGTGCGCTCCGTCGAGGCGCATTCCGGCAGCCTTGCCCACCTGCGCAGGAGATTGAGCGGGCCCGGCCCGCACCTGCGGTCTTCGGCGAACGGACGACGGCGAGTCGTCTTTCTGGAAGGGCCAAAGCGTAGCAGGCGCAGCCCACTTGTCGCGATCGTGCGACCCGGGTTGCACCCGTTCAGGCAGGCGCCGACGCGAGATGAGCTGGTGAGCGTCATGGAGACTGCCTCCACGGAGTCGCGAACGGCGATCCGAGAGCTCCGGACCATGATCATGGAGATCGCGCCACCGGACCTCGACAGGGGTGGGCTCGACGGTGCTCTGGTGCGGCACGTTGCGGTCGCTC
>Ga0116219_10000019_pt1 | contig 146811 bp, 114 predicted proteins | sample Sb_taG_4_FD_91019 | JGI IMG/M metagenome (GOLD analysis project Ga0116219, IMG submission 91019) | Peat soil microbial communities from Weissenstadt, Germany - Sb_50d_6_BS metaG | ecosystem: Environmental > Terrestrial > Soil > Wetlands > Peat | place: Germany: Weissenstadt | collected... | reverse complement strand
GTAAGCGATGCAATGCCTGGCGTATCCCCTGCATACACATCAGACCGCGAATTGCGCCGCCTCCCAACGAGCTATCCGATTGAGGAATTGCGGCTTGCCGGAGTAGAGGTTTCGAAGGACCGTCGGACCGGCCAAAGTTCCCGCAGCGACCGGAGGCGGGCGATCTCGTTCTTTTTCAAGGGGTTGTCCAACCATCATGGAACGGCCATGCGCCGGACACCGAGCCGAACCGAGTGGACGTCCGGGCGGCACCCACGTAAACTAGAAATATGGCGGCGTGGCAAGAGTTCCTTAGCAGCAGCCCACAGGTCTGCGGCGGTGAGATCTGTGCCACGGGGACCCGGATTCCAGTAACGGTGATCCTCGACAGCCTTGCCGAGGGGGCCACCAAGGAGGAGGTCTTGGCGAGCTATCCCTCCCTTCGCGTCGACCACGTCAATGCCGCCTTGGCCTACGCCGCAGAATTGGCGCCCGAGGAACGTCTCGTGCCGATCCGGGCAATGTGAAGTTCAAGCTCGACGAGAACCTCCCAGTTGAACTGGCCGCGGATCTTCGCGGCTTGGGCCACGACGCCGACACGGTCATCCACGAAGGACTTCGCGGCGCGGCAGACCCAGCAGTTGTGGATGCCGCCTTTGCTGCGGATCGGATCTTGTTTACGCTCGACAAGGGTATCGCCAATCTCCAGCGCTACCCGATTCACCAACATGCGGGAGTGGTCCTGTTTCGCCCTGGCACCTTCGGGACGAGGCGCCGTCATGGCGTTTGTGCGCGAGCGGCTACACAAAGTGCTCGAAATGGAACTCGCCGGCCGGCTGACCGTCGTCGGACCGTCCCGTATCCGGTTTCGATAAGCCCGCGGACTGGACGGCGGAACTGTCTCATCCACGCCCGGCGTCGGGAGGCACGGCGGGCCGTAGAATTCCGGCGGAGCAGAGCGCGCTTGTCGTTCGCGATCCTTCCTGGACGGGGACTTCACGGGAGCAATCCCACCGGGACCTGCCTGCGTGCACCCACCTGGGCCAAGCGTGGCTACGCGGACGTATCTTGCAGGCGGCAAAATCGGCCCTTCCCGAGTGCGTCAACCGGAGTAGCGTCCAGTCGGTGTCGGGGGAACGGGTGCTCCGCCGCCGTACCAACACCTGAATGGAACCAGTGAATCAGCTGACAGCAAGGGCAGTAACCCCGTTCAACCGGTTTGGCAAAAAGAACTAAACGCAAGGAACGCCTGGCGCAAGCATGGTTGCGAAGCGAGGAATGCAAAGGATGCCTTGGTCGCGGAAGACTTCCTCGGCCGCGGTAACCAATTCAGGATCCCCAGTAAGGCGACCGCGGCAGTAGCGGGCAGCAGCGGCGTATAGGAGCATTCCGGCCCGCGTCAGTTCACGCTCAGCGTCCGACCAACGCGCACTCGCCTCGTCCATCCGGCCCTCCACTGAGTCCGCGCCGGCTTCGATCAGCATTGCAAGGCCGGAGCCCCAGATCGCCGGTTTCCTACGAATGTCTTTCGCGCACCGGCGTGCCCGCCGAAGCAGGTCGGATGAGTACTTTGGCGGCCGCGACCGGCCGGCAGCGCACGCGATCGCCAGGGTTCCTTCGAGAAGCAGCGAAAGCACCGCGATCACCTCAATTCGAAGTAGATAGGATCTACGGACGTCTGGCAGCTTCCTGGTAAGCAGGTCAAGCGCTGAAGTGGTATCGCCAGAGTAGATGGCCAATTGGGCTCGTCCTAACAGCCCGAAGAAATGGGGGATGTGGAAGCCGCGGCCAGTCCAGGCGCCGGCCAGAATCCGCCCGACTTCAAGCAGATCGCGGTCGGCCTGCGCAACGTTATCCTGCGCGAGCCTGACTGGACAGCGCTGCATGTGATAGATTGCAAGCGAATTTAGATCGCCCCGATCCTGGGCATCCTGGATGAATTCGTCGAGTAAGGCGGCAAATTCGTTCAATCTTCCCGCCCAGTGCAGCCCTCCCAGCCAGGCATTGCGAGCGACCCCCAGTGCCCACGGGACGCCGCCGCAGTTCTCCAGCAAGATACGTTGCGCCTCTTCGCCGCGATCCCTGGCGAGATCCCAACGTCCCGTCAACCACCCGCACATGGCGTCCATGGCGTATGTCGTTCCAACGATCCGCGGATCATTGAAGCGCGTTCCGACCGCAAGGGCCCGGCCGAGAATACTTCGCGCGCGCGGGTATACGGACTCGCCGGCCAGAGCCACATAGGAAGCCTCCATGGCCAGCCCGAGCGCCGCCCGTCGCGGCTCGCCAACTTCGAAGGCATTCCGGAGGTACTTCATCTGGTATCTGGTCCCGATCACAGGATTCCAGAGACTGAGACCCTCGGTAAGAGCCCAATACACGTCAAGGCGCGCCAGATCCCGGGGCGCCACATCTTCGCTGCGGTGCTCCTGGTAATCCAGCCCGCGCACTCTGAGCAAGACGCGGGACCACTGGATGGATATCAAGGCGCGAAGAAGACTGTCCGTGTGGCGTATGTCGTATTCGGCTCCGAGAGAAGTGAGGACGCTCACCCCCTCGCGCACGTTTCCACTTCGAATCCATTGTTCCGCGGCTTGCCTGTGCAGGGCCGATTTGGCCTCGTGCGATCCGGCGCTCTCCGCGGCGCGGAGAAATGCCGCGGCCGCCTCAGCGCCTCGACCGGCCGCCGCATGTGCGTTGGCCATCCGTTCACACAAATGGCCCGTACGAACGCGGTCGAACTCGCCCAGTGACAGAGCGATGGCATAGAATTGGGCCGCACGATTGAAGGCAAGGACAGATTCGGCGCCGACGGCCGCTCTCTCCGCATGTTCCGCGGCACGGACGGTATCGCCGCCGCGCGCAAATTGAAACGCGATAATGCCAGCATCGGCGCCGGCAAGCGATATAAGCGCCTCGGCGAGGCGGATATGCACAGCCTGCCGTTCGGTCTCGGGAACGTTCTTGAGGATCGCCTCGCAAATCTGGTAGTTCTGAATCTCGACTTGGTGAACTCCGCTCTTCACCCGACGGCGTACCAGATTTTGCGCAACCATACTGGACACGACCGCGGCAATGTCACCCTCAACGTGAACCAACCGCGCCAGCAGATCCTCCGGCAAGGGTTCGCCGAATGCAGCCAGGAACTGCAGAAACTCCCGCGTCACGCTCGAAAGCCGTCTGATTCGGTCGTGTATCAATTCCGTGAGGGTTAGAGGCCGAAGCGCTTCACCGGCGTGATGGCTACGCACTAAATCGGCGGCGAGTTGCTCCAGGAACAGCGGATTGCCGCCCGACTGCGCGGCCAACGCGGAGGCGAGTTCTTCATTGGTGACGCCGTGACGCGCCAACAGCGAGCGTGCGACTTCGACGGCGGCCTCTGGATCCAGACACCCTATCGTCAAGCAGGTGTAGCGGATCCGGCCAGTCGCGGCAGCGACATGTTCACTCCAGTGCCTCCTGAACTCTGTGGTGGACTCCTCTGTGCGGAACGCTGCAACCAATACGAACGACGGAATTCTTTGCGCCGAGAACAACTGCGTGAATAATGCCGCGCTGTCCGTATCTCCCCAGTGCAGGTCATCCAGGCAGATGACGACAAGCCGTTGCGAAGAGATCGCCTCCAGCAGGGAGCCGAAGGCGTGAAATGCACGGCGGCGCAAGGCCGTCAGGTTGGCAATTCGCACCGGGTGTCGCTCGATTGCCCTGGCGATGCCTTCGACTCTCTCCAGTACCGGAAAGAGCCGGGCCAGGGCGGCGATTTCGGGCGGGAGCAGCGGTTCGAGGACTGAACCCAGGTGACGCAACTGGCGGCTCAAATCGTCCATCATGGCGTCTAGTGCCTTGAACGGAAGCGATTCATGCTCATAGCATCGCCCGCGCAGTACGAGCGCATCCGGATAACGACTCGAAACTGTGTCGGCGAAGGCCGCCACGATTGTGGATTTGCCATAGCCAGCCGGGCCGTCCAGTTCAACCACCTGCGCCGACCCGGCGCGCGCAGACTCGCAGGCCTGGAGCATCCGGGACAGCACTGCTTCGCGTCCGAAAAAGGCGCCTGCCGGTTGTGGCCGGGCCGCAGCCTCCTCACCCAACCACCGCAACACCTCCTGCGCGCCTGGGCGGGAACCCGGCTCCCGGGCCAGCAGTTGCAGGCACAGCTGGCTCCAGGCCGCGGGAACTTCAGGCGAAATCGAAGAGGGTGGTGTGGGATCGGCTGAAACCTTCGCTAACAGCACTTCCGCCATAGTGCCCGTGAATGGAAGCCGGCCGGTGAGAGATTCATACAACATCACGCCGACGGCATACCAGTCCGCCGCTCCATCGATAACCGCCAGATTCGAGGTCTGCTCAGGGGCCATATATGCCGGTGTTCCGACGGACACGGTTTCCGATAGCGCCGAGCCGGACAGACGCGCGGCGAGACCGAAATCGAGCAACACCAGACGTCCCGATCCGTCGATGAGCACGTTATCCGGCTTAATGTCGCGATGCACCAGCTTGTAAGCGTGGAGCCACGCAAGCGCGTCCGCAAGATCGCGTAATGCTCTCCGCAGACGCCTGAGATCGCATCGGTTGCCGTCGCGGACATGGCGCAGAAATGTAGGCCCGCACACCAGTTCCATGGTGAAGAACCAGAGCTGGCCATATTCGAACAGGTCGTAGAACTCGATCAGGTGGGGGTGTCGCAAAGTCGCTAAGCTGCGGAATTCTTGCTTGAAGCGGAAGAGAGTGTCGGGGTGCGGATCGCGTAGGATCTTGACCGCGACCTCGTGGCCGCGTTCCCGATCATAGACCTGATACACGGTTCCGAATCCACCCCGTCCAAGATAGCGGGAAACTCGAAACCGCTCCGGAAGACCGACATTGATTATCAGAGGGACGGTTTCGAGAAGCTGCGTGTCCGCCGCGGCATTGGTAATCCGAAGGCTGAGGTGCGCAGCTAGTATCGGGTCCTCGGCGGCAATGCGTTCAAGAAAATGAGTCCGCTCTTCTGCACTCTGGGCGGACATCGTAGAAAGCAGTTCCTCAATCCGCTGCTCTAACGGCGAACGCACTGCGGAGCCTCCGGCTAATTATGCGCCAATCACAACGCGCACGCAATGCGACAGAATCCCGGGAAGAGCATCGCTTTCGGCCGGTCCGTCCACATGAAGGAACGGGGAGGGCTTGCATCCGGGATTCTGTTCCGGAGCGAGATCACTCCCGTGAAACGCCGTTCACGGAAAAGACCCCACTAGTCGGCGTACGGCCGGCGGACCTCGAAGCTTGGTCGAGAGCTTGAAGGGCGCTTCCGGCTTCCGAGTTGATGAAGAGGCCGCAGATCCGGTAAGGTTGTGCTGGAGCGGCGCCCTGGAAGTCCACCTGATCGACGGCACATACGAGTTGTTCCGGCACTACTACGCACTGCCGCCGGCGCGGGACCGGGACGGCCGCGAGGTTGCCGCGGTGCGCGGCGTGCTCGCGTCGGTCCTGGGTATGATCCGCGGCGGCGCCACGCACGTTGCCGTGGCGACCGATCACGTGATCGAGTCTTTCCGCAATGGACTGTGGCCGGGCTATAAGACCGGCGAAGGGATCGAACCCGATCTGCTGGCCCAGTTCAACCTGCTCGAAGAAACCCTCTCCGCGGCCGGGGTCGTGGTCTGGCCCATGATCGAGTTCGAGGCGGACGACGCACTGGCGGCCGCGGCGGCGACTGCCGGCCGGGATGCGCGCGTGGAACGCGTAGTCATTTGCACGCCGGACAAGGACCTCGCCCAGTGCGTGCGCGGCACGCGCATCGTTCAGTTGAACCGCCGGACGCGCACTACGCTCGATGAGGCCGGCGTGATCCAGAAGTTCGGCGTCTCGCCGGAGTCGATTCCCGATTACCTGGCACTGGTGGGCGACGCGGCGGACGGCTACCCCGGGTTACCGGGCTGGGGAGCGAAATCGTCGGCTGCCGTTCTCGCCAAGTACGTCCACCTCGAATCCATTCCGGCGGACTGGCGCGAGTGGCGCGTGAACGCCGCCAACGCCGGCGCCCTCGCTGACACTCTCTCCCGGGAGCGGGGCCGCGCGCTGCTGTTCCGAACCCTGGCCACTCTGCGGACCGATATCGCGCTCTTCGACGATGTAGACCAACTGCGATGGCACGGCCCAAAGCCCGAATTCGACGCGTTGGGGGCACGGCTCGATGCGGCCATTACCGGCGCCCGGCGGAAGGCGGGTCGCCGGTCTTCTTAATCCGGCTTACTCCGGCCCGCCGCCGGCACGGGTATGGTCACCGATCCTATGGCGTTGGAGCCGCGGTCGAAAACAATCAGGCGGACCTTCTCCATTTCCTCGGGAAGCTCCATATCCTGAACAAAGCCGATGCCCTCCTTCAGCGCTCTGTCATGATCCTGAGCGCTGAGATGGAGGTCTATCGGAGTCACGGGTCCGCGCCGGGGTTCTACGCCGGGTGTGTAGCCGACAACCGCTACGCGCAACTCTCCGTTATACAACTCCCCCTCGTGAACCAGAACGATGTCATGGGCGTCGATGTGGGCGTCGAGGTGCACCGTGCGCCCACCGTTCGGATCGCGGGACAGGCTGGCGCGCAGCCCGATTTCGGCGGCGTCGAAGGTGGTAGGGACGGCGGAGTCGATGGCCTGCCCGGATCTGGCACCGGGCGCATCAAGCCAGGCGTAATAGCCGGTCTTGGCCTGGATGCGCACTCCCTTGCGCGTGCACGTGACGCGGAGCTTGTGGTACTTGTTGTCCCAGTTTTCAGCCGGCGGGAAAAATCCGACCTGGTAGCTGGTGCGCATGTCGGTGATGGCCTGCCGGAGGGAGCCGGCGATGTCCCTGCCGGCATCGGAACGTACTCCGGTCATCTGCGCGAACTGATCGAGCGTGTCGAGGCTTCCGAGGCCAGTCGTGCCGGCGCCGCCCATGCTATCCGGGCTGCCGATCATGACCATGCGCACGGGATAGATGGCTACGCCAGACCGATCGAACGCCTCACTCATTTGCCGCAGGAGCGGCGTAAAGTCCACAAAATCGCCGGTGTCGGACCGGTTCGGGCCCAACTCGATGGGCACGCCATCGGTAAGCCAAACGAGACTCTTGCGGCCCGGCACCCTGGACAATTCGACCGCGACCGCTCGCAGCGCGGCATAGGTCAGTTCCACGCGATAAGTCACGTCAAGCTCGTCGACCGGACGGACCTGATTGACGGCGCGCAGCGCCCGGTCCAACAGCGGCTTGATCTGGCGGGTCCACGGGGGGGCTCCCGCCGGGGCGGGCTCGGATTCGGGGCCGGGCAGGCCGTGGATCGCGTACAAGCGGCCATCCAGCGTCAGGAAATAAAGGAACACATAATCGGCCGATTCCAGCGATTGCAGATCGTGAACCAACTGGTTCGCAGTGGTTCCCCGCGTACCAAATCTCTGGTTCAGCAGATCGAAGAGAATCAGGGTGGCGCGCGGAACATTGGCCGCGCCGCGGTTGGAAACCTCGTTGGGAGCCAGCGTGGGGACCACGCCGAGTGCGCTGTCCCGGTGGTGAAAGAAGGCGACGGTCCTCGGCTTCCCGTTGTCGCTGATGCGAAGCTCGTCGCGGGCCAAATCGGTAACCGCCTGCCCATGGATGTCCAGCGCCACAACGTTCAGGTCCACCATTTGCGGCTCCGCCTGAGGGGGATCATTCCCGTAGAGAAGCGTCAAGCCAGCGGCAACGCCGAAGATCAACCCCGCCGAACGAACCATACTCGCCCAGTGTCGACTATAGGTCAATCGCCCCGGATTTCCCATCCTCTGGGGCCAGTATTTTTGTGCCCATCCGAATAGTAGACGCGGTTGGAGGCGGTCGGCGGTGGGCGGTTGGCGGCCGGATCGCGCTCATGGTGTGGAACGGGGCGTGCGTGCCATGGGAAGATCAGTCGTAATGTCCCGCGTCCTGATCATCGGTTACGGCAATCCGCTCCGCAGCGACGACGGGCTGGGCTGGCATGCCGCGGAGCGCCTACGCTCCGAACTCGCCGACCCGGAGATCGAGATCCGAGCCGTGCACCAGCTCACGCCGGAGCTGGCCGACCCCCTGAGCCGCGCACGCCGCGTTATCTTCATCGATGCGGCCGCCGAGGGCGAGCCCGGCACGCTCCAGCGGCGCTCGCTCACTCCGTCGGCCGGCGGAGATGCGTTCACCCACCACGCCACGCCCTCCGCGCTGCTGGCCGCGGCCCGATCGCTCTACGGCCACGCCCCCGAGGCGATTCTGTTCTCCGTGCCGGCCGAGTCCGTGGCTTTCGGCGAAAGCCTCAGCCCGATGGTCCGGCAAGCGCTGGACGAGTTGGTAGAGCAGATCACTGCGATGCTGTAGCTCCCACGGGTCGTTACTCTCACTACTTTCGAGGAGGAGCGGAAGCCGGGATGCGCCGATCGCGAACAAGCGGGCCGCCGGCTCGGGCCCGGCAATCCGCAGACCGGCGGGAACGGCAGGGATTCGGTAGATTCGATAGCCTGCGCCTTTACAGCCGGGGCCATCCGGTGTACGCTTTGTAGCTGAAGCAGTCACGGAGGGGAATGTGCGAAAGACACTTTTGCTATCGATCCTGCCGGCCCTGATTGTGGGCTTGGCATTTGCGCAGACGGCGCTCACCAACGACGCGATCGTGAAGATGGCGAAGGCGGGGTTGAGCGAGGACATCATCGTCAGCACCATCAAAGGGCAGCCGGCGAAATACACCACGGGCCCGGACGATTTGATCGCCCTGAAACGCGGCGGTGTGACCGACAAAGTCATCGCGGCGATGATGGATAAGATGAATTCCGGCGGCGCCGCGGCGCCCACCCCGGCGCCGGCTCCCGCGCCCGCCGCATCCGCCGCGCCCGTGGTCAACGAAGTCGGTGTCTACTTCAAGAAAGCGGACGCATGGGCCGACCTCGATCCGGAAGTTGTCAATTTCAAGACGGGAGGCGTGCTCAAGAGCATCGGCACGGCCGGGATCGTGAAGGGCGATGTCAACGGGCACGTGAACGGCGAACACAGCAAGACGCAGTTGAAGACGCCGGTCGAGCTGCTGGTCTACACGCCGGAAGGCGTGGCCATCACGGAGTATCAGCTCCTGCGACTGCGCGACTCGAAGGATTCGCGCGAGTTTCGCACGGTCACCGGCGGCGTCATGCATGTATCGGGCGGCGCAACGCGCGACCTGGTGCCGTTCGAGAGCAAGAAGATCGCGCCGCGCACCTACCAGGTTGTGCTTCCGAACTTGGGCGCGGGTGAATACGGTCTCCTGCCCCCGGCCGGATCGGATTCCACTTCCAGCTCCGGACGAATCGGCAAGATTTACTCCTTCCGCCTGCTCGAGTAGATCGCCGCCCAACTGGCGGGCCACGAGCGGCAATGGCCCGTTTCGCTGGTGGCCGGGTTGTATACTGAATATCCACGAGGATACTCATGAACCTGCTACGCATCCTGGCCGCATCGTTTCTGGCCGCGGCTCCGGCTGCTCTTGCGCAATCCGCGCAACCTCAGGACCCGGAGTACGCCCGCCTGGTGAAAGAGTGGACCACGCGGCCCGAGTTCATGAGTCCGCTGGTCGATCACCTCCCCAAGGCGGCGGGCATTCCGAGCCCCAAGGACGTCCTGGGATACTACGTCGGCGCTCCAAAAAAGCTCACCAGGGTAGCCGACCTGGGCCGCTACTACCGGGCGCTGGCCGCCGCGTCGAAGCGCGTAAGAGTGCTGCCGGCCGGCACTACCGATGAAGGCCGCGAGTGCATCGTGATCGCCGTCTCCGACGAAGACACCATCCGCAACCTCGATACTTACAAAGGCTACCTTGGGCGCCTGGCCGATCCGCGCGGCCTCTCCGCGGAGGAGCCGAAACAGATCATCGCCAAGGCCAAGCCTGTTTACATGTTCACCGGCGGACTGCACAGCGAGGAGACCGGTCCGCCGGAAATGCTGATGGAACTGGCATATCGCCTGGCCGCCGACGAATCGCCGCTGTACGACCAGATCCGGCGCAACGTAATCGTGATGATGACCGCCGCCGCCGAGCCCGACGGCCGCGACCGCTACGTGGACTGGTATTACCGCTACAAGATTTCCGAAGAGAACGAGCAGGACCGCGCGCCCGGACCGCCCTACTGGGGCAAGTACATTTACCACGACAACAACCGCGACATCAACTACTCCCAGGTCACCATGCGCAACTGGCTGAAGTTCTACCTGGAGTGGCACCCGCCCATCATGCACGACCTGCACGAGTCGGAGCCGTTTATGTACACCTTCAGCGGCCAGGCGCCGCAGAACCCGACGCTCGACCCGATCCTCTACGCCGAGCTGCCGTGGTTCTCCAATTTCGAAATGACCAAAATGATCGGCTACGGCATGCCCGGCGTGTGGACCCACGCCTTCGTGGACATGTGGTCGCCGGGCTATCTCGGGTTCATGTCGTCGAATCACAACGGCATGCTGCGCATGTACGAGACCTTCGGCAACGGGGGCGCGAACACCATGAGCCGCAACGTGGCGGGAGGTCCCGATGGCAGCGGTGGCGGACGCGGCGATTTGAGCGGAGCGCCCGGCGGTGGACGCGGCGGCATGACCACGCGCGAATGGTATCGCCCGCTGCCGCCCTACCGGACCGTGGTCTGGTCGATGCGCAACAACACCAACTACGAGGAGACCGGCGTGCTCTCCGCTCTCGAGCTGACTTCGAGCTTCGCCAAGACGGTCCTCGAGAACTTTTACGACAAGAGCCGCAACTCCGTCGAATCGGGCAAGACCGAGGCTCCGTTCGGCTACGTCCTGCCAGGCGGCCAGGCCGATATGACGCGCGTCGCCTTCATCGTCAATGTCCTGCGCCTGCAGGGCATCGAGGTGGGCCGCGCCACCGCGGAAGTGAAACTGAAGGAGGGCACGTTTCCCGCGGGCTCGTTCCTCGTCAAGCGCAACCAGCCGTACGGCCGGTTGGCCAAGATCCTGCTCGAAACGCAGAATTACCCCGATGCCAACCTCACCACCTATGACGACGCCGCCTGGACCATGGGGCTGATGTCCAACGCGCAGGTGCGGGAAATCGCCGACAAAGCCATCCTCGACGTGGCGGTCACCCCGGTCGACACCCTCGCCATCAAAGGCCAGGTGAAGGGGAACGGCCCGGTGACCGCGGTTCTGCACAATGGCGCGAACTCGATCATCACGCTGCGGTATCGTCTCAAAGACCTGAAGTTCGAAGCCATCGAGCAATCCTTCAAAGCCGGCGACACGGAGCTGCCCGCCGGCTCTTTGCTGGTTGCCTCCAGCCCGCGGGTGCGCGACGAGATCGAAAAGCTGGGGCTCCAGGCGGTCACGCTGGCGCAGGCGCCGAACGTTCCCAAGCACCTGCTGGACCTGCCGCGGCTGGCCATGTTCAGCTCGTGGGGCAGCACGCAGGATATCGGCTGGGTGCGCTACGCCTTCGATCACTTCGAGGTCGGCTACGACCTCATCTACAAGGAGCGCATCCGCAAGGGCAATCTGCGCGCGGACTACGACGCCATCCTGATCCCGGCGCAGGGACGCGGCGGCGGCAAGGCGCTGGTGTTCGACGTCGAATCGAAGGGCAAGCCCTACGCCTACACCAAGACGCCGGAGTTCCCCTCGTTGGGGATGTACGGCGAATCGGAAGACATCACCGGCGGCATGGGACTGCCGGGAGTGGCCGAACTGGACAAGTTCGTCAACCAGGGCGGCGTGCTCATCACGCTGGGGGCGGCCAGTTATTTTCCGGCCGAGTTCGGCATCGCGCGCACGGTGGATGCGGCGCGCCCCTCGGCGCAGTTCTACGCGCCCGGGCCGATCGTCGAGGCTGAAATTCTGAAGTCCACGCACCCCATTTTTTACGGCTACACCGACCGCACGATCCCGGTGCGGTGGGCCGGCGGCCCGCTTTTGCGGGTTCCCACCGACGACCGCAAGTCGATCCTGATGCAGTTTACGGGGACGGACAAGAGCGTGCTCAGCGGCCTGATGAAGGGGGTGGCCGAGACTCGCAACCGTCCGGCGATCATCGATCTGCCGGTGGGCCAGGGCCGCGTGGTGCTGTTCGCCACCAACCCCTGTTACCGCTGGCAGAACCTGGGAGAGTTCGGCATGCTTGCCAACTCGATAATGAATTTTAACGATTTCCCGAAGCCGGCCGCCACTGCCAGTCCGGGGGTCACGGCGGCCGGGGGACAGTAAGAACGGGAGATGATGGCAGGTAACATCCGGTCATCCCGGGTACCGGTGGCGTTCGCAAGGCTCGCTGGTCCCGTCGTGGCCAGGGGAAGAGCGGCGGCTTTCGGGTGGTTTATTTCTTCCCGGCCGGACCGGGGCGGATCTACATGGCTGCGATTTACTCCAAAAGGCGACCCAGTCGGCGGCGGATCGGAACGTTCTTGCAAGACTCGCGGCAAGGATCAAGATAGCGGCAAAAGGAGGGCGATGATCATGGGCGTGCGCAAGTTGAACACCGGAACCAAAAGGCGAACCAAACCTGGCTTGGAGTTGGAACAGGGCGCCAAAGAAATCCTGGCCCACGTGAAGGGCAAGGCGAGACTGCCTACACGACGTATCGTGCTGCCGGACGAGGTCGATGTGAAGCGTATCCGGACCAAGGCACGAATGTCCCAGGGAGAGTTTGCGCGCGCGTTTTGCATCAACCCGAGGACGCTGCAGGAATGGGAGCAGGGACGCAGAAAACCCGACGCAACTACCCGCGCATACCTCGCGGTCATCGCCAAGAACCGCGAGGCGGTATTGGAAGCGCTGGCATCCTGAACCAATTAGAAACCGGCGTTGCCATGGCTGGATTCGGGGAGCGGAATCGACCAGTGAGCGACACGGCGACTGCGCGTTCCCGTGAATTGTTTCCGAGTGCCCCGACATGCCGGGACTTGACCGGTCAATCCCGCTGTTCGCTCCCGGGAAGGATCACTTACCCGTGGGCACCCGCCGACGCAGCTCGTCGAAAAAGTTCAGCAAGAAAGTCACTTCGTGCACGGTCTTCGGCGCCTCCGGCGTGCCCGGCGGCGTCAGCACCAATACGCGCTTGCCATCCGGCGCGAGATCGAAACTGTTTGAACTGGTTCCAGCGAGCTTCTCGATCCAAACCCGCGGCTTCTCCGGAACGAACGAGTCGCCGTTCACCGAGTAGGTCACTGCCATGACCTGTTCGCCCGCCAGGTAGATCAGCTCGCGGCCGTTCCGCGACCACCGCGCCACTGTCCCGCCGCCGTTCGAGACCTGCCACTTGCCGCCTTGCCCCGAGGCCGGCGGCGGAAAGGCCCGCACGTACACCTCGTTCCTCCCCGACTCGTTCGACACATAAGCCAGCCAGCGCCCGTCGGGCGAGAACTCCGGATTCAGGTCGGTGGACTGGCTCTTCAGGAACTGCTCGGGCTTCCCCGCCTTCCACTGCCCACCCTGATCCTCCAGCGGGAGCGTCCAGATTTGCGGCCTTCCGAGAACCTCGAAGTATGCCAGCCGCTTGCCATCCGGCGTGAACGACGACGGGACCTGAGGATTCTTGCTCTGGGTCAACAACTGCGGCTGGCCGGCCCCGTCCGCGCGGGTCCAGTAGATCCCCCCTCCCTGCGCGGAGAAAACGACGTACCGGCCGTCCGGGCTCCAGATCGGATTATAGTAAGTCCCCGCGCCGAACGTCAGCCTCGTCATCGCGTCCCGCTCCGGGTCGTACACCCACACATCACTCCGTCCTTCGACGCCCACAAGCGACATCCGTTTGCCGTCCGGAGAGAGCCGCAGACTCCTATAGGCGCCGGGCTTGGCCCGCAGCGGTTCTTTCTTGCCCGCGCCGTCCACCCATTGAATCGACAAACCGATTGTGCCGGCGGCAGCGCTGCCCCGGCGGTAAACCAGCGTGCCGGTCCCGTCGAAATCGACGTCCACGCCGCCATTCCCTGGGTCGTAGGCAACGTCATCGAGAACCGGGAGGGCCGTCCCGCGCGTCTCCAGCCGGTCCACGTCAAAAGGGATCGCGAACAGCGTTCCCTTGTTGGCATAAACCAGGTGGCCGCTGGGCAGATAGCGGCCGGAATAGCCGCCCCGCACCACCGTCTTCTGCCGCCGATCGGCGAAGGAGAAGACCTCGATGCTGTTCGTATTGGCGTCCCGCGTCCGGGCCGAAAACAAAACCGCTTTGCCGCCCGGCAGGATTTGCGGAAATACGTACTCGCCTGCTCCGGACGGCCTCTCCAAGACCGTGGTGGGCGCTCCCCCGCTGGCGGGAACCCGCAACAAGCCCATGTTAACGCCCCCCACGATGATGTTGCCGTCGGCGCCCCAGCTTCCTCCGATGCTGCCGGCGGGCAGATCCGCGACCAGGACCACCGCGCCGCCTTCCACCGAGATCTTGCTCAGCTTGTTGCCACCGCGGTCGGTGAAGAACCCCACCCACTGCCCGTCCGGCGAAAAAAAAGGCCGCACTGCCTCCTCCGTGCCGGGGAGTTCGTTGGCCTTGGACTGATCCAGCCGCCGCGTGTAGAGCCGCGCGGGTTCGCCCGAGACGTAGACCAATCGCGCCCCATCCGGCGACAGGATCACATTGCGGGAGCCTCTGTTTAAAGAGGGCAAGGCAACATCGGGCCCCAAGTCCACATCCAGCCGCACCAGCGGCCGCTCCACCGGCCGCGTCGCGCGCCAGAACCAGGCGCCGAGCGCAACCAGAGCCATCCCGAGCACTGCCGCCACAGCCCAGGGCACGAGATGGCGCGGTTGGGGAGCGGCCACCCGAACCGCTTCGGTTTCCCGCGGCCCTCCACTCAGCGCTTCTTCGATCGCGATGCGCGCTTCACCGATGTCCCGCAACCGCTTCTTCGCATTGCGATCGAGACACCGGCGCAGAAGATCGCGGATCTTCGCAGGCGTTTCCCGGGGCAGCTTGTCAAAGTCAATCGGAGCCCGCAGGACGTCGGCCAGCGTGTGTGAGACGGTCTCCCCATCAAAAAGGCGCTCGGCGGTCAGCAGCTCCCACAGCAATACCCCGAAGGACCAGATATCGGCACGGCGGTCCACCGGTTTACCCGCGGCTTGTTCCGGGGACATGTACCCCGCCGTCCCCATGATCATTCCGGTCTCGGTAACGCCAATGGTCAGAGTCGGCGAATTCGCGCGGCTGTCCGACCCGGCATCGGGCGCCTGTGCCACCGCCGCCAACCCGAAGTCCAGAACCTTGACGACGCCCTGCGGCGTCACCTTCACGTTGGCGGGTTTCAGATCGCGATGGGTGATCCCCTTGTCGTGCGCCACCTCGAGCGCCTCGGCGATCTGCCTGGCGTAGTCCAGCGCCGTCTCGAGCGGCAGCGACCTGACCAGCGTCTCGCCTTCCACCAGCTCCATGACGAGCGCGCGATCCTCGACGCCATAGATCTGCGCAATGTTGGGGTGGTTCAAAGAGGCGAGCACCTTGGCTTCGCGCTCGAACCGGGCCAGCCTTTCGGGATTGTGCGCGAGGGCGTCCGGAAGGATCTTAATGGCAACTTCGCGATCGAGCTTCGTGTCCCTGGCGCGATACACCTCGCCCATACCGCCCGCACCGAGAGGCGCGAGGATTTCGTAGGGGCCGAGCTTATCGCCAACGGCTAGAGACACGCAGTTTGAATGATATCAGTGACCAGTCTCGGCAGCTATCCCAGCTTCGCCAGCACCTGATCCAGCAGCGCGCGAGAGGTGACGCTTCCCTGGGCGATGCGGGCCGTTCCGCCGCCGCGCCCGCCGGCTTCGGTGAGAGCGGCCTTCAGCAGTTTCCCGGCGTCGATCCCGGCATCCTCCGACGCCGCCAGCAGCACCGACGGCGGTTCGGCCAACGAGGCCAGGAACACGGCCTTCGACTGCGCCGTGAAGCTCTGGGCAATCGCGCGCAGCTCCTCCAGGCTGCCGCGCTCGAACCGGCGCGCGATCCGGCGGATGCCATCCGGCCCGGGATCTGTCGAGCCGTAGAGTTCCCTGCCCTGATGGGCCGCCAAGTCCAGCTCGAGCTTGCGCCGCGCCTTGTCCTGAGTGCGGGCGGCCTCCGACTGCGCGGCCACCAGCGCGGGCGCTTCATCGAGCGGCGCGGAGTACAGTTGCGCGATCTTCGTAAGCGCCTCGAAATCGGCGCGCGCGCGATGGAGGGCGCGTCCGCCGCACAGGAATTCCACGCGTGTCGTCTGCCGGACTTTCTCCAGCTTCCGGAGCAGGATCGGGCCGATCTCGCCGGTGGCCCGCACGTGTGTGCCGCCGCAGGCGCTGCGGTCGAGGCCTTCGATGGCCACGATGCGCAGGGTGCCCTCGCGCTCGGAGGGCTTTCGCAGGTCCTGCGCCTCCTCGGCGTGCTGGAAGCCGATCGAAACGGCGCGGTTCTCCCAGACGACTTCGTTGGCGCGGCGCTCGGCCTCGAGCACGCCGCGAGAGTCCAGCGCGCCGCCTTCCAGATCGATGGTGGAGATTTCGGCCCCCAAGTGGAAACTGACCGTATGCAGCGAGAACAGCTCCTCGAAGACAGCCGAAAGCAGGTGCTGGCCGGTGTGCTGCTGCATGTGGTCGAAACGGCGGCTCCAATCGATGGCGCAATCGGCCTCGCCGCGAGCCAGCGGCGCGGCCAGGCGGTGGGCGATGCGCTCCTCCTCATCGGCCACATCCAGAACGGCCACACCGGCGATCGAGCCGACGTCGCAGGGCTGCCCGCCGGAGGTGGGATAAAAGGCGGTACGGTCCAGGTAAACGGTGAGCCCGTCCTCGGATGCATCCACCACGCGCGCGGCGAAATCGCGGAGATACGAATCGGTGTAGTAAAGGCGTTCCGTCATAGCGACACTGCTATTGTGGCAGAAGCGCCGAAGAAATCCTTGACACCCGGCGGCATTTTCTCTACTATGTAGAAACATGCCGAAGGGCGGGTCTCTGGGGGAATTCGAACACCTGGTGCTGCTGGCAGTGCTGCGGCTGCGGGAGCAGGCTTACGGCATGCGGGTGCGGCGCGAAATCGCCGCGCGCACGGGGCGCGACGTCACTATCGGAGCCGTGTATTCCACGCTGGAACGGCTGGAGACCAAGGGACTGGTCAGCGCCACGATGTCGGACGCGACGCCGGAGCGCGGCGGGCGCGCCAAGCGGTCGTTTCAACTGACCGGCGCGGGCGTCGAGTCTGTGAACCGCACGCGCCACGACCTGGCGAGCATGCTGGACGGGCTGGTATTTCCCGTGCGGAGGCCCTCGCGATGAAGCCGGGGCGCATCTCGCAGTTGCTGCTGCTGGCGGCCGCCGGCGAGCTTCAGGCCGAATTCGTGGCGGGCGACCTGGAGGAGGAGTTCGCGGACCTCGCCCGGCGGCGCGGGCGCGCCGAGGCGCAGCGCTGGTATCTGCGGCAGGTGCTGGGCTCGATCCTCCCGCTCATGAGCCTGCGGATGCGGTCGGGCGAGCTGACCCTGGCCTTGCTGGCGGCCCTGGCAAGCGCCGCGCCGCTGTGGATGCTCGACCGGCTTTGGTGCTTCGTCTATTCGCAGGTCCCGTTGAAAGATGGCATCGGCCGCGCGCCCGGATTGCTGGCCACCAACCTGGTATGCCTGGCCGTTTGCGCGGTGTGGAGCGGGCGGGCCATGCGCTCCGGTCCGCGCGCGATCTTGTGCGCCGCATTCACGGCGCTCGCGGCCGGTATTGCGCTGTGGGCTTCCGCCGGCGCTACGCCCGCGGCTTATGTTGTGCTGGCGCTGGCAGTGGCGCCGGCAAGCTCTTTGAGCGGTTTTCGCTGGAGGAGGTCGAGATGAAGTGGGTGTTGTGGATCGGCGGCGGTATCGTGGGAGTGCTCGTGCTGGGCGTCGTGGTGTTGATGGTTCTGGGGCATCGGGCCAATGCCGGACAGGTGCACGCTTCGACGGAAATCCGCGCCTCGCGCGAACGGGTTTGGGCGTGGCTCGAGGACGGCGACAAGCTGAAACAGTGGATCAGTTGGCTGGTCGAAGTCCGTGCGGACCCCACCCAGGGGCCGGGCGTGGGCGCGAAGCGCGTTCTGGTGATGCGCGACGAGAACAACGGCGGCCAGCTCATGGAAGTCCAAAGCACCTGCGCCGAGTACTCGCCGCCCGCGCACATCGTCCTGAAGCTCTCCTCCATGGGCGCCTTCGAGGGCGACCAGACCTACGAACTCGTGGACTTGGGGAATGGCCGGACCAGGCTGCTGGTGAACAGCCGCTACCATTTCACGCTGTGGCTTGCGAACCTCATGGAACCGTTGATCACGAGGCTCGCGCAAAAGAAGATGGATGGCGACGTGGCCCATCTGAAGAGCCTGCTCGAGACCGTGGCACAATAAGCCGTGCCCGACCTTCCAGACCAACCTCTCACCGCCGCGCTCGGCGATTTGGAAACCTGCCTACGGCTCCTCGGCAAACGCCCGTTGAAACTGATCGCCGGCGCGGTCGTACCGGAGTTCTCGGAAAGCCCGTGGGTGAATCCCGAATGGAGTTTCAGCGAATCGGGCGGCCAGGTCGCCGATAAGAAACTCCTGGCGAATCCGGAAGACTCGTTCCAGTTCTCCATCGGAGGACCCGAGTCGGGTCAGGATTATCACCGGCACGATCACACCTTCGAGATTTACGTTTCGGCCGCGCCCATCGCCGTGCGCTTCGAGGATTCGGAAGGCCGCACAGTGGAGCGCAGCGTCGCGAATGGTGTTCTCATCGTTCCGCCGGGCATTGCCCACAGGGTGACGTTGACGGGAACGACATTTTGCTTCCAGGCGGCAACGGGAGGCGCGCAAGTCCACGGGGACAGGAGCAAGTAGCCGTCCGCTTATGCCGCTTTCCGCATGAGGACGGCGGTCACATTGTCCGGCCCGCCGGCATCCTTCGCGGCCTCGATCAACTGACGGCAGCTCTCTTCGAGCGGAGTTCCGTTCAGCCCTTGCCGCAGGATCGCCTCCAGTTGCGGGGCCTCGATCACGCCGTGCAGCCCGTCGCTGCAGATCAGCATCAGCGAACCCTTCTTCAGCTCCACCGAGTAGTAATTGACGGTCAGCGGCGCACTCGCCCCGATGGCCATGGTGAGGACGTGCCGCATCGGATGGTTGCGCAGGCTCTCCTCGTCCAGCCCCAGCGGCCGGCCCACTTCGTTCACCCAGGTCTGATCGTCGGTGATGGGGCGGAAGCCGTCTTCGTCCAGGAGGTAGGCGCGGCTGTCGCCCACGCTGGCGATCGAAACGCCGTCTTCGATCTCCAGCGCGGCAACCAGGGTGGTGCCCATGCCCTCCAGGCTCGGATCGCTGTGCGAAGCCTCGCGCACGCGCCGGTTGGCCTCTTCCACGGCCGAAAGCAGCACCTGCGAATCGCGGCGTTGCGCCAGCAATACCATCTCGGCCACCGTATCCACCGCCAGCCGCGAAGCCCGCTCGCCCGCCTTGGCGCCTCCCATGCCGTCCGCCAGCACGTACAGGCCGAGATCCGGTTCGATCAAGCAGTAGTCTTCGTTATTCGACCTGACGCAGCCTTTGTCCGACAACGCGGAGGCTTCCAACATGCCGTACTCTCCTTCGCCCGAGGTTGCGCAGAACCGCAAACGGTATTTTACACAAAAACTCGGGCGGAGCCACCAAGTTTCCTAGTTCCTTGGTACCACATCCTCAGCGCATCGATTTCGCCACCCGCTCCACCGCCGCCATCAAACGCAACGTGTTCTCGCCGTACATCCTGCGGATCTCGGCCGCGCTGTAGCCTTGTTCCAGCAGCGCCCTGGTGAGATTAGGCCACTTGTCCACGCCGTCGAGTCCTTCGGGAGCGCAGCCGATGCCGTCGAAATCGCTGCCCAGCCCCACCGCATCCACGCCGGCAATCTCCACCACGTGGTTGATGTGCTTCACGACGTCGGCGAGCGTGGCGCGCTGGGTCGTAGTGCCTGCCGCGGCGCTGGCCTCCTGCATGGCGCGGCGCAGGCCGTCGGGATCGTTGGCGTATTTCTGCGCGAGCTGATCGCGCAGGGCGCGCCGCTTATCGGCCGTGGCTTCGTCGGCCTTGGCCACGTCGGGATTGAGGAAGTCGCAGGAGAAATTGATTTGCACCACTCCGCCCTTTTTGGCCAGGGCCTGGATCATCTCGTCGGTCATGTTGCGCGGCACCGGGGAAATGGCGCGGCACGAAGAGTGGGATGCGAAGATCGGCGCCTTGCTGGTTTCGAGCGCATCCCAGAATGTCTTGTCGGACACGTGCGAGATGTCCACGATCATGCCCAGCCGGTTCATCTCCGCGACGACTTCCTTGCCGAACGGCGACAGCCCGTTGTTGGGCTTGTTGGCGTCGCCCGAGGAATCGGCCCAATGGTTGCTGTTGGCGTGCGTGAGGGTCATGTACCGCACGCCCTCGTCATAGTAGCGGCGCAGCAGCCGCAAGCTGTCTTCGATGGCGTGGCCGCCTTCGATCCCCAGCAGAGCGGCCATCCTGTGCTGCCGGTGCGCCCGGCGGATGCCGCCGGCAGTGGTGGCGAACACGAAGTCATCGGGGTGTTTCTCGATGATGTCGTGCCGCACCGTATCGATCATTTGCAGCGTGCGATTGGCCGAGTGATTGCCTTCCACGTAGCTGGCCGCCACGTAGACCGCGAAGAACTGCGCTCCCATTCCGCCCTTCTTCATGCGGGGGATGTCGGTCATGTGGTTGGTATTGGGCTGGCCGATGTCGAGTCCCGCCACGGTGGCGCTGGTGACGTCGTTATGGGTGTCGATCAGGATGGCGGACCGGTGTACTCGCGTGACTTCGGCGTCGGTGACCGTGCGGCTGTGGCGGCCGGGGGCCTGGGCGAAGAGCGCCACGGCGGCGGGGAGGGTCGTCAGAATGATAAGGAGGCGGAAAGTTCGGATCATCGGGGAGTGAGTATAGCATCCCCGGGCTTTGGCATGCGGACCAACACCAATAGCCCTAAAGCACTAGTCGCGGATCGCGAGACAGTGCGATTCCGCACGCTCAGTCTGGTAACCCCAAATGGGCGGATTACGCCAAATTGATAGCGACAGAGGCGTACGGATCCTCACAGCCGGTGGACCGTGCCGATGGATTGCAGGAGAAAGCCAATGCACAGGTGTCGATTCGCCATAGCGTGGAGGTTGGTTGCGGTTTGCGCTCTTTTGGGGTCGCTGGCCCTGGCGCAGGAACGCGTCTGCTGGTTGCGCGATGGAAGTTCGCCCTCGCCTTCAATGGTCTACCTGTTGTGCGAACAGGGAATGGTGGTGGTCACGGCCGACGGCGGCGCCACCTGGCAAAACCGCGCTACGGCCGCGACCGGCCACCTGCGGAGCATCGCCTTCCTCGACGCCAACCACGGTTATGCGGTGGGTGATGGCGGGTTGATTCTCGCCACCGAGGACGGCGGCAAGAAATGGGCGGTCCGCAAGACGGGTGTCAAAGACAATCTGGCGGCGTTGCAGTTCGTCGGGCAATCCGGCTGGGCCGTGGGATTCGACGGCGTCATCCTGCATACTTCCGATGGCGGCGTCACCTGGGCTGCCCAGGAGACCGGCACCAAGGAATCGCTGGAGGGCGTTTTCTTTCTGGATGCGGAACGTGGCTGGGCCGTCGGCTGGGCCGGGACGATTATGCGCACCACCAACGGCGGGAAGACCTGGCAGATGGTGAAGGCCGAGGCCGCGCAGTGGTCGTTGACCAGCGTCTTCTTCCGCGATGCCAACAACGGCTGGGCCGTGGGTTTCAGCGGCCAGATCCTGCGAAGCACCGACGGCGGAGCCACCTGGAAGTCCCAACCGAGCCCGGTGCAGGCGTGGCTCTCCTCGATCGCCTTCGACAAATCCAACCGCGGATGGATCACTGCCGATGACAACCTTCTGGTGAGCGACAACGGCGGCGGAAGCTGGCGCGTGGTTGCCGTCGAAAACCGGCTGTTTCTTTCGCAAATGGTCCCCGTGAACGGCGCTCTGTGGGCCGTGGGCCAACTCGGGGTACTGAAGCAGACCGCCGATGTCCTGAAATGGAAAAAGATCGACAGCCTGATCACCGACGATCCTTCGCGCGACATGGCGACCAGCGGCGACGCACCGGCGGCCGGCCATTAAGACGGCCGGGGCCGGCCAGGCCGGTTCCCCTTCCGGCCGAGGCGCGCGACAAGCAATCCGTTACGGAGAACTCCTGAGCACTCCTGGCGCTGTCGAGACGCCGGTGAACATCACCGGCGCCGCGCCTCAAAACATCCGCGGGCGGGATGTGCGCCGTCCCATCAGGATGGCGCTTTGGTTTATAATAAACGAGATCCGAAAATCTAAAACAGAATTCAGGATTCAGGCTTTGGTTAGTCAATTGCCAACGGCTTGGCACCTGGGTTTTGGGTGTTAGCCACCGATGGCAGGACGCCGCAGCGTGCCCTGAATCGCCGTGGCCCCGTGCGCGTGATATGACAATTTATTACGGCAATGCCGACTGGAGGTTGGTGAAATGACGAGAAGGACTAGTTTCGCCCTGACATGGACGATCATAGTGTGCACCCTGCTCTGTTTGAGCGCGGGGAATGCATTCGCCCAGGCAACCGCTGCCGGAACCATCGAGGGCACGATAATCGACCAATCGCAAGGGGTGGTTGCCGGCGCCGAAGTGGTCATTACCAGCAAGGCGACCGGCGAGAGGCGCACCACAAATACGAACGGCGTGGGCGACTACCGGTTCGATCTGCTCCCCGCCGGCACTTACGCGGTCAAGGTATCGAAGGTGGGGTTTGGCGCGCAGGTGCAAAATGTGGATTTGATGGTGGGCCAAACGGTCACGGCCAATGCGACGCTGGTCCCCGGAGCAACTACCGAAGTCGTGGAAATTACCGCTGCCGCTCCGCTGCTGGACATGGGCAAGAGCAGCGTCAGCCAGAACATCACACCGACCGAAGTCCAGGACTTGCCGATGGTGGGACGAGACGTGGCCAATCTGGCTTATCTGGCCCCCGGTGTCAAGTCGGCGGATTCGTACGACCCGACCAAGGCCCGCTATGCGATTCTCTCCGTCAACGGCGCCGGGGGGCGTAACGCCAACGTCACGGTGAACGGGATCGACAACAAGGACAACACCGTCGGCGGTCCGGTCATGCAGCTTCCCCTGGAAGCGGTGCAGGAATTCCAGATCAGCACGCAACGGTTCTCGGCCGAGAACGGCCGGTCGGAAGGCGCGGCCATCAACATGATCACCAAGCAGGGAACCAACCAGTATCATGGGTCCGTCTTCGGCTACTTCCGCGACGCGGCGCTGGACACGGATGAAAAGGTGCCGGATGGCACCGGCGGGTACACCCCGGCGCACCCCGACTACACTCGCCAGCAGTTCGGCGGCTCGGTGGGCGGTCCGTTCAAGAAAGACAAGGTGTTCGGCTTCTTCGGCATCGAGCGTGAGCGCGAGAGCCAATCGCTGGAAGAGACCGGGACCTCCTACAACGAGCTGGTGCTTGCCAAGAATGCCGGGCTGGCGGCCCAGCCCGCCACCTCGATTCCGCGGCCATTCTACGAGACCCGTTACAACGCCCGCATGGATTGGACCATCAACAGCCGCAACAGCGTCTATGCCAGCTACAGCTCGCAGGGGAACAACAGCTTGAACGACCAGTCGACCGGCACCGGCGATCTGACCAACGGCAATTTCACCACCAACCACCTGATCGTGGCCAACGTGACGCTGAACTCGCTGCTTTCGACGACTGCGGTGAACCAGTTGACGGCGGGCTATCAATACTGGAACAACCTGATTGCCAGCAATATCAGCGCGCCGCTGGTGACCTTCCCGGACGCTTCGTTCGGCACCAACACCAACGTTCCGCAGCAATCCTGGCAGAAGAAGTGGCAGTTCCGCGACGACCTTGCCAAGACCATCGGCAAGCACACTCTGAAGTTCGGAGTGGATTTCATCAACACTCCGCAACAGGGCGGCTTCTTCGAGTTCAGCTCGACTCTCGAGATCGATTTTGCGGCCGATCCGAGCGTGATTCTCAACAGCCCAACGGCCTATCCGCAGAAGTTCGCCACCCCCGGCGCTGTCACAAGCATGGCGGAAGCCAACGGCAATCCATACTTCCTGGTGGCAACCAAACAGCTCGGTCTTTATTTTCAGGACGACTGGAAGGTCTCTTCGCGCCTGACCCTGAACCTGGGGCTGCGCTGGGACAAGGACTACAACATGGTTGGCCTGTCGGACGTCAAGAGCAGCCGCACCTACCAGGAACTGGTGGCGCTCAACAGCCCGTTCTCCAATCCGTACGTCAGCAAAGTGCCGCACGACGACAACAAGGATTTCAGTCCGCGCGTGGGCTTCGCCTACGACCTGACCGGCAAGGGCACGCACGTTCTGCGCGGCGGGTTCGGGCTGTACTACGGGAACATCTTCCAGAACATCCCGCTGTTCATGGAACAGATGAGCAACCCGACCATTTTCCAGACGGTGGTCAGCCTGTCCGCTCCCACCGATATCGTCACCGGAACCGGCATTGCCTTGGGGAACTGGCGCTACGGTATCGATCCCATGCCGGTGATTCCGCCTCCTTCGTCGCAACTGGCTTCCGGCAGCGTGGGACGCCTCATGGACCCGAACTATCGGAACCCGGTCACCGAGGAGTTCAACGTCGGCTATAGCTGGTCCGTGGCTCGAAACTCGGTGGTCTCGGCGGAATACACGCACGTTCTCGGCCTGCACGAAAACAAGACGATGAACATCGACCAGAAGGTGCCGGTGAACGGCGTGTGCTGCACGCGTCCGCTGGACCCCTATTTCGCCGTGTCGACGCAGCCGGAACTGGCGAGCGTTCGCGATGAGCAGTCGATCGGCCGTTCGCACTATGACGGCTTCAATTTGGGCTTCCGCCAGCGCATGACTCATCACATTTCGCTGGACGCGAATTACACACTGGCCTGGGCCTATTCTTACGATGGCGGGGGCACCTCGTTCCGCAACTATCCGCGACTCGAGACCAACCCCTTTGCCAGTTATGAATGGGGCCCGAACCCCAACGACGAGCGGCATCACATCACCGTGAGCGGGATCATCGAACTGGGGAAGGGATTCCAGCTCGCCCCGATCATGCAGTTCGGTTCGGCGCGGCCGTATAACCTTACCAACTCTTCGAACACCCTGAATACCGGCGGCGGCACGACGAATGCCGTTGTGGTTCCGACCAGCGCTCCCACGAACTGGTTTGCCTATGCCAGCAGTATCACGGCCGCGCAAAACTGCCTCTATGGATTGAACGGCGTTTCGCAGAGCTGCACCATCGCCGCCTACGATCCGCTCCGCGGAGACCCGTTCTTCGAGCTGGATATGCGGCTGTCCAAGAACGTCAAGATCGGCGAGCGCCTCAGGTTGCAATTTGTCGCGCAGGCGTTCAACCTGACCAACCGCGCCAACTACGGGAGCGACTTCAACGGCAACATCGCCAGCCCGTCGACCTTCGGCCACCCGGCCGGATTCATCAACCCGAGCAGCACGGTGATTCCGCGTTCGCTCTGGAGCGAGTACGGCGTTCGCTTTATGTTCTGAGCGGGGGCCTCTTCCTACCGGAACAGCAACGGCGTATATTCGGCCAGGAACTTCCGCCAGATGGTGTAGTTGTGAACGCCGTCCATGGCGCGGAAGGTGTGCTTGATCTGGTGCGCGGTCAGCAGGTCCGACAGGCTCTTCGACCTGCCGAACAGCGAATCCTGCTGGCCGCACCCGATCCACAGAGCCTTCAGCTTCGCGTTGGCGGCCTGGGGGTCCTTCAGCAAGTCGGCGAAGCGCGTCTCGAAATCGCCCGGAACGGCGCCCGAGAACGACGCCACCGCGCTGAACAGATCGAGGTGTCCCAGGCCGATCCGCAGCGACTGTCCTCCGCCCATCGAAAGTCCCGCGACCGCACGGTTCTGCCGGCCGGGCGCCACGCGGTACTGGGCCTCCACCGTGGGGATCACGTCCTTCAGCACGTACTCTTCGAACAGGACGTCGTTGGTTGGCGCTCCCTGGGCGGCCGGCACGCCGAACGGGGTCGCGTGGCCGAACGGCATCACCACCAGCATGGGCACGATTTTCTTGTCCGCCAGCAGATTGTCCAAAACGAAATTGGCGTTGCCCGCCATGGTCCAGCCGGCGGCCGTGTCGTTGGAGCCGTGAAAGAGGTAGAGCACCGGGTAGCGGCGCGCGTTCTTCGCGTACCCCGGCGGCGTGTAGATCCAGATGGCGCGCGTCTCGCCGTTGATGGCTTTGGATTTCTCCCAGTTGATCTCCACCGCGCCGTGCGGAACGTCGTGCGCTTCCCAGAAGGCGGGCGGATCGCTCTTCACTTCGACCATGCTGGCCGACGTGCTCGCCCGCAGTTTGATGCGCGGGTTGACAGGGTCGGCCATGGCCACGCCATCCACGGTGAACGAGTAGATGTAGATGCTGGGCTCGAAGGGGCCGAGCGTGACGCTCCACACCCCGCTGTCGTCCTTGGTCAGTTTCGGCGGCTGGGTGGTGCCCAGCCAATCGCCGGTCAGGGTCACCTCCGACGCCTTGGGCGCGCGGATGCGGAAAGTCACTCGATGATCGGGGAGGACTTCCGGCGAAACCACGGTAGCCGGTCTCTGCGCCAGCAGCGCGAGGCTGGTGAGAACGAAAACAGTTGACGCTGGAAACGCACGTTTCAGGTTCACTGGATTTGGCTCCTGAGTCTGATTGTCGCAGGCTTTGCCGAAACCCTGGCGGCGGCTGCCGAAAAAAGATCTTAATATGGGATGGAGACAAAACCATGTACCGGATTGCCGTTTTCTCCGTCCTGATATGCGGGCTGGGCTGGGCGCAGCCGGCGAGCGATTCGCTGCCCGCAACCTCCAACGTGCGTGGAGCACAGTACCCGCGCGTCTACCCCGACCTTCGCGTCGCGTTTCAGATCAAAGCTCCCGGCGCGCAAAAGGTGCAGTTGCAGCCGGGCGGCGACGACAATGGATTGGGCAAAGGCCCGTTCGAGATGGCCCGCGGCGACGACGGAACCTGGAGCGTCACCACTCCCCCGGCCGTGCCGGGATTCCACTACTACTGGTTCGTGGTCGATGGCGTCGCCGTCAGCGACCCCGCCAGCGAAACTTACTTTGGTTACGGCAAACAGTGCAGCGCGGTGGAAGTGCCCGAGAAGGGCGCGGACTATTACCTGCCGAAGGGTGTCCCCCACGGCGACGTGCGCGCCCACTGGTATTACTCGAAGACCACGGCCGCGTGGCGGCGCGCCTACGTCTATGCGCCCCCCGACTACGACCGCAACGCGCGCACGCGGTATCCGGTCCTGTATCTCCAGCACGGCGCCGGCGAAGACGAGCGGGGCTGGACCACCCAGGGCCGCGCGAATTTCATCCTGGATAACCTCATCGCCGCGGGGAAGGCGAAGCCCATGATCGTGGTGATGGAGCAAGGCTACGCTGTCAAGCCGGGCGCCGCGCCGTCGCAACCCGGCGCAGGCCGCGGCCCTCAACAGCCCAGCGCCTTCGAAGAGGTGGTCATCAACGACCTGATTCCCATGATCGACGCCGCCTACCGCACGCTGCCCGACCGTGAGCATCGCGCCATGGCCGGCCTGTCCATGGGCGGCGGCCAGGCGCTTCAGATCGCTCTGACCCATCTCGACAAGTTCGCTTATATCGGCTCGTTCAGCTCGCCCCTGCGCGGCGGCGCCGATCTCAAGACGATCTACGGCGGCGCGTTCAGCGACCCGGCCGCGTTCAGCAAGAAAGTGCGCCTCCTGTGGTTCGGCGCGGGCACGGGTGAAGAGCGCATGTACAAGCCGGCGCTTGCGATGCACCAGGACCTCGAAACGGGCGGAATCAAGAATGTTTTTTTCGAATCCCCCGGCACGTCCCACGAGTGGCAGACCTGGCGCCGCGACCTCAACGACTTCGCTCCCCGGCTGTTCCAGTAGCCGGCCCGCTCCGCGCTAAAATCTACCAATGCGCACTGTTGTCCTGTTGTTCCTGGCCGCCGCCGCCGCGCTGGCCGCGGGCGTGCCTTACCTCACCGAACCCACGCTGTGCCCCACACGGCCCGAGATCGCGTTCGTCTCCGGCGGGGACATCTGGGTGGCGCCAGCCAAGGGAGGCGAGGCTCATCTGCTGGTCACCCATCCCGCCGAAGAATCGCGCCCGCTCTATTCGCCCGATGGCGCGAAGCTGGCCTTCGTCTCCACGCGCACCGGCAACGGCGACATCTACGTGCTTACGTTGGCTACGGGCGACCTCAAACGGCTGACCTACGACGATGGCATGGACCAACTCGATGCCTGGTCGCGCGACGGCCGCTGGATTTACTTCTCCAACGGCACGCGCGACGTCGGCCGCAAGAACGACATCTATCGCGTGAGCGTGGATGGCGGCACGCCCATGCCCGTCAGCGCCGACCGCTTCACCAACGAGTTCCAGGCGGCGCCCGCGCCCGATGGCGCCACCATGGCGTTCGCCGCGCGCGGCAATGGCGATCAGCAGTGGTGGCGCCTGGGACACAGCCACCTCGACGAATCCGAAATCTGGCTGCGCAAAGATGGGCCGCCGGCCGCCTACGAGCGCATCGTCGATCTGAACGGCCGCAACGTCTGGCCCATGTGGATGCCCGACGGCCGCCAGCTTTATTTCATGTCCGATCGCGGCGGCGCGCAAAACATCTGGACCGTGACAGTGGGGCAGTCCTCCCGCCCCGCCGCGCCGCGGCAGGTCACCAAGTTCACCGCGGGCCGCGTCCTGTGGCCGTCCGTGAGCTACGACGGCAAGGCCATCGTGTTCGAGCACGATTTCAAAATCTGGCAGCTCGATACCAAGAGCGGCGAATCTTACGCGCTGCCCATCACGCTGGTCGGTTCGGTGGCCGGCCCCGGCGTCACGCACCTCACGGTCGGCCAGTTCAACGATCTGGCCCTCTCGCCGGACGCCCGCAAGATCGCGCTGATCGGCCACGGCGAGATCTTCGCCGCCTCCGCCCGGGATGGCGGCGAGGCCATCCGCGTCACCCGCACGCCCGGCCCGGAATCGCAAGTGACCTGGTCGCCCGATTCCACCCGCGTCGCGTATTCAGGCCAGCGTGACGCCGTGAACCACATCTTCCTGTACGACTTCCCGCATCACGCGGAAACGCAGTTGACCCACGACGCCGCCCCCGATGGCGGAGCGAAATTCTCGCCCGACGGCAAGAGCCTCGCCTTCATCCGCAACCGCAAAGAGCTGCGCGTCATCGATCCCGACACTAAACAGGAGCGCTTGCTGGCTTCCGGGTTCGTCGGCGGCGGCTTCGGTTCCGGCGGGTTCGTCTGGTCGCCCGACAGCAAGTGGATCGCCTATTCCATGTCCGGCGATCACGCGCTGCGCAATGTGTACGTCGTCGGCGTGCCCGCCGGGACGGCGGCGCCAGCGGCCCCGCGCCAGGTCAGCTTCCTGGCCAACACCAACGTGGGCGCGCTCGCGTGGAGCCCCGACGGCCAGTTCCTTTTGTTCGAGACCAGCCAGCGCACCGAGACCCCGCAGGTGGCGCGCATCGACCTGGTGCCGCATCAGCCCAAGTACGCCGAGGATCTCTTCGACGAGCTCTTCAAGCCTGAAGCCCGGCCCGGCCGAGGCGCCGCGGCCGCCGATGCCAAGCCGCCGGTGAAGGTGGAAATCGAATTCGAAGGCATCCGCGAGCGCATCTCCATGCTCCCCGTCGGCCTCACCGTTGCCCAGCCGCAGATCAGTCCCGACGGCCACTGGCTGCTGTTCTCGGCCGCCGTGGGCGGGCAGTCGAACCTGTATCTGTATCCGCTCGAGGAGGGGCCCGGTGCGCCCCCCGGGGCCGGCCGCGGCGGTCGCGGAGGCGGCGGCGAGCGCGGTCCGCGGTCGTTAACTTCCACCGCGGGCCCCAAGACGCGCGCGCAGTTTTCGCCGGATTCGCGTGAGGTATATTTCCTCGAGTCCGGGCGCCCGCAAGCCATCACCATCGACACGCGCACGGCCCGCGCGATCAGCGTCACGGCGGAAATGGATGTCGATTTCAACCAGGAGAAGATGGCCGCGTTCGAAGAGGCTTGGGCGGGCCAGCGCGATGGCTTCTACGATCCCAAGTTCCACGGAGCGGACTGGAACGCGGTGCGCCAAAAATACGCCCCGCTGATCGAGGGCTGCCAGACGCCCGACGAGATGCGCAAGATTCTCCGCCTGATGATCGGCGAGCTGAATTCATCGCACTCCGGGATCTCCGCGCCCACCGCGGGCGCGCCCGGCGGCACGGGCACGCCGCGCGCGGTCATCGGCCAGCTCGGCTTGACATTCGATCGCGCCGAATACGAAAGCTCCGGCAAGTTGAAGATCACCGAAGTGCTGCCGCGCTCGCCCGCGTGGCTGGCGAAGATCCAGCCCGGCGAAGAACTGCGCGCCGTCGACGGCGTGGCCGTCGGGCCACACGTGAACCTCGACCAGCTTCTGGAGCACAAGGTCGACAAGCGCGTCTCGCTCACCATCGGCACGCGCGAGGCCGTGGTGCAGCCGGTGGCCTCGCTGGCCGACGAGATCTACCGCAAGTGGGTCGAGGACAACCGCGCGTACGTCGCGCGCATCAGCAACAACCGCCTGGGCTACGTGCACATCCGCGACATGTCCGAACAGGCGCTGTCGCAGCTCTATCTGGATCTCGACGCGCAGAACCGCGCGCGCGAGGGCGTCATAATCGACATCCGCAACAACAACGGCGGCTTCGTGAACGCCTACGCCTTGGACGTGCTGGCGCGCCGCCCCTACCTGACGATGACCAACCGCGACGGTCCTCCGGGCTCGGCGCGAACCGTGTTGGGCCAGCGCTCGCTCGAACTGCCCACCATCCTCGTGGTGAACCAGCACTCGTTGTCCGACGCCGAGGACTTCACCGAGGGTTACCGCACCCTCAAGTTAGGCAAAGTCGTGGGCGAGCCCACCGCCGGCTGGATCATTTACACCGGATCGATGGACCTGGTGGATGGCACTGTGATGCGCATGCCCGGAACCCTGATCACCGGCGCCGACGGCAAGAACATGGAGAACAACCCGCGCCCCGTCGACGTGGCGGTGTCGCGTCCCATCGGCGAATCGTACACTGGACGCGACTCCCAGTTGGACGTGGCCGCGCGGGAGCTGCTCGCGCAGATCGACAAGAAGTAGAACCGGCCCGCGCGTCAGCAAGGGGCCACGCTAGAATCCATCTCGCGCAGGATCGCGGCAAACCGCGGATCCGAGCGCAGCGTGCGGTACTCCGGAAAGTGGCGCGCATGGAGGATGAAGGGCGGCTCGCGCTCGTCCCACGCGCGCCGGGCGAATGCCAGCGCCTCCTCGCGTTGCCCGGCAGCCTCGGCCGTGAGGCCAAGGTGCGCAGCCGGGACATAAACCCGCGAGGCGAGCTCCATCAGTTCGCGATGCAGCGCGCTCGCCTCCGTCCGCTTCCCCCATTGCCCGAAGACTCCCGCCAGGCTGGTGAAGGCGATCGAGTGCCGTCCCGACATCCCTACGGCAGCCTCCAACGTGGAGACCGCCTCTTCGAATCGTCCAGCCGTTTCCGAGACACCGAGCGCCCAGCGCGCCACGAACGACTCGGGTGCCTGTTGAACGGCCCGCCGGGCCGTCTCGATCGCCTCGTCCATGCGGCCGGCCGTACAGAGACAGCATGCCAGGATCATCGCCACGTACGCCGACAGCGGATCGATGTCGAGCGCCCGCCGGGCTTCCGCGATGCCCCGCTCGAAGTCCCCGCGGGCCCACTGCAAATAGAAGAGCGCGTACCAACTGCGGCCCAGCGCGTAACTCGGATTGAGTTCCAGCGCTCGCTCGAACTCCTGCCCCGCCATCGTGCGGTTGTTCTCGAACACCAGGGTCGCGCACCCCAGCATGGTGTGGCCCGCCGCGGAACCGGGATCCAGCTCGATCGACCGTGTGGCTGCCGCCATCGCCTGTGCTTTCGACTCCGAGCCTCGCACAAACCCGGTGATCGCCAGCCAGGTCGACGCCTCGGCGATGCCGGCCCAGGCCAGCGAGTAGCCCGGGTCCAGTTCGACCACTTTCCGGAACAGGTCGAGCGCGGGCGGCATGCTCGCACCTCGGCGAGTCAGCAGCGCACGGCCCTTCAGGTAGAGCTGATAGGCCTCGACATTCGGCGTCGCTTGTCCGACGAGCCGATCGTCCTTGACCCCGGCGAGGGTCACCGTCAACCGCTCGGCGATGGCCTTCGCGATCTCGTCCTGAACGTCGAAGATGTCCTTCAGCTCGCGGTCGTAGCGCTCCGACCAGAGCTGATAGCCGTTCTGCGCGTCGCTCAACTGCGCCGTGATGCGCACACGATCGCCGGCCCGCCGCACGCTGCCTTCGAGCACCGTCGTCACGTTCAGCTTTTGGCCGATGGTCCGCAGATCGTCGCTCTTGCCCTTGAACGAAAACGCCGACGTGCGCGCGGCGACCCGCAAGCCTTTGAGCGGCGTGAGCGCGTTCAGAATCTCTTCGGCGATGCCGTCGCAGAACCAGTCCTGGTCCTTCGCGGCGCTCATGTCGGTGAAGGCCAGCACCGCGATCGATGCCGCGCGCGCCGGATGCGGCACCGTGGGCGCCGGCGCGCTCTGGCGCATCAGGCGGCGGAGGTCGATAACCATCTCCCGCATGGACTGGTAACGCTCGGCTGGGTCCTTCTCCAGCGCCTTTTCCACCACCGCCCGCAGCGCGGCCGGAACATCCTCGGGCAGCGGGCTGACCGCCCCGTGGATGATGGTCTGCAGCACGGCCAAGTCGTTCACGCCCGCAAACGGCCTCCGTCCGGCGAGCAGTTCGTAGAGCACCACGCCGAACGAGAAGATATCGCTGCGCGCGTCCACGGGCCCGCTCGAAGCCTGCTCCGGTGACATGTAGGCGATCGTGCCCACAATCATGCCGGGGCGAGTGGGCTCCGCTGCCAGCGTGCGAGTCGCGTCCTCGGGAGTGGTGTCGGTCAGCTTGGCCAAGCCAAAGTCCGCCAGCTTGGCATAGCCGTTCCTGGCCACCAGGATGTTGGCCGGCTTGATGTCGCGGTGCGTCATCCCGGCCGCGTGCGCGGCGGCCAGCCCGTCTGCCACGTTGGTCAGCAGTTCGACCGTCTGCCGCCAGGTGCGCTTCTCAGCCCTTGCCCAATCCTTCAGGGTGCCGCCATCGACGAACTCCGTGACCAGGTACTGCCGGCCCTCGAACTCACCTGCATCGTGCACCGTAAGAATGTGCGGATGGTTCAAAGACGAGGCCATTTGCGCCTCCCGCTGGAAGCGGCGCCGCGCGGCCGCGTCGGCCACATCGCCGGAGAGAAGCTTGATTGCCACCGGACGGTTGAGCTTGGTGTCGTAAGCCCGGTAGACGGTGCCCATGCCACCTTCTCCAAGCTGGGACTCGATCCGATACGAACCAAGCTGCGTACCGAACTCCACGGCCATAGGCCTTCATTCTACTGCGGCTCCGCCGCTCGTCCTACCGAAACATTCTGGACGTGCCACCGCAGGGATTCCGGTCCTCACGGGCCGTGAGTTCTCCGCGCAGGATCGCGAAAATACACCCCTCGTGGCCCTGGTGAATCACACCTTCGCCCGGCGATTCTTCGGCAGCGAAAACCCCATCGGAAAACGCTTCGGCGATCGCGGCCAGGCTTCCAGCGCCCGCTACGAGATCGTCGGCGTGGTGGGCGATGCCAAGTATGGCGCCGTCCGCGAGCGGACCCGGTCCATGGTCTTTCACCCGCTGTGGCAGGAGCCGCTCAGGGCTTCGTACGTGGCGCACCTGCGCACGGTGTCCGAGCCCGCCGCGCTGGTGCCCGAAATCCGCCGTGAGCTCCAGGCGCTCGACGGTGACGCGCTGATGAGCGAGATCCGAACCTTGCCCCAGGTCATTCGCGGCCAGTTGCGCCAGGACCGCATGTTCGCCACGCTGGCCGGCTTCTTCGCCCTGCTGGCGCTGGCCCTGGGAGCCATCGGGATCTACGGGATCGTGGCGTACCGGGTGGCGCGCCGCACCGCCGAAATCGGAGCCCGCATGGCGCTGGGCGCGCAGAAAAGCGATGTGCTGTGGCTGATCATGCGGGAGACCCTCGTCCTCCTTGTTGCCGGCGCCGCCATCGGTGTCCCCGCGGCGCTTGCGGCAGCGCGGCTGCTCAAGAGCCAGTTGTTTGCATTGGACCCGTCGGACCCGCTGACCATCGCCTGCGCCACGGTTGTCCTGTTCGCTGCCGGCGCCCTGGCGGGCTTCCTCCCGTCGCGTCGAGCCGCGTCCGTCGAACCGACGCTGGCGCTGCGGAGCGACTAGCGCACCTCCCCTTCACCCCTGCGGCCGGTTCTTGGCCTGCTCCATGGCGATCTGGTTGATGTGCGAGAGCGCTCTGGCGCCGCTCGCGCCTTCGATCGCCTTGACCGCGATGTCCTGGACCTGTTGCTTGGCGTCGGCCAGTTGCTTCTCCAGCGCGGCGACCTGCGTCTGCTGGCGCGCCACGGTCTCTTCCAGCGTCTTCACCTGAAGCGCCGCCAGCCGCTTCTCGGTCTCGGCATCCTTCTTCAACACCAGGATCTGCTGCTCGAATTTCGCCTCGCTTTCGCGGCGAGCCAGTTCCGCCGCGGCCTGCGCTTCCTTTTGCAAACGCACCGGGAATTCCTGCGATTCTTTGCGCAGCCGCGCCAACTCCTCTTCCTGCTCCTTCAATGCCGCTCCGCGCTGCGCCCATCCCTTCTCCAGCGCTTCCTGCTTCTCCTGGTTCTTTTTCTCGGCCAGGCGCATCTCCTCGTCGTACTTGTCCTGCGCCTTCTTGCGCTCCAGGCCATTCTTGTATTCGTAGTCGTCGATCTCGCGCTGGCGCTGTTTCTTGAGGCTCTCCTCCTGCTCCTTGCGCTCGCGCTCGGTCCGTTCGGATTCCTCCTCCCAGGCGACGCGCTGCGCGGCGATCTCCGCTTCCAGCCGCTGCTTCTCGATCGCGTGGTCCTGCACCATCTGATCCAGCGCCGTCGCCGCGATGTCGATCTTGTGCAGCCGCTCCAGCTCTTTGCGCTCGAGGGCCACGGCCTCGCGCACCGACCCCAGAAGCTGCACCTCCTCGGTCAGCTTGCCGGAGAGATCCGAGAGCGCCCTGGTGACATCGAGTCCCAACCCAGAGATTCGCTGCACCACGGCCTCCACCGTCACCCCATCGACGGACTGGCGCACTTCCGCGTCGCGAAGCCGCGCGGCCGCTTCGCCCTTGGCGTCCGGAGCCTCCCGCGACTGCTCCACTTCTTCCTGAATCTCCGCGAATTCCCGTTGAACTTCGGGCTTGCTGCGTTTGGCGCGCACCGGCGCTTTTGCAGGTTTGGCTGGCATGGTAGACAGCTTAGCACCCACGATCCAGGTACGCTACGATCGAAGCATCTCGACCGTCTGGAAAGACAATCTCCGCGTCGTCATGGTATCGACCCGCAACCCGCTGAACATCGGAGCGGCCGCGCGCGCCATGGCCAATTTCGGATTCTCGCGCCTCGCCTGCGTGAATCCTTACGACGTAGCGTTTCGCGAAGCGCGGTCCGCCGTCGGCGCCGCGCCCCTGCTGCGCGCGGCCGAGGAGTTCGTCTCCGTCGCCGATGCCGTCGCCGAGTGCAAGCTGGTGGTGGGGACGACCTCCGTCGGTCACCGCGAATTGCAGCACCCCATCCGCCGCCTGGAGTACGGCGCCCGCCTGATCCGGCGCTCCCTGGCGCAAGCCCCGGCCGCCCTTTTGTTCGGGTCGGAGAAATTCGGCCTCTCCAACGACGACCTGAGCCACTGCCACTGGCTGATGCGCATTCCGGCCATCGATCCGGATCTCTCGATGAACCTCGGCCAGGCCGTGGCGCTCTGCCTTTACGAGCTGGTGCGCGATCCCCGGGCCGTTCAGGCGAGCCCCGGCAGGATCAAGGCGGCCCGCGCCGCGGAGACCGAGCAGATCACAGCTATGCTGATGGACGCCCTGCGCCGCAGCGGTTATATCAACCCGGTGACCGCGGCCTCGGCCGAACAGAAGATCCGCCGTCTGGTGCGACGCCTGGAAATCTCCGCGCGGGACGCCCCTGTGCTGTTGGGAATGCTGCGGCAGATTCTGTGGAAGCTGGAAAGCTGACCGCTCACCGTTTTGGCGAAGGCAGGATGAACGTTCCCGCCGTGTCTCCGAACGCCAGAGCGACGGCAATGCGCCCCAGGTGCGCGACGGGCACCGCGAGATAGCGGAGCACGCGTTTGGCGAGTCGGGCTGGCATCTGCGCGAGAGAATGCTGCGGCGCGGCGGCGCACATCTGGCCGCGCGGTTCAGGGCAGGCGCAAGAGCCGCCGGGTTCAGAAGCAACTCCAACCTTACAGGGCAACGCGCGAGGTTGAGTCGGCGCTACGATGTATACTGATCACTACTAAACACTCCGAAATGAATCCAGGACTCAGGGGGATGTCTGATGAAAACGAATGTGGCTTCATTGACGGGAATGATCTTCTTCCTCACGGTTGGGTCCGGGATGGCGGAAAAACCGCTCCCCGACTACAGTTTCGTCAGGGGGGCCTGTTATCCGGGCGGTTGGAGGAATTCACAGGCCATCATGGAAAGGGACCTGGGCTATGCAAAGAAGTTGAATTTAAACAGTACGCGAGTGTGGCTGAATTACACCGCCTACGAAAGAAACCCGGCCGATTTTCTGAAATCCATTCAGAACTACATCCGCACTTCGCATCGCCTGGGGATCTCGACCATGCCCATATTGTGGAATGGTAACGGTCTCAATCCCGATACGCTGAAACCCGAATTCCGCGCACGAGGCGACGTGTACGTGAAGGCCGTGGTCGACGCGCTAAAGGATGAGCCAGGCCTGCTGGTGTGGGACGTCATGAATGAGCCGTTAACCAATCCCTATTACGGTCGCGCTCCGGCGGAGGAAAAACCGAAGCGTGAAGCGGAGATCACGGATTTCTTGCGGCATTACATTACCTATGTCAAAACACTGGATCCGGTGAATGCGACTACCGTGGGGTATGAAAAGTCGATCTCTCTGGAACCCACCGCCGATCTGGTCGACGTTTTCAGCTTTCATGAGTACACGCAAACCCGCGCGACCGTCGAGCAGAGTTATCGGGTTGCCGAGGAAACCGCCCATAAGCATGGCGATAAGCCCAGGCTCAACACGGAGACGGCGTGTATCGCCCGCGCCAATCCCTATGACATGGTCCTGGAAATCTCCGAAAAGCACAAGACGGGCTGGTACGTGTTTGAACTGATGATCGAGGGATATTGGAGCGAAGTCCACGGGCTGGTTTATCCCGATGGTACGATTCGCGATCCCTCCATCATCGCTGCTTTGTTCGGATTCTATAGAAACCGCGACCTGAATACGAGTGTGAAGCCAAGTCCTAACAGGGAAGGTCACGCCAATCTAGCACTCCAAATGATCGAGACTGCGCTGCAAGACGACCCGAGCGTATTCAGTCACTCGAAAACGTCTACTAACAAGATTCTGGACGCGGCTGAGTACGCCGCGAATTTGCTCGAAGCAGCCGAAATGGTCCCCATGTATGAACCCCCTACTGCGAAGATCAAATTCTGGCGGGAGCAACCGGAAGAAAAACGGGATCGGGAGGCAATCCGCTCTTTTGCCTATGATTTGGGACTGACCCTGAAGAAGTATTGCAAGATCTACTAGAGAAGGTGCGGCGATTGAGATGGCGGCCCCGCTTCCTAGGGCCTTCGTTTCCGCGCGCGCGCCGCGGATTCTCAACGGGTATGATAGCCGGTAGCGGCAACGACCTGCCTTGTGTCACAATCTGGCTGTCGTTGTATTTAACCTGCGGGAGGTACTCCCATTCTGCGAATACTCTTCGCGGCTCTGATTGTTTTTGTACTCCTGACGCCGACTTCGGCGTCGCCACAGTCGTCTGAAAGGCGCCGACGGCCCACGATCCGCTACTTCATCGCCACTGCGTATTCGGTGGAGGGCACGGGCGCTTCCGGCAAGTGGTCGCATCCAGGCACTGTTGCCGCCGACCGGAAGGTATTGCCGCTAAACAGCCGCATCCGCATTTACGGCGCCGGCCGGTATTCCGGCGACTATACCGTGGAAGACACTGGCGGGAAGGTGGACGGCCACCACATTGACGTCTACATGCCCAGTCAGGCAGAAGCCAAGAAGTTCGGCCATCAGCGGGTGAAGGTGGTCGTCCTCAAGTACGGCGACGATGAGGCAAGTCCACCCGATCAGCAGCAAAAGGCTGAGGCGAAGGCCGCAAACCAAAAGGTGCGCGCAAAAGCGAATACGGCGCCGCCAAAATGATTGCGCCAGCGGCTTCGTTCAAACGCCCTTGCGTCTCCCGATCCTATAGCGCCACTTCACGGCGTATGGTCGCCATCGCGGACTTGTGCCGCGCCGCGGTCCAGAAACGGCGATCTCGGGATGCCACTCCTTAAGTGGCCCGCATTGTCTCTAGAGCCGATCTTCCGGCACAGGTTCTGCCGCGGGAACCTTGTCCAGCGCGGCGAGGAAACGTTCGCGACTGGCACGTTCGGCCATTTGCTCCACGCGGTTCCAGCCGGACAGTTGTTCGGCCAGCGCCGCCGCAACGATCCGTTCCACGGAAACTTGCTGCCGCGCCGCCAGTTCGGCGATCTGCCGGTACACGGCGTCCGGAACTGTCACGCTGAGAGTCATATCGCCTCCCCTATTATCGCAAGGAATTCCCGCGGCGTAATCACCTGAATGCCAAAGCGCTCAGCGCCCGCGAAGTCTCTGGCGTTGAAGGTAAGCAGGAAATCGGCCCGGCTCTCCACGGCCAGTTCCAGGACGAAGTGGTCCTTCGGGTCTCGCAGGAAAAGGCAGCCGCAATAGCCAGTGTGAGGCTCCGCGGTTGGAGAGCAGCGAAGCCACAAGCACGTTGGCGTCGATAACCACCGGGTACACGCGAGGCTGCACCTTAAGCTACATCAGCGCACGCTTAAACCGCACCTCGCCGGTGCCGCGTCGGGGGCTTGGCGCCTTTGAATGTCAGGGTCACGTCCGCGGTGTGGTTCTGCGCGTTGAGATGGACGTCGGACTTGGTCTCGCCCAGGCCGTCGAACACTCCCTGGTCGCGTATGCGCTTCAGGAACAGGTCCGGATAGTCGGGGTTGAAGGGCTGGCCCGCCTTGATGGTCCAGATCCGCCGCATCTCCACCTCGCCATCCAGGTCCAGGCCCACCAGGTTCAGCTTTCCCATGGTGAACTGCGGCCCGGCATCCACGTGGATGGCCACGTCTACCGCCTTCTTCGCGTCGTCGATGCGCCGCTCCTGGGTCACCTTCGCCTCCATGTACCCCGCATGGCGCATGGCTTTGCGGATCCGCTCCAGCCCTTCGTTCACGCGGTCCATGTTGGCTACGTCGCCGGCTTTGAAATCGCCGGCCTTCAGCAACTCATCCGGCTTCACCGGGCTGGGGCCTTCCACCGCCACCTTGCCCAGTTGGTAGCTCTGCCCTTCGTCGATGGTCACGAAGACGTGCAGGCCTTGCACGTCCTTCACCGGCTCGGTGCGGATCTGCGGGAACGAGATCCGCACGCGCCCCCGGGCTTCGTACACCGGGCGGATCGACGCGCTCAGCAACTGGCGGAACGTGTCTTCGGTGTAGGGAGCGCCGATCGCCACGCCCGCCACCGCTTCGCGCAGCACGTTCTGCGGGACCACCTGGTTACCCTCGAAGGTCACCTGCGCCACGGCGGGCGGAGTGTGTGCGGGCCGGAACACGATAGCGTAGTCTCCCGGCTCTCCCGGAGCCACCGCGGCGGCAATCTTCTCCTCGATGCCCTTGGCCGCCAGGTAGTCCTGGACGAACCTGGCGTACCGCTCGAGCACCGGCTGGGTCGCGGGCAAACGGCCGGCCGAGTACAACGGCTCTTTGGCTCGCAGGGCGGCTTCCAGGTCCCTGGACGACACGTGCAGATCCTCGAAATCCACCGGGTAGACCTGCTGGACTTCCGCCACCTGGAAGGTCGCGACGTACCCCTTCCCGGTAGAGCCCGGAACGAACTTGTAACCCACGGTTTCGAAGGCGCCGCTGGCCACCAGCCGGTCGCGCGCCGCCTCGAATTCCGGCCGGCCCGCCATCTGGCCGATCTTCAGGCCGGCGGTCTCGATCACCTGCTCACGGGTGTAGCTGTGGTTGCCCTCCACCGTGATGCTCTCCACGGGCCAGCGGGCGGCGGGCGGGCCGGCAGGGCGCGTGGCCGGCGCCTGCTTCTTCTCGGTGGAGCGCTGCTGCGCGAATCCGCAAACGGACGCCAGCATCAGTGTAATCAGCAGCCATTTCATGTCGTTTCTTTTAATGGTATGACGTACCGGCGCGAGGCCAGGTGACAGGGAATGTGCCCGCCGCCGGGTCATGGGTAGAATGGAACAAGTGCCTTACGATCTGATTGTTATCGGGAGCGGCCCAGGCGGCTACTCCGCCGCTATCCGCGCCGGCCAGTACGGGTTGAAGACCGCGCTGGTGGAAAAGCAGGCGAAACTCGGCGGAACCTGTCTGCTGGTGGGCTGCATCCCCACCAAGTCCCTCCTGCAGACCGCCGACGTGTGGCAGCGCTTTGTCAATTCGGAAGCCGAAGGCATCCACTGCGAGAACCCGCGCCTCGACTACCCCAAGGTGAAGGACCGCAAGGACGGCATCGTCAACAAGCACTCCAAGGGCGTCGAGATGCTGCTGAAGCGAGCCAAGGTGGAGCGCATCGCGGGCTTCGCCACCCTGAAGGGCGCGGGCAAGGTCGAAGTGAAGTCCGATGGCGGGGTGCAGACTATCGAAGCGAAGAACATCATCATCGCGACCGGGTCGGAGGCGCGCATGCTTCCGGGGCTCGAACCCGACGCCGAGTTCATCCTCACCAACGTCGAGATTCTCAACCTGACCGCCGTGCCGAAGAGCCTGATCATCATCGGCGCGGGTGCGGTGGGGGTGGAGTTCGCGTCGATCTTCCGGCGGTTCGGCTCGGAGGTCACGGTGGTCGAGATGCTGCCACGGATCGTGCCGGTGGAGGACGAGGACATCTCCAAGGAGTTGGAGCGCAATTTCCGGAAGCAGAAAATCCGCGTGGAGACCGGCGCGCGCGCGGACAACATCCAGAAGACCGGCCAGGGAGTGCGGCTCACGCTGACCACCCGGGACGGCAAGCAGGAAACGCTGGAAGCGGAGAAGCTGCTCGTGGCGGTGGGCCGCAAGCCCAACACGGAGGGCATCGGCCTGGAGAACACCAAGGTCAAGCTCGACCGCGGTTACATCCAGGTCGGCGAATACCAGGAGACCGCCGAGCCGGGCGTCTACGCCATCGGCGACGTAGTGGCGGGCACGCCGCAACTGGCGCACGTGGCCACGCGCGAGGGCATGATCGCGGTGGCCCACATGGCCGGAAAGCCGGCGGTGCCCATCAACAAGCGGCGCATTCCGGGCTGCACTTACACGGAGCCGGGAATCGGCAGCGTGGGGCTCACCGAGGCGCAGGCGCGCGCCGAGGGCTACAAGGTCAAGATCGGGCGCTTCCCGTTTGCCGGCGACAGCCGCGCCACCATTCTGGGCCACCATGAGGGCTTCGTCAAGGTGGTGGCCGAGGAACAATACGGCGAGATCCTCGGAGTGCACATCATCGGCCCGGAGGGGTTCGAGCTGGTCGCCGAGGCAGTGGCGGCCATGGAAGCCGAAGCCACCGTCGAGGTCATGATGCAGACCATCCACGCGCACCCCACGCTCTACGAAGCCGTGGGCGAGGCTTTCAACGCCGTATACGGTCTTTCCATCAATGCGTAAGTGCTGCGTTCGGGAACTCGGCCGCATGGATTACGGCAAGGCGCTAGCGCTCCAGCAGGAGCTTGTCGCCGGGCGCAAGCAGGGATACGTGCCGGACCAGCTTCTGCTGCTGGAGCATCCCCACGTCATCACGCTGGGCCGGAACGGCCGGCTGGAAAATCTGCTGGCCGGCGAACAGGCGCTGTCGAGCGCGGGCATTTCGTTCTACCCGACCGACCGCGGGGGCGACATCACCTATCACGGCCCCGGCCAGCTTGTCGGCTATCCCATTCTGGACTTGCGCGAGTGGAAGCGCGACGTGGGCGAATACGTCCGCGCCATCGAGCAGGTGATCATCGATACGCTGGCCGGCTACGGCATTGCCGCCGGGCGCATCCCCAAGCTGACGGGCGTGTGGGTGGAGGAGCGCAAGATCGCGGCCATCGGCGTGCACATCAGCCGCTGGGTGACGTCGCACGGGTTCGCCTTGAACGTGGATACCGACCTGAGCTATTTCCAGTACATCGTGCCGTGCGGACTGACCAGGCCGGTTACCTCCATGGCACAGCTTGGCGTACGCGCGACGGTGGATGAAGTTTCCCGAAGCCTGGCCGCGCATTTCGGCCGCGTTTTCGATTGTGAGATGGCGCCCGGCTCTCCAGCCGGTGTAACGGAGGACTGACATGACCGACGTAGTGATGCCCCAGATGGGCGAAAGCATCGTGGAAGGCACTCTGACGAAGTGGCTGAAGAAGCCCGGCGACCGCGTGGAGCGCGACGAGCCGCTGTTCGAGATCTCGACCGACAAGGTGGACACGGAGATTCCGGCCCCCGCGGCGGGGACGCTCGGCGAGGTGCTGGTGGCGGAGGGTCAGACGGTGGGGATCAACACCGTAGTGGCGCGCATCGATGAAGGCGGCGGCGCCGCCGTGAAGCCCGTCGCGGCCGCAACCGCGCCGTCGCCCGCAGCCGCCGAGGCGCCACCCCCGCCCCCACCGGCCGCACCCCCGATCGTGGAAGAGCCAGCCCCCACCCCCGCCGAACCCTCCGGCCCGCTTTCTCCGCTGGTGCGCAAGCTCGCGCGCGAGCACAACGTCGACTTGAGCCGCATCACGGGCACCGGCGCCGGCGGCCGTATCACCAAGCAGGACATCGAAGGCTATCTGGCCAAGCCCGCGCAACCGGCAGCACCGGCAGCACCGGCCGCGCCGCCGCCGGCACAACCGGCTGCTCCACCACCGACGCCGCAACCGCCGCCGCAACCGCCTCCAGCACTGGCGCCGGCAGTAGTGCCGCCCGCCCCCGCAGGGCAGGCGAAGACGCGCATCGAGCCGCTGGGGACCATGCGGATGAGGATCGCCGAACACATGCTCCTCTCCAAGCGCACCTCGCCGCACGTGACCACGGTGCACCGCGTGGATATGACCAAGGTGGCCAGGATGCGCGAGCGGCACAAGGCGGCGTTCCAGGCCAGCTACGGCTTCTCGCTCACGTACCTGCCGTTCATTACGCGGGCCGCGGTGGCCGCGCTGCGCCAGTTCCCGCTGCTCAATGCGTCGCTCGACGGCAACAACATCATCTACCACAACGAAATCCACATCGGGATCGCGGTGGCGCTGGAGAACGGCCTGATCGTTCCGGTGATCCGCGCGGCGGACGAGAAGAACGTGATCGGACTGCAGAGGGCCATCGTGGACCTGGCCACGCGCGCCCGCTCGCGCCAGCTCAAGCCCGACGAAGTGCAGGGCGGCACCTTCTCCATCACCAACTTCGGCAGCTTCGGCAGCCTGATGGGGACACCCATCATCAATCAACCCCAGGTGGCGATCATTGGAGTCGGCACGGTGGACAAGACTCCGGTGGTGATCGACGACGCTATCGCCATCCGGTCGATCTGCCATCTCTCGCTGAGCTTCGACCACCGCCTGGTCGACGGCGCGCTGGCCGACCAGTTCATGACCAGGGCGAAGCAGGTGCTCGAAGACTGGTCCGAAGAGGTGCTGTGAGCGTATGATGGAAACCAGGACGGCGTGATGGACCCGGAAATCAAGCAGGCCTTCGCGGAACTGGCCCGGCTGGTCGAAGACAACAGCCAGAGCCTTCAAGCCGAGATGGAACTGGGCTTCGATCGGGTCGAGGCCGCCACCCGGCGCAACAGCACCTCGATCGCCGGCGGGGCCAAGGCGATCGCCGGGCTCAGCCGATGGGCCGGCGCGCGCGACAAAACCGACGCCAAACGCGACCGCGAGATCCGCGATCTTCGCCTGCGCCTTCAGAAAGTCGAGCGTGCCCTCAAGCGCCGCGCAAGTTGATCGAGGAGACCGGACGCACGGTCTGTCAAGCTGGTTTACAGGACTGCGCGCCGCCGGGCGTCCAGAAGCTTGACAGCGCGCCCCGGCAGCAGACTGATTCCGCTGGCGTTTGTTTTGGGCATGCAAGTGCCATTCGAGAGCGGGGTGAATACAGCATGATCCTGAGCAAAAGCATTCCACTCTATGTCGGGACGTTTCTGAACAACATCCGGAGGGATTTCCGGGCGGGGGCGTACGCAGAGGACTACCGCGGCTTGTTGATCCGCGAAACCAGAATGCGGTACCCGGGGCTGGTGGAGGGCTTGGGAGACCTGGGGCGAGGACCCACCCGGCGAGGCGAGGTGCGGGTGCTGGCGGACGCCGACCACATCATTCCCAGGTCCCTGTGGGCCATCCTGATTCCACCGGCCTGGAATCTGCCGGGAGCGCCGCCCGCCACGCCGAACATTCTGAGCAACCTGTTCTGGAGAACGGTGACCTGCAACCGCGGCGCGCCGAGCCGGGGAGAGGCGCTCGACCACGCCTGGATCAGCCACATCAAGGCAGAAGCCGGAGCCAATCCGACGGCTCAGTGGGCCAACCGGTACATCCAGATGTTCCTGCAGACCAAGCACGACGAAGGCGTGAATATCGATGTGCCGCTGGACCCGGGGCGGGTGGACCAGATGCAGGGCGGCGGCGATCTGTCAGCGGTCATCGCGTTCATTCAGAGCGTGCGGCAGGCGCGCCCCGGGATCGGCACGAACGAACTCGTGGACCTGGTTGAAGACCGGTTCCCGCACGTTCGGATCGAGACCGAGGGAGGCTCGCCGCGGGTGGAGATCGGATAGCCGCCGGACGGGCAACCGGGCGCTCGCCGGATGCGGTACGATGTGCCCGTGAGCCACATTACCAGACGAAATGCCATCGGCGCGCTGATCGCCGCACCCGCTTTGATCCTGCCACGCCGCTCCGCCGCGCAGGAGGCCATTCCGGAAATCGAAAAAGGGCCGTTCAACGGAACCGCCGAATCGCTCCACGACTATCGGACACCGGAGTGGTTCCGCGACGCCAAGTTCGGCATGTGGGCGCACTGGGGTCCGCAGTCCGGCGTCGAAGACGGGGACTGGTACGCCCGCAACATGTACATCGAGACCCAGGCGCAATACAAATACCACCTGGAGCATTACGGACATCCCTCCAAGGTGGGCTACAAGGACTTGTGCCCGCAGTGGAAGGGCGCCGAGTTCGATCCCGACCACCTCATACAGCTTTACAAGAAGGCCGGCGCCAAGTACTTCATGAGCATGGGCGTGCACCACGACAATTTCGACCTGTGGAACTCGAAGTTTCAGCCGCGGTGGAACGCCGTCGCCACGGGACCGAAGAAGGACGTCGTGGGGCTGTGGCGGAATGCGGCGCGGAAGCACGGATTGAAGTTCGCGGTCAGCGAGCATCTCTCGAACAGCTACAACTGGCTGGCGGTCTCGCACGGCGCGGACAAGACCGGACCCATGGCGGGCGTGCCCTACGACGGCACCGATCCGGCTTACGCCGACCTGTACCACCCGTTCCCCAAGGACCAGCCGATACCCACGCAGGCCATGAGCCGGGTGGCGCCCGATTCCTGGAAACTGCTCTACTTCAAGCGCATCAAGGACCTGATCGACAACTACCAGCCCGACCTGCTGTACACCGACGGTGGCATTCCGTTCGAGGCCTGGGGCTACAAGCTGGTGTCGCACTACTACAACGCCAATGCCAAGCTGCACGGCGGGAAAGTGGAAGGCGTGTACACCAGCAAGACGCGCCGGGATTGCGAAACGGGCACGTGCGTGTTGGACATCGAGCGGGGGATCGCCAACGAGATTTCGCCCAATCCGTGGCAGACCGACACGTGCATCGGCAACTGGCACTACCAGAGAGGCGCGAAGTACAAGACGGTCAAGACCGTGGTGGACATGCTGTGCGACATCGTCAGCCGCAACGGCAACCTGATGCTGAATATCCCGCTGCCGAACAGCGGCAAGCCCGATGACGAGGAGCTGAAGGTGGTGGAAGGCATCACCCAGTGGATGGCGGTGAACAGCGAAGGGATCTACGGGACGCGGCCGTGGAAGGTGTCGGGCAACATCGCAGCTCCCGCGGCGCAAGCGCAGGGAGGGGGCTTCAACGAGCGCAACCGAAAGGACCTCACGGCGGGCGACGTGCGGTTCACCACCAAGAGCGGGGCGCTCTACGCGTTCGTCATGGGCTGGCCGGAACACGAGGCCGTGATTCCCACGCTGGCGCTGGGCGGCAAGCTGCAAGTGGGGAAGATCCGCAGCGTGGATGTGCTGGGCCACAAGGGCAAGGTGAAGTTCACGCAGGACGAGCAGGCGCTCAAGGTCGAAATGCCGCCGCAGAAGCCCAGCGAAAACGCCATCACGCTGAAGATCGTGGGGGCATAGACGGCCCGCATGCGACGCGCCACGCTGCTGCTTTGCACGGTTGCGGCATGGGCCGCGCCGCATCCGCTGGCTCCTCTCACGGCGGCCGAAATCCGCGCGGCGGTCGAGATTCTGCGGGCTTCCGGGCGGCTGCCGGCGGCGCCGCGGTTCAGCATGATTGCCCTGGATGAGCCGCCCAAGGAGATGGTGCTGCGCAACGCCGAGACGCCACGGCGAGCGTTCGCCGTGGTCTACGACGCCGCGGGCAACCGCACCTGGGAAGCCATCGCCGACCTGAATGCGAAGCGCGTGGATTCGTGGAAGGAGATTCCCGGCGCGCAGCCGCCGGTGGGCGGGGCCGATTCCTCGGCGGCCGACCGCATCGTCCGCGCCGACCCGCGATGGCGGGCGGCATTGCAGGCGCGCGGCATCCGCGACATGAACGCGGTGGTGACGATCGCGTGGCCCGCGGGCTATTTCGCGCTGCCCGGCGAGACCGGCGGGAGAATCGTGCGGGTGACTCCATACTATGGCGGCGGAGACAACTTCTTCGCCCATCCCGTGGAGGGTGTGACGGCGCACGTCAATCTCACGGCACGCCGGGTGATCGATTTCCTGGACATCGACCGCAACGCGCCGGTCTCGCGGGAAAACGGCGATCTCGACACCGCAGGCGCGCCGTTCCGCGCGGCGCCCGCTCCGCTCCAGATCACGCAGCCGGCCGGGCCGGGATTCCAGATCGTGGACGGAGAAGTGCGGTGGCAGAAGTGGCGGTTCCGCTACGCGCTGCATCCGCGCGAGGGGCTGGTGGTGTACACCGCCGGGTTCGAAGACGGCGGCCGCGTGCGAAGCGTGATGTATCGCGGGTCGCTTTCGGAGATGGTGGTGCCGTACGGCGATCCGGGCGGGGCGTGGTTCTTCCGCAACAGCTTCGACGTGGGGGAGCTGGGGCTGGGAATCATGGCCAGCCCGCTGCGCGCGGGCGTGGATTGCCCGCAGAACTGCACGCTGCTGGACGCGGTGGTGGCCGAGGAATCGGGCGAGCCCCGCATCATCCCGCACGCGGTGGCGCTGTACGAACGGGACGGCGGAGTCAGTTGGAAGCACGGCGACGACACGCGGCGCGCGCGGGACCTGGTGTTGTCGTACCTCAGCGAGGCGGGCAACTACGAGTACGGTTTCGACTGGATCTTTCACCAGAACGGCACGCTGGAGATGAGCGTGGCGCTCACCGGGATCATGGCAGTGAAGGGCGTCGCGGATGGGGTGCACGAGCCGTACAGCCACATGGTGGCGAAGAACATCGCGGCGGTGCACCACCAGCACTTCTTCGCGTTCCGGCTGGACATGGACGTGGACGGCACGGCCAACCGCGTGGTGGAGATGAACAGCGCGCCGGTACCGGCCGGGTCGAAGAATCCCTACGGCGGCGCGTTCACCATGGAGATGACGCCGCTCGCCACCGAGCGGCAGGCGCAGCGCCGGATGAGCCTGGAGAGCAGCCGCCGATGGATCGTGGAGAGCACCACGGCGAAGAACGCGCTGGGGCAGCCCACCGGGTACGCGCTACTGCCGGGCGAGAACGCCGTGCCGTACCTGCTGCCCGAGGGATGGGTGCGCAAGCGGGCGGGGTTCCTGAACGCGCACGTGTGGGTGACGGCCAACAGCCCCACGGAGATGTACGCGGCCGGCAATTATCCCTATCAGAGCAAGGGCGACGACGGACTGCCGAAGTGGACCGCGGCCGACCGGCCGATCGACAATCGCGACGTGGTGCTGTGGTACGTGATGGGGATCACGCACAACCCGCGACCGGAGGACTGGCCGGTGATGCCGGTGCACGCGGCCGGCTTCAAGCTGGAGCCATGGGGCTTCTTCGCACGCAACCCGGTGCTGGATCTGCCACCGGGGCGGTGACGCGGATCGGAGCCGGAGGCGCGTCGGGAACGAGAAGCCCGCGCAGGATCAGACACGGCACGGGCTTTCCGCTGCCAGCCTACCCGCGTGGGCGGTTTTGCACGGTTACGGAGGTAGTGTCCGTGGCGGTCTTGGCGGTGGAATCGGTGACCGTCAGGGTAAACGTGTAAGTGCCCGGCCCGCTAGTGAACTGAACCAGCGGTGTGGCGGTATTGGGGCCGATGATGGCAGCGACGGGGGAGCTTGCGGGCTGGGTCCAGCTAAAGGTGAGTGGCTTGCCATCCGCGCTGGCCGATGCGGTGCCGTCGAGCGTCATCTGGAAATTCGTGGTGACCGCGTTCTTGGGGTTCGCAACCGCGGTAGTCGTGCCGCTGACCGGCGGCGCCGGCGTGGGGAGAGCGGGACGCAGGGTATGAATCCGGGTAACAAAGATGCCACCCGGGACAATAACGCTGGGATCTCTCTGGGCGTCCACAATCGTGGTGGCGATGAGCTGCCCGCCTTGCACAATCGCCTGGGTGACGATGAAGTCATCCGAGGCGGGCGCGGTAGTGCCATCGGCCTTTGTCACAATGCGGGTGATGGTTCCGGTGCCGTTGCAATTCACAGTGTATGTTCCCGTGCTGGTAACATTGGTTATAGTTCTGTCCCCGGTTGCCGATCCAGCCGTGGGCTGGTTATTGATGCCGGTTCGCGTCAGATTGCCTTTTCCATCCAAAGACTCGGGCTGGAGTCCGACCGCGACGTTCGCGCCGTAGTTGACTACAACGGAATACGAACCCTGAAGGCTTGTAAGGGTGTAGCACCCGGCGCTCTGGGCATCCGGCAGCCGGGTGTAAGTGCGGGTCAGAAAAATGCCACCCGGGATAATAGCACTGGGGGTTCTTTGGGCGTCTTCAAGTGCTGTGGCGATTAATTGTCCGCCATTCACAACTGCCCCGGTGATGAGGAAGTCATCGGCCTGAGAAGTGGTGGTGCCATCCGCCTGCGTGAGAATGCGGTTGATGACGCCGGTACCGTCGCAATTCACAGTGTAAGTTCCCTTTTGCGTACCGGTTGCGATAGTTCTCGCTCCAGTTGTCGATCCGGCCGTGGGCTCGTTCAAGATGTAGGTTCCCGCCAGATTGCCATTTCCATCAAAATACCTCTCCCCGAATGCTATTGCTAAATTCGCGCCGTAGTTGCCGATAACCGCATAGTTGCCCTGCAGGCTACCAAGGGTGTAGCACTCCGTGCCTTGGGCATTCGCGGCGGACACGCCGAGGAAGCTAGTGAGAATCAACGCTGCTGGAACAAACAACCTTGTCGTGCTAAACATTGTTTTCCACCCCTTGATGATTAACAGTGTCATTCAGGCCCTAAGTGTCAGCGTGGTTACGTGTTGGAGTTTGCGTCTCCGAAACTCCCAAACGTGGAAATGCCCTTCTGCTCCCGACAACGCGGAAGCTTCATGTCCCGGGATTCGAGATCCCGTTGCTAAACAGGGAGCATCTTCTGAACGCTGCCAAACAGCATGCTCCAGTTCCGTGATCGGGTAAGAGTTTTCTTCTACAGTAAGTCCCTATATATGTGGTGTATTCCGACAGTCTCCGCCGGTGCGGCAGACTGAAGTCTGCCCCACGTCAGAGGTTGGGACCGAGGCCGAGGAGCTTTCCTAATCGAAGCCAGCGGGAGGACTCGAGGGCGGTGCGGATGGCGCGCGCGGCCGATAACTGCTCGACCAGCTCGGTGACGCCGCTCGAGCTTAGTGCGAACGGGGCACGGAGGGCGATCACAGGGAGCGAACACGGGTTCGAGTAGATGACGCCAAACTCGCGGTTGCCGGCCGGGTCGAACCGCACGATGGAGAATCCGGCAGCCGAGAGTCCCGCGCGGATGGCCTCGTCCGAGAAGATGCGGCGCTCCAGCGTCGCGCCGGTACCGCCGTGGAACGTGAGCCGGTCGAACACGCGGTACTCGCCGGCGGCGGTCCGACCCACCAGAACGGTCCTGCCATCGAACTCGGCGAATGCCGATTCGGTGAGGCCGGGATAGTGTTCGATGATGCCGGGATCGAGCGAGTAGGGGACGGTGAGGATCAGGACTCCGGCGGGTTTCAGCAGGCGGCCGAGCGTGGTGAACGCGCGGTCGACGGGGGCGGGCACGTGCTCCAGGACCTCACTGCAAATGACGAAATCGTATTTGCCGAATTCCTTCTCGTCGGGGCGCGAGAGATCGAAAGCCGGATCGCGATGATAGAAAGTGTTGGTGTAGGTGAAGCGGGTTTCGAGACGGCCGGAGTAGACATCGGAATCGCTGATTCCCAATCCGCGAACACTCTTCAATACAGGGAAGCCGGAGAGCTTCAGGTCGAGGCCGAAAAGGGCGCGGGACAGCGCGAGCACGATGGAACGGAAACGGATCGAGGAACGGCAGTGAGAACAGGTCACCTGCTCGCGATCGCCCGCGGCGGCGGCCGTGGTGTTTCGCGCGCCACAGATGTTGCAGGTGAATGCGCCGAGCTGCTCCTCTGGGACCATGTGGGGGGCGACTCTCATTGTAATCAACCTCGATGGTGCGGATATGACCGGAGCTACAATACGGAGCATCATGTCTCATCGTCGCTTTGCCCTGCTGATCGCGACCGTGCTGATTTCGGTGTCGGCGGCCCAGACCGCCAAACGGCCGCTGAACCACAACGACTACGATGGCTGGCGCTCCATCGTTAGCCAACGCCTGTCGAGCGACGGCAAGTTTCTGGCGTACGGGCTGTTCCCGCAGGAAGGCGACGGCGAGGTGGTGATCCGCAACCTGGTCACCGGCAAAGAACAGCGCGAGCCGGCCGGCGCGCGGCCGGCGCCCGTGCCCGCAGCCACGGCGGAGGAAGGCCCGCCAGCCGAGGCGCGCAGCGTGACCATCACGTTCTCGGCCGACAGCCGCACCGTGGCGTTCTCCACATTTCCCACCAAGGCGGCGGCCGACAAAGCCAAGAAGGAGAAGAAGACGGGCGACCAGGCGCCGAAAGACGGCATGGTGATCGTGGACCTGGCCTCGGGGAAGGCGGCGCGCATGGAGCGCGTGAAGCGGTTCCAGATGGCGGAGAAGGCGTCGGGGTATCTGGCTTACCTGCGCGAGGCGCCCGAGACGGCGCAGACGTCGACTCCACCAGCGCCCAAGCCCGAGGGCGGTTTCGACGCCGATCAGCAGGGCGGGCGCGGAGGCCGCGGAGGCGGGGCCGGAGCGGGCGGCGGAGGGCGGGGCGCGCGTCCCGAATTCGGGTCGGACCTGGTGCTGCGCAATCTGGCGGATTCCTCGGAGCGCACCTTTCCGGACGTGGTGGAGTTCTCGATCACCGACGACGGCAGGCAACTGGTTTACTCCGTGTCCGCGAGGGACACGGCGAAGAACGGCGTGTTCGCGGCTCTCGCCGGATCGGCGGACGAGCCCGCGGCGGTGCTCGACGGCAAGGGCAAGTATGCCAAGCTCACGTGGGACGAGAACCAGGGTCAACTGGCGTTCCTCAGCACGCGGAACGACGCCGCCAGCAAGCAGCCCAAGTGGAAGCTGTATCGCTGGGACCGCCGGGGGACCACGGCCACCGTGCTGGCATCGGCCGACATGCCGGGCTTCCGCAAGGAATTCGAGATCAGCGACAAGGGCAACCTGAGCTTCTCCAAAGACGGCAGGCGGGTGTTTTTCGCGTGCGCTCCGCCGGCGCCCGAAAAGAAAGACGATGCGGCCGATGGATCGAGCGACGACAAAGCCGCGGTGGACCTGTGGAGCTACAAGGACGACTACATCCAACCCATCCAGAAAGTGCGCGCCGCGCGGGAACGGGACCGCACCTTCACGGCGGTCTACCTGATTCCGGAGCACAGGCTGGTGCAACTGGGGGACGAGGCGCTGGCGGACGTCACGCCATCGGAGAGCCCCCGGTGGACGCTGGGGAACGACGACCGCGAATACCGGCCGCTGGCGGACTGGGACGAGCACTACGCCGACTCGTACGTGGTGGACGCCACGACGGGCAACCGGACGCTGGTGGCGAAGAAGCATCGAGGGACGCTGAGCTGGTCGCCCGAGGGCCGCTGGCTGCTGGCCTTCGACGGGAAAGACTGGAGCACGATCTCGGTACCGGACGGCAAGACGGTGAACCTGACGGCGAAGCTCGGGGTGAAATTCTTCAACGAAGACGCCGACACGCCGAGCACACCGGGGGCGTACGGAACGGCGGGGTGGACCAAGGACGGCAAGGCGGTGCTGCTGTACGACCGGTACGACATCTGGCGGGTTGCGCCGGATGGGACGGGGGCGAGGGACATCACCGCAGGATACGGCCGCCAGCACGATCTCAGGATGCGCTACATACGCACGGACGCGGAGAGCCCGCGGGAGCGGTGGATCGATCCCGCGCGGCCGGTGATGTTGCAGGCGGAGAATGTGAAGACCTGGGAGTCGGGATTCTTCCGCGCGACGCTGGATGGCGGCGAGCCGAAGCAACTCATAATGTCGGCGAAATACTTCACGGCCCCGGTGAAGGCCAGGGACGCCGATGTGTACCTGCTGACGGAACAGACATTCAACGAATTTCCCGACCTGGTGACCACGGACGGGACATTCAAAGAAATGCGCAAGGTATCGAGCGCCAATCCGCAGAAAGCGGGGCTGGTTTGGGGGACGTCGGAGGTAGTGCCGTTCAAGAACGCCGATGGCGTGGCGCTGACGGCGGCGCTGTACAAGCCGGAGAATTTCGACGCGCGCAAGAAATACCCGATGATGGTGTACATTTACGAGAAGCTGACGGACCGCGTGAACCGCTTCGTGGACCCGAAACCGGCCCACAACATCAACATCAGCTATTACGTTAGCAACGGATACCTGGTGCTGACGCCGGACATCGTTTACACGACGGGGTATCCGGGGCAGAGCGCGCTCAAGTGCGTGCTGCCGGCGATCCAGGCGGTGGTGGACCGCGGCATAGTGGACGAGAAGGCGATCGGGATACAAGGCCACAGTTGGGGCGGGTACCAGATCGCGTACATGGTGACGCAGACCAACCGCTTCCGCGCGGTGGCGGCGGGGGCGCCGGTGGCGGACATGATCAGCGCGTACAACGGCATCCGCTGGGGCACGGGGATACCGCGGCAGTTCCAGTACGAGCGCGCGCAGAGCCGCATCGGGGGCTCGATCTGGCAATACCCCACGCGATTCATCGAGAACTCGCCGATCTTCTGGGCCGACCGGGTGCAGACGCCGGTCATGATTTTGCACAACGACGCGGACACCGCGGTGCCGTGGTACCAGGGCGTGGAATTCTACCTGGCGCTGCGGCGCTTGGGCAAGGAAGTGTACCTGTTCGTTTATAACGGCGAGCCGCACGGGCTGACCAAGCGGCCCAACCAGAAGGACTACACGATCCGGCTACAGCAGTACTTCGATCATTATTTGAAGGGCGCGCCGGCGCCGGATTGGATGGAGAAAGGAGTGCCGTACCTGGAGCGCGAGAGGACGGCGCTGTCGCAACTCGGGGGGCAGTAGTGGGGGCTGAAGGGGACGGAGGAGAGTCGAGACTGTTCTTCCTGTTCTTCTTTTTTTCGGGGTTTTGCAGCCTCGTTTACCAGGTGGTGTGGCTGCGGGTGGCGATGGCCGCATTCGGTGTCACCACGCCGCTGATCTCGATCGTGCTGTCGGTGTTCATGGCGGGGCTGGCGCTGGGGAGCTGGGGCGGCGGGAGGCTGGTGAGGCGGAGCGGGAAACGCCCGGCGGCATTCTTCGTGCGGGTTTACGGGGCGACGGAACTGGCCATCGGGGTCTCGGGGCTGGTGGTGGTTCGACTGCTGGGAGCGGGGCGGGGGCTGCTGGCGGGCTCGTGGGGATCGGCAGGGCATTATCTCGCATCGGGGTCGTGGATCGCGCTGGTGATGCTTCCGTTTTGCACGTGCATGGGGGCCACGTTTCCACTGGCGATGGCGGGCATCCGGAGGGCGAGATCGTTCAGCTTTCTGTATGTCGCCAACGTGCTGGGGGCGACGGCGGGCACGCTGGGTTCGGCGTTCGTGTTCATCGAGCTGATGGGGTTCCGGAAGACGGTGTGGCTGGCGGCGGGATTGAACGCGATGGTGGCGGTGGCGGCCTTCGCGTTTGCGCCGGGCGCCGCCGGCCCGGCGAACGAATCGCGGCGGCCGGAGCAGGCGGCGGAGAAGGGCGCCACGGATGGCTGGCTGCCGGCTCTGCTGTTCGTTTCGGGTTTGGCGAGCCTGGGCATGGAAGTGGTGTGGACGAGGCAGTTCGTCCCGTTCATGGGCCCGGTGGTCTACACCTTCGCGGCGATGCTGGCGGTGTACTTGGCGGCGACCGCGGCGGGCTCGCGCATCTACCGCATACGGGTCCGGCGCAAGAGCACGGATCGACGAAACCTGGCGCTGGCGGCGGGCTGCTGCGCATTGCTGCCGCTGCTGGCGGCCGATCCCGAAATCTCGCTGCCGCACCGCGTGATCGTGGGCGCCTTGCGCGTGCTGGCAGGCGTGGGGGCGTTCTGCGGGGTGCTCGGTTTTCTGACGCCGATGCTGGTGGACCGCTGGAGCGGGGGAGATGCGGACCGCGCGGGGCGGGCCTACGCGGTGAACGCGGTGGGGTGCATTCTCGGGCCGCTGCTGGCGGGTTTCGTGCTGCTGCCGGAGTTCGGCGAGCGATGGACGCTGGTGCTGCTGGCGGTTCCGTTTTTCGTGTTCGGCCTCGGCGGCGCTCGGTGGCTGCTGGCCGGGTCAGTGGCGTTGTCGGTGGTGCTGGTGGGGGCGACGCGCGACTTCGAGACGCTCTATCCGGACGCCGAAGTCCGCCGAGACCACACGGCGACGGTCATCGCCGCCGGGGCGGGGATGAACAAGATGCTGCTCATCAACGGGGTGGGGATCACCTCGCTGACCCCCATCACCAAGATGATGGTGCACCTGCCGCTGGCCTGGCTGGAACGGCCGCCGCGGAAGGTGCTGGTGGTGTGCTTCGGGATGGGCACTTCGTTCCGCTCAGCGCTCGCGTGGGGCGCCGAGGTCACGACGGTGGACCTGGTTCCGAGCGTGCCGCCGCTGTTCGGTTTCTTCCACAGCGACGGCGTCGCGCTGCTGGGCTCGCCGCGGGCGAGGGTTGTGATCGACGACGGGCGGCGGTTTCTGGAGCGGACGGCGGAGGTTTTCGACGCGATCGTGGTGGATCCGCCGCCGCCTGTGGAAGCGGCGGGATCGAGCCTGCTGTATTCGGCGGAGTTTTACGAGGCGGCGAAGCGGCGGCTAAGGCCCGGAGGCATGCTGGCGCAGTGGTTGCCGCAGGGAGAACGGATCGTGGTGTCGTCGATAGCGCAGGCCCTGCGGCGGGAGTTCTCCGATATTCGGGTGTTCCCTCCGGTGGAAGCACACGGGCTTCACTTTCTGGCCAGTAACGGCGCGATGGCGCGGAACAGCGGCGCGGAGCTTGCGGCGCGGGTGCCTCCGGGCGCGGCGGGAGACATGCTGGAGTGGGGACCGGCTGCCACGGTTGAAGCGCAGTTCGAGTTGATGCTGCGGGGAGAGATGACGCTCGACACGGTGATCGACGCCGATCGGGGAGCGCCGGCGCTGACCGACGACCGGCCGGTGAACGAATACTACTTCCTGCGGCGGCTGGGGCGGGGCGCGGCGTATTTTGTACGGTGACCGGGGGCGGTGTCAAGAACCGCTCACGGTCGAGCTTCTGCGAAGCGGCTCGGTAAGAAGCAGCTCAGCAACGCGAGGCGCCAGGTATTTTTGTCCGATAATGCAGGCATGGCTTTCGAGGGGCTGCGAGTGCTGGGGCTGGAGAGCCGGCGCTCGGCCGAGATGGCGGAACTGATTCGCAAACAGGGGGGCGATCCGTTCGTGGCGCCTTCGCTGCGGGAACGGCCGGTGGAAGAAAATGCCGCGGCGTTCCGATTCGCCGAGGGCCTGTTGGCGGGCGAATTCGAAATGATGATCCTGCTGACGGGCGTGGGAACGCGGCAGTTGAACCGGCTGCTGGCCACGCGGTTTCCGGAAAACGCGTTTGCCGACGCCTTGCGGGGGGTCACCGTGGTGGCGCGCGGTCCCAAGCCGGTGGCGGCGCTGCGGGAGATGGGCTTGACGCCGGACATAGTTGCGCCGGAGCCCAACACGTGGCGCGAAGTGCTGCGGGCGACGGAAGGGCGGCCGGAACGGCGCATCGCGGTGCAGGAGTACGGGCGGCCGGCGACGGAGCTGTTGGAAGGATTGGAGGCTCGGGGAGCGGAAGTCACGGCGGTGCGGGTGTATCAATATGCCCTGCCGGAGGATTGCGAGCCGCTGCGGGAAGCCGCGCGGCGCCTGGCGGCGGGACGGTTCGAGGTGGCCCTGTTCACCACGGCGGTTCAAATCGATCACCTGATGCGCATCGCCGGGGAACTGGGGATCGAGGCCGAGGTACTGGCGGGACTGCGGCGGACCCAGATCGGATCGATCGGTCCCACCACCACCGAGGCGCTGGAGGAATTCGGGCTGCGACCGGTACTCGAGCCGTCGCACCCCAAAATGGGGCTGCTGGTGCGCGAGGCGGCAGAAGTCGCCCGCGGTTAAACTATCTTTGTGGACCGGCCTAAGAAGACGGCAATCGCACGGGCGGCGGAGTACAGCTCGCTGGCGCTGATGCTGCCGGTTTCGACGCTGGTGGGCTACGTGATCGGCTACTACCTGGACAAGGCATTCGGCACCGAGCGGCTCCGGATCGTGTTCCTGATTCTGGGCAGCGTGGCGGGCTTCGTGCAACTCATCCGGCAGGTGATGCGGGATACGCGCGATGACGATTCCTGACGTTCTGGATTACGACCGCGCGGCGTGGCGCATCGGGCGAAACCTGGCGGTGATCGCGGCAATCGGAACGGCGGCGGGGTTCGGCGCGCGGGGCTGGAAATGGGGCGCGGGCTTTTTCGTGGGATCGCTGATTTCGTGGCTGAACTACCGCTGGCTGCGGCGGCTGGTGGAGAGCCTGGGCGGGGCCGGGCGGCCGCGGCGGCGGACCGTGATCCTGGCGCTGCGGTATGCGCTCCTGGGGGCGGTGGCATATGTTATATTGCGATTTACTTCCATCAGTCCGGCGGCCGTATTCGCGGGGGTCTTCGCGCTGACGGCGGCGGTATTCGTCGAAGCCATATTCGAGATCGTGTATGCCCGAAAGTGAACTGTGGATCACCAGGATTTTCAACGACCATCTGGCCAGCGCGGGGAACGCCTTCCTGGGGCTGGTGGGTAAGCAAGCCGAACAGCGGCCGTGGGCCGATTTCGTGGTGATGCAGATCGTAGTGGTGGTGCTGCTGGCGGTGTTGGCCGCTGTGCTGCGGCCGCGGCTGTCGGTGGACCGGCCGGGCGGATTGCAGCACGTGTCCGAAATGATCTACGATTTCGTGCGCGGGCAGGCGGACGATATGGTGGGACACGAATCCCACCGCTATCTCGCGTATTTCGGCACGATCTTCATTTTCATCCTGACGTGCAACCTGATTGGCTTGATTCCGGCGTTCGAATCTCCGACGATGAACGCGCCGGTGACCTGCGGCTGCGCGCTGGCCACGTTCTTCTACTACCACCTGATGGGGATCCGGGCCAACGGATTCGGATACCTGCGCCACTTCATGGGGCCGATGACGTGGCTGGCGCCAATGATGTTGCCCATAGAAGTGGTGAGCCACCTGGCGCGCCCGCTGTCGCTGACCGTCCGTCTTTACGCCAACATGTTCGCCGGCGAGCAGGTGACCATGGTGTTCCTGAAAATGACCTACTTTGTGGTGCCGGTGATTTTCATGGGGCTGCACATTTTCGTGGGCGTGGTACAGGCTTACATATTCATGCTGCTGACCATGGTATACGTGGGCAGCGCGGTAGCGCACGAACATTAATACCGGCTTTATGCCGCCTTGCAGTGTGAGCCCGGCTCGCCAAAGCGCGAGGCCGGGGACCACCTCCTGGGGCGATTCATTGAAGGAGAATCGAAATGACGAAAAGGTTCCTGTTGGTACTGGCGGTGCTGCTGCTCGCTAGTTCGATGTTATCGGCCCAGACCCCGGGCTACCCGGGCGCCGGCGGGCACTGGGTGCCGGTCAGCGCCGCGTTCGGGATGGCCGTGGCCTCCAGCCTGTGCGGCTTGGCGCAGGGGAAGGCGATCGCCAGCGCGGTGGAAGGCATGGCGCGCAATCCCGGGGCAGCCAAGGCGATCCAGTTGGCCATGCTGATCGGCCTGGCGTTTATCGAGTCGCTGGCCCTTTACACACTGCTCGTCGTTTTCTTTTTTGAGAAGTAACCGCAGTTGCGTGGCGGGGTGAGGCGGGCGGCGGCGGCTCGCCTCCCGCCAACCGGATTTTTCTGGTGCTGAAACCAGGGTTATCTGGTATTACTAGTACCATGATTCTAGTACCCCTGGATTGTACTTTATGTGCAACGGTCTATTGACCTTAGTGTCAATCCGACATAGCATGAAGGCGATTCAATGGAACAACGCAGAACCCGGCGGTTTCGATTGGAGCTGCCCCTCTCCATCACCCGTACCGGAGCTGTACGGGTAACATTGTCGGGCCGGACCAAGAACATCAGCTCCACCGGCGTACTGTTCACCGCGGGGAGAGAGCCCGATCTGGGGGGCTCGATCGAGTACATCATCACACTGCATCGCGAGAGCACTCATCCCGTTCTCATTCGCTGCGTGGGCAAGGTGGTGCGGGCCGAACCAACGATCGGCGGGACCACGGACGAAGAGCGGCGGTCGTACGACATCGCGGTGACTCTGGAACGCTACGAGTTCGTGCGGGAGGCGGGGCGGCAGGCCGTCGGCTGAGGGGGGACCGTCGCGGAATAAGGAGTGACCGCTCCTTGCGGTTGCGGCTCAGCTGGAGTTGCTTTCGCTGTATAATTGAGCAAAGAAAAGGCGAAAGCGAGCATGGACCTCTCTCTCGGATTTCCCGAATTCTCCCAGGAACTGGCGCTCTCTTCGAAACCGTCGCTGGATGCGGTGGTCTCGCGCTACCGAGCGGCGCACCTGGAGCCGGACTCGCCGGTCCGCGCCGTGCACCATCAGCCGGCAAGCGAGGGGGAGTTCGCGGAGATACCGGCCGGGGTGGACGCCCGGTTGCGGGCGGCGCTGGAGAAGCGCGGGATCTCGCGGCTCTACAGCCACCAGGCGGAGGCGTTCGAGCGGATCGAGGGCGGGAAGAACGTCGTAATCGTTACGCCCACGGCCAGCGGTAAAACGCTGTGTTACAACCTGCCGGTGCTGAATCTGCTGTTGGGCGATGCGGGCGCGCGGGCCATGTACCTTTTCCCCACCAAGGCGCTGGCGGAGGACCAGCTTCACGAATTCCAGCGCGCGGTGGACGAGACAGGCTCGGAAATCCGCGCCTTCACTTACGACGGCGACACGCCTCAGGATGCCCGCAAGGCTGTACGGCAGAGGGCCAACGTGGTGCTGACCAATCCGGACATGCTGCACAGCGGCATCCTGCCGCACCACACACGGTGGGCGCGCTACTTCGAAAACCTGCGCTATGTCGTCATCGACGAGCTGCACTACTACCGAGGAGTGTACGGCAGCCACCTGGCGAACCTGCTGCGGCGGCTGGACCGCATTTGCGGATTCTACAACTCGAAGCCGCGGTTCATCTGTTGCTCGGCCACGATCGCCAACCCTAAGGAGCTGGCGGAAGCGCTCACGGGGCAACCGTTCGAATTAATCGAGCGAAACGGCGCGCCACGCGGGGAGAAGTTCTTCATCTTTTACAACCCGCCGGTGGTAAACCGGCAACTCGGCATACGGCGCAGCTACATCAGCGAATCGCGGCGGGTGGCGCTGGAGTTCATCGAGCGCAACCTACAGACGCTGGTGTTCGCCAACAACCGGCTTGCGACCGAGGTGCTGATCACGTATCTGAAGGACGCCTGCGATCGCGGGCCGGTGCCCAGCGAAACGGTACGGGGATACCGCGGAGGGTATCTGCCACGGGAGCGGCGCGAGATCGAGCGGAACCTGAGAAACGGCTCGATCCGGGCGGTGGTGGCGACCAATGCGCTGGAGCTGGGAGTGGACATCGGATCGCTGGACGCGGTGGTGATGGCTGGGTACGCCGGCACGATCGCATCGAGCTGGCAGCGGGCGGGCCGGGCGGGGCGGCGGCAGGGCACGTCGGCCGCGGTGCTGGTGGCTTCCAGCGCGCCGCTGGACCAGTACATCGTGGAACACCCCGACTATTTTTTCGGGCGCTCGCCGGAGCACGCGTACATCAACCCCGACAATCTGGAAATCCTGCTGGCGCATTTGAAGTGCGCGGCGTTCGAGCTGCCCATCCGCGACGAGGAGAAGTTCGGGGCGCACAACCTGGGTGACATCTGCCGGTTCCTGGAGGAGGCGGGCTTTCTGCATCACTCGGCGGGCGCGTGGCACTGGACCTCGGACACCTATCCGGCGGATGCCACGAGCCTGCGGTCGGTGACGAGCGATAACTTCGTAGTGGTGGACACGACCAACGAAGCCAACGTGATTGCCGAGGTTTCATTTCCGGCGGCGCTGACGGGCCTGCACGAAAAGGCCATCTACCTGCACGAAGCGCGCATGTACCACGTGGACCGGTTCGACTACGAGCAGCGCAAGGCGTACGTCACTCGCGTGGACTGCGATTACTACACCGACGCCATCGACTATACGCAGGTCAAGGCGCTGGAGGAATTCGGGAGCGAAGACCTGGCGGGGGCGCGCCGCGTGCACGGCGACGTCCGGGTGAACCGGCAGATCGTCGGTTTCAAAAAGATCAAGTTTTACACCATGGAAAACGTTGGCGCGGGAAAGCTCTCGATGCCCGAGCAGGAGATGCACACGACCGCATTCTGGCTGCACTTTCCGGCGGAGTTCCTGGCGCGGCTGGGGGACTTCACGCCCACCGAAAAGCAGAGCGGGATCACGGGCCTGGGCAATGCGCTTCGCACGGTGGCGGCGTTGCTGCTGATGTGCGATCCGCGCGACCTGGGAGTGGCGCTCAGCGAAGAGATCGCGGGCGGTCTGGAGCAGTTCGAGCCGAACCTTTACCTATACGACAACTACCCCGGCGGCATCGGGCAGAGCGGCCCGTTGTTCCGGCTGGCGCCGCGGCTGTTGGGGCAGACCGCGGAACTGCTGGCCGCCTGCGGGTGCGACGCGGGCTGCCCTTCGTGCGTGGGGCCGGTGGGGGAAGTGGGCGAGCGGGGCAAAGAAGTGGCGCGGCGAATTCTGCAACTCCTGATTTGATGTCTGGCGTTGCATCGTCGCCTGAAGGAGTGGTAAGTTCAACAGTGCACAAGGAATACCAGGGCATCACCGCATGGGTGACGGCCCGGGAAGCCTTTTGGATTGCGTTGGAGGCGCTGCGCAGCCACAAGCTGCGGTCGTTCCTGACGCTGCTCGGCGTGGTGATCGCCACTACGACGCTGATCGTAGTGATGTCGATCGTGAACGGCATGAACCTGTACATTGCCGACCACATCGCCAACCTGGGGACCAACACCTTCGTGCTGCACCAGTTCCAATGGGCGCAGGGCTTCGACGAGTTTCTGAAGGCACGCCGCCGCAACAAGCCGATCCGCATGGAGGACTACGAGTTTTTACAGGAGAACCTCCAGGGGTATCAGCACATCGGGGCGTTTACGGAGCTATCTCCCAATCCACCGGCGCGCTACAAGGGCCGCCTGATCGACGAGATCGAGTTGAAAGGGATGACGGCGAGCTTTGCGGACATCGGCCGCGAAAAAGTGGAGTATGGGCGGTACCTCAACGACAGCGACTACCAGCACAACGCGCGGGTCTGCGTGATCGGGTCGGACCTGGTGGAAAAGCTCTTTCCCAGCGTCGATCCGCTGGACAAGGAGGTGTCGCTGGCCGGGCTGCCATTCCGCGTCATCGGCGTGACGGAAAAGATGGGCAGCACTTTCGGACAAAGCCAGGACAACTTCGCCATGGTTCCGTTGTCAACATTTCGCAGCATCTGGGTGGGGCGCCCGGAGCTGCTGGTTTACATCAAGGCTCCGGACGGGCGGCACATGATGGAGCTGCAGGACGAAGTCCGAGCCTTGATGCGGGCCCGCCGGCACGTCCCCTACAACGAAGACGACACATTCGGCATCAATGCGTCGGACACATTGATGAGCGCGTGGCAGAACCTGACGGGCACTATTTTCGCGGTGACCATCGGGTTGGTGGCGGTATTCATGGTGGTGGGCGGAATCGTGATCATGAACATCATGCTGGCCAGCGTGACGGAGCGCACACACGAGATCGGGATCCGCAAGTCGGTGGGAGCGCGGCGGCGCGACATCCTGTGGCAGTTCGTTATCGAGTCGGGAGTGATGGCTGGCATTGGCGGCGTCGCGGGGGTGGGGCTCGCCACGCTCATCGCGCGGCTGGTCAACATGGTCTTTACGGCCTCGGTTCCGCTGAACGCGGTGATCACGGGCGTGGGGCTGTCTACCGGCGTAGGCCTCTTTTTCGGCATTTATCCCGCGACGAAGGCGGCGCGGCTCGAGCCGATCGAGGCGCTGAGGACGGAGAATTGAAGTGAGGCGAGAGTGAGAAGCGCGTAACCATGCAGGCTTACCGGCAACACGTTGGGGAGAATCTGGGGCTGGCGTTGGACACGCTCCGCACGCACAAATTCCGGTCCTTCCTGACGATCCTCGGAGTGGTGATCGGCACCACCACGGTGATCGCGGTGACATCCATCATCGCCGGACTGGACAAGCAACTGGTGGACGTGGCCGAGCAGTTCGGCACCCGCACGCTGTGGGTTTACAAGCTGCAAATGGGCGCTCCACACGCTCTGACGCGCGAGGAGCGGCTGCGCCGGCCGCTCAGCTACGAAGACGCGATGGCCATCAAGGAGCAGAGCCCGGCAACCGCAACCGTGTCGGTGGAACTGTTTCGCGAAATGGGGGATTTCGGCCTGCCGCCGGTCACCGCCCGGTACAAGGGCCAGAACATGGACGACGCCCTCTTCGTGGGCGTCACGGCGGACCACCTGCAGCTGATCAACGCCACGCTGGGCGAGGGCCGCTTCTTCACCGACGGAGAGGACTTGCACCGCCGCGACGTGGCGGTGATCGGCAACGGAGTTCGCGAGAGGTTCTTCGAGCACGCAGACCCCGTGGGCAAGACTATTTTAGTGGACGGCCACAGCCTGGAGGTCATCGGCACGCTCACCAAGTTCAAATCGTTCCTGGGCGACGATCAAAACGACAAGGCCATTCTCATCCCTTACAACAGCTACAAGAAAATTTACCCGGAGGCCAAAGACAACTTCATCTGCGTGCTGGTGGAGCCGGGGAAAATGGAACAGGCCAAAGACGAAGTGACGGAACTGCTCCGCCGCCGCAGGCACGTGAAGCCTTCGGAGCCCGACAACTTCGGCATTTCGAGCGCCGAGTCCTTGATCAGCCAGTTCCGCGAGATCATCAGCACGGTGGCGCTGGTGATGGTGGTGATCTCCTCGATCGGCTTGCTGGTGGGCGGCATCGGAGTCATGAACATCATGCTGGTGTCGGTCACCGAGCGGACGCGAGAGATCGGAGTGCGCAAGGCCATCGGCGCGCGGCGCAGCGATATCACCTGGCAGTTCCTGCTGGAAGCCATGACGCTGACGGCTTCAGGCGGGGTGATCGGGGTGATGCTCGGGTGGCTGCTCAGTTTCGCGATCCGCACTCTCGTCCCCAGCCTGCCATCCACAGTCCCTCTGTGGTCGGTGATCGCAGGGTTCGCCGTGGCTACCAGCATTGGGCTGTTCTTCGGCATGTGGCCGGCTCTGAAGGCGGCGCGACTCGACCCCATCGTGGCGTTGCGGTACGAGTGAGTCAGGCGACGGACCGCGGCTCGGAAACGGGGACGGAGCCGCGGTAAACTGGTTTGGAATCGAATTCAGAGGAGCGTCAATTATGAGCAACTACGGAGCAAAAGAGCTGGCCGCATCTTTCCGCACAGTTCGTAACAACACCATCAAGATCGCAGAAGAGATCCCGGAAGAACACTACGGGTACCGGGTCACGCCCGACACCCGTTCCGTGGCCGAGACGCTGGTGCACATCGCCGTGGGCCCGCGTTTCCAGGAGCAGGTGCATCTCGTGGAGCACCGCAGCACGCTGGAGGGCTTCGACTTCTTCGGCTTCATGGGCAAACAGGTGGCCGAGGAACAGGTGCCACGATCCAAGAGCGAAATTTTGGAGATGCTGCGCACCGAAGGCGAGAAATTCGCCAAGATTCTCGAAGGCCTCCCGGAGGATTTCCTCAGGGAATCCGTGGAGTACCCGGCGGGGATGGTCCCGCCGACCAAATCCCGCTTCGAGATGCTCATGGCCCCAAAGGAGCACGAGATGCACCACCGCGGGCAACTCATGATCGTGGAGCGAATGCTGGGGATCACTCCGCACCTCACACGCCAGATGCAGGAGCGCGTTGCCTCCATGAAAGCCGCCCAGGCCGGCAACTGACGCGCCCGCGTTTCGTGGCGGAGAGCAGTTTGATATGTTGATGGCTGCTGCCGTGATTCACGTTGCTGTTTGCCAGATTCTGTGCATCGACAGCGACCGCGAAGGGAACTTCCGACGCATCGAGTACGCACTGGAGGACGCGAAGAAGGGCGGCGCCGATATCGCCGCTTTTCCCGAGTCGTCGGTTCTCGGCTGGGAGAATCCGGACGCCCACCTGATGGCCGCGCCGATCCCCGGAGCCGACAGCGACCGCGTCGCGGCGCTGGCGAAGAAATTCGGAATGATGATCTCCATCGGGCTCGACGAAAAAGACGGCGACCGGCTGTACGACTCGGCGATCCTGGTGGACAAGAACGGAAAACTGCTCCTGAAATACCGCAAGATCAACGTGCTGGCGCAGTTGATGACGCCGCCGTACTCGATCGGCAGGCCAGAGGATATCCGCGCTGTCGACACGCCTTTTGGCCGCATCGGCGTGGTGATCTGCGCGGACACGTTCATCGACGATTACGCGAGGCGCGTGGCCGAACTCAAGCCCGACCTGATGCTGGTTCCGTACGGGTGGGCCGCCGAGGTGCAGAAGTGGCCGGAGCACGGCAAAGCGCTGGAACAACTGGTGACCAGACGGGCGGGCGAGTGGAAGATCCCGGTGGTCGGCACGGACGTAGTCGGGGAGATGACTCACGGCCCCTGGAAGGGGCAGACCTACGGCGGCGCGAGCGTAGTGGCGTCGGGCAGCGGAAAGACAATCGCGATCCTGCGCGACCGCGACGTGGAAGTGCGGGTGATCGAGTTGAAACCAGGGAGAGTGGAATGAAGGGCGTGGCCGCGCAGCACTACTCGTTAATCGAGCGCGCCACGGCTTCGCCCGCGGCGAGCGCGATCCCACCCAGCAGCCCGGCGCGGTCCCCGAGCAGTGAGCGCTCGATGACCACATCGCCGGGCGGAAACATTCGGACGCGCTCCCTGACGGTGGCGCGGACCGGGTCGATCAGCAGCTCGCCCAAACCGGCCACGCTGCCTCCCAAGACCACCAGGCCGGGATGGAGCGCGGTGACGATGTTGGCGATGCCGATCCCGAGGTAAGTGGCGGCCCGGAGGATGACATCGTGGACGGCAGCATCACCGGCGCGCGCCGCCGCGCCCATCTCTTTCGGAGTGATGGCCGCGACGTTGCCCGCCACCATTTCGTAGAGAAGCGGAGCAAGGCCCGACTGCACGAGCCGGACTGCGGCGCCGACCATCGCCGGACCGCTGGACAGCGTCTCCAGGCATCCGCGGCTTCCACAACCGCACAGAGGACCGTCGGGAATAATGGTCTGGTGACCCAGTTCGCCAGCCGCGCCGAGGGGCCCCAGCCGCAGTTTTCCATCGATGACGATCCCTCCGCCGATGCCCGTTCCGAGGGTGAAGAGCACCATGTCGGCGGCGGAGCGGCCGCGGCCAAAGACGAACTCTCCGAGGGTCGCCATGCGCGCGTCGTTCAGGAGAAAGACCGGGCACCCGATGGCGGCCGAAATCCTGCCGGCCACGGGAATGTCGCGCCACTGCGTAGGCAGGTTGGGCAGGAAGAGCGCAGTGCCCCGCCGGACATCCACGAGTCCGGGCACGCCCATCCCGATTGCCACGGGCTTTCGGCCGGCGCGCGCCGCCACATCGCCAACCAGCCCGATGATCCGCTCGATAACCGCCGCCGGCCCCAGGTGGGACTCGGTGGGGACCTGCGCCTCAGCAGCAATCGCGCCATCACGGCCGGCGACGGCACAGGCGATTTTCGTGCCTCCGAGGTCCACGCTGGCGAAGGTCTCTGTGGCGGGCATACCTCATGCTATATCAGGCGCCATCTCGCCTGGACCGCTCCCTGACGGCCGCGGCTCAGTATCGGAATCGGGAGCGGAGGCGCCCCCCTGGCTGCGAAGACGCTTGCTCTCACCGGCAACGGGGTTTACGATACGAAGCACAGATTATGGATTACAACTACCTTGACATTTCGAAGATGATCGATCATTCGCTGCTCAATCCGGTGATGACCGACCGGGAACTGGACGCCGGCTGCGCGCTCGCCCGCCAGTATGACGTGGCTTCCGCGTGCGTGAAGCCGTATTACGCGAAGAAGTGCGCGGAACTCCTGGCGGGGAGCGCGGTGGCGGCCAGCACGGTCATCGGGTTCCCGCACGGCGGGCACAAGACGGTGGTCAAACTGGCCGAGGCACAACAGGCGCTCGAAGACGGCGCCACCGAACTGGACATGGTGGTGAACATCGGGAAGGTCTTGAGCGAAGACTGGCCGTACGTTCGCCAGGACATCGAGGCGGTCGTCGAGCTGACGCACCGGGCGGGCGGCCTGGTGAAGGTCATATTCGAGAACTTCTATTTGCAGGACAGGCACAAGATCGCGCTGTGCCAGATCTGCGCGGATGTCGGGGCCGACTTCGTCAAGACTTCGACCGGATATGCGGGCGGAGGCGCGACCATGGACGATTTGAGGCTGATGCGCAAGCACTCGCCGGCTTCGGTTCGAATCAAGTCGGCCGGCGGAATCCGAACCCTCGATGCGCTGCTGGAGGTGCGGGCCATCGGCGTATCGAGATCGGGAGCGACGCGGACCGCCGAGATGCTCGACGAGTGCAGGCGCCGGCTGGAAGGAGTAAGTGTATGACGAAGTGGCTGAAACTGCTGGGGCCGGCCCTCATCGCCGGATGGTGCCTGATTCCACACTCGAGCGGAAGTCCGCAGGCCGATTCGGCGGGCGATGCGCCTAGGGAGCTGGTCTTCGTTCCGGTGAAGATCGATGGCCCCGTCCACGACCCCGCCAGGCACACGTTCTGGTTCGGGCCGTTCGCCGAATGCTCGTCGGTTTTGGATATCGACGGTGATGGCAAGCCGGACATCGCCGCCGGCCGAAACTATTACATCGCTCCCAAGTGGACCAAGTACACGGATTATCGGGACGGGGCGGCAACCAACGGACCGGATATCGACGACAACTACGAAGGGACGATGGACGTCAACAACGACGGCCGTGTGGACGTGATCAGCTCCGGATGGATGCTGAAGCAGGGCATTTACTGGTACGAGAATCCGGGCAAGCTGGGGGTGAAGTGGCAGTCTCATCCGATTCACGTTGCGGACGGGCTCGAGGGAATGGTGCGCGGCAACCTGTCGGGACGCAGCGACAAGGACCTGCTGGTGAACTACTACGCGAAGAAGCCGGGGCGCAGCCTGGTGTGGATGGAGCACCTGGACCAGGCTCCGTGGTTCAAAGAACACGTGCTGGGGCCCGAAGGCGTGGGAGTCAGCCACGGCAGCGGCATCGGCGACATCAACGGCGACGGGCGCAACGATGTGGTCACGACTACCGGATGGTTCGAAGCTCCGGCTCACCCCACCGAGGAACCTTGGATCTGGCACCCCGACTACAATTTCCAGGGCGGAGGGGGGGCCGGGCTGCCGATTCTCATCACCGATGTGAACGGCGACGGACTGAACGACATCATCATGGGTTCGGCGCACGGCTACGGGCTGGTGTGGTTCGAGCAAAAAATGGAGGGCGGCAAGCGCAGCTTCGTGCAGCATTGGATCGAGACCGACTATCCGACGTTTCACACCATGGCGCTGGCCGACCTGGATGGGGACGGAAAGCCGGAACTGATCACGGGCAAGCAGTTGCTGGCACATAACGGCGGCGACGTCGGCGCTCTGGAGCCCGTGTTCGTGTTCTATTACAAAATCGACAAAGGGCGTTTCGAACGGCACGTCCTCACCTACAGCTATCTCGAGCCGTATTTCACCGGAGAGAATAGCGGCCCGCCGCCGAATTACGTGATCGGCACGGGCATGCGTCTCAACGTGGCGGACATGGACGGCGATGGAAGGCCGGACATCGTCATTGCCTGCCGGACGGGCCTGTATATCTTCTTCAACAAAGGTTACTCGCCGAAGGCACGCGGGAGAAATCCAATGCCCGACCGCGACAGCTATCCGGGGAATATAAACTGGGAGGCGCCCAAGGGCACGCCGCAGCCGGGCCGCAAAGGACTGCCGCGGTGACTCAGGCGGACGCCTTGCAGTTGAGGAGTGACAAATGAAAGTACCGCTGTATCTATTGACGATGTTTCTCGGGGTAGTGCTCGCCGTTCACCTGGCGATGAACGGCAAAGTGGGCAGTGTGATGAACAACGCCCGCGTGGGTAATGCCCTGTTCTGGTGCATCGGGGCGATGGGCGCCCTGGCAATCGGGTTGACGGGATGGCGCAGCGGAGCGTTGGTTCCGCTCAAGGAAGTGCATCCCGCGTTGCTGACCGCGGGGATTCTGGGCGCGTGCCTGGTATTTGCGATTGCCTGGCTGATTCCGAAGGTTGGAGCAGGGCCAGTCATGATCACTCTGCTGGCCGGCCAGGTTATGGGCGGGTTGCTAATGTCGCACTTTGGCTGGCTCGGTTCGCCGGTCCAGCCCATCACCTTGACGAAGGTCGCCGGTGTTATCACCATGATCGGAGGCGTCGTCCTCGCAACTTACAGTAAGTGAAGACAAGCGGCATGAGAAAACTGAGATTAGGCACGTCAAACGTCGAAGTCAGCGCACTCGGTTTCGGCACGGATCAGATCGGGAGCAAAATCGACCGCCAGGCTTCGTTTCAGTTGATGGATCTCTTCCGGGAGCATGGCGGCACGTTCATCGACACGGGGAACTTCTATTCGGCCTGGGTACCTGGGTGCGTGGGCGGAGAGAGCGAAACCACCATCGGCCTCTGGATGAAGGAGCGGTGCGCTCGCCGGGAGATGGTGATCGCCTCGAAACTCGGGTTCGACTACCCGGGTTGCGCGGGCGGACTCGGCGCCACCGAGATCGAGCGGGAGTGCGAGAAGAGCCTTCGCCGATTGCAGACCGACGCGCTGGATGTCTATTATGCGCATCGCGACGATCCCCAGACTCCGGTGGAGGAGACGATGGAGGCCTTCGATCGCCTGGTCGGGGCCGGCAAGGTACGCGCCATAGGCGCCAGCAACCTGAGAACCTGGCGCATCGCGGAAGCCAATACGGTCAGCCTGCTCAACGGATGGCCACAGTATTCCGCGGTGGAGCAGCGGCACACTTATTTGCGCCCGCGGCACGGCGCCGATTTTGGCCCTCAGATCTGCATCGGCGACGAATTGAAAGACTACTGCGGCTGCCGTTCGATTACGCTGATCGGCTATTCGGTTCTATTGCAGGGGGCGTACACGCGCGCGGACCGGCCGGTGCCCGCGCAGTACGCCGGGCCCGAGGGCGCCGAGCGGCTAATCGTCCTGAAGACCGTGGCGGATGAAATCGGCGCCACCATGAACCAGGTGGTGATCGCGTGGATGCTGCAGAGCGACCCGCCGGCCGTTCCGATCATCGCCGGCAGCCGGCCCGAACAGATACTCGAGAACATCGGTGGAACAAACGTCAGCATCTCCGGCGACCAGATGAAACGGCTCGACAGCGCGGGGAATCCCGACGTCAAAAAGGCGTGGCTGCGCTGAGCAGGTGAGCGGCGCCAATGGTGGGAGTCGATCGAAGATGATATGGTTACAACGAAAGCGAGGTTCAGATCATCCATGAAGATTTCTGCAATGTGGTTAACTGGAATGCTTGCCATTGTGCTGCCGGTAGTGGCGGCGGCCGCGGATGTGAGTGGCAAGTGGAAGGCCGAATTCGCCACACCGGACGGGACGCAGCGCGTGAACACGTTCACTTTCAAAGTCGATGGTGGAACGCTGACGGGCACGGTGGCCGGGGGCCAGGACGAAACCCCGATTCAAAAAGGCAAGATCAGCGGGGACGACATTTCGTTCACGGCGGAGCGCCCCTTTGGGACCTTCACCTATAGCGGTAAGGTCGCCGGGAACGAGATCAAACTCAAGGTGACATTCAACGACCAGAGCTTCGAGATGACTGCGAAACGAGTCACGAATTAGGGCGCGAGATAAGAAGTCAAGGGAGTCATCCGCTTTGAGCCGGGCTAGGCCTTCTTCCAATACTCCATCGTGGGACCGGTGTAGACGCCCTGCCCGATGATGGCCCGGCGCCGCACGTCGGCCAGGTCCCCCTGCGACAGCGCCTTGAACGATTGCGCGGTCCGGATGTTATCTGCCATCTGGCCCTGCGTGCCCGCGCCACAAATGGCCACGTGGATGGGCATGCTCAGCGTGTAGGTCAGGCACTCGCCAGGGCTCAACGCGCGCAGCAGGAAAGCTTTACAGAAGACCTTGATAGCCTGAATGCCAATGCCTTTCTCCACCGCCACTGGCAGCGCCGTCTTCTCGAAGCTCAGATAGGCATGGTCGGCGGCATGCACCGGCATCAGCACGGAGTCCCACTTGTCATAGGCCTTCAGCATCGCGGCGTGAGCCTCCGGGTCGAAGTGGCCGGTGAAACCAATGAAACGGCACTTGCCCGCCTTTTTGGCGGCCTCGAACGCCTCCATGGCGCCACCCGGGCCAAGGATGCGATCGATCTCTTCTCGGGAGCGCACGTCGTGCATCTGCCAGATGTCGAGGTAGTCGGTCTTGAGCGCCTTCAGCGACATGGCGAGCTCCTGCTCGGCTTCCTGGCGGCTGCGTTTGGTGCTCTTGCTGGTGAGGAAGACGTTCTTGCGGACGCCTTGCAGGCCAATTCCGTACGCTTCTTCACTTTTGCCGTTCCAGTAGGAGCGGGCGCAATCGAAATACGTGAGGCCCATGTCGTAAACGCGCCGGATATGGGCCGCCGCTTCGGCAACCGTGGGATGCAGGTCCATGCGCGCACCACCCTGCGCGATGATAGGCACCGTGACGCCGGTCTTGCCATACACCTTCGTCGGGATATCGCCCGCCTTGGGCTTGGGCGGCCGGGCGAAGGCGCCGGTCAGCCCCACTCCAGCGAAGGCAGTTCCTACGAAGACTCTTCGTTTCATAGCGGCAGATCCTCTCTTTGACATGGTACCGAACCATTTGCGTACCGGGGGCGTTTGGAGTACAACTGTACCCATGAATGCCGTTAATCGTCTTCGCCGGAATGAGGGCCGAACTTCGCATCTCCGGATATTGCGCCTGACCTCTATCATCATTGCTGCCCTGTTTGGTCCTGAGCTCTTTGCCCAAGGCATCATGCTGACGGCTGCCGGAACGGAGTGGGTTTTTGCGGCCAATGGCAAGGCTGCCTCCGTTGCGCCGGTCGGTGACGTCAGCGCGGTGACCCTGGACAACGCCGGCAACCTGGTCTTCGCGGACCCGGGTAATGCGGTAGTTCTTCGCGTGAACCCAGATGGCACGATCACGGTGCTTGCCGGCAACGGAATCCAAGGATATTCCGGCGACGGGGGATCGGCAACTCACGCGGCTTTGAACACGCCGGGGGGCGCCGCGTTCGATGCGAAAGGCAACTTGTACATCGCCGATACGGGCAATAACCGGATCCGGATGGTGACTCCCGACGGAATCATCACCACCTTTGCGGGCAACGGAGTGGCGGCCTATCAGGGAGACAACGCATCGGCATTGAGCGCTTCCCTGAGTTCCCCGCTCCGGGTGGCGATCGATGCATCGGGCATCATTTACGTAGACGACTACGGCAACGCCCGGATTCGCCGGATCACCAGTGGCAATATTTCGCTGTGGGCGGGAAACGGGCAGGCCGGCTACAACGGCGACGGCTTCTCCGCCACCAAGGCATCCCTGAGCCAAGTTGAAGGAATGGCACTGGACGCGAACGGGAATCTCTATCTCGCCGAATTCGCGAGTCATCGGGTGCGGAAGATCGACACCAACGGCAACATCAGCACAGTGGCCGGGAACGGAGCCGCAGGGTATTCCGGGGACAACGGCCAAGCGACGAATGCATCCCTAAACAGCCCGGGCGGAGTGGCCCTCGACTCCGCCAACAACATGTACATTTCGGACACGAATAACTTCGTGATCCGGAAGGTCGATGTCAAGGGCGTTATCACGACGTTCGCCGGGAACGGAAAACACAGCTTTTCGGGAGACAACGGCCCCGCGCTGAACGGCGCTTTCAGGGCGGTCTTCGGCCTGGTAGTGGACTCGTCCAACAGCGTCTATGTCGCGGACCGCGATAACTACCGGGTCCGGAAGGTAGATGCTTCCAATGCCATTAGCACGGTTGCCGGCAACGGAACATTTCGATTCTTCGCTAATGGGACGCTTGCCAGGAATGCGTTCCTGTATCAACCGTATGGGATCAGTTTTGACGGTAAGGGCAATCTTCTCGTCGCAGATACTTTGAATAACCAGGTTCGTACGGTTGCCACGACCGGAACCATCGCTACCACTGCCGGCAATGGCGGAAAGGAATACAGCGGTGACGGCGGTCCGGCAACTGCCGCCGGTCTGTACTATCCGATTTCTGCGGTGTCGGATAAGTCGGGTAACATCTACATATCAGACTCGGCCAACAATTGCATCCGGATGATCAGCGGCGGCACCATTACGACGCTGGCCGGCAACTGCAACCTGCCAAACGGGGGTTACGCCGGAGAGAATGTTCCAGCCACCCAGGCATTACTCAACTCTCCCCAGCAGATCGCGCTGGACAACTCGGGAAACCTGTACGTTGCGGACGACGTCAACAACAAGATTCGCAAGATCAACCTCAGCAACGACATCATCACGACGTTCGCGGGCGACGGGCGGGGGACCTACGCCGGCGACGGTGGGCCCGCGGCGAAGGCCAGCCTGAGCAACCCGACCGGACTGGCATTTGACAGCGTCTCCGGTTATTTCTATATTGCCGATGCCGGAAATGCACGGATCCGGCGCATCTCTCAGGATGGCAGCCTGATCACGACCGTGGCCGGCGGCGGAACCCGCGTTGACACGGCGGCCGACTCTTTTCCCGCAACGCAGGCGGCGCTGGGGATTCCCCTCGGCGTGATGGTAGACGGCATTGGGAACGTCTATTTTTCCGACGCGGGAACCAGTCGAGTCCGAAAGGTCTCGACATCCGGCATCATGTCTACCGTGGCAGGGAACGGCACCGCCGCATTCACCGGCGATGGCGGCCTCTCCACGCAAGCTTCTTTAAACTTTCCGTACGGCCTCTCGATGGACACATCGGGGAACCTCTTCATCGCGGATGGTTACAACGATCGTATTCGCGAGGTCCTGGCGACGCCTCCGTCGCTACAGACTTCGCCGGCAACCTTGTCTTTTTCCGGGCAGAGCGGCGGGGGCCTGACCGACCCTCAAAGCGTCAACGTCTCCAGCTCGTTTTCGGGCTTGGCTTACAAAGCAACGGCGGCCACCACGAGCGGCGGCGCCTGGCTGAAGCTGGGAACGGCCGATGGAGCGGCACCCGCGGCCCTGCAGGTCACGGCCGATCCCTCGGGCCTCAATGCCGGAACCTATCAAGGCACTATAACGATTGCGTCGCCAAATGCAGGTGTAAGCCAGACGGTTTCGGTGAGCTTCACAGTGGCGCAAACCAATCCCGCGGTGCTTGGCGTGGGAGCGCAGACACTCGCCTTCGCCTTCACGCAAGGGGGAACCGCTTCGTTACAGACACTCGCAGTGACGAACACCGGCGGAGGGACGCTGTCCTTCTCGGTGTCAGCGTCGACGCCGATTGGCAATTGGCTCAGTGTGACGCCATCGGCGGGCAGTGCCACATCAGTACAGTCCGGGTCTGTTACCGTGCAGGCAGATCCGACCGGTCTCGATCCCGGCACATACCAGGGGGTTTTGAGCGTTGCGAGCGCCGCGGGCAGCGCCAACATTACGGTGTCGATGACCATCAACGGCCTGAATCAGAAGATTCTTCTCTCTCAAAAGGGACTGAAGTTCACAGCCGTGTCCAAAGGTGCTGTCCCGCTGCATCAGCAATTCGCAGTTATTAATACGGGGCAGGGGACTCTGAACTGGACCGCGACCGCTACTCCTTTATCCGGGGGTAACTGGCTTTCCATAAGTCCGGGCAGCGGGACGTCGAGCGCGGGTGACCCCAACCCTCCGGTGATCGACGTCTCGATCGATCCGACAAACCTCGACCAGGGAGACTATTACGCGCAGATCCAGGCAACGTCGGGAACCGCCGGCAATTCACCGCAGACCGTCACCTGCATCGCGCACATCCTGGCGCCGGGCTCCGATCCAGGTCCGGATGTACAGCCCTCGGGTCTGATCTTTACCGGGGTTTCGGGCTCGAACCCGAGTTCGCAGGACATTACGGTTTCCTATCTGGCCGGGGCGAACGCTTACCAGTCGGCGGTGGTTACGGATGACGGGGGGGGCTGGCTGAAGAACGCGCCCACCAGCGCTTCGCTGCTGCCGGGCCAGCCGGCCCAAGTGGTGGTGTATCCCGATTTCACGACGCTGGCTCCGGGAGTCTATCACGGAACCATCACATTTCTTTTCAACAACAACGTGGCGAGCACGGTTGACGTCATCGCGGTGATCGCGGGGGGCTCCGGAAGTTCCGCCCTCACCACGGCGAACGCGCTGCGACCCGCGGTGGCAATCGCGGATTCCCAAGCCCTGCCGGTGGAAGCTCCGGCCCTTCGGCCGCAGTCTTCTGAAGGCGCCACTCCAGTGACACGGCCGGCGAAGGCGGACGGCGTGCGCGTGGGATCCAACAAAGGTGTGGTGTTGCCGCACCGCAATTCGTATGGAACTGCCGGATGGCCGATGCCACAGTTCTCGAACCTCGTACTGGGGCCGCTGGCCGGAGGCGTCGCGGCTACAGGCCGCGCGGTCCAACAGGCGGTGCAGCCGGCGGGAGGGGCAGGCTGCACACCGTCAAGCACTCTGAGCGTTCAGGTGACCAAGCCGCAGGCCACATTCACCGCCGCTGTGTTGGACTGGGTCAATCTGGAAGTGCTGGCGACGGACTCCTGCGGGAGTCCCGTCGTGCTTGCCCCCGGTATTTCCGTAACCGCGACCGCCGCTTTTTCCTCCGGTGGCAAGGCATACGACAGTCAGCTCTCCCTTTCCGCGACAGGCAGCGGCACATGGGGGGCAACCTGGCAGCCCAAGACAGCGACATCATCACCCGTTACGATCACGATCATCGTTTTCCAGAACAAACTTGCCGGTGGCACCACGCTGACCTGCACGTTAGGATCGAAGACACTCACGCCGCTGTTCACCGGCGTACGCAATGCCGCCAGCGGCGAGACGACCTTTGTTGCTCCTGGCGGCGTGGTATCCATCTACGGACAACAGCTTGCCGACACTACGGGCACAGTGGATGGTCCGCCATTCCCCACGGAACTGAACGGCACACAGGTGTTGCTGGCGGGCCAGCCGCTCCCACTGCACTTTGTTGGAGGCGGGCAGATCAATGCCCAACTTCCATACGATCTGTCCGTAGATGCTATACAGCAGTTATGGGTGCAGAGAGGAGTAACTTTGTCGCTTCCGGAAGACATCGTGGTTGCAGCCGCTCAGCCCGCAGTCTACACCCAAGACTTGAGCGGGACGGGCGCCGGCTCCATCGCGCATGGAAGTGACGGCTCGCTGATAACCCCGTCGTCGCCGGCCAAAGTTGGGGAGGTCGTAGTAATCTACTGCAACGGCCTGGGACCGGTAGATCCGCCGGTGGAGCCCGGAACGGCCGCACCCGTGGCTGGACCGCTGTCATCTACCACGAATCCGGTCACGGTGATCATCGGAAACCTGCCGGCGACCGTCTTGTTTGCGGGACTATCGCCCGGAACCGCGGACCTGTACCAGGTAAACGTCACCGTGCCCAACGGGGTGCCCTTAGGCGACCAGGTCGGTGTCGTTGTCTCAGTCTTGAATCACAGCAGTCCGACAGTAACGATGGCTGTCCATTAGGCCCAAACTTAGTCGTGAACGGTTAGGGGGGAGGCGCCGGCAAGAGGCGTCATCCCGGAGAGGAAGATATCATGTTCCAGAGCAGTCTCAGGTGGCGGCGGGTTGTAACGGGGTTCGCCCTCTCAGGTTTGGTTGGGTGCGGGGGCCTGGCATTTGCCACTCGATATTCTCCGCAGCGAGTCCTTCTGCCAATGGCGCAGGCCTCGCCGAACAAGCCCGCCTCGCCGGCGCAGATCTCGCGAGATTACGGCCAGTTACCGCTCATTTTTGAAAAGAACGAGGGTCAAACCGATTCGCAAGTCCAGTTTGTGTCCCGGGCCGGCGGCGCCACCGTGTATTTGACTGGCAGCGAGACGGTGATGGCACTTTACCGGCCTGGCCCATCGACTTCCTCAGATGCCGGAGTACCGAAAAACCGGCTGGCCTCCGGGCGCCGCATGACTGAAGGCTGGCAGCAGTCCGTGGTGCGAATGAAGTTTCCGAGAAGCAATCCGGCCCCACGCGCGGAAGGCCTGGAGCGCCTTCCAGGGATCAGTAACTACTTCATCGGCGCCGATCCAGCCAAATGGCACACTAACATCCCGCAGTACGCCAAGGTGCGCTACCACGACGTTTATGCGGGCATCGACATGGTCTACTACGGCGACGGGCGCAACCTGGAATACGACTTCGTAGTGGCTCCGGGCGCCGATCCGAACGCCATCCGGCTGGCCTTTGAGGGAGTCGACCGGTTGTATGTCGCGGTCAACGGCGACCTGACGCTGAAGGTGGGGGAAGGAGAGTTGCGGCTGCGGAAGCCAATGGTATACCAAGCGCTGAATGGGAAGCGAGTGGAGGTTGCCGGCAGCTACCAGGTCCTTCCCGGACGACAGGTTCGATTCGCGCTGGCGGGGTACAACCCGGGCAGCAGCCTCACGATCGATCCGGTCCTGGTTTACGCCACTTACCTCGGCGGCAGCGCCAAGGATGCGGCCCTGGGCATCGCGGTTGACGGCTCCGGCAGCGCCTATTTGGTCGGCGGCACTCAATCCCTCGACTTCCGGACCGTTGCCGGGTCCTATCGAACGACAAAACCAACGTCCAGTAATAATGTGAACACCTTCGTTTCGAAGATGAACAGCGCCGGCACCCAGCTTTTGTACTCCACATACCTCGGCGGCTCCGGCAGCGACCAAAGCCAGGGAATCGCGGTCGACAGTTCCGGAAACGCGTGTGTCACCGGATTCACCAACTCTTCGAACTTTCCAACAGTTGCGGCCATACAGGCTCAGCGCAACGGACCCGACGACGCCTTCATCACCAAGCTCAATAGCGCCGGATCGGCGCTGCTTTTCTCGACTTATCTCGGTGGCTCAACCTCGACCGCCAAAAAGGATAGCGACCCCTACCAGGACGGCGGCCTGGGCATCGCGGTCGACGCGAACAACAACATCTATGTATTGGGCGAGACCGCCTCGACGGACTTTCCAGTGACGGCGGGCGTTTATCAGAGTGTTCTAAACGGCTCTCACAACTTCTTTGTCACGAAACTAAACTCCACGGGATCAGCCAAGGTATATGCCACGTATCTGGGCGGCGAGGGTTACGACACGATTGCAGCCAGGATCAAGGTGGATAGCAACACCGGTGAGGTATATCTTACCGGTTATTCCACCTCGCAGCATTATCCAACGACAACCGGGGCTTACCAGCGCCAGTCGGGGGGCGGGCAGGATGTGGTAATCACCAAGCTCAACAGCACCGCCACGAGTCTCGACTACTCGACATACCTGGGCGGCAGCGGTGACGAGGGGTCTCAAGCTATCAGCGACGCCGACCCGGTGTATGGACCGGACATCGCACTCGCTGTGGACGGATCCGGAGACGTTTTCGTCGCGGGACAGAGCAGCTCCACTAATTTTCCGGTGACGAATCAGTCTCACAACAAGACCGGCGTCACGATCTTCGGCGATCTCAACGGCACAGCGAATGGGGGTGGCTATGCCGTCGGCGCCCTCCAAGGGAATAGCTATGTCGATGCCGCCGCTTTCACGACGGGCGCGCAGAGCTACACGATGAATCAGATTCAGGCACTCTTGTCGTTCTCGAGCGGTACGAATGACATGACCATTCAGCTGTGCAACGACTCGGGAGGAATTCCGGGATCGGTGATCGAGTCATGGGATCTGAACAACGTATTAGGAACCTCTGCTGCAGTCGTGACGATGAATTCTGCCACTCATCCGATACTTTCGGCGGGAAAGCAGTACTGGATAACCGCAGGCATGGTGAATTCCGCATCGACCGGTGTCTGGTATTTCAATAGTTCGCGGCAGGGCCTGGCCACAACTAGCGTGAACGGCGGTTCATTCAGTCCAGCTGCTTCCACAACCTCGGGTTTTTATGCATTCTCGGTCAGTACGCAGGGAAGCAACTTTTTTGTTACCAAGTTGAATCCGGCGGGCAGCAGCCTGCTGTTTTCGACCTTCTTCGGCGGCAGTGGTTTCGATTACGTGCACGGCATGGCCACCGATAGCACAGGGGATGTTTACATCACGGGAGGTACAACCTCCACCGACTTTCCGTTGGCAAACGCCGAGCAGGCGCAGAATGCAGGCGGTTATGACGCGTTTGTCGTCAAGTTGAGTCCAGATGGCCAAACATTGCTGTTTTCGACCTACTTCGGCGGCAGCGGCAACGATGATGCGGGGGATATCGCAGTAGGCCCGGCGGATGGGCGGATCTATATTTCGGGCAATGCGTCGCTGTCCGTCAATTTCCCGAGCTCGAAGACAGCTAGCCCTTTTCCTTTCGGTGGAGGGGCCGGGGACGCCTTCGTGGCAAAACTGGCTCAGGCCGACCTGAAGCTCTCGCTGAGCGTCAGCGCAACGGGGTCAGTCGCCAACTTCAGGGAGGCGGCGGCCGGGACGAACGGATGGCAGCGGGCGGCTGATGTCGTGGTCAAAGGGGGTGGCACCGTCGTAATCCCAGGTCAAACCACCAACAACGGATCCGATGGCGCCGACAACACCAAGACCACGGTCAAGGCCGTGCCACCGGGCTGTGTTACGCTCGGGACCAATTGCACATCGACCAATCCCGCGGTTCCCGTAACGTGCACGTCGGATGGCCAGGGCGGCGTCGTAGCCAGTGCGCCGAGCCTGAGTCCCGGTCAGACCGCGGGGTTCAATATGCCCGGACAAGCGAGCTCGAACAGCGGCACGTGCACCGTCACTGGCAATACACTATCCGACACGGACGATGCCAACACTGGTGACAACAGCAGTTCCGCCTCGTTCACCGTTGGCATTCCGGTAACTGTGGATACCGTCCCTCCGGGGATTATCCAGGTGGCAGAGAGCGGGGGGCAGTCCTTCCCTACTCCTCATACCTTTGGCTGGACTGCCGGCAGCCAGCACACGATCGTGGTTCCTCAAACGAGCCAATCTTCCGACGGCAAGACGCAATACGTATTTGTTTCGTGGGAAGACAACAGCACATCCGCCAGCCGAACGGTGACGGCACCTTCCTCGGCCACCAATTATACGGCGACTTATCGAATTCAGTATCTGCTGCATACCACTGTATCGCCGGCGGGATCCGGAGCGGTAAGCTCCACGCAGCCGGCCGGCTTCCTGAATGCCGGGACATCCGTTACGCTGACCGCCGTGCCGAACGCCGGGAACCAGTTCTTCTCCTGGGCCGGCGCATCCGGCGGGCCCACCAATCCCCTGACAATCACCATGACGGCGCCGGTGGATATCACGGCGTATTTTACGGCGTCCGCGGTTCCTGTCAGTATGTCGCCGGCTTCAGGCACGGGCACAACCCAGACCTTCACCGCGACCTTTTCAGACCCGGCCGGGTTCCAGGACATAGGCGTGGCGGACATACTGATCAACAACTTTATCGACGGGCGGGTTGCGTGCTATCTCGCGTACGTGCCGGCGGCCAATACGCTGTACCTGGTGGACGACGGCGGACACGCGGGCGGGCCATTTGCGGGCCAGATCACGCTGAACGGGTCAGCCACAGCCATGCAGAACAGCCAATGCCAGGTGAATGGAACGGGTTCCTCCGCGGTGGGCAGCGGCAATACGCTTACGCTGACGCTGAACATCACGTTCAAGAGTCCGTTTGGAGGGAACCAGATATTCTACCTGGGGGTGGTCACCGCGGCAGGCAATAGTTCCGGCTGGTGTCCGCTCGGAGTTTGGCAGGTACCGGGCGCGGCACCGGGACAGATCACCGTGTCGAGCGCTTCACCAGGACGCGGGTCGGGCAGGAGCGCCGCTTACACCTTGACGTTTACAGACACCAAAGGTGCGGCGGATATGGGGATCGTGAACCTTCTGATGAACAACGCCATCGACGGGCGGCAGGCCTGTTACCTGGCCTACAGACTGCAGGACAACACGCTGTTCCTGGTGGACGACAAGGGGGACGCGGGGGGACCGTTTGCGGGGACAACAGCGCTCGGAGCCGGTATCATCACCAACAGCCAATGCAGCGTTTCCGGATCGGCAGTGCAGAGCGGGAACACGTTGACGCTGAATCTGAACCTTTCGTTCCAGCCGGGGTTTATCGGCAATCGTGTGATCTACCTGGCGGGGCGGGACACGGCCGACGGACATAACACGGGCTGGCAGGCGCTGGCGACCTGGACGGTGCAGTAGCTATTTCGGCGGATTGTCCAGCACGCACCGGAAGCCGGTGTTATTGTCCCTGTCATTGTGGAAGGCGCGGTAGGAGAGTCGTAACTCGTTTTCCTGGCTGTGAAAGGAGCCGCCGCGCTTGACGCGATCCTTGCCGGTGGGAGGACCGGTGGGATCGGCTTCGGGGGACTTGGCGTAGTAACCGGGATCATACCAGTCGCTGCACCACTCCCACACGTTACCCGACATGTCATAGAGCTTCCAGGCGTTCGGGTCGAATTTGCGGACGGGCGATACATCCTCCCAGATATCGTGACCGCCGGTTCCAAAGTAGTTGGCTTTGTCGTGGCTCAAAGCGTCTCCCCACGCCAACTTGCCTCCCTCCACACCGGCGCGCGCGGCCCGCTCCCATTCCGCCTCGGTGGGCAGCCGTCCGCCAGCCCACTTGCAGAAGGCGGCGGCATCCTGCTGAGTGACTTCCACCATGGGCTGGCTCTCGTTGTTCCACCCCATTCTGTAATTCTGCGGCGCCTTGGGCATTTTCACGCCCTTGTTCATACTGACGTAAGTCTTGTAAGTGGCGATTTCCACTTCCGTACGGCCCATCCAATACCCTTTACTGATGGTGACTTTGTGCCGAGGGCTCTCATCCGGCCGGCATTTCGAATCGCCCGGAACGCAGCCCATCTGAAAAGTGCCCGGGGGAATCCAGACATATTCCTGCTTATCCATGGAGTTGGAGCTGATATCGCCCGCCGGAAGAGCAGCGACCTCCTTCTTGGGCACGCCGGTGAGATAGAATGGCCGGGACAGCAATGAGTTGACGACCGGGACCTGCGCCTCATCGGTGTTCTGGCTCACGGCCAGGCGGACCTGCTGGAACAGATCTTCCGGCGTGAGACCGGGGTCTCTCAGCCTGTCCGCAAGCGCCTGAGTGAACCGGTCGATGGGACGCTGACCCGGTTTCACCTGAAACTTCCCGACGGAGGCCGAAAGAGCGAGGAGCGTGCCCGACGAGAAGCTGTACGCCGTGGTCAGACCTTGATCCAGGAACAACCGATTGGTGACAGCGGGATTCTCGCGGGCGGCGTCGAGAATCAGAAGGCGCGACTCAGTCCCCCGGTCTTTCAGTTGGCCTTCGACAAAGCCGAGCGAATATGCCTGGGTGTCGAGATCACCCTTCTCCGCGGAGAAATCGATGGGTATCAGATAATTGTCCCGGTCCCTCTGAACGGCGTTGCCGGAGAAATAAACCAGGGCGACATCGCCTTTCTGGAGCGAGCTCTGGAATTTTTCGACGGCTGCGGCAAGGCCCCGATAGTCGACGTCCAGAGCCACGGTCACACCGTAGTGCAGGGCGTCGAGAGAGTCCGCAAGAGCCTGCACATTCGCCTTGGAGGTTGGACAGGGAGACAGGCTGCGGTAAGCCGCTTCCCCAATCAACAGAGCCTTGACTTTGGACGGTTCCACCGCCTGTTGGCTCAGACTCGCGCGAAAGCCAATCAGCAAGAGACAGATTGCAGTGCCGGCGCCAATCCTGGACATGTACCAATCCTAACGCCTTTTCCAATGGAAACGAATCTGCGTTACCTGCCCGGCGGAATCGTTGCGGAGCACAATCCGGTAACCGTTATCCGCTCTAGGCGTATCAATCAGGGAAACGTCGCCAGGCGCCACTTGAGAAATGTCGGCGGGAAACTTGGGAATTGCGGCACTGGATTGGCCACCGGCCGAAACGAAAGTGCCTTGGAGCACGATCGAGCAGCCCTTCTGCAACGTGCCAGACCAGGAGAAGTCCCGGTCCGGTGTACCGCTATATGCAGGCGGCGTATTGTCGGGTGCCAGGGCCGGCACCGGCGGGCACTCGGGGGCCTTGGGCTTCTCCAGTTCGCGGATGGCGGCCTCCAAACTGTCCCAACGCGGATCTGAAGGATACATTTTGCGGGCAGCGGCCAGGTTCTGCCGCGCCTGCGCGGCATTGCCGGCGCCGATCTCCGACTGAATTCGGGCTGCCAATTGGTTGACCAGTTGTTTCTGCGCGTCCTCGCTCACGCGGCGGGCATCGTCTCTTAATTCGGTATTGGAAAGGCGGCGGGCCTTGTCCTCGGCGTCCTGGAATTTGCCGGACTGGAGATCGGCCCTCGCCGAAGCCAGGAGTTTCTCATTCTCGGCGTGAATCCTGATGCGGTCGGCCAGGCTGGTGAATTCGGGCTGATTCCGCAATGCCACGGGAACCTGACCCAGCTCGCGTGCGGCACCGTTCCAATCTCCGCGATCCACCAGGCCGCCGATACGGGAAGCGAGCACGAGCGGGTCCGGACCGGCGCTTTTGGCGCCTCCGGCCGCGGCGGTTGGGCCCCGCGCACCGGCCGGACTCGTAGCGCCGGTGGCTGCCGCCTTGCCCGGCACAGCCGTTCCGCCGGCCGCGGCCGTCCCGCCGGCGGTCTCTACAGCACCCGTCGCGCCCGTTGCAGCGGTCGCACCGGTCGCGCCGGCCGGGCCGGTGGTAGTCACGCCCGTTTCCTTGGCTGCACGCCCACTTTCAACAGGGGGAGTTCCTTTATGGAGTAATGCGTAAATGCCGCCGACACTCGCCAGGATCAGCACAGCCAGGCCCGACACCCATGCGGGACGCCGCCAAAAGGGTTGTGGTGGCGGAGCCGTAATGTCCGGCGCCGGAACCGGCGGGCTCTCCGGAACAACCGTGGCAGCCGGCAGAGCCTCCAGGGTGCTCCGCGCCCATTCGCGCAAGCGGCGCACTTCCGGCGAGTCCTCCACCTTCAGCAACTGGGTCGTCTCGTCCCACACGGTCCGGGCATCTCCGGCGTTCTGCCGCTCCTTCAGGTGCAGGACCGCCTTCTGGCGCTCCGCCGCCGCGGAGATCTCCGCCAGGTCGTGCTGCAAGTCCGGCTGACTGCCATAGCGCGCGACCAGATCCTGCAGCAGGCGGATGGCGGCGTCGAACTGCTGCTCCTTGCTCAACGATTTTGCCCGCTTGCGCCCTTCGCGGACCGCCGCTTCCGCCTCCGCGGCAAGCCGCTTGGCCCGCGCCTCGCCCAGCAGAGAATTCGCCTCGGCATCGGCCGGATCGCTCGCCACCACGGGGCTCAACAGCCGCTCCGCGTCCTCGAAGCGTCCCTTCTTCAGCGCGGCGCGGGCGTCGTCCACCATGCGGTCTCGCGACTTGACGCGTTCCATCCGCGCGCGCAGCTCGGTAAGGCGTGGAGCACCCGGTGCGGCGGCCGCGGCGGCTGATATCAATTTCTCGGCATTGGCCCAGTCTTTGCGCACGATCGCCTGTTCCAGCATGGACACCGCCTGCTCGGCTTCCGCACGCCGGCGCTCCGAGTCGAGGCTCGTGCGCAGGGAAGCGAGAGATGGCTCGTCCGGATACCTCTGGCTCATCTCATCGAGCGCCAGCGCCGCGCCGCGCCAGTCCTGCAGGTCAAAGGCCTGCTTAAACAAGGAGGTCAGGCGCGCGATTTCGCCCTCGCGGCGGCCGCGGTCGAGTTCCTGCTGAATTCTGCCCAGGCGCTGTGTGAGCTCGGGGGCTCCAGGAAACTGCGCCAGGGCGGCCTGGCAGGCACCGAGCGCCGCCTGCCAGTTGCGTTGGTTCTCCAATTGTCGGACGCGCTCCACCGCCTCGGCGACCTGCCGCCGGCGTTCGACGTTCCGAAGAGCTTCCTCGACCTCCTTCCGCAGAAACAGGAACGACGGCTCGGAACCGAACTGCCCAGCGTGTTGTTGGAGCAGCCGCTGGGCATCGTCGAAGCGATTCTGCTCCACCGCGGACCGGATCTCGGTGGCTGCCCGCGCGACGGCCTCGCCGCGCTGAAACGACTCCCACTCGGTCTTTGCCTGGTCCCACAAGCGAAGCAGGGCGGGTTCTTCCGGCTGGCGTTCCAGTTCGGTTTCCAGGGCCTGGATGGCTTCGCGGAAGCGCTGGCCGCGCAGAAGCTGGGTGGCGGACCGGATCGCCGCCGCCAGGCGCTGTTCCTTGTCCCACTGCTGTCGCTCTTCGGAGACGGCCTCCAGGGCCTCCGCCAGCCGCGGATCGCCCGGATTGTTTTCGAGCTCGCGCTCGAGCACGGCAATGGCCCCGGGGAAATCGTGCGCCTGGGCGAAGCCCCGCGCCTGCCTGCACGCCTGGTCGATGGCGCGATTGGTCCGCTGCTGGTCGGCCAGGCGCTGCGCCTCGCGGAGGAGCTCTTCGATTGCGGGATTGCGAGGGTCCTCGGCGGCGGCCTGTTTGAGAACCATCACCGCCGAATCGTAGCGTCCTTCGGAGATCCTGGCTTGCGCGGACGCCATCGCCTGCTTCATTCGCTCCGCTTTGCGGTGCGCATTCCATTCGGCGTCCAGATGCACGCGCGCGCCCAGCAGGACGGAGTTGCCGCTGAAATCGCGCAGAGCGGCGTCCAGGGCGTGACGTGCTTCTTCGAACCGGGCTTCCCCGATCATCGATTCGGTCCGGCGAACGATCTCGCCCACCTTCTGGCGGGTCTCCGCCTCCTCGCGAAGCCGGCCAGCCTCGATTACCAGAAACGAGATCTCGGAATCGTCAGGGTAGGAAGCGCCCAGGCGCCGCAGGATTTCTTCCGCCTCGGCAAAACGATGTTCGGAGCGGAGGGAGGCGGCTTCGGCAGTGGCTTTCTGGATGTCCGCCGCCCTTTGCAGCATCCGCACCTGCTGGCGGGTGTCGGACAGAAGGGCTGCCAGATCGCGGTCCTCGGGAAACTCCGCGGATAGGGATTCGAGCCGGGGCAGCGCGTCCGCAAACCGCGATTCCCTCAGGATCCCCTGCAGAGCACGCTTTTCCGAGCGGAGCCGATCCCGGCGAACACGCTCGGCTTTCTGCTCGCCGATGTGAGCAAGCAACGCGGCGACCTGGCCGGAAGGATCCGAGACATCCTGCAGGTTGGTCAGTTTTTCGATGGCGGAATCGTAATCCTCCACGGCGGCGAGCCTGCGCGCGTCCTCCAGCGCCGACTTGAGGCGGCGCTCGTTATCCCGGCGCTCGATGGCTTTACGGATGGTGTCGGCCAACTCCGCGGCCTTGGGATTCCCGGCGTCCAAGCCAAGCGCCTCGGAAGCGAGCCGGCCGGCCAGAGTGAGATTCTGCTTCTGGAGCTCGCGGTTGGCGTCGCTTAACAGACGCGCCGTCTGCCGCGCCACATCCCACTGCTGGCGGGCAATCCTCAGCCTCTCGCCGATATCGGCAGCGCCAGGATCGAGCCTCGCTGCTTGTTCCAGAGACTCGACGGCCTCGGGGAACATGCGCTGTGCGATGGCGGTCTCCGCGGTCTTCAGCAGGCTGTCGATCTTAGGACGGATCGACCGCCGATGGACCGACTGCTGGATGCGTTCCCGCAGCTCCCAGACGTCGGGGTTGCTGGAATCGAGATCGACGGCCTCCCGGATGGCGGTTTGAGCCTGGGGAATCTGGTCCGAATCGAACAGCTCCCTGGCTCGCGCGGCCAACTCCGCGGCCCTGGCCCTCTGGAGGTCCAGGAGAGGCGGGCGCATGTCCAGCAACAGGTCGTCAATGGATTGGTAGCGGAGGTCGCGGCTCCTCTCCAAGGCACGGACAACGATCTGCTCCAAGGTGCGGGGGCAGCTCGGCACCAGATCGCACAGGGGAGTGGGGTTCCCTTCCCGGATCCTGGAGATGAATGCGGCTGCATTGGGCGCTTCGAATGGGTGGACACCCGCGACCAGCTCGTAGAAGATCACACCGTAAGCGAAAATGTCGCTCAGGGAATCGGCGTCCAGCCCCTCGAACTGCTCGGGCGACATGTATCGGATGGTTCCCACCATGTACCCGGTTTGAGTGAGGCGCGTGGCATCGTCGCGCGCGAACCGCGCGATGCCGAAATCCATGATCTTCACCACCCCGTTGGGCTGGACCATGATGTTGGCGGGTTTTACGTCCCGATGAACGATTCCGTTGGCATGGGCGCATTGCAGGCCCCGGCCGACCTGCTCCATGATGCGCACTTTGTCGAGCACGGTGAGCGGCTGGCTGGCGGAGATGATGTCCTGCAGATCGGAGCCCTCCAGGTACTCCATCGCGATGTACGGCTGCCCTTCGTGAGTCCCGGAATCATAGATGATGACGATATTCTCGTGATGGAGATTGCCGGTGGCCGTGGCTTCGTTCTGAAAACGGGCGATCATGTCCGGAGTGCCGTGGGTCTTCAACACCTTGATGGCTACCGGACGGCCCACCGTGTAATCCCACGCTTTATACACGCACCCGAAGCCCCCCTCCTTGATGGCGGAGCGGACCTCGTACTTTCCGATCCTGAATGGCGCGAGATCGGGCATGAGATGCTTACCGAAAGAATTATAGCTGACCCGACCGTGCGGAGCAGCACGAAATTCCCGGGCACCGCATCCAGGCTCGTCCCAGGGCGAACCTGACCGGCCGGCGCGCCATCTCCTGTCCCCTGGTACCCGATGGGCGGATCGATCTTGCACTTATACGCGATGAAGGAGTACACTTGTTTGATTTCAAAGGAGGCAGTTTTCGTCGATGAAGGGACTACGACTGTTGGCGTTGGGTTTTGTTTCCGTGTGCTCCATGCTCCTTGCCCAGGACGTTCCGGTGGTCGACCGGGGCACCACGGAGCTGGCCGGGTTTGTCGGCGGCAGCTATGGAATTGACCAGTTTCGCGCCATGGGCGGAGGCAATGTCGGCTACTCCGTGACCCGCAACTTGATGCCGTATGGCGAGTTCACGTATTTTCCTGGCGTCGGCAGGTACGCGCAAGGTCCTACCCTGCCCAGCATTGGCACCGTCCAGTACGAGTATCCCGTTCGCCTAGCAGATATTCATGTCGGCGTTCACTATCGGATTCCCTTGGGGGAACACAACAAGTTTGTGCCATACGTCGCCGCTGGTGTTGGCGTGATCCACACTTTTACGGTGAACAACCTGGTCGCCTCGGTGACGCTGAGCGATGGGCAGACGATCTCTTCGGGCCCCATTAACGATGCGGCCAAGAGCGAGGCCGCCGGGAATTTCGGCGGCGGCTTTCGCATTTATTTCGACCAAAAATTCGGCATGCGGATCGAAGCGAAAGCCTACAAAGCGCAGGACGAGCGGGTTTTCGGCAAAGTGACTGTCGGCTTCTTCTACCAGATTCGGCCGAAGATCTGACGCCCTACTGCACCGCGACAAGGCCGGTAGGGAACACCGCCGACCGGCAGGCGGTCGGAGCTGACAGTATGGCTCGAACAGGCGCGCCGGGCGGAATTACGAATCCGGAGCGCCAGGCTCCGATCCGAACGTGACCTGTCCCATCCGGAGTACCCGCTCGACCGTCTCTAGGAGCCGCGCAACGGAGAACGGCTTGGTAATCGCAGCTTGGGCCCCTAACGCAAGAGCCGTCTTGAGATACTCTCCGCTCAGGACCCCGGAGACCGCGATGATCGGCAGCGATGGCGATGACATGCGCAAAGCCAGGATTGTCTCCAGCCCTTTTTGCTCCGGCAGGAAGAGGTCCGTGATGAGCAGGTCGACACTCTGACGGCTGACAATCGACAGAGCATCTTTTCCGCTTCCGGCAACCAAAGACTCAAAGCCGGCATCGCTGAGGACCCGGCTCGCGAACCGGGCCACCTCCGGATCGTCATCGACAATCAGAATCCGCTGGCACTTCCGTTTCCGCAGGACCTCGCGCACTCTCAGTCCGAGTGCATCGCCGGTGAACGGCTTTTGCAGAAACTCGATTCCGGGCTCGAGCGCTCCTTCCGCGATCGTGAAGTTCCGCGGGTAACCGGAAACGTATAAGACTGCCAATCCAGGACGAGTAGCGCTCAACTGCCGGGCGACATCCTGGCCCGTAGAATCCGGTAAGACAACATCCGTGACCAGGAGATCGATACGGTCGGCGGACTCCTGAAACACTCCGACAGCCTCATCCCCACCGCTTGCCTCGAGCACCGTGTAACCGAGATTTCGAAGTGCCGCGCAGGCAAATTGGCGCACCTCGACGCTGTCTTCCACGACGAGAATAGTCTCGGGTCCGCCCGCTGGGACCGCTCTCTGAGGAACTTTCACCTGCTCCCTCTCTCCATCGACGCAGGGCAGATAGATCTTGATGCTGGTTCCTCTTCCCTTTTCGCTGTAAACCGAGATCCAGCCGCCGCTTTGCCTGACGATCCCATAGACTGTCGCGAGACCAAGGCCAGTGCCTGCGCCCGCCGGCTTGGTCGTATAGAACGGCTCGAACATGTGCTCTTGCGTCGCATCATCCATACCGACGCCGGTGTCGGTGATGGTGAGCAGGATGTAGCTTCCCGGCGGCATTTTCAGTTGGCGCTCCGAGAGGGAAGTACCCAGCTTCACATTGGTTGTTTCGATCCGCAGCCTTCCGCCTTGCGGCATGGCGTCACTGGCGTTGACTACGAGATTCATGAGCGCCTGCTGGATCGAGCCGGCGTCGGCAAGCACCATTCCCAACATCGGCTCCAGCTCCGTCGTCAATCGTATGTTTTGGGGCAGGAGTCTCTGCATGAGCCGGCTCAACTCGGCGACTATATCGTTCACGTTGAGGACCTTTGGCTCCGCCGCCTGGTGGCGGCTGAACGAGAGCAGCCGTCCGACGAGGGCCGCGGCCCGATCTCCCGCGTCCCGCATGGTTCCCAGGAATTCACGCGCTTGCCCGGAAAGTTGGCTGCCGGAGAGCAGCATCTCGCCATAACCGTTGATAACCGTCAACAGGTTGTTGAAGTCATGCGCAATGCCACCGGCGAGCAGACCTACTGCCGCTATCTTCTGCGCCTCCCGCAGTTGCTGTTCCAGCCCGGCGCGGTAGGAGATATCGGAGTGGAACCCGATCATCCGCAGCGGCCGCCCGGAATCGTCGCGGTCCACTACCTTCCCACAGCTCAGAACGCGCAGATACTCGCCGTTCTTCTTCCGCAGCCTCGCGTCCTTTTCGTAGCTCTGGCTGCGGCCGCCCAGGTGTTCAACCAAAAGCTGCTCGGCGTCGGCCCGGTCCTCGGGGTGAATCAAGCCGAATCCGCCGCGGTAGACAGGCGCGGCGTCGCCATCGTCGTACCCGAGCAAACGCCGGAAGCCGCGAGTGAGGTGGGCTTCACCGGTGACAAGGTTCCAGTCCCAGATGCCCTGGCTGCTTACTTCCAACCCCAGTTCGAGCCGCTCCTGGCTCGCTCTCAGCTCCTCCTCGGCCTCGTAGCGCCTGGTAATGTCCTGCTTGATCGCGATAAAGTGCGAGATCGCGCCCGCCTGGCCGCGCACGGGAGTGATTGTCATCTCTTCGATGTACTCGGCGCCGTCTTTCCTCCGATTGCGCATTTGTCCGCGCCATGGCGCGCCTGCGAGAATCGTTTGCCACAGTTCTTCGTAGAATTCCGGTGGATGACTGCCGGACTTCAGGATGCGAGGGTTCTTACCAATGACTTCGGAACGGGAATAACCGGTCAGATCCGAGAAAGCCGGGTTTACCCACTGGATCGCGCCCGCGCTGTCGGTAATGACGATGCCGTTCGCCGAATTCTCGATCGCGGCAACCAGGAGGGAATGGCTGAGCGCCGGACCATCAGGAGACACGATCGCTCCGTATCCGGTGTTTCGGGAGTTTAATTCCATAACAGACTTGGCCTCGGAGCCATGGCGCCGGCACCCATTCAAAAGGGCCGCATTTCATTGACCTCTCCTTCCTCCTGGACCGGGCAGGCGCACGATGGCGGGCTGACAACGCCGCCACCGCCTGTTCGACTGCCCTGACCGACCGGCGGAGGTCCGCGATCGCCTGGTAAAACCGCACTTCGATGGTACCCTGAGCGGAGGTCTTGCTGTCCGGCATCGGCATGTTTTTCGGCCCCAGCGGCATTTGGTGACGCGTCCTGAGTGGCGCCAAAACCTGAACTGGCGTCCTATAGGTAATTGTGGTTCAATCTTGCCGGATATCCCATCCGTATATCTACCGGGATGGACGATTCTCTATACCGGCTGAGCGTCCCACCATTCGGAATATCTCTTATGTTTCCGTGGGCTTGGCGTCTCATGCCGCGGGCGCCGGCATTTCACACCCGTAGATTTACGGATACCGGCCGGCGGGCGAAAGGTTTGTAATCGTAACATGGGTAACCCCGCGAGGCTAGATCGTCTTCGTGCTGGCGGCAGCACGGCCGAGCAGACCCAACGAAGATTGCGCCTGGTATTGGCCGACGATCACCTGGACGTGCTGGACGCAATTCGCCAGTTCCTGGCGCCCGAGTTCGATGTCTTGCGCGCGGTGAACGAAGGCATGGCGCTGATCGAGGCCACAGCCGAATTGAGACCCGATGCCGTTATCTCCGATATCCACATGCCGGGATTGAGCGGCCTCGAGGCGGGCTGTCAAATACTCCGGAAAGGGCTGTGCGGCGCGGTCATCGTGCTGACCATGTATAACGATCCGCAGCTCGTCAGGAAGGCTATTCAGTTGGGAATCCGGGGCTATGTGCTGAAGGTCGACGCGAGCGAGGAGCTGGTTCTTGCGCTGTACGCGGTGCTGAGCGGCGGGCGGTATCTTTCGCGAGGGGTTTTGGACAAGTGGAGGGAATAGCAGCGGCGGCTCCGCGCGTCCGCACAGCGGCATTCAAACTCCCATTTCATTTCGGCGCACGAGGCGCTATAGTGTTCACGACTGTTGGGTGTGATGTATGCCCAAAACAAGAGTTCTTCTCGCGGACGATCACACGTTAGTGGCAGAAGGCCTCCAGGCGCTGCTGAAGGACAGTTTCGATCTGGTCGGCGTGGTCCACGATGGGCGTGCGTTGCTGGATGCGGCGGAGACCCTTCGTCCCGACGTTATCGTGACCGACATTTCAATGCCTCTGCTGAACGGAATGGATGCTATCCGGCAGATCTTATCCCGCCGGCCGGAGACCAAGGTGATCGTGCTCACCATGCATCGGGAAACCCAGTTGGCCGCGGATGCATTTCGCGCCGGGGCAAGTGGCTACATGCTCAAGATATCGCCAGTGGAGGAGCTCATCAACGCAATTCGCCACGTTGCGCAAGGAAGATCATATGTCACGTCACTGCTGGCTAAGGACCTGATCACGCTTCTGTTGGAGGCCCGCGGTCAAACCAAGGGCGACGGCTCGCCCCTGACTTCGCGGCAGCGCGAGGTCCTGCAGTTGATCGCGGAAGGGCGGACCATGAAGGAAGTTGCTTCGATCCTGAATATCTCGCCGCGGACAGCCGAGTCGCACAAATATGAAATCATGCAGGTTCTCGGCGTCGAGACGACCGCGGACCTGATCCAGTACGCGATCCGGGTGAAGCTGATTGCGGAGTAATACCCTCGTGCGGGCAGCGAGAAAAAAACGAGAGAATGCAGCTCTAATCGCCGGCGGAAGCTTCTCGACGCGGCAGGGCCGAATCCTGATCCTGTTGCTCACGTCGGGGGCGCTGGCGATGATCGCCGCTGCCTGGTGGTACTACGCGCGCCAGCGAGCGGAGATGGAAGGCGCTGCCGCCCGCGAGCTTGCCACGGTTTCCGATGTAGAGTCGCTACAAATCGTGAACTGGCGCCGCGAACGAATCGGCGACGGCCGCGTCTTGATGTCATCGCCGATCACGCGGATTGCCAGCCGCGCTCTGTCGAGCCGCGCCCCGGCAGAAGCGGATCGAGCCGATCTGTTGGATGACATGAGCCGGCTGGCTGGCGAGTTCCTGTATACCGACATAGCGCTGGTAGACCTCGATGGCAAGGTCCGCATTCGACTGAATCCGGATGAAACCGATGCGTCCGAGCTGAGAAAACACGCTCGCGGCGACTTGGCCCGCCAGGCCATGAGTGCCGGCGACGTCGTGCTGTCGGACATCAGCCTGGACACCCGTGACGGACGCCCGCTGATGTCGTTGACCGTCCCGGTGCGCGGCTCAGGCGCGTTTATCCTGGAAATAGACCCATCGCGTTTTCTGTATCCTTACCTGGCGTCCTGGCCAGGCCCCGGCCGCACGGCCGAGACTCTCTTGGTGCGCCGCGAAGGGGACGACCTCGTCTACTTGAGCAAAATGCGCCATGCACCGGGGACCGCTCTATTCTTTCGCCGGCCGCTAAGACATCTGACGCCTCCACCCGATGCAGTCTCGGAAGCCGGGTCGGCGGCGAAGGGTGTGGATTACCGTGGCGTCCCGGTACTGAGTGAGGTCCGCCGGATACCGGATTCGCCGTGGTTCCTGGTCGCCAAGATCGACGCCGCCGAAGTGGACGAGCCTGTGCGGCGCCTGGGGTGGGAAATGGCGTTGATCGCGGCGCTGATTGGATTGGCTGGCACTGCCGGAGTGGGACTCATCTGGAGGGGCCAACAGGCGCGTATCCACCTGGAGAGGGAAGCCTGGTTCTACACGGTGGCGAATGACACGCCCGCGTACCTTTGGATGGCGTCCCCGGGTGAGGAGAATTCTTTCATCAATACACCGCTCGGGCGGTTTCTGGGCACTGACCAGCAGCGCCTGCCCAAGCACTGGCCCGAGTATCTGCACCCGGATGATAGGGCCCGCGCACACGCCACCTTTCTGGAATCCTTGAGCGCCCGGCGCAAGTACGTCGACGAGTTCAGGATCCTTCGTTTCGACGGAGAGTATCGGTGGGTCGTCGACGAAGCGGTGCCGCGATTCTCGCCCACGGGGGAATTTCTTGGCTACGCCGGTTCCCTGCTGGACATCACGGATCGCAGGCAGGCCGAGGAGCAACTGCGAATCGCCAACGCGAGCCTCGCCGGCGAGTTGTCGGAGCGAACTCGCAAAGAGCAGGAGATCCAGGGGTTGACCGCGCGCCTGATCGGCGCCCAGGAAGAAGAAAGAAAACGCTTGGCCCGGGAGCTGCACGATGATTTCAACCAGCAGATCGCGGCACTGAGCATCGCCATGGGCAACCTCAAGAGGCACATCCCGGAGGAGCGGGCCGATACGCGAGGCCAGAGCGACCGCATTCACCAGAAGCTGGTTCATCTCGCCGAATCCATTCGGCGGATGTCGCACGAGCTGCATCCGGCTGTTCTCGAGTATTCCGGGCTCGCCGCGGCTTTGCAGGCCTACTGCAATGAGTTCGGGGAGCTGACCGGCGTCCGGGTCTCTCTTCAAATCGATGGCTCGTTCGACGGCGTGCCGTCCCTCACGGCTTTGTGCATCTATCGGATCACCCAGGAGGCGCTGCAGAATGTCTCGAAACACGCGAAAGTGGGATCGGCATCGGTCGAACTGAGTCGATCGAATGGGGCCCTGCGCCTCACCGTTTCGGACACCGGCGTCGGAATGGAGCCAGACCGGGCTGAAGCGGCGGCCGGGCTGGGTCTGGTCAGTATCAAGGAACGCACACGGCTCGTCAAGGGCAGCCTGGAGATAATCAGCCGGCCTGATCAAGGCACCACCATAACGGTCAGAATCCCGGAGTGACACGACTTGCCGAGCCGCGACCGTGAGGGAGCGGTTGCCATCTATGGGACTGTTACCGACCCCACAGCCTGCCAGCCCGAGTTCAGCGTGTTGTTGCGCGCCGCAAGATAGAACACCTGGTTGCCCGCAAACCCCTGGCTGAACGTGATGGCCAGCGTCAGCATAAGCGTGTTCCCGCTCGCCGTTACCGAGCTGCCCGCGCCGGCGATGGTGCACTGCCCGTTCGACACCGTACCCGAACCCGGCAGCACCATCCCCGAATACGGTCCTCCCGCATCGCCCGCGTTGTCCACCAGGTACACCGCCCCCGAACCCGCCCCCGCGGGCACGAATGCCACGTAGCACGCGCCGACGCCGGTAATGGCGCTGTTGATCAGCACGTCCGTCACCGGGATATCCTGCCAGCCGTTGCTGTCGGTAAATGTGAATGTGTAGCTCTGGCTTAAGCCGTTGGTGCGCGCTGGGCTCATTCCGCCGACGCTGGGACCGGTGACGGCCGCTCCCGGATTGTTCCAGGTCCCCCACGCCAGCCAGCCCGAATTCGACGACGCATCCTGCGCCGACAGGTACAACACCTTGTTGCCGGCAAAGCCCGGCGTGAACGTGATGGCCAGCGTCAGTGTCAGCGTGTTCCCGCTGCCGGACACGGAACTGCCCATCCCCGTGATGCTGCACTGGCTGTTCGACACGCTGCCGGACCCCGGCAGCCCCATCCCGGAAAACGGCCCTCCCGCATCGCCCGCGTTGTCCACCAGGTAGACCGACCCCGCGTTTGCGCCTGAGGGAGCGAACGCGATGTAGCAGGCTTGCCGCCCGTCCAGCACGTTGTTGATCAGGGCGTTCACCAGAGTGAGACTTTGAAAACCGCCCGTATCCGAGAAGGTGAAGATGAATGTCGACGTCGTTCCGCTGCCCGCGGCGGGACTGACCGCCGTCGCCGATGGGGTCGTTGCCGCGGGCCGCTGAGTGGTCACGGCCACAAAGCTGAAGCCGGGATCGGAACCTGGAGAAGGCGGCTCTACGGAGTACACATAACTGGTTTCCAGCGGAAGAACCACATAGAAGTTGGAGGAGCCCCCCAGTTGCCCCGGTGTCAGACTGCTGTCGAAACTGAATCCCGTTAACGACTGCCCCGCGGCCAGGTAAGAACCGGGACCGGACGCCAGCCATTCGATTCCGTATCCATCCAATCCGCCGCCGTGCGTGACCGTGCCACTCCAGGATGCGGGAGCCTTGACGTTCGAAGGCGCGTCAGGCATCAGGTCGTATCCCGGAACCCACGAAAACCAAAACGTGCCGATCGTGGTTGTCCCCTGGTTCTTCAGCGTCAGTTCGTAGTGATAGGTAGTCGAATTCACCTGCGTGGGCGTCACGGTGGCGCTGGCGCTCAGTTGGGCGCGTAGCGGCGCGGCTCCGCATAAGACGATCGCGAAAGCGCAGGCGCCGATCCGGTTCCTTCCAGTGTAAGTATGTCTCATAATTGCTTCCCTCCTGCTCCGAATCTAACACCAGGAATTCTTCTCAACGGCGCGCAGGCCGGCGCGGAATGGCGAATTTACAGCATGTTCACGAGTGTGAGAACGGCTCCGGACCGAGAGCCCCGTAGTTTGGATGGAAGCGCACAATCCCCGCGCTGATACGCGATGATAAGGAGAGGCGCATCAATGTCGGATATGACTTATGGCACCTGTTGACGCTTTGGCCGATGCAACAGGCGCCCGCCCGGGTGTTCGCTGCCAGCTCATCGTTGCCTTCACCGCGGCCCTGATATTCGTGGGTTGCATAGTGAGTCCTCCGTCCCTGATGGACGACGTGGACGCGGTGCAGGCGCAGATTGCGCGCAACATGCTGCAATCCGGCGACTGGGTCACCGCGCGGCTGGACGGCATCGCCTACCTCGAAAAATCTCCGCTGAAATACTGGATGATGGCGGTGTCGTTCAAAATTTTCGGCGTGCATGACTGGGCGGCGCGAGTCCCCATTGCCATATGCGTGGTGCTGCTCTGCTGGGTGACCGCGCGGTTCGGGGCCTGGGCGTTCGGCGAGCGCGGGGGGATGTGCTCCGGGCTGGTCCTGGCGACCAGCGTGGGGCTGTTTCTATTCACCCGCATCCTGATTCCGGATGCCATCCTCACTCTCTCGATTACCGTGACGCTGTGGGGGCTTCTGCGGGCTTTGGATGAGTCGGAGCCGCACCCGGCGCCGTGGGCCATGGCGATGTGGGCATCCATAGCGGCCGGGCTTCTGTTGAAAGGTTTGATCGCGGCGGTGTTTCCGGTGGCGGGCGGGTTGTTGTATCTCGGCTTCACGCGGCAGTTGTTCGCGCGATGGACCTGGGCGCGCCTGCGGCCGCAGTGGGGCATTCCACTCCTTCTGCTGATTGCGGCGCCCTGGCACGTGCTGGCGACGCTGCGCAATCCGCCCTATTTCGACTGGACCATGCACAGCGAGAGCGGCTCGTACCACGGGTTCTTCTGGTTCTACTTCATCAACGAGCATCTCCTGCGATTCCTGAACCTGCGCTACCCGCGGGATTACAACACCGTGCCGCGCCTGTATTTCTGGCTGTTCCACCTGCTGTGGCTGTTTCCCTGGAGCGTCTATCTGCCGGCGGCTTTCCGGCTGGATTACCGCAAGCCCGGCCGGGCCTCGCGGGTTCGCCTGCTGGCATTGTGCTGGTGCGGATTCATCCTGGTGTTCTTCACGTTTTCGACTACGCAGGAGTATTACTCCATGCCCTGCTATCCCGCGCTCGCGCTCCTGCTCGGCTCGGCCCTCGGCGGCGCAAACGATCGGGTTCTGCCGTCCCTGCTGCGGTACGGCACATGGGCGTTAGCCGTCGTGGCCACGCTGGCGGCAGCCGCGACCGGCGCGATTCTCTGGATGGTGCGGGGCATGGCGGCGCCCGGAGACATCGCGGCCGCGCTGAATCAGAACCCCGAGGTCTACACGCTGTCGCTCGGTCACATGACGGATCTCACCCTGCGGTCATTCGCATATTTGCGGCTGCCGCTGGCGGTGGCGGGCGTCGCGTTTGTCGTGGGAGCGGGTGGAGCATACCTTAGCTTGCTCGGCAGCCGGCGCAAAGGCCGCTCTGCCGTGCCGGTAGCCGCGCTCACCGCCATGATGGTGCTCTTCTTTCACGCCGCGCGCCTCGCGCTGGTGGTCTTCGATCCGTATATGTCATCGCGTCCGCTGGCGCAGGCGCTGCTCGATTCACCGCCGGGCCAGTTGATTGTGGATGACCAGTATTACACTTTCTCTTCCGTTTTCTTCTACACCAACCGGCGCGCGCTGCTGCTCAACGGACGGGTCAACAACCTGGAGTACGGGTCGTATGCGCCCGACGCGCCCAAGAATATCTTCATCACGGACGCCGATCTTCAGAGACTGTGGGCGCGGCCGGAGCGGTACTATCTGACGGCCGAAAAACCACAGATGCCTAGGTTATTGAATTTATTGGGGTTACGCGTACACCTCGTAAAACAGGCCGGCGGCAAATTCCTCGTCACAAATAATTAAAAAAGATTTTCAGCTCTCTTTTCAATCATTTAGCCGCTTGAAGGGGGTCGAATGCTTCCGTCGCGGTGATAGTGTTTAGTCAGGTGGATGAGTGCGGCGGACCGAGCCGGCCCCTTCAGTGGCGGCGGACTTCGGGACCGTCGGGCAGTGTTGCCATATTACGGCTTCGCAAAGGATCGCGAAGCCGTTTTTTATTGGGGGAAGCAAGGATGGACGAGGAACAAACAACAGAGCCGCAATCGGGGGTTACACCCGAGTCAAGCGGTCATCAAACGGAGGAGCTTCCGAAGAGCTGCAGGCAGTGCGAACGCTGGCTCGAAATCAAGGAACGCATCCGCGTTTCCGAAGTTCTGGCGAGTGTGATCGAGAAGATGAAAGTCAAGCTCGAGGCAGCGGATTTCAAGCCGACCATAGCGGACCTGCTGAAGTTGGTGGACGCGGAGAAAACCCTGGAACAGGAGGATTTTGAAAACGACGGCGCCAAGGAGGTTAAGGTCACGGTCACATGGCTACCAGACTCCTCAATCGAGGAATAACCTACAATCCGCTGCCCTCGCAAAAAAAGTTCCACGAGTCAGAGGCCAGGTTCAAAGGGTTCTCCGGCCCGGTCGGCAGCGGCAAGAGTCAGGCGCTTTGCCAGGAGGCCATACGGCTCAGCTATCTCAACCCGGGGCGGACCGGGCTGCTCGGGGCGCCCACGTACCCCATGTTGCGGGATCCCACGCAATCCACGCTGATCGAGATCCTGGGAGCCAACGAGGTTCCCTTTGAGCACAACAGGGCCGAGAATATTATAGTTCTGCCGGATATCAAGTCGCGAATCCTGTTCCGGCCCCTGGACGAGTATGAGCGCCTCCGGGGCACCAACCTCGCTTGGTTCGGGCTCGACGAGCTTACCTACACTCCGGAAGAGGCTTGGCTGAGACTCGAAGCCCGGTTACGCGACAAAAAAGCACGCCGGCTGTGCGGATTCGCCGTGTGGACCCCCAAAGGGTTCGACTGGGTCTACCGCAAGTTCATCTCGGGAGGGCGCAAAGAAGACTACGAAGTCATCCTGGCCGAGCCTGGTGAGAACCACCACCTGGCCGAAGGTTATTACGAGAAGCTGAAGCGCAGTTACGACGAGAAGTTGTATGCGCAGGAGGTCGAGGGCCAGTACCTCGCTGTCGATTCGGGGCGGGCCTACTCGGCGTTCGACCGGTCCATCCACGTTACCGACTTACAGGTCAATCCGCATGAGCCCCTGCTGTGGGCGCTGGATTTCAACTACGACCCGCTGTGTTCGGTCATCGTGCAAATCATCGGCGGCAAGGTGCTCGTGCTGGACGAGATTGTCATTCGCAAAGCCTCGACGCTGGACGCATGCACTTGGTTCTTGGATCGATATGAGCGCCATCCCAACGGCTTAGTGGTCTACGGAGATGCTTCGGGGTTCCAGCACGGCACCTCCGCCGAAAAGACGGACTACGATGTGATCAAGGAGAGTATCGGCCAACTTTCGAACTTGAGCATGATTTTCAAGGTGCCTCCACAGAACCCGGGTGTCAAGAGCCGGTTGAATCTGATGAACTGGACGTTGCGCTCGGCTGTGGGAGACGTTGGAATGCTGGTGGACAGAAAGTGCCATGAGTTGATCCGCGACTTCGAAGAGGTGTGTCTCGACGGCAAAGGCGGCATCGACAAAATACGCGACCCGGCGAGGTCGCACCTCTCCGATGCTCTGGGTTATCTGGTGTGCCAGGAGCGCTCGAACGAAATGAAGATCGGACCGAGAGAAAGGATATTGGTGCCATGTTGAACATTAATCGGGAACATCCCGAGTACATCGCGCGCAAGGCGATGTGGAGGCAATACAAGGATCTGTACGCTGGCGGCGAGCGGTTTCGCGTGAATGCCAACGACTATCTGGTGCGCCGTCTCAAGGAGCCCGGCGAGGTCTACCTGGAACGGCTGAGCCGCGTGTTCTACGAAAACTATGTCGGATCCATCATCGACTGGTATGCCGCGACGTTGATGCGGCGCGAGCCCGTGATGCTGTTCGAAAGCAGCGACATCGCAGCCAAGAGCTTTTTCAGCCAGTTCACCGGCGACTGCGATCTGAAGGGGACCACGCTCAGCGAGTTCCTCCGGCAGCAGTTCGTCGAGACGCTGGTGTGCGGCAGCAGTTATATAGTCGTGGATTTCCCGCGAGGCGCGCCGGCGCTGACGCGCGCGGAAGAGGACGCCTCCGGGCGGTCGCGCGCGTACCTGGTGGATTACAGCGCGGACGAGGTCATCAACTGGAATTACAGCCCGGCCGGCGGCTTGGAATGGGCGGTCATCCGGACTTCCTGCCTGCAGCAGTCGCAGGTGACCGACGCGAAATGGGAGCGGGAGACGCGGTGGATCTACTACGACCGCGAGAACTTTCAGCTCTTCCGCAAGGCGGGCGAGGGTAGCACCATCGATCTGATCGATGAGGGCCCGCACGGACTGGCGGCGCTGCGGCGCGTGCCCCTGTTCCGGATGCGGTTGACCGAGGGGCTGTGGCTCATGAACAAGGCCGCGCTGCTGCAACTGGAACATTTCAACAAGTCCAACGCCCTGGCGTGGGCTCTGACCATGGGCCTGTTCGCCATGCCGGTGGTGTACTCGGACAAGGAGTGGAAGCAGGTGGTCGGCGAAGCTTATTACATCCAGTTGGGCTCCGCGGACAAGTTCGGGTGGACCGAGCCGGAGGGGAAGGTATATCAGATTGCTGCCGACAACCTGGTCCGGCTGAAGGACGAAATCTACCGGGTCTGCTACCTGATGAACCAGGCGGGCACTCCCAGCGCCGGCGACTTGAAGCAGTCCGGGCTCAGCAAGCAGAGGGACTTCAGCATTACCCAAGAGGTGCTCCGGGCCTACGGCGACCTCGTCAAGGACACATTGAAGCAGATCCTCTGGGCCATCGCGGCGGCGCGGCAGGACGAGATCGGGATCGATGTCTCGGGCGTGGACGAGTTCGACATAGGCGACTTCGGCAATGAGCTGGATGACGCCAAGAAACTGCTGGAGCTGGGAATCGAGTCGGAGACTTTGAAGAAGCAGGTGCACAAGAAGCTGGCCCTCAAATACCTCTGCGACGCGCGGCAGGAGATTAAAAACCAGGTGGCGGAGGAAATCGAAGGCGAGTCAGGCCTTCAGCCCGCGGACCCGCTTCCGGTGGGTCCCGCGAAAAACTAACTCTTTAGGAGGTGTATGGAAGGAATTGATGTGCAGGCGATCGTGCGGCAGGCGATTCAGGAGTATTCCAGCCAGGAGCAGTCCAAGAGCGAACCGGCCTACAAGGCGGAGCTGCTGGAGGAACGCAAACGCAGGGAACAACTGGAACGCCGGGTGAACGAGCTGGTGGAGGAGAACAAGCGCAGCCGGAAAATGGCCGACGAAGCGGACCGGAGCTCGGCTGTGCGCGCCGAATTGCAGCGCCTGGGCGTGGCGAAAATCGACCTCGCCTTCAAGGCGGTGCAGGACGGCATCGTGCGCACCGAGGATGGACGCCTGGTGGCCCGCACGGAGACGGGCGAAATGCCGGTGAGGGATTATCTCACGGCATTCGTCGGCGAGAATCCGGAGTTTCTGCCGGCTCGCATCGCCGGAGGGACGGGGATGACCGCCACGCTCAAGGCGCCCACCGCTGGAAGAGAGACGGTGGAGCTGGAGCGAATCCGGCCGGGGATGAGCGCAGAAGAGATGCAGCGAGTACGCGAGGAGATCGTGCGCGTCGCGTCGCAAACCCTACGGGGATTGTAGGGAAAACGTAAAACCGGGGACAGACACGAGCATCCACCAGGCGCCAAACGCGCCCAGGGGATGAGTGTGCCTGTCCCACTAAAAGGAGAATGAATGGCAATAACCTCAACTAACGTCGCAAACGCGATTGTGAAGCTGGTGGCGGCGGACGCTTTGCCGGTGCTGGTGGGGAACCTCGTGATGGGGAACCTCGTGAATCGCGATTACGAACCGGTGCTCGCACAGGCCGGCGATACCGTCAACATACCGATTCCGCCCACGATGGTGGCCAACAACATCGCGGATTTAGGGACGGTGCAACCGCAGTACCCGGCTCTGGGGAATGCGCAGATCGTGCTGAACACGCACGCGGAAGCGACCTTCCAGATTCCGGACGTCACCAAAGTGCTGGCGGTGCCGGACCTGCTGAAGATCTACATGGAGCCGGCGGTGGCCGCCATCGCCCAGAGGGTCGAAAGCGACCTGCTGGGCCTGTATGGCCAGTTCACGGCCAACACGCCGGTTGGAACGCCGGGGGCGCCGATCACCGAAGCGACCATCGACGCCGCGGAAACCGCGCTGTTCATGGCGAAGATCCCACCCACCGAGCAGAAGTACATGGTGGTGGACGCCAATGCCTATTCCTCGTGGCGGCAGATTCCGCTGTTCGAGGAGTACCAGATGGCCGGCGCGGCCGGCCTGCGCGCCCTGATCGACGGGACTATCGGGAAGTTCAAAGACTTCTTCGTGTTCCGCTCGCAGTTCGTGCCCAAGACAGGGACCGGTACGGTAACCACGCACAACCTGGCGTTCACCAAGAGCGCCATCGGCTTGGTGGTTCGCCGCCTGCCGCAGCCTCTGCCGGGGACCGGCGCCATCGCGGAGTACGCCGAGTTGGGCAACTTCGGGATGCGCGTGGTGATGAGCTATCAACCGAACACGCTGGCACAGCAGTTCACCGTCGATGTGCTGTACGGCTGCGGTGTGTTGCGGAATGCGGCCGCCGTGCAGGTGAACACGTAGGCGGACGGCGCGTGAAAACGGGGCGGCCGGCCCGAGGCGGCCGCCCGCGATCAGGAGATGGAGGACCGAAATGGATTTGAGGATCTACTTCAAGAAGATTCGTGACATGGAAGCCAATATCGCGGACGATTTTGCGGTCGTGGTGAGCCGGGAAACGGCGGACGGCGGCAGAGCGGGCGCGCAGACCGAAGTGCCGCGGCGGACGGCGGCGAAGATGGTCGTCGACGGTCTGGCTGTCCTGGCTTCGGAGGCTGAAGCGGCGGCGTTTCGAGCCATCGCGGCGGAGGCCCAGCGGGTCGCCGAGCAAGCGGTCGCCGCGGCGCGGGTGCAGCTTACGGTGCTCACCAGCGCGGAGCTGGAAAGACTGAAGTCGAAGTCGAAAGACAAGGCGAACTGAGATGGCTCTGTTCATTGACGGCGAAGTATCGAACCTGGCGGACCTGGCGGGGCAGGACTCGCAGCTTCTGGACGTGGCGAGCACCGAGGGGATCGATGTGACCCGGAAGCTGGAGCTGGCCGAGGAGGAGATCGGGCTGGAGCTGATCACGCTGTTGAGCAGCTCGACGAGCGTGGACCCGCCCTTCTGGCTGGTCTCGCGGCCGAACCTCGGGAGCGTCGTGGCCACACCGGCAATCAAGTTGTGGCACGCGTACCGCACGCTGGAGATGGTCTACGAGGACGCATACTTCAGCCAGTTGAACGACCGCTACCAGGGGAAGCGCGACCAGTTCCACGAGAAGGCGCAGCGGGCGCGCGAGCAGGTGATCCAGATCGGGGTCGGTATGGCCTCGGATCCGATTCCCCGGTCGGCGATTCCGGACCTGGAGGCTGCGCCCGGCAGCGGCCTGCCGGACGGCACGTACTACGTGGCGACGGCGTGGGTGAATCGGGAAGGCGAAGAAGGAGCATGCGCGGCGCCGGCGGACATCACTACGTCGGGAAGCGCGCTGGTGGTGCATGCGGGGACCGCGCCGGCGCCGGCGGCCGGCTGGAACGTTTACATCGGGACGGCGCCGGAAGCGCTGTTCCTGCAGAACTCGACCGAGATCGCGCCGGGAGACACCTGGATGCAGGCGACGGCGCCGGCGGCGCAGGGAAAGACGCCCGGCGATGGACAGCGGCCCAGCTACTTCCAGCCGGTGCCGCGGGCGATTCAGAGGGGATGATGACAGCGCAGATCGGTGGTGCGGCGACGGCCAAGGTGATTCAACGCCTTACCGGTTCCGCGGGAATGAATTCGAGCATCGCGGCGCTGACGGAGGGAAGCGCAACGGTGAGCGCTCTCAACGCGGCCCAGGTACGGGCGCAGAACGTGTCGGCGGACCTCGCGGAACGGAGCGGCAGCGTCAAATATCCCGCGGTGCAGGTGTATTGCGAGAAGATCGCGAACCAGCTTACGGAGAAGTTCCGGAGCTTTTCCGGCAAGGCGCAGATGGCGATCGAGATTCGCCATTCTCAGGACCGGCTGGACGGGCTTCAGGACGCCCTGGAGTTGTACGCGGACGCGGCGACGCAGGTGTTGACTGCGGGGCGCGGCGACTGGGGCGACGGTATGTTTTACGGCGGCGGGTACGAGGTGGCGTTCGCGGCCGTCAAGAACGGGGGAAAGAATTTCATCCAGGTGGCTAAGGTCACCTTCGAGATCGGAGTAAGCAGGAGCTAAACTATGGCCTCTTATGTTTCGTCAAACGAAAATCGGTTTTACACAGCGCTGGAAAGCTCGTACGGACAGGTGGGAGCAATCACATCGGTCAACCGGATTCCGGCGTTGAAGCTGACGGTGCAACAGCAGCTCCAGATGGCTGACCGGAAGGATAAAACGGGCAGCCGGACGTTTGCCGGGTTGCCGGCCGGCGGAAGGAAGCGCACGGATTTCGAGGTGCAAACGTACCTGACGAGTTGGGACAAGTCGGCGGCTGGTCCCGGATACGGACCGCTGTTCCAGGCGGCGCTGGGCGGAACGCCTCTGTCGTCGGGCGGCGGAATCGTGGCTTCCACTACGGACACCGGGAGGGTGGCGTTCGCCGCGAATCACGGACTGGCCGCCGGACAGGCGGTGGCCTCCTCGGGCGAGATTCGCTTCGTGGGGGCGATCGTGGATGCGCACACGGTGCAACTGAACGCGCCGTTCACCATCGTGCCGGCGCCCGGCGCCACGCTGGGGGCGACGGTGACCTACGTGCCTTCGACGGTGCTGCCGAGCGCGAGCGTGTTCGACTACTGGGACCCGGCGACGGCGGTGCAGAGACTGCTGTGCGGAGCGGCGGTGGACCAGATGACCATTCAGGTGAACGGCGACTACCACGAAGTCCACTTCAAAGGGCTGGCGCAGGACGTCCTGGACAGCAGCAGCTTCTCGGGAAATGCGGGACAGTTGCAGAGCTTTCCGGCGGAGCCCGCCCTGGGCGCATTCGATTTTTCGGTGGTGCCGGGCAACCTGGGGCAGGCCTGGCTGGGGACGTCGGCCACGCAGTTCTTCACCATCACCAACGCGTCGCTGGTGCTGAAGAACGCGCTCGATGTGCGGTCGAGGGAATTCGGCACGAACGTGCCGCAGGCGATTTGCCCGGGGCAGCGGTCGGTGACGGCGGCGTTCGATCTGTTCAGCATGGACGACGCAGCCACAACGGCGCTGTACCAGGCTGCCCGGCAGCGCTCGCCCATCAGCGTGATGTTCCAGTTGGGAGAGTCCGCGAATCAGATGATGGGCGTCTACCTGAAGAGCGTGATTCCGGAAGTGCCGGAGTTCGAGGATGGGACCACCCAGTTGCAATGGCGGTTCCGGGCATCACGGGCGCAGGGGACGGTGAACGACGAAATCGCAGTGGCGTTCGCGTGACAGCCATGAACTACGAAAGCGTCAAGACGGTGGAGTCGCAGGCTGCGGCGGGTGTGACGTTTCGGGTCGCCCGGATGTCGTTTGGCCGGCGCGTGGAGCTGATGCGCAGGGTGAGGGAACTGGCGCGGCAGATCGAGTTCCTGGAGGCGGGACAGGGAACCGGGGACAAGATGGATGCCGCGCTGCTCCACGCGGAAATGGACCGCCTGTTCCTGAAGTGGGGACTGATGGCGGTCTCTGGGCTCGAGCTGGATGGGGCGGAGGCCACGCCGGAATCGCTGGCCGAGGCCGGCCCGGAAGAACTTTTCCGCGAAGCGCTGGCGGCAGTGCGGGCGGAAATCGGACTGAACGCGGAAGAAAGAAAAAACTGCTAGTCGCATTCCATTTTCAGTTTTCCAACCAGGCCGGGTGGAGATGCGACGTTTGCCGGAGGTCCGGCCTGGAGAAGAAGCGGCGGTGCGCGTGGCTCGGGATTGCCGAGGATGCGAAGGCGCCGCTGGTCTGGGCGCGGAAGCAGATGGCGCTCACGGCTTGCCCAACCTCGTACATCAGCGGGGAGAGCCAGACGCTGGTGGAGGAGTTCTTCGTGCGGCGCCGGCTCGGCGCGCTGAATCTCGTTGAACTGAGCGCCCGGCAGGTGGAAGCGTTCCTGATTCTGGAGAAAGCACTCGCGGTAGAGATGAACGATGGCCAACACAACTCAAGACGATCTGTATGAGACTTTTCTCGCCATATCGGCGGGGCAGGCGGCGATTCCGGACCCGATGACCGACGCCAGCGCGGAGCTGGCGAAATCGGTCAGCGACGCGGCGCAGTTGATGGAATCGGCCGGCGCGACGTTCGCGGCGATTGCGCCGCCCGCACAGGCGGCCGCGAGCACCGATGCTCCGGTTGGACCAGTCGCGGTTACGCCGGCGGCCCCAGTCGTCCAGCCCACCACGCCTGCGACGACGACGACGGCGGGCACGGTAAACGACGGCGGGTCGATTACTTCGACGTTGTTGAACCAGGTTTTCGGCATGGTGCCGGCGGTCGGTACAGCGACGTCGGCCGTGTCGAGCGGCGGCGGAATCGGCAGCACGCTGGAGTCGATCGGGAAGGACGTTCTCGAGAGCGGCTTCGGAATGGTGCCGCTGATCGGGGGGCTTCTGGGACTCTTTGACGGAGGGAGTTCCACAACCCCCACGCCGCTGGCGAAATATGCCATGCCGGCGGCAATGAGCTTCCAGGGAGCGGAGACGGATTCCGCGGTGACCGATGCGGATTACGACCAGATGGGCATGCCCAGGACTTATGACGGTTCGGGCGGCTCGACGTTGGCGGCGTCGAGCACGTCCGGCGGCGGGAGCTCGAGCGCCACAGGGGCAGTGGCGCCCGCTCCCACCGCGTCTCCTCAGATCACGGTGAACGTGCAGGCGATGGACGCGCGGTCGTTCCTGGACCGCAGCAGCGATATCGCGGCGGCGGTGCGGGACGCGATGCTCAGCTTGAACCCTATTAACGATGTAGTCAACGACCTTTGACCATGGCGACCTTTCCCAATTTGAAGACCAGCGCGGTGGCGCAGTATCCGGCGCAGAGGACCCTGTCGTTTCAAAACCAGGCCTTGCGCTTTCTGGATGGCACGGAGCAGCGATACCGGGATTCGGCGGGGCCGCTGCATCGCTGGGTGATCCGGCTGAGCCAGTTGGATGAGGGGGAAGCGGCGGCGCTGGATGCGTTCCTGGCCGCCAACCAAGGGGCGTTCGTCAATTTCGCGTTCACCGATCCGTGGGACGGGCAGGTGTACCAGAATTGCAGCCTGTCGGCGGATGAAATGGACCTGACAGCGGTGGCGGATATGAGCGGCAAGACGGTGTTGACGGTGGTGGAGAATCGAGTCTAGACATGTTGGTGTATCCACAACTCGGCAGCGGGGCGCTGAGCCAGTTTCCGGTCGTGAGGCGGCGAAAGCTCCGGACCGTGGTGAATCGCTCGCTTGATGGCCGATCGGTGAAGCTCGCGGATCCGTTCGGAGCGGTTACGGAGTGGAGCTTGCAGTACGCGGGGCTCTCGGACGACGAAATGTCTGCGATCGAGCAGTTTTTCGCGGCCGCGGAGGGAACCCTGAACGCATTCACGTTCCTGGACCCGGCGTCCAATCTGCTGGCGTGGAGCGGGCAGTTGGATAACGCGGTGTGGCAACGCGGGCCACAGCTTACCGTGACGGGCGGAGTGGCGGACCCCACGGGCGGAACGGGAGCGTGGCACATTGTGAATTCGGGTGAGGGCGCGCAGAGCGTCACCGAGACGCTCGCCGCCCCCGGGGGGTACGTGTACTGCTTCAGCGCATATGTGCGCGCGCAGCAGGCCGGGACCGTGACCATGCTGATGGGCAGCCAGCGCGCCGATCAGGCGGTTGGGAGCGACTGGGGCAGGATCGTGTTCACCTCTAGCGGCGATCCCACTTTCGGGCTGGAGGCGCCGGCGGGAATGGCGCTGGACGTCTTCGGCATGCAGGTGGAACCGCAGGCCGCGGCGTCGGTCTACCAGGCGAGCACCACAGGCGGGGTCTACGAAAATGCGCGGCTGCGCGACGATGCCCTGACCATTACCACGACGGATTTGAATTGCCATTCGTGCACGGTGAACATCATTCATGCAGAACATCTCTGATCTAAAGGAGCAGGCGGTCACCGATACGCCGTTGCTGGTTTTCGATTGTCTGCTGGCGGACGGGCGTACGGAGAGCTGGAGCACGCACAGCGTGTCGGCCGGGGGCACCCAGTACGCGGCGCTGGTCCTCGATCACACGCTGTTCCAAATTCAGACGGCATCCGACCAGGGGGTGGATGGGATACCGCGGATTTCCATCGTGCTGGCGAACGCCGATTCGCATTTCTCCGAGATCGAGCGGTCGACAGGATGGAAGGGCGCGCTGCTCAAGGTCGGATTCCTGTTTTACGATTTGCGGAACGGCGCGCCGCTGACGGACACCGCGGTGATCTTTCAGGGAATCTGCAACCCGCCGGACGAGATTCGGGAAGCCACCTTCCGGCTTACGGCGACCAACCGGATGAATCTCCAGCGGCTGCTGCTGCCGCAGGTTCACATCCAGAGGCGGTGCCCATGGCAGTTCCCGGCCACCGACGACCAGCGGAAGGAAGCGATCGACGGGGGAGCCAGCGGGAAGTACTCGCGTTATTATCGCTGCGGATATTCGGCGGGGGAGACCGGCGGCTCGGGGAACCTCAACGGCGATGCGCCTTATACCGATTGCGGTTATACGCGCGACGATTGCCAGGCGCGGGGGATGTGGCTGAATTTCGGCGGCATCGAGTTTGTGCCTCCGGCCATTTCGGTGCGCACCTATGGAGACAAGAGCTCCCACACTTCGGCCATTTCGTCGAACGCGGCAAGCTACAACGACTTCGTCCCCCTGCTTTACGGGACGGCCTGGTTCACACCAGCGGTGGTTTTCGCGCGCAACGACGGGAACCTGACGCGCATGGAAGTCCTGCTGGGGATGGGCGAGATACTGGGCGTGCTCACGGTGCTGGTGAACGACGTGGAGATTCCGGCGGGCGTGAACGGCACCAACATGACGGGAACGGGCTGGTACAACATTCGGACCTATGGGACGAGATCCGGAACCTGCAACCTCGACTTCACCGACAGCGCCGGCAACCCGTTGGGCGATCCCTACGGCAGCATGGCGTACCTCTCGGTGGTGGTGCCGAACCAGTTGAACGATGGCACACGGCTTCCGCGCGTCAAGGTGTTGGTACAGGGCATGAAGCTGCCGGTATACGCGGCGGACGGGAGCCTGGTTGCCGAGCAGTTCACCAGCAATCCGGCGTGGATCCTGCTGGATGTGCTGCGGCGGACGGGCTGGAGCACGACGGAAATCGACATCGCCAGTTTCGCGGCGGCGGCGGCCTATTGCGACGAACAGATCGACGCTTTAGACATCTACGGCAATCCGATCACGCTGCCGAGATTTCAGTGCAACCTTGCCTTGCAGACGCGGCGCAGCGGGGGCGACCTGGTGCGGGGCGTGCGCAACTCGGCGCGGCTGCTGCTGACGTATGGAACGAACGGCGCTCTCGAGTTGCGCGTGGAAAATTCGATCGCGGCCGAGCAACCCGCCAAACCGGATTGCTCCAACAGCCAGGAAACACTCAACGGCGGCTGGCCGGCCTACGAGTTCGGCGACGGCAGCAACGGGTTCTCGGGGATTCTGCGTAAGTCCACCGGCGAGCCGAGCGTGATCGTTACCTCGCGGAGTGTGGCCGACACGCCCAACCGTTTCGCGGTGGAGTTTCAAGACGCGCTGAACGAGTACCAGCAGGACAGTTTCTCCCTGGTGGACGTGGACGACGTCACGCTGTGCGGGCAGGAGGTCTCGGCAACGCTCGCCGCGCTGGGGATTGCGAACTACGACCAGGCAGGGCGGATTCTGAAAGTGAATCTGGACAAGTCGGTTCGGGGCAACACTCAGATCCAGTTCGAAACCAGCGTGAAAGCGTTTGGTGTCCGGCCGGGCGATCTGATCACGGTGACCTATTTAAAGGAAGGATGGACGCGGCAGCCGTTTCGGATATCCAAGATCGCGCCGGGATTGAACCACAGGGTGAGCACCATCACGGCGCAGATTCACGACGATGCCTGGTATGCGGACAGCAATGGCCAGGTCAGCTCGGCGACGGGGGTCGGCCGGCAGAGCGACGCGGGGCTGGGCATCCCGCGGCCTTTGATGGGCAGCGTGGTGGATGCCAACGGAATCGTGCAGTTCGGCGTGGAAGAGACGACCACTACGAACAGCGACGGCACGGCCGGCGCAAGCCTGGCGGTAAGCTTTCTTTCGCCGGCCATCGCCGGAGCGGCCGGCCCGGGCATTCCGATGCTGAGCCTGGCGCCGCAGGTGGGGACGGGCGGGACACTGCTCGGGGACCAGACGCTGTACTACGCGGTGTCGGCGGAGGATGCGGACGGAAACGAGAGTGCGATGTCGTTCGTGGTGCGGGCGACGATCGTGGCGGACAACAGCAGCGTGACGCTGGAGGGGCTCAGCTTCGCTCCCGGGAGCTACGCGTTTCACGTTTACAGGGGAAACACGCCGGCGCAACTGGTGCGTATCGCCACGGACGTTTCGCTGGCCGCGCAGTTTACGGATACGGGCTTGCAGATGCAATTGATCGCGGCGCCCGATCCGAATTTCGATCACGCCAATTTCTACTGGCGAATGGAGATTCTGCCGGAAAGCGCGACGACCTTGCACTCTTCCAATACGGTGGGGAACGGCACCCTGCAGATGACCGACCACCAGTATCGGGGACTGACGGTGTGGATCACGCGGGGGCGCGGCGCGGGGCAGGAGGCGACGGTCGCGGACAATACAGCGACGGAGCTAACGGTTTCGCCGGCATGGACCCTCGAGCCGGATGCCAGCAGCTTTTTCGCGGTGGCCGAAAACAGTTGGCGGTTCGGCGCGCTGAGCCGGAGCAGTCCGGCGCAGATCGGCATTCCGAACCTGTCGGGAGAAACGGTGGAGATCAGCGGACGGTCGGCCAACGTGAACGATCTGGAGTGCGCGGCCGAGATTTCCACCATCACACGCTGGCAGATCGGCGGCTCGAGCGGAGGCGGCACGAGCGACAGCGATGTCCCGCCGCAACCGACTTTCGGACTCACCCTCCCGGCGGGCGGCGGCACGATCGAACTGAGCGGCGTCGGGTTTACAGACTTGACGAACACGCGGTCGGTATCTTCGGCCACCATGACGATGTACTACTGGGACGAACTGGAGACGGCGGCGCCGATGTTCCTGGCGAGCGCGATTGCGGCTACGGATACGCTGCTGACCGTGGCGCCGGCCGGCAGCACGACGGGCCCCTCGGGCGGGTTCGTGCAGGCGGGGGCCGAGGTGATGCGGGTGGATGCGGTGCAGGACAACGGAACACAATATCAAGTCACGCGGGGCATGCATGGAACGACTGCGGCGGCGTACGGCGCCCAGACGCGGGTGTACGGTCTTGCCAAAAAGACGGTGATCGCTCCTTTCCCCGCGGGCTTCTTCGGGAGCCCGTACAGCGCTAGCTGGATGTATCCCATTCCCATGCCGGACGTGCGCGTGGCGAGCGCGGAACTGTTTGTCACCAACGACATTGGCAACAGCGCGACCAGCAGCATCTGTGTGACGAACAACGACGACTGCGGGCTGCGCACGCTTTCGGGCGGGCAGTACACGATACAGGTGGACGGATACCTGGCGGTGGAGGACCCGGTGGCGCCTGCGGTGGTGGTGGATGCGTCGCACGCGGTGCGCGACATTTTCGCGGTCCTGGGCCAGGCTGCCGACGCCCCGGTGCAGCTACAGGTGAACGTGAACGGGGCGGCGTACGGCACGCTGGCATTCACCACGGGGATGATCGTCTCCAATGTCATCGGCGGGCTCACGGTGCCGCCTTTGACCGCGGGGGCGCAGGTGACGGTGTCGGTGCAATCGGTGGGACAGGTTAATCCGGGCGCGAACCTGACGGTACTCATTCGACTCTGAACCCGACAGCGGCGGATACTCATGGCGGATCAATTGACCAAGCTTCGACCGGATCGCGACTTGCAATGCTACTTCCAGGAGCCCTCGGCCATTGCCGCGCTGAGCAATACCAGCGCCAACGGCTTTACGGTTTCGGGATGCTGGCGGGAGCAGTTCGACTGGGCGGTGGTGGAGTGGTGCAGGGATAACGTGTTCGAACATCCCGCCCTGCGCAACCTGCCGGATGGCGACCTGAGCGGGTTGCAGTTGAGCTATGACGAGACGCGCACCAACTGCATTTCGATGGATTCCACGACTTACGACGCGGTGGGCTGGTCGTATTTGCGGATCTGGGAGGAGTCCGCCGCGGGCGAGCTGTTCCATTGGGTGCCGCTCAAGAATTATGCGACGCCGGTGAGCGGCGGCTACACGCCCGCGACCGCGCAGTTCGAACTCCAGGGCACGGCTACTCCGGGAGATTACATCGAGCTGGCCTGGCTCGATCAGCACTTCAATTACCTGGTGGCGCAGGGCGACACCCTGGCGACGGCGATCGCCGGCCTGGCGTCGGCCATCAACAGCGGGACGGGCACGAGTGGCGTGCAGGCAAACAACGCCGGGCCTCAAATCACGTTGACCTATCAGGCCGGCGCGGGCGCGAACGGGAATCGGGTCGGCGTTTACGGAACCGTGCATGGGGCGGCGACGGAATCGTGGTCGCCGGGATGGGCCATGTTTGCCGGTGGAGCGTCACCGCAACAGTGGCGGATCAACTTGGATTTCAGCAGTCTCTACGACACCAACCAGCAGCGTGTCAACACGAACAATGTTCGGAAGCTGCGGTGGACGTGGGCGGCGGACCTGCAGTTCGGCAACTTCCAACGAAGCGAATTCGCCGTGGCGTTGTCGAACTGGCAGGTCACCGGAACGAACCTCGGGTACAACGTCGCGGGGCCGGGCAGCCCGAGGATCGAAGACAACTCGATCGACGTGGTTTACGCGGGCTCCTGGGTGGAGGAGCGCGGGAACTATTCGGGGGGATCGATTCATCATACGACTCAGGCCGGCGACCATCTCGGATGCAGGTACACGGCCACGGCGGCACACACGCTTTACCTGGGGACGAGGTACACCGATAACGGCGGACAGGCGACGGTGCAGGTGGACACGAATCCGCCTGTCATATTGGATTTGAAGCGCTCGCTGGAGGACGTGTTGATCCGGGTTCCTCTGGGGCAACTGTCCGGGGCGGCGCACACGGTGACGGTTACGCATACCGGGGCGAACGGCACCGACCTTTACTTCGACTTCCTGGAGGCGGCGGCGCCCACGGCGGCGCTGCCCTCATTTGCGAGCTATCCCACCACGACGCTGGCAACCGATTGGGACACGAATCATTCCATCGCGATCGCACCGGAGCGGACGGCATGGCTGATCAACACGCTGGGATTCCAGGGCCGCGCCAATCATTACGCCGGGGCGATGTGGTTCTACGAGCTCGTGCGCCGCGGCAACTCGTACGCATCGGGAACGATCACGTTCGCCGGAGCGCCGCAATTCGGGGGCACGACCACGGTCACGCTGGCGGGCGGCCCGATTCAACATTTGAACCTGATCGGGGATACGGCGGAAAGCATCGCACAATGCTTCGAGCTGCTGATTACGGCGGGCTCGTCGGGCGTGTGGGCGCAAGCGAATGGGGCCATTCTGACGCTCACGGCGCGCGCCATGGGCACCGCGGGAAACGCGATCACGATCGCGGCAAACACGGGCAGCCAGCAGTTCACGGCGGCAGTAAGCGGCACTGCGCTGGCGGGTGGCGCCGATGGAACCTGGCTCACGGATTTGAGCGCCGTGCCGCGATTGAACCGCGCGGCGCGCGACTGGAGCCTCAGTTACTTCGGCGCGCTGAAGCAATACGGAATCGACGGGGCCGCGTCGTTCAGCATGGAACTGGGGAATGGCGACGACAGCGCACCAGCCGGAATCGCGCAGATGTACACGGACAAACCCTGTTGGGTCAACACCCCGGCTTTGCAGACGAATTTCTCTCCCGCGAGCACTCAGTTCTGGCAACAGGCGTACCTGGACATGGCCGGAGTGATGGCGGCCGCGGGCATGACGCCGTATCTTCAGTTTGGCGAGGTCCAGTGGTGGTACTTCGGCGACACCGACACCAACAACGCCCCCGTCAGCATGCCGTTTTACGACGCCTACACCAAGACATCCTTTCAGGCGGCGTATGGACGGCCCATGGGGGTGATTCCCAGCCAGAATGCGGATCCGGCAGCGTTTTCCGAGGAGTGCGCTTTCTTGCCGGGGCTGATCGGCGCGTTCACGCAGGCGATCATGAATTTCGTGCGGCAAACGTATTCGCAGGCGCGCTTCGAAGTGCTGTATCCGCCGGACACCAACAACACGCCGCTGAACGGGATCATCAATTATCCGACTTCCACCTGGACGCCGGCGAATCTGCAATGCCTGAAGACGGAGAACTTCACGTACACGGGCAATCGGAATTTGAACCAGGCCCTCCTGTCGATCGAGCTGCCCCAGACGTTGTCGTTTCCGCCTTCGAAAAGCAGCCACCTGGTGGGCATCGGCGATTACACCACGCCATGGTCGAAGGAGCGGCGGCTGGCAATGGGCGCGGGGCTGGAGTCGGTGGTGTTGTTTGCGCTCGATCAGTTCTGCCTGATCGGGTATGGGCTGCCGCTGGACCGGGGGCCGAGACGCGCGCTGCGAATGGGGTGACTACAGCGTCATCCCGCCGTCGACCGAGAGGACCTGGCCGGTAACGTAATTGTCGGGCTCGAGGAAGAACCGGATGGCGCGGGCCACATCTTCGGCGCGGCCGAACCTGGGGATCACGCCATCCCGGATGTAGCGGTCGTACTTTCCGGATGCGATGCTGGCCTGCGCCATGCCGACGGCCGTCACGCCGGGACTCACCACGTTGACACGAATATTTGACCTACCGCGGCACTCCTTCGCCAGGATTCGCGCGGCATGCTGAAGAGCGGCTTTCTGGGCGGCGTAGGCGGTAGAGCCGGGAAACAGGGCGTTGGCCTGCATGGTGGAGATGAGGACAATCGCGCCCGCGGTGGATGAGTCCTTCATGCGCGCGGCGGCTTCGCGGGCCAGGAGGATCGGGCCGAAATAGTTGCTCTCGTGCGAGCGGAGCATGGCAGCCTCCGTTTCGGCGGGATCGGCCACACGCGCGGGATCGCCTGCCAGCACCACCAGGCCATAGAGAGCCGGAGCGGCGTCCAGCAGACGAGCGCGATCGGGGGAATTGGAGAGATCGGCCTGGACGACGGCCGACGACGCGCCGCGACTGCGGCGGTAGCTCGAGATTACATGGGCGCCTTCCGCCAGCAGGAGCGAGGCCAGCGCGGTGCCGAGGCCGCCGGCGCCTCCAGCCAGCACCACTTCCCTGCCCTTCAGGGAATCACTCGGGAGCGACATCCTTCTCCAATGCCAGGTAGCCGCAGGCAACCACGACCAGGAACATCGCGAGGACATTGCTGATGCCGAGGTTGTACTCGAAGAAGCCCTCGGCCAGCGTGGCAAGCACCACGGCAATGGCGCCGTGCAGCAGAAATCTTTGCGCGCCGCGCCCCGGCGGCAGCGCGCGCAGGCCGCGCCAGAAATCGTAGAGGATCTGTCCGAGCATCCACATCATGACCAGCATGGTGGGGATGCCGCGCTCGGCGGCGTACTGCAAATAGATGTTGTGCAGATGGCCGTACCAACCTTCGGGACGGGGCGTGCCGGTGGGGGCGTACCGATCGAATTGGTAGTGAGGGCCTTCCGGTCCCAGGCCCAGCAGGGGGTGCGCTTCCACCATGCTCACTCCGGCCCGCCAGGTGTACAGTCGGAAGGCGTTGGAATCCACGTCTTGGGGATGAACCATGGAGGTGAAGCGGTCGCGGATGACCGCCGGAGAAACGAAAAACGCCGCCACAATCGCGACGGGCACCAGAAGCACCAGCCAGCGGCGCCAGAACCATACCAGATACAAGCCGCCGATCGCGGTGGCGATCCACACGGCGCGGGTTTCGGCGAGGAGCACGGCCACGGCGATGAACGCGGCGAAGAGAATCCAGACCCAGCCGCGCTTTTTCACGGGCGGCCCGAAAAACAGGAAGGCGGCGAGCATGAGCAGCGCGAACATCTCCTGGGCCGAAAACGTGTTCCAGTGGTTGGTGAAGCCGGTGATGCGCTCGCCGACGTAGTAGGCGTACACGTTCTGGTGCAGTTCCCGCGCCATCTGGACTTTTTGGACGAACTGGACCACTCCGCGGGCGGCGCTGACGGCGGCGAATCCGGCCCACGTGAGGAACAGCCAGCGGGCCACCTTCAGGCTGCGCAGCGCGGAGAACACCACCAGGAGCAGGCTGAACACGTAGATTTTGCGGACCTGCGGCAGACCTTCGGCGATGTGTCCGGAGAACGCCAGCGCGATCAACGTGCCGGCCAGGAACAGCGCGAGCGGCAGCTTGATGCGCGGAAAGCGCAGCGGCTCGCCGGAAAGAAACAGCGCCGCCAGCGCGAGAGCCAGCAAGATCTGCCACAAGGCGATGGAAAACAGGATCGAGGCGGCGGCGGCGAACGTCAGCCAAGTGGCGGCGCGCGGCAGGAACAGCGCGCCACCCACCGGGTTATTCATAGCGGAGGGCCTCGACCGGATCGAGACTCGCGGCGCGGCCGGCCGGCCAGATCCCGAAGAAGAGGCCCACGCCAACCGATACCATCACGCCGGAAACGGCGGCCCACAGGGGCACGGCGGTGGGCAGATTGGGAAAGATCAGGCCGGCCGCGCGCGAGATCATCCAGCCGAGCAACAGTCCGAGAAGGCCGCCCAGCGCGGTCAACACGACGGCTTCGGTGAGGAATTGCACGATGATGTCGCTCTTGCGCGCGCCCACGGCTTTGCGGATGCCGATCTCGCGCGTGCGCTCGGTGACGCTGACCAGCATGATGTTCATGACGCCGATGCCGCCCACCAGCAGGCCGATGGAGCTGAGGATCACCATCACCAGGGCGACCGTGGCGGTGACGCGGTGGAAGTCCGCGATCATCTGCTCGGCGGTGGTCATGGAAAACGTGTCGGGCGCATTGAACGGCACACGGCGATTGGTGCGCAGCACGGCGCGAAGCTCGTCCTGGGCCTGGTCCACCATGCCGATGTAGGCGATGACGATCAGCATGTGCTCGCGCGCGGCGGGAAACATCTTGCGCATGGTGAAGTAGGGGATGAGGATGCGCGTGTCGTCCTGGCCGGGCAGGGAGCTGGCGGGCCGGTCCATCACGCCCACGATCTCGAGCGCGTGGCCGTCCACTTCAATCCATTTGAACAGAGGGTCCTCGTTGGGCAGCAACTGCTTCTTCACATCCTCGCCCACCACCACGACGGGCATATGGTGGGAATTCTCCAGCTCGGTGAAGAAGCGGCCGTACTTCATGGTGGTTCCGCCGTAGGCGTAGCCTTCTTCGGTGCCGCCCAACTGGCTGATGTTGTAGAGATCGTTTCCCTTGTAGCGCGCGCTGTGAATGCCGCCGCTGGGGAACAGGTAGGGACTCACGTGCTCGACCGAAGGGCAGCGCTCGGCGATGGCGCGGGCGTCCTCCAAGGTAAGCGGCTTGCGGCTGCGCTCCTCGCGCGTGGAATTCCCCATGGCGGTGGTCTTGGTGACGATGATGGTGGTGGGGCCGAAGCTGCGCAGAATGCCGCTGATGGCTCCGTCGAGGCCGGCGATGATGGAGCCCACGCCGATCACCGCGCCGGTTCCGATGATGACGCCCAGGATGGTGAGAAACGAGCGCATCTTGTGCTCGCGCGTGGTGGCCAACGCCAGGCGGATTCCGGAGTTGAGAGAAGCCAGTGTCATTTTTCCACCCGCAACGCTTCGATGGGATCGAGCATGGCGGCGCGGCGCGCGGGATAGATGCCGAAGAAGAGCCCCACCACCGCGGAGAGCGTCACGCCGATCACCACAGCGGAAAGGGGCACGGCCATGGGCACGGGCGTCAAGGTCCGCACCAGCACCGCGACAATCCAGGCGATGGAGACTCCCATAAGCCCGCCAATGGAAGCGAGCATGGAGGATTCGACGAGGAACTGGTTGAGGATGTCCCGCCGCCGCGCGCCGACCGACTTGCGGATTCCGATTTCGTGGGTGCGCTCGGTCACCACCGCCAGCATGATGTTCATGATGACCACGCCGCCGACCACCATGAACACCGAGACGACGCCGACGGCCGTGGCGGCGATGGCGCCGGTCAACTGGTCCCAGAATTTCAGAAGGGCGTCGGAGGTCAGAGTGGAGAACGTGTCGTCGTCCTGCGGTTTCAGGTGGCGGTGCGCGCGCACCAGCATGCGCACCTCTTCCTGCGCCTCGATGAGGTGGTTGTGGTCGAGCGCGATGCCCGCGTAATCCATGCCGTTGCGCGCTCCCCAGATTTTGAAGTACGTCTCCACAGGGATGATCACGAAGTTGTCTTGCGATTGGCCGAATATCGATCCCTTGGCGGTGGCGACGCCCACCACGGTGAACGGAAGGCCATCCACCGATACCGAGTGGCCGATGGCGTCGCCGTTGGGAAAGAACTTGGTCTTGATGTCGTTGCCGATGAAGGCGACGTTCATGTGCTGCTTGTTCTCGGTGTCGGAGAAGAAGCGCCCGTCCTGCGCATCGTAGTTGAGAATGACCGCCATGTTGGGCGAGAAGCCCATCAATTGCACGGCTTCGGCGCTTTCCTTGGCAAGGTGGACGGTAACGGAGCGGTAGCAGGCCATGCCGATTTCGCGAGTCAGGGTGGCGCGCGAGCGAAGGAACTCGAATTCCTCGCGATTCAACTGCGGGTTGCGCCGCTGCATCTCGAGGAACTTCTTGGGATCCCATTGCATCATGACGATGCGCGTGACGCGATATCCGTCGGCGCCCATGTTGGATACGTTCTGGGCGATGTATACGTCCATGCCGGAGATAACCGACATCACCGCGATCAACGTGGTGGTGGCCAGGATGATGCCCAGCAGAGTGAGAAAACTCCGGAGCTTACTGCCGCGCAGCGATTGGACCGCGCCGGTAACTGCTTCCCAAAACGATGCGTGTGTGGCTGTCATGTCACAACCTGGCAGGCCGGGCCAGCGGATAAACGGACCCGTTCCGCTATCCACTCCATTATCGTCTCCTCCGCCCAGAAACGATGCGGGCGGCGGCCGATGAAGCCGAGGTGGCCGCCATGCTCCGCCGCCACCAGCTCGATCCACGGGTTGGAACGCACCGGCGGCGAATCGAAGACCTCGAAAGGAATGAAGGTATCATCTTTCGCCTGGATCAACAGCAGGGGCACGCGGATACCATCCAGGAAGCGGGCCGCCGACTGCGTGGCGTAATACCGGCGCGCGTCGCCAAAGCCGAACGACGGCGCGGTGATACGGTCATCAATCTGCATTACGGAGCGGAGGCCGGCAAAGTTCCGTTTCTCATATCGGCCGGTGGCGCACAGGCGGGCGCGCATAAGGCGGACGAAGCGCCGCTCGTAGTAGCGGTTTTCGGGTTGGGCGATGCGGCCGGCACAGGCCGCGAGATCGAGCGGGACGGAAACGGCGGCGGCGCCGCGGAAAAGATCGCGCGCGGCTTCCCCCATTTCGCCGGCGAGTTTCAGGACGACATTGCCACCCAGGGAGAAGCCCACCAGAAACGCGGGGGCGCGGCCTTCGGCGCGGAACTGGCGCAGCACGGCCAGCAGGTCGCTGGTGAGCCCGGCGTGATAGAGCGTGGGGCACAGGCGCCCGGTGCCGCCGCAGGTGCGCATGTTGAATCGATGGGCGGCGAAGCCCGCGCGGAGCGCCGCGTTCGCGAGGCTGCGCATGTAAACGGCCTGGCCCGAGCCCTCGAGGCCGTGAACCATGACGATCTCGCCCGAGGCGTCCCCCGCGGGCCGCTGCGATTCCACCAGCACCTGAACGTCCGGTTCGGTCCGGTACAGGCGGCGCTCAATGGGGAAGCGGGGGTCGTCGCCCGCCCGCCGCCACAGGTGTCCCGCGACGGTCTGGAGATGCGGATTGCGGAAGAGCGGCTCGAACGGCGGCATGAAAACTGTGGAAACTTGTAGTATAAGAGATACGCGACCTATGCGAACCACCCTGATTTTCGTACTCGCAGCCGGCACGGCATTCGTCGCCGGCGCCGCCGACCAGCCGCCGCGGATGTCGCCCGCGTTTACCATCCATCAAACCGGTGGAGCGCCCGAAATCCCGCTGAGCCAGTATCGCGGAAAGATCGTGGCGCTGGCATTCATCCAGACAACCTGCCCGCATTGCCAGGACCTCACCAGGACCCTGAAGCCCATCGCCCAGGAGTACACGCCGCGCGGCGTGCAGTTTCTGGAATGCGCGTTCAACGAGGGCGCCGCGACGCTGGTGCCGCAGTTCGTCCAGCAGTTTCAGCCGCCGTTCCCCGTCGGATGGGCGGACAATGTCGCGGTAAGAGTCTACCTGCAGTACGCGTTCTACGACACGAGAGTGCTGTACGTGCCGCACATGGTATTTCTGGATCGCCGCGGCATGATCCGCGGAGATTTCGCGGGCGAGAGCAGCTTCTTCACCGATCCGAACACGAACATCCGCGCGGAGCTCGAGAAGCTGTTGAAACCCGCGGGGCCGGGGACCAGGAAGAAGTAGGGGCGGCTTCATAACCTGGAGCATGAGCGACTCACCTCCTCCGTTTCGGTCGTATAAAATCGATTGAGTCAGGCGGCTATGCCTTTTAGTGCGGGAGAACGCCTCGGACCGTACGAGATCGCCTCGCCGATCGGCGCGGGCGGCATGGGTGAAGTGTACCGCGCCGTCGATACGCGCCTGCGCCGCGTGGTCGCGATCAAGATTCTGAAGGCCACGTCCTCGGCGGATTCGCGTGCCCACTTTCTGCAGGAGGCGCGGGCGGCATCGGGGTTGAATCACTCGAATATCGTGCAGGTCTACGACGTCGGTTCCACCGATGGCACGGACTTCATTGTGATGGAGCTGGTGGACGGCGCCACACTGCCGCAGGCGATCGGACCTAAGGGCCTGGGCGCCATAGCCGCACTCGATTACGCAATCCAGATCGCGGACGCCCTCGCGGCGGCGCACTCGGCCGGCATCGTCCATCGCGATGTGAAACCGGGAAACGTGCGCATCTCGCGAAACGGCGTTGTGAAAGTTCTCGACTTCGGCTTGGCCAAGGTCGTGGAGCAGGGCGTCGCCGCGGAAGATGAAGACACACGCACTCTGGGTCCTGAGACCGTAGAGGGCACTGTGGTGGGAACGGTCGCCTATATGTCGCCGGAGCAGGCCGAGTGCAAGCCGATCGATCATCGGTCCGACATTTTTGCATTCGGCACATTGCTCTATGAAATGCTCACGGGGAAGCGTATATTTCAGCGGGACTCGACGGCCGCGACATTCTGCGCAATTCTGCGCGAAGATCCGCCATCATTGACCAAGACGGCGCCGGCGGCGCCGCGCGAGCTGGGGCGGATCGTGGCCAGGTGTCTCCAGAAGGACCCGGCTGCGCGATTCCAGCAGATGAGCGAAGTCGCCAGCGCGCTGCGGGCGGTCGGTGAGGAGTGCCGCCAGAGGCGAATGCCATGGCCTCGCGTTGGCTGGGCGGTAACCATGGCGGCTGTTTTGGCCGCGGCGTGGTGGCTGTGGCCGCGTGGCTCGACACTCCGCGCGATCGACCTGACGCGGGTGACATCGGACGCCGGATTGACGATCAATCCCGCGCTGTCCCGGGACGGCAAGCTGCTGGCCTATGCGTCGGATCGCGCGGGCGGTGCCTTGAACATCTGGGTACAGCAGGTGGGAGGCGGTGAGCCGATCCAGGTCACGAATGACACGGTGGACGACTCGGAGCCATCGTTTTCGCCCGACGGCACGCGGATCGCTTTCCGGTCGCAGCGGGATGGCGGCGGCATCTACGTCGTTCCCGCGCTCGGTGGCACGGCGCGACGTATTGCGAATGAAGGCCGGCGGCCGAGATTTTCGCCGGATGGGGAGTGGGTCGCCTACTGGGTGGGGGACGGAGGCGTATACAGCCGCAATCGGTTCTACGTGGTTCCCCGAAACGGCGGGGAGCCGCGCCAGTTGGCAGGCACGTTGTTCTCGGCGAATAGCCCGGTATGGTCGCCGGACGGCAAGTCCCTGTTGTTCGTGGGCGCCGAATCCGATCGACAACCGCTCGCCGAGCAATACGACTGGTGGGTGGCGCCGCTCGCCGGCGGTCGGCGCTGACCCAGGTTGGAATCACTAATCAGTTGAGCATCTGGCGACAGCGCCTGGCGCCGAATCCGTGGCGCGCAAAAGGCAAGCCGGAACGGATGACAGCCGGAGCGGGAATCGAGGTGCAGCCGTCGATTGCGGCGGACCGGCTTGCTCTCGCCACCACCACGGAAAACCTGGAGATCTGGATGCTGCCGCTGAATGCCGAATCGGGGCAAGCCAGGGGAGAAATGGAACGCGTCACGTCATCCAACGCTACCAACCAGTATCCGGCCGTGTCGCGCGATGGCAGCAGACTCGTGTTCGTCTCGGACCGCCAGAGAAATCTCGATATTTACGAGATGGACCTCCGCAGCGGAGCGGTGAGCGGGCTGACGGCGACCGAATTCGATGAGGTTGCCCCGCAGCCGAGCGCTGACGGGCTCAGAGTGTTGTACTACGTGTGGCAAGGGGACCGGAAGCCGTCGTTCACTTTTTGGGAGGTGAATACGCAAGGCGGCGCGTCACGGCAGGTGTGCGGCGATTGCGACGGACCGCTGTATTGCTGGTCGAACGACGAGAAGAAGGTCATCTACTTCAAGAGCCAACCGGGCGGGCCCGGCGCGTTGGTCACGCGGGATCTGGAATCGGGCGCCGAATCGTTATTCGCGTCGCACCCCAACTATGCGGTCAGGCTGCCTCACCTATCTCCGGACGAACGCTGGGTTGCATTCCAGACCGTGGTGAGCCAGACACAGCGCAAGCTGTTTGTAGCGGCCGTTCGGGACTGGCATGTCGGACCAGAGGAAGAGTGGATCTATATCCCCGACGCGCGCGCTCCCACGACGTGGTCCACGTCGGGAGACGTGCTGTACTTCCTGTCGGATCGGGACGGCTTCCGGTGTATCTGGGCACAACGGCTGGACCGGGCGACCAGGCGGCCTGTCGGCGAGGCGTTTGCGGTGCTGCACTTGCACACTGCGCGCCGGAGCTTGTCATTTAGCTTGGAGGTCGCTGCGATTGGACTATCGCTGGCGTCGGACAAGCTGTTCTTCAGCATGCCGGAGCACACGGGGAACATCTGGTTTGCACAGTTGGAAGGGCGCCCGTAAGCCCACGAAACTACTCTACCGACCGCTCCCAGAGGATGCGCCGGCCGCTGCTCCGGCTACCGAGGCGATGCGCGCGAAGTTCGTCCAGTAGGCTTACATCTGCTCGGATAAGGTGCGGTCGATGGGGGCAAGCCGGACGGTGTTCCCCCACGTGCCGAAAAGGAAATTCAACTCCGACGAGTGCGCCGTGGCCGGCCGTCCATGCCCGGCGTGTGTCATCTCATCGGCACGATGGTATCGCGGCCCTACTGCTTGGGCAAGACCTTCACGTCGGTGACGTAAACCACAGGATCGTTCACCACCACGGTGGCCTCGATACGGTCGCCCACGTGAAGCTTTTCAAAATCCGAATCGGGCTTCACGCGGTACTCCATAGTCATGGCCTCCATCCAGTCGCCGATCTTGCCGGCGTCGATGGTGGCGGTTTTGGAGTTGGCGTCCAGCGCCTTGATTTCGCCCTGCATGGGGTAGCGCTTGCCTTCGTCCTTCGCCCGGCATCCCGCAAGCGAAACCGCCAGAATGATTGGGAACACCAGTCTGCGTGTCATCACTTCACATCATCGCAGGAAGGCGCGGGCACGATCACCTCCTTCATCCGGAACGCCGCTCCGGACGGGCCGGGCGGGACGATCCGGATTGGGGGACACCGGCAGGCGGGTGGCGGCTTCGGGTGTCCTCTGTTCCGCTGCCGGGGGAGGGGCGATGCCGCCTGCAGGAAAAGACCTGAACCGCCGATATAGTTTACCAGGAGGCATCAAATGGATTACAACGCAGCGGTTCTTGCACACTCGAGATGGAAGACCCGGTTGAAGAACCACCTCATGGGTCAGGAGCAGGTAGATCCTGGCAGTGTCGCAAAGGACGATCAGTGCGACCTCGGGAAGTGGATTTATGGAGACGGCAAAAAGCACGCGACGCTCAGCGCATTTGCAGACCTGAAGACCAAGCACACAAAGTTTCACCTCGTAGCTGCAAACGTCGTAAACAGCGCACGCTCGCGTCCGCGGGACAAGGCGCTGGAACTGATCGACCCCTTGGAAAGTGAATTCGGCCGCGCGACCTCCGATGTCATCAACGCGCTGGCCGCCGCGAAGACCCTTTTTGATTGAGCGGGCCGGGAGCGATTGTTTCACTCAGCTGACGCTCCGAACAGGCCAGGCACGCGGGCCGCGCTATAGTAGTCCGGAGGATGGAGCGCGACTTTCGCAAAGGCCACATCGCCATCGACTTCCCCACCGTCCCTTTCGATTCCGTGGGCGGTCTCCTGCTGCGGTCCACCCGGCTGTTCTTTGCCACTCTTCCGTTTCTGGCCGCAGTCACCCTGGTGGTCATGGTCCCGGGGAAACTCCTGCTCGAGTTCACCTGCTATGTCACGAATGTCCCCAGCGAGGGAGTCCTTTCCTATCTCTTGATGGACATGGGCGACCTGGTCTTCGGCGCACTGGTGATGCCCGCGGCGATCTACGGGCTGGTGATGAAACTTCGCACGGGCAAGACCGCTCCCACCGGCGAATCGCTGCGCTGGGGCCGGCGACTGTGGGGCAAGAGCCTCTGGAACATGTTCAAGGTGGAGGTCACGATCATGCTCTGGAGCCTTCTGCTGGTGATTCCCGGCATCGTGGCGGCGATCCGGCTGATCTTCGTCGATCCCGTCGTCGCCATCGAAGGCCGCCCGAGCTCCGAGATCCTCGAACGCAGCCGCCAATTGTGCGCGGGCCACGGCTGGCGCATTCTGGTGGCGCTGCTCCCGGCAGTGCCCATCAACCTGCTCCACCTGCTGGCCAGCCTGCGCGCGCTCCAGTATTCGCGGTGGCTGATGCCGCCGGTAGATGGACTGTTCGCGGTGGCCGAGCACTGGATGACCGCTGTCGTCGTCCTGATGTACTTGGGGCTGGCCGCGCGATAGAGTGAAGATGCCGGGTTCGGAGGGTTCTCAGATGGTCATGTTAGGGATCGACATCGGGCGCGCGCACATCAAGGCGGGGATGGTGAACGAAGAGGGCGCCATTCTCGCGTCACGGACCATCCCGACTCCCGCGGACCTGGATGGCTTCGTGCCCTCGCTCCACGACGCCATCCGATGGCTGCTCGAAGCGACCGAGATTCCCGCCGGGGCCGGCGTGGGATGCAAAGGCATCATCAACCCCGAGAACACGCTGGTGGAGGTGCTCCCGGGACCGCTCCACTACCTGGAAGGATTGCGCCTGGCCGATCTAGTGGGCCTGCCCATCGACGTGCCCGTGTTCGCCGACAACGACGCGCGCGTGGCCCTGGCGGGCGAAATGGTGTGGGGCGCGGCGCGCGGGCGCGAAGACGTCCTGATGCTGACGCTCGGAACCGGCGTGGGCGGCGCGGTCCTGTCCGGCGGCCGAGTGCTCCGCGGCCATTCCGGAATGGCGGGGCACCTAGGGCATGTCACGGTCGAGCCGGACGGCGCGCTGTGCGCCTGCGGCAATCGCGGCTGCCTGGAGACCGTGTTCTCCGCCAGCGCCATCGAGAGCGAGGCCCGGGCGGCGGTGCATCGCGGATGCGCGTCCACGCTGACCCGCCTGTTCCGCGAACAGCCGCAACTGGCCACCTGCCGGACCATCTTTCAAGCGGCCAGCGAAGGCGATGTGGTTTCGACGGCAATCGTCTCCCAGGCGATTCACAAGCTGGGCGCGGCGATTGCGGGCCTGCTGCACGTGTTCGACCCGGAACTGGTGATCATCGGGGGCCACGTGGCGGATGCCGGAGCGGACCTGATGGTGCCGTTGCAGGAGGAGGTCTGGAGCCGCTCGCGCGGGTTGCTGGGACGCGAAGTTCCCCTGGTGGAACAGGAGGTCGCCGACAAGTCGGGAATTGTGGGCGCCGCGGGACTGGCGATGGCGCCGCGCGGGTAGCGTGTCTCGACTGACGGGAACGGCACTGCTGTACCCTTGTTAAGGAGATCGCCTATGGTAAAAACAACCCTTCTCAGGTCGAGCAAGAGCGGCTTCTTCGCCGCCGTTCTGTTTTGCGGGCTGGCGCCGGCCCAGAGTTCTTTGAGCGTCACTTCCAAGATAGTGGCCAGCGCAAACGGCTTCCTGAGTTCGCTTGACGAGGGACAGCGGTCGAAGGTGCTGTTCGATTTCAACGACGCCGCGCAACGGAAGAAGTGGTCGAACCTGCCCACGACGATGGTGCCGCGGGCAGGCCTGAAGATGGGCGAGCTGAGCGGGCCGCAGAGGAAAGCGGCGATGGAGCTGCTGGCCGCCACGCTGAGCAAGCGCGGGTATGAGAAAGTGCTCGCGATTGTCGAAGGCGACGAGGCACTGAGAGTCGCCAGCGGCGGGGGCCGGCCGATGTTCGGGCGCGACTTGTTCTACATTTCAATTCTAGGCAAGCCTTCCGTGAAGGACCCCTGGATGCTGCAGTTCGGCGGCCATCATCTGGCGCTGAATATTACCATGGCGGGTCTCGATGGGATTCTCACGCCCAGCCTCACGGCGGCACAGCCCGCGAAGTATACGGTGGACGGCAAGACCGTGCGGCCGCTCGGAGCCGAGAACGACAAGGCCTTCGCGCTGATCAATGCGCTGGACGAAGGGCAGCGAAAGCAGGCGATTCTCAATTACAAGGTGGCCGATCTGGTCCTGGGGCCGGGGCAGGACGGAAAGACGATCCAGCCAGAGGGCATCAAGTGTTCCGCGATGAACGCGAGCCAGCAGGCGATGCTGCTGGACCTGGCGGGTGAATGGGCGGGGATTGTCCACGAACAGGCAGCGGCGGCGCGCATGGCGGAGATCAAGGCGAATCTGCCCGAAACGTGGTTCGCGTGGAGCGGACCGACCACCAACGGGATGCCGGCGTATTATCGGATTCAGGGACCGGCACTGGTGATCGAGTACGCGCCCCAGCCGCTGGGGGGCGACCCGACGATGCACATCCATACGATTTACCGGGATCCGACAAACGATTACGGGAAGAAGTCAGTGGGGCATTGAGTACCTTCACGATGAGACGATTGGGAGTGAGCGCGCTGCTGGCGCTGAGTCTGGCTGGAGGCGCGGCCGCACACCGGCTGGACGAGTATCTGCAGGCCACCCTGATCGGAGTGACGCGGGACGGCATCGACGTGGAGATCCATTTGACGCCGGGCGTGGCCATGCTGCCGGTACTGATGGCCGTGATCGACCAGGATCGCGACGGACGGATTTCGCCGGGAGAAGAGCGGGCCTATGTGGGCCGAGTGGCACGGGAAGTGGAGCTGCGAGTGGATGGCGTACCGGCGCCGTTGTCGTTGATCGAGAGCAGCTTTCCGCCCCTCGAAGCCATGCGGGAGGGATTGGGCACGATCGGGATAAAACTGCGCACGGCGCGCAGGGGGCACGAGTTGCGTTTCGAAAATCGGCATCTGCCGCAAGTCAGCGCATACCTGGTGAATTGCCTTGCGGCTCCCTCGGACGGGCTTGTGGTGAGCCGGCAGGAGCGGGACGAGGCGCAGAGGTCGATCGAGTTCGAGTATTCTTTCGGCGCGGGCGCAGTAGCGGGACCGCGAGCGGCGTGGATCGCGCCAGGGCCATTCTGGCCGGCCGCGATCGGGATGCTGCTGGTGGCCCGGATGGCGGTACTGATCTACAGAGCGAAACACGGCAAGAGAGCATCCGCTCCCTGACGGTCGAGCTTCTGCGAAGCGGCTCGGCAGGGCTATTGCGAAAACAAGAAGTCGCGGATGCGCAGGTACGTCTCGGCGCCCAAAATACGCGGCGCGAAACACAGGCCCAGGAAGCGGCGCATCAGCGCATCCGGCCCGCCTGCTCGCGGATCGAGCGACCCGGCCAGCGCCATATCCTGCACCGCATTCCGGCGAATGATTTCGCGCAGCGTGGCCGGACGCGCGAACGATTGCGGCCGCGTCCCCATGAAATAGTCCGCCAGAACCTGCATCGCCGCGGCATCCGCCGCCGCTTCCACGGGGGGCAGAGCCAGAGACCTCACCACGTCCGGCGCGCGGGCGATCCCGGGGATGCGGGCCTCGAGAACCCGCGCCTCCATAGGCACGACGGTCCATATGCCCACCTTGAGCTGCACTTCCACGCGAAAGCGCGCCACATCGGCGCCGGGCGGAATCCACAGGTCCAGCAGGTACAGCCGCGTGTTCTGCCCTTCGATCTTCTCGTCGGGATCGGGCATGACTCCGAAATCCGGCAGCCGCTCGATTTCCATCAGCGGATCGGGAATCCATCCGGCGGGTGTCGCGACGAAATGCTCTTTGTACAGCGCGACACGGCACGCATTCACCGGGTTGGTGACGACATAAAGAAGGTACGACTCCCTGGGGGGCACCGACACGGCGATGTGAAACGAAGCGAATCCGTTGCGAGCCACCGCGGGGGAAAGGATTTCGCGCACGGCGAGCGCCTTGTCGGCGGCCACCACCGCTCCGAACGGGTCCAGCCGGTGGAATTCGGAGTAGATCTCCACCGACTGCGCGCAGGCCGCCGCGGCAAAAAGAACTCCGGTCACTGCCAGCCTGAAGGTCGCCACTATTCGTATCTTAGAGCGTCGGTGGGACTCAGGTGCGCGGCGCGGTTGGCGGGCAGAATTCCGAACACCAGCCCCACCAGGCAGGAGACGCCGAACGCCACCACGATCGCAACGGGCGAAATGGGAATGCGGATGTCGGCGAACAACCGCACGGCGAGCGGAATCGCCACGCCGGCGGCAATCCCCAGCACACCGCCCGAGAGGCTCACCATCATCGCCTCGGTGAGGAATTGCAGCAGGATTTCCCTGGCCGAAGCTCCCACCGCCAGCCGCACTCCGATCTCGCGCGTCCGCTCGGTCACGGTCACCAGCATGATGTTCATGATGCCGATGCCCGAGATCACCAGCGTGATGGCGGAGACCAGGACCAGCACCAGCGAGAGAATCAGCGAAATATTTTTGGCAGCGTTCAGTATGGCGGTGAGGGTATCGACGCGGTAGCTGGCGCCCGGACGGTGGCGCCCGGCGATGATATCCTGCACACGGCCCGCGATGCGCTCCACCTCCTCGGGCGCGCGCACCTGCACGTAGAGCGGGTCGATGCGCTCCACCGGGGTGAAGTAGCGCAGCACCGTGATAGGCATCAGGATGGTCTCGCGCTCCACCTCCGACTGCCCGAAGGTCTCCACGCGCTCGTGAAACGTGCCGATCACGGTGAACTGCAATCCGTACAGCCGGATCACCTGGTTCAGCGCCGCGCCCAGGCTGCCGTACATGCGCTCGGCGAGCTTGTCGGTGAGGAGCGCCACCTTGTCGCGCCGCGCGACGTCGTCCTCATCCAGGAACCGGCCGTCACTGATCACGATGTTGCGCACGTCCTGGTAGGCCTGGTCGGTGCCGATCACCTTGACGTCCTGCTCCCTGCCGCGGATCAGCATCCGGTCGGAGTTCGACATCACGCCGGTAGCCGCCACGATGTCCGCGCCGGTATCCTTGCGGATGGCCTCGACGTCCGCCATTTTGATGTAGTCGGCATCCGCCACCGCGGAGGAAGGGCCGGCCGAGACGTAGTAGGCGAAGATGATGTTGGAGCCGATCCCTTCCACCTGCTGGAGGATATAGTCGCGGCTGGTCAGCGAGATGGTCACCACCAGGATGACCGAGGCGGTGCCGATGACCATGCCGAGGCCGGTGAGGAGAGACCGAACGGGATTGGCGCGAAGGGCCTGAGCGCTGAAGCGGATGGCCTCGCCGAGAAACATGTGCCGGGCTTATGTGCCCGTCACCTGCCGAAGGAGCTTCTGCGCCTGCGACCGCGGCGGGTCTTCCGGCGTGAGATCGCTAACCAGGTAGCGCCTGAGCAAGTCCCGGGCAGCCTCCAGATTGCGGTTCTGCTTGATGTAAATCTCGGCCGTGGCGAACATCAGCTTGGCGCTGTCAGGGTTGATCTTTTGGGCGCGCGCGAGGCTCTGGTCGGCTTCCTGGTATCGTCCCTGTTTGGACAGGAACCGCGCCAGGTCGATGAATCGCCCGATCTGGCGTGGCGAGGCCTCGATGGCGCGCCGCAGTTGTTCTTCGGCGCTGCCGAATTCCTTGCGCTTCTCCGCCAGTTTCGCCTGCGACCAGTGGAACTCGCCGGAATCGACGGCCGCGATCTTCACGGCCGTGGCTTCGGCCTTGTCGAAGCCGCCACCCAGGAAGCCGGGCGCCTCCAGGTAGTATTCGAAAAGGTCGGTGAGCGCGTCCAGGTTCCGGGGATTCAATTGCACCGCCCTTTCAAAGTGCTGGCGCGCCTTGGAGGCAAGTCCCGGAGCGGTGAACGGGCTGGCGGTTTCGGCCCGCCGTCCAAAAGCGCGGCCCAGCCAGAGGGCGTATTCCGAACTGCCCGGTTCCAGCGCGACGGCCTTTTCGAGCGCCTCGGTGGACTTCCGGTAATCCCCCAACATGTAGTAATTCCTGCCGGCCAAGGCGTAGTCCGCGCCATCCTTGCCCCGGTCCGGGATGGCATGCAGGATTTTCAGCGAGCCCTCGAAGTCCGTGAGGTTATAGAGTTTATGCGCGCGTTCAAAATCCGGCCCGGCCCCCAACGCCGCTGTGGCCAGGGTCACGAACATCGCTACACCCGTCGCCTTGGTACGTATTAGTCCGTTTCGCAACATTTTGCCTTTAATTATACAGATGAGTACGTGTGGTGGAGGGTTTCAGATCGAAAACTAATTCACCGGGGCCGTAAAGCTGTCGAAGGAGGAGCCGACCATGACCCCAATGGCCGCCATCCCGGGTTTGACCGTATCCGGAACCCGGAAGGTAACCCGCGTCGAGCCGATCGTGCCCGGGTCGGGCGCCACCGATATGACTTCCGCCGCGATTCCGCCCACGGAGACGGCAACCGGGGCCAACGGCTCAGGCAGCGGCTCGGCGGCGGGCTTGCCGGTCACGCCCGGCGGATCCGTCTGCCCTTCGCCGGTGATCACAAGAGAGGCCGCCGAACCTCGGGTGTACACCACCGGATTCGCCGGACGGAATATCCCCACCGAGGACGCCGATGTCTGCAAGTTGACGTTTATGCCTATACCGCCGCGCGCGACCACGGCCAAGGCCGTCGAAGCTCCGGCGATTTCGTACGGAACCACCGCCACCAGTTCGCCCGAACTGGCCGACAGCAACGGCGCGGCCGTCCCGTTGAAGAAAACCTGCGTGTCGCCAATCGCGGAAGCCACGTATCCGGCGGCATCGAGCGACCCCGGCACGAACCGCGTGGGCCCCAGGCATACGCCCTGAATTACGACCGTTTCGCCCGGCGCGACGTTCTCGTTGCCGTACTGCGGGCAGTTGCCGCCCGTGCCAAAAAATGACGGCGTACACGGCAGCGAGACCGGTCGCTTTGTGGCCCCGTTCAGCACCGGCACGGAGGTGAGCCTGACGGGCGCAACGCCGCCGTCTGCGGCCGGCGCGGGAATGCGCCAGATGCGATTCGCGTTGGTGTCGGCCACATACAGGTCGCCATTCGGCGCGGCGGCCATGCCGCCAAACGGGTCGCCGGCCGCCGCCAGCGCCAGAACCTGGCAGTCGGTATTGAGCCGCGCCAGGCGCACGGTGGTACCGGAATAATAGATGCTTCCACGGCCGTCCACGGCAAAGGTGGTATCTCCGGGAACGGGAATGGCGCGGCCATCGGGCGTGAAGATGTAGCCGGTAGCATATACGTTCCCGGCGCTATCGACGGCCACGTTCTGGGACCCGGGGTACGGGAACGGCGTTTGGATGGTGCCATCGGGCGCGATGTAGCGAATACCCTGCCCGGCGACGTACAGTCCGCCCTGGCCATCGGCCGCCAGACCCGTTGGAGTGCCCAGGTCGGCATCGACAGCCGGTCCGCCATCGCCGGAAACGCCCGGCTGCCCCGTCCCGGCGATGACCGCCAGCGTGCCGTCCGCCGCCAATTCCAGCACCTGGTAATGGCCGGTGTCGGCAATATACACGTTGCCGCCCGCGTCCACCGCCACGCCGGAAGGGTTCAGCAGGGGCGTGGGCGCGGAGAGGCAGGCGGGGTCGTCCAGGATCGTTGCGCCGCTCCCGGCGATGGTCTGGATGATGCCGTCGGTTCCGATTCTGCGGATGCGATTGTTGTCGCGGTCGGCGAAGTAGACGTTGCCGGAGGAATCCAGCGCCATCGCGGTTGGATGGCCCAGGACCGCATCCGTGGCCAAGCCGCCATCGCCGGAGAAACCGCCGCCCGCGTTGCCGGCCACGGTTTCGATCACCCCGTTGGTCCGGATTCGCCGGACCAGGGCGTTGCCGAGATCGATGAAGTACAGGTCGCCCGTGCGGTCGAACGTCAGGTCGTAGACGCCCTTGATCCCGGCGTGAATGGCCAGCGGCACGCCGGGAGCGTCGGGCGTGCATCCCTGGCTGAAGCCCCAGGACCCGCCAGCGATGGCCTGCGTGCTCTGGTCCGGGTTGACCCGAAAAATCTGCGGGATGCCGGCGGAGTTCCAGCCCCCGACGTACAGGTTTCCCGCGGCATCCATTGCGTACGATTGCACCTGCCCGGCGAACAACCGGACCAGCATGCCGTCCGGCGTCACCTGGTCGACTCCGTTCTCCTCGACGAAGTAGACGTTGCCGGCGGCATCGACGGTCAGGTGAATCGGAACCCCCATGTTCACCTGGAGGGCGGGCGCCGTGAAGTAGCCCGGGGCCGAGGAAGAGCCGTACCCAGTGCCGGCGAAGGGTTGAAGCTGGCCGCCGGAAGAGAGTTTCCACACGCGCTGCTGCGAGGCGAGGTAGATAACCCCTTTCGCATCAACGGCTATCGACGAAACCGGGATTGGGAAGACCGGCGGCTGTCCAGGCCAGTAGAGCTGGCTGGTGACTGTCGAAACCTGGCCCGACGGGTCCTGTTCCCAGACGTACTGGTCGCCTGCGACGTAAAGGTCGCCCGCGCCGTCCACGCCGATGGCTTCCGGCCCGTGAGCCGCATGGTCCCACGGACCGGCCACGGCGGCTACGCGGCCGGAAGCATCGACGCGCCAGACGCGGCCGGTCTCCTGGACGTAGAGCGTGGCATCCGGCGCGATGGCGATGTGCAGCGGCTGCATCACCAGGTCGGTGGCCATCCCGGTGAATGGCAGCGGCGCCCCGGCGACCAGAACGGCGTCCGGCGTGGGCGGAAGTTGCGCGACGGCCTCTACGGCGCAAGAGAGCGCGATCAGCGCGCGGAACGGGTTCATTGCAGGAGTCTCATACTAAGACCCGCGGGGAGGCGGGGGAACTACACGCGCCAAGGACATGGAATTCCGAATTTTCCGGTTAACGCTTTCGTTTCCGGCTCCGTCCGATACGCAGATTGGGTATTCAGAATTCGTCACAGGGGGCGCCGGCCGGGAGGGAGAAATGACATCGGTACGATCGGCACGCATCGTCGTGGTTCTCGTCTTTCGTTGTTGCTTGCCCGGCAGGGGAGATCCGCAGGAAATCGAGGCCCAATCGCGGCCGGAAATTCCCATGGCCTCGTTCGAGGTTGCGTCTATCAAACCGCAGCCGTGGACGAACCAGGGCAGGGTTGGGGTCGTCGTCCGGGGCAACACGCTTGCGGGCGAGCATGTGGATCTGTACCGTCTCGTCGAATTTGCGTACGGCTTGAGAACGGACGGCTCGCAACTTTCGGGAGGCCCGGGATGGGCGCGCATGGGCATTCTTTCCGACGTGTCTGGCGCCGACTCGGTGCTGTTTCAGGTGATCGCCAAAGCTCCAGTGGGCCCGCCCCCCTCTATCGAACAGTTCCGGCTTATGCTCCAGGCGCTGTTGGCCGATCGATTTCGGCTCAGGCTCCACCATGCCAGGAAGGACCTTCCCGTGTTCAACCTGGTAGTAGCGAAGAACGGGCCTAAGCTCAAGGAGAACGTCTCAGACGCAAAGGTGTCGATGGCCATGAGAGACGGGAGGCTGTTCCGGATTAGGGCCGTGCATGCTCCCATCCGGAATCTGATTTCGGAACTCTCGAATCCCAACCACGGCGCGGGCCGCCCGGTATTCGACAAAACCGGACTCACGGGATTCTACGATTTCGAAATCGAGTGGGCTCCAAACGACCTCGCCGCAGCGGGGCCGGACGGCCCGGCGCCGGATACGGTGGGTCCATCCGTCTTCGCAGCTCTCCAGGAGCAGCTTGGACTGAGATTAGAACCGGGCACGGCGTCATTTGACACCGTAGTCATAGATCACGCGGAGAAACCATCTCAGAATTAGCCTGCCGTCAATCGAAAGACACCTCACTGACCTTTGGCACTTGACATACGCTGGTAAGGTGCTAGCCGAGCGCACACGCGCCTTTATGCTAGGCTCAACGCATGCCCACAAAGGCAAGGAGGAGACCAGAGACACCGGCGTCTTCGCCGTCATTGCCTGAGCAGGCCTCCTGGTTGATCGTGGGATTCGGGCCGTAATGAACCTGGGTCTTCTCGAGATCTCCGGATTCGACGCTGATCACCTTGAAGGGGCGAGTTACGATTTCCGAGTTGGCCCCAAAGCGACGGTCACAACGGCCTCAAGGCCGTTAGATTCTTACGCCATTAATCGTAAACAGAAATACTTCAACAAAGCTCAGGCTGCCTCACGGGAAATTTCAGATATTTTTGGCTAGCTTTTCGAAGGCCGCGTGACGCGGTTTACCAGAGGCGGCATTGCTTTTCGACGGGCCGCACCATAGGGTCGCCCGGTTTGCACTGGAAGGCGCGGTGGAATTCGGGCATGTTCCGGAGCGTGGCGATGGCGCGCCATTTTGAGACGGGGTGCGGGTTGGTGGAGAGCTGCAAGCGCATGGCTTCGTCGCGCATTTCGGCTCCGTTGATGCGCGCGAAGGCGATGAAGAAGCGCTGATCGCCGGTGAAGCCGTCGAGGACGGGTCCGGGCTTTTCGCCGAGCGAGCGCTGGTAGGCGCGGTAGGCGACGTTGATGCCGCCAAGATCGCCGAGGGCTTCGCCCAGGACCTGCCTGCCGTTGTGATGCAGGCCGCCGCCTACGTCTATGGAGTTGAACTGATCGACGACGCAGGCGGTGCGGGCATTGAATTTGGCGCGGTCCTCGCCGGTCCACCAATTCCTGAGGGCGCCCGAGGCGTCGAATTTGGAACCTCCGTCGTCGAATTGATGGCCGATTTCGTGACCGATGACGACGCCGATTGCACCGTAGTTGGCGGCATCGTCGGCCTGCATATCGAAGAAGGGCGGTTGAAGGATTCCGGCCGGGAAGACCACTTTGACCTCGATGGGGCTCGAGTAGGCGTTGACAGTGGGCGCGGTCATGGCCCAATCGACGTGGCTGACGGGCTTGCCTATTTTGGAGATTTCGTAACGCTCGCCCCACGTCCATGAGGCGCGGACATCGGCGAAGAAATCGCCGCGAGTGACGTTGATGGCGGAGTAATCGCGCCAGGCGTCGGGATAGCCGATTTGCACCTGGAGGGCGTTGAGCTTGGCGATGGCGAGCTTTTTGGTTTCGGGCTGCATCCAATCGGAGTTTTGAAGCTGCTCGCGGAGCGCGGCGCGGAGATTTTCAACCAGGGCCTGCATGCGGCGCTTGGCTTCGGGCGGGAAATATTTCGCGGAGTACGCCTGGCCCAAGTCGTCGGAGAGGTCGCGATCGATGAAGTCGGCGCAGGTCTCCCAACGAGGGGGGGCCTGCTGGATGCCCGTCAGCACGCCGCTCTGGAAATGGAACGACTCATCGGAAAAGGGCTTGGCCAGGTAGGGGGCGGCGAGCTGGAGATCGCGCCAGCGCAGCCAGATTCTCCAGGTTTCGAGCGGCGATTCGGAGAGCTGCCGGTCGACGGCTTTGAGGAACTCGGGCTCGGAGACGTTTACGGTGGTAGATGGGGGAAGGCCCAGATCGCGCAGCATGAGCGCCCAATCGACGTTGGGAGCGAGGGCCTTGAGCGTGGCGAGATCCATGGGGTGATAGGTCTTGTCGGGATCGCGTTTGTCGGCGATGGTGAGCGCGGACGCGGCGAGCGTCTTTTCGAACTCGAGGACAGCGCGGGCCTGTTCGGCGGCGGCGGCCCGCAGAGTTCCGGCGAGCTCGAGAAGTTTGGCGGCGTGATCGAGAAAGGCGGCGCGGATCTGCTTCGATTTGTCGTCGTCGCGCAAGTAGTAATCGCGGTCTGGGAGCGAGAAGACCGACGATCCGGTGCGCCCGGCGCCATCGCGCTCTACGACGCGGGCGACGACGCGGTCTGGGTTCTTCGCGTCCTGCCCGGAGGTGAAGCGGAAAGGTCCGACGACGGCTCCGTTGATAGCGCCGAACGGACGGCCGATTTTCTGAAAGGAGGCCAGAACAGCCATGAGATCGGCGCGAGTGTGGATGGCGGCGATACGATCGAAATCGGGCTGGAGCGGGGCGTAACCGCGCGCGTCGATGGCGGCGGTGTTCATGCAGGCGGAGTAGGAATCGCCGAGACGGCGCTGGGAGGAGCCGGGCGCGGCGTTGGAATCGGCGGCGGCCGCGTCGAGGATGGTGCGGATGCGCTCGCGATTGGCGCCGGCGAGCAGGGCGCCGGGCCCCCAGGAGGATTTGTCGGCGGGGATGGGGTTCTTGTCGTGCCAGCCACCGTTCACGTAGCGCCAGAAATCGGTGCAGGGCTTGCAGGTGGGATCCATATCCTCGGGATGGATTCCGCTGCGGGCGGGATTCTGGCCCTCGACTGCGGCAGTGAGAAACAGGAGCAGAAGCAAGCGAGCGGTCTGCAAAGTGCCTCCTCAGATGTCGTCAGGGGTATTGATATAGTTAGCGGGAGGTAGTGTAACACGATTCCGGCCATCGTCAGTGGCGCGGATGCTTGTTTGCAGAAATCCAGCAAGCCGCAGCGAAAGGCCAAGCGGTGAACGCTCTGCCAGAGTGCCTTATTCACCCATATCGGTAGGCATCCGACGATCTGTGCTACCCCAATTCCTCTTGGTTCTGAAGGCAGAACGCCGCTTGGGGCCACTGTACAAGAAGCTCACTCTCGGTCAACTGGACGGGCGCTGGTGAGTACTCCGGGCGTGTAGACCGTTCTGAAAGCCCCTCCGATCCGGGGTCTTGACGCCGAAGTTCTTACCCCGCGTCGTCCGCCGGGATCGGTTCGGATGTCGGCGGTCCCCTTTTCGTCGATGCTACCAGGAGGACCGCTAGCGGCCGCAATGCGGCATGGCCAGAGGCGGTGCGCAGGCGTCCACACGGCCAGTCGGCGTGCGGAGCCCTTGCAGCGTGCGGCGTCGACCGGATACTTCTGGGACAATGAAGACCATCTCTATGACTCTTGGATTCGTTGGGACAGGCGCCATTGCGGCCGCCATAGTCACCGGTCTCAATTCGGAGGGTGGGGCGCGCCTTACCATCCGCTTGTCGCCGCGCAATGCGGCCGTCGCCGCCGGTCTCGCCAGCCGGTTTGATAACGTCTCCGTGTGCGCCTCCAGCCAGGAGGTGCTCGATGGGGCCGAGACAGTTGTCCTTGCGGTGCGTCCGCAGGTTGCGGAGGAGGTTCTATCCGGGCTCCGTTTTTCGTCCGGCCAGATCGTGATCAGCCTCGTAGCCGGGGTCTCCGCGCGCCGTATCGCGGAACTGGTGACTCCTGCCGGAAAGATCTGGAGGGCAATCCCGCTGCCGTCCGTCGCCCAGAGGCGAAGCCCGATTGCGTTATATCCACCGGGCGGGCCTCCCGCCGAGCTGTTTTCCCTGCTGGGTCAGGTATTCGGGATCGAGAAAGAAGACCATCTCAACGCCCTCAGCACCGCCACCTCGACCATGGCTGCATACTTCGGCTTTGTGGGCCACATTGCGTCCTGGGTCGCGCGCAAGGGGATTGCGGAAAAGCAGTGCCGGGAGTATGTAGGACGTATGTTCGCCGGACTCGCCGACGCCGGTCTGGAAGCGTGCGAACGAAGCTTCGAGGACCTCGCGACGGCTCACGCGACACCGGGTGGACTGAATGAACAGGTTCTGCGCGATCTGACCAATCACGGCGTGTTCGATACTCTCACGGAAGCTCTCGATTCCGTGCATCGAAGAGCCGGGGGCGCATCCGCCTGAGCAGGTTCTGTCCGGATGATCGGGTATTCGGAAGTTAACCGCCAGTGAAACCGCCATATCGGAGAGTGCGTTCGTGCGGCGCCCCAAACTCCCACGACCCGCTCAGCGTTCCACTTAGCTGGTTAGCCATCCCGGAGTTCTGCCGCTCCCGGCCCCAGATGCAGCAGTGCGGAGATTCTGAGCTGTGGAAATGCCGGGGCTGTGGAAAGCGTGGAAAGCCAAAAGGCAGGCTCAGTTCCAGTTCATGCACTATGACGGCAAGATCAAGTTCCCCACCATATTGGACCAGAACGACTATCTGGTGGAAGGGGCGTACTACGTTCACAAGGCCAAGATTCAGCCATTCTTCAAGTACGAAACCCAGAGTTACGTCGATTCGGCGAACGCCTCGAAAGACATCAACCGGGCGGGCTTCGGCGCCAACTACTATATTCGCGGCCAGAATCTGAAGTGGACCCTGCAATGTCTGCGAGCGACGCCGCAGAACGGCTCGACCTTGAAGCCGGCGAACGAACTCACCATGCAGTTGCAGTTGTTTTATTACTAGGCCTGTAACCGATGTCCAACCGAGAGGAGTCTTAGCCATGGCAACCAGTGCTATGCACGCAACGCGGGCGAATGTAATTCAGACCGCCGGCATCAGCCGATGGTGGCGGGTGGTGGGCGGGCTCTTGATGAACCTGGCCCTGGGCAGTCTTTATGCGTGGAGCATTTTCGTCGCTCCATTGGAAAAACAGTTCGGGTGGAAGCGCGCCGATACCACCTGGGTGTATACGTTCGCTGTGGCGGTGTTCGCGCTCACTTTCGTGGTGGCCGGGCGCATCCAGGACAAGATCGGCCCTCTCTACTGTTCTCTCGCCGGCGGCATCCTGGTGAGCTTGGGATTCTTTCTCTGTGCCTACACCACCAGCCTGACCTACCTGATCATCTGTTTCGGCGTGATCGGCGGACTGGGCAACGGCTTCGGGTATGCCACACCTATTCCGGTCATGGCCAAGTGGTTTCCCGACAAACGCGGCTTGGCGGTGGGTCTGGCCGTGGGGGGATACGGCGCGGGCGCGGCGATCTTCGGCCCGCTGGCAAGCTTACTGATACCGGCCTATGGCTTGCCGGCGACGTTCCAGATTCTGGGCGCCATCTTTCTCGTGATGACCATGATCGGCGCGTTCCTGCTCAGGAACCCGCCGGCCGGTTACCAGCCCGCGGGATGGACTCCGGCTCCTGCTTCGAAATCCGCGGCCACCACCTACGAATTCAGACCCGGAGAGGTGCTGCGCACTCCCACCTTCTACCTGATGTGGGTGGGGTATGCGCTGGGCTGCTCGGCCGGCATGATGGTGATCAGCCAATTGGTCCCCTTCGCCAAGAGCGTCGGCATCGCGGCCGGCGCGCTGACTATCATGACGATGGTGGTGGGCGCGTTCGGCAGCGCTGCCGGCCGCATTCTCTCGGGCTGGATGTCGGACAAACTAGGCCGCATCAACGTCCTGCGGATGATGATCGGCATCTCCATGATCGCCATGCCGGTGCTGTATGCGGCCGGAGGCAATATCGCCATGCTGTACCTGGCGGTATTCGTGGTCTACTGGTGCTACGGTACGCAGCTCTCGGTGAACGGCGCCGCCACATCGGACTTCTGGGGCACCAAAAACGCCGGCATCAACTACGGCATGTTGTTCACGGCTTGGGGTGTGGCGGGCATCATCGGCCCGCGCATTGGCGCGACGTTGTTCGACAAGTATCATAATTATCAGGCGGCGTTTTACACGGCGGCCGTGCTGGCGGCGGTAGCTCTGGTATGCGAAATGTTGGCCAGGCGGCCGGCGGCACCGCAGCCTCGTTCGGCGACGAGGGGAAAGACAACTTTATCCGCACTTTCGAGAAAGGATTCTTGATGTCAACTGCCACTCAAACGAATATCGACTCGGTCCTCACCGAAAATCGCGTCTTCGAATGCTCCGATGACTTTCGCTCCAAGGCCCATGTTCGCAGCATGGAAGATTACGAGCGTCTTTACAAGGAGGCCGAGACCGATCCCGAAAAATTCTGGGGCGGGATCGCGTCCGAGCTGCACTGGTTCAAGCCTTGGGACAAGGTGCTCGACTGGAACTGCCCATGGGCCAAATGGTTCTCCGGTGGCGAGATCAACCTCTCCTATAACTGCCTGGACCGCCACGTCGCCAGCGGCCGCCGCAACAAGGCCGCCATCATCTGGGAAGGCGAGCCCGGCGAGGTGGTGACGCTCACCTACCAGCAACTGCTCATCGAGGTCTCGAAGTTTGCCAACGTTCTGAAGTCGCTGGGCATCCAAAAAGGCGACCGCATCGCCATCTACATGGGCATGTGCCCCGCCCTCCCGATCGCCATGCTGGCCTGCGCGCGCATCGGCGCTCCGCACACCGTGGTTTTCGGCGGCTTCTCGGCCAACGCCCTGGTGGACCGCATCACCGACTCGCAGGCGTCACTGGTCATCACGCAGGACGGCTCCTACCGGCGCGGCGCCGAGGTGAAGCTGAAGCCCGCTGTCGATGAAGCCGTGCTCTCCTGCCCGTCGGTGAAAAATGTGGTGGTCTACAAACGAACCGGCACGCCGCAAACCATGTTCGGCGGCCGCGACCACTGGTGGCACGAGCTGATGGCCAACGCCTCCGACGAGTGCCCGGCCGAACCGCTCGACGCCGAGCACCCGCTCTATCTTCTCTATACGTCGGGCACCACCGGCAAACCCAAGGGCATCCTGCACACCACGGGGGGCTACTCGGTGGGCACCTACATCACCGCCAAATGGGTCTTCGACCTCAAAGACGAAGACCTCTACTGGTGCACCGCCGATATCGGATGGGTCACCGGCCACAGCTACATCGTCTACGGTCCGTTGCAGAACGGGGCCACCAGCCTGATGTACGAAGGCGCGCCGAACTTCCCGGAACCCGACCGCTTCTGGCGCATCATCGACCGCCACAAGGTCAACGTCTTCTACACCGCGCCCACAGCCATCCGCGCCTTCATGCGGTTTGGCACCGAATGGCCGCGGAAACACGCCATGAAGAGCCTGCGCCTGCTCGGCACGGTGGGCGAACCGATCAATCCCGAAGCCTGGATGTGGTACCGCGAAAACATCGGCCACAACCGCTGCCCCATCGTGGACACCTGGTGGCAAACCGAAACCGGCATGATCATGATCACTCCGCTTCCCGGCGCGACGCCCACCACGCCCGGCTCCGCCACGCGGCCGTTTCCCGGCGTGATCGCCGACGTGGTCACGCGCGAGGGCGAGCCCGTGCCTCTCGGCGGAGGCGGCTACCTGGTATTGAAGCGGCCGTGGCCCGCCATGCTGCGCACGATTTATGGCGACCCCCAGCGCTATCAGGACCAGTACTGGTCGCAGATCCCGGGCATGTACTTCACCGGCGACGGCGCGCGCAAAGACGCGAACGGCTATTTCTGGATCATGGGCCGCATCGACGACGTCATCAACGTATCCGGACACCGCCTCAGCACCATGGAGGTGGAGTCCGCCCTGGTGGCTCACCACAAGGTCGCCGAGGCGGCCGTGGTCGCCAGGCTGGATGATCTCAAAGGCCAGGCGATTGCCGCCTTCGTCACGCTGAAATCCGGCAACGCACCCACTCAGGAGCTGAAAGACGAGCTGCGCTTGTGGGTGGCCAAAGAGATCGGTTCCCTGGCGAAGCCCGACGACATCCGGTTCACCGAAGCCCTGCCCAAGACCCGCAGTGGAAAGATCATGCGCCGCCTGCTGAAGGAAATCGCCGCCGGCGGCGAGGTCAAAGGCGACACCACCACCCTGGAGGATCTCTCGGTGATCTCCAGACTAAGCCAGCACGACGAGTAGCGTCCGGCCGTTCCTACTCGGTCGTCCCGTAGTATCCGGGCCGCCACGAAACCATCAGATGGCGGCCCTCCACGACTTTCACCTGCACGCGGTGATACTTGCCATCGTGCCGGGAGCCGCCGGGCCGGTACCCCAGGACGTATTGGTTCCGCAGTTCTGAACTGATTCGCGCGGCAACGTCCGGAAGATCCGCCAGGTACTCCACTGCAGAATGCCGGCCGCCGCTCTCCCCGGCCAGGGCCTCCAACAGGTCCTGCCCCGGGCGCGTTGCCTCAGGCAGAATCGCCGTGCGGTGATCGTAGATCCCCATGGCATAGACCCACAGATCCGATTCGCGCACGCGCCTGCGCATCTCGGTCTCGGTATAGCGGCTATAGTTGTCCCCGCCGTCGGAAAGGATGAGCAGCGCGCGCCGCGCATTTTGGGCGCCCTTCATGGACTCCATCGCCAGGCAGACCGCGTCCAGAAGGGCGGTCCTGCCCCGGGGCTCGGCATGCCGCAGCCGCTCGCGGATCTCATCTGTGTTAGTCGTGAAAGGCACGGTCAATCGCGCGCTCTTGCTGAACTCCACCAGGAAGAATTCGTCTTCCGGATTAGCGCCGCGAAGGAACTGGTCGACCGCCTCCCGCGATTTCGCCAGCTTGTCCTTCATGCTGCCGCTCGAGTCGAACACGATGCCGACCGACAGCGGCACATCTTCGCGGGCAAACTGAACCACGGTCTGCTCGGTCTTGTCGTCGAAAATGCGGAACGCGTCGCGCCCCAGTCCGGTGATGGCATGGTTCTTGGAGTCCGTCACGCTGACCGGTATCAGCACCAGCTCGCTGTCGGCCCGAAATTCGGCTGGCGTGGGCGATGTCCGGACTCGCGTTGGAATGGACACCGGCGGTTCATCGGCGCCCGGCGCCGCGCAGGCAAACAAGCAGATGGCACCGATCAACATCGGCGCCCGATGTGGCCTAACAGTCACAGCTACCCAGTCCCCTCTGGGGTACGAGTCTAGCAAAGTTGAAGGGAGAAAACTGGCCGCGCGCACGCGTTGCATCCGGCGGCGATATAGAAGATAATCAAGCCCAGAAGTCTCAATTATGGTAATTCCAGGCATGCGGTGCCCGTGTGTCTTTCTTTTGTGCCTGCCCGCTGCTGTGTGGAGTGCCACCCCGGGAACGCCCGATTCCTGGATCCCGGCACGGTGGCCGGGAGGGCCGCTGGAATTGGCGCGGCGCGCGATGGCCAAGACCGCGCCGGCCGATCCGGCGATTCGCGATGCCATCGCGAGCTGGTACGACCCGGCAACCCTGCGGCTGCTGGAAGGATCGCCCCTCAACTGCCTGCTGGTCACCTGGAGCGCGGGCGCGGATCGCGAGGTCGAGCGGCGGCAACAGCAGCTCATCAAAACCTACACCGCCGAGGCTCATCAGCGAGGCATCGCCGTACTGGGGTTGGTCTATCCCGGCGCGGACCCGGCGCGGTCCGCCGCCGCAGCCGCGGACGCGCGCCTGGATGGCCTGGCGCTCGATGGGGAGTTCCCGGGCGGATTCCCCGGGCAGGTGGACAGAGCCCTGGCTTCGGCGAACAGCTCGGCAGTGGTGATCCCGATCGCGGCGAGTGCGGCGTCTGTACGGACCGCCAGGCGGCCGATCCTGGCAGTGGAGGGCGTTTCGCCCAGCGCCCGCAACCTTTCGGACATGGGTATCACCAGCGCGCCTTCGAGCGAGCCGTGGATTCAATCCAACGTCTGGCTAGTGCGCTCCTTTCGGCTCGGGCCTGCGTGGCGGCCCGTGTGGATCAGCTATCAGCCGGAGGGCGGCACGCCCGCGGACTACGCCAGGAGCGTGGCGGATGCGGCGGTGGCGGGAGGCCGCTGGATCGTGGCCCTCGACGACGGCCTTCGCGCCGGTTTGCGCCGCAACGACGCTGCCGCGCTGGCCGCCTGGCACGGCATCGGCGCTTGCCTCAAGTTCGCCGAGGATCATGCGGAGTGGCGCAGGTTCGCGCCTTTCGGCAACCTCGGGATTGTCGTGGACAGCGCCGCTGCGGATCCGGAGATGGCGGACGAATACCTGAAGCTGGTAGCGCGCCGCCAGGCGCCGTACCGCCTGATCGCGCGCTCCGAGCTTAGTGCCGCGTCGCTCGCCGGTTTTCGAGCGGTGCTGGCTACGGCGCTCGCGCCTCCCACGGAAGTGGAGAGGAATGCCCTGCGAGCGTTCGCGGAGAAGGGCGGACTGGTTGTGGCCGGGCCCACTTGGGGCGATCCTCCGAAGGACAAGCCATTCGCCGAGGTCCCGGTGGGCAAGGGCCGCGTGACCGTTTACAAGGACCTGGATCCCGAGTCGGTCGCCCGGGACATGCGCGATCTGCTCTCGCACCGGGATGCGGGAGTCGCCGCGTTCAATGTGCCGACGGCGATCACGTACGCGAGCACCGGCGCCGCCGGCAAGTGCCTGCTGGTGCAGTTGCTCAACTATTCCGACTCACCGGCTACCGCGATCACCATACGGGTGAGCGGGAACTTCAAGTCCGCGCGGCTGTTCACGCCCGGCGCGGAGCCTCTCGACCTGGCCATGAACTCGTCGGACGGGCAGGTCGATGTGACCATCCCCAAGCTTTCCTTGTGGGGTGGAGTGTTGTTGGAGTGAATCCGATGAAAGATGCTAACGGGTATCTCACGCGGCGCGATTGGCTGGCCGTTTCGGGGCTGGCGGCAGGCGCTCTCTCCGCCACGCGCGCGCAGGCGGCGCCACAGGCTCCGGCGGCGGCGGTCGCAATCGCCAAGGTCCGCAGCTACGACGAGGACCTCGTCGCACAGTTCCGGACGATGTTCGAACAGGTCGGCGGCATCGGCGGACAGGTTCAGGGCAGGACGATAGCCATTAAGGTGAACCTGACCGGCGCAAATCGCTTCGAGGGATACACCGCCGGCGAAACGCACTGGGTGCATCCCAAGGTGGTCGGCGCGGTCACCGCGGTGCTGGGCCAACTGGGAGCCAAACGCATACGGATCCTGGAGAGCGCCGGCGGGCGCAGGCCGGACGCCCGGCTCGAAGACAAACTGCTGCAAGGCGGATGGGACGTGGCCGCGCTGAAGAACGCCGCGCCGCTGGTGGAGTTTGAGGACACCGACGGGCCGGGCTCCGGCAAGCAGTACTCCACGTTCAAGGTCCCAGGCAAGCCGTACATTTTCCCGGCCTTCGAACTGAACCGCTCGTACGAAGATTGCGATTTCTTCGTGAGCCTGGGCAAGGCGAAGAACCACGAAGAGATGGGCGTCACCATGTCCATCAAGAACATGTTCGGCGTTACGCCCACGGCACTGTACGGCGGCCGCGAGCGGATCTTCCACTACGGGCAGGTGCAGGCGCCTTCGGGCGCGCCCGCGGAGATCGACCCGCGCTCGAATCGCTATGAAGGGTGGCGCCTGCCGCGGATCCTGGTGGACATCGTCGCGTCGCGGCCGATCGATCTGGCGATCAACGATGCGATCATTTCCACCGTCGGCGGCGAAGGCCCGTGGGTGCTCGGCGCCCGGCCGATCAAGCCCGGATTCCTGGTCGTCGGGCGGAATTGCGTCAACACCGATGCGGTGACCATGGCGACGATGGGCTACAATCCCCGCGCCGGACGGCACGAAGCTCCCTACCGGCTGTACAAGGGTCCGGAGAATCACCCCAAGGAGCAATTGGCGCCCGCGGACGAAACATTTCAGTACGCCGACAACATGATGCTGCTGGCCGAAGCGGTGGGAATCGGCTCGGCGGACCTGGGCAAGATCGACGTTCGCGGCGTGCCTATAAGGGACGCGGTCTTCGACTTCGAGGCCTTCTGGAAAAACCAGATGCCCAAACCGAAGGTCACGGGAGCCAACCGCATGCCGCCGGCGGACCGGCACGCGGCTATTTCGGAGTGAAGGTCGAGTCCACGCCGAAGCGCTTGTAATTGGTGTAGGCGATCCGCAGGCGCTCGCGCTGCGGGCCGGTGCGGAAGTGCAGCGTATCGTCGGCGTAGGTGTACATGGGAAACCAGTGCTTGCCGTCCACCGGCTTGCGAATGGTGGTGAAGCGCGGGAACAGGTTCTCGGTCTTGGTAGTCCGGATCTGGGGCACCGCCTGGCCCTCCATGCGAACGATGTCGTACTCCTTCTTGCCCACCCAGATCATGCCGTCGAAGTAGCGCAGGTCGCCCAGGATCTGCCGGGGACGCACTTGCAGCACCCAGCAATCCACGTCGTCCATGGTCTCTTCGCCGC